>ERZ857745.31-NODE-31-length-190575-cov-22.764896_pt1 | contig 190575 bp, 157 predicted proteins | sample MGYA00519699_ERZ857745 | MGnify/ENA primary metagenome ERZ857745 (study PRJEB31778, sample SAMEA3449357) | human gut metagenome | biome: human gut; feature: human-associated habitat; material: faeces | place: United Kingdom | collected 2010/2012 ... | reverse complement strand
TGCCGCGCCCCGCAGTGCCCGCTTCCCCCGAGAACAATTATCAGTGCAGGTAGAAAGCTTGCCGATTTTTGAAAAAGATGGGTGTGGTCGGCCTCATCGAGTTCATCGTAGTAAATCGGCCTTTTTCTTGGCATGCGGCGAGTTAAATGCCAGTTCCCGTGTTGGAATTGCCCTGTCCATTCGTGAGTTGCGGTGAAATCGGGACTGTTAGACGCTCCAAGGTCCTCAACGGTCCGTATTTCACCGCAACTTGGAAGGGGCGAGCGGCGTTGGCCAAGCATTGTTGACGGGTTGGAACGGCTTAGGCTTGTTTGCGGCGCTTCCATTGCTTTCGGCACCAGCACATGAGTGCCTCTATGAAGGGAATCGTGATGAGGATGACCCATGCGGGATGGGGCTGTGCCAAACAAAGCCACATATAGAGGAACCAGGCAATGGCGGCTGTTGCATAGACGACGCCGATCAGCTTGGAGAGATGATGTCGGTCGATAAAGTCGCCCATCGCCTCGTAGACGGGAATCAGAAAGACCAGAAAGAGCCCCATACCCCACGTGCCGCAGATGATGCCGAGCGCGAGATAGGCGAGGACGACAAGTGCAGGAAAGGGAAACTCGTTCCATGCGCGACCGATCTTGGTGTGGAAATGCTTGCCATGATGGTCGAGCTTGTCGTGTGCCTCTTTCCAGCTGGAAAACGTCTCGCCGTCGATGGTGACGGTGCCGTCGGCATTGGTATGTACGCTGTGTCCATCGTCCTCTAGCGTATCGATATGCAATCCGCCCGGCCCCACATGGACCTCTTCACCCTTGCGCTCGTTAGCCACGTGGATGCCGCTCCAACCAACATGAACCTCTTCACCTTTGTTGGGGTCGACGACGTGAATGCCGCGTGCAAGGGAAATGTCGACAAGTGGCTTGCCGTCAGGATCCACGTGCTCGGTAGAAGACTCGGTGCCTTCAGTCTCGTCGTAATTATTTGCGTCAACGTCATCGTCGGCCGAGGTGTCGACATCGCTAGCCGCTTCCCCATATAGCAACTCATCCAGTGACACGCCATACAGCGCGGCGAGTGCAATAAGGTTATCGGTATCGGGCGAGGATTCGCTGCGTTCCCATTTGCTGACAGCTTGGCGGCTTACGCCCAACTGGGCAGCAAGAGCCTCCTGGGAAAGACCGGCAGCTCTGCGGCGATCGACGAGGCGCTGTGCCATCGCAAGATCCATAGTGGTTCCTTTCATGTGGCGACCGTAATCGAATGAGCCGAGGGTGCCGAGAATAACCGGTAGCGACCACCATTTCTAGTTAGAATCTGCCCCAACCCTACCGCAACTACGAGTAGCAACCCCCTAATGGCCTGCCATTTCATGACAAATGTTAGTACGCATAACAGCCAAGAGCCCTCTCAATACGTTGCGGTGGAATAGTTCCTGTTTCATGGCTCTGCTATGCCAAACAGGAACTATTCCACCGCAACTTACTATCAGGCCACGCACCCGCAGAGTAGCTACGGGTGCCTAGGGTAGGATGCGGCGTGCATTTTTGGGAGTATTCAGCAGCCGAGGGTGCCTGCATACTGGATTTTGGGCGAAAGGCAGGCACCATGGGCAGCATCCTGTAAAAAAACGAGCGGCTCTAGAGGCGTTGGGGCTCAGAATCGGGGCTTTCAGCGCAGTTTTGCACCCCCGCCCCCGCGCCCGCGGACCCCGGGATGCTGAATACTCCGGAATTTGCACGCCCCCCTGGGGTACCTGTGGGCAAAAAGCAACCGCCCCGTCAAAGTATGCATTTGGCGGGGCGGTTTATGCAAAAATGCTGCTGCGGGCGCGTCGGCAGCTCGCTAGAACTTGAATTCCAGGACAGGCTACTCGGCGCTCTTGAGGGCGCCGACCATGTCGATCTTGTTGAGGATACGATTGGTAGCGAGGTTGACGATAAACGTAAAGCCAAAGGAAAGCACCACGGCGAGCACGTAGCTTAGCGGCTCGACCTCGACGTCAAAGTACAGCGACGGCATCTGCAAAATGTACGTAAAACTCTCGGCCAGCAAGCCGCCCAGCGGCACGCCCAGCGCAGCGCCGATCGCCGTGAGGATCAACGTCTCCTTGTTGACGTAATGGTGCACCTCACCGCGACGGAAGCCCAACACCTTAATAGTCGCCAGCTCGCGTTCGCGCTCGGAGATGTTGGTGTTGGACAGCGTAAACACCACCACAAACGACAGGCACGCCGCCATAAAGGTCACGAGCACTACGACCGAATTGATAATCGTAAAGTTCGCCTCATAGTTTTCCCAATGCTCGGCCGTACTCGAAATCGTAAGCCAACCGTCACTCTTAAGATTCTTGCTAAAAGCAATCTGGTCGGCCGACGAACCCTTAAGCAACACAAAGACGCCGTTAAGACGTGCGCTTCGACCGAACGCACGCTCATAGGTGCCCTGCGTCATGTAAAGCGTGTTGCCCAGATAGTTAAGCGAAATGTCGCTGACTTTGACCTTGGCAACATTGAGCGACGAATCCTGGACGTGAGCCGTATCGCCCGGCTGAATCCCCAGCACCAGCTGTGAACTTTTGCTCAGATACACGTCTCCGTCACGCAAAGGCAGCGGTTCTTTGGACTCATCCTCCAGACGCACGTAATCGCCCAAGTCACTCGTGCGGTCATCGGGCACCACGATCAGCTGCACGGTCTCGCTCTTGCCGCCAAACGTAAAGGTGACGTTGTCGGTCATAATCGGCAGGGTCGAGGTCACGGTCACGTTGAAATCATTGGCCGCGCTGCGCTCATCCAATGCCGCGCACGTCTGCGAAAAATCGTCGGGATTGGCGACCGCCAGCAGGTCGTAGCGCGTGATATGCCCGTACTGTTTGGGCGAAAGCGCCACCGACGTGTCGCGAATGCCCATACCGCAGATCACGAGCGCCGTGCAGCCGGCGATACCGAAGATGGTCATAAAAGCGCGCTTTTTGTAGCGGAACAGGTTACGTGCTGCCACCTTGTTCAAAAAGCCCATGCGGCGCCAGATAAAGCCGATGCGCTCAAGCAAGATGCGAGAGCCGGCGCGTGGGGCCTTGGGACGCATGAGCGAGGCCGGGGTCTCGGCCATCTCGTGGCGGCAGGCGATAATCGTGGCACCCACCACGCCCACGGCAAACAGCGCCACCGACACGAGCGACGACACGATGTCGTACGAGAGCAGCATCTGGGGCAGCGAGTACATGTCGTCGAACACCGTAAACAGGAACAGCGGCAGGCCCACAAATCCGATGATGTTGCCGAGCACGCCGCCGATCAGACATGCCCACAGCGCATAGTCCACGTATTTGGACAGGATGCGCTCGCGTGAATAGCCAAGCGCCTTGTACAGGCCAATAAGCGTGCGCTCCTCCTCGACCATGCGCGTGGCGGTGGTAAGACTGATGAGCACAGCGACGACAAAGAAGATAAATGGGAAAACCGTGGCGATGGCCTCGATCGAAGAACTGTCGCTCTCGACGCTCGAGTAGCTTGCGATGTTACCGCGGTCCTGAATGTACCAGGTGCATTCGCCCAGATCGGAAAGCTCGGCGCGGGCATCGGCAAAATGCTGGTCGGCGGCGGCGCGGCGCTGGTCCAACTCGGCCTGAGCCTGGACGCGCTCCTCGCTGCCCTCGGCCATACGGTTGATGTTATCCTGCTCGATCCCAAAGAGCATGGCGGCCTGACGCTCGGCCGTATCCAAGCTTGACGGCGTGTCAACCGTCAACTCCTGGACGCGCGCCTTCTCACGCTCCTCGCGGATCTTCTCGATGTTGCCTTTGACCTCGTTGATCTTTGTCGTGTAGGCATCTGAATAGGAGTTAAGACTCTTGGCTCCCTCGACGATCACGTGGACTGCGGAGTAGGAAGAAGATGTCGCGGCATCCTCGCTCACATAGAACTTATAGTCCGCAGCCGAAGCAGCGCGAAAGGCGTTGACTGTCGAGTCGGAGCTCACGTCGGTAGGATCGAGGACCTCGGCCGTAATGGTGTAATCGCCCGCGGCAAACTGATCCTTGGCACTTTGGTTGGACGAGCTCGCGTCATTGGCGGCAAAACTCACCGTATCGCCGAGCTTTTTGCCCGAAGCCTTCAGGAACTTCGAAGTCACCGCGACTTCATCGGCGCTCTCGGGCAAATCGCCGCTCACCAGCACCGGCTGATCGATGTTCTCCTTGGAGAGACTTTGCACGACCACGCGCTCGCGCGTTGTGCCCACGGCGGTGTAGGCGGTCTCGGTGTAGATGCCCTCGACCGTCTCGACGCCGTCGATCTCTTGGATAGCCGCGAGATCATCGCGCGTAAGGCCATAGGTCGACTGCACGTTAATGTCATAGACATTCTGCTGGTCAAAATAGGCGTCGACCGAATCGCACAAATCCTCGCAGCCCGCCTTAAGGCCGCACATCACGCTCACGCCAAGCGCAGTGATGACCACGATAGATAGGAAGCGCTTAAGACTGCCCCGAATCGTGCGGTAGATGCCACGGCGAAAAACCGTCGGCACCATATCGTTTGAGCTTTGAGCGGTACGGTAGGTCGCGAACTCCCGGTCGCGGCCCGCGTGCTCCGTATCGTGGTTTTGGCTGTTTTGGCAATCTTGGTCCATGGGCGCTACCACTCGATCGTCTCGATAGGCACGGGATTTTGCTGGACCGTCTCGCTCTCCACGCGGCCGCTCTTAAAGCGGATCAGGCGATCGGCCATGGGCGCCAGCGCGGAGTTGTGGGTGATGATAATGACCGTGATGTCCTGCTTGCGGCAGGTGTCCTGTAGCAACTGCAAGATCTGCTTGCCGGTTTTGTAGTCGAGTGCACCCGTGGGCTCGTCGCACAAAAGCAGCTTGGGGTTCTTGGCCAGCGCGCGGGCGATGGACACGCGCTGCTGCTCGCCGCCCGAAAGCTGCGCGGGGAAGTTGGCGAGGCGCTCGCCCAGGCCAACCTGGCAAAGCGTTTGCTCGGCATCGAGCGAATCGGGGCAGATTTGCGCCGCGAGCTCGACGTTTTCGAGCGCCGTCAAGTTGGGGACCAAATTGTAGAACTGGAAGACAAAGCCGACGTCGGCGCGGCGGTATTCCACGAGCTGCGCCTCGTTGGCAGAGCTCACGTCGCGCCCGTCCACCGTCACGGTGCCGGAGGTCGCCGTATCCATGCCGCCCAGAATGTTGAGCGCCGTGGTCTTGCCGGCACCCGAAGCACCCAGAATGATGGCGAGCTCGCCGCGCTCGACCGTAAAGCTCGCGCCGTCGAGCGCATGAATGCGGGCATCGCCCTCGCCGTATGCTTTGACGACGTCTTTGAATTCGATATAGGCCATCAATCGGCTCCCATCTGGTCGGATAACTCTTTAGTATTACCCATTTCGCACCGACCAAAAAGGGACAGGTTTATTTTGGCAGGTTTTATATGGGGAAACGGCAGCTATAGATGAGGCGCCGGGGAGGCAGAGACATCATCGGCGGGGTCAGGCCGACCGCCAAACACAACGCACGCATCTCAATCTGTCAGCCAAATCATTCGAGCAGCTGTTCGTTTCTATGATATGATTCCGCTATCTAAGCAGGCCGATACGCAGAAAGACGGCCAACATGGCGTTCGACTTTAAGAAGGAATGCAAGGAGCTCTACAAACCTGCAAGCAAGCCGGGCATCGTAACTGTCCCACCATTCAATCTCAGGACGGGATTCGGTCGGGATTCAATTTCAACAAACGGCATCATCCGGCAACCGATATGTAAGGCTGTATAAATCGTTTCCGTTTGCCTAACAAAATGACCGCTCGGCTAACAAGCTCGGCCCATGTCCCCACGCGATGGTACTGTTCTCTAGAGTTCTTATTAGAGAGGGGTGCTCCATGGAGATCACCATCAATCGCGAAATTGAGAAGCTCGGACTTCCCAGGCATCTTGTGCTTGGCATGGATCCAGGAATTGCAAGCTGCGGATTCGCACTTATCGACACAGCCAATCATGAAATCCTGGATTTGGGCGTCAGATTATTTGACTCTCCAACTCATCCTAAAACGGGCCAAAGTCTTGCGGTTATTCGCAGGGGCTTCCGCTCTACCCGTCGAAACATTGACCGTACCCAGGCGCGCTTGAAGCACTGTCTCCAAATCCTCAAGGCTTATGGCCTCATCCCCCAAGACGCCACCAAAGAGTACTTCCACACCACAAAAGGCGACAAGCAGCCGCTCAAGCTTCGCGTTGATGGTCTTGACCGCCTGCTCAACGATCGCGAGTGGGCGCTAGTCCTATACTCCCTCTGCAAGCGCCGTGGATACATCCCCCACGGAGAAGGCAATCAGGATAAATCAAGCGAAGGCGGCAAGGTTCTATCCGCCCTTGCGGCCAACAAGGAAGCAATTGCGGAGACCTCGTGCCGCACCGTTGGCCAATGGCTCGCTCAGCAGCCTCAAAGTCGCAATCGTGGCGGCAATTACGACAAGTGTGTAACGCACGCCCAGCTTATCGAAGAAACTCATATCCTATTTGATGCTCAACGCTCCTTTGGCTCCAAATACGCTTCGCCGGAATTTGAGGCCGCGTATATCGAGGTTTGCGATTGGGAGCGTTCGCGCAAAGACTTCGACCGCCGCACGTACGACCTCGTCGGACACTGCTCATATTTCCCAACAGAAAAACGAGCTGCACGCTGCACGCTTACGAGCGAACTCGTTTCAGCCTATGGCGCACTCGGCAACATCACCATCATCCACGAAAACGGGACCTCTCGCGCCCTGAGCGCAACGGAGCGCGATGAATGCATTGCAATCCTGTTCTCGTGCGAGCCAATTCGAGGCAACAAAGATTGTGCTGTTAAATTCGGCGCCCTCCGAAAAGCACTCGACCTTAGTTCCGGCGATTACTTTAAGGGAGTTCCAGCTGCCGACGAAAAAACGCGCGAGGTGTACAAGCCCAAGGGATGGCGCGTGCTCCGCAATACCCTCAATGCAACCAACCCCATTCTCCTGCAGCGTTTGCGCGATGACCGCAATCTCGCCGATGCCGTTATGGAGGCGGTGGCATACTCTTCAGCCCTCCCCGTACTCCAAGAGCAGCTTCAGGGGCTACCGCTTTCGGAAGCGGAGATCGAGGCGCTCTGTAGGCTTCCCTATTCATCCAAAGCTCTTAACGGCTATGGCAACCGTTCCAAAAAAGCACTCGACATGCTGCTCGATTGCCTCGAGGAGCCCGAGGTCCTCAACCTTACGCAGGCCGAAAATGACTGTGGCCTGCTGGGACTTCGCATCGCTGGCGCCCAGCTCGAGCGCTCCGATCGCCTGATGCCCTATGAGACCTGGATCGAACGTACCGGTCGAACAAATAACAATCCCGTCGTCATTCGCGCCATGTCGCAAATGCGAAAAGTGGTCAACGCCATCTGCCGCAAGTGGGGCGTGCCAAACGAAATCCACGTTGAGCTTGATCGAGAGCTCAGGTTGCCTCAGCGCGCAAAAGACGAGATTGCCAAGGCCAATAAGAAGAACGAGAAAAATCGCGAGCGCATTGCCGGGCAAATCGCTGAGCTGCGTGGCTGCACGGCAGATGAGGTCACGGGCAAACAGATAGAGAAGTACCGCCTGTGGGAAGAGCAGGAATGCTTCGACCTTTACACGGGCGCTAAAATCGAAGTCGATCGCCTAATTAGCGACGACACCTACACGCAGATCGACCACATCCTGCCGTTCTCTCGCACGGGAGAAAACTCACGCAACAACAAAGTCCTGGTCCTCGCCAAAAGCAATCAGGATAAACGCGAACAGACACCTTACGAATGGATGTCCCACGACGGTGCGCCTTCATGGGATGCTTTTGAACGTCGCGTTCAGGAAAACCAGAAACTCAGCCGTCGCAAAAAGAACTTCCTGCTGGAAAAAGACCTTGATACCAAGGAAGGCGAATTCTTAGCACGCAGCTTCACCGACACCGCCTATATGTCGCGAGAAGTATGCGCTTACCTCGCCGACTGCCTGCTGTTCCCCGATGATGGCGCAAAGGCACATGTTGTTCCTACCACTGGCAGAGCGACCGCATGGCTGCGTCGCAGGTGGGGGCTTAACTTTGGTTCGAATGGCGAAAAAGACCGCTCGGACGATCGTCACCATGCCACCGATGCTTGTGTGATTGCAGCATGTAGTCGAAGCCTCGTGATTAAAACCGCTCGAATCAACCAAGAGACACACTGGAGCATAACCAGAGGCATGAACGAGACCCAACGCCGTGATGCCATCATGAAGGCTCTCGAAAGTGTTATGCCCTGGGAAACCTTTGCGAACGAAGTGCGCGCGGCGCACGATTTCGTCGTACCCACGCGCTTTGTTCCGCGCAAGGGAAAGGGCGAGTTGTTCGAGCAGACGGTCTATCGTTATGCCGGCGTTAATGCACAGGGTAAAGACATTGCTCGCAAGGCGAGCTCCGATAAAGACATCGTCATGGGCAACGCCGTTGTGTCGGCAGACGAGAAGTCGGTCATCAAGGTGAGCGAAATGCTGTGTCTGAGGCTCTGGCATGACCCAGAGGCCAAGAAGGGACAGGGCGCTTGGTACGCAGACCCCGTCTACAAGGCGGATATTCCTGCACTTAAGGATGGGACGTATGTGCCCAGGATTGCGAAGGCGCATACTGGCCGAAAAGCCTGGAAACCCGTGCCCGAAAGTGCCATGAAGAAACCGCCGCTGGAGATATATCTGGGCGATCTGGTGCAAATCGGCGATTTTGTGGGGCGGTTTAGTGGCTACAACATCGATAACGCCAACTGGTCCTTTGTAGACAGGCTTACTCGAATTAAAATAAGTTGTCCTACCGTTGGAAAACTAAGCAACGATATGTCACCCTTTGTTGTTCGAGAATCACCCATCAAGTAAAGCAGCTGCTTGCCCCGCACATTTCTTGCTTAATCGTGTGGGGCTTTTGCTTATTCCTTGTTGCCCTTTATAACGCATAGACCCATAAATGCAATCGGTTGAGAACCTTCGCCTCTATGCCATATACGCTCCCCATGGCGATACGTTAACGGGCATAATTGCAAGCTGCATCGCGCAGTCTTGAGCACGCGCCCTTCCCCAAGGTGATACGCTGGAGTTCCTTTCTTTCGTTTGTTCCCTTTCGTCTTGAGCACGCGCCCTTCCCCAAGGTGATACGCTCAACGTCACGTCCCGCTCGACCTCGTCGCTGTCTTGAGCACGCGCCCTTCCCCAAGGTGATACGCTTGGCACGTGGTGGACGAGTACCGCTACTCGGTCTTGAGCACGCGCCCTTCCCCAAGGTGATACGCTAGTTCAGGCTTGCAAACGGCACTGTGATCAGTCTTGAGCACGCGCCCTTCCCCAAGGTGATACGCTGAGCGTCTACAGCTTCTTTCTGCTTCATGTGTCTTGAGCACGCGCCCTTCCCCAAGGTGATACGCTCACAAGCTCTGCCTTGCGCATCTCGGCATCGTCTTGAGCACGCGCCCTTCCCCAAGGTGATACGCTCTGGAACAGAAGCAAGCCTTTGTCGGACGTGTCTTGAGCACGCGCCCTTCCCCAAGGTGATACGCTCAGAGCCGCCCAAAGGCAGAAGGGACTTCAAGTCTTGAGCACGCGCCCTTCCCCAAGGTGATACGCTCAAGAGGAAAAAGAAAGCCCCGCAGCGTCGGTCTTGAGCACGCGCCCTTCCCCAAGGTGATACGCTTACGAACACGAAGGCATCCATATCCCGTAAGTCTTGAGCACGCGCCCTTCCCCAAGGTGATACGCTGAGGCGGTCTTGCAGTTCACCGTCCGAATGGTCTTGAGCACGCGCCCTTCCCCAAGGTGATACGCTGAGATGAAGGTAAATAAACCGAATGAATAAGTCTTGAGCACGCGCCCTTCCCCAAGGTGATACGCTAACTGGCGACCATTTTACTGAGACTGTTTTGTCTTGAGCACGCGCCCTTCCCCAAGGTGATACGCTTCCGTCCATAAATTCCACAATTCCCAAGGTGTCTTGAGCACGCGCCCTTCCCCAAGGTGATACGCTTGGCGAGTCTTGAAAAGGGATTCAGTAGAAGTCTTGAGCACGCGCCCTTCCCCAAGGTGATACGCTCTCGTCGAACCCCTCGAGCATCGACTCGCAGTCTTGAGCACGCGCCCTTCCCCAAGGTGATACGCTCGTCTCAAGCAACGATGCCTTGGACGAGAAGTCTTGAGCACGCGCCCTTCCCCAAGGTGATACGCTAGACGGGCCGCAAGCGCGACGTCCCCGTGGGTCTTGAGCACGCGCCCTTCCCCAAGGTGATACGCTCGTCCTCGGTACCGTTGCACTCTCATATATGTCTTGAGCACGCGCCCTTCCCCAAGGTGATACGCTAGACCCTTGCCGAGTTCCGCGATGCGAACTGTCTTGAGCACGCGCCCTTCCCCAAGGTGATACGCTGTTCACGGTCTCGGGGCAGTACCCGTTCTCGGTCTTGAGCACGCGCCCTTCCCCAAGGTGATACGCTCGCGGTCCCGTTGAAGTCGAACCTCTGTATGTCTTGAGCACGCGCCCTTCCCCAAGGTGATACGCTATGTGTGCACAGAAAAGCCCCTTTAACAGGGGCTTTTCTGTTTCAAGCCTAAAAAAAGAAGACTGATTCGGCCTCAGATCTACATCTGCGATTCATTTTTTTCGAGACAAAATGCGTCGGCACGTCGCGCTTCACGCAAGAAAAGAGCCGTATTCGGCACAGCGATTTATGTACTTTTCTTCACAACCGAATCAATCCTTAGGCGAAAAAACGCTCAAAAGGACCCGCCTAAATGCTATTCATCGCTACCGTTTACGGAATACTGGCTAACACTCGCCCAAAAAAGTTCGCCCCGCCCAATCCGAAGATTGAACGGGGGTTACTTTACGGGTAAGCCACTTAAGTGGCTCCCCTTGTCTGGAGCCGCGCCCTTCCCCAAGGTTAGCTGCTTTCGACTTAGCTGTATTGTAGCGCTAATGCGGGGAAGGTCGTCGACAAAATGGCCCAACGGACAATACTTATCCAGAGCAAGGCCCACCTCTGCATCAAGAACGGCCTATTGATGATCACCGTGGACGACCGCAGCTCCACCATTCCCCTCGAGGACATTTGGGTCGTCATCGTCGAATCCCATCAAACCACGATGACGGTCGCCTGCATGTCGCAGCTTAACGACGCGGGAATAGGCGTCATGATCTGCGGGCGCGATCATATGCCCAATGGTCTCATGCTCCCAATGGGCGCCCATTCGCGCCATGCGCGCATCGTCGAGGATCAGCTTGCCATGAGCCTTCCGTTTAAAAAACAGCTTTGGAAACGAATCGTTCAGGCAAAGATACTCAACCAAGCGGCGGTTCTCACAGAAATGGGGTTGTCTACAGGCCCTCTCCCCTCTTATGCCAAAACCGTTCTTTCGGGCGACACGGACAATCGAGAAGGCGCAGCTGCCTCCGCGTACTTTAAAGCCCTCATTACCGATGGAACAAGACGCAACAGTATGCAAAGCTCCGCTCTCGACTACGGGTACAGCGTCTTGCGCGCGGGCATCGGAAGAGCAGCCGTTGGCGGTGGATGGCTCGTATCCCAGGGGCTTCACCATCACAGCGTTTACAACGCGTTTAATCTTGTCGACGATCTTATTGAACCGTTCCGCCCTCTCGTCGATCTAATTGTTATGAGCTACGGCGTTGCAGAGCCTTTGGGCCAGCGCGACAAAGCGTTGCTCGCCCGCGTGTTTGAGCACGTCATGACTATCGACGGAAAACGTTGCGGCTGTCAGCAGTGCATAGAGACAACGCTCTCTTCACTCAGAACTGCCGTTCTCGAAAAGGATCCTAAGAGGCTGTTGTTGCCCGAGCTAAAAGGGCTCGAGATGGTAACTGTTGAATAGGGAGGAGCCATGAGGGTTATGAGGTTATTGGTTCTGTTCGATCTTCCAACGGGAAGCAAAGCCGAGCGTCGGCAGTATAGCGACTTTCGAAAGTTTCTGATTAACGACGGATACCATATGGAGCAGTTTTCGGTGTATTCGCGCCTGTTGGTGACTCGCGAATCCGCAGCGGCGCATATCGCTCGCCTTAAGCTGAATCTTCCAAGCGCTGGAGAGGTCACCGTTATCGAAATGACCGAAAAGCAATACGAAGACCGAATGGTCCTTCTGAGCGAGCACAAGGAGCAGCCCGTTGAGCAGGGCGCGCAGTTAACGCTTGTGTTTTGACGTTGCCGCCTCCTGCGCGCTTGACCTTCCCGGTCTGGCCGGCTTGCGGTGCTGGACATCGCGTTTGGTATGGTAGGTGGAGCTTTTGCCTGGTGTCTTGCCCACGCCAAGACCCTTGCGGCGCGACTGTTCCCCAACCCCTATGTGCATATCGCCGTTATGGGGCTTATGCTGTCAGCGATTCTGCTCGCACCCATCCTTATTGGCTGCGAAGTCTTCGGCTTTGGCAACTTGCCGATGTTCTTTATTGCCTGCGTCGTGGCTTATCTGTTCAACATGGACAAATCTATCTACGCCCTGCAGGAGCGGGCGTAGATAGATGTCCAAGCAAGTGGTCTCAACCGGAAACAGCGTCCCACTCTGAGGCTGTATTCCGGGAAACGGTTTCCGCTTGGAACGCCATTCGGAAAGCACATCCCGTTCTTTCACGGCGTCTTGGCTATGCAAAGTGCCCTGGCGTTACTCCTCGTACGCACCCTCGAGCCGCAGCAGCCACTCCTTGCGGTCAAGGCCGCCGGCATATCCGTTGAGCGATCCGTCGGCCGCCACCACGCGATGGCACGGCACGATAATCGAAATGGGATTACGTGCGACCGCAGCCCCCACCGCACGAGGAGACACAACGGGTGCCTCGTTTCCCGGTACACGATGTCGAGCCGCAACACGCCGGGCGATCTCGCCATACGTGGCAACCTCGCCACGCGGAATGGAAAGCAGCTCAAACCAAACCTCGCGCTGAAACGCCGTGCCGATCATATGTAACGGCGGCGTAAACCGAGGCTCCTGCCCTGCAAAATAAGCATTCAGCCAAGCCCAGGAACGCTCAAGCACCGAAGAAGCCGCACCATTTACCGGGCTCACCGGCGACATGCCACCAGTACCGGAAACCGCATCGGCGCCTTCAACACGTTCGGGATCTTCTTTGAGAAGCGTGGAGCCAAAGTGCTCCTGCCCCTCAAACCAAAGCCCTGTCAAACCGCGGCCATCAGCGGCAAGCAAGATTTCGCCCAAAGGCGAAGCAAACGTCGTCGTGACCACCAGCGGCTCCTTTCAAAACTTCGCAAACATAATACCGCGAACTGTGCAGACAACTCCCGCAGATGCGTCCGGACAGACTCGATTGTCCAAGAGAGGGCGTTTTCCCTCTCAATATCGGCCGATACCGAGTCGCAACGCCCAAAACGATGTCCGGCAAAAACGAAGGTGAATGGTTTTCCGAGAAGTGGACGAGTAAAACTAGGGCCCCGAAGCATCCGCATTTTTTAATTGCAAAACAGCAGGATTCATGCGATAAAACCGCAGGAAATGGCGGCCAAAATATGCCGATGCTTCAAGGGTCCAAAATAGGTCGTTCACTTCCCGGAAAACCATTCACCTTCGATTCGCATCAACCCCTAAGCCCTCACAAGCAACAAACACAGGCGCGCCAAAGTTACCGCCTCAACCCCAAAGTTCCCGCAGGCAGCAGGCGCAACAGCGCCGCAGCTGCCGGCGGCGCTCCACAGTCCCAAAAGGCGGCAGGCGCGAAGCGCCGGGGCCGCCGCCGGGACCAGAGCCCACAACAGCCACGTGCTCCCATCAGCCCAGCGGCCCCAACCAACAACGGCCCCATCGCAGGCCGCTCGCAACAGCGTCACCGCAGGCGGGGGCCGGGCTTGGTTTTCAGAACACTCCGCAGACCAGTGTGGCGCCTTGTCCGCGGCTCCGAAGGAGCAGGACAAGGCGCCACACATGGTCGAGGACGTTCTGAAAACCAAGCCCGGCCCCCGCCGGACAGGTCAACCGCTACTCGCAGAGCAGCTTAGCGATCTGGACGGCGTTGGTTGCCGCACCCTTACGGATTTGATCGCCGCAGCACCAGAAGGTGATGCCACGCGCGGCCTCGGGGTTCGAGATGTCGCGACGCACGCGGCCGACCCAGATCAGGTCCTGGTCGGACGTATCCATCGGCATGGGGAAACGGTCGTGCGCATCCTCGGCAGCCATATCGTCAACCAGCTTGACGCCGGGAGCGGCAGCCAGCGCAGCACGGGCCTCGTCAACCGTAATGTCGCGCTCAAACTCAAGCGTAATGCTCTCGGAGTGCGAGCGCAGCACAGGCACGCGCACGCAGGTGCAGTTCACGCGCAGCTCGGGCAGGTGCATGATCTTGCGGCCCTCGTTTTGCAGCTTCATCTCCTCGGAGGTAAAGCCCTCCTCCTTGACGCCGCCAATCTGCGGAATCAGGTTGCTCGCCAGCTGGGCGGCAAATGCGCGCGGCTCGGGAATCTCCTCGCCGCGGCCCAGGGCGGCCAGCTGAGCCTCGAGCTCGGCCATACCGGGAGCGCCGGCACCCGAAGCCGCCTGATACGTGGAGACGATCATGCGCTTCACGCCGGCGAGCTGATGCAGCGGCCACGTGGGAACCAGGCCGATGATGGTCGCGCAGTTGGGATTGGCGATAAGGCCGTGATGCCACTTGATGTCGTCGGCATTGATCTCGGGCACGACCAGCGGCACCTCAGGATCCATGCGGAAGGCGTGGCTGTTGTCGACCACGACGGCGCCGCGCTTGACGGCCTCGGGCAGTAGCTCCTTCGCGATGTCGTCGCCGGCGGCTCCAAGCACAATGTCACAGCCCTCAAAGGCCTCGGGACAAGCCTCTTCGATCACGATCTGCTCGCCGCGGAACTCGACGGTCTTGCCCGCAGAACGCGCGCTCGCCAGCAGCTTGAGCTTGCCAACCGGGAACTCCTGCTCGTTTAGGCACTCGAGCATCTGGGTGCCCACGGCTCCCGTCGCGCCCAAAATAGCAACCGTGTACTGTTTCATGCTTCCCCCTTTAAAGGTTATGGCTTTTGCCCGCACGCCGAGCAGGCCGATTATTGTTGCCAGTGTATACAAGAACGAGGCGGGCACGAAACCCGCCCCGTCGAAACGAAACCGAAACGAAACGCCCCGCCGTAGATTTTTGAGACATGACCCAAAAAATCTACCGAGCAGTCGCTACTTTTTGAGCGCAGCCAGGGTGGGATCGACCGGCGTGGGAGCCTCCAAGTCGGAGACCTTCACAATGCCGTTCTCGTCGGAGAAGGCACGGTAAATGGTCTGAATCGCCAGGTCGAAGTCTTTCTCCTCAACACCGATAATGATGTTGATCTCGTCGCAGCTCTGCGAAATCATACGCACGCTCACGCCGGCCTGGCCAAGCATGCCAAACAGGTGGCCCGAGATACCCGCGCGGCCGCGAAGGTTACGACCGACGGTAGCGATGAGCGCCAAGCCCTCGACAACCTCGATCTCGAGCGGCTCGACCTCCTGCTGAATGTCGCTCACAAGCGAGTACAGCGAATCGTGAACGTCCTGCTCCTGCACCACGGCGCCAAAGCGGTCGACACCGGTGGGCATGTGCTCAACGGAAACGTCATAGCGCTCGAAGACCGAAAGCGCGCGGCGCATAAAGCCGACACGGGGCTTGGTGCGGTCGCGGGCCACATTGATGGCGACAAAGCCGCGTTTGCCGGTCACGCCGGTAATGATGGGCTCCGCCTCGCCCTCGTCAGCCGTCTCGCTAATGATGGTGCCGGGGTCCTGCGGCGCATTGGTGTTCTTGATGACCAGCGGAATGCCTGCCTCGCGCACGGGGAACACGGCCTCCTCGTGCAGGACGCTTGCGCCCATGTACGAAAGCTCGCGCAGCTCCTCGTAGGTAACGCGCGCAATGGGCTGAGCCTCGGGAACAATACGCGGATCGGCAGAATAGAAGCCCGAAACGTCGGTCCAGTTCTCGTACAGATCGGCGCCAAGGCACTTGGCCAGAATCGAGCCCGAAATATCGCCACCGCCTCGATCGAGCAGCTTGATCTGGCCCTCACGCGTCGCGCCGTAGAAACCGGGCATAACAAAGCCACCCTGCTGGCCGTACTCCTGCACCAGCTCGGAGGTGCGGTTCATGCTGAGCGTACCATCGTGATGGAACGCCACAACCGTCGCGGCGTCCAGGAACGGCAGGCCCAGATACTCGGACATCAGGCGAGCGGTGAAGTACTCGCCGCGGCTCACAAGCTCCTCGGTGGAGTAGCCGCCCGAGCGGGCGCGCTCGGCAAAGGCTGCGAACTCCTCGCGGATGGGATAGGTGAGCTCCAGCTCGTCAGCGATATCAAAATAGCGCTGACCGATGTCCTCGAGCAGCTCCTCGCACGACACGTGATACTTAACGTGCGCGTTAACCAGGTAGAGCAGGTCGGTCACCTTGGTGTCGCCCTTAAAGCGGCGACCGCAGGCGGAAACCACCACAAAACGGCGGGCAGGGTCGGCATCGACGATGGCCTTGATCTTCTTGAAGTGTTCGGCGTCGGCGACCGACGAGCCGCCAAACTTGGCAATTTTTATCATGGCGTGGAGGTTACCTTTCTAAAAGCCTCTGCAAACCTGTTTTGCGCGCTCTGATACCATGGTTTCACCGATTGGGACCAAGGTATCCGAGGAGCACTGTTATATGGGAACTTATCATAGTACACGAGGACGCACTTTATCATGCTCAAGTAAGGTGGCAATCCGTACCGGCATCGCTCCCGACGGGGGTTTGTTTGTCTCGGACGAGCTTGGCACCCAGCAGGTCGATATCAGCTCGCTTGCTGATAAATCGTACTTTGAAATCGCTCAAAATGTGTTGGGAATGTTACTGAACGATTACACGGACGAAGAAATTTCGGCGTGTGTCGACGAGGCATACCGCGGCACGTTCGCGAGTGAAGAGGTCACGCCTCTCGTCAAGCTCGACGCAGCACCGGGCACCGACGCCCCTCAGACCTATGTGATGGAGCTCTTTGGCGGCCCCACGAGCGCCTTCAAGGACGTCGCCCTGCAGATGCTCCCCCGCCTCATGGCCCGCACCTCCGCCCAGGACGGCGGCGCCGAGCGCATCATGATCGTCACCGCCACGTCGGGCGACACGGGCAAGGCAGCACTCGCCGGCTTTGCCGACGCCCCGGGCACGGGCATCACCGTCTTTTATCCCGAGGGCAAAGTCAGCCGCGTACAGAATCTGCAGATGTCCACTCAGGAGGGCGATAACGTCGCCGTCTGCGGCATCCGCGGCAACTTTGACGACGCCCAGAGCGCCGTCAAGCGCATCTTTGCCGATAAGGAGCTTGCCGAGCGTCTGGAGGCCGCAGGCACGGTGCTTTCGAGCGCCAACTCCATCAACGTCGGCCGTCTGGTACCGCAGGTCGTCTACTACTTTGCCGCCTATGCGCAGCTGTTGCGCGCCGGCGCCATCGAGGCCGGCGACGCCGTGGAGTTCTGCGTACCGACCGGCAACTTTGGCGATATCCTGGCCGGTTACTATGCCAAGCGCATGGGTCTGCCCGTCGCCAAGCTCATCGTCGCGAGCGACAAGAACAACGTGCTGGCTGACTTCCTGAGCACCGGCGTCTACGACCGCAACCGCCCGTTCTTCACGACCATCTCGCCTTCGATGGACATCCTCATCAGCTCTAACCTGGAGCGCATGCTCTACTTCCTGTCCGATGGCGACTGTGAGCTCGTTGCCGGCCTTATGGAGCAGCTGGCGCGGACTGGTCGCTACGAAGTTCCCGCCGACCTGCTGGCAAAGATTCAGAGCGTCTTTGGCTGCGGTTGGGCCAGCGAGGACGAGGTACGCACTGCCATCAAGAGCTGCTGGGACGCGAACGGCTACGTGATCGACCCGCACACCGCCTGCGGCTATCACGTCTTTGAGCAGGTCGCTCCCGCCGAGGGCGCCAAGGCCCGCGTGCTGCTTTCGACCGCCAGCCCCTACAAGTTCCCGCGCGCCTGCTGCGACGCCCTGGGCCTCGACGTTCCCGAGGACGACTTTGAGGCCATGCGCGTGCTCGAGCAGGCAACCAACACGGTTGCCCCGGTCCAGCTCGCCGAGCTCGAGTCCAAGCCCGTCCGCTTCGAAGACGTCTGCGACGTAGCCGACATGGCCAACTACGTAGAGCAGGCTGCAAAAAAGATGGCTACCAACTAAACCCCTTATTAAGCGCCGGCGAAAGCCGGCGCACCTTCTTTCATCAGATAATCCCCGGGATGGTGACGAACGCGCACAGCGTGCCTGGCTGTTTAGTTCGTCGCGAGTTCCGCACGCAAAGGAAAGCACTTAATGTGCTTTCCGTCTTGCGTAGGACTGCCCGAGCAGCGAACTAAACAGCCAGGCACGCCAGGAGGACTCACATGATCAAGATCACCGTCCCAGCAACGAGCGCCAACCTAGGCATCGGCTACGACACCCTCGGCATGGCCGTCAGCCTCTACTCGCACTTCACCTTCGAGCGCGCCGACAAGCTCACCATCACGGGCTGCCCCGAGGAATTCCAAAACGAGAACAACCTGGTCTACGTTAGCTTTGTCGATGCACTGGCCGCATGGGGCGAGCCGGCCTTCCCCGTCGCCATCGACATTCAGACTGACGTTCCCGTCGCCCGCGGCCTGGGCTCCAGCTCCACCTGTGTCGTCGCCGGCATTATGGCCGCCGCCGCGCTGACAGGCCACACCGTCGACCGTGCCGAGCTCGTCCGCATTGCCACCGAGGTCGAGGGCCATCCCGATAACGTCGCCCCCGCTATCCTGGGCGGCGCCGTCTGCTCCTTTACGCCGACCGATTCGCTCCCCCAGTGCCTGCGCTACGAGGTGAGCGATCGCCTGCGTTTTATTACCGTGATTCCGCCCTACGAGGTACATACGAGCGAGGCGCGCAAGGTTGTGCCGCAGGAGATTCCACTCTCCACTGCCGTATGGCAAATGGGCCGCATCGCCGGCATGACGCGCGGCCTGGAAACCGGCGACCTGGACCTGATTGCCGCCGCTAATGACGACCGCATCCAGGAGCCCTATCGTCGCCGCCTCATCCCCGACTACAACGCCGTGCGCGATACCTGCCTTAACGGCGGCGCCAAGACCATCTGGATTAGTGGTTCGGGCTCGACCCTCATGGCCGTGACTGACGACACCATCGTGGCAAAGTTCCTGCAGGTCAAGCTGCGTGAGCAGTTCTCCAAGTGTGACACGCATATTCTGACGTGCGACACCGAGGGCGCTCAAATCGAGTACCTGTAGCGCCCTGCCTCATTGCTCTCACCGGTCCCCTTGGGGCTTCCCCTGAAAACGTCCTCGATCATGAATTGCCCCGTCGTGCGCTTCGCGCGACGGGGCAATTCGATCTGCGGATTGTTTTCAGGGGAAGCCCCAAGGGGACCTGCGCAGCCTCGACAGGATAATCGCATTCGCTGATTTAATCTTGTGCTCCAACGGAGCCACAGACGAGAGGCCTTCGCGCTGCGGAATAATTTTGAGGGGAGCACCCCGACCATCCCTGCGTTTACCTTGCTGAGGATGTCTACAGGGACCCACGCTTTGAAGGGGCGCCGGGCAGATAGGGGCTTTTTAGGTTACATAATAAACTGTTTATCTATGCTACTATTTAACTAGGCATCGCAGTATGGAGGTGGTCAAAGTGTTACGCACACTCAAAGCTTCGTTTTTCCTCTCGATACTTTTGATATTACCGATATGTTTCTCGTTTAGCCCTTCGACTGCTTATGCTGCAGAAAGCGATGCTGTCGCAATTTCTGGCGCAACCCAAGATTTTGATTTAACGAAAGGTCCCGAGCAGTCTCATCAAATCAAGCTTAAGGATGGGACCGTTGCAGTAATAGGAATTAAAAAAACCAATGAACCCAGCCTGATATGGGACAGTTACTACAACAACGCATCTGGAACTTGGACTATCTATTACAACAGTCCTTTTATTTATCGCGAATTCAAGATCAAGATAGCGAACTCGCTCATTACCAGCGCTTGGGGACAAAACTATACGACTATCGGCTGTACGGTAACTAACGAGTCCTTTATATGGAACTCGAAACAGGCGACATATCGACTCAACTATGAATCGATGGGGATGACGTCCGGTATCGCCGTGTTGCAAGCGACCATGGAAGGCAGCACGCTCCACACCTATGCAAACTAGACTCACATCAATTGAGGAAGTTCAATGATCCCAATTCCTGCACGCTCAGACATTATGATCGCTCTCGTTTGGATTCTCGTCGGAGTGCTTATTTGGCGTATCTGCAAATGGGTTAAAAACAAGAAATAGTTGATAAAACGTATATGCCATTTATGCGATGCTTGGGGCCGTTAAATCGGCCCCTATTTCTATAGCTTTTCAAGCAGCAGTCACCCATTTGGAAGTCGCAATGCCATTCATACGATTTCGGCCCTTTAAGCCGCTATCTATTGGTAGGGACTCTTGCTGGTAAGGAGCGCTTACTAGATACAAACCTTGGCAATATATTGGTTTAGGCGGCGCTGGTTTCTTTGTATTCGAAGACTGGCTCTAGGAGATCTTCGATGTTGCAGTGGAGGGCTTTTGCTATGGCTCTTACGCTTGTTACCGAAGCTTCATTGATGTTTCTCTGGCGCTGCTCGTACATTTGGATTGAGCGGAGTGACACACCCGATTCGTATGCTAGATCTTGTTGGGTTTTCTTAAGCTTCTTTCTTGCTAACGCAAGTTTGGTTTGCCTGGACGCTTTTTTCGCCATATCGCAGACGAGGCGAGCCACGCGTTCCTCCGAGGCTTCGTGCCAGGGATAGTACAGACTGCGCAGTGCGTCAAACGGAACGACATGCAGCAGGTCTTCGAAAGACTCCCCTAAACGCCACTGCAGATATGCCAGTATCCAGCCTGTCCAATACTCTGGCGTCTTCTCAAAACGATAGGTGCGATCCGGTATAAACCCACTCTGATAGCCGGACCTTTCAGCGATAAGCGCGAACAGCTCAACGCCCGATTTTCCCGATACGACCCATGCGTTGCCGCGTTCGAACTCGCGAGCTACGCCGCTCAGGCAAAAGAGTTCAGCAACTTCCGATCCTTCGGCTCCATAATCGTTAACGGCATAATCAAAGCAGTCGCCGAGGTTGTTCATTGCATCCTCGAGGTAATAGATGGGATATGTTCTACTCGGTCCACAATTCGTCAACTCTTGGATCATCTAAATCAACCCTCCCTGTCATTAAATCCCTAATGTAGACACCCTCAGAGTCGAATCCATTCACAGTATCCAGGTACTTGCGCCGCGCGTTCTGTTCTCGCTTAAAGCGCTTGGGATAATACTCAGATCCCAACGTCTGCCTCCATTCGCGGAATCTGATTACTGAAAACGCACGCTCACTCATAAGAGCGTATTGGATGCCCAAATCGCCCAAACGCATAATGAGTTGCAGTTGCCTAAGCGAGATCATGCCGTTAACGAACTGTCTTGCAAACGAAAAGTAAGAATCGTCGGCGCGATAACCTCGAATTACGTCATAGGGAGAAATATCAATTAGGCAGTTATCCAGCAGATAGCGAAGTCCTTCGCGCGCCAGCGGTGTCGAAACATTGAACTCCCTATTGTTAGCCAAAATCGCAAGCCAATTGAGAATTGAAAACTCCCCGGACTCCAAGTCCAAGACCGCAAGACCATCCATATCGAGCTCATATCGATTCGCGATACCATCGGACTCGGTCCGACATGCCCACTCCATTGCCATTTCCTCATGCGGCGTGCAATAAAACCCACACCCATAGTCATTGAATTGTCTGCATTTATCCAACGACGGATGCTCGACAACAACCTCCGACCCGTGCCAAAGCTCCATATCGACCTCCAAACAAAAATATCACCCCAGTGATAGTTTACCAATAACTATCACTGGGGTGATATAGGTGGGAGCTTTTGAAGGGTTGCGGCCCGATTAGAGGCAAGCCTCGGCGATGCGCTTTTTGAGTTCGTCGATGCCGGTGCCGGTCTGGGAGCTTGTGATGATCACGTTCTCGGCCGGGACGTTGAGTTGCTTTTTGATGGCAGCTGCCTGGCGGGCCTGCTGGGTGCGGCTGAGCTTGTCGGCCTTGGTGAGGCAGACGATAAAGTTGAACTCGTTGCCCTGCAGGTAGTCGATCATGTCATGGTCGAGCTTACTGGGGTCATGGCGAATGTCCACTAGTGACACAACCAAGTTAAAGCTGCGCTCGGAGTCGAAGAAGTCGCCGATGAGCTCGGCCCAGCGGTCGCGCTCGGCCTTGGAACGACGGGCGAAACCGTAGCCCGGCAGGTCCACAAAATGCACGTCGTCGGCCTCGAAGAAATTGATGTTGCTCGTCTTGCCCGGCGTGCTCGAAACCTTCACCAGGTTCTTGCGGCCAAAGAGCTTGTTCATGATGGACGACTTGCCCACATTTGAGCGGCCAACGAAGCTCACCTCGGGACAGGTGGACTCGGGGATCTGCGAAACCTTGCCGTAGCTGGCGACGAACTTGGCAAGCTGGTAGTTAATGGAATCGGCCATGGACACTCCTTGGTCGTAGGATCTTGCAAAAAACGCGCTATTGCGCAGCGGCAATGCGTCGAACGATATCGAGCGTGATATCGCTTGCGGCACGCGCATACTCGAACAAATCGAACTCGCGGTCGCAAATCGCATCATACGCCTCGTCACAATTATCGCTGATAGCACGCAGCACCAGGCAATCGACACCATTTTTGGTTGCGACATGGGCAATTGCCGCGCCCTCCATGTCGACACAATCGGCATGCGTCGCCTCGATGGCATCATTGCGCATAGCGGCGCCCGTCACAAAGCGGTTACCCGTGGCAATCGTGCCGACCAGGAACTGCTTTGCGCCCTCGTTCGAAGCGGTCGCATTTGTCGAAGCATCAACAAACCCACGCTCAGCAAGCACATCAGCGGCAATATCGACCAGCGCAGGCGTCGAGACAAACTCCTCGAGCCCCGGTGCAGACTCGGCGATAAGCGCGGTATCGGTATCTAGATAGCGCAGGCATTTGCCAATGACGACATCGTCGATATGGAGCTTGGGATTCAGGCCACCTGCGATACCAGAAAACACAACTGCCTGTGGAGCATACTTGCTAATGAGGTGCTGTGTTGCGGCGGCAGCGTTTACCGTGCCCATACCCGTCGTCGTGGCGACAATCGACAGGCCGTCGAGCCCGCCGGTCACAACGTTCAAGCCCGCCTCCTGTACCATGCAAACGTTGCTCAACTCTTCCTTAATCTGCATGATCTCTTTTTCGAGCGCACCGATAATCGCGATGGTAGCCATGCCATTCCCCAAACCTATACGAAATTCTCAACCACGGTATGGTACCAGCATTTTGTTTGACCTCGTCAAACGAACACGTTAGGCCAGCGCAGCTCGCGTATCAAAGAATATCTTAGCAATCGCAGCCACCAGCTCACTCGAGCGATCACTCCATGGCATCGATGTCATGATGCTCATAATGTAGGTGTCGCCATCGACATGCGATGAGGCCCGCATCGCATGTCGAATAGCAACCATCCTCGCTAATCCAGCCGGCCTTGTTGCGCACCAGGGCTTGGTCGTCCGCAATGCCGTCGCGGATAAAGGACCGGGTCGTAGAGGCCAGAAGATCCGATAGCCATTGCGACGTCTCGGTATCACGGCTCAAATACTCGCTCATCTCGCGCCACAATTTGGCCGAGGTGCGCGGGCAATAGGTGGGAAAATCACTCATTGGATCGAGTGCGGTATCGTAATCGATGCCAAGACTGGCAATCCAATCCTCGTAACCGACACGGTCAAACGCCGCGCGTAACGCAATAAACGAATCGTTGTCCGAATTAACGACCGCGGCATCGATCAGGTCGCGCACCGTCTGCCAACCCATGTTGTAGCCACCATAGGTGCCAAGGGAATCATCGAGTGAAACCTGACCCGTCTCGACCAGAGATTCGCAGATGTACAACGCATAGAGCGCCTTATAGCTACTCGCACCGTAAACCTCGACATCGGGGTTATACGTCACGCCCTTGCCGCTTGACAGGTCGTAGAACACCACGCCCACATCGCCTAGCTCCTGCGCCCGACTCAGGGCATCCTGGAGCAAGGCAAGGCTCTCATCCTCCAAGGTAGGAGTCTTGTTATCCACCAACGAGAAGGTCTGAACGGTATCACCCGAAGGGATATCGTTGAAGTCCGCCTTCGAAAGTCTCGTCTTGAGATCTGCCGACGCTTTGGACTTTGAAACCTTCTCGTTTTGCGTCTGTACCGTTGACGCATCTAAGTGTGCCATTCGCTCCGACGCGTAGGTTTTGGCGGTAATTCCGAGGATAATAATCGCCAACGTTAGCATCCCAATGGCGGCAATCTTCGTCACGCGGACGCGAGCGTCGGCAAGGCCACGCGAAGACGTGCCCTTCGTCTCATATCTGCTGCTATGCTGCGGCATATACTCGTCCCGCGATGCGTTGTTTCGCACGTGGTCTCCTGACTGCTACCGTTCATATACGAGCAGCATAATACCGAGCAGGCATTTCTTTCCAAAGATATTCAGCGGCGTTTAAGGCGTCTTTAAAGAAACCACAAGCGTATTTATCCAAATAGCGCGATTCTGTTGCGCATCTCCGCCCAAAACGCAGTTGCGGTGGAATAGTTCCTATTTGGTCGGCATAAGCCGAAAAACAAGAACTATTCCACCGCAACTTGACGGGGCTCTTTGGCAATCAACTTGGTGCCCAGGGGCACTCATTTAAGTCTGTCCCCAATGAGTGCCTTTGGGGAGCGAATATGACTTGCTAGCCGATGGCGTTTTTTAGCTCCGCGCGGCGCTTTTTCATGCCGGTCATAACGGCATTACGCAACTCGGGCATGCGCGCGGTATCCATCTGGGGCACGCCCTCGAGCTTATAGGGAATGCCCAGTTGCTCGTACTTGACGACACCCATCGTGTGATACGGCAGCATTTCCAGGCCCACCACGTTGTGCCATGGAGCGATGAGGCGACCGAGCTTCTCGCACTCCTCCACCGTGTCGGTAATGCCCGGCACCACCACGTGGCGGATAACGACCTTGATCTTGCGACGTGCAAGCTCATCGCCAAACGCCAGAATGCGTGCGGGATCGCACCCAGTCAGCTTTTTATGCTCGACCGGGTCGGCATGCTTAATATCGAGCAGTACCATGTCGGTCTCGTTGAGCACGGCATCGAACTTCTCGGGATGCGCGGGATCGAACGCATAGCCGCAGCTATCCAAGCAGGTGTGCACACGACCATCGTGGTTATTGTGCATGGCGTGGAACAGGTCGGCCAAAAACTCAGGCTGCAGGAGCGGCTCGCCGCCGGACACCGTAATACCACCGCTGCGGTAAAACTCATGGTTACTCTGGAACTCGTCCATAAGGTGCTCGACGGTCACCATCGTGCCGCCGTTAACCGACCAGGTATCGGGGTTGTGGCAATACGCACAGCGCATGGGGCAGCCTTGGACAAACACTACGAAGCGGATGCCGGGTCCGTCGACCGTCCCCATCGTCTCGATCGAATGCACGCGGCCAAGGGCAAACGCAGAGTCCTCGGGACGAGCGTCCACACCCTCAAGCGTCATTTCTGCCATTCGCGCTACCTTGCCTCTCCTTGGTTTTAGTTACATAAATACCAGAGCCATTCTAGCCCATACGCATGATGGCGAAACGGTTTAGCGGTCAATTGGGTTGTTCTATTTGACCCCACGCAAGAGCGGCGGGTAGGTTGTCGCAACCAGCCCGCCGCCGAGGCAATAGAAATCGATGGACGCCAGGCCTTACGCCTTGAGCGTGAGTACCGCGCCGAAGGCGGTCGGGCCGCAATGGCTCGAGATGACGCCGCCGACCTGAGTCCAGGTAATGTCCTTAAAGCCCAGGTCGTGCGCATAGACTTCCATGTCGTCGCGCAGCTCCTGGGAAAGGCCTACCGAATACGCCAGGCCAATGTGCGAGTAGTCGATCTCGCCCTTCGCAACCATGTGGTCAATAAAGGCGCGGGCGCACTTGAGCATAGAGCCGCGGAACTTCTTGGTCGCCACAAACTTACCGCCCGTTACCTCAATGCAGGGCTTAATCTTGAGCAGGTGGGCGCCAAGGAATGCCACGTTGGACAGACGACCGCCCGCCTTAAGGAAGGCTAGGTCGGTAGGAACAAAGCCCAGCAGCACACGGTCCATGACGGAATTCGTAAATGCAAAGATCTCGTCGACGGTGGCATCGGGGTGAGCCTCGATGTATTTGGCGGTCTCGACGACAACGAGCGACTGGCCCACCGAGACAAAACGCGTGTCCATGGAGAACACGTAGTCGCGCCCCTGGGCCGCAATCTTGGAGGATTGATGCGAGCAGGTCGTGGCCTCGGAGTACGCAAGATGCAGAATGGTCGCATCGGGCTGCTCGGCATGGATACGGTCGTACACGTGAGCAAAATCCGCAGGCGCGCAGCCGCTGGTCTTGGGCATTACGCCAAACTCGTTGCAGCGCGAATAAATCTCGAGCGGATCGATCGAGCCGTCCTCGACAGTCTCGTCACCAATCGTGACATGCATAGGCACGCGCACGATGCCGTAGCGTTCGCAGAGCTCTGGCGTCACATCCGAACCAGATTCAACCACGATTACGTACTTGCCCATTATCATCACGACCCATCTCGACGTTGGCTTTTTAATATGTGACGCACGTCCACCGTCCTGCTACACAACGGCCTCCAAGCGCCAAAGAGACGCCGTCCCTTGCACACAACAAAGGACAGCGTCTCCCTGGAAAACTCCGTGCTTATCTAAGATATTACACGGCTTATTAAGGAGTGTTACTTATCCCGCAAACGGTAGCTATACGCGATAAACGGTAGTTCGCTGCGGCAACTGCGACACATTCCGCCCAGCAAGTCCAATCGTGCTCCACGCACGGTTAATGCGCGAGGCGGTAGAAATTCATCGACGCCGCACCCTTGGCATGAAACCCCATCGCCGAAACCGCCGGCGAATAGGTACGGCTCGTAAGTGCCGCCTCGCCGTCATTTGCAAAAATCTCGACCATCGTAGTGTCCGAAAGCACGCGCAGGTCGCGAAGCTCACCGAGCTCAATAGGCCTCCGGTCGCGCCCATAGCCTTCGTCACCCATGTCGAGGGCAAGCATCCCGTCTGCATAGCGCACAAAGACACCCTTGCGGATCTCGAGCTCAACCATCTTGGCGCCCTCACAGGAAACCACAAGATCAAACAGGCGTCCCGGCTCCTCGACGGTCTCTCCGCCTACAGCACGAACGCAGTCGCCGCGCATCCTCTCAATCTCGTGCGCCGGCTGCTGGCAGAGCTTGCCGCCGCGCATGCTCAGCTCTCTCGGCACCGTCAACGCGCACTGCCATCCGCGTGCCACCGTCGGGCTTTCTGTCGTCGCATCGGGGCAACCCGACCATCCGATCATCAAACGCCGACCTGCCGCATCCTCAAAGGACTGCGGGGCATAGAAATCAAAACCGGCATCGACCATCGGAGGCATGCCCTGGCCGACGATCTTAAAGCTCGGCGCCTCCCAATCGGCCTCGATGGAAAACCAAACGCACTGATGCGGATTGCGGTAACGCCAGCCATCGGCGGGCACGCCCTGCGGACAGCAAACGAGAATAAGCTCGCCATCGAGCTCAAACAGATCAGGACACTCCCACATAAAACCAAACTTCTCGCCTAGCTCAATGCGCGTCGCATAGCTCCAGTCCTCTAGATCGCTCGAGGTATAGACAAGCACGCAGCCACGGTCGTCTTTCGTACGAGCGCCGAGAACCATGTAGTAGATACCATCGTGTTCAAGGATTTTGGGGTCGCGCACGTGCGTACCGATATCGTCGGGGTAATCGATCGGCCCAACAGCTATGCGCTTCTCGCCCAATTCGTCGGGATTCTCGGCAACCATATGAATCTGGTTTTGCTCACGGCCCGTCAACACGTAGTCGTAATCATCGCGGTCAAAATGCTTGACGTTGCCGGTATAGAAGTAGTGAATCTTGCCATCACGTACAAAGGCAGAACCAGAATACGCTCCACTCGAATCCAAATCGGAATCGGGGAACAGCACGGGGCCGTGATTCTCGTACGTCACAAAATCCTTTGTCGTCAGATGGTTCCAAAGCACTGGACCGCCATGCGCAGCATCGAACGGATCGTATTGGTGATAGATGTGATACGTATCACCAATCTGCACCAAACCGTTGGGGTCGTTAAGCCAGCCAAGCTCAGGCTCCACATGGAACAGGAGCCTATCGGGGTCGGACGCGATGCGAGCCGCCGTCTCATCCTGTCCGGCTCGCCACTGCTCATAGTCCGCGCGTGTCACCTTATTTTTTTGATTAAACATCGCCATTGGCCTTCTCGTCTATAGGGAAGGACGCTCGACTCACATGAGCCGAACGCCCTTCCTCAAATGGACTTATCCGCACGTTACGCTGAAAGGATCAACTAGAAGCTGACATCGAAGCCAGCGCCAGCGCCCTCTTCATCGGTGGTCGGAACGCCCTTTGCCTTGTTGTAGGCAAAGATCAAGACGATCGGCACGATAAAGGCGATGAGATTGCCAGCCACATACCACACGAGAGTCTCGGGCGTAACGATGAGCAGGCCAAGCACACCGGTCAGACCCTGACCGATAGCGCGCACCTCAAAGAACTTCACGAAGGCACCGCCGCAGCCTGCACCGATGCATGCGCAGATGAACGGAATGATCGAATAGCGCATGTTTGCAGCAAAGATAGCGGGCTCGGAGATACCGACCAGCGTCGGGATAAAGGACGACATGCAGATGTTGCGCTCTTTGGAGTGCTTCTTGTGAATGAGGTACATACCGATGGCGCCGCCGCCCTGGGCGATGATGGAAACCGACCAGATGGCCTGGATGTAGTTGAAGCCGGTCGTGGCAACGAGGTTGGCCTCGATACCCTGGATGAACTGATGCGTACCGGTAACGACGAGCGGCTGCAGGAACGCGGCGAAGACAAAGGCACCAAAGACACCCATCCTGTTGTACAGGATATCGATTACGCCGGCGAGGACGTCACCGATCAGGTTGCCGAGCGGGCCGAACACGGTGAACAGGGCAACGTTAGCAAGAATCAGGGTAACGGTCGGGACAAAGACGAACGAAACGACCTCGGGGATGTACTTCTGGGCAATCTTCTCGACCTTGGCCATAAACCAGGCAGTCAGGATTGCGGGGAACACACCGCCCTGGAAAGCGACCATGGGAATGGAGAGCGGACCAAAGTTCCAGTACTCAGCACCCGTCGGGTCCATAACGAACGTGTTGCGGTTCATAAGGCTCGGGTGAACCATGACGATACCGACGAGGATGCCCAGGATCGGGTTACCGCCAAAACGCTTGACCGCGCTGTACATAACCAGGACAGGCAGGTAGTCGAACGTGGTGGCGATAATGGCAAAGAAGCTTGCGAGGTTCTTGAGGAACTCGCTGTGATCGGCGAGGCTGCCTTCCATGCCAAAGAGGCCGTTGGCAACGATCAGCGACTTAAGGCCGATGATGATTGCAGCGCCGACGAAGGCGGGAATGATGGGGATAAAGATGTCCGAGAATACCTTGAGGACCGAGAAGAACTTGCCCTTCTTGTCCGCCTCGGCGCCCTTGACCTCGGAAGCACTGATCTCCTTAACGCCCGTCAGAGCCATAAACTCATCGTAAACCTTGTTGACGGTACCGGTACCGAAGATGATCATGAGCTGGCCGCTGTTGTACAGCACGCCCTTGACGCCATCGATGTTCTCGAGCTCGGCCTTGTTGTATTTGCTCGTATCCTTGAGCACCAGACGCAGACGGGTCACGCAATGCGTGGCGCCCTCGATGTTCTCCAGTCCGCCGACGTTGTCGACGACTTGCTGGGACACTGCCTTGTAGTCCATGTTCCTCTCCATTCCTTTTCTAAATCATAAAACGGTTCGTTGCCGCTACAGAGACGCGATCGTTGCGTTTGCGCACTTGAGCGCACCGTCGGTGACGGTAAGCGCCACACCCTGGCCCTGCTTGTTGCAGAAGCGAGCGTTGAGCGCAACATCATCGACAAAGATGGTCGCGATGTCGTCGTCGACGACCAGACGCACATGGTGAGCGCCCTCGCCCTTAAAGAACAACGGACGCTCGAGGCCCATGTTGTTGACCTGGAACCACGGGTACTGGGGAGCCGGCGTGAACTCGAGCTTGCCCTCGCGCAGGTTGGCGCGGAACTCATAGGCAAGACCGGTCTCGGCGTCCTCAGCGAACTTGACCGAGAAGCCGGCAGCGTCACCGGCGAGCTCGATGTCGGCATCGAGCAAGTAGGTGGAGCCGGCATCCGCGGCGAGCACCTGCTCGACCTTGCCCGACTCGCAGGAAAGCTCAAAGGTCTCGACTGCCTTAGCCTCGCCAAAGGCGCCAAGCATGCTGTCAGGAAGCTTGGTGCCGAGCGTTCCGTCGGCACGCTGAACGATCTCGAGGGGCATAAAGGTGCCACCCCACAGGTAAGAGCTGGGATCGCCACCCTCGTCACGCGTAGGAACCCAACCAAAGAGAACGCGGCGCTCGCCATCAAATGCGGTACGCGCGGCATAGTACGCGCGGCCATCGAATGAATCGTCAGCAGGAGTGATCCAAGGACCGTTGATGGAGCGAGACATGCGGTAACGGGTCTTGTTGCCATCACTGTACTCGGAGAACACCAGATACCACCAGTCGCCCATCTTAAAGAGATCAGGCATCTCGAACATGGTGTAAAGGCCCGGATTCCACCAGTCGCCCTGGAACTCCCAGGTATCCAGGTCCTTGGAGGTGAACTTGACCAGACGCCCGGTCATCAGACGCTTGTCCTCGCCCACGCGCGTGCCGAGGATGAGCATGTACTCTTCGTTCTCCTCATCCCAAAGCACAAAGGGATCGCGCCAGTTGCGGTCATCGTAACCTTCCTGGGGCGGAAGCAGCGTCTCGGCGATGTTCTTCTCCCACTTGACGGCGTCGTCACTCGTTGCGTGAAGAAGAACCTGCTTCATCAAGCGTGCCTTGACCTTATCGCGATTGCAACCAGTGTAGAGCGCATGGTACTTGTCGCCCACCTTAAACACCGTGCCGGCATAAACATACTGGTCGACTTCCTCGTCGCCGCCACGCTCAAGGCTCTCGCCAAAGTCTTTGTAATTGACGAAGTCCTTGGTTGTCGCGAGTGCCCAGCCAAACGGCTCTCCGAAAGGTCCGGGGTTTCGCGTGTCACGCTGATGATAGAGATAGAACGTGCCGTCCTCGCCGTACGGCATGATGTCGCCCACCCAAATTCCCTCAGGCTGGTAATACACCTTGTGCATCCGAGACTTCCTTCCCACGTGATACTAACTCGGTACAACTGCAAGATATGTCAATCGTTTTCATATGTCAAACGTTTTCACACCAATACGTCTTTTCGCAGTTCCAGTCGTCGGCAAACGGTTGACATATGCCGGTGAACGGTCATCAGAGGCGTTTGAGGAATTCTTTTGGCACGGGATGAACTACGCGGTTTTGCCCTCAATGAGTTCAACGGGGAGCTTGATATTCGATTCGGGATTATCGCCGTTAATAAGAGCGATGATGGATTGCGCCGCGAGCTCTCCGATGCGATCGATATCTTGACGTACGGTTGTTAAGTCAGGCATAAACGTCATAGTTCGACGGGCACCATCCGCGCCCACGACCTTAATATCGTCTGGAGCGCTCAAGCCGCGCTGCTTCATCACGTTGAGACAGATGGCCGCCATCGTATCGTCTCCCGCAAAGATGCCGTCAATATCGGGGTTCTCATCGAGGATCTTCGCAACGACCGCGCCCTTTTCGTCGTCGGGCTTAACGAACTCAACCTCACGGACAAGCGCGGACAAACCGACCTGCTCAACAACATCGAGGTAGGCATCGGTACGCTTATTGGCAGGCATGCGCATGCGGCTATTGCTGCGCAGGCACAGGATACGCCTGCAGCCGTCATCAATCAGACGGCGCGTGGCGAGCTCGCCAATGCCATAGCTGTCACTTGCAATCTGGACAGAGCCCTCGCCAAGATCGCAGTCGATGCCAACCAGGCTCAAGCCCATCTCGGCATATGCCTCGGCACCGATATTGAGGGAGTTGACGATGACGCCGTCGACCATATTGCGGCGGAGCATGTCAATATAGGAACGCTCAAGATCGGGTCGATTGGCGCTGTTGCACAGCAACATCTTAAAGCCGTTTTCCGCTAACGTGCGCTCGACCGCCTGCACAACCTGAGCATGGAACGGGCTGCTCACAAAGGGAACGATCATACCGATAAGATTCAGGCGACCGTTGAGCATGGCACGGGCGATATCGTTGGGCGTATAGTTGATGCGCTCCATCGCGGCATGGACCTTATCGCGGGTCTCTTGGCTAATATAGCCGCGATTATTAAGCACGCGAGATACCGTAGTAGGCGAAACCCCCGCCACCGCTGCAACTTCCTTGATGCCAGGCTTAGCAGAATCCTTAGAACGAGCGCCCTCGCGAGCCATAGCACCCTCCCCCATCAACATGTCAAACGTTTACATACGAACAAAGCATACCCCAACAACAGCGGGAAGACGGTAACAGCACAAGTAAGTAAACGACTCATCCAAATAATTAGGAGAGTTCCGCCTAAAGGGCGACTACACAGGACCCCCGCCGGGCCGCTTTGGGTTACTTTCCAAAACATTTCCGCAGGACGCAAAGGGCTCCGCCGCGCGAAGCGCGCAGCGGAGCCCTTTGCATGTCCGAGGACGTTTTGGAAAGTAACCCAAAGCGGCCCGGCGATCCTGCGGGAGTTGAGTCCCTTTAGAACTTGTCGTGGAAGGTACGCGCAATGACCTCGTCCTGCTGCTCCTTGGTGAGCGTGTGGAAGTTCACGGCGTAGCCGGAAACGCGGATGGTCAGCTGCGGGTACTTCTCGGGGTGAGCCTGAGCGTCGAGCAGCGTCTCACGGTTGAAGACGTTGATGTTCAGGTGGTGGCCACCCTTCTCGGCGTAAGCGTCGAGCATGTGGACCAGGTTATCGGCCTGAGTCTCGGAAACTTCAGAAACCTTCATAATGTGTCTCCTTCGATTAATAGGCGCCGGCCGAAACCGGCGCACTAATCAGTAATCGTTATTGTTAGTATAGCACTAACAATAGTTACTCGCCCAGCTGATCAAGGTCGATATCGCCAAAGAACACCTGGTCCTCCTTGCCGAGCGCACTCGGGATGATGGAGAAGGTGTTGGAGATGCCGTCCTGAGCATCGCGGAACGGGAGCTTGGAAACCGAAGACAGCGAAGCGATGGCGCCGTGGCTATCGCGCTTGTGCATGGGGTTAGCACCCGGGGCGAACGGCTGGCCAGCCTTGCGGCCGTCGGGCGTGGAGCCGGTCTTCTTACCGTACACGACGTTGGAGGTAATGGTCAGAACCGAGGTCGTGGGCACGGAGTTGCGGTAGGTGTCGTTCATGCGGATGTACTCCATGAACTGGTGCACAACGTCGTGAGCGATCTGGTCGACGCGGTCGTCGTCGTTACCGTACTTGGGGAACTCGCCCTCGGTCTCGAAGTCGACGATGATGCCGTTCTCGTCACGGACGGGGTGGACCTTGGCGTACTTGATGGCGGACAGGGAGTCAGCCACGACGGAAAGGCCAGCGATGCCCGTAGCGAACCAGCGGTGCACGTGCTTGTCGTGCAGAGCCATCTGAATGCGCTCGTAGCAATACTTATCGTGCATGTAGTGAATGATGTTCAGAGAGTTGACGTACACGCCAGCGAGCCACTTCATCATGTCGTTGTACTTGGCCACAACGTCGTCGTAATCGAGCGTATCGCCCTCGACGGCGCGATACTTGGGGCCGACCTGCTTCTTGGAGACCTCGTCAACACCGCCGTTGAGTGCGTAGAGCAGGCACTTGGCAAGGTTGGCGCGGGCGCCGAAGAACTGCATCTCCTTGCCGATGCGCATGGAGGACACGCAGCAGGCAATGCCGTAGTCGTCGCCGTGATAGACGCGCATGAGGTCGTCGTTCTCGTACTGGATCGAGGAGCTGGCGACGGAAGTCTTGGCGCAGAACTTCTTGAAGTTCTCGGGCAGACGGGTCGACCACAGAACGGTCATGTTGGGCTCGGGGCTGGTACCCATGTTCTCGAGCGTGTGCAGGTAGCGGTAGCTCATCTTAGTAACGAGCGTACGGCCGTCAACACCCATGCCGCCGATGGACTCGGTGACCCACTGCGGATCGCCGGTGAACAGGGCCTGGTACTCGGGAGTACGGGCAAACTTGACCATGCGGAGCTTCATGATGAAGTGATCCACGAACTCCTGGATCTGCTCCTCGGTGAAGGTACCGTTGGCAAGGTCGCGCTCAGCATAGATGTCGATGAACGTAGAGGTACGGCCGATGGACATAGCGGCGCCGTTCTGCTCCTTGACGGCAGCAAGGTAGGCGAAGTACATCCACTGGATGGCCTCCTGCGTGTTGGTAGCAGGGTTGGAAATGTCGAAACCATAGGTCTCGGCCATCATCTTGAGCTCGCCGAGGGCGCGGATCTGCTCCTGCAGCTCCTCACGATCGCGGATGTTGTCGGCGGTCATGACCGTCGGGGTGGAAGCCTTCTGGGCCTCCTTGTCCTTGATCAGGTAGTCGACACCGTACAGGGCGACACGACGGTAGTCGCCGATGATGCGGCCGCGGCCATAGCCATCGGGCAGACCGGTGATGATGTGAGCCGAGCGGCAAGCACGCATCTCGGGGGTGTAAACATCGAAGACGCCGGCGTTGTGGGTCTTGCGCTCGAAGGTGTAGCGCTCGACAACGTTCTCGTCGACCTTGTAGCCGTGCTGGCTGGCGGCCTGGCAAGCGATGCGGATACCGCCGTTGACGTGCAGAGCGCGCTTGAGCGGCTTGTCGGTCTGGAGGCCGACGATGGTCTCCTTCTCGCGGTGGGCGTTATCGATGTAGCCAGCGGGGTGGCTCACGATACCCGTGACGGTCTTGGTGTCCATATCGAGGACACCGCCCTGCTCGCGCTCCTTAAGCAGCAGGTCGAGAACCTCGCCCCACAGCTCCTTGGTACGCTCGGTCGGACCTACGAGGAACGACTCATCGCCCTCGTAGGGGGTGTAGTTCTTCTGGATGAAGTCTCGGACGTCAACCTCTCCCGTCCAGATACCTTCCTTGAAGCCTTCCCATGCCTCCTGCATTGTGTAACCACGCTCCTAGTTACGTATAATGCGGCGCTCTCTCACACCGCTGCTTATTGAATTCTTGAATTTTCGGCTTGCACTACCAGCTTCTTCCGTTCTTCACCACACGTTGGTGCAGGAAAAACGTTTGTCCACCTTGGAACTACAACCCAAAACCCAAGATTTCACCCGTCTGAGAAGGATAACATAGCCACCCTCTCCATCTGGGCTGTTATATGTTTCTTTTTTTATATCATAAGGGCGTTTTTTACAAACCCGCAGGAAATGCGAGCGCGAACAACTACCGTTCACCGATTTGTTTGGTATTTTTCCTTGCCTTTGTACGACGTTCACTCTAGCTGTTATGCCAGCTTTATCAGGGTAAAGTGCCTCTGAGTAGGCTTTAGGACATGCCTAACGATCTGCCCCTAACTTTGCTGGCACCGACGGTGTACGGAGGTCGCCTAAAGGTAGTTTTCTAGACATGTCCCAAAATCTACCGCATAGGGCACGCGTGCAAGGGTATCATCTTTCACCGAAAATAGTTTCTAGTGTTAGGGGTTTTCGGTGGAAGATACCGATTTCCATGAGCTTGGGCGTCAGCTCCTTACCGAGTTTGGCGGCATTCACCAGCGCGTTTCGCGCTTTGTGGACAAAGCCCTCAGCGGCGAGATGGCTGTCATGCGCGCCCTCATGCTCGCTGGCGGCTCGCTCACGCCGAGCGAACTCGCTGATCGCGCCTGGGTCTCGAGCGCCCGCATCGCCAATATTCTGCGCGCCCTCGAAGCCAAGGGCTGGGTTGAGCGTGAACACTCAAAGACCGACCGTCGTCGCGTACACGTCATAGTGACCGACAAGGGATTCCAAGATCTCGAAATCAAACGTCGGGAATTCGAGAACCGCACTGCGGCTTTCCTCGAGCAGCTCGGCGAAACAGATACCCAAGAGATGGTGCGTCTTCTAAGGCATGCCAACGAAATTATCGACCGCAATCAAGAAAGGAGAGATGCCGAGTGAGGATTCTCAAGCTCTTTAAAAAGCATATCCTGGCACTGTTCGCAGCTATCGTACTTATCGTAATCAGCTGCAACGCCGATCTGGCGCTGCCTACCTATATGAGCGACATCGTCGACGTGGGCGTGCAGCAAGGCGGCATTGCCTCGCCCGTGCCCGACACCATTCGCGCCGAATCGCTCGACGACCTCGAACTCTTTATGAGCGCCAAGGACGCCAAGGCTGTGGAGGCCGCGTTTAGCAAGGCTGACAAAAACGACATTCGAAAGTACAAGGGCACCGAGGAAGAGCGTGCCGATGGAGGCAAGATTGCCGACATCATGAGCCTGCCTGAGACCGTCGTGCTCGCCTTCAACCAGGGCATCGACGCCGACTCCATGGGCGACATGACCGGCGCATCCACCGAGGCAAGCAATGGCGGCGCCGCCCAGGCCATGCCCACCCCCGAGCAGATGGCGGCGTTGACGCCCGAGCAGCTCGCCGAGATGCAGCAGAAGGCCGCAGCCGCGCAGAGCATGCAAAAACAGATCGACGCCGACGGCGGCAAGATCACCATGAAGAGCCTGCGCCTAGGCGTTGAAGGCGGTCTTATCGATCAGGGCAAGCTCGTCGAGGGCGCCAACGATATGGCTGACAAAATGGGCTCCATGTCGGGCTCCATCGTCACCCAGCGCGCCGTGAGCTATGTGCAGGACGAGTACGAGGCACAGGGCATCGACCCCGCCGACGTGCAGAACGCCTACCTGGGCCGCATGGCGACCACGATGTTTGGGCTGTGCCTGGTGTCGCTCGTCGCCACCATTCTGACCGGTGCCGTGGCGTCGCGCACCGCCTGCTCCATCGCCCGCGACCTGCGCCGCGAGACCTTCAACAAGGTTATGCACTTCTCGCCGGCCGAGGTGGGCAAGTTTAGCCAGGCCTCGCTCATCACCCGCTGCACCAACGATATTCAGCAGATCCAGATGGCCGCAACCCTGTTTATCCGCATGTGCCTGATGGCCCCCGTCATGGGCATCGTCGCCGTCATGCGCGTCCTGGCCAACCACACCGGTCTGGAGTGGACCATCGCCGTGGCCATCATCGCGGTTTCGGCCGTTGTCGGCGTGCTCATGGGCCTCACCATGCCCAAGTTCAAAAAGATGCAGAGCTTTGTGGACCGCGTGAACCTTACCGCCCGCGAGCTGCTCGACGGCCTTATGCCCATCCGCTCGTTCAACCGCGAGGAACATGAGCTCGAGCGTTTTGACAAGGCTTCGCTCGACCTGATGACCACGCAGCTCTACACCAACCGCGCCATGAGCTTTATGATGCCGCTCATGATGCTTGTCATGAACTGCATCACCGTGCTTATCGTCTGGTTTGGCGCGCAAGGCGTGTCCGACGGCGTGATGCAGGTCGGCAACATGATGGCGTTTATCTCCTATACCATGCAGATCGTCATGGCGTTTATGATCCTCACCATGGTTTCGGTTATCCTGCCCCGTGCCGAGGTCGCAGCCGAGCGCGTGGAAGAGGTCATCACCTGCCCCACCAGCATCAACGACCCTGTCTCGCCCAAACTGCCCGCGGCCAGCGCGCCGCGCGGTGAGCTCACCTTCCGCGACGTGAGCTTCCAGTATCCCGATGCCCGCGCCGACGTCATCAGCGGCGTAAACTTCACCACGCACGCCGGTCAGATGCTCGGCATCATTGGTTCCACGGGCTCGGGCAAGTCCACACTTGTGCAGCTGATTCCGCGCCTGTACGACGTCACGGGCGGCAGCATTTCGCTCGACGGCATTGACGTGCGCGACATGACCCTTTCCGAGCTGCGCCGCCGCATTGGTTACATCCCGCAGCAAGGTCGCCTGTTCTCGGGCACCGTCGAGAGCAACCTCAAGTTTGCCGGCGACATGGTAAGCGATGATGACATGCACCAGGCAGCACGCGTCGCCCAGGCGGAGGACTTTATCGCCGAGCGCGAGGACGGGTACGACTCCCCTATCAGCCAGGGCGGCTCCAATGTTTCGGGTGGTCAGCGCCAGCGTCTGGCCATCGCCCGCGCGTTGGCCAAAAAGCCCGAGGTCGTGGTGTTCGATGACTCGTTTAGTGCCCTCGACTACAAGACCGACGCGCGCCTACGCGAGGAGCTGGCCAAAAACGTTACCGACGCCGCGCTCGTGGTCGTGGCCCAGCGCATCGCGACCATCATGCACGCCGACCAGATCATTGTACTCGACGACGGTCACGTAGTGGGCACCGGCACGCACGAGGAGCTACTGCGCAGCTGCCCGGCGTACCTGGAAATCGCACAGTCGCAGCTTTCCGCCGAGGAGCTGGGGCTTACCCAAGAAGAAATTGCAGCCGTTACGGAAGGAGGCGAGCGCTAATGGCAGACGAGACCAAGACCCAAATTCCCAAGCCCACCCGTCAGCGTGGACCCATGGGCCGCATGGGCGGCATGCGTCGCGGCGAAAAGGCCAAGGACTTTAAAGGCACCATGAGGCAGCTGCTCGGCTATATTGGCCAGCACAAGATTGCCGTGTTTGCCGCCGTCGCCTTTGCCGTGTGCTCGGTCATCTTTAACATTGTGGGGCCCAAGGTGCTCGGCCAGGTTACGACTAAGCTGTTTGAGGGCCTGGTTGCCAAGGTCAACGGCACCGGCGATGTCGACTTTAACTGGATCGCCAAGACGCTCGGCTTTTTGCTCTGCCTGTATCTGGCGAGCTCTGTCTGCAGCCTGGTCCAGGGCTGGCTCATGACCGGCGTCACGCAAAAGATCTGCTACCGCATGCGCAAGGAGATCGCCGCCAAGATCGCTGTCGTGCCGATGAGTTACTTCAACGGCCACAGCAAGGGCGACGTGCTCAGCCGCATCACCAACGACGTCGATACGCTCGGCCAGTCGCTCAACCAGAGCGTGACGCAGCTTATTACGTCCGTCACGCAGATCATCGGCGTGCTCGTCATGATGCTGTCGATCAGCCTGCCGCTTACCGGCGTCACCGTGCTCACGCTGCCGGCAGCCGCGATTATCTTGATGGTGATGATTCACTTCTCGCAGCCGTACTTCCGCGAGCAACAGCAGGTCCTGGGCACCGTCAACGGCATTATCGAGGAGGACTTTGCCGGTCAGAACGTCATCCAAGTGTTCGACCGCGCCGAGGCCTCGATCGAAGAGTTCGACCGTCAAAACGACCGCCTCTTTATTAGTGGCTGGCGCTCGCAGTTCCTGTCGGGCCTGATGATGCCGCTTATGAGCTTGGTGGGCAACATGGGCTACGTGGGCGTCGTCGTGGTGGGCGCGCAGCTCGCGCTGACCGGCAATGCCACGCCCGGCGACATTCAGAGCTTTATCCAGTACGTTCGCAACTTTACGCAACCCGTGCAGCAGCTGGGCAACGTGAGCAACACGATGCAGTCGATGGCAGCTGCCACCGAGCGTGTGTTTGAGTTCCTGGCCGCGCCCGAGGAGGAGCAGAAGGCCGACGCGCAGATTCCCGAGAAGCGCCCCGGCCACGTGGAGTTTGACCATGTCAAGTTTGGCTACACGCCCGACAAGACCATCATCCACGACTTTAGCTGCGAGGCGCAGCCCGGCCAGACCATCGCCATCGTCGGCCCCACCGGCGCCGGCAAGACCACGCTCATTAAGCTGCTGCAGCGCTTCTACGATGTGGACGACGGTTCGCTGCGTGTCGAGGGCGTCGACGTGCGCGACTGGGACCGCGCGGCGCTGCGCGGCGAGTTTGCCATGGTGCTGCAGGATACCTGGCTGTTTAACGGCACCATCCGCGAAAACATCCGCTACGGACGCCCCGATGCGAGCGATGCCGAAGTCGAGGCCGCCGCACGCGCCGCACGCTGCGACCACTTTATCCATACGCTCGCCGGCGGTTACGACTTTATGATCAACGAGGAGGGCACCAACCTGTCGCAGGGTCAGCGCCAGCTCGTGACCATCGCCCGTGCCATTTTGGCCGACCGTCCGGCGCTGATTTTGGACGAGGCGACCTCCAACGTTGACACTCGTACCGAGGAGCTTATTCAGCGTGCCATGGATGCGCTAATGCAGGGCCGCACGAGCTTTGTCATCGCGCACCGCCTGTCCACGATCCGCAACGCCGACGTGATCTTGGTGATCCGCGACGGCGACATCGTCGAGAAGGGCACGCACGACGAGTTGCTCGCCCAGGGCGGCTTCTACGCCGACCTGTACAACTCGCAGTTCGACGAGGCGGCGTAGATACGGCCGCAGAGAAATGATGACGCCCGAGAACGGGGGCGCAGGACAACCTGCGCCCCCGTTTTGTGTCCTTCGAGCCTCGAAACGCCTTCCCTGGGACCTGATTGACGGCGCTTTCCAGACCCCGTGGGCAAAAAAGGACAAATATGAGTACTGTCACCTTTTTAGTAACAGCCAAAACCACCTCAAACGACCTCTTTGCGGCCTCTATACGCCTTCGAATTAATCAAAACGCCCGTTAGCAGGCTTCTGCGTGCCAACGTTAATGAACGTATTTATCACTTTGTCTATTATCTCGCTAGACCGATATGTTACTAGGTTAGCAACCGTACTCATATTTGGCATTTTTTGCCCACGGAGTGTTTCCTGGGGAACCGACAACAGCCTTAGGGTCCCGCGTGGCGCCACTCCCTCCCGACATCCTCCGACGTTTGCCCAGATAAAACCTGCCAAAATAAACCTGTCCCTTTTTGGCGGGTTTCGGGGTGACAAGGGCTTGCACTTTAGCGTGCGACAGCGGATAATGCCGAACACTCAACAATACGCTTATTGCTCTTTCTATAGATTGAGGAGGCCCCTATGGCCATGGAATTCAAACGCAAGTTGCCAATCCCCATGGAGATCCGCGAGGAAATGCCGCTTTCTGCCGAGCTTACCGCCAAAAAGCAGGCATTTGACGCCGAGGTCGCCAAAGTCTTTACCGGCGAGGACGCACGCAAGGTGCTCATCATCGGCCCGTGCTCTGCCGACCGCGAGGATTCGGTACTTGAATACATGAACCGACTGGCCAAGACCGCCGAGGAGGTCAAGGACAAGCTCATCATCATTCCGCGCGTCTACACCAATAAGCCGCGCACCAAGGGCACCGGCTACAAGGGCCTTCTGCACAACCCCAACCCCGAGGCTCCCGACGACCTGCTTGAGGGCGTCAAGGCCATCCGCCATATGCACCTGCGCGTTATTGAGGAAACGGGCTTCTTCACCGCCGATGAGATGCTCTATCCGTCCAATTACCAGTACCTCGTTGACCTGCTGAGCTATGTTGCCGTGGGCGCACGCTCGGTCGAGAACCAGGAGCATCGCCTGGTATCGAGCGGCATTTCGGTACCCGTCGGCATGAAGAATCCCACTGCCGGCTCTACCACCGTTATGCTCAACTCCATTTACGCCGCGCAGGCGCACCAGAGCTTCATCTTCCGCAACTGGGAGGTCGAGTGCGACGGCAATCCGCTCGCGCACGCCGTTATGCGTGGCTACATCGGTCTCGACGGTCGCACCTACCCCAACTACCACTACGAGCACCTGGAGCGCCTGGCCGAACGCTACACCGAGCACGCCGGCTATGCCAATCCGGCAGCGGTCATCGACTGCAACCACGACAACTCGGGTAAGCGCCCGCTTGAGCAGTATCGCATTTGCAAGGAGGTGCTCGACAGCTGCCGCCGCAACGAGTCCATCTCCAAGCTGGTCAAGGGCTTTATGATCGAGTCCTACCTGGAGGACGGCAACCAGCCGGTCGACGGCGGCGTCTTTGGCAAGTCGATCACCGATCCGTGCCTGGGCTGGGAAAAGACCAACTACCTCATCCACGAGATCGCGGAGCGGATTTAGAGTTACGGCGTTTTACCAAACGCCGTAACGGCTCGACGCTGCAAGCCCGCCAGAGCGGCAATCTACCTTTCAGCTTCGGCGGCATGACCAGAAGGTCAATGCCGCCTCGCTTCAAGGCACCTTGCTCGCTCTGGCGGGCTTTCGCTGACTTTTGCTCTACCTGCGGTGTTGGCGGGGTAGCTAATTTAGGATGGGGCTCTTTTAGCTGCCCGCAAAGTAGTCGTTGGGGACGTTCTTGTTTGACTAGTCGTTTAAGAACGTCCCCAACGACTACCCGGGGGAGTTGCCTTCCCTCGTGGCGGTCTTCTAGCAGAAAAACCAAGTGAGTAGGCTTTTTGCAGGAGACCAAGCACACCCCAAAACGACATGGCTCTGACCTGCGGTTTTATTGAGTATTTGTCGCGATGTGCTCGGCAGGTTCAGAAAAGTCTACTCACTTGCATCTGAGACACCCCCAGATTGGCAAAAACCGCCGCGAAAGGACCCCTGGTCCCTTCGCGGCGGTCATACGCCTCTGATTTTGTGACGATTTTGCCCGCTTGTTACTCGCTGTAGCGGGTGGCTATGGCGGCTCGCACCATGCCGGTGCTCATGAGGTAGGTCACCAGGAAGTAGCCACCGTATGCTGCCAGGAAGATTGCACAGGTGAGGCCAACGGTGCCGCCGATGCTCATATTTCCGAAAATACTCACCAGCTCGATGATCACCTTAAGTGCCACAAAGGAGTGCGCCAGGCCCACTGCCAGCGGGAACAGGAAGAATACCGCCTGCTGTGCCATCACCGAATGGCGAATCTGGCGGTCGTCGCAGCCAATCTGTGCCAGCACACGATAGCTGCGGCTACCGTCGGCCACGTTGGAGAGTTGCTGAATCGACAGAATCGCCGCGCATGCAACGACCAATACAAAGCCGATGTAGATGGCTAGGTAGCTAATAAGACCGTTCATTTGCGCTGCTTGCGCGTACATCTCGGAGCGTGTGATGAAGGTTCCCCACGACCCCGGCTCCTTGCCGTCAACGAGCAGATTGTCGAGCACAGTGTATTTAATACTCTCGTCTGCCTCGGTCGTATCCATCCCCTGTTTGTAGTTAACGAGCAGACTACTGGAATACGGCTGCAGATTAAGTTGGGACAACAGCTCGTCGGCAACGACGACGGTACCCCCATTACTGCCCATCGCCGAGTTGGCGATGGCCGCCGTATCTTCGTCCGACTTATCGGCTGCGGGCTTGAGCTCATGCCCGCCCAAGGTGAGGGTATGGCCGCCAGCCATATACTTGGTGTACATGTCGACCAGCTCGCCGCCCATATCACACGTGAGCAGATACTGGTCGTGACCGATGTGCACCGGCTCCTTGCCCATCATCTGGCGCAGTTTGTTGTACTGACTTGCCGGCGTCACAGACAGGCCTGTCATGTCGGCATTGCTACCCCCGAACGCCTTGGGAAGCTTTTCGCCCATGGTCTTGCACATCTCACTTGGGGTCACCGAAGGATCCGAGCCGCCAAGCGGGTAACTCAGATACGAATCGATCTGTACATGCTCGCCGGCAACATCGGCGATATCGACCTTCTTGCCGGTCTCGTCGTTGTTGTCCGCCGACTTGCCCTTGCCGTGCCATGCGGGGTACAAATCGACCGTACTATCAGCCAGCACCATGCGATCGGCCTCAGACGGATTGACATACTCTTTGTAGTAGTCGAGCGTTTCGGGCGTGTAATAGACATACGTCTGAGACACATCAACAGGGTTATAGCGCTCCAGGTTTTCGTTCATCACGTTGGCAATCGACATACCGCACGTCACCGAAGTGATGGCCAAAAACAGGAGCATCGCGATGACGCCCATCGAAAAGCACACCGTGTTGACCTTGGCCGCAAGCTGGCGCACGGTAAACATGTTGAGGCCGCGCCAATACACGCCGCGCAAGCTCTGCAGCAGCTTAATGAGCATGCCCGAGAGTCCCCAGAACAGGGCAAAGGTGCCCACGGTAACCATAGCGGTCGTAATACCAAACTGGTTCATGGCCTCTTGCAGCTTGCTGTCCGTCGCGGTTAGCGGGAACCCATCACGTAGCAGACGGTAATAGGCCACGCCCACAAGCACCACGCCCACGACAAAGATGGCAATCGCGATCCAGGGGTTGCGTGTCTTGATGCTCTCGTTGCGACGCTCGGCACCCATAAGCTCGATGAGTTTGGTACGACGCACGGCGCGAAGGTTCAGCAGCAGCGTGAGCACAAACATTACGAGCATGCAGGCAAGGGTCAGGTTGAACGCATGCACCGAGAAAAAGAAGTGGAAATTGGCGATCTGTGTCTTAAAGAGCGAGGCCGTAAAGAACGTCATAAGCTGGGAGAGTCCCACACCCAGCACAATGCCGGCGACAAAGGCGCCGACCGAGACAATCACCGTCTCGAGCGCCATGATCGTGGCGACGCGCCCGCGCCCCATGCCGAGCACCTGGTACAGGCCAAACTCCTTCTTGCGGCGTTTCATGATGAAGTTATTGGCATACACCATTAAAAAGGCCATGACACCGGCCAAAAAGTACGTCAGGTTGCCGAGCATGCTGCCCATAACCTGCGCCAAGCCCTTTTCATCGATGCCGGCGATGTCGACCTGCATCGAGATGGTGTTAAAGGCATAGAAGACCGTGACGCCCAGGGTGAGCGTCAAAAGGTAGACGAGGTAGTCGCGGCCGGCGCGGCGGACGTTGCCCCAAGCGAGTTTACAGAGCATCGGAGCCCTCACCGCCCATCATGGCAACGACCTCCATAATGCGGTCGAAGAACTCTCGGCGGTCGATGTCGCCGCGGCGCAGCTCGGTGAAGATCTTGCCGTCGCGAATAAACAGCACACGGCTCGTGTAGCTGGCAGCAAAGCTGTCGTGCGTGACCATGAGCACGGTGGCGCGTAGGCGGCGGTTAAGGGCCTCCAGGCTCTCGAGCAGCAGGCGAGCGCTCTTGGAATCGAGGGCGCCGGTGGGCTCGTCGGCCATGATCATGGTGGGGTCGGTGACGAGCGCGCGAGCTGCGGCAACGCGCTGCTGCTGGCCGCCGGACATCTGGTAGGGATACTTGTCGAGCACCTGACTGATGGACAGGCGCGCGGCCACATCCTGCACGCGGGTCGAGATCTCTGCCGAGTTTGTGCGGGCGATGGTGAGCGGCAGGGCGATGTTCTCGCGTGCCGTGAGCGTATCGAGCAGGTTGGAGTCCTGGAAGATAAAGCCGAGCTCCTCGCGGCGGAACTGCGAAAGCTTAGCCTGCTTCATGCGCGTCACGTCCTGCCCGTTGATGCGGATCGTGCCACTTGTGGCGCTATCGATGGTCGACACGCAGTTGAGCAACGTCGACTTGCCCGAGCCCGAAGCGCCCATGATGCCGACGAATTCACCGCGGTTGACGGTAAAGCTGACGTCGTTGAGCGCGCGGGTCACGTTGCCCAGCGCTCCATATACCTTTTCGAGATGCGCGACCTCCAGTACCGGGGTCGCCATGTGCGTGGTTTGCATACCGAGTCCTTTCTTGCGATTAGTCTACGGCATCTATAGTCGCAAGAAGACGAGTCAGCTACCATCGATATGGCTTACGCTTGCCTTACCGTTGTGTAAGGTACGGGTAGCTACCCTGCCACGTGTTGATGTTGAGAGAGGACTCCTGTTGAAGACTGTTCATGTTGCCGCTGGGATCATTCGCAAGGAAGGATCCGATGAGCTACTTGCCGTGCAGCGCGGCTACGGCGACATGCAGGGACTTTGGGAGTTTCCCGGCGGCAAGCTCATGCGCGGCGAGACACCCGAAGACGCCGTGCGCCGCGAGCTCATGGAAGAGCTGCAGGTCAAAGTCACCAACCTGCGCGATTTCTATACCGTTGAGTACGACTACCCCGATTTCCATCTCTCCATGGAGTGTTACTACTGCTCGCTGGCTAAAGAATCCGACGAGCCTCAGAACCACGACCGCCAGCTCGATATCCGCTGGATTCCGCGCACCTCGCTTGCCACCGTCGAGTGGATGCCCGCCGACAAGGGGCTCATTGATGCTCTGATTGAGTTGAAGGAAGATCGGCTTGAGGCCAACGGCACTGCCAACGACGCCGAGGCCGCCACGACCGACGAGCCCGCCACCAAACCCAAGCGCGCACCTAAGCGCCGCAGCAAGAAGCGTCCCAAGCCCGGTCTGCTCGACGGCATCGATACCTCGGACCTTTCCGCTGACGAGCGCGAACTGGTGCGCCGCCGCGCCGCTATAAAAAAGTCCATGAAGGGCAACAAGCGCGCCAACACCAAGCCCGAGCTGCTCGTACGACAGCGCCTGCGGGCCGCGGGCCTTACGGGCTATCGTTTGGAATGGAAGGTACCCGGCAAGCCCGACATCGCCTTCCCCGGGCGCAAGATCGCCATCTTCGTCAACGGCTGCTTTTGGCACCGCTGTCCTAAGTGCAATCCAAGCCAGCCCAAGCGCAACGTTGAGTTTTGGGAGGCAAAGTTCCGTCGCAACGTCGAGCGCGACCGAGCCGCCATCTCCGCGCTTACCCAAATGGGCTGGACACCCATAACCATCTGGGAATGCGAGCTCAAAAAAGACCGCATCGACGCCACGATGGAAAAGGTCATCGAGCAGGTGCGCGCCGCAGAGCCGCAGCGCTAGGAACGAGCCATCCACACGCCCCGCACAGGCGAGCCACATCCGCACCACAAACCTTAGAAAGTCCTTAAGCTCAAAACCTTTCAAGAGTGTTACTCGATACTTCTGACCTGCAGTTTCATCGTAAAACCAAACCAGGTTAAGCCTTTCTTTAGCGCTTCTTTGCAGCAGCCGCGGCATAATACTGCCAGCGCACGGGACCTAGCAGCACACCCCATGCGCAACCTTTTGGTGGACATCGAGGAGGCCGCATAAGCATGCATTCTTCCAATGCCGTAGCACGGCAGCCATCCCTAAAACATGCAGACCTTTTCTCCTTCCCCCCGACACAGAGAAACGGCCTCCTCGACTCCCCCACCACAAAAGCCAAACGCTCAACCGACCAGGAACTCAACCTGCGAGCATCCTTCGAAAAGCTCCAAGCATCCCTAGACAAAACCTTCTCCAACCAAGCCCGGGCATACTAACCCCTCATCAACAAAGAAGCCCTAACGCCCCATCCCATCAGCCCCAACGCCACAAGGGCGATTGAGCAGGGCCGTCCGGAAACGGGAAAGGGCCTATCTCTCAGAACATTCCGCAGGACGGAGGAAGCCCCACAGCGCGTAGCGCGCAGCGGGGCTTCCGACATGTCCGAGGACGTTCTGAGAGATAGGCCCTTTTCCGTTTCCGGACGGCCCGGTGGGATCAGAGTACCCTTGCTGTTACTCTGCTTTGCCCACAGAGTTGAGGTTGGTCATGCGGATCTTAACCAGCTCGGTGATCTCACGCATGCCCTCCTTGGCCGGCTTCTTGGGATCGAAGCAGGCAGGGTTCTCGGCCATGTAGGCCATGAAGCCCTTGGTGTAGGCCTGACGCAGCTCGGTGGCGTAGTTGACCTTGCAGATGCCGTTCTTCACGGCCTCGGCGACCTGCTCATCGGGCACACCGGAAGTGCCGTGCAGAACCAGCGGCACGTCGACGGCGTCGCGGATGGCCTTGACCACGGACTGCTCGATGTGCGGATCGCTCGTGTACACGCCGTGGCTGGTGCCAACGCCAATGGCCAGCGAGGTGCAGCCAGTGCGCTCGACGAACTCCTTGGCCTCGGCCGGATCGGTGTAGGGGCTCTCGCCCTCAACCGCGGGACCGTCGTCCTCCTTGCCGCCAACCTTGCCGAGCTCGGCCTCGACGGGCACACCCATGGCGCGGCCAGCGTCGGCGACGGACTTGGTCAGGGCGATGTTGTCCTCGAAGGACTCGTGCGAACCGTCGATCATGACAGAGGTGTAGCCAGTGCGGAAAGCCTGCATGCAGCGGTCATAGCCATCGCCATGATCGAGGTGCAGGGCGACGGGCACGGAAGCGCGCTCGGCGGCAGCCTTGACCATGCCGTAGAAGTAGTCCAGACCAGCGGTCTTGATGGTGCCCGGGGTGGTCTGCATGATGACGGGGGACTTGGTCTCCTCGGCAGCGGCCAGAACGGCCATAACAAACTCGAGGTTCTCGACGTTGAACGCGCCGACGGCGTAGTGGCCGGCCTGAGCGTCCTTGAGCATCTTTTCGGTGGTAACAAGTGCCATGAGCGTTTGCTCCTCTCCCTCGCCCGCATCTGGACATCGGGCGTACGTGTCCGCAAGGCGTTTTACCTTGCGTTTTGCTGCTTCCATTGTATGAAATTCAGCGGCTTTGCATGTGCGAGATATTGAGCCCATGCAGGTCAATACAGTCGTTTTTGAAAAGTAAACGGAAGGAATTGGAGCCGAGTGGGCGTATTCGATATTGAATTTTGGGCGTTCAGCGTCTTTCTTTTATAGAAAAGATAAGTAATCGAAAGGTGTTTTCTTACTCAAAAAGAAAATGAACGAAAATAGACTCAACACAATTCCTACAAATTTAGCCGAGAATGGAGCAAACATGGCCCACGCAACAACCCGAGCTTTCGCCGATGAGCGTCGTTCCGCCATCATGGAGATGCTCGAGCATAACGCCTCGGTGCAAGTGGCAGAAATCGCCCAGACCTTTGGCGTGTCCTCCGTTACCGCCCGCGCCGACCTGGACGCGCTCGCCGAGTCCGGCAAGTTGCGCCGCACGCATGGTGGCGCCGTGTCTCTCCAGAAGCGACTGACCGTATCCACCCAGGATCGCCGCATCAACGTCAATGTCGCCGCCAAGCAGGCCATCGCGCAAAGCGCCATCGAGCTCGTCGGCAATGGCGACACGCTGCTTGTCGACTCGGGCACCACGGCGCTCGAGTTCGTCCGGCTCCTCGATCAGCGCGACGGCATCACCGTCATCACGGCCGACATTACCATCGCCGATTATATCGACGAGAGCATGCCCTCGGTCGATGTCGTCATGCTGGGTGGGGCACTACGCAAAGGTCATCGCTATCTGTACGGCCCACTTACCATGCAGGCGCTCCAAATGGTCCACGCCGACCTTGCCGTCATGTGCCCCGGCGCCTTTGTCCCCCGCTGCGGCTTTACGACCGACTTTCCGCAGATGGCCGAGACCAAAGCGGCTATGGTCGGCGCCGCCCGTCAAAGCGTCGCCCTCATGGACGCCAGCAAGGTTAACGGACGTGGCATGTACCGCTTTGCCGAGCTGGCAGATGTCGACACCATCGTGATGGACCGTGACCCCGATCATGCCGTTGCCACCTCAATCGCCGAGATCGTCGACGACGCCCGCCCAAATCTCCTCATCGCTGACGCTTAAACAAAAACCACCACAAAGGTGCCTGTCCCCTTTGTGGTGGTTGAGCGTCAAAAGCGAAATATCGCTACTTGGAAAGCTCGTCGGCGAGGGCCTCGATCTGGGCGCGCGATGCGTCGTTGAGCGAACCCATGACGGTCACTTTGTTCTGCGTCAGGGCGATGTCCTTCATGCCCTCGAGCTCCTTGGTCATAACCTTGGCAGCGGCAGGCGCCCAGGAACCGGCCTCGACGAGCGCAACCGTGCGGTTCTGATAGGCGTGCTCGGCAAGCGTGTGGATGAAGGTGCTCATAAACGGGAAGATCTCGCCCTGATAGGTAATGGAGGCGAGCACCAGGCGGTCGTAGCGGAACGCGTCCTCAACGGCCTCAGCCATATCATCGCGAGCCAAGTCAAAGACGGAGACCTTCTGGCCGCGGGCCTCGAGCGCAGATGCGAGTTCCTCAACGGCAGCCTTCAGATGGCCATACACGCTCGCATAGGCAATCGTGATACCCTCGTCCTCGGGCTGGTAGCTCGACCAGGTGTTGTAGGTGTCGAGGTAATAGCCCAGGTTCTCGGTCAGCACGGGACCGTGAAGCGGGCAAATGATCTGGATGTCCAGATCGGCGGCCTTCTTGAGCACGGCCTGCACAAACTTGCCGAACTTTCCCACGATGCCAAAGTAGTAGCGGCGAGCCTCGCAGGCCCACCCTTCCGGATCCTCGATGTCGTTGGCGCCAAACTTGCCAAAGCCGTCGGCGCTAAAGAGCACCTTGTCGGTGGACTCGTAGGAGAAGAGCACCTCGGGCCAGTGCACGTTGGGGGCGCCGACAAACGTCAGGCTGTGGCCGCCCAGGTCGAGCACGTCGCCATCTTTGACGACCATCTTGCGCTCGGGGAAGTCGGTGCCAAAGTAGTTGACCATCATGCGGAAAGCACCCACGCTGGCCACAATCTGCGCCTGGGGATAGCGCTCCATAAAGGCGGCGATACCGGCGGAGTGATCGGGCTCCATGTGATGGACAACCAGGTAGTCGGGCGTACGGCCATCGAGCACGGCCTCGAGGTTGCCGAGCCACTCGTCGACAAAGCCAGCGTCAACCGAATCGGCGACAGCGATTTTATCGCCCAAGATAACGTAGCTGTTATATGCCATACCATTCTCGGACACATCGTACTGGCCCTCGAACAGGTCAATGTCGTGATCGTTGACGCCAATGTAGCGGATATCCTTGGTGATCTCCATCAGGCAAAGCCTCCTAGATAGACAAAAGAACCCGTCTATCATAGCACTCGCCCTCGTAGCTACGGCTATCTGCCAGCATCCTTACCGATTGTTATTGATGCGGAATATACCGCTTTTGACCTGCACAAACTATGCGCGCGGTATTGCCGTGCTCTGTCGAATGATGAGCTGGCCGGGAATACGAATAGCAACGGTTTTGCCCGCCGTACCCGCCTCGGGAACCGCATGCTCGAATACCTCGCGCCCACGCTGATGCAAATCGAATCGAACGGTCGTGAGCTCGTTATGTGCCACAAAATCATCGAGTGAATCGTCGACGCCCACCACGCTCACGTCCTCGGGCACGCGCAGACCGCTATCGCGCAGCGCTGCAATCACGCCATTTGCCATCTGGTCGTTTGCCGCGTAAATCGCCGTCATGGTGCGGTCGTGCTCGGCCAGGTACCTGCCGGCCTCGTAACCGCTGTTGGCTGACCAGTCGCCCTCGAGCGGCGCCCGTGGCTTAATGTGCTTACGCTCGAGCGCATCCTGCCAGCCAGCGCGACGGAACTGCTCGTCGACCGAAAAGGACGGGCCACCGATATAACGAATCTGCTCGTGTCCCAGCTCAAACAGATGATCCATGAGCAGCAGCGAGCAGCCGTAATGATCGGAGTCGACCGTAGTCACCCGCGGGTGTGCATACATGGTAACGATGACCGTGCCAATGCCCGGCAGTGGATCAAACGTCTCAAAATCGGGCGCCATGCGGCTCATGCCGATGATGATGCCGTCCACCGGCAATGCGGCCATACGACGCGTGGCCTCGGCAAGCGAAAACTCCTCGGTCTTGGACATCTCGACCAGCGTGATGGCGCAATTATGCTCGCGAGCAGCGCTGGCGATGCCGTCGATCATTGAGAGGTTGCCAAACTTGGTGACATCGTTGACGCACAGGCCGACCGAATGGTAGCGACCGTCGCGCAGCGAGCGACCGGCATAGCTCGGACGAAAGCCGAGCTCTTGCATAGCGGCCTGCACACGCTGGCGCGTCTGCTCGTTAACGTTGGGCAAGCCGTTGGCGACGCGCGAAACCGTCTGCTGCGAAACGCCAGCAGCGCGGGCGACGTCGGCCATGGAGACCGGACGCGAACTGGTATCGTTGGACGGACGCCTTGCCACAGGATCACCTTCACCCTTGCGAGATCTGAATAGCGTGCATGCCGGCCCGGGCAGAGATACACTCCGCGCCGAGTCCCGCCATCGTCGGACGCATGTTAACGTACTCTACTTTTTCAATCCGCAGCTCTTCTGCTTTATAAGTCTATACAGCAGTACCGTTCACGGCTGTATTTCTACCGATTACCAGATTCTCAAAAAGTGACAAGCGTTGTGTTATGAGTACGTTAACATAGCCCGTAACGTGCGGTATCGTGAACACTTGGTTCACTCCGCTTCAAGTTGTTAACGTACTCATAACGACGCAAAACTCGCCCGTGCGCACCAAGGAAAGGACTCCCATGACCACCCCCGACGAAAAGACATTCGCCACGCTCACCAAGCTGTTCGAGGAGGAGTTTGGCCCCATCGGCGACCGCCAGGTGCTCTATGTGCACGCGCCCGGCCGTTCCGAAATCAGTGGCAACCACACCGACCACGAGGGTGGCCACGTTATCGCCGGCTCGCTCGATGTCGCTGTCGACGGCATTGCCGTGGCGACCGACACCAACAAGATTCGCCTCGCCGACGAGGGCTACCCCACGTTTGAGATTACGCTCGACACGCTGGATATTCAGGAGTCCGAGAAGGGCACGTCCGCAAGCCTCGTTCGTGGTATGGCCCACGAGATTGCAGCGCTTGGTGTTGAGCCCAAGGGTTTCGACTTCGCCTTTACCTGCTCCGTCCCCTCGGGCGGCGGTCTTTCGAGCTCCGCTGCTGTCGAGGCGGCATACGGCCGCGCTATGGAGACGCTTTGGGGCGCGCCCGCGATTGAGCCCGTCGCACTCGCCCAGATGAGCCAGCGCACCGAGAACAACTACTACGGCAAGCCTTGCGGTCTTATGGACCAGGCCGCTGTGTGCCTGGGCGGCCTTGCCTACATGGACTTTGAGGATCAAGCCCAGCCTAAGACCCAGAAGCTCGAGCTCAACTTTGAGGATCACGGCTACGCGCTCGTGCTCGTTAAGGTCGGTGCCGACCACGTGGCCGCCACCGACGACTACGCCGCCGTTCCGCGCGAGATGCAAGACATCGCCGCCGAGTTTGGCAAGACACGCCTGTGCGAGGTCGACGTTGCCGACTTTGACGCCAAGCTCCCCGAACTGCGCGCCAAGCTGGGCGACCGCGCCTGCCTGCGCGCCGTTCACTACTGGTATGAAAACGGCCTGGTCGATAAGCGCTGGGCAGCCCTTAACGCCGGCGATATCGATCAGTTCCTGGTCCTGACGCGCGAGTCGGGCGCCAGCTCTGCCATGTACCTGCAAAACGTCGTTGCCAAGCTGGGATCCGAACAGCCCTCGATGTATGCCCTGGCACTGGCCGAGCATGTACTCGACGGCCGCGGCGCCGTCCGCATCCACGGCGGCGGCTTTGGCGGCACCATTCAGGCCTTCGTGCCGCTCGACCTGGTCGACGCCTTTATCACCAAGATGAACAGCTGGCTGGGCGAGGGCTCTGCCCGCCACTACGCGATTTCTGACAAGGGGGCTTACGCGGCATGGCTGTAATGACTGATGTGCGCGAGGCTGCGCAGGGCCTGATTGAGTATGCTATCCACCGATCGATGGTCGGACAGGACGACCGCATCTGGGCATACAACACCATTCTGGAGTGCATCGGCGCTACGGGGCCGGCACTCGACATGGCCTGGGCGCTCCAGGTTGAGAAACTCTCGCTCTTGCACCCCGATACCCTGCCCAACTTTGACCTTGAAGGCACGCTTGCCGCACTTGCCGAGGTCGCCGTTGCCAACGGTGCCGCCGAGGATACGACATCGGGACGCGACCGCATCGCCATGCGCATCATGGGCACGCTCATGCCGAGGCCTTCGGTTGTAAACGAGGAGTTCAACGGACGTATGGGCGTCAACGAGCCCCGCGCCGCGACCGACTGGTTCTACGGCCTGTGCTGTGACGCCGGTTACGTGCGCCGCGCCGCCATCGCGCGCAATATCAAATGGAGCACCCCCACCAACTGGGGCGACCTCGAGATCACCATCAACCTGTCCAAGCCTGAGAAGGACCCGCGCGATATCGCCGCGGCCGGTGCGGCCAAGAACACGGGCGAGAAGTATCCCGCCTGCCAGCTGTGCATCGAAAACGAAGGCTACCCTGGACGCTCCGCCGCAACCGACGGCGGCGCCCACCCCGCCCGTCAGAACCTGCGCGTTATCCCCATCCAGCTCGACGGCGAGCGCTGGGGCTTCCAGTACAGCCCGTATGCGTACTTTAACGAGCACTGCATTGCCATGAGCTCCAAGCATCGCCCGATGCACGTGGATCGCAAGAGCCTGACCTGCCTGCTCGACTTTGTCGACCTGTTCCCGCACTACTTTATCGGCTCCAACGCCGACCTGCCCATCGTGGGCGGCTCGATTCTGTCGCACGACCACTTCCAGGGCGGCGCACACGAGTTCCCCATGATGCATGCCACCGAAGTCTCGCAGTTTAGCGTGCCCGGCTTTGACCAGGTCAGCGGTACCGTGTTGCAGTGGCCGCTTTCGGTGCTGCGACTGCGCTCGCACGACCGCGCCCAGTTGCTCGACGCTGCCGAGAAGATTATCCTCGCCTGGCGCGAGTGGACCGACGAGTCTGTGGGCGTTATCGCGCACACGGCCGACGGCGTAGCGCACAACACCGTGACGCCCGTCATCCGCCGCGTCGACTCCCGCGGCAACGCCGGCGGCGAGATCTACGAGGCCTACCTAACGCTTCGCTGCAACATCACGACCGGCGATCATCCGCTGGGCGTATTCCACCCGCATGCCGAGTATCACCATATTAAAAAGGAGAACATCGGTCTGATCGAGGTCATGGGCCTGGCGATTTTGCCGCCGCGCTTGGTTCCCGAGCTCGGCGTTGTCCGCGAGCACCTGCTGGCGGCTAAAGCCGATACCAGCTACGACCTTGCCGGCGCGCTCGAGGGCGACGACCTTTGCCGCAGCCACGCCGCATGGGCCGAGGACGTCTTTGCCCGCCGCGCCGATGAGCTTACGGCGGATAACGCCATCGATATCCTGCACGAGGAGGTCGGCATGGTGTTTGGCCACGTGCTCGACAACGCCGGCGTCTTTAAGTGGGACGAAGCCGGCCGCGCCGCCCAACAGCGCTTTATCGACTCGCTGTAATAATCCCTTGGGGACGGAGGAAAACGGATCATTTCGTCTTCAAAACAACGGCGCCCGCCGGCAACATCGCCGGCGGGCGCCGTTTTTTGAGTGTAGTCATTGGGGATGTTCTTAAACGACTGGTCATTAAAGAACGTCCCCGACGACTAATGACTCGAGCGTGGAAAATCTCCCACTTTGAGCTCGTATGGGCACCAAAAGCGGGAGATTATCCACGCTCATTCTATTAGGAGTCGCAACCGCTACAACTCTACGACCTCAACGCCGTTGTAAATCTCGTCCCAGCGGTCCATGACCAGGTGGCCGGTCTTGGGATCCATGGCGTTGAGCTTGCCGCAGGTATTGGCGGTCTTGAGCACCGTGACGTCGTCGGCACCAGCAGCAATGGCATGCGCAAAGCCGGCGATGGTCGAGTCGCCGGAACCCGTCGCGTTCACAGCCGCAATCGCGGGCGTCTTGGCGCGGAACGCGCGCCCCTCATGGAAGCCTACCGAACCGGCAGCACCCATCGAGACAACGACCCAGGGGATTCCGGCAAAGCGGCCATCGGCGGCAAGTGCCTCGCGCAGGGCATCGACATCATCGGTCGTAAAGGACGTACCCAGCAGGCCGTTAATCTCGGTCAGGTTGGGCTTTACGAGCTCAGGCTTAGCGTCGGACTCCAGCGCGGCCTCCAGCGATGCGCCCGAGGTGTCGAGCAGCACCTTGGCGCCCGCCTCTTCGGCGATCTTGACGAGCTCGGCATAGTAGCCGGCATCGACGCCACGCGGCAGCGAGCCCGAAAGCGTCACAACGTCAGCCTTCGCTGCAAGCTCGGCGAACTTGGCCGTAAAGGCCTCGAGCTCGGCTGGGACGATCTGCGGGCCGCTCTCCAGCAGCTCGGTCTGATTACCCTCGTGCAGAATATTCAGGCAAATGCGCGTCTCACCGGCGATGGGCACAAAGTCATTCTTGACGCCATCGGCATCCATGAGCTCGGCCATATAGGCACCCATGTGACCGCCAAGCAGGCCGGTCGCAAGCACATCGTCGCCCAACTGCAGCAGCACACGACTCACGTTGAGACCCTTGCCACCAGCGGTCTTTTCGGGCGTCACACGGTTCACGTCGTCGATGATCAACTTGTCGAGCTGATAGCGCGTATCAATCGACGGGTTCATGGTAACGGTCAGAATCATGTTGGACTCCTGTTTAGAAAACCGGCCCGCGCCCCATCACAGAAACGCGAGCCGTCAATTAAAAAGCTGCAGAATGCCAGGTACCGCCAAAACGAAGCACACAAGCTCAGCAAGCAAAAGTGTTATCGGAGCAGCTCGCCCGCCAGATGGCTTCGCAGCGTCGACTGGTCTGGCGTTCGGTAGAACGCCGGAACCTCCTTAGTCGTGGTATTCGCCGCGGTCCCACTTCTCCAGGAACTCGTCAAAGAAGTGCGGGTCAGCCTGAGCCTCGGCGTCGGCCTTATTGCAGGCATCGATCTTGGCGATCAAGGCATCGTGCTCGGGAGTCTTGTCGTAGGGCTCCTCCAGGAAGGCAAGCATTATGTCGGCCATCAGGAACTCGCCGGTAATCTTGCCGCCAAAGCCCACGATGTTGGCGTTGAGCTCGCGACGGGCATACAGGGCAGAGGTCATGTCGCGAACCAGGGCGCAGCGGGCGCCGGGAACCTTGTTGACGGCGTTGGTGATGCCGATGCCGGTGCCGCACAGGGCCACGCCAAAGTCGGCCTTGCCGCTGGCAACGGCCTCGCCCACGGCCTTACCGTAGATGGGATAATGCGTACGGGTGTGGCTGTAGGTGCCGCAGTCAAGCACCTTGTAGCCAGCCTGCTCCAGGCGGTCGGCCAGATAGATCTTCTCGTCCGTAACGATATGGTCGCAACCGATTGCGATGGTCTTCTTCATCAGAACGTCCTTTCGTCTGAATTCACAAGTTGAGGTAGAAGTTCGAGTTCTCGGTGGCTCTCGTTAGGCCATCTTGTTGAGCATGTCGACACGGATCTGGTGACGGCCGCCGGCGTACTGGGCGCGCAGGAACTCGCGGGCGATCTTCTTGGCGACCTCGGTGCCCACAACGCCCGGGCCCATGGTGACCATACGCGAGCCGTTGTGCTCGCGGGTCATGTAGGCGGAACGCTCGTCGGAAATGTTGGCGACGACCATGCCCTTGATCTTGACGGCGGCCATATAGGAGCCGACGCCGTACTTATCGAATGCGAAGCCCTGGGAATCCTTGTGCTCCAGCAGGTCCTTGGCAACGGCGGTGGCGGAATCGACAAAGTCCGCAGCAGGGGTCTCGGAATAGTCGACGACCTCGTGACCGTCGGCGATGAGCATCTCCTTGATGGACTCCTTCATCGACATACCGTCGGCATCGGAAGCGATTACAACCCTCATGACATCCTCCTTGAGAGATACGCTGGCGCGTAGTTTCTGTTTGGAAGTGTTGAATCGCGATCAGGTCCGGGCATCTGAATGTGCGGTTCTTCACTGTTCATGTTTATTTGAACACATTCGAACAGTAACTGCAACAACTATTTGTTTATCTTTGTTCTTTTTTGAACAAATATCGTTCACGGATGATTGCTGACCGTTTGAGCCGGGCGCGGACGTAGCGACCATGTGTTCAACAAACAAAAGGGCGGCCAAGAACGTGTCTCGGCCGCCCTTCGGCGGTATTCCCCGGTATATACAGCTGTTTTAGCTACTCGGACTGCCCACCCTTTTTGGCGTGCTTGGACGGAGCACTCAGAAAGCGGCCCGTCAAATAGTTCGCCGGGCCGGAAATATCGATCCCCAGCAGTACGTGTCCCAGCCACAGGAACGCCACGAGCACCAGCAATGGAATCACGCACGAGGTCACGATCATCACGATGACGCCTTCGATCAGATCGGTCACCTGCCGCACAATTTCATCGGTCATCTGCTTGGCGCCGCTAGTCACCGACGTGACGAGACCCGAGGCACCGTCGGCAAGCTGCTCAAGCACGTTCTTGGACTCTGTGGACTCGGTCTTTTTCTTGCTTGTTTTGGAGCTATCGCTATCTGCCGCGCTCGCAGCGTCGGCCGCCTTTTGCTCGGCCGCCTCGATGCTAACGCGATACGTTTCATCGACCTTTTGCGACACCCATACGCTCGCGGGCACGAGCGCCATGCCGATCACGGCAACCACCAGTACGCGTGTCGCCACACGGCGCAGGACAGTGCTCGTGCTCCAGCGCCCGTGAATGCCGAGCGACACCGCAAAGAGCACCAACGCAATCGGGATTAAGATGCCCAAGCCAACCGACCACAAAATAGTTAGCAGGTATTTCTCGAGGTAGAGCACGGCAAGCACGATACCAAGGTTGCCTGAAAGCTGCGCGAGTTGCTCGGCAACCGGCGTTCCCGTATCACCCGGCAGCGCCGTGATACCCGCAGATAGGGCGACGCACGAGGTCGTGAGCGCCAAAACATTGCCCTTCTTTTGATCGATGACCTCGATGGTGGAGTCCCAGGTCTTGGTATCGGCAAAATGCGGACGAGCTACAAAGCCCGACAACAGCGCCAGTACCACGAGCGCAACGATAAAGCCAATCTGCAGTTTTTTGTTTGCGCACACGACATCGGACAGGCTGGGCTGCAGCTCGGTTACCGTCGTGTGCTCGGTTATCTGGACAGGACGCCCATGAGTCATCTCGTGCGCGTCTCCCTTTTGAATCAATCCGTTGCCCGGCATTTGGATACCTCCTTATTCCGGCCTGTATTGCGGATGGAAGTATACCCACCCAGCGAAAAACCGAACGGGAGGGCATGCAGAAGCTCCATAACGCTGCTAGTCGAACAGTGCCCTTTCAAAACTATGCCGGTTTACTACGGTAAAACCGATAGGACCGACCACATTTGCTATTAGCAGAAAATGACAAGCTTTCTACCTGTGGCTTTGATAACGCCGTTCTATCCATAGTTGAAAGAATGCGATTCATCGTAGTAAACCGGCATAGTTTTGTAACCGACAGCCCGAGTCGGCACCGCAGCAAACCTAATAACCCGTTTTCTTCCATCCTCAAAGGATCAAATGCATGGCAGGAGTGTCCCTAACTGCCGGCAGATAAGGAACGTCCCCAAGTGCCGGGTAAATCAGAACCACCCTTAAAAAGGGTGGTTTGCTCTTAGGGTATAACCCACGGGCCCCGGGCTCGCGTCTAAAGGCGCGGGCCCGGACTTCGTCCAGGCCTAGTGCATCTTGACCCGTGGCGCGCCGGTCGAACCGGCGGGATCACCCCCTCTTGAAGGGGTCCTCGTACTCCTTCACGCTCAGCTTGTCCAGCGCGATGTCGTGGGACTCCTGCTCCCTGATGTACTTGGCGATCGTCGCCTCGTTCAGGCCGACGGTGGACACGTAGTAGCCCTCCGCCCAGAACTTCCTGTTGCCGAACTTGTACTTGAGGTTGGCGTGCCTGTCGAATATCATCAGCGAGCTCTTCCCCCTTCAGGTAGCCCATGACGCTCGCGACGCTGTACTTCGGCGGGATCGCCAGCAGCACGTGCACGTGGTCGGGCATCAGGTGCCCCTCGATTATCTCGATCCCCTTGTACTCGCACAGCTTCCTGAGGATCTCCCCTATGTCGCTCCTGATTTGGTTGTAGATCACTTTGCGCCTATACTTCGGCGTGAACACGATGTGGTACTTGCACATCCACTTCGTGTGGGAAAGGCTGTAGGCCTTCTGGGCCATGGCGACCACCCCTTCGACTCGAATTCTTGACGGCCTGAACAATCGTCAATATCGGTCGGAGGGGTGGCTTTGTAAAGCCGTTTGTCTCCACCCGCGTAGCGGGTGGTTCAAAGCTGGCCGCTGCGCGGCCAGCAGACTAAAGTCTTGAAAAGAAAAAGCCCTGTCGCGAGTCTGCGGCAGAGCTTTTGGAAGGGGACTTGGTTGTGCGGACTCGTTAGGCGAGCTTGGCCTCGAGCTCGGCGATGCGCTTGTAGGCATCGATGGTAAAGCGGGTCTGCTTCTCCAGGATCATAGTGGTCATGAGAGTGTCCTGAGCGTGAGCCATGATGAAGGTCATCTCCATCTCGCCACCGCCGGCCTCCTGCGAAAGCAGCTTGGTCTGCGTGTCGTGGGCACCGATGAGCGCATCGCTGGCATCCTTGTGCAGCTGCTCGGCCTTCTCAAAATCACCCTCGCGAGCAGCATCGAGCGCTGCAAGCAGATCGGTCTGGGCGTCACCTGCGTATGCGACGATCTCGAATCCAACCATCGAGATTTCTTCTTTGGTTGCCATATTGCGTTCCTTTCACATATGAACCAATGGAGAGCATCGCGTCCGGGCATACGCGCTGCGTTCTGTATGGCAGAAACATTAACATTCAAACAAAAAAGAACAACGCAAAACATAATTTCAAGCTATGAACGGTCAATTTTCGCCCGTGAACGGTTTCCTAACCATTTCGAACAATATCAAACATGATTAACGGAAACCCAATCAGGACCGCCCCCTAACGCAAATCGCGCACCGTATCGCCCTCTACGAGCACGCCAGGGATCAGCATGTGCTCCACGCCAGACGCACCCCCCTCGGCACCGGCGATCTTATCGACTGCCCACATGCCGACGCGCCTGTTGTCGAAGCGCACGGTGGTCAGGCGACGATCGGGCACGATATCGCCCAGGCTGTCATCAACACCCACCACGCTCACGTCCTCGGGCACGCGCTTTCCGCGCGACTCGAGCCCGCGAATGCAACCGTAGGCCATGGCGTCGTTGGAGGCATAGATGGCCGTACAGGCCGGATCATCCGCCAGAGCCTGGCCTGCGGCATACCCACTCTGAGCCGTCCAATCGCCACGAACGAGTCGCGGCGGCTCAATGCCATGCGCACACAATGTCTCACGCCAGCCTTCCTCGCGCTGCATGCCCGAAAGCGAGCGCTCGGGGCATGAGATAAAGTGCACGGTCTTGTGCCCCTGCTCCAGCAAATACTCGACCACCTGGCGCGAGCAATCGAACTGGTCGTTATCGACCGTTGAACAGAGCGGGTGCTCCAGCATCGTAACGAGCACCGTCTGCATGCCGGGCAGCGGCTCGAAGGTGCCAAAGTCCGCCGGCATGCGATTCATGATCACGACCATGCCGTCTACCGGCAGCGCGCTCATACGCGACGATGCGCTCTCGAGGGTATAGGGATGTCCATCTACTTTAGTGAGGGTGATGGCATAGCCATGTTTGTCGGCCGCGGCGGCAAAGCCCTCCATACGGTCGAGGTTGCCGGTACCGGTAATGTTGAACATGGCGACGCCGACGGTCTTAAACTTGCCACGGCGCAGCGATCGACCGGCAAAATTGGGGCGATACCCCAGCTCGCGCATGGCGGCACGCACGCGTTCCTTAGTCTCGGGGCGCACACTGGGCGAATCGTGCACGGTGCGCGAGACCGTCTGCTCCGAGACGCCCGCGAGGCGCGCCACGTCTTTGACGGATACCGATTTTTTAACAGCGGCCATAGGTCGATCTTTCTATGTCAACGATGCCATTGGTGGCACCCTACGCAGTCAAATGAAACGTCTTCAAGTATATCTAACGCCTCCCCCACCATACGCTCACCACCCAAAACCTACCGTTCACCGACATTTTTGCTTCCCCGAACGGCTTTTGTCGCCCAAATGTTAACGTTGCCATTGTGCAAACACAGAGCCACCGGGCGGCTCAAACGTTTACGCGTAAGGAATCGACGGTTCGCAGGCACAGGAACCACCGGTTCGCGTCTTTTTTTGTGTCACAAAATGGCAACGTCAACATTTTGGCAACCAAACGTCAAAAGCTACCATCGTTGCTAACCCACCGACTCTTAGGAGCATTGCATGGAGCAACTCATCGCCATCATCGAAAAGGGCCAGCCCTTTTTCAACGCGATCGCCCGCAACAAGTACCTCAAGGCGATCCGCGACGGCTTTATCTCCGTCATCCCCATCATCATCTTCTCGTCCATCTTCTGCCTGGTAGCCTCGGTCCCCAACATCTGGGGTTTCTACTGGCCCGATGACATCAACAACGCTCTGTGGAAGTGCTACAACTACTCCATGGGCATCCTGGCCATCGCCTGCGCCGCCACCACGGCCAAGCACTTCGCCGACGCTCAGAACCGCGACCTGCCCAAGAATAACCAGATTAACTTTATCTCATGCATGTGCGCGGCCATCATCGGCTTCTTGCTCCTTTCGAGCGACACGGTCGCCACGGACGCCGCCAGCGGCTTCAACACCACCTACCTTGGTTCCAAGGGCCTGCTGACCGCCTTCATCGCTGCGTTTGTGACCGGCATCATCTACAAGTTCTTTATCAAGCGCAACATCACCGTCAAGATGCCCGAGCAGGTTCCGCCTAACATCTCGCAGACCTTTAAGGACATCATCCCCTTCTCCGTCTGCATCACCATCTTTTGGGTCTTTGACATCGTCTTCCGCGCTGCTTTTGGCTTCTGCTTTGCCCAGGGCGTCATCCAGGTGTTCCAGCCCCTGTTCACCGCTGCCGACGGCTATATCGGCCTCGCTGTGATCTACGGCGCCATGAGCCTGTTCTGGTTCGTGGGCGTCCACGGCCCCTCGATCGTCGAGCCCGCCATCGCCGCCGCCCTCGTTGCCAACATGACCGACAACCTGGCTGCGTTCCAGGCTGGTCAGCACGCTTCCGCTGTCCTGACCCAGGGTGCCCAGTACTTCGTCGTCTGCATGGGCGGCACCGGCGCCACGCTCGTCCTGGTCTTTATGTTCTGCTTCCTGGCCAAGTCCCAGGAGATGCGCGCCGTCGGTAAGGCCGCCATCGTCCCGGTCTGCTTTGCCGTCAACGAGCCGCTGCTGTTCGCCGCACCCATCGTGCTCAACCCCGTCTTCTTTGTCCCGTTTGTCTTTGCCCCGATCGCCAACATCTGGATCCTCAAGATCTTTATCGACTTCTTGGGCATGAACGGCTTTATGTACACCCTGCCCTGGACCGTCCCCGGCCCCATCGGCACCATCATGGGCCTGGGCTTCCAGCCGCTCGCCTTTGTGATGCTCGCCCTTATCCTGGTTGTCGACTTTGCCCTGTACTACCCGTTCTTCCGTGCCTATGACGCCCAGAAGTGCACCGAGGAGGCCGAGATCTCCCAGGAGGAGCTCGCCGCCAAGAACGCTGAGAAGGCCGCCAAGCTCAACGACGCCTTCCAGGGCAAGGCTGACGCCAAGAGCGTTGCCGCCGGCGCTGCTGCCGAGGCCGTGAAGGCCGACGCCCCCGCCGCTTCCGCAGCGCCCGCCACCGAGGCTGCGACCGCCAGCGACCTCAACGGCAGGCGCGTGCTCGTACTCTGCCAGGGCGGCGGTACCTCGGGCCTGCTCGCCAACGCGCTGGCCAAGGCTGCCAGGGAGCGCGGTATTAACCTCGAGACCGCTGCCGAGGCCTATGGCAACCACGTTGACATGCTCCCCGACTTTGACCTGGTCGTCCTGGCCCCGCAGGCCGCAAGCTACCTGGCCGACCTTCAGAAGGACTGCGAGCGCGTGGGCAACAAGTGCGTCGCCTGCCGTGGCAAGCAGTACATCGAGCTCTCCCAGAACGGCGACAAGTCTCTCGCCTTCGTAAGCGAGCAACTCTCGAAGTAAGTAACGCTCAGGGCCAGCCGACCATCCAAGACCGGCTGGCCCTTCAATTTAGACGATTGGATCATCATGTCCGTTAACCCTGCTAGCGTCACTAACCCGCCTGCGCAGTTTCCCGAGGACTTTGTCTTTGGCGGCGCCACTGCTGCCTACCAGGTAGAGGGCGAGACCCGCACTCACGGTAAGGGCAAGGTTGCCTGGGACGACTTCCTGGAGGCCCAGGGGCGCTTTTCCCCCGATCCCGCTTCGGACTTCTACAACCAGTACCCCGTCGACCTGGAACTGTGCGAGGAGTTTGGCATCAACGGCATCCGCCTCTCCATCGCCTGGAGCCGCATCTTCCCCAACGGTACCGGCGAAATCAACCCCGAGGGTGTCCAGTTCTACCACGATCTCTTCGCCGAGTGCCACAAGCACCATGTTGAGCCGTTTGTCACGCTGCATCACTTTGACACGCCGCTGCCCCTCTTTGAGAAGGGCGATTTCCTCAACCGCGAGACCATCGACGCCTTTGTGGACTTTGCCACCTTCTGCTTTAAGGAGTACGCCGACCAGGTGACCTACTGGTTCACCTTTAACGAGATCTGGGCCGACGCCTCCAACACCTACATCGAGGGCACCTTCCCCGGTGGCGTCAAAGCTCATCTGGCCGAGGCCTTCCAGTGCGAGCACAACATGATGCTCGCCCACGCCAAGGCCGTGCTGGCTTTCCACAACGGCGGTTTTAAGGGCAAAATCGGCGTCATCCAGTCGCTGGAGTTCAAGTATCCGCTCAACGAGAACGACCCCGCCGACATCAAGGCCGCCAACAACGAGCACGTGCTGCAGAACCAGTTCTTGCTCGACGCCACCTTCCGCGGCGACTACGCGCCCGACACCCTCGAGTGCGCCAACCGCTTGGCGGCCATCTCGGGCGGCACCATCGAGATCCTGGACGAGGATCTCGAGATCATGCGCGAGGCCGCGCTCTACAACGACTACCTGGGCGTTAACAACTACCAGTGCCGCTTCTTGAAGGCTTATGACGGCGAGAACGACCTGCACCACAACGGTACGGGCGAGAAGGGCACCGGCCGCTGGCGCGTTAAGGGTATTGGCGAGCATGTGAACAAGCCTGGTATCCCCACCACCGACTGGGACTGGATCATCTATCCCGAGGGCCTGTTCGATCTGCTCGTCTACATTAAGCAGCGCTACCCCAACTACAAGCAGATCTTCATCACCGAGAACGGCATGGGCTACAAGGACCCCTACAAGGACGGTTTTGTGGACGACCAGCCGCGCATCGACTACATCGAGCAGCACCTGCGCTGGTTGCTCAAGGCCATGGAGGTTGGCGTCAACGTAGGCGGCTACTTCCTGTGGAGCCTGCAGGATCAGTTCTCCTGGACCAATGGCTACAACAAGCGTTACGGCTTCTTCTACGTTGACTTTGAAACCCAGAAGCGCACGCCCAAGGCAAGCGCATACTGGTATAAGCACGTGGCGCAGACCCGTCGTCTGGACTAGCGGCTTGCGACGAGCGGTTGGCGGAATTGCACCGCCCACATAACCTGTCCCCATTTCTCAGCCGGGGGCGGCACGTCACACGGCGCGCCGCCCCCGGCCTTTTTGGGCGGTTCGGGGTCCGTTTGTCTCAATCTGTAACATCTAGCCGAGTTTTTGGGTCCTAGCTGTTACAGATTGAGACGAACAGGATTGCTCTTTCCGAAGAATCTAAATCTGTAACACGTAGCCCGCTTTTGACCGTCTACCTGTTACAAATCGAGACAGACGGAGTAGGACCTAACCCCGTATGTCCCTAACAGTCGAGCGTTCGACCAGCGTGCTCGGCACATGAATCGCCTCGATAGACGAGCTCTCTCCAATCGCCGCCTCAAACGCAAGCTTACCGACACCGCGCAAATCAAATCGCAGCGTCGTCAGCCGATTGTGAGGAACAAGTCCCTCGAGTGCGTCGTCGATACCAACCACGCTCACGTCGTCGGGCACGGACAGGCCCGCGTTCTCGAGCGCGGCGATAACGCCCAGCGCCATCTGGTCATTTGCCGCAAGCACGGCAGTCGGCGTCTGCGACCCGCCGGCAAGCACCTCGGCCGCAATCCGCTCGCCCATGGCGTACCCACTGTCCGCACTCCAATCGCCACGCAGCATCGGAGCGGCATCGACATGAGCACGACCCAGCGTATCGCGCCAACCGGCCTCACGAAAACGCGAGGAAATCGAGTTTTCCGGACCCGCCACAAACCGCATATTCGAGTGACCATGTTCCAGCAGATAATTGGTCAACAGCTCGCACGAACCATACTGGTCGGAGTCGATCGTCGTGCAGCGCGGATGCGCATACATGGACAGGATGACCGTTCGCACTCCCGGCTGGGGAACAAACTCCTCAAAATCGGGAGCCATGCGGTTCATGTTGAGAATCATGCCGTCGACGGGTCGCTCGACCATGCGGCGCGAGGCATCGGCAAGTGCATAGGGCTTGTCGCCGCCCATCTCGATCATAGTGACGGCAAAATCATGCTCGCGCGCCGCTTGCATGATACCCTCGAGCGTCGCCAGGTTACCGACACGTGTGATGTTGTACATGCACAGGCCAATAGAACGATACGACCCGCCGCGCAACGCCGCTCCAGCAAAATTGGGACGAAAGCCCAGCTCTTCCATGGCGGCCAGCACACGCTTGCGCGTCTTTTCCGTCACGTTGGGCATACCGTTGACCACGCGAGACACAGTCTGGCGGCTCACGCCAGCGAGCGCCGCAACCTCTGCCGCGCTCGCCGAACGACCATTCCTTGTCTGCTGATCCATGCCTTCCACGCTAACCTGCCTCCCAACTATTCCCCGCGCCCATGGCGCATCTTACATACATTGATAACGTGCTCATGATACCCGAGCCATATACCACAACATGAAAACTTCTGTCAATCAAAACCGCTTACCGAACAAATACAACCGTTCGCAGCTGTTTGAAGTTGTTTTGTTTCTATACATCCCAGCCGGATGTTAACGTGCTCATTGTCAAATGTTCACGTGCTCATTTTGGTTCTAATCATTTTAAGATAGTGTTTATCGGGCTTTTTCACCGCTGAACGCTAACCAGGGAGCCTCCTGAGCGCAAACGCACAATATCGAACAGCGAGACGAGAGGATGTATGCATATGTCTTTGCTAAACCGCGTACAGCAGCTGCCGAAGGGCTTTGTTTGGGGCGCCGCAACCGCCGCGTACCAAACGGAAGGTTCCACGAAGGTGGCAGGCAAGGGTAAGACCATGTGGGACGATTACCTTGTCGCCCAGGGTCGCTTTTTGCCCGACCCGGCCAGTGATTTCTACAACCGCTACGAGGAGGATATCCGCCTTTCTGCCGAGCATGGACTCAACGCCATTCGTGTGTCCATCGCCTGGACCCGCATCTTCCCCAACGGCGACGATGCCGAACCCCTCGCCGAGGGCGTTAAGCACTACCACGAGCTGTTCGCCTGCTGCAAAAAGTATGGCGTCGAGCCCTATGTGTCCCTGCATCACTTTGACTCCCCCGCCGCCCTGTTCAACCAGGGCGACTGGCTCAACCGCAAGACCGTCGACGCCTATGTGCGCTATGCCGAGTTCTGCTTCCGCGAGTTCCGCGAGGTCAAGAATTGGTTCACCATCAACGAGCTCATCAGCCTCTCGCACTCCCAATACATCCAAGGCAACTTCCCGCCCAACCATCACTTTGATGTGACGAGCGGCATCCAGAGCCAGCACAACGAGCTCGTTGCCCACGCCCGCGCCGTCAACCTGTATAAGGATCTTGACGAGACCGAGCACCTGGGCGGACGCATTGGCATGGTCAACGTCCTGACGCCGGCATATCCTGCCACCGACTCGCCCGCCGACCAGCACGCCGCCGACCTGTACAACGCCTTCTACACCGACTTCATCATGGACGGCGCCTTCCTGGGTCACTACTCCGCGCGCACCCTCTCACTCATCAACGAGATTCTGCGTGCCAACAACGCCACACTTACGGTTGAGGACAGCGACATGGAGGAGCTCGCCAAGGCGGCGCCCCGCAACGATATGTTCGGCCTCAACTACTATCAGTCGGCGTTTATCGCCGCCTACGATGGCGAGTCAACCAACAGCTTTAACGGCACCGGAGACAAGGGCACCTCGTGCTTTAAGTTTAAGGGCGTCGGGCAGCAGGTCGATATGCCGGGTATCCCCACCACCGACTGGGATTGGCTCATCTACCCGCAAGGCCTCTACGACACGCTCAAGCACATCAGCGCCACCTATCCCAACCTCCCCGTCATCTATATCACCGAAAACGGCCTGGGCCACAAGGACCCCGAGCCCGACGCAAACGGCATCGTCGCCGATCCCGAGCGCATCGACTTTGTCGACCAGCACATGGAGAAGGTGCTCCAGGCGCGCGCCGAGGGCGTCGACGTCCAGGGCTACTTTATCTGGAGCCTGCAGGACCAGTTCTCGTGGGCCAATGGCTATAACAAGCGCTACGGCCTGTTCTACATCGACTTCGACACGCAAAAACGCTACATCAAGCAGTCGGCACTCTGGTACAAGGAGCTCGCCGACACTATGGCGGACGCGCAGTAGCGCATCGCCTCGCTTTCCCCCGAGAAGGGAGCGGCCCTATGCGATACAAACCCAGCCGCTCCCCTCTCTCCCCCTGGGACCGACCCCGCCTGCACCCGGGCTTTTAGCAAGCGGGAGACCATATAGGTTTTCAACGTCCATGCCATTAAGATTTCATGCAAAGAGGAGCGTGAACTATGGAATCGATCGTTAAGTTCTTGGAGAAAGGTCAGCCGTACTTCGACAAGGTCTCTAAGAACATCTACCTTCAGGCCATTAAAGACGGCTTTTTGGCAGCAATGCCCATCATCCTGTCTTCTTCTGTCTTCCTGCTTATTTCGACCCTGCCGGGCGTTGTCGCCACGGTCGGCGGCTTTACGCTGCCCGACTGGTGGAACGTCGACGTCGTGAACTTCTGCAACAAGGTTTACAACTTCACGATGGGCGTCGTGGGCATCATGGTCGCCGGCACCACCGCAAGCGCGCTGACCGGCTCCAAGAACCGCCGCATGCCTGCCGGCAAGGCCATCAACGCCACGAGCACCATGGTCGCCGCCATGTGCGCTATGCTCATCTTGGCCGTTACCCAGACGAGTGCCAAGATTGACGGCGCCGATGTCTCGGTGTTCTTTACCGACAACATGGGCACCAAGGGCCTGCTGAGCTCCTTTGTCGCCGCATTTGCCACGGTCAACATCTATGCCTTCTGCATTAAGCGAGACATCACCATCAAGCTGCCCAAAGAAGTCCCCGGCGCCATCGCCCAGAACTTCCGCGACATCTTCGCCTTCAGCTTCTCCATCCTGTTTGTCGCCGTCATCGACGTTATCTGCCGCACCTGCTTGGCCGTCCCGTTTGCCAACGTCATCTCCACGCTGGTGAGCCCGCTGTTCGCCGCTGCCGATTCCTACGCCGGCCTCGCCCTCATCTGGTTCATGATCCCGCTGTTCTGGTTCATGGGCATCCACGGCCCCTCGGTCGTTAAGCCTGCCCTCAACGCCGCGCTGTTTGGCAACATCACCACCAACCTCGCCACGCTGCAGGCCGGCGGTCACCCCGCCCTCGCCCTGACCGAAAACTTCGGTAACTACATCGGCGAACTCGGCGGCACCGGCGCCACGTTCATTGTCCCGATCATCTTCCTGCTCTTTATGCGCTCCAAGCAGCTCAAGGCCGTCGGCAAAGCCTCTGTCGTGCCCGTGATGTTCGCCGTCAACGAGCCGCTGCTGTTCGCCGCGCCCATCATCCTCAACCCGTACTTCCTGATCCCGTTCCTGTTTGCCCCCGTGGCCAACGTCCTCATTGGTAAGTTCTTCATCGACTTTTTGGGCATGAACGGCTTTATCTATGCCATGCCGTGGGCACTCCCCGGACCGATCGGCACCTTCATCGACACCAACTTCCAGCCGATCTCTCTGGTCCTGGTTGTCGTCCTGCTGGTCGTTGACTTCTTGATCTACTACCCGTTCTGCAAGGCCTACGACAACGTCCTGTGCAAGCAGGAGGCCGAGACCCTGGCCGAAGAAGAGGCCGAGGAGACCAAGGCCGTCAAGACCGCTGCCGCCCCCGCCGTTGAGGCTCCTGTTGTCGAGACCGCTTCTGCCACCGAGGCCTCCGCAGCTCCGTCCGCCCTTAAGGGCAAGGATCTGAGGGTTCTGGTTCTGTGCGCTGGCGCCGGCACCTCTGCACTGCTCGCCAACGCGCTTAAGGAAGGCGCCGACGAGCTGGGCATCGACATTACCGCCAACGCCGGTGCCTACGGCAGCCACTACGCCATCATGGACCAGTACAACGTCATCGTCCTGGCTCCGCAGGTTCGCACCTATTACAACGAGATGAAGGCCGACACCGACCGCCTGGGCATCACGCTGCTGTCGCCCAAGGGCAAACAGTACATCGACCTCACTAAGGATCCCAAGGGTGCCGTCGCCTGGATCGAGGAAAACCTCGAGGCATAAGACGCTGACGCCACCTGCCGCTTGCAGACAATAAATGGCCCGTGCATCGATGTGTGATGCGCGGGCCATTTTGTTTAGACCGCACCCGTCCTCCTGTTCATCTCAATCTGTAACATCTAGCCGAGTTTTTCGGTCCTAGCTGTTACAGATCGAGATGAACGCACAGGCCAAGCCGAAAATCTCAATCTGTAACATGTAGACCACTTTTGACCGTCTAGTTGTTACAGATCGAGACAAACGGAATAAGCCGGGCCAAAAATCTCGATCCGTAACATCTAGCCGAGTTTTTGGGTCCTAGCTGTTACAGATTGAGACAAACGGAATAGGCCGAGCACGTCTACGCCCGCAAGTCCTTTACGCTGGAACGCTCGACCAACACGCCCGAGACGAGCGTACGGCTTCTGGAGCTCGGAGCTTCCAGACCCGCGACGACCTCGTTGAGCGCACGGACGCCCAGCTCGCGGTGGCGAAACTTCACCGACGTCAGAATCGAGTTGGGAATTGTCTTGTAAAGCTCGTCATCAAAGCCGATCACGGACACGTCGTCGGGCACACTGAGCCCTTTGTCACGTAGAGCCATCATCACGCCGTTTGCCATGCAGTCGTTAGCAGCGAGGACCGCCGTACAATCGGGTTTATCGGCAAGCACAAGGCCCGCGGCATAGCCACTATCCGCATTCCAATCGCCTTGCAGAGGCTCGGGCGGCTCAATGCCACGCGCCTCGAGCGCCGCACGCCAACCTTTCATACGACACTGGCTCGACAGCGACTCTTTCTTACCAGAGACGAAGTATACGTTCTTGTGCCCGCGATTTAAGAAGTACTCGCACGCCATGCGCGCACCACCCTCTTGATCGTCACTAACGGTAGAGCAGGTAGGATGCTCCATCGGCGTGATAATCACCGTCTTGAGGTCCTTCGGTGCCTCAAAGGTATCAAAGTCATCGACCATCTGACGCAGGTTGAAGATCATGCCATCAACAGGCAGCTGCGACATCCTACGCGCCGCATCGGCAAGGGTCATCTTCTCCCCTGCCCGCTTTTTGATCATCGTGAGCGCAAAGCCGCGTTCTTCGGCGGCATCGGCGATACCGTCAATCATGTCCACGGCACCGCCAGACAAGTGAAACAGCACGACGCCGATGCACCCGTAACGGCCTAACTTGAGCGAACGCGCGGCAAAGTTGGTTCGAAACCCGAGCACCTCCATGGCCGAATGAACCTTATCGCGTGTCGACTCTCGCACGCTATCGGGCTCGTTGATCACACGCGAAACCGTCTTGAGAGAAACGCCTGCGGCAACTGCCACATCATTCATTGAGACATTTTTCTTGTCCATCGTTGCCACTGCTTCTCCACTCGGTTCTCTATCGCTTGTTTTTTTGTGTTCTAGCATACACTACCTGCTCGACTGACAAATCAACCGTTTACCGGACAATATCGACCGCTCACCCGTATATCCTTGTTGCTCTTCCAAAAATGTCTTACGTTGTCATTAACGAAATGACAACGTTGTCATTTCGCAATGCCTTCCTTAAGCAGGAAGGTTTCCGGGCAGTCCTGACCATCCATCGACGACCAGTTCCATCCACATGCATCGCGCATCAAGTAGCAAAGGAGCTCTATGGACGCCATCGTAAAGATGCTCGAAAAGCATCAACCGTTCTTCGAGAAGATCTCGAGAAACATCTACCTCCAGGCCATCAAAGACGGATTCCTTGGGTGCATGCCCATCGTCCTTACCTCTTCGATCTTTCTGCTGATCGCCACCCTTCCCGGCGTAGTTGGCATCACGCTGCCCCAGCCGCTCATCGACTGGTGCAACAAGCTGTACAACTTCACCATGGGCGTCATGGGCATCATGGTTGCCGGCACCACCGCCAAGAACTTCACGGCTTCCATGAACCGTCGCATGCCCGCCGGCAAGGTGCTCAACGACGGCTCCACCATGGTGGCCGCCCAGTGCAGTATGCTTTTGCTCGCCGTTACGCAGTTCACCACCAAGTTCAACGGCTCCGAGCTTTCGGTCTTCGACTGCACCAACATGGGCACGCGCGGTCTGTTCTCGGCCTATATCGCCGCGTTCATCACCGTGTGGGTCTACAAATTCTGCGTCTCTCGCGATCTGACCATTAAGCTGCCCAAGGAGGTCCCGGGCGCCATCGCTCAGAACTTCCGTGACATCATCCCCTTTGGCGGCGCCGTCATCATCTGCGGCATCATCGATGTCGTCGTGCGCAACCTCATGGGCGTTCCGTTCTCCGAGCTGCTCATCAAGCTGCTCTCCCCGCTCTTCACTGCAGCAGAGACCTACCCCGGACTCATCCTTATTCAGGCAGCCACCGCGTTCTTCTGGTTCATCGGCGTCCACGGCCCCTCGATCGTCCAGCCGGGCATCGACCCCATCCGTCTTGCCAACCAGGCCGAGAACCTGCAGGTTCTGCTGGCCGGTGGCCACCCCGCCCACTCCCTCACCTTTAACATGTCGCTCGTGGGTGAGTTCGGCGGCACCGGCGCCACCTTCATCGTGCCGCTTCTGCTGATTCTCTTTATGAAGTCCAAGCAGCTCAAAGCCGTCGGTAAGGCCTCGATTGTTCCTGTTGCCTTCGCCGTCAACGAACCGCTGCTCTTTGGCGCGCCGATGATCCTTAACCCCTACATGCTCATCCCCTTTGTTGCCGCCGGCTGCGTCAACGTGAGTGTTGCCAAGTTCTTTATCGATAACGTGGGCATGAACGGCTTCTCCTTCGTGGTGCCTTGGGCCACCCCTGCCCCCATCGGCATCTTCATCACCACGAACTTCCAGCTTATCGCCTTGGTGTTTGTCGCGATCATCATCTTGCTGGACGCCATCATCTACCTGCCGTTCTTGAAGGCATACGATAAGCTGCTCTGCGACCAGGAGGCCGAGCGCGCCGCCGAGCTGGGTCTCGAGTCCGATGGTGCTGCCACCATCGCCGCCAGCACCTCTGCGCCCGCTGTCGAGCAGACCACCGCTTCCGTCGAGCCGACCGCCGCTGCCGCCGACAGCAAGCCTGTCGCCGATCAGCCCGAACCCGCTGCCGATGCATCCTCCAAGAAGGATGTCGATGGCCTGAAGGTCCTCGTCCTGTGCGCCGGCGCCGGTACCTCTGCCATGCTCGCCAACGCCATCAAGGAAGGTGCCGCACAGACCGGAGAGAATATCGCTTCCTCCGCAGGCGCCTATGGCCAGCACACTGCCATCATGGATCAGTACGACGTTATCGTGCTTGCCCCGCAGGTCCGTAGCTACTACAACGACATGAAGGCCGACACCGATCGCCTGGGCATTAAGCTGCTCGCTCCGCGTGGTAAGGAATATATCGACCTTACTCGCGACCCCGCTGGCGCCATCAAGTGGCTCCGCGAGAACCTCGACTAGTTCCTCCCTCTGTTGGTGCCCGGATCCCCAGTTCGGGCACCTCTCCCTATTCGTATCCCACAGAAAGGATGACTCATGACCAACCCCATGCAGTTCCCCGACGGCTTCGTGTTTGGCGGCGCCACCGCTGCTTACCAGGTTGAGGGCGAGACCCGTACGCACGGCAAGGGCAAAGTGCCCTGGGACGATTTCCTGGCAGCCCAGGGTCGCTTCTCCCCCGATCCCGCAAGCGACTTCTACAACAAATATCCGGTCGATATCGACCTGTGCCAGCGCTTCGGCATCAACGGTATCCGCGTCTCCATCGCTTGGAGCCGCATCTTCCCCAACGGCACTGGCGAGATCAACCCCGAGGGTGTCGCCTTCTATCATGAGCTTTTCGCCACCTGCAACAAAGCCGGCGTTATCCCCTATGTCACGCTCGATCACTTCGATACGCCCGAGGCCTTCTACCAGAACGGCGGCGAGGGTTTCCTGACGCGCACGACGATTGACGCCTTTGTCGAGTACGCCAAGTTCTGCTTTGCCGAGTTCACCGAGGTCAAGCACTGGTTCACGTTTAACGAGATTCCCGCAACCGCCGAGGGCAGCTTTATCGTCGGCAACTGGCCGCACGGCGAGAAGTACCGCCTGGACAAGGCCTTCCAGCTCATGCACAACATGATGGTGGCCCACGCCAAGGCTGTCGTCGCCTTTCATGAGGGCGGCTTTGAGGGCGAGATCGGCATTGTCCAGAACCTGGAGCCCAAGTATCCCCTCGACCCCAACAACGCCGCCGACTGCGAGGCAGCTCGCATGGCCGACGTCATCAACAACCGCTGGGTACTCGACGCCACCTTCCGCGGCCACTATGCAGCCGACACCATGGAGGCTGCGACTAAGCTGGCCCATATCGCCGGCGGCGAGCTCGACGTTCGCGACGAGGACATCGCCGCGTTGACTGCCGCGCTCCCCTACAACGATTGCCTGGGCGTCAACACCTACAAGTGCCAGTTTCTGCGTGCCGCCGAGGGCGAAAACGACATCAACCACAATGGCACCGGCGACAAGGGCTCCTCGCGCTGGTTCCTCAAGGGCGTGGGCGAGGCATGCGTGCGCGAAGGCGTTCCCACGACCGATTGGGACTGGATCATCTATCCCGAGGGCCTGTACGACCTGTTGCTCCGCATTAAGAACGATTACCCCAACTACAAGAAGATCTACATCACCGAGAACGGCATGGGCTATAAGGACGACTTCGAGGACGGCTTTGTCGATGACGCCCCTCGCATCGACTATATGCGTCAGCATCTCGCATGGATCCTCAAGGCGATTGACGGCGGCGTAAACGTCGACGGCTACTTTGTGTGGTCGCTGCAGGATCAGTTCTCCTGGACCAACGGCTACAACAAGCGCTACGGCCTGTTCTACATCGACTTTGAGACCCAGAAACGTTATCCCAAGGCAAGCGCATACTGGTACAAGAACGTCGCGGAGACCGGCCTGCTTATGGCCTAACTTTTGCCGCATACCCCCTGTCGGCCGTATGTGAATCCCTCCACGGGTTCGCATGCGGCCTTTTTGTTTTGGTTCGGTCCGTGCAGGCCGTTTGTCTCGATCTGTAACATCTAACAGGGATTTTCGGTCTTAAATGTTACAGATCGAGACAATAAGATAGTCAAATCCGAACTTTCCAAGCAGTTATGAGGCATGGTTTCTAGTTTTCGGTATCACGAACATACTTTCGGTATCATTTAATGGTATTATGATATCGAAAGTATGTTCGTGATACCGAAAGGAGCCGCATGCGCCAGTTCGATTACACCACAGTCCCAGCGGAACTCGAAGCAACTCCAATCACCAACCTCCTCCTCTCGATACGCGAGCATAAAGGCCGTCAGCTTGCTCTGAGTCAAGTCAAACCCGAGCTTCTATCGTCCCTAATGGAGGAGGCTAAGATCCAAAGCACCCGATCCTCCAACGGACTTGAGGGAATTGTTACCACCCAAAATAGACTCAAAGCAATCATGGCGTATTCCGCCAAGCCAAGCTCCCGCGCAGAGGAAGAAATCGCTGGATACCGAGATGCGCTGTCGCTTATTCACGAGCAGCACGATTTCATTCCCGTAACGCCATCGGTCATTTTGCAGTTGCATCGTGACCTCATGGCGCACACGGCAATCTCGTATGGGGGCCATTGGAAAGATAGCGATAACGAAATCATCTCCATCGACAATCAAGGCAATCGATTTGTGCGCTTTAGGCCGCCTTCGGCCCTAGCAACCCCCGGACTTATCGAAGAAGCCTGTCGGTCCCTCAACGACGCCTTATCTCGTCAAGTTTGCGACCCCCTCCTTATATCATTCCGCTTCATCTTCGATTTTGTCAGCATTCATCCCTTCAACGATGGCAATGGCAGGATGAGCCGGCTCCTTACAACGCTGCTGCTCGAAAAGACTGGATACGACGCTGCGCGTTACATCAGCATCGAACGACTTATTGAAGACAACAAGGCGCTCTACTACAACGCCCTCGCTGCAAGCTCCACTGGATGGAATGAAAATCAAAACACCGAAGTACCCTTTATCCGTTTCATGCTCGGAACAACCCTGGCCGCCTACCGACAGCTCGAGCAGCGTACCTTAATTGAATCAAGCACTCGTCCCATGTCGAAGCAAGCGCGCATCGCTGTTCTATTTCAACAGAGACCCGGCGTCATTAAGAAATCCGACATCCGGTCCAGCTGCCCCGATATCAGCGAGGTAACCGTTAAACGAACCCTCGGTCAGCTTGTTAGTTGCAGCGCAATCGAAAAAACAGGAGCGGGTCGTTCGACGGGCTACATACTCAAAGACGTCCATGCTCTAGAACTATTCTTACAAGCCACAATACCCGATGGCGAGGCCGCAATAACAAAAGAGGCTCCAAAGGATAAGCTCCTTGAACGAGTAAACCACGCCGAGGATGAAAGCAGAGAGGGGCTCTATGAAGACTACGATTCATTCTCAAGGGACATAAAGACGAAATACGGAGTCTAGTCATATCCCAGAATAGTCTCATCCTTGTTGCCCAAAGCTATTTGCGCGTCATTGTAAAGCGGTACCCCCGCGCCGGCAGGGGGCAGATGTATCGCCTTCCGATCTTGCTGGAGTCGGCGATCAGATAGCGCGTATCGGCCTTGCTAAAGGCGAGCTGCTGGATGCGGCCCTCGTCCATGTTGGACGTGGACACGTCGCCGTCCAGAATGCCGTTGGCACCGATAAACGCCGTGTCAATCCCTAGTGCGCGCAGGGTATCCTCGGCCGTGGGCCCCACAAAGGCGGCGGTGCGGCTGCGGTACATGCCGCCCACCAGGCACAGCTCGCAATCCTCGCGCGCCTCGAGCAGGCTAAAGGCCGAAAGCGAATTGGTCACATAGATGGAAGACAGTTTGTCGGTGACTCGGAGAGCGCCAATGCGATCTCACGACGGCTGCGCTCATTGTCTCAATTAGCTACTCAACGAAATACGGCCCCGCAGCTCAATAAGCTGCGGGGCCGTACCATACACCGACGAATCAACGACGAAGTGCATCCACTATTTGGCCAGCTCCTGAACGATCCAGTCAATTGCACCTTCGGGATCGTTGGTAAGGTCGATATACTCCTTGCCCCTTGTGGTGAGCAGTTTAATTCCAAGGCGATCGGTATCGGCCTTCATAGCGTCATAGTACATGCGTGCCTGGGGCGCCAGAACAATCACGTTGTACTGATTCATCGTCTCATAGTGGCTTCCGTACGCACCGGACTGAGAAACCAGATCGATACCCTTAGCAGCGGCACCTTCGCGAAGAGCATTTGCCAAGAGAGTCGAGGTGCCGGCACCCTGGCACAGCACAAGCACGCGGATCTGCTCCGCCTTGTCCTTTACCGCCTCGAGAGCTTTTGCGACATTTTCCTGTGCGGCAATAGCATCTGCATCCGAGGTTCCTGCAGTCTCCTTTGCAGACTCTTCCAAACAAAGCTGATGGTCATACGCCTTGCAGAACGGATAGTAAATCACAAAGTCAACGACCAACAGCACTGCCATCAATACGAGAGAACGCAGATCGAGACCCGTGGTGAGGAACGCACCAATTGGGCCGGGAAGCGCCCACGGCATGGTATACATGGGGGCGTTCATTCCAATTACGTCAATGAAAAACTTACCGATTATGGCGTTGACCATAGGAGCCGCTAGGAAGGGCACGAACATATAGGGATTGAGAACGATCGGCATACCGAAGAGAACGGGCTCGTTAACTCCAAAAATCACCGGGATAATCGATGCCTTGCCCATGGCTTTAAGCTGCTTGGAGCGCATAAACATGATCAGGATAATAGGAACGATGAACGTGCAGCCAGAACCGCCCAGACCGCCGATGAAGCTTGTAAAGTCCTGCGTGAGAGCAATTGACGGGTGTCCACCTGCTTGGAAAACCTCAAGATTGGTAACGGTATTGCCGTAGAGCGCAGCATTGATCGGACTCATGACAACCGAAGCACCGTGGATACCCATAAATTGGAAAAGCGCGACCGCGCCTTCGATAAGCGCCATGCCAGGATAGGTGTCGACCGCGGAGAACAGCGGCGAGATGAGAGCGGATACCAAATTGGCGAACGGCACAGCAAGCAGCTTGCGGCTCGCAAGATCGATAAAAGCGCACGCAAGGATCGAAAACCCAAATGCAAAGATATCGCGAAAACTCTGCGCAATAGAGCCAGGGACCTCTTTGGGAAGCTTGATCGTCACATTATGGCTAATGCACACCTTATAGATATTAACGGTCAAGAATGCGGCTACGAACGCAGCGAGAAAACCCTTGGTTCCCATATAGCCGGTTTCAAAAACAGATGTATCTGCTCCGCCAATCGAGACAACATCGTTTGTCACCGATAGCAAGAGCATGCCGCACATGGCACAAACCATGCACGAGGTGGGGTTGAGAGATTTACCCGAAGGCATGCGACGGTTCATCGACATGGCAAGTGAGCTCGCCGTGGTGCCGGCCACCATAATGCCAAGAAGTCCCATGGTATATGCATAGATTTTATTGAAGAAATCCAGCACCTCAGACGGAAGCGTGATGCCTACATAGGCAGGGAGCGTCGAAAGAAGAAGGAACAGGCTCGAGAACAGCACAATTGGCATATTCGAGAGAAAGCCATCCTTAATCGCCACCAGATAAATGTTCCTCGAGATTTTGTCGAAGAGGGGCTGGTGTTTTTCAAGGAATTTGACGATAGTATCCATAACACATCCTTTCATGATTCCCGGGCACACAACGATTTATCCGGACTCAACCGTCGTCGTCCCCGTTTGTATCCACTTATGTAAGTGAATACGTTCTTGTGCGAAATGTAATATCATTTGCGCGATTTGTCATAAACAATTCTTTTCCGCTTTGTCGATATGTCAAGAATTCAAATACTTATTCGGTGAACGGTAGTTGATTAATATAATGTTTTCCCAGCTAAAGGCTATTTTTTCCGAGCAATACAATAAGCTTGCAACCGTTCACCGATTGGATATAACATATTGAATATATTGTTGTAACAATATTAGAGACAATGTCACAAGCCTGTCGTTCTAGTCAAAGGAAGTAACAATGCCCAAACGATTACTGAACATGTCCGCATCCGATTTTGCCGCCACGTCATCCATGGATCTAAAACAGGCAATTCTGGCTTCCGAGGGACGTACCATCATGGCGGAAAACGTACCCTCTTCCCAATTTCTCGGCGGCGTTACTAATGCAGAAATCGAACGTGCCGCAGGTGCCGACCTGCTTCTGTTTAACGCGCTCGATGTGTTCGATCCAGTTATTGCCGGTATTCCAGATGATCTCAATGAAAACCCGGTCACTTGGGTGAAGCGAGCATGCGGAAGGCCCATTGGCGTCAATCTGGAGCCAGTTGATAACGAGGCAGAGATGTCTGAATCCCGAACGGAAATCCCCATGGGTCGTCGCGTCTCTCCCAAGACCTTAGAAAAGGCTAACGAACTCGGATTTGATTTTATCTGCCTGACGGGCAACCCTGGAACCGGCGTCTCCAACGATGCAATCGCCCATTCGATTAAACTCTCCAAAGAGTATTTCAATGGCCTGGTCATAGCCGGAAAAATGCATGGAGCGGGCGTTGCGGAACCTGTCATGACGCTCGAAATTGCGCGCAAGTTTGTTGACCTCGGCGTCGATATCCTTCTCGTGCCAGCCCCCTACACCGTCCCTTGCTTCCAAGAAGCAGACCTGCGCGCCATCGTAGACTTTGTACGATCCCACAACGTAGGCAAGTCAATTGAAGAGAAGGTTCTCGTCATGGCGGCGAACGGGACGAGTCAAGACTCCTGCGACAGCGAGACCATTAAGAAAATAGGCCTTGCAGCAAAAGCAGCCGGCGCTGACCTCCAACATATCGGGGACTCCATGAACGGTATTTGCCTGCCCCAGAATATCTTCACGCTCGGACAAGCCCTTCGTGGATACAGGCATCAGATCGTCATGCTGAGCCGCTCTGTGATACGTTAAGGTTACCTTGCCCACGTTACATCCCGACTGAGGCAACCATCAGGTATAACCAACATGCAAACTGAGGCTCTAATGCTCGATACACACGAAAAACGGCCACTCTATTTACAGCTCACCGACGCGCTGCTCAAGCAGATCGTCGATGAATATCAAGCAGACGATAAACTTCCAACAGAAATGGAACTCTGCGACGAATACGCCGTAAGCAGAACAACCGTCCGACTTGCCATGAGTGAGCTGGAGCGTCGTGGAAGTATCTATCGAATCCAAGGTAAGGGGTCGTTTGTTGCACCGAAACGCGTTAGCGAGCTCAATTCACTTTTAGACTTTGACTTTGCAAGCCATTGCGATGGCGTTGATCAAGATGCCATTACCAAACATTTCGGCGGCCTCACATCAGGTCGTCCAATTTCCGTAATGATGCTCCAACAATTTGGATGTCAAAGTCGCGACAAAATTCAGCGTCTTGAATTGACCTACGAACTTGAAGGCAGCTTCATAGGCGCTGATACGTTCTTCATTTCAAAGTCGCGCGTTCCGAATAACCAGTTAGATTTTCAGGCATTTAGCAGAATCATGGACGACTTGTCCAAGTCTATCCAATCTGTTAGGGAAAGCTATAGAGCACGTCAGCTTAGCGATTCCGAAGCCAGTAATTATGGTGTTGCAAAACTTCCGGTCATCGAACTGACTCATTATGCTTACGACTCCGGAGGCAAACTAATCTCAATTGTCTGCCGCACCGTCTTAACTGGGCGAATCCCTTATCAAAACTTTATTTTCAAGTCCTAATGTTCTTTTTCTTTTGTCTCGATCTGTAACACGTAGCCGAGTTTTTAAGTCCTAACCGTTACAGATCGAGACAAACAAGGTAGGCCCCGCCGAATTGTCTCAATCTGTAACATCTGGTTGGTGGTTTCACCCCTACCTGTTACAGGTTGAGACGATTTGATAGTGGAGTCCTTATTTGCGCGTCATATCGCGTAGCGCTGACGCGCTGGTTTCCACAATGACAGGAGGTAAAAGTCCTCCCGCATCATCCGTTGGCAATCCCGTAGCGATAACTAGCAAATAACCTGCGTGTGTTCCTCGATGGCGGCACGATCCTCGGCGGCGATGCCCGGCTCGCACACCACGGCGTCCAAATTGTCCAGGCGGCAGAAGGTGTAGAAGTCGCGCTTGCCGATCTTGCTGGAGTCGGCGATCAGATAGCGCGAGTCGGCCTTGCTAAAGGCGAGCTGCTGGATGCGGCCCTCTTCCATATTGGATGTAGACACGTCGCCGTCCAGAATGCCGTTGGCACCGATAAACGCCGCGTCGATGCCCAGCGCACGCAGGGTATCCTCGGCCGTTGGTCCCACAAAAGCGGCGGTGCGGCGACGGTACATGCCGCCCACCAGGCACAGGTCGCAGTCTTCGCGCGCCTCGAGCAGGTTAAACACCGAAAGCGAATTGGTCACAATGCGCAGGCGAAACGCCGGCAGCATCGAGGCCATCTGCTCAACCGTGGTGCCCGTGCCCAAAAAGATGGTCGAGCCTTCCTCGATAAGCTCCACAGAACGGCGCGCAATCTGCAACTTTTCCTCGGCATGCTTCGTGCGCTTTTCGCTGTGCGAATACTCATGGCGCAGCATAGCGTGTGGACGGACCTGCGCACTGCGGGCTCCGCCGTGCACGCGCTCGATCTCGCCCAGGCTCGCAAGCTCCTCAAGGTCACGGCGGATCGTCATATCCGAGACACCTAACGCATCCGAAATCTCCTTGACCGAGACCGTTCCCTGTTCCTCGAGCAGCTGCCGAACCTTATCCTGTCGCTCCGCTTTAATCACGATGAGTCCTCGCTGTTCCACGCTCACGTCAATTCAAACAATAACGAACAAATTGTATCAGACTCGCGCGCGTCAGAAATGAACGCCCGCACAGCTCCAATCATCACTTTTTTGAGAAAAATACCCCCTGCTTTAGTGGGGTGTAGTGATAATCTTGCCTGTTCGCGTTACAGTTTGTCGGAAATACCTCGATGTTAGGAACCAAATGATCACTTCCGAGCTTTTCGGCACCGCGCCGTGCGGTACCCCCGTTCATCGTTACACCCTCAACGGGCCCGAGATCTGCGTTCGCATTATGGACTATGGCGCCACCGTGTTGGGCATCGACGTGCCCGACATCCCCGGCAACGTGCGCGATGTGGTGCTGGGCTTCGATAAGCTCGAGGATTACTTTGACAACCCCGCCTGCTTTGGCGCGACCATCGGCCCCGTGGCAAACCGCACCGCGGGCGCCACGATCACCATCGACGGCACGGACTGGCATATGCCCGCCAACGAGGGCGCCAACAACCTGCACAGCGATCTTGAGCACGGTCTGCATAAACGCGTGTGGGATGTTGAACTCGACGAGGTCCACAACGCCGTGCGCATGACCACCTCACTTGAGGATGGCGAACTGGGCCTCCCCGGCAACCGCACCTTTACGGCCGTGTTTACCGTGACGCGCACCGGCGTCTTTCGTGTCGAGTATGGCTGCGAGAGCGACCGCGCCACCTACGTGTCCATGACCAACCACACGTACTTTAACCTTGCCGGCCATAACGCCGGCATGGACTGCGAGCACTTCTTTGTTGCCAACGCTGCCCACTACCTGCCCATTGATGACCAGAACATTCCAACCGGCGAGATCGCTCCGGTCGAAGGCACGCCGTTTGACTTTCGCGAGCTTCGTCCCGTCGCGCCTGGCATGGAGGCCGACGACCCGCAGATTAAGCAGGCCCGTGGCTACGACCACTGCCTGTGCATCGATGGCTATCAGTACGGTCGCAACCTGCGCCGCGCGATGCACGTCGAGGAGATGTGGACCGGTCGCGAGCTGGACTACTACACCACCGCACCGGGCGTGCAGCTCTACACCGGCAACTGGCTGGGCGACGAGCACGCCAAGGACGATGCCAACTATGGCTGGGGCGCCGGCTTTGCCCTCGAGGCCGAGATGTACCCCGACACGCCGCACCAGCCGCTGTTCCCACAGGGCATTGTGGGTCCGGGTCACCCCTACAGCAATATGATCGAATACCACTTTATGAGGCACTAGGCCCACAACGCGACATCTCGCACAGCAACGCCCGCCGGCACCACCGCCAACGGGCGCTGCTTCATGCCTAAATCCTTCTTTTCGATGCCACCGAATTGGTGACATAACAAAACTATGCCGAATTACTACGATGAACCCACTATGTCCGACCACGCGCTGGTTTATAAAAAATTAGCAACTCGTCTACCTGCGGTTTTATTCTCTGCAAATTTGGCATGCTCGGCGATAAGCAATTCATCGTAGTAAACCGGCATAGTTTTGGCGGACAGCGCCACACAGATCCCCTACGAAGGCAAAATGATCCGTTTTCCTCCGTCCCCAAGGGATCAGTTGAACAGATTGCCGATGGGGTCGGGGGCGGAACTGGGGAGATAGCGGATTTCTAGTTCTATGCCGAGCTTTTGCAGCTCTCTGAGAACAGCGACGTCTGTGTCGTCTACGGCAACTGCGGGCGTTGCGGGACGCTTGCCCTCCCCTGCCTGCATATGACCAATGCTGATCTTGGTGATCGGCACACCGCCCTTAACCAGCGCGAGCGCATCGGAGGGTGAGGCCACCATGATCAGAATCAATTGGCGAGGCGTTGCGGTATGAATGACGTCGATGGTCCTTTGCACCGAGAAAAACCGCATCCAAACGCCTTCTGGCGCCGCCACCCTCATGGGTGCCCATTGGCACGAATCCGCCGCGATCTCATCGTTGACGATTAGGACAAGGTTGGAACCCACGGCTTCGTTCCACAGTTCAACGTCTTGCCCGTAAATGAAACGGTCATCGATACGCGTGAGAAGGATCTTGGGTTGAGCCATGGCCGCCCCATTCTGTTTGAGACCCATACGAGCGGGACGTCGGCCACCAACTCAACAGCAGGTCAAGCGTCAGATGGACGCCGCAGACATCACGTCTCCTATATTAGTGCATTTAAAGTGAGAAAAGCCGTCAGAACACTTGCGCAGATTTGCGATGTCCCGTATCATAGACAGCCGTTGACGCCTCAGTTGCGTCACCACATGGCCGCCAGCGTAGCTCAGTTGGTAGAGCACCGCTCTCGTAAAGCGGGGGTCACCGGTTCGAGCCCGGTCGCTGGCTCCATTGCACAAGATAGCCGCTTTCGGGCGGCTTTTTTGTTGCCGATTTTGAGTGCGCATGCGCCAACCCAAGAACAACGCCGCCGGCAACTCCCCTACTCAACAAAAAGCCCCGCCAATCGCAATCCCCAAAGGAACCGCGATCAGCGGGGCTCAAGCGCGCTCCCCTAAGGGAATCACGCCATCAGACGAGCAGCTCAGTCGAGCAGCGCGCTACTCCTCCCAGTAAGCATCTGCAAGCAGCTTAAAGCAGATCTTCTTGACCGGCTGCGCGCCATCGCCCGGGAACTCGAGCGTGGGCATGTGAGGCTCGCCGGCAACGAACAGCGCAAACTTGTCGTCGGCAAGGTCGCCGGCGATCGAAGCGTCGGAATCGACCAGATCGTAGTCGTCCTTCTCGTCAAACTCCTGGACCAGCGTCAGGCTGCCCGTGGCAACCTTAAAGGCCTCGCGACCCTCGACATCGATCTGCAGGTCGTGATAACGCTGATGCGTCTCATAGTGAGCCTCAGCCTCGGGACGCGTCGTGGGAGCCATGACGTTCGCAAAGACCTTGTCACCCAGAATCGGATGGCTGCCGACCTCGAGCTCCGCCGGGTCGTTCTCCTCGAGCCAGTCGATCAGCACGTCGAGGCCCTTGAGCATTCCGCGGTACTCCTCGATATCGCCCAGTGCACCGTAAATCATCTAAATCCCCTCTCGGATCGTTTCCTTGGCGGCTACTCGGCAAACGCATTGTCGACGCTGTTGCCGCCCACACACGTCTCGACCAGAGTAAGGTCGGGACTGAACACGACAAAGTCGGCGTCGCGCCCCGGCATAATGCTACTGCACTTATCGTCGACATGAGCTAACAAGCAATGCCGGGGCCGTCGCCCAAGCTCTTACAGCTCGGTCACGACAACGCCGTTGTAGACCTCGTCCCAACGATCCATGACCAGATGGCCGGTCATGGGATCCATGGCGTTGAGCTTGCCGCAGGTGTTGGCGGTACGCAGCACCGTCTCGTCGTCTGCGCCAGCAGCGATGGCATGCGCGAAGCCTGCGATAGTGGAGTCACCAGAGCCCGTGGCGTTAACGGCAGGGATATCGGGCGTCTTTGCGCGGAACGCACGGCCATTGTGGAAGCCAACGGAGCCGGCAGCGCCCATGGACACGACGACCCAGGGGATATCGGAGAAGCGGGCATCAGAGGCAAGCGCGGCGCGGAGCTCGTCCACATCGTCGGTGGTAAAGCTCGTGCCCAGAAGGCCGTTGATCTCGGTCAAGTTAGGCTTGACCAGCTCGGGCTTAATTTCGGACTTAAGGGCGGCCTCGAGCGAAGCACCCGAGGTATCGAGCAGCACCTTGGCGCCGGCGTTCTCGGCAATGCCCGTGATCTTGGCATAGTAGTCTGCCTCGACACCGCGGGGCAGCGACCCCGAAATAGTGACGACGTCGGCCTTGCCCGCAAGCTCGGTAAACTTGGCGGTAAAGGCATCGAGCTCCTCGGGGGCAATTGTCGGGCCGCTCTCGAGCAGCTCGGTCTGGTTGCCGGCGTGGAGGATGTTGAGGCAAATACGGGTCTCGCCCTTGATGGGCACAAAGTCGTTGTTAATACCGTTGGCGTCCATGAGCTCGGCCATGTAGGCGCCCATGTGGCCGCCGAGCAGACCGGTTGCCACAACGTCGTCGCCCAGCTGACCCAGTACACGGGCCACGTTGAGGCCCTTGCCGCCGGCGGTCTTTTCGGGCGTCACACGGTTGACGTCGTCGATAATGAGCTCATCGAGCTGATAGCGCGTATCGACAGACGGGTTCATCGTAACGGTGAGGATCATTTTTAGCTCCTTATCTCGCAGGCTCCTTATGCCTCGCGATACGAGTCGACAAAACGGAATTACAGAATCTCAATCGTGAACGAGCGAACGACGGTCTCCTTGGGCTTGGCGACAAGGCAGCCGCGCTTATGCTCAAGCACGTCGTCCTCATCGGAGCAGGTCGAAAGGCCGCCCCAGGGCTCAACCGCCACAAAATCGCCCTCGGGCTTGCTCCACACAATGAGATATGGGAAGTCCTCAAAGCTCAGGCGGACGCCCTTGTCCTCGCCCTTTTTGGAAAGCGTGACCTGACGGCTCTCGAGCACGTCAAAGATGGTCTCCGCAAAATCGAAGAGCTCATGTGACAGAGGCAGCGTCTTTCCCACCATGGGGTTCTTGGAGCGATTGGTCACGTCAATCAAGCCAGTCGAGGGGACGGCGGTGCAGAGCTCCGCAGCCTCGTCCTTCTCAAAGCGCAACTCGTAGTCCGTATAGGCCTCGCCCTCATCGAGCGGACACCTAAAGCCGGGATGACCGCCAATAAAGAACGGCATGTCCTCGGTGCCCTCGTTGGTGACCTCATAGGAAACGCGCACGGCAGCGTCCTCGAGCGTATAGCGGGCGACAAGCTTAAACGGATACGGATAATCGCTCAGCAGCGCGGCGTTATCCTCCGAAGCCAGGCACATCGCCAGCTCGTTCTCGCTCTGGCTCAGCAGCTTCCACTCCTGTTTGCGCGCAAACCCATGGCGAGCGAGCTTAACATGATGCCCGGCAAACGTCATGGCGTTGTTATCGCGCAAGCCTCCGCAAATCGGGAAGCAAATCGGTGCCTGGCCGGACCACACGGCGGGATCGCCCTGCCACAGATACTCGCGACCTCCGGCCTCGATCGAGGTAAACGAACCACCAGCCGTGGACACCTTAATAGAAATCGAATCGTTGGAGAGAGCGTATTCCATTGCCCATCCTTTCGAACAACTGCTTTTTGCTCGCAAGTACCCGTCTCGGCCCTGACCAAAGGACAAACCCGCACGTTCATCGATGCGTCCGGTATCCCAGCCATGTAACGGGGTACCATACAGACATTGATGCAATTACAGCTGAAAGGCCTTCTTATGCGAACCATCATCCTCTACGCCTCGCGCCATCACGGCAATACGAAAAAGCTCGTGGACGCCATCGTCGAGGCGCACCCCGAGATCGATACCCTCGACGTGAAGTCACTCGGCAAAAACGAGTACCCCAACCTGCACGAATATCATCTAATCGGCGTCGCCACGGGCATCTATTACTCCGAGATCGACAAGGATATGGCACGTGTACTGACCAACGTGCTGCAGCCGCAGGACAAGGTGTTTGGCCTTATGACCTACGGTGGCAAAAACAAGTGGTACGGCAAGGATATCGATGGCATCTGCCGCATGAGGCAGGCCATCTTTATGGGTGTCTACGGCTGCCCCGGCTTTGATACGTGGGGGCCGTTCAAACTCGCCGGCGGTGTCCAAAAGGGACACCCGACCGCTGAGGAAATTAAGGGCGCCGTCGACTTCTTCGACAAGATCGAAGATGAGTACGGCGATATCATCGTCGAAGAGTACGCCAAACGTGAGAAGCGTCTAGCATACGAGAAGGAGCATCCTGCAGGAGGCCTGGTGGCCGGCGTTAAGCGCACGGCAAAGAAGATCGCTAACAAGCTGTAACTGTGAAGGTGCTTTTGAGCGTTTAACCCATACGGCGGGTCCGAGCAGATTCGGGCCCGCCGTCTTTTTCTATCGTTACTCGGTAAAGGCGTTGCCGACGCTCTGGCCGCCAACATACGTCTCGACGAGGGTAAGCTCATGGTCGAACACGACAAAGTCGGCGTCGCGACCCGGCATGATGCTGCCGCACTTATCCTCGATGTGCGCGGAGCGTGCCGGCACCTCGGTTGCCATGCGAATGGCGATATCGGCGCTGGCGATGCCCCAGTCAACGATGTTCTTGACGCCCTGGGCAAGCGTGAGCACCGAGCCGGCAATGCTCTTGCCGTCGGCGAGCCAGCACAGGTTGTCCTTCATGATGACGTCCATGCCACCACTGGTGTAGCTGCCCTCGGGCATGCCGCCGCAGCCCAGGCAGTCAGTGATGAGCACCGTGTGTTGCCAGCCCTTTGCCTGCAGCAGCGCCTTGATGGCGGCAGGGTTAACGTGCTTGCCGTCACAGATGATCTCGGCGTAGGTCTCGGGCGTGGACATGGCAGCGCCCACGACACCGGGCTCACGGTGATGCAGCCCGCGCTGACCGTTATAGGTATGCGTAAAGCAGCTGGCACCGGCGTTGATGGCGGCGATGCACTCATCGTAGGTGGCGTCGGAGTGACCGATGCTGGTCACCACACCCTTGGCATTCAGAGCAGCCGCATAAGCAGCGGCACCGTCGCGCTCGGCCGCCATGGCGCTCTTGACGATGCGACCACCCGCAGCCTCCTGCCACTGATCGAAGACCTCCTCGGAGGGGTCGATAAGATAAGCGGGGTTCTGCGCGCCCACGTGCTTCATGGTAAAGAAGGGGCCCTCCAGGTAGATGCCCTGAATGCGAGCACCGCAGAAGTCGGGGCCGCGACCCTCGTCCGCCTGAGCGATGGCGGCGCAGGCGTCCTTGATCTGCTCGACGCCATCGGTGAACGTCGTGGGCAGCCAGCTGGTGGTGCCGCGACGGGCGAGCTCGGTCGAGCTGATATCGATGCCCTCGGGATCGTTATCAGTAGTTGAGTGGTTGTAGAAGCCATGGATGTGAGTATCGACCATACCCGGTGCGATCCACGATCCCGTGTAGTCCTTAATCTCGCAAGAGGGCTCGTCGGCCTGCCAGGCGCCAAAGACGCCATCCTCGACCATAAGATAGCCGCCCAGTTGCGGGCCTGCCGGCAAGAAGAACTTGTCAGCCTTAATTGCGTATGTGCTCATATGCACTCCTTGCTTCTTGAAGCAGTTGACCGTGGTGATACTTATACCCGGTCCATGTAAAAACAAAAAGCGCCCGCCCGCCGTTATGAGCGGACGGGCGCCCTTACAGGGGGGACGCGATTAAGCGGTGAAGGGGTGAATCGTCACGCCCTTAACCACGCGGTTGACCGTGCCGGTGGGGCTCGGCGTATCGGGCGTGTTGCCCACGCGCACGGAGTTGAGCAGGCTGATAGCCTGGGCAAACATCACGAACGGCAGAGCAAGGTAGCCCTCGGGAAGTGCCTCGTAGCCCTTAAAGGTGAAGGACTCACCCTCATAGACGGTGGCACCTTCCTGCTGAACGGCGATGGTGTGCTGAGCGATCTCGTCGCCACCGATCTCGTTGAGGATGTCGATGTCGTACTGACGGGTGTAGGCGTCGTTATTGACGAACACGAAGACGAGCGTCTTATCGTCGACGAAGGACTTAGGTCCGTGACGATAGCCCATGGAGGTGTCGTAGGAAGTAGCGACCAGACCGTGAGCGAGCTCAAGGATCTTGAGCTGGCTCTCCTGGGCAAGGCCACCGAAGGAGCCAGAACCCAAGTAGGTCACGCGGTTGAAGTCGCCAACCAGGTAATCGGCGATCTCGGGCTCACGGGAGATGACCTCCTCGCCCATCTTGGCAATTGTCTCGACCCACTCGGCCTTCTGCTCGTCAGAGGCAGTGTCAAAAATAAGGGTGGAGAGCAGGGTCATGCAGGAATAAGAACCGGTCATGGCGAAGCCCTTGTCGTTGGCGCGCGGAATGAGCAGCGTCAGCGCGTTGGGATCATCGGCAGACTCGACGGCGAGCTTGCCCTCGGGAGCGCAGGTGATGTTGAGGAACTTGACGTTGTGGACGAGCTCCTTGGCAACGGCAACGGCGGCAAGGCTCTCGGGGCTGTTGCCAGAGCGGGCAAAGGAAACCACGAGCGTGGGATCCTCGGCGCGCAGGAAGTCACGCGGGGCGCTCACGATGTCGGTCGTGGCGATGGGCTTAAAGTCGTAGAGATCAGTGTTGCCAGCGTGACGCAGGTACGGGGCACAGGTATCGCCAACGTAGTCGGACGTACCGGCACCGGTGAAGACAACGGACAGACGGCCCTCGCCCATAGCGCGAGCCTCGGCCAGGAAGGCCTCGATGGCCTCCTTGTTCTCGCGATAGATGTTGAGCGTATCACGCCAAAGCTCGGGCTGCTGAGCAATCTCGGCCGTGGTGATCTGGGCGCCGAGCTCGGTGAGCTCCTCGACACTCTTCTCGAACATTTCTAATACCTCTCTCTAGAAGTAATCCTCTGACGTGCAATTATACACTTCAGTTGGTTATCTGGTAGTAACCAGTTAAATGCAAAGAATCATCATATGGATACGATGCGAACACTAGTCGCTACGCTGGTGGTAAACCTTGTATTTAAACTGATCGGCACGAGCAACCGAGAGTGTATACTCCACAACCTCGTTTGACTCGTTATACGTAGTCCTGACCAAATCGAGCACAGGCGAGCCCTCGACAATTCCCAAAAGGTGGGCGTCGGTGGGACGGGCTATGCTCGCATAGAACTCCTCTTCGGCCACGCGTATCTTTTGCTGAAAGTCTTGCTCAATCACATCGTAAAGCGGCTTACGCTCCAGCAGCGGTCGCTTTAGGGACAGAAATTGACGAACTGGTAGATAGCTGCGTTCGACCATCATGGGCATATTGTCGGCAGAACGAAGGCGCTTAAGCTTAAAAATGCGATCACCGATACGCAATCCCATATGCTCGGCCAGATTCTTATCGGCCTCCATCTCGCAAAACTCGAGAATCGTGGTCTCGGGGTCGCGACCCATCGCGCGCATCTGCTCGGTAAAGCTGTAGGACTGCATAAGATTGGTTGCCTTTGCCGAACGGTCGGTCACAAAGGTACCGCGACCGTGCTGCCGAACCACCAGTCCTAAACGCTCTAGTTCCTGCAGAGCCAGGCGTACCGTAGTGCGCGAGAGACCATAGCGCTCCGAAAGTTCGCGCTCGGAAGGAATCATGTCACCGGCGCGATATTCATGGTCGATCTTTTCGGTCAGAATATCGACCAGCTGATCGTACAGCGGTTGCTTACGCGCTCCGATCGCCATCCTATCCTCCCTTTTGCTCGAATTCGGCTAACTACCTAGGGTGTTTAGCATTATCTGTCTGCCACACCCGAATCATCAAGAAAACAAAAGCCGCGCGCTCTTTCGAGCACGCGGCTTTTAACATACACATGGCTTAAGGGGTCGGGGTGTGAGCCGCGTAGGGACACACCCCTCAAGCTAGAGCCTTACCAGATGCTCGGCCAGAGACCAAGCGGGCCAGCGCCCAGGATGCCAAGGACGAAGAGCAGGAGAATGCCCTTGGTCGGGGTCCAGCTGTGCTTAGCGAACATGTAGTAAAGCAGCAGCGTAAGCATAAGCGGGACGAGCTTCGGGACGATGGTGTTGAGGGTGTCGGCAACAGAGAAGTTGACCGGATCCTCGGTAACGGTGCCGTAGGTAACGGACTCCATGCCGTTGCCCAGATCGGTGACGCCGCACTCGACAGGGTTGCCGTCGGCATCGGTGGCGGTGAGGGCGTCGCCGTCCTCATTAGTCATGGCGATGGTACCGGCCTCAGCGGTCTCGGTATCGATGCCCTCCATACCGGTGAAGTTCTCGGCCTCCTTCTCGGAGACGATCACGGTAGTGGCGGAGAGGCCACGGGTGGTGCCGTTGGGGATCTGGAGGTTGATCTGGGTGCCACCCATGGTGACGACCAGGCAACCGACGACGAAGACGCCCATGATGGAAGCGGCACGCGTGAAGGCCTGCATGTTGGCAGTCAGAGCGTCAATAGCGCTGGTGCCAAGCTTGTAGGACCAGTTCATGAGCCAGAAGCGGAGAGCGAACTGGACGACGTTGAAGATCACCAGGAAGATGATCGGTGCAGCGGCGTTGCCGTTGATGGCCATGTTGGAGGTGATGCCGGCCGTGATAGGCACGAGCGTCAGCCAGAACAGGGCGTCACCGATACCACCGAGCGGGCCCATTGCGGCGACGCGGACAGCGCGGATCGTGGGGATGTCAACCTTGTTCTGCTCGAGCGAAAGCACGATGCCCATAACAAAGGTGACGAGGAACGGGTGGGTGTTGAAGAACTCCAGGTTGTGGCTCATGGAAGCCGCGAGGTCGTTCTTGTTGGTGTGGATCTTCTCCAGACCGGGGATGATGGAGTAAAGCCAGCCAGCGGCCTGCATGCGCTCGTAGTTGAACGATGCCTGCAGGAAGCAGGAGCGCCAAGCCATCTTGTTGAGGGTCTTCTGGTCGAGCTGCGGAGCAGGAGTGAGATCCTCGTAGTGCTCCGGGATCACATACTCATTAGATGCCATCTTCGAAGTCACCTCCGTCAGAAACAGCTGCACCCTTCAGCTCGGTCTGCTGCTGGAAGTCCCAGAAAGCGATGCCGAAGCCGATGAGAGCGAGGATGAGCAGAGCAGGTGTTGCCAGCGAATCGTTGGCAACGGTGATGAGCGCGAGGCCGAAGCCCATGAGGAAGAAGCCCCACATATCGCGGTTCATCATAACCTTGAGCAGGACGGCGAAGCCGACGAAGCGCATCATGCCGCCTGCAGCGGACAGACCGGTCTGCAGCCAAGTCGGGATGGCGGAAGCGATGGTCTGACCGATGGTAGCGCCAGCGATGAAGAACAGGGTGACGACGACAGCGAAGATCAGGCCGAGCAGAGCCATGGCGAAGTAGTTCAGACGCTCGATACCCTTGGTGTCAGCGTTGTGAGCCATGTTGTCCGCGGAGGACATGAGCGGCGACATAAGCGTGAAGACCAGGGTAACGCCGAGCTGACCAAGCAGAGCGAACGGAATGGCAAGGCCGACTGCCGCGTTGGGCTCGAGGCCCGTAGCGATAGCGAGAATGGCTGCCATGATGCCGCCGATGACGGCGTTAGGCGGCTGAGCGCCTCCGATCGGCATGTTGCCGATCGTCATGAGCTGATAAGTACCACCCACGAGAAGACCGGTGTTGAGGTCGCCAAGGATAAGACCGATGACGGCGCCGGTGACGATGGGCTGATAGAGAGACTCGAGGAAGTTGAACTGGTCGATTGCCGCGACGAACGTGACGATGAAGACCAGAGCGACCTGGATGATCGAGTATTCCATCTTGCTCCTCCTTTCAAAATGTATGTACGCACTTTGGATTTCACGTACAGAATGTCAGGTTTTCATTCCTGACAACGTGGATCATGAGGATTACGAGAAGAGCTTGCTCGTGTCCTCAACAGGCGTGCTCGGAACGCGCCTGATCTCCAACTCCACCCCCAATTCCTGCAGCTCTTTAAACGCAGCGACATCCTCGTCGTTAACTGCGACGGAGGTGGCGACTTGGCGCTTTCCTTCCGACATGTGCATGTTGCCGATGTTTACCTTCTTTATAGGCACACCGCCCTTGACGAGCGTAAGCACGTCTTCCGGTGTTTCGGCCACGATGAAGATCTTCTGGCGCGGGCTCGCCTTGCCAATGACGTCGATGGTCTTCTGCAGAGAGAAGAAACGCGTAGCGACGCCGGCGGGAGCGGCCATCTTCATGAGGTTCTGGCGCATGGTGTTGGTCGCCACGTCGTCGTTGGCGACGAGGATGAGGTTGGAGCCCAGAGTGGAGTTCCACTGGGTGGCAACCTGACCATGAACCAGTCGGTTATCGATGCGGGTAAGAAGAATGTTGGGTTCTGCCATGTTGATCAGCTTCCTTTCGTTATTTGCTGACGACAGTTACTTGATCTCCTGAATCGCGTAACGCGAAACGTCTACGACGGCTCCGGATCGGACTTTGATCTGGACCTTTTCGCCTTCGATGCCTTTTACGGTTCCGTAGATACCGCCGGCGAAAAGAACCTCCTGACCCGGCTTGAGCTCAGTGTGCAGCTCCTTGAAGTACTTCTGCTTCTTCTTCATGTTGATTTGCGACCAGATGGTGTAAATCAAGCCCATGATGACAAGCAGGCCTAAAAGGGCGACCGAGGAGCTCAGGACGTTGGCTCCGAAATCGGCCATTAGATGCCGTCCTCGTCGCCGAAGATATCCTCTTCCTCGGAGCCGGCAACGGATGCGACCGTCTGGGCGGTGATGCCCGTCTGGCCAACGGTCACGGCCTGCTCGCCAAGCTCGGCGAGCGTGGCATTGCCGCGGAGGAACAGAAGCTCAATAACCATGGGAAGGTTGGTGCCAGTCAGAACCTCGACGTTGTCGACATCCTGGGCAATCATCATCGACTGGTTGAACGGGGTACCACCGAGCAAGTCGGTAAAGACGAGCACGCCATCGCACTCCTCGCGCATGGCGGTAATAGCGGCGCGGAGATCCTCACCGTAGGATGCGGCCTGGTCGCCCTCAAAAGGAACGACGGTAAAAGCAGGCTGGTCGCCGGCAACCATAGCGATAGCACTTGCAAGGCCGGGCGCGAACTGTCCATGACCGGTAAGAATAAAGCCAACCATTCAAATTTCCCTTCCGAAGGTGTGTACGATCTGAGTCCGATGATTTTCGGAAGCCAGCGGGCGCTCGCCCTTAAAGCTTCTTAGAAAGCGTTCTTTGAAGACCAGTGGTTTCTAAACTGGTAGTAACCACGTGACGTGTTGTTGTCACTATATCACCCCAGAAGAGGCTGCTTTCGTTGATTCATACGGTAAAACGTTTTTGCACCGCTCACGGTGATATTTCGACCGTTTACCGCTCGTTAACACTTCTACCTGCGGTTTTGAAACCGTTTCGAAATGCTTTGGCAAAAGAACGAAACTTTTCCTGTGTCTAAACAACGCAGGGCGGCTAAAAATAGCGTAAAGAAAAATTGCAGGTCATTGTGAAGATATGTGAATTGGTCTTTTTGACTTAATACCAGTTAGAACCAGTTTTGAGATTATCGGTGAACGGTAGTTTTCGACCGTTCACCGGTCACTTGCAATCGTTTGCAGTTGTTTTCCCAGATGAATTAGGGAAACGCGATGGAACGCTTGCGCGGGCGCGAGGCCTATCCTATTGATTTCGGCAACAAAAAGCCCGCTAGAACGTTGTCCGTTCTAGCGGGCTTAATCAGGTGATCGGTTAGCGCGCAGTAGTGCAGGCAAACCTTACGCAAACAGGCCGTAGATGCTGATGTTGGCCTTGGCGTAGAGGCCGTTAGCATACTCGGTCCACTTGGAGCTGGCGCTCGAAGCCCGCGAAGAGTACTGCTGGTAGGCGGTGTAATAGGCGGTCATGGCCTGCTTGTAGGTAGCGCTATCGGCCGTAAAGGCATCATCGGCAAAGGCCTTGGCATAGGTGCTGTCGGCATCCTTCCAGGTGCCCTTCTCGCTATCCCACTCGTCACCGGCAAGGTTGATGATGTAGTCGGCGTAATCCTTGCTCGCGGTCTCCTCGTTGCCGTCAGAGGGCTCGGTCGGAGCGGTCGGCATGCTTGCGGAGCTGTCGCCGACCTTCTTCTTGTAGAGCTTCTGCAGCGTCGCGGACTGACGGACGATCTGCTTGGCCTGGTCCTTGGACACGCCGTACTGCGTGGCCATGGTCTTGTAGTCGGAGGTGCCGATGGAATCCTCGGCGTACTTCTTCATTTCCTTAGAAGAGACGGTGATGCCCTCGTCCTCGGCAGCGTCCAGCAGGATCTTGTTGCGCACGTAGGACAGGATGACGTCGGCAGAGGGAGCGGTGTAGTTGCCATCGCTATCCTTGACGGTGTCGAGGCTGTACTGGCTCTCAATGGCCTCGCGCGCGGTGATGTCGCTCTTCTTGCCGTTGTAGCTGTAGCTTGCCACGGTCGAATCGAGCTGGTCCTTGGTGAGGGTCGCCGAGCCGACGCCCTTGCCGCCAAAACCACCGTTGCCGATAAAGAAGCCAATCACGGCAGCAATCACGATAGCGACCACAAAGGCGACAATCATCGTCTTCTTGTGCTTGGATGCATGGTCGTCCGCGTCGGAGTCGTCGTCCTCGTCCTGCTCCTCGGGTATGAGGTTCTCGTCGGCGGCGTCCGCGGCGATCTTTGCCTCCAGGCGAGCGTCCTCCTCCTCGGCCGTCGTACCGGCAGCAATGTGCTCGGCAGACGTACCGGCGACCAGATCGATCTTCTCCTCCTCATCACCGTCGGGGCCTTCGCCGCGCTCGATAATCTGGATGCCGCCGATCTCGTCCTTCTCGTCCTTCTTTTGAATCAGACCCATATCAGTTACTCCTTGTTAGGAAACATAGTCCGCAATAGAATACTCCCGACAGAGCGCCGGGCGTATTGATTCTCAGGTTATACGCAAACACTTAAGTACTATTTAGGCGTTTGCAGTCTGCATGCCTTAGGCCAGGTGCGCGATAACGGCATCGGCAAAGGCCTGCGTGCCCACAGCGCCCTCAACGGAGCCGGTCTGGGCACGACGAACGTCGCCGGTAACCTGCTCACCCTCGTCGAGCGTGGCAGAAACGGCGGCGCGAATGCGATTGGCCGCGTCGTTCTCGCCCAGGTGATCGAGCATCATCGCAGCAGAGAGGATCTCGGCCGTGGGGTTGGCGATATCCTGGCCAGCGATATCGGGCGCGGAGCCGTGCGTCGCCTCGAAGATGGCGCAGTCGGCACCGATGTTGGAACCGGGGGCCATCCCTAGGCCACCCACCAGGCCAGCGCACAGGTCGCTCACGATGTCGCCGTACAGGTTGGGCAGCACCAGGACATCGAAGTCGTTGGGGTTCTGGACCAGACCCATGCAAGTGGCGTCGACGATCTTGTCGTTGAACTCGATATCGGGATAGTTGGCAGCCACCTCGCGCGCCACGCGCAGGAACAGGCCGTCGGTCGCCTTCATGATGTTGGCCTTGTGCACGGCCGTCACCTTTTTGCGGCCGCAGCGGCGGGCGTACTCAAAGGCGTACTCCACAATGCGGCGGCTCTTGGCGATGGAAATCGGCTTAATCGAGATGGCGGAATCCGCAGCGAAGGTCTTCTGGCCCGAGCGCTCGACGAGCTGCGAGAGCTCCTCGACCTCGGCAGCGCCCTCATCGAACTCGATCCCGGCGTAGAGGTCCTCGGTGTTCTCGCGCACGATGACCAGGTCGACGTCGCGGAAGCGCGAGCCGTCGCCCGGCTGCGACAGGCAGGGGCGCACGCAGGCATACAGGTCGAAGTGCTTGCGCAGGGCCACGTTGACGCTGCGGAAACCCGTACCGACCGGCGTGGTGATGGGGCCCTTGATGGCAACCTTGGTCTCGGCGACCGCATCGAGCACGTGCTGGGGCAGTGGCGTGCCAAACTCGTCCATGACGCCGGCACCGGCCTCCTGGACGTTCCAGTTGATCTGGACACCGGTGGCCTCGACCACGCGGCGCATGGCCTGCGTAATCTCGGGACCGATACCGTCACCGGGGATCAGGACTACATCGTGCGCCATAATCTGTTACTCCTCGTCTTCGGCGTCGTCAGATTTTTTAACGCTAGCACGCTTCTTCTTTTTGGAGAGATCCAGGCCAAAACGTTTAACAAGCATTTCGCAAATCTCGCTCGAACGGGCCTTGAGATAGCTGCCCTTGCCGTTCTCGGCGTCGAACTTAAGGCGCAGCGCGAGCTTCTCGGCGACCTCGGCGTCAATCTCGCCCTGGCCAAACTCGTACAGGCAACCGAGCATGTCGCGATACTCAAGGTCGCCGTGGTAGCACTGGATAGCCTCGTCCAGGATGGGCCAAGCCTCGCGCGAACGCTCGACGCTCGTGGCACCCCACACGCACAGCAGGCGGAAGGCGGCATAGCGCAGCGTAGAGGAAATCTCGTCGAACAGCGCGGTCTCGGCGCCCTCAAAGGCATCGCCCAGCTGCTCGGGGCAGGTGGTGGCGAGCGCCGCCAGGGCATCGAGGGCCTCCCAGCGGGTCTGAGCCTCGGGGCGGTCGAGCGCCTCGATTAGCGCGGGCACGCAGGGCACGACGCGCTGCGGATCGCGCTCGGCAAGCAGGTGCAGCACGCGGGCGGCAAACTGACGGATGCGGCGCGTGGGGCAGCCGAGCTCCTTGACCAGACGGTCGACGGCGTTCTCGTTCTCCTCTGCCAGCTGAAGCTGTGCCAGCTCCTCGTCGGTGAGCTGTTCTTCCTTGTTTTCTGCCATAGTTACCTCTTCTTACTATTTCTTAGCGTGCTTGCCAGCACCCTTGCTGTCATCGGTGACCGAGATGAGCTGTCGGTCGGCTGCACCATTGTGACGCGCGCGGCGGCGCTCCTCGGCGTCGCCCGCATCGGCGGCGGCGCGGTGTGCCTTGTTGACGTTAAAGACCTCGTCGTGCTTGCGCCACGGGCCGACGGACTCGCCAAAACTCATCTTAAGGCCGGCGATAAAGCCGCCGAGCCAGCCGATCGGCGCAAACTGCACCAGCGGGAACAGCGAAAACACCCAGGTTAGCAGGACGACTGCCGCCGCACCTGCAAAATTGGCGATCCAGTAGTCGCGCTTGGTGATGACGCGCTTTTCGCACGCCCACTGGCCGCATAAAAAGCCGATGTAGATCGCAAAGAGAAAGAGCACCAGCGCAAGCACCACGAACGTCCAGCTCATGGGCGCTACTCCCCGTGATGGTGGCCGCAGCAGCACTCGTGGCCGTCGTCATGGCCGTGGCCGCCGCAGCACTCGTGGTCCTCGCCGTGGTGGTGGCCGCAACCGCACTCGTGATCGTCGCCATGCTCGCCGCAACCGCAGCCTTCCTCGTGAGCGCCATGCTCTTCGGGACGATACTGCGACCAGTCCAGACCGGCGGCAATGGCGTCGGCCTCCTCCTTATAGAGGACCGTGATGGCCTGGGTACCCAGCTTGGCGCCGCCGATGGCGTCGAGCATGTCATAGAGCGTAAAGGCGACGTCGGCGCCGGGCAGCGCGAGCTCGCGATCATCGGCGTAGGCGAGCGCCAGACGCAGGTCCTTAATGAAGTGCTCGACCATAAAGCCGGGCTTGTAGTCGCCGTCGAGCGCCTTGGGCGCCAGGCTCTCCATGGCGCCGGACTTGCCGGTACCGCCCAGGATCATCTGGCGGGTCTTCTCCAGGTCAAGGCCGCTCAGCTCGGCAAATGCCATGGCGTCTGCCATGCCGACCATGCAGGCGCCCAGCGACACCTGGTTGGCGAGCTTGGCAGCCTGGCCCTTGCCGGCACCGTCGAAGCAGCAGATGTTTGCCGCAAAGGTGGCAAGGATGTCGCGGACCGGGGCGATGTCGTTCTCGGTAGCGCCCACGATAGCCGTGAGCGTGCCGGCGATAGCACCCGACTCGCCGCCGGTGACGGGGCAGTCAAACGCCATGCGACCAGAAACCTGGGCGGCCTCGGCAATGTCACGGGCGAGCTCGGGCGAGCTCGTAGTGAGGTCGATCAGCACCGCGCCCGGCTTGGTGCACGCGAGCAGACCGTCGCCCGCCAGGTAGAGCTCCTCGACCTCGGAGGGATAGCCCACCATGGTAAAGACGACATCGGCGTTCGCCACGGCGTCGGCTGGCGTATCGGCCCAGGCGGCACCGCGCTCGATAAGCGTGGCGGCCTTGGATTTGGTGCGGTTGTTGACCGTGACGGGATAGCCGGCGTCCAGGATGTGGCCGGCGATGGGGGCACCCATGATTCCGGTGCCGATAAATGCGACGGAGAGCTTGTTTGCCATGAAACCTTTCCTTTTGGGTTGGGTGTTGTTACCAGGTTGAATACTCAGCGCCAGCGCTTGGGCTGTGAGTCGAGGGCGATTACGGACGCATCGCTTGCCTACTGCCCGCGCACGCGGCGAGCGATGCGGTCGGAAAGCGAGGCTTTCTCGGCGCGGTTCTTACCCCAAAACGCAAGTGCCACCATACCGGGCCCCACGTGCGAGCCGATGGTAGGGCCGACGGAACTACGGATAATCGTGACGTCGGCGCAGCCCTCCTCCTTGCGAACTGCGGCCTCGAGCCAGTCACCATCCTTCTCGGCATCGGCAGTCATGATGGCGATGGGCATGGTGCGGTCGGGCACGTAGTTCTCGCGGAACGACTTGAGGATGGACTTGAGCGCCTTCTTGCGGCCGCGGTTGACGCCGATCAGCGACAGCGAGCCGGCCAGGTCGTAGGAGAGCTCGGGCTTGACGTCGAGCTTTGCCGTGAGCTGCGCCGCCGCGGGCGGAATGCGGCCGCCGGCAGCCAGTGCGTCGAAGCTCTCAAGCGTAAAGTAGCCGTGCACGTAGGTCTTTGCCTCGTTTGCCCAATCGACCAGCTGCTTGGCGGTCAGTCCCGCCGAACGCTGGCGCACGGCCTCGAGCGCCAAGAGCGCGCCGGTCGCACAGGGCAGAGCGTTGTCGACCACGTAGAGCTCAAAGTTGGGATACTCGGCGCGCACGGCATCTGCCGCCTGGCACGCGGAGTTGTAGCTCGACGACAGCGCCGAGGTAAAGCACAGGTAGACCGTGGGCGTGCCCTCTTTGGCGCACTCGGTAAAGAACTCGATATAGCGACCGAGCGACACAGCCGAGGTGGACACGCGGGCGCCGGCGCGCATGCGGTCGTAGAACTCCTTAGGGCTCATGCTCGACCAGATGTCGTCCGTGCGCTCCTCGCCATCGATAATGAAGGGGAAACCCAGGATATCGACATCGAGGTTCGCGGCGACCTCGGGGCTAAAGTCGCAGCAGGTATCGACGACGATGCGGCAACGGTCCGAATGACCGGCGGATGCGGCCTTGTCCATCAAAGCGACTCCTTACGTAAAAAGGCGGCCACCCGCATGGGATGGCCGCCAACCGTTAACTCATGCAAGTTAACGTATTTTACTCGTCAAGTGTTTCGATGCGGGGCTTGATGATGCCATATCCACCATTCTTACGGTGATACACCACATTGATGAGACCGGTCGTCGCGTTCTCGAACACGTAGAAGTCGTGGCCCAGCAAATCGGTCTGCACCAGCGCCTGCTCCTCGGTCATCGGGGTGACGTCGATAACCTTCTCGCGGACGAGCAGGTCGTCGTCCTCCTCGGGCAGCAGCAGGTCGGCCAGATCCTCGACGCGCTCGACCGGTGCGACATCCGCGGCGCTGGCACCACCCTGGCGGTTGTCCACGACCTTGGTCTTGAACTTGCGCAGCTGGCGGGTAACCTTATCGGCGGAGAGGTCGATGGCAGCATACATATCTGCGCCGTGCTCGGCAACGCGAATCACCGAACCGCGGGCACGAACCGTGACCTCGACGATTGCCGGGTTGGGGTTCGAGGGGTTCTTCTCATAACGAAGCACGACGTCGACTGTCATGGGCTCGATGTCGAAAACCTTGAGCGCCTCGCCGATTTTCTCATCCACATGCGCACGCAGAGCATCGGTTACCGTCGTCTTGCGTCCAGAAACCTTGATATCCATACGTGGCTCCAATCTGCCTCGGGGACTTACTGTACTGGCTATGTACCCATTGCCGTGCATTTAATCACGCGAATTCCCAAAGACCCGAATAACGACTGCTTGATACCGCATACCGAAGTCTCGCACTTTTCCGTGGCAAAGTGCGCTATAGGAGGGCGTTGGCGGAGTTAGTTTTTCTCCTGGAAATCAGCTTTTACCTGCCGTTTTTATCAAAATAGAAAAGCCGGGCTCCCCTATTTGGGAGACCCGACCATGCGTGTTGAAACCGTGAAGAAGCGCCTTGTTCAGTGTACGGCAGGCGCCACCCCTACCAATAACTAGCTATTGAGCTTGTTGATGTCATCGTCGGTGATGGTGCCCTCCTGGCTAGACGACGGGCTGTCGCCGTTGCTATCGGAGGCGTCGTCATCGGAGGACTCAGTCTCGTTGGACGTGGAGTCGGATGCCTGCACATTGGCCCCCGAAACGGTCTTGGCGGTAAGGTCATAGGGCATCTGACCGTACCAGACGCAGTGGACCGCCTCGAGCGTGCCGTCGACCGTGATGCCATCGAGGGCATCGCTCACGGCACGGCACAGCTCATCGTTAGAGCTAAGGCCTGCGACGCCAAGCGTGGAGGGCGCCTCGAGCGTGCCGACATAGGAGATCTGGCCCATCAGACGCGCGAGGTAACCACCGGCCGTGGAATCACAGATCACGTAATCGACCTCGCCCGACTCGAGTGCCTCGAAGCACTCGTTGATGTTGGAGAAGGTCTTTTGGTTGGCCGTGATGCTCTGCTTGGCGAGCGCTTCCTGCGAGGCCGAGGAGGTCTGAACGCCCAGGGTAGCGGTGTTAAGCGTTTCGGTGGAAACGCTCAGCGACTCGCCGTCACTGCTCTTGCCGAATACGGCGGCGGCATCGTACAGACAGGTGCCAAGCGAGCTGATGTCGCCGCCCGCAGACTTGATGTCGCCAATGAAGATGTCCGCCTTTTTATCGCTGAGCGCGGAATCGGCCGAGGACGCATCGACAAAGGCGACCTTGAGACCCATGCGGCATGCGAGGGCACGAGCGGCATCGACCGCATAGCCCGTGAGGTTTCCGTCGGCATCCTGCATGGCCTGCGGTGCATCGGACGTATCGAGGGCGACCGTCAGGGTTCCCGGCGTGACCAGGGCATCGTCCGATACCGTGGGGGTAACGGTCTCGCGCTCGATCTGGTCGATCGTGGGCGTCGTGAACGTGGACAGTGGATTGAACGCGCATCCGCTCAGACCCAAAACGGCAATGACCGCCGCGGCCCCAGCACCTAACCGAGCCGCATGCATCAAGCTGCCCCTCACCATGTCCACTACCCTGCCTTCTGTGTCGTATACGATCCGTGCCCCGCACGGAATATCGGGTTGTTCCCACCAGCTGACCTGGTATTTGACCCCACACTTGCGCACCGGGGCGTTTGCTCGGGAGGCCGCAGCCACCTTCACGACTGGCCCGCTCGCCCGCGAGGCGGTATTGCCCCAAAGAAAGTAGAACGGACGGTGCGGCTTACATCTAGGACGCGCCATGATCGCGCCGCGCGCACGCGGTCGCTTACGTGGATCCCTTTGACCGCGTCTGTCTTGGACTAGGATGGGCATTTCGTCCGTCCGCAACCACAGCCTGGCAGGAACGTAGCGCATTATAGCTAAGTTCAAGCTATAGTTTAAGGTTAGGGACGTTATTCGCATCGCGAGCACAGATTTCGCAGGTCGGGGCGGACCATTCGTGCCCCCATGAAGCCCGGAGCTCCCCCACGGGGAGCCCCGGGGCACCCGTCTTAGGGTGCCGTGTGCAAAAAACGGCAAATATGAGTACTGCTACCAATTTAGTAGCAGCGTATTTCCGCCCCACGAGCCCTTTTTGAGTTCCGCACAGCCCGCTTGGCGCCAAGATATTCCACATTCGTTTATTATCTCTTCGCTGAATCCAGTTTTTCGGCCCAAGTTTCTTTATTTTTGCTGTCACTAATCTAGTAACAGTACTCATATTTGCCGTTTTTTGCACATGGCATATAAACAGACCCCCTATAAAGCCATAGTTTTACGCCGGCTTGAGCCCAAAGCACGCTCGGAGCGTATTCAGCAGAGCATCTTGCCTCTTTCGACGAGCCTCTACACGATTCTGATATCGTTTACCCATACGCTGGTGGATGCGCCATGCGAGCGCTTCCATCGCTTCCATGTCGCAGAGCATTTCGTTGTTGACCGTCGCGACCTCGATTCCCATAGTAATCAAGCCCGTGTTGCGTTTTTCATCATGGATACGTCCCCTCCGGGAGGAATGGCCCAGCTCACCGTTGTATTCCAGGTCAAACCGGGCTGCTTCCTGATGGGCATCGCAAACCGCATACGGCATCCCCGAGATCGCCTGCGCTCGGTCGTTGAACTCGATCTTGTGGTCGGTCTTAAAGGGACCGCAGGCAAATCCGCCATAGGAAAACGGAAGCGAAAACATGGCAAGCATGATGCATTCCATGGGTGAGCGCAGGTTTTCCGACAGAAAGGGGCACAGCCGCCGCAGCTGCTTGGCCGCGCTCCCCTTGCATGCCGCAAGGTAATCTGCCAGGCGATCGGGCGTCAGCACTGGCTCTACCTCAAAGTAGCCCACATCTGACGGCTGGTCCTTATCCTTTGCAAGCCTGTTCACGGTAGGCGAGCTGTAGGGAGGCAAATACTGCCCGCGATCACTCAGCGAAATCTTGGAGCACAGCTCCTGGGCCAGGGCAAATGCCTGGATACAGCCGACTTCGCGCGCAACGGCGGCACAGAGGGCCTCGGGAGACAAGCTGTACACCCCCGGCTCCACCTCCAAAATCGAAGCGTCCGGCAGGCCTGTAGAACAAACGGACCAGCTTGCACCAGGCATGCGGCGACGCTGCTTTGCAGACCCCACCAGTAGGCACAGGTCTTCTTGAACCTCGCCACTCACGACCCCGATCCTCACCAAATCGGGAAGATAGATGTCCTCGGCCGAGGGCGACGATGCGCGCAGCACACGGCACTCTTCATCGGGAGCGAGGTCCCTCCAACTGATGTAACCCATTTGTCGGCGCTCGGCGCGCATCATGCGCAGCGCCGAGGCGCCAGTCAGGATTACAGAGGCCGCCAGTTGCTCGCTTGTCGGCTCGATGCGTCGCGCTATCTTCACTGCCACAAAACCACCCCTACCAAACGCGTGCGATAGCGAGGCCATCGACGGCCGCGGCACCGGCACGTTTGAGCTCCGCCGAGGCTGCTGCCATGGTCGCGCCCGTGGTAATGACATCATCGATGAGCAGCAGACGGCGGCCGCGCACATCCTCGACCGTCTCGTACACGCCCCGGGCATGCTCCCGGCGCTCATCGCGGCCGAGCTCTCGCTGGTCACCATGACCGTATTTGACCAGGGCGTCCAGCAACGGGACACCCGAAAGATCGCAAAACGAGCGCGCAATTGCTTCCATATGGTCGAATCCACGCCGCCGAAACGCCGCCGCAGTCGCGGGCACAAACACCACCGCGTCCGCACCGGACAGCACACCGCCGTAGCGATCGGGGGCTGCCGCCTGGGCATGCAAGACGGTGTCGTAGAATAGCTCCGCCAGATACGGTGCCAGACGGCGCTCGCCCGCATCCTTGTACGCCTTGATGATGCGCGGCAGCGGATGTGCGTAGACGGCACACGCCAGACAGCGATCGAGCGCCTCGGCCATTGCCGAAGACGCGCCCTCGACCGAGCACTCGGTGCACAGCAAATCCCCAAACGGGGCACCACATCGGATGCAGCTATGGCACGGGTCGATGAGCGCGAGCGATGCCAGACAATCCTGGCAGATCAGCGCACCGGAGCGCTCGCAGCCGGCGCATCGCGTGGGCGACAACGCCTCGAGCGCCTCGTATGTCACGTGCTCGGCAAGCGGTAGCAATTCGTCCGCAAACGGTAGGACGCCTGCGCCCTGCAAGCGAGTCAATACGTTCAGATGTCTCTTCATGACACAACCCTCCCTACGCGAAGGCGAAGGGAGGGTTGTCGGTGTAGAGCCATGATACCCAGAGGTGCTGGGGTCAGGCGGGTTACATCCGCTTACGGACGTTATTCGCCGGCAGGCGGTTGCGGTACGGACGAGGTGCGGGTCGAGCCTTCGCCACCGTCCTGGCGCGGCTTGCGGGAGCGACGGCGACGGCGACGCTTTTGACCCTGGTCGGTCGAGCCCTCGCCGCCGCGATCCTCACGCGGTTCGCACTCGTCGCGAGCGCCGCCGTGCGAAGCCTTGGCGGCAGCTCCTCCGCCATCGCCGGGGCGACGGCGCGTGACCTTGACTTCGCCATCCGAAACCTGATCGGCCACAGAAGGAATCGAGGGTTTCTGCTGCGCGCCCGAGGAATGGCGACGACGCGGACGTGACGCGCGCTCCTCCTCGCCACGCGGCTTGCCAGCCTTGTCGGCAGGCGCGTCGGAGGCCGAGGCGCCCTTGGGAGCGGCACCGGCCTCGCGAGCAGCTGCGGCGCGGAAGGCGTCCTCGCGCTCCTCGCTCGACAGGTGACGGCGACGACGGCGCGTGGGGTTCATGCCACCGCCGCGATTTTGCTGCTGGGGCTGCTGAGCCTCGCGCTCGCGGGAAGCGTTCTTACCCGCGGCCTCGCCATTGTCGACGGACGCCGTGCGCTTGCGGCGGCGACGGCCATCGGCTGCTCCCTCGGTCTCGGGCGCCTCGGCCTTGCCGCGGCCCTTTCCACGGCCACGGCCCTCGCCCTGGCCCTGAGCGGTGCGAGCATCGGATTCGGCATCGCGACGACGGCGCTTGGGCATCGATGTGCCGGCCAGACGATCGGCGCTCGACAGGCCATCGCCCACGTCGACGCCGTTTTCGCGATCGAGTTCCATGAGCGCCAGACGCATCTCGGGCGACTCGATGCGCTCGAGCACGTCGCGCGTCACGCAGTCGGGGCGGCAGTTGCAGCCCTGCTCGGCGGCCTTCTTTTTGCAACCCTCCGAGCACGTCATATCGGCCAGGTTGACCTTAAAGACTTTGCCGTTCTCCAGGCGCAGCACCAGCTGCTCACGCGGCGTGTCATATTCCTGGATGCGCGCCTTGCCAAGCGGCGTATCGATAAGCGTCTTCTTTTTGGGCGCGCGGCTCTTAAAGTCCTTGTACGCCTCGAACTCGTAGCGCAGGCAGCACATCAGGCGGCCGCAGACGCCACTAATCTTGGACGAGTTGAGCGGCAGGTCCTGCTCCTTTGCCATGCGGATCGAAACCGGCTCAAACTGTCCGCCAAAGCGCGTGCAGCAGAGCTCCTGGCCGCACTGGGCATAGCCGCCCACCAGGCGGGTCTCGTCGCGCACGCCGATCTGGCGCATGTCGACGCGAATGTGCAGCGTCGAGGACAGGTCCTTGACGAGCTGACGGAAATCGACGCGCTCCTCGGCCGCAAAGTAGAACACAGCCTTCTCGCCGCCAAACAGGTACTCGACGCCGACCGGCTTCATCTCGAGGTCGAGCTCTTTGACCAGACGACGGAAATCGACCATGGCCTCGTCGCCCTGGATGGCCAGGTCGTCGGCAAGCTGCAGGTCGATGTCGCTCGCCACGCGCAGCACGGGCTTGAGCGGCTGGCCGATCTCATCTTGCGGCACCTCGAAGGGATCGGCCGTGACCAGGCCGATCTCGGTTCCGCGCTCGGTGGAGCAAATGGCATAATCGGCCTCGAGGATATCCAGATCCTGCGGATCAAACCACAGGTCGCGCGAGGCGTAGGTAAACTTAACGGGTACGACTAACGGCATTTCAGTGCCTTCCTGATATCGAACAGCATGACCTCGATGGCCAGCTGGGGAGTAACGTTTCTGGCGATGTTGCGCTCGGCGGTCGCGACCGCCTCGAGCGCCCGGGTGGCACCCGCAACATTCGTCGCGGCGGCAAGCCGCCCGATCGTGTCGCGCACGTCTTCGTTCACGACGTCGGCCGCCTCGTCCTGAAGTGTCAGCAGCACGTCGCGCATGAGCGTCCGCGCGCTCGCCAGCGCTTCCATGATACCCGAACGCTCGCGCGCGTTGAGTTCGCGCTTGTTGCGGTCCTCAAGCTGCTTCAATGCTCCACGCGACAGGTAGTCGGCGTTTTGCTCGAGCACCTTTTCCTGTGTGGACTTGACCTCGGCGAGCGGCGCCTTGACGGCGACAATGAGCGACTTGGCGCGGCTGAGCACATCAGCCTCGTCGGCAGCGATGAGCGAATCGATGGCGCGGACCATTTGGCGGCGAGCATCCTGGCGCTCGGCACTCTTAAGGAACTCGATGCCGCGTGTGGGGCTTCCCGCCACGGCGACCGCCATGCGGCAACGCGCGAGATCCTGACCCGTCGCGCGGCTCACGGCCTGCGCGGCCACGGTGGGCGACACCAGCCGAAACGGCACGCACTGACAGCGGCTCACGATGGTGGGCAACATCACGTCTGCCGAGGTGCCCAACAAGATGAACATAACGCCCTCGGGCGGCTCCTCGAGTGTCTTGAGCAGCGCGTTGGCGGTGTTAGCGCGCAGTTGCTCGGCACGATCGATGATGTAGACCTTGGCCTTGGCACGGATGGGCGCCAGCGGCACGTCATCGAGCAGCTCGCGGGTCTGGGCAATGAGGTAGCCTGTGGCGCTCTCGGGCGTGTAATAGTGCACGTCAGGATGCGTATGCCGAGCAACGCGTACGCAGCTGTCGCATGCTCCGCAGCCGTCCTGCTCGCACAGGAAGGCCTGGGCGAGCGCCCATGCGGCATCGAGCTTGCCGGCACCGGGAGCGCCCAAAAACAGGTAGGCGTGCGATGCGCGGCCGCTGGCGACGGCGTTGGTCAAAAAATCGCGAACGCGCTCTTGGGTGTCGAGCTTGGCCAGCAGGCTTGCCTGAGCGGGGGCCATGTTACTCGGCCTCCTTGGCAAGCGCGGCGGCGACAGCATCTTGCGAAATGACGAGACCGTACGCGCGAATCTGCTCGACCGTCTTCTCGAAGACTTCCTCGACGGTCGCAGTGGCGTCGATGAGCTTTACGCGGTTTGGCTCCTCGGCAGCAATGGCGCAAAATCCCTGGTAAACACGCTCCTGGAATGTCATGCCTTTTGCCTCCATGCGATCCGCCGCGCCACGGGCTGCCATGCGTAGCGCCGCCTGCTCGGGTGTGATGTGGTAGACGAGCGTGAGCGCCGGATGCGTACCGGCGACAGCCAGGTTGTTGGCATCGCGTACCATCTGACGGTCGAGGCCATCGGCAAACGCCTGATAGCAGGTCGTGGAATCGTAGAAGCGATCGCACAGGACCACCTTGCCGGCCGCGAGGGCGGGCGCGATGACCTCGTGCACCAGCTGGGCACGCGCAGCCTCGTAGAGCAGCAACTCGCAGGTGTCGCCCATCGCCGTATTGGCGGGGTCGAGCAGCAGAGCACGGATCTTTTCGCTGATGGCGGTGCCGCCCGGTTCGCGCAGGCTCACAACCTGGTGGCCAGCGAGCTCGAGCGCGCGGGCGAGCAGGCGCGCCTGCGTGGACTTGCCGGCACCGTCGACGCCCTCGAGCGTGATAAAGCTATGTCGAGCGGGCTCAAAAGCCATGAGCGCAGCCCCTTCCTACAAGGCGCGTAAATGCAGATATATCAACCAAGCCATGATACCCCAGGGGCAGGCGCGCCCCCAATGGCTAAAGGTGTCTTTCCAAAGTTGCGGTGAAATAGGGACTGATTGAAGCTCTGAGACCGCCAATCAGTCCCTATTTCACCGCAACTTATGATGGGGAATTTTGTGCGCTGGGTATAATCGTCGTATTGCATTGAAATGTGGCGAAAGGAGTGGCAATGTCTCGGTATTGCGCCTCGTGCGGCAAGCTTCTTGCGGATAATGCCAAGTTCTGCACCTCGTGCGGTGCACCTGTTGAGCAAACAACCGCGAGCGATAGCCAGCCCGCTTTTGAGCAGACCGGCTCCCTTGATACGCCGCAAGTCAAGGCGGACGACCCCCTCGCCTATCGCCCCGACCCCGCCGCAGGCCCCGCGGCCGTCGAGACCACGCAGCGCATACCCGTCGCGAGCGACTCGCCCCAACAGCAGCCGGCTCCCGCATACGCGCCCACTTCGCCACAGACCCCCACTCCCAAAAAGAGCGGCACCGGGCCGCTTATCGCCGTTATCGTTGTGCTGGTGGCAATCATCATCGCCCTGGTCGTTTTCTTTGTGATCAAGCCTTTCGACAACGCCGCCACGCAGACGACTGCCGAGGTAGCTAAGCTGCACCATGACGTCGACGACGATGACCTAAAGCCTCTCGGCGATCCCAACAGCCTGTATGACGATGACGACGAGGATGGCGGCGAAGCAACGCTCTCCGAGCAGAACCTCTACCGCCGACTGAGCGAATACTACGACTTGCTCGAAGACCTCGACAACTACGTCCGTGGCTGCGCGCAGAACTTCAACGGCAGCTATCTGGAAGAAGATCGCACCACCCGTCAAAATCTCGCCGACGTCGCCGAGCGCACAGAGGACACCATCGAGCAGTATTACGACATCGTCGAGGACCTGGACGTCCCGACGAGCTCTAAGAACTACAGTTCCTGGAAAGACATCGTTGCCCTGTATGACGACCTGGATCACCGCATTGACGCAATCTGTGATGCCTGGGAGATCAGCCTGAAATACACCAAGCCTGCGGATCACAAGAATGAGATCGTGGCGCCGCTGTCGCGCGACAACGTGGCGGGCACCAATGACAATAAGTACCGCCTAGATTTTGAGGAGCGCTATCCCAGCGCCAAGCCTGTCGAGGTGAAGTAATCCCAACAACTGATCAAAACTTGCGGTGAAATAGGGATTAATTAGGCCTTTTGCCAGCAAAAACAGTCCCTATTTCACCGCAACTTAGAAGTGGGGCCGGGCGCGCATTTGCATTTGCGCGCCCGGCCCCGCCGCGTCTATATGTGCTCGGCTACTTGTCGGCAGCGGTCTTTTTGGTAGTCGACTTCTTGGACGTCGTCTTTTTCGCCGTCGTCTTTTTGGCAGCAGTCTTCTTTGCCGCCGTCGTCTTCTTGGCCGTGCTCGCCTTGGTCGTGGTCTTGCGGCCGCGGGCGGGCTTCTTCTCCTTGGTCGGGCAGTCCATGTTCACGCAGATGCGCCACGGGCCGCGCGCCGTGTTGACCACCACGATGGGGGCGCCGCACTCGGGGCAGGTCTCACCCGTCGCCTCGAGCTTACCGCGCGCCGGCAGAGGATAGCTCACGCCGCAGTCATCGTAGTTGGTGCAGCGGATAAAGCGCTTGCCGCTCTTCTCGCTCTTGTGTGCGATCAGGTCGCCATGGCGTCCGGCCTCGGCACATACCTTGCACTCACCCACCTTAAGGTCGGGTTCGTAGTTAGTGGGGCACGTGGGGTTCACGCAGATCTCAAAGGCCTTCTGACGGAACGGCTGGCACTTAATGCGCGGCGCGCCGCACTCGGGGCACACGGCCGCCTCGCCCTCGAGCGGGCTCACCTTAACGCCGCTCGGCACCGGATAGGTCACATCGCAGTCGGGCCAACCCATGCAGCCGATAAAGCTGCCACGGGTCTTGGCGCTCGTCTTCATGACCAGGTCCTTGCCGCACTTGGGGCAAGCGCCCACGCGCGCATCGGCCGTGACGGCGTCGCTGATGGCGTCGCCCAGCTCCTGCGTGTGCTTGAGCAGCTCGTCGAGCACGCCAGCCAGCAGCGCGCGCGAGTGCGTCACGACATGCTCTTCGGTATCCTCGCCGCGCTCCACACGGGTCATATCGCCATCGAGCTCGCTGGTCATATCGGGGCTCGTGATGCGCGGGGCAAACTGCGTCAGCGCGTCAATGATGGCGATGCCCAGCTGGCTCGGCTCAACGGGATCATTTTTGAGATAGCGCACGGCGTACAGGCGCTCGATGATGCTCGCGCGTGTGGACTTGGTACCCAGGCCGCGCTTCTCCATCTCCTGCACGAGCTTGCCCTGGCTGTAGCGCGCGGGCGGCTCGGTCTGCTTGGCCTCGAGCTTAATGTCGAACACGTCGACCGTATCGCCCTGCTCCAGCGGCGGCATCTGCTCGTCGCGTTTAAGGCCGTACGGATAGGCCTCGCGGAAGCCCGGGGTCACGAGTACATCGCCCGAGGCCACAAACGGCTCGCCGTTGACGTCGAGCTCGAGCTTGGTGTTCTCGATGGTCGCAGGACCCATAAGCGTCGCCAGGAAGCGACGGGCGATGAGGTCGTAGAGCTTGCGCTGGCCGCCGTCGAGCGTGGATGGGTCGCCCTCGCCCGTGGGATAGATAGGCGGGTGGTCGGTGGTCTCGACCTTGCCGCGCGTGGGCTTCATGGGACCGGCGAGCACCTTTTTGCAAACGGGCGCCAGCGCCGGGTTGATCTTTGCCAGGTCGCTTACCACGGCGCCCAGATCGAGCGTCGCAGGGTACACGGTGTTGTCGACACGCGGGTAGCTGATAAGGCCCGCCATATAGAGGGACTCGGCGATGCGCATCGTACGCGCAGGCGAGATGCCCTCGGCCGCGGCGGCAGCCTGCAGCGAGGTCGTCGCAAACGGCGTGGGCGGCTGCTGCTTACGCGAGCGCTTGGTCACCGCGGCAACGGTCGCCGTCGTAGCACCGTCCACGTGGCCGTACGCCATCTCGGCAGCATCCTTGTCGGTGAAGCGAGCCGTCTTGTGCGCGATCTTAAAGCGATCGTCCTCGGCAGCGCCCTGCGCGGCACCCATGCCGCGAATCTGCCAATAGTCCTCGGGCACAAACGCCATGCGCTCGCGCTCGCGCTCGACCACCAGGGCGAGCGTCGGCGTCTGCACGCGGCCGGCGGAGCGCACGTTGCCAAAGCCGCCGAACTTGGCGAGCGTCAGGTAGCGCGTGAGCACCGCGCCCCAAATGAGGTCGATGTGCTGGCGGCTCTCGCCGGCGTCGGCCAGATTCTGGTCGAGCGAGACGAGGTTATCGAAGGCGTGCGTAATCTCGGCCTTGGTAAACGAAGAGTATTGGGCGCGGGCAACCGGCAAGTCCGGCGCAACCTCGCGCACCTTGTTGAGAGCGTCCGAGCCGATTAGCTCGCCCTCGCGGTCAAAGTCCGTGGCGATGATGACGCTGTCAGACTTCTTGGCAAGGTTCTTGAGCGAGCGAATGAGCTCCTTCTCGGCCGGCAGCTTAATGACGGGCGCCCAGGTGAGGTAAGGCAGGCTCTCGAGCTTCCAACCCTTGATGGAGATGCCATCGGCAAGGAACGGCTTACGCTTGGTGTCATAGGGCGGACGCGCCAGGCCATCGGGCATATCGGCCGGCAACATCTCACCGTCCTCGGTCACCGAATACCAACCCAGCTTTTTATCGAACAGCACGCTGTCGCAAAAATCGGGCGCAAGGATGTGACCGGCAAGGCCGATGGTCACGCACTCCTCGCCCTTCCACTCAAAACGGTAGATGGCGGTGTTGTACACCTTGTCCTTTTTAGGCTTACCCGTGGACAGCCGCTCGGCGATCTGACGCGCGGCGTCGTTTTTCTCGGCGATGATGAGCTTCAAAAGAGGCTCCTATCTCGTATCTCTGCGGCTACGCCCGCCCGTATGGCGGCCGACTTACGCCCTTGCTTGCTCAATCTGCCCGATGAGCCAATCGCACCAGGCATCCATGCCCTCGCCCTTGCGCGCGCTCACGGCAAACCGCGACGCCTGCGGATTGAGGTCATCGAGTGTCTTAGTATACCTATCCATGTCAAAATCGAAAGCCGGGGCCACATCGACCTTGTTGAGCAGCTGTGCGCCGGCGTGCTGGAAGATGCCCGGGTACTTGATAGGCTTGTCGTCGCCCTCGGGCACCGAGAGGATCATGATGGACAGGTTCTCGCCCAGGTCAAAGTCGACCGGGCAGACCAGGTTACCCACGTTTTCGATAAAGATGACGTCAATGTTTTGAAGGCCCACCGCCTGGTCGAAGGCGTCGACGGCCTCCATGATCATGTTGCCCTCAAGGTGGCACAGGCCACCCGTGTTGATCTGAATGGCGGGCATGCCGGCTTCCTTCATGGTAATTGCGTCGACGTCCGAGGCGATATCGCCCTCGATGACGGCGCAGCGCAAGCCGGCCTTATCTCGCAGGCGCTCGTTGGTACCCAAAATCGTGGTGGTCTTGCCCGAACCGGGGCTCGACAAGACGTTGATCACATAGGTGTTTGTCTCTTTAAATCGCTGACGCAGCTGATCTGCCAGGCGCTCATTGCGCGACAGAATCGGCGATGCGATATCAATCGTTTTCTCGGCCATATTCGCACTCCTTACTTCTGCCCCTTTATACCCCGTCCCCAGATGGCTGATGGGCTAATCGTCGGGGGTCTCGATTTCGATACTTGCGATGTCGAGCTCGCGGCCGTGCAGTAGGCGCACATTGGCGCCGCCGCACTGGGGGCAGCGGCAGTGGAAGCGGTCATGATCGAAAACCTCACCGCAGTCCAGACACTCGCTTTGCGGATGGACCTCCTCTACCGCAAGCTCGCAACCTTGCGTGAGCGGGTCCTCGTCACGAAACGTCTCCCACGCAAAGTCAAGCGCCTCGTGCACGACCTCGGTCATATCCCCGATACGCAGCGTTACCAAAACGGCGCGCGAGGCTCCCGCCCCACGCGCCGCACGAATCACTGTATCGAGTATGCCGTTGACAATGCCAACCTCGTGCATACCGATTTACTCCTCGTCGTCCTCATCGTCCGAGAACAGGTCCAGACGACTCACGAACAAGCCCTCCTTGCCCTCGCGCGCGGTAATGACCACGCGAGCGATGGCGAGCGAAATCTCGTAGAGCGAGAGCAGGGCGCCATACATGAGGCCCAGCGTAACGGGCGAGCCGTCGGGCGTGATCACAGCCGAGCCCACGAGCAGGCCAACGTATACGTAACGCCAGGCGCTGCGGAAGGCCGCATAGGACACAATATGGAAGACGGACAAGTAGAAGATGATGAGCGGCAGCTCAAACGCCACACCAAAGCCGATCATAAAGAGCAGCTCCATGTTGATGTAGTCCTCCAAATTGGGCAGCGCCGTGGCGACGGCCGAGGTCTCGCCGATGAGCCACTCAAAGCCCGCAGGAATGATGATGAAGTAGCAGAAGATGGCGCCCAGGAAGAACAGCACCGTCGAGGCGAGCACCGTGGGCACGACCCACTTGCGCTCGTTGGGGCGAAGCGCCGGCAGGAAAAACGCCAGAATCTGCCAGATGATCATGGGCGTGCACATGACCACGGCCATCTTGATGGCCAGTGAGAAGCGCAGGCCAAAGCCGCCGAGCGTGGTGGTGATGTAGAACTTACCGTCCGGCACAAAGGAGCGGATGGGATCTTTCAGGATGTCGAGCACCACAGGCGTGGCGAAATACAGCACGATAGCGGCTGCAAAGACTGACACGACCACGATGGTCAGGCGGCGACGGAGCTCTCCCAGGTGATCGAAGAGCGGCATACGCGCAGGTCCGATAGGCATTACTCATCGCCTCCCTTCGGGGTGTCGGCGGCAGCGTCCTCGGCCTCGAGCTCGCGAGCGAGCTGGTCGACGACGGCCTTGCGCTTGCGGGGACGACGGGCGTAGAGGTCAGCCGTCGTGGGCTCTGCCGGCTCGGGATCGGGCTCTGCAGCAGGCTCGGGCTCGACGGCGGCATCGGCAGACCCGGCGTCGGCACCCTCGGCTTCAGTCTCCTTGGCAGCATCCTCGCCCTTGGCGGCACCCTCGCTTGCGGCCTTCTCGGCAGCAAGACGGGCACGACGCTCGGCAAAGGTCTCCTTCTTGGCAGGCGCTGCCGTCTCGGCGGCATCCTCATCCGCATCGGAATCGTCGTCGGTCGCAGCAGCCTTCTTGGGCTTGACCGGGGCCGACGCGGCCTCGCTCACCGGATCGATAATCTCGGACTGAACAACGGCCGTCATCTTTTCCTGCGTCTCGCGGAACTGACGGATGGCACGGCCGATCGTACGGCCCATCTGTGGGAGCTTATCCGGGCCAAACAGCAAAAAGCCGAAGACCACGATGATCGCGAGCTCACCCTCTCCAATACCAAACACACATACCTCCAAGGCTCGATGTGAGTCGAGCCCGCACCGCGCCATTCGGCCGGAACTCGTCTATTCATTCGGTCAAGTATAGCGCCCGGACGCCAAAACGTCCGAGCGCATCACAAACATATGCCAAACGGCACGCCCTTTTGGGGGCAAAGATTATGCAGCGGTGATCGAAATCTCCTGGTCGACACCCAACAGCTGAACCACGCGCATCACCGGGGGCTGCACATTGGTGCAGCTAAAGCGCTTGCCGTGGTCGACCGCGTGGTGCGCGGCGCCCACGAGCACGCCAATGCCCGTCGAGTCGATGTAGCTCACCTGGGCAAAATCGAGCTCAACGGCCTCGGTGGGCTGCTCGAGCGCCAGGTCGATGGCATTGCGCAGGCTATCGGCGTTAGAGATATCGATCTCGCCGGTTACCTTAATGGTGTAGAGCTCTGGCGTGGGGTTGGTGGAAATACCCAAATCCATGTATACGCTCCTTTACGTATCGAAAGTGCGGATAGTACGGGAAGCCGCGCGTTAGGCGCGCTCGGCACGCGCAAGCTCGGCAGCGACGAGCTTAACGGCCAGCACCAGCACATCGAGCGCGGCCTCCAGGTCCTCGACCGTGGGATAGCTCGGCGCGATGCGGATGTTGGTGTCGCGCGGGTCCTTGCCATAGGGCCAGGTAGCACCGGCCGGCGTGAGCTTGACGCCCAGGTCGGCGCAAAGCGCAGCAACCTTCTGGGCCGAGCCCTCGGGACCATCAAAGCTCACAAAGTAGCCGCCGCGAGGGTGCGTCCAGGTGGCGCAGCCCGTGTCGCCCAAGCCCTCGGTGAGCTTGCGCTCGACGGCCTCAAAGCGCGGACGCAGGAACTCGGCATGCTTTTTCATGTGCTCCTTGACCGCCTCGATGGTGGGAAGGAAGCGCACGTGACGCAGTTGGTTGAGCTTGTCGGCGCTGATGAGGCCGGCCTTCAGGCGCTTGGAGAACTCGGCGATGACCGCGGGGCTCGCACCGATAAAGCCGATGCCGGCGCCCGGGAAGGTAATCTTGGACGTCGAGGCAAAGGCCACCACGCGGTCCTCGGTGCCCGCCGCGCGAGCGAGGTCAAAGATGTTGGCGAGCTCGTCGGTCTCGTCGTACAGGTCGTGCACGCAGTAGGCGTTGTCCCAGAAGATGCGGAAATCGGGCGCGGCCGTGGGCATCTCGACCAGGCGACGCACGGTGTCCTCGCTAAAGGTGATGCCCGTGGGGTTGGAATACTTGGGCACGCACCAGATACCCTTAATGGAGTCGTCAGCGGCAACCAGGCGCTCGATCTCGTCCATGTCGGGGCCGTTGTCGGTCATCGCGACGGGGACGTTCTCGATGCCCAAGTCGGCGGTGATGCCAAAGTGGCGATCGTAGCCGGGAACGGGGCACAGGAACTTGACCTTCTTGCCGTCGTGCGCGGCCTCGTAAGCCTCCCAGGGCTCGCTGCCGCACGAACCGCAACGCCAGAACATGCCGGCGATATCGTGCTCGATCAGCAGGCTCGACGAACCCAGCACGAGCGTCTGCTCGGCGGGGCAGCCCAGGAACTCCCCCGCCAGCTTGCGTGCCGAGGGAATGCCCTCGAAGCAGCCGTAGTTGGAGCAGTCGACGTTGCCATCGTGCAGATCGGCATCGGCATTGAGGATATCGAGCATGGGTCGAGAGATGTCCACCTGGGAGGGCGACGGCTTGCCGCGGGCCATGTCGAGCGCCAGACCCTTGGCCTTGACCTCGGCGACCTCGGCCTTGAGCGCCTCGATGGCGGCATCGAGTTCGGTGGTTTCCATCTTCTGGTAGATCGTCTGCATGGGTGCGACCTTTCGCGAAGCGGGACGTTGCAGTTCGTCTAAGTATAGACCGCCACCGCCGCAACGGCATGAAGCCGTGATAGATTAAGTTCATCGCAATGATTTACGACATCGCCGCGCATGCCGGCGTGGGGCGCCCAAGGAGGCACTATGGAGTACGGATCGTTCCAGGCCGAGGAATTCGGCGACCTGCAGCGCCTGGTCGACGGGCTGTTTTACGACCGCCGCGCCATCGATCGCCTGGATCTCATCGTGCAGGCCGAGATCTTGGACCTGGCGCCCGACCTCATGGAAATCGTGAACCTTTTGCCGCCCGGCTACTACGACCGCCAGTCACTTTGCGACCAGCTCAACTCCGCCTTGGCCGCCCACGGCTGGGGCGCCGTCTACGGCACCGTGGAATAAACCTAGTCATTTAAGAACGTCCCCATTGACTAAAACGCCGCTTGTGATGGTGTCCACAGGCGGCGTTTTCAAACTTGTATATGCTTTTACTTGTCTTTGGGCGCGGGGTGTTTGCAGACCACGCTCATGTAGATCATACCGAGCACGGCAGCGGTGACCGAACCGGCAAGGATGGCGGCCTTGGCAGCCAGAACCTCAAACTGGGCCGTCGGGAAGGCAAGGCCGCTGATGAGGATCGACATGGTGAAGCCGATGCCGCCCAGAATGCCCACACCGGCAATCATGTGCCAGTTAACGTTATGCGGCAGCTCGCAGACCCTAAACTTAACCAGGGCAAACGTCATGCCAAAGATACCAATCGGCTTGCCCAGCAGCATGCCAAAGTACACGCCGAGCGTCACCGGGTCGGTGAGCAGCGTGCTCATGTCCACGCCCACTAGGCGAACCTGTGCGTTCACGAACGCAAAGATCGGCAGAATCACAAAGTTGACCGGCGTGGAGATCAGACGCTCCATGCGGATGAGCGGCGGGGTCACGCGGTGCATGACGCGCTCGACCCTGGTGGTCGAGACGGTAAAGTCATGCTGGCCCAAGATGTGCGCCTCGTCGTCGTAGCGGTCATCGAGCAGCGGCAGGCACTCGCCCAACCAATCGGTGAGGCTATCGAGCTTGACGCCGCACTTGGCCGGGATGGTAAAGGCCAAGATGACGCCGGCAAGCGTGGCATGTACGCCGCTCTTGAACATGCAGAACCACAACAGCAGACCCAGTACCGAATACGGGGCAAGGCGGTAATGCTGCGTCTTGTTGAGCCACACGAGCGCGCAGGTCACAAGCGCAGCGGCGCCCAACCAAAACGGATTGGGGCTCTGACCGTAGAAGATGGCGATGGCGGCGATGGAGATAAGGTCGTCGGCGATGGCGAGCGTCGAGAAGAACACGCGCACGCCGTTGGGCACGCGGTTGCCCAAAAGCGACAGCACGCCCAGCGCAAAGGCAATATCGGTTGCCATGGGGATGGCCCAACCGTTGCGGGCGCCGGCATGGTTAAAGATCAGGTAGATGCAGGCGGGAACGACGACGCCGCCCACGGCCGCCAGCATGGGAAGCATGGCCTGACGCGGATTCTTGAGCTCGCCGACCGTCATCTCGTACTTAAGCTCAATGCCCACCAACAAAAAGAAAATCGCCATGAGGAAGTCGTTGACGAAAAGCTCAACGGTGAGACCGGCCGTAAGGTTGCCCAGACCCACATACAGCGGGGTCTCCAAAAAGTGATGGATGGCCTCGTAGGCATCGGTATTGGCGCAAATGACGGCGGCGATGGCGGCGAAGACCATGACGGCGGCGGAAATCGTGCCGTTCTCGGCGATGCGCTCCCAAATGTCGTGGCGTTCAAAGCGCTTGCGCTCACGGACGTTGAACAGCTGCTCAGTTGCTGCCATGGGCGGCTCCTTTCACGGGAAAGCTCCCGTCTTAAAAAAGCACGGCCCGCCCAAGTGGCGGCGCCGCGCTCTAACGTATTACGCTTGCATCTAGCCTACCCTGCACGACAAGCACGCAGGCGCGGCCGAAAAGCGGAACCACAGGTTGAACATTATTTGCTCAACGGCACGGGCACGCCTGTCCAAGAGACGACGCGGCGCATGCACAAAAAACGACCGGAGCGCGGGGCGTCCGCGATCCGGTCGTGGCGTTTGGTCAACTAAACCTAGCAGGCGGCCATGATGGGGGCAGCGACCTGCTTCTTACGGGAGAGGACGCCCGGCATCCAGACGCCGTCATGCTCGTCGGCAATGCCCAGGCCCTTCTGAGCAGCCTCGGTCTCGCCCTCGAGCAGGACCTGCGAGCCCTCCTCCATGATGTCGGTGATGCACAGAACGATGCCGTCAGCACCCTTCTCAGCGGCGTAGGCGCGCATGGCCTCGCGAATCTCGTCGATCATGCCGAGTGCGCGGGTCTTGTCGACAGTCTCGTACTGGCCGATGAGCAGCTTCTTGCCGGCGGGCTCGAACATCTTGATGTCGTTGCCGACCATCTCGGCTGCAGTGAAGGAGCCGGACGGGCGGGTGAGGAAGACCTCCATGCCAAACTTGACCGGGTCGACGCCCACCTGCTCGCCGAGCTTGGCGGCGACGGCGCGGTCGACATCGGTGGTGGTGGGGCTCTTGAGCATGAGCGTGTCGGTCATCATGGCCGAAAGCAGCAGCTTGGCCTGGACGTCGGAAAGCTCAACGCCGAGCACGCCGGCGAGCTTGGTGACGATGGTGCAGCTGGAGCCCCAGGGCAGGCAGATGTAGTGCAGCGGGCCGGCGGTCTCGAAGTCGCCGATGCGGTGATGATCGACAACACCAAAGACCGTGGCGTCCTTAAGGCCGGCGACGGACTGGGCGGACTCGTTGTGGTCGGTGAGGACGACGAGCTGACCGGCCTCGACGGACTCGATCACGCGGGGCTCGGCAATGCCGGCATCGGCGAGCAGCTTGGCGGACTCGGCCGGAAGCTGGCCCAGAGCGCAAGCCTCGTAGGTGTTGCCGGCATACTCAACCTGGTTAAGCAGCTGGGACAGGACGACGGCACTCATGATGGCGTCGTTATCGGGGTTCTGGTGACCAAAGACAAGAACGTTTGCCATGGATATCCTCCACTTGATATGTGTACTTGGACGTAGCTATGGTAGCACGCTGGCGCCGAGCCTTCGCAGACGGAAGGGGCACGGCATATTTTGGGGCAGGCATGGGGGCCAAGGCTGTCCCTTTTGCACCGTGTTGGTGCAAAGCAACTTGACCCCCTTGCAGCAGCTATTTACCGGCGGCGCGCAGGGCTACGTAGGCAGCGCCGATGATGCCGGCGTCGTTTCCGAGCGAAGCGACCTTAATGGGCGTCTCGCGCGAGGCGGAAAGCGCGTATTGCTTAAAGTGCTCGCGAACCTTATCGAGGTAGACATCGGCCGAAGCGGACGCGCCGCCACCGATCAGGAACATCTCGGGGTCGACCACGTTGGCGATAAGTGCCAGGGCGCGACCGAGATAGTCGGCCATGGTATCGGCCGCGGCCAGCGCGAGCTTGTCGCCCTCGCGGCAGGCCTGGAACACGTCCTTGGAATCTGAGGGGCCGGTGAGCTCGATGGGCTCGACGCCAGCCTTCTTGCACTCGGCAAGGTAGTTGCTCACCACGCCGGTAGCGCTGGAATACTGCTCCAGGTGGCCATGGCCGCCACAGCCACAGGTGCGCTCCTCGGCCGGGTTCAGGCACATGTGGCCAATCTCGCCGCCGGCGCCCACAACACCCGATACCACGTCGCCGTTAACGATAACGCCGCCGCCCACGCCGGTACCGATGGTGACCATCACCACGTTCTGTACGCCCTTGGCAGAGCCGAGCCAGGCCTCGCCCATGGCAGCGGCGTTGGCATCGTTCTCGTATTTAACGACCGCGTCGGGGCAGTGCTTCTGAATGGCGATCCTCAGTTCGGGCAGGTTAATGGCAATGTTGGCCTTGACCTTGGCATCGCCCGACGCCGGGATAGGACACGGAACGGCCAGGCCAATGCCCGCCACAAAGGCACGCGGAATCTGTGCCTTGGCGACCACCTGGTCGATAGCCTCGGTCACCGCGGCAAAGCCCGCAGCGTCAACGATAGGAGGCGTAGGCACGCTGGCCTTGGCCAGCAGGTTGCCGTCCTCGTCGAACAGACCCTCCTTAACCGAAGTGCCGCCGACGTCGATGCCGATGTAATACTGCTTAGGTTCCATGGGAGCCCACCTTTCTCGTTTAAACATTGCCTGTATGGTACCGCTCCCAAGGCAAAAACCTACCAAAAAGGGACAGGTTTGTTTTGACAGGTTTTATCTGGGGAAACGCGAATGGTCGCTTAATAGGTCGCGCAAGACCTTCCCCAAATATAAAGGCGCCGGGAGGCGGAGACTCCCGGCGCCCGTCAAAGGGACTGTGTTGTCTGTTGGACCGCACGGCCCATCGCGGCGATAACGCCGACTAGGCCTGAAGTACCTGCAGCTGCTTGTGAATCTCGATGAGCTCCGTCGCCATGACGCGCATGGTCTCGGTACCGGCCATCTGGTCCTCGGCATGCAGCAGAATCAACGGGGCCTCGCCGTTACGCTCGCCGTTGGCCTCCTTCTTCAGAAGCCCCATGTGAACATCGTGGCCACCGTTATAGGCCTCGTCGCCCTGCTTGATAAGCTCCTCGGCGGCGTCAAAATCGCCCTCCTTGGCCTTTTGCACGGCATTGATGTACATGCTCTTGGCGGTACCGACGTAGCTGATGATCTCGAAGCAGGTCATCTGCAGTTCGTTCATATCCTCCATGCGGAGCACCTAGCCCATCACGCTGACGCAGTGGTCGATGATGCCGGCAGCGTTCATGCGGCCGTAGTCGACCATGTTGATGACCTCGACCGGAAAACGACCGGCGGCCTCCTTCTCAAAATCGCCCTTGGTGTAGCCGATCTGCGGACCAAGCAGCAACATGTCGCACTCGTCCAGGTGATCGTGGGCCTCGTTCATGGGACGAGCCTCGACCTCAATATCCAGACCACGGTTTGCAACCTCGGCCTGCATCTTCTGGACCAGCAGGCTCGTGGACATGCCGGCATTGCAGCAGAGCATGATCTTCTTCATGGTTTCCTCCTTATAACTGCGCGGCGCGCAGACGACAACTGGTTGTATTCCTTGCGGCTATTGTGCCCGCTCCCCTGTATCTTTACGCAAGGGAGAGAGCCGCGGGCACCGGCACCGCGTACCGGCGCCCGCAAAGGTGAAAGGGACGAACGTTAGGCGTTCTACTCGGCGAGAGCCTCCTGCTTGGCGATTGCCTTCTCGGAAATCTTCATAAAGGGCAGGTAGACGGCCATGCCAATGACAATCTCGAGAGCCTGCCACACGCCGGCGCGCCAGTCAAAGCCCGTAGCGAGCAGGGCATTGATGACGGGAGGCATGGTCCAGGGCACCTGGGCGATGCAGGGGCTGATGATGCCTGCGCAGGTAAGGCCATAGGTGATGCCGATGAACAGATCGGGAAGAAGGACGAACGGGATCATGAGCGGCAAGTTGTACACGATGGGGTAACCGTAGATAACCGGCTCGTTGATGTTGAACAGACCAGGCAGGATAGCCATCTTGGAAACGGTCTCGGAAGCCTTGTTCTTGGAGAACAGGAGCGTGTCGAGCAGAAGCATGAGGGTGCAGCCCGAGCCGCCGATGAGGGCGAAGCTGTTAACGATCTGCATGTTCATGTAGTGATCGGGCTGGATGGTGCCACCGGCGGCAAAGGTAGCCATGTTGTCGACGATGAGCATGGTCAGGATCGGCTCGACGGTAGCGCCAGAGATGGTGGACTGGTGAATACCGACGCAGAACAGCAGGTTAGCAAGGGTGTAGATGAGGATAACAGCCCACGGACCGGCGTTCATGATGCTCTTGAGCGGGTTGGAGATACACGTGGAGATGATGGTGCACAGATCGGTGCCGGCGCACACGGCGAGCAGGGCTGCGGCAAGAGCGAAGATCGCGAGGTTGAGCAGCATCGGGATCATGACGTTGAAGGAGTTGGAGACCGCGGGAGGCACGCCCTCGCCCAGCTTAACCTTGAGCTTCTCGACGCCAGAAATCTTGATGAAGAGCGAGACGGAAAGCAGGGCGATGATAATAGCCGAGAACAGACCGTTGGTGCCGGTGTTGGCAGTCGAAAGGGCGCCCGTGACCTCGGCGGAGGTGATCTTGTCGGTGAGCAGCGGGCTCGTGGCGGCAAGCGAGGCGGTGATCTGCTGCGGCATCATGATGACGAAAGCAGAGATAGCGACGACCACGCAAGCGAGCGGGTTATCGAAACGCTTGTTCTTAGCGAGGCTGTAGCCAATCAATCCGGCCAAGATAATGGCAGAGACGTTGAGGGTGCCCAGCGTAATTGCCGAACCCCACGTCTGAAGGTTGGCAAGGCCCGCCGCATCGAGCGGGAACAGAGGGAACACGACGTTGTTAATAAGAACCGCGATACCCGCAAGGATATAGAGCGGCGTGATGGTCGCGAAGGCGTCACGCAGGGAACGCAGATGAACCTGGTTTCCCACCTTCGCAGAGACCTCGGCAAACTTGTCGAGGAAGCTCTTTCCGTTGTCACTGGCCATGATTGCTCCTAACTTTCAAATCCGGCCTTTTCCTATGCGCACGGTGGTCTGTCGCCCTCTGCCACCAGATGTGCCATGTGTTGCGCGCAGCGGCGCGCGGTCTGGGCGTTCGCCCGTTCGCTAATCAACCACGTGAGTCGTGGCGACCTGCTTGAGCCAAGCTGCCGACTTCTTAAGGCGGCGCTTGTAGCCGTCCATAAGGTCGACCTCGACAAAACCGTAACGGTTCTTAAAGGCATTCGCCCAAGACCAGTTATCGATGACGGCCCAATAATGGTATCCACGGCACTTGGCGCCCTCGGCAATTGCCTTGGCAACCCACTCCAGGTGCTGGCGTACAAAGTCGACGCGGTAGTCATCCTGGATGGTTCCTTCGGCGTCTCGGTTCTTGTATTCGTCCATGATGCCGATGCCGTTCTCGGAAACGAACCACTCAAGATCGGGGTAGTTCTTAGCGCAGTCCATGCCAAAGTCGTAGAGGCCCTGCGGGTAGATCTCCCAGCCGCGGCTCTCGTTCATAACGGCGTCGGGCCACACGTACTCGTCGGCAAAGTGCGGCAGACCGTACTGGTCGATCTTGCTCGCCGGCGCCTGAACGCGCGTGGGGTGGTAGTAGTTGCAACCGAGCCAGTCGACAACACCCTGCTTAAGAATCTCTTGGTCGCCGGCACGGAACGGAAGCTTAACGCCGCCCTCGGCCAGGCTGTCGAGCACGTCGGCGGGAAGCTCGCCCTTGGTAATGAGGTCGAGCCACCAGCGGTTGTTGATGCCGCTGGTCATACGCACGGCCTCGAGGTCCGCCTCGCTGGGGTTCTCCTTGGTGTAGACCGGGGTAAAGCAGTTGATCATGCCGATCTTGGCATCGCTGCGAACGGCGCCCTCGTCATAGGCGCGACGGTAGTTGGCCACGGCCAGCGCATGTGCCAGCGAGATGTGATACTGCACGGTGCGAGCGCGGCTAAAGTCGTGGAGCTGCGGGAACCACACGCCCTCCTGATAGCGCTGCTCGGGCTCGACGATGGGCTCGTTAAAGGTGAACCAGTACTTGATCTCCTGGCCAAACTCGTGGAAGGCGACGTCGGCGTAATGTGCGTAAGCCTCGACAACCTCACGGCTCTCCCAGCCGCCACGGTTAAAAAGGTAGGTGGGCATGTCAAAGTGGTACAAGTTGACAAACGGCTCCAGGCCGGCTTCGCGAGAGGCGCGGAACAACTCGTGATACCACGCGGCGCCTTCCTCGTTGAGGTTGCCGTCGGCATCGAGCAGACGGCTCCACTGGATGGAAGTGCGATAGGTATCCAGGCCCAAGTCCTTCAAAATGCGAAGGTCTTCCTGGTACTTGGCCATAAAGTCATTGCCGGCGTAAGAGCCAACGCAGTTGTAGAACGAGCCCAGATCCTGGATGGACCAGGTGTCCCACAGGTTCTCGAGCTTGCCGCCCTGGTTCCACTGACCCTCAGTCTGCGGGCCGGACATAGCAGCGCCAAAGAAGAAGTCGTTGGGCAGCTGATACTGTGCCATCAAAGTCCTCGCTTTCGTGTTCTAGAGCTTCCGGTTGGAGACGGGTTTGCTTTGGCAGGTTATCCGGCGCGGGCGCGCACCGGCCATACCGATATCCAACCCGCCAAAACAAAACCGTCCCCAAACGGTCGATCCTGTTGTGCGGAAGGATTCCGTTCGTTGCTTAAACTATAGCGCTCTAATTCTAAAAGTAAAGCGTCTTTTTCTTTTTTCTTTCTCGAGCTTCTTAGATAAAGGTTATATGGGTGCCTTGTTAAGGGTTATACTTACTTGCGTATTGATATATGTCGGAAAGGAGGTTCAATGATTCCCAAATACGAGGCGATAGCTGCAGATATTCGTCGAAGCATCGAGGATGGCACTCTTAAACCGGGCGACAAGCTTCCCACCGTCGTTGAGTTCTGCGAGCTCTATAGCGTTTCCAAAATCACCGTCAAACGAGCTATCGAGCAAATCACCGAGGAAGGTCTTATTACCAGCCGACGCGGATCGGGTACCTACGTTAAGGACACGGCGGGACTTCCCGGTCAGGCGTTTTTCCAGGGCAAAAACGACCGTGCCCAGGGCTTTTCGTATGAGCACCGCGGGGAGAAGGTGACCTCGGTGGTCTACGATTTCTCGATTGTTAATCCACCAGCGGACATCGCAGCCCAGCTGGGAATTGCCGAGGATGACTTTGCCTATCACATCGTGCGCGTGCGTCAGGCCGATGAGAAGCCCATCGTTATCGAGTACACCTACATGCCCCTCGAGCTGATTCCAGGCCTTAAAAAGAAGGACCTGTACGGATCGGTCTACCACTTCATCCGCGAGCAATGCGGGCTGAAGATTTCGAGCTTCCACCGTACCATTCGCGCCGTGGCAGCAACCGAGGAAGAAGCCGAGCGCCTGGACACCAAGCCTGGCTCTCCCCTGCTCGAGCTCACCCAGATTGGCTTTTTGGACAGCGGCGCCGCCTTTGAGTATTCGGTCTCGCGCAACGTTGGCGACCGCTTTGAGTTGCACAACGTAACGTTGGCATAGGTTTTTGCAGTCATGCGGGCGCTCGTTTTGAACAGTTTTACGCAGCGCCCGCGCAACACAATGAGGTATGAATATGTCCGATTTGATTAAACTGACGCCGATCTTCCACGAGAAGATCTGGGGCGGTCGCCAGCTCGAAACCGTATTTGGCTACGACATTCCCGATGGCCCCATCGGTGAGTGCTGGGCCATCTCGGCCCACCCCAACGGCGACTGCCAGATTGCGGAGGGCCCGTATGCCGGCCACACGCTGTCGTGGCTGTGGGCCGAGCATCGCGAGCTCTTTGGCAACTGCGAGGGCAAGGAGTTCCCGCTGCTCATTAAGATTCTGGACGCCAAGGACGACCTTTCGATCCAGATTCATCCCAACGACGAGTACGCTGCCGAGCACGAGAACGGTAGCCTGGGCAAAACCGAGTGTTGGTATGTGCTGGACTGCGAGCCCGACGCCACGATCATCGTCGGCCAGCGTGCCAAGGACCGCGCCGAGGCCGCACAAATGATCGAGGAAGGACGTTGGGACGACATGCTCAACGTGTTGCCGATTCACAAGGGCGACTTTTTCCAGATTGATTCCGGTACCGTGCACGCCATCAAGACCGGCACGCTCATTTTGGAGACGCAGCAGTCGAGCGACGTGACGTATCGTCTGTACGACTACGACCGTCCCGGCACTGACGGCAACCTGCGCCCGCTGCACATTGAGCAGAGCCTCGACTGCATCGACTTTGATGCTCAGGCTCCGACCGACGGCACGGTGACCGCGCCCGAGGTGGACGGCGTGACCGAGCTCGAGTCCAACCCCTGCTACACCGTCGATCGCGTGCGCGTCAACGGCAGCAAGACCCTCGACCAGCGCTGGCCCTTCATGTGCCTGTCGGTCATCGACGGCGAAGGCACCGTCTGCGGCGACCCCGTCCACAAGGGAAGCCACCTGTTGGCCCCGAGCACCGTCAGCTCCATCGACCTCGAAGGCAAGATGGAACTGATCATCAGCCACCTGTAGGTCGCACCAACAACCCAAACGCAACAAGGGGCTCTCCCGTCCATGTGCGGGAGAGCCCCTTGCCATATCTATTTATCAGCCCACCCGGCTCTCCAGATCAAAAAGCGAACGAGCAGAGCGACGTTCGCAAGCACCGTTACCCAAGGACCTGGGCGGGCGTATGGGGCAACATCGATCGCGAGTTCCGCACGCAAAGGAGAGCACTTAATGTGCTCTCCGTCTTGCGCAGGACTGTCCGAGCAGGCGATGTTGCCCTATGCGCCCGCCCAGGTCCGCCGGGACTACGACAGTTTGACGATCGGAGCGAAGCCCTTCATTAGCTTTTTGGTCTGGCCGGTCTTTTCGAACTGGACCTCGATCATGTCTCCGGCGACCGAGATCACGGTACCCGTGCCAAAGGTCTTATGGCTCACGGTATCGCCCGCGGCAAAGTCCTGCGATGCGCTGGCGCGATCGACCTTGCGCTCCACCGTCGGGGACACCTTGGAGGACGGCTTTTTGGCTCGCGGCGCGCCCGAGCCAAAGGTCGAGGCAACACGGCCGGCGTCGGGCGAGACCCCACGATGGCGCTCGGTCCCGTAGCTGCTGCCGCCAAAGAAGTCGTCAAAGCTCGATCCGCCGCGCGAACCGGAACCGCCGGTCGAGCGCGTATGCGAACCAAACACCTTGCCGCCGTACATATCCGAGCCCATGCCCGAGCCAAAGGTGCCGCGACGGTCGCCGCGCTTCTCCCAGCCCGTGCCCTCAAAACCGGCAGAACCGATGCCGCTAAACTCGATGTCCTCAAACGGAATCTCGTTGAGGAAGCGCGAGCGCGGGTTGGCAGAGGTCGAGCCGTAGGTGCGACGCGTGGCCGCATAGGTCAGGAACAGGCGCTTGCGGGCGCGCGTGATGGCGACGTAGGCCAGGCGACGCTCCTCCTCAAGCTTACCCGGGTCATCGCTGCCGCCAAAGTCGTGCACGTGCGGGAAGATGCCCTCCTCCATGCCGGCCACGAACACCGCCGGGAACTCCAGGCCCTTGGCGGAGTGGATGGTCATCATGGTGATGGCATGCGTCTCGCCGGCCAGGGAATCCAAGTCGGAGCGCAGGGCCAGCCACTCCATGAGTGCCGGCAGCGCCTTACAGGTGAGCGGGCCGTAGGTGCGCTCGATCTCGTCGGCATGCACGGCGCCCGCCGGCAGCTCCGTCGGCGTGGCATACGCGTTGCCCGCGATGGCGGCGGCCAGGGCATCCTGCGGAGACAGCGCCGGTGCAGCCAGACTATCGAGCGGATTGGAACCCGCGGCGTCACGCGCGCCAACGAGCGCCTCAAACGAAGACGCGGGCGCAGACGGGCCGGGCTCGGGCGCAGGCGCGCTCACCACAACGGGCTCGGGCTCAGCGTCGGCAGGCACGTCGGCAACACCGGCCGCGCGCAGCTCTTCCAAGCTCTCGAGCGTGCCTTCGATATCCTCGTGCGTCTCCTCAAATTCGGCAGCGACGCCCAGGAATTCCTGAATGTTCTCGGCGCGGCTCTCGGACTCCATGGTGCCCTCGGCGCGAAACGCCTGCAGCAAGCCCGTCTTATCGACGATCATCTCGACAACGTCCTTGAGCTCGCCGTCCATGCGGCGGCCCTCGCGCACCAGCGACACAAAGCTCGACAGGCCGTTGCGCACCTTGGCACTAAACATGCCCGTCTCGGCGCACGCGATCTCGCAAGCCTGGAAGAACGAGCAACGGTTGTCGCGCGCCAGCTGCTCGATCTTTTGGATCGAGGTGGAGCCGATGCCGCGGCGCGGCGTGTTGATGACGCGCTTGACGCTCATCTCGTCGGCCGGGTTCACGATCATCTTAAGGTAGGCCATGACGTCGCGGATCTCGGCACGGTCGAAGAATCGCGTGCCGCCCACGATCTTGTAGGGCACGCCCGCGCGCAGAAACATATCTTCGAGAATACGCGACTGGGCGTTGGTGCGGTAGAACACGGCGATGTCGTCGTAACTCGTGCCCTTGGCATGCAGCTTTTCGACCTCGCCGGCAATCCAGCGACCCTCGTCGCGCTCATCGCTTGCCTGGAAGGCCTGGATCTTCTCGCCGTCGCCCTCGGCCGTAAACAGGCGCTTGTCCTTGCGCTGCGAGTTGTGACGTACCACGGCGTTGGCGGCGTTCAGGATATGACCCGTAGAGCGGTAGTTCTGCTCCAGCTTGACGGTCTTGCAGTCTTTAAAGTCCTTCTCAAAGTCCAGGATATTGGTGATGTCGGCGCCACGCCAGCTATAAATGGACTGATCGTCGTCGCCCACGACCATGAGGTTTTGGTACTTGGCGGCCAGCAGGTTGGCGATCTCGTACTGGACGTGGTTGGTGTCCTGATACTCGTCGACGCTAATGTAGCGGAAGCGCTCCTGATACTTGTCGAGCACCTCGGGGCGGGTGCGCAGCAGCTCGAGCGTGCGCACGAGCAGGTCGTCGAAGTCCATCGCGTTGGCGGCGCGCAGGCGGCGCTCCAGCTCCAGGTAGACTTGCGCGGCCTTTTTGTCATTGGGGCTGTCGGCGGATTTGAGCATGTCCTCGGGGCCGATCATGGCGTTTTTGGCCGAGCTAATCTTGCTGCGGATCATGTTGATGGGGAACTGCTTTTGCTCGATGCCGAGCGCCTGCATAATGTCGCGCACCATGCGCTTTGAGTCATCGTCATCGTAGATGGTGAACTGACCGGTGTAGCCCAACAGGTCGGCGTCCTCGCGCAGCATGCGCACGCACATGGCATGGAAGGTGCACACCCACATGCCACGGGTGCCGCTGGGAATGAGTGCCGCCAGACGCTCGCGCATCTCTGCCGCGGCCTTGTTGGTAAACGTGATGGCAAGAACCTGCCAAGGTTTAACACCCAGGTCGCCGAGCATATGTGCGATGCGGAAGGTCAAGACGCGGGTCTTGCCCGAGCCGGCGCCGGCGAGCACCAGCAACGGGCCCTCGGTGGACAGGACAGCCTCGCGCTGGGCGGGATTAAGGCTGTCAATGTCGACGAGCGGCTTGGCGGGCTTGGGCGCCGGCGCGGGAGCGTCGTAAATGTCGAGCGGGACGAGCTCGGGCTCCGGCGCAGCAGGAGCGGTGTATGCATCGAGCGGCACGGGTTCCGGCGCGGGCGGCACGGATACCGCGGCGTTCTTTTCCCAGGGCAAGGGCTGGGTCATGGGCGACTCCTCATCTGACGGACGGCGCGCCTGCGGGCGGCGCCATAGTTTGAGCCGTACCAGTATACCGAGCCGCGCGGACACCGACGCAAATCACACCACGACTCCGTGCGTCACCGTCAGGCCGCCCCAGCGAATTTGGCGCAATGGGGTCAGGTTGGTCTGCACCAATCAATTGACAATCACGAAACCGCCGATGTCATGGCAGCAGCAGCGAGCGGTGGCCAGGGCGAACAAATTGGCATGAAAAGGGGCGGCATAGACCTTCTGGTCATGCCGCCCCCTTTGAATGACAAGTTGTCGCCCCGGCCGCCGCGCAGCGTCGACCAAGTTACAGGCCGAGCATAGGCTCCAGGACAAAGAAGTACGCGAGCACCACGATGCCCAGGATGATGCGGTAGACGCCGAAGCACTTAAAGTCGTGACGGCGCACGAAGCCCATAAGCCACTTGATGGCAATGAGCGACACCACAAAGGCGACGACGCAGCCCACGCCCAGGATGGCGATTTCGTTGGTGCCGAACGTGCCGCCCTTAATAAAGTACTTGACCAGCTTGAGCGCGCTCGCGCCAAACATAACGGGAATAGCCAGGAAGAACGTGAACTTAGACGCCACCGAGCGCGTGCAGCCCAGCAGCAGGCCGCCGATGATCGTGGAGCCGGAGCGCGATGTGCCCGGAATCAGCGAAAGCACCTGGAAGCAACCGATACCCAGCGCGGTCTTCCAGCTCAGATCCTCGAGCGTAGTGATGGAGCCAAAGTCCAGGTTATCGTCATCGTCTGAAGCGGCAGCCGCAGCGGGAGTGGCAAAATGCGCACCAGCGGGGCGTCCGCCCGCCACCACGGCACGCGAACCAAACGAACCGGCAAGAGCGGCCTGGTCGCGCTTGTTCGCGCGCCAGTTCTCGATCACGATAAACAGCACGCCGTACACAATGAGCGCCAGCGCCACGACGGGAGCATTGTAGAAATGCTCCTCCATCCAGTCGTTAAGCGGCAGACCGATCGCCGCGGCGGGAATGCAGCCGAGCACAATCTTGCCCCACAGCACCCAGGTGTCGCGACGACCCTCCTTGCCTTTGCTGGGAGAAAACGGGTTGAGGTCGTAAAAGAACAGGACGCAGACGGCCAAAATGGCGCCAAGCTGAATCACGACCAGGAACATATTCCAGAACGTCTCGCTCACGTTCATCTTGACGAACTCGTCCACCAAGATCATGTGACCGGTCGACGAAACAGGCAGCCATTCGGTGATGCCCTCGACCAGGCCCATGAAGGCAGATTTTAGAAGCTCAATGATATCCAAAGGGACCCCCTCGTTAGACACCCGCCGATATTGTTCTGCGGACGGTTGCGGGCGATGTCCCATTATCAACCGTTCGGCCGCGACCGCGCCCACCCTTACCAAAAAACTCGCCCGTTCACAGAATTGCGAGCGGTCAAACCCAAATCCTTGGGTATAACTGCAACAAGATAAAGTGTCCAGCGGCCACGCATCCGCGCCCGCCCGATGCACGAGCCCCACGCCCGTGCGATAGACCAAGGAGGAAACCATGAACGAGGGCTACACCAAGGTATTTGTTTCACTCGACGGTACTGAGCAGCAGGATTTTGTGCTCGCACGCGCCATCAAGGTCGCCGCGAACAACGGCGCCAAGCTGATTATCGGCCACGTTATCGATTCCACGGCACTCGAGAGCGCCGGTTCCTATCCGGTCGATCTGGTCAACGGCCTAGAGGAGGCATTTAAGAACTCCATCGCCAAGCAGCTCGAAGAGGCCAAGGCCAATCCCGACATTCCCGAGGTCGAGGTCATGATTCGCGCCGGCCGCATTCGCGAGACGCTCAAAGACGAGATGCTCGACGTGGTCAAGCCCGACCTGGTGCTCTGCGGCGCTCGTGGCCTGTCCTCGATCAAGTATGCACTCCTGGGTTCAATTTCGACGTTCCTGCTGCGCAACACCGACTGCGACATCTTGGTCGTGAAATAGGTTCCTTCCCGCCGGCGCAAGGCCTGCGGGGTTATCACGCCGACGTCCTCGCCGCTTCGCGGCTGCGGGATGTCGGCTTAGATAACCCCTCCCGGCCTTGCGCCTTCGTCACCGTACTTCAGCGAGTTATCTGATAGAAAAATGGCGTGCCGCCCCGTTTGGGGCGGCACGTTTTGTTTGGGCGGCACGTTTTTGTTATAAGGCGATCCTGCTTAAACGAGCTTGCACTTCTGGAATGATCTTCTCGAACATTACCTCCGCCTCGGGAAAACCCTCTTCTTTGAGACCGCGCGCCGCGTCTCTTAGCGCGTCTGGAACCTCATTGCAGGTATCAGCAATCATTCCGGCGACAATTCCCCCGGGCAAACCCGCCTCAATCATTTGGCTCATCACCGACCCACGCGTTACGTCGTCAATCTTGCGGCTCCCACCAAACGAGACGCCCATCTCACGAACGAGACTGGGGTAAACCGTTGTGGACAGCACGTCATAGAGCGGCGCCAACCTCACCTGCTTCCAACTTTCGTCCCATACGAGCGACCAGTTCTTTAGATGGTTATCACAGTTACCTACGGCATAGTCGAACAGCTGGTTATAGCCGACAAGGAACCTGTCCTCCATTTGATTCGTCGACGCCCTTCGCACCGCATCGACGATAAGCCCCAGGTAATTGACGCCCGTCGGCTCATATTTAAGCTCACGCGAGATGCCCTTGGCCTGACAAACATCTTCCTGGTGCAAACGGTATGGAATTGGCAATCCGTCAACCGAGCGTCCGGTATCAGGCGTTACTCGGTCAAATCGTTTCACGGCGATAATTGGCTCGGCATCCTCAACTCGGATAAGAAAGCACTCTTCGGCCGATAGGTCCATCAGAGAGGCGGCTCTCACGCACATCGCTTCGCACACTGTCTCGCCCGGGAACGTTTTCGACCCCGCCTTGAGAATGTGTGTGGATGGGGCCGCTCCATGAGGCAGGTACCATCCACCACATGGGTCATCACCCGTATGGTAGAGACCGACCTTCGCCTGAGCACCTGCAAGGGAGATTCGACTCTCTAGCGTTAAATCAAAAGCAATCTCCGCCGGTGCGTATGCCAGTCCGCTTAGCTGTTCCGCATCTATCTCTTCATAGCCCATTTCGAGACCGTCGGCCGAAGGCTCTCGCGTCAAAACCAGAGCGCCGACAGGTTCGTCGCGGACCAAATCGAGCACCTTAAAGTAATCTCCGCGTTCCGCTCGCGCCCTTTTCTCAAGGTCCCTGTTGAGCTGCCCCTCCGGAATGATGCCGGAGAAAAAGGAACCCGTTGCGTCCGGACTAAATGTCTCGGCCGACAACGGCAGCGAGATCGAAATCGGCGCCGCATCACCGCTCTCGAGATATTTGGGGCTATAGGTGAATATCGGAAACCCCGCATTTTCCTCCAATATGCCAACCGGCTGGTAAGACCCATTAAACTCACGGTGAACGAACAGCGTGCCATCCATTACTTCCCCCTCACCTTCAGAATAAAATCAACATCCACGATGGAGGCGTAATCGAAAATGACACCAATTTCGACCGTTGTCCGCCCCCGTTCGATATCACCAATCACACGAAGGCTGCGACCCGTCATAGTCGCGACGTCACGTTGAGTCAAGCCGAGTTCACGCCTTCTGAGCCTAAGGGCCTTCCCCATCTCGGCGGGATCGAAAACCGTGCGCTCCGAGAAAGCGACTTCCGACGGTTTGAGCTTGATGCGCCCATCCAGCTTTTTAATCGTTGTCACCGTTCTCATGACGCCTCCAGCTATATTCCTGTCCGTGAACTTAGTATAAAACTGTAGCACTATGTTCATGTACGGGAATATAGTGTTGACTACATTAGCAATGTTCCCGTTCAGGAATATAGCTGCTGAAAAGCCTGATTTCTTCTTACATGGGAAGATCCTGAACGGCTACGCCATACGGGCTGACTACTCAAAGTATTGGAACTTGTTGGTTGAGAAGGCAAACGTGACGACGAAGCCTTCGCCGGGCTCGGATGCCGCGGTGACGTCAATGCCCATCTTGGAGCACAGGCGCGCCACCAGGTAGAGGCCGATGCCCGTTGCGCGCTTGGTGGTGCGGCCGTTGTCGCCGGTAAAGCCCTTCTCGAACACGCGCGGCAGGTCGGCCGCGCTCACGCCGCAGCCGTTATCGGCAACAGTGAGCTCAATGCGCTCACTTGCCAGGCCCTCGTCCAGCAACGCGCCCGAAAACACGATCTTCGCGCCGTCCTCGCGCGCGTATTTAATGCTGTTCTGGATGAGCTGGCCCAGAATAAACTCAAGCCACTTCTCGTCGGTAAAGACCTCGAAGTCGAGGTTCTCGCACACTGGGGCCACGTGCGCCGCGATGAGCTCGCGCGCGTTGGCCTTAATCGCGCCCGTCACCAAGGTCTTGAGATTCCAGCGGCGAATCAGGTAGTCACGCTCCACGACTTCCGAGCGCGCGTAGTACAGCGCCTGGTCGATATAGCGTTCCACGCGAGCCAGCTCACGGCCCAGGTCATCCACACGTGACAGGTCGTCTTCGCTGCCATCCAGATTTTCCAAAATTAGATGGGCCGCCGCCAGGGGCAGCTTGGCCTCGTGAACCCAGCTTTCGATATAGTCGCGATAGTCATCGGTCTGACGCCGGCCTTCGGCAACCTCGTCGCAGGCAGCTTTGCCCACCCGGCGCAAGACCTCGTACTCGAGCTCGCCCTCGGCATAGGTCGGACATTGCACCATCTCCTGCACCCATGCGGGACTCTCGAGCTCCTCTGCCGCACGCTCCAGCTGGCGCAGAAAACGGCGACGGCGAGCGTACTCGATCACGATGCCGAGCATACCGAAGATAAAGGACACGCCGACCGCCACGACCACGATAGAAACGGGTGCGCCGGCGACCGTCAGCACAAAGCAGCTCAGCAGCACGCCGCACGTCCACACGGCGACGGGAAGCAGCGCGTCTTTAAAGAACTTGGCAAACGACATAGCCGGCCCCTAGACCGAATAGCCTTGGCCGCGGTGCGTCGTCAAATACCCCTTGATGCCGATTTTTTCGAGCGTGGTGCGCAGGCGGTTGATGTTAACGGTAAGCGTGTTGTCGTCCACGAAGGCGTCGGAGTCCCACAGGTCCTGCATGATGGCCGGACGCGAAACGATCTTGCCCGCGCGGCTCAGAAGCAGCGAGAGGATACGCAGCTCGTTTTTGGTGAGCTCGGTACTGTCGCCGGTTGCCGTATTGGTGACCATGGAGCGGGCGAGGTCGAGCTCCAGCCCCTTGTGGACGAGCGTACTGCGCTCACCTGACGCCGCGGTGCGACGCAGCAAGGCATTGATGCGCGCCACGAGCACACGGGCGCTGTAGGGCTTGGGAACAAAGTCGTCCGCGCCGAGCGTCATGGCCATGACCTCGTCGATCTCGGTCGTGCGCGACGTGAGGACGATGATGGGAACCTCGGATTCGCGGCGAACCTCGTGGCAGATATGCTGGCCGTCCTTGACGGGAAGCGTGAGGTCGAGCAGCACTAGGTCGGGCGCGGCGGCGAGAATATCGCGCGAGACATGCTCAAACGATTCGCATGTCTCAACCTCAAAACCGGCGCGGGCAAGGATGTCGACAAGCTCACGACGAATGGGCTCGTCGTCCTCAACGATATAGATCAGCGCCATGGATTCCGCTCCCCTCTCGGTTGTCTTGCCACCATTATGGCTGCGAAACTGCAGGTGTGCACCGCGCGCGGTGCCAAGGTGACAGAACTGTTCGCGAACGGGGGGCGTTTGGCTCGCCTCGCACTCGCAGCGGTGACGGGGACCAAAATGATTATTAAATCCCCGTCCCAGAATAATCATTTAGCGGCGGGCGCGAAGCTTTTCGTAGCCGTCGGCGAAGAAGGCGACCGTGGCGGCATCGGCCTCGGCGGCATCCGCCTCGGTTGCGGGAACCACGCCGTGTTCGTCGCTCACCAGGAACAGCGCGCCCTTGAGCTGAGCGGGGATGTCTACGCGCGTGACCGGGATGCCCTTGGTCTGGGCCAGCTGCTCAATGAGCGTCGCCGTGCCACACAGGCACTCGTCCGCCGGTGCCACAAAGGCAAGCTCGCCGTTGTTGACGGCGGCGAGCAGCTCGGGTGCCACGCCGGTTTCGTCGGCCTCGGAGCGGGCCTCAGCGGAGCGGGCACGCAGCGCCTTGGCCGACGTATCGGCCAGCGGTTCGTACTCGCCCACCGTCATGGCGGCGTTGCCGTTGACGTCGATCACCAGCATGAGCACGCCGTCGCGCGCGGTGTAATCGCCCTCGGCAAGCGACCACTCAACGTGCTGTTTGGCCCAGCTGAGCATGTTATGGGTAAGCGGCTCGCCCTGCACTAAGCGCTCGGACAGTGCGCGAATGTGGCGGTTGAGCATGGGCACCTTTTTGTTGGACATGCGCCAACGGCAGACAAGCGCGGGCTTGTCGAGCGTAAACTTCTCGACCGCTTCCTGATTGGCGCAAAAGTCCTCGTACGCACGCTGATCCTCGGCATTGCCAAACAGCTCGGCATCATCAATCTGGGGCATGGTCATACCTTTCGTGTTAGTCATTCCGTCCTCTTATACCAAAAAGACGGCCCTCCAAACGGAGCGACCGTCTTTTGCAGAGATTATTTTAGAAGCGAGGCTAGTCCAAGGGACGAGATAACATCCCATCCTCCCCAGTCAACCTAACAGGTCGGCGAGGGTTGCCCAGGTGCCGCAGATTGCCGTGAAAGAGGAGCGACGCGTACTTGGGTACGCGAGCGACGAATGAGCGGCAAGGTGCGGTGGCTGGGCAAGCCGCAGCGCCACCTCCCTACTTAGTGGCGGAAGTGGCGGGCCCCCGTGAAGACCATCGCAATATTGTGCTCGTTGCAGGCCTGGACGCTCTCGTCGTCGCGCTTGGAGCCGCCGGGCTGGATGATGCAGGTCACGCCGTGCGCGGCAAGCACGTCGACGTTGTCGCGGAACGGGAAGAACGCGTCGCTTGCACAGGCAAAGCCGCCCTTCTCCACGCCCTCGCGCTCGCAGAAGTCCTCGGCGCGCTCGCAGGCAAGCAGTGCAGAGTCAACGCGGTTGGGCTGACCCGGGCCCATGCCAATGCCGGCCTTGCCCTTGGAGACCAGGATGGCGTTGGACTTGACGCCCTTGCAGACCTTCCAGGCAAACTCGAGCTCGGCCATCTCGGCGTCGGTGGGCTTGCGGTCGGTGGGGAACGTAAAGGTCGCGGGGTCCTCGGTCACATGGTCGACTTCCTGCACCAGCATGCCGCCGTCGACGGAGCGCAGCTCCACCTGGGCGCCGTGGTCCACGCCGCCGGTAGCCAGCACGCGCAGGTTGGGGCGCTTGGCCATGCGCTCGAGTGCCTCGGCAGTGTAGCTCGGGGCGATGATGACCTCGACGAACTGCTTGTTCTGATCGGCAAAGTGCTCAACCAGCTCATAGGGAACCTCGCGGTTGCAGGCGATGATGCCGCCGAAGGCGCTCTTGGGATCGCAGGCGAAGGCGCGGTCGTAGGCGGCCGTGATGTCCTCGGCAACGGCGGAACCGCAGGGGTTCTGGTGCTTGAGGATCACGCAGGCCGGCTCGTCGAACTCGCGGACCAGGTTCCAGGCGGCGTCGGCATCCAGATAGTTGTTGTAGCTGAGCGGCTTGCCCTGGATCTGCTCGGAGCCCACGAGCGGGAACTGCGAGCTCGCGGTATTCTCGCAGCCCTCGGCAAAGCGATAGACCGTAGCCTTCTGTTGCGGGTTCTCGCCATAGCGCAGGTCGTCGACCTTCTCCAGCGAGATCTCGAGCTTGGCAGAGGTGTCCGCCACGTCGCTTGCCTGGGCGGCAAGCCAACGGGAGATGGCCGTGTCGTAGGCGGCGGTGGTCTGGTAGACCTTCACCTGCAGGCGACGACGGGTAGAAAGCGTGGTGCAGCCACCGGTCTCGTGCATCTCGGCCAGGACGGCATCATAGTCGGCCGGGTCAGAGATGACGGTAACGCTCGTGGCGTTCTTGGCGGCAGAGCGCAGCATGGAGGGGCCACCGATGTCGATGTGCTCGATGGCATCCGCGAAGGTGACCTCGGGGTTGGCGACGGTCTTCTCGAACTCGTACAGGTTGACGACGACCAGATCGATCAGCTTAATGCCGTGCTGAGCGGCCTCCTGCATGTGTTGCTCGGAATCGCGGCGGGCCAGCAGCGCGCCGTGAACCTTGGGGTGCAGGGTCTTAACGCGGCCGTCCATCATCTCGGGATAGCCCGTGAACTCCTCGATGGGGGTTACGGGGACGCCCGCGTCCTCGATGGCACGAGCTGTGCCGCCCGTAGAGATGATCTCGACGCCAAAGTCATCGACCAGCGTCCGTGCGAAATCGACGACGCCCGTCTTATCGGTAACCGAGATCAACGCGCGTGCGATCTTCACATCAGATCCCATGCAGTCCTCCTGTCTGGTACGCCGCCGTGCTCTGTGAGTCGGTGATACGTCGATCTGCAGCGCTCGCGCAGCGGCATTGAAAATACTGATTCAATGTAGCGCATCGAGCGCGACGTTGCACCCCGCAACGGGCGCATGTGCAGAAAAAGTTTGCGAGCGGAGGGGATGGGCACGGCACCGGGCACGGTGAGTTCATGGAACACAGGGGCACCATAATTAGATACCAATAGCGTGGTAGAACTGTGCTCGATATGCATCCGCAAAAGAAAGAGGCACCATGGTCTCGCGGGTTCTCTACCGACCGTTTGATACCGAAGATTTTGACGCCATCGCGCTGATTCTGCAGCAGCTTTGGCATAACAATTCGGATAACGATGAGTACAACCGCCTTGAGGCCGCGTGCGACCTCGCCTATTGCCTTTCATCATCGACGTTTTCGCAGGTTGCCGTAATCGACGGTCAGGCCCGAGGCATTGCACTCGCGCGTGCGGGACAGAGCTCCGGCGTCACTATCAACGAGCATTGGATGGATACCGAACGCGCACTGCTATCGCAAATGCGCGAGCTGGAGCCCGATGCCTGCGCCGAGTATCTCTCGTTTGTGCGCGCAACCATCCGAACCAACAACCGCCTGCTCGAGGGCAGCCCGTTGCCGCACGACAACGAGGTCACGCTGCTTGCCGTGGATCGCGATGCCCATGGCCTGGGCGTAGGCTCGGTGTTGCTCGATGCCGCTGTCTCGTACCTTTCCTCGCGCGGGGCGACGAGGGCGCACCTGTACACCGACTCCAACTGCTCGTGGAAGTTCTACGAACTGCACGGCTTTAAGCGCACGGCCACGCACCGCGCCAACCGCGAAGAGCGCCGTCACGACATGCCGCGCGAAAGCTTCCTCTACGAACTCGACCTAACAGCCTAGGCCCAGCAGCCATACCTAGTCATTTAGGAACGTCCCCAGTGACTAGTCGTTGGGGACAGTCTAACAGCCTAGGCCCAGCAGCCATACCTAGTCATTTAGGAACGTCCCCAGTGACTAGTCGTTGGGGACAGTCTTCGTAGGTAGCGCATAAAAAGGGATGGGCTTTCCCCGACGGCTGTCGAGAAAAGCCCATCCCATAATTTACGACCGCTAGAACGTTCCGCCGCCGCCTCCGCCGACGCCGCCGCCTCCGCCGCCCGAGAAGCCGCCACCGCCGCCGCCGCTCGAGCTATCGGAACTCGAAGCCAGCTCACGGATGCTCTCGTGATACACGTCATCGAACGAATCGAGCGGCGACTCGGTACCGTAATGATGGTAGTACCACCAGTAGCAGGGGTAATTGTCGTAGAAACCGTCGGCCTCGCGCACCTCGGGCGGCACGGCCTCGGCAAGCTGACGCAGGACTTCCTTCGATACGCCCAGCGCCGCACCCATCACCAGAAGTTTATTCCACAGTACCAAATCGCCCGGAACGGCTTCCTTTAGGCGCGTGAAATCCTCAAGCCAATGCTTGAGCGCCTTGCAGCGAGCCGCCACCTCGGCACCCTCCGGCGTAAAGCGGCGGAACGTAAGGCCCACGCCAATACCCACCAGTACAATCGGCACCGAGATAACCGCGGCGATAATGTTCGCCTGTGCGCCGTCGGTAAAGAAGATGGATCCCACGGGAACAAAGGCGATCAGAATACCGAGAACCAGGCAAAACACCATTGCGACAATGCCGTCCGAGGCAACGTACTCGCTATCGGCCAACTTGCCCTTAACGGTGTTCTGATAGTCCTCGAGCTTGTCGCCCACGGGCGTAGCGTGCTGCTTGACGTAGTGCTGCAGCTCGTCGAACGTGCGCGAACGATCACCGTTCTCGTCGGGCTTAGCACCGGCAAAGAAGACCTTGAGCACCATGTGGTCAATGCCCTTGGCCGACTTCCAGCCCGCATCACTCACCGTCACGCGATACGTCTGCTCTTCTTTTTCACGCCCCAACAGACCCTTCTTGGCCTTGGTCACGGTCGCCTGCTCCAGCTTGATCACACGGTCGTCAGTGAGCTTCATGAGCGTGGCGATATATGCCTGATCGGGCACCTCGTTCCAGCTCATGAGGGCCGAAAGCACGGCGGGATGGTCGGCCGAAGGCACATCGCGGAAATACTCGTCCTGGAAAAGCGGCTTGGGCTTGCGGCGGCGCAGCTTGAGCACAACGATTGTGCCGGTAAAGGCCACCGCCGCGAAAACACTTAGCACGGCAAGTACATTGGCAATCATGCGAGCGTGAGCGCGGCGGGCGTTAGCTTCGTCGGCCCATTCCTTCTCTTCGCCCAGGATCGTTGACATGCGTTCTTCGCCCGAGGCGGCAAGCTGCGGCACCCAGTCGCTGGGGAAGGCGATGCGTGCCTCGGCGAATTCGCCCTGATGCACGCAGGGAATGGTATAGGTGACCATGGGTTCGTCCGCATCGAGCGATACGTCACCCGTCAGCGGACCGTGGCCCCACGCGCGGAAGTTATCGCCCTTGACGGCCGCCGTCCCGGCAGCGGCATTTGCGAAGTGCACTTCCATCTCGACGTCATCGGAATCCGCGGACCAGCCGTCGCCCACGAATTTCCAATAGAGCTCGGCGGTATCGGCCCAGTTCATAACCGCACCGGTCATGGTGTAGCTCACGTAATAGATCGCGCTATCGCCGCTCTCGTGGGGGCTGAAAACCTTGATCTTTACGCCGTCACCAGTCTGCTCGACCGTATAGACGCCAGAGTCACCCTTGTTCGCGCTATCGACTTTGTTGAACGCGGTGTCCTCCTCCTCGACGCTCAGCACATCGACACCCGCCGTACCGCCCTGCTGGTTGGTGCCCGTATTGATCTCCCAAAACACGCCGTTGATGTCGTCATCGAAATCAAACTGGCGCCCCTCGACAACGGTCAGCGAGCCGTCGGCCTCGACCGTGGCGCCGATATAGGTTTGGGTCATGGAGTAGCCGTCGGCGTGCGCGGCGACAGGCAGCAGCAACAACGCGAGCGCGACGAGCACGCAGACGGAAGCGAATCGCGCAAACAGGCAGCGCTGCCGACAAGTATTGGCAACGGGGGCGTTCATAGGCACATCCTTTGTCTGTAAAACCAACATCGCCATTGTCCCACGTTTGCGGGCACACATGACGAACATCTAGGCGACCGGAGTGCCAAACGGGATGAAAGTCACGCCCGCACCCCGACACTTGGAAAACGATCTATGGGGGACGGAGGAAAACGAATCATTGGGTTGAACCGACAGACAGCAACAAATTTGTTGTTTAGGACGCTCTTTGGCCGAATCCCGCGCCAACAATAGATACCACTTCACAGCTCCGTCACAGGTGTAGCGGCTTTGTGTGGGCTCGGCATGCGCTGATTGAGCCACCAGTCGAGGGGCATAAAGCAGTTGAGCGAAAACGGTTTGCCCCTTTGCCGTTCGCTCGAGGATCATGTCCCCCTTTTCCGCGGAAACCCCGGCAGTTGCGAAGAGCTGCCGGGGTTTCTGTTGTCTAAGGTGCCAAGTTGACGGACAGGAATTAAAGCACCGAGTCTGCAGCCCGCCATACGCAATGCGGGGCCTCGACAACTTGCGGACCACAGTGACGCCTCCCCATCGCGCCCCGCGCTATACTCGTCCGCATGGATATCAAAACACGCAACATAGCAACGCCCGCCGCGGATGCGCCAACGACGCAGCCCGCCTCCGTTCCCGCGCCCGTCGTGGGGCGCTTTGCCCCGTCGCCATCGGGCCGCATGCACCTGGGCAACGTGTTCAGCTGCCTCTGCTCGTGGCTTTCGGCCCGCAGCCAAGGCGGCAGCATTGTGTTGCGCATCGAGGACCTGGACGATCGCTGTAAGCGCCCGGAACTTGCCGCTCAACTGATTGACGACCTGGCCTGGCTAGGGCTTGAGTGGGACGAAGGCCCCTACTACCAGCACGATCGCCTCGACCTGTACGAGAGCGCCTTGCGCCAGCTGCAGGGCGCTGGCCTCACCTACCCCTGTTTTTGCACGCGCGCCGAGCTCCACGCCGCGAGCGCGCCGCACGCCAGCGACGGCACGCCCATCTACCGCGGCGCCTGCCGAGGCCTTTCGGCCGAAGAGGTCGCCCGCCGCAGTGCCCTGCGCGCCCCGGCCACGCGCCTGCGCGTGCCCGCCGTCGACGACCTCGCAGACGATGTGGTCGAATTCGTGGACCGCACGTACGGGGCCCAATGCGAGGCACTCGCCACCGAATGCGGCGACTTTTTGGTGCGCCGCAGCGACGGCGTGTTTGCCTACCAGCTGGCCGTGGTGGTCGACGACGCCGCCATGGGTGTTACCGAGGTCGTGCGCGGATGCGACCTGCTGGGCTCCACGCCGCGCCAAATCTACCTGCAGCATCTGCTGGGACTTCCCACGCCGCACTACGCGCATATTCCGCTGCTCATGTCGCCGGACGGCCGCCGCCTTTCCAAGCGCGATCGCGATCTGGACCTGGGCGAGCTCCGCGCCCGCTTTGGCACACCCGAGGCATTGCTGGGCTGGCTCGCCGGGCAAACGGGCATCGCACCGGACACCACACCGCGCTCTGCCAAGCAGCTGGTCGAATACTTTAGCTGGGACGTCATCCGTGCGCATCGCGAGAACATCACTGTAACTGCCGAGTAGCCAAACGCCTCGCCCCTACGCAACATCCCAGGGCTGGAGTTCGTCGCCCAGGCGAACGATGCAGTCGTAGAGCACGGTGTGGCGCTCGGCCGGGTTGGCATCCCGATGGAAATGCCCGTAGTACCAGCGTTTGTAATCCAAGTGGTCTTCCAGCTCATCGAAAAATGCCGTAAGCCGATCAACGGCGGGGTAATTCCAGCCGGGTGCCGGATAAAGCGTGGGCGAAAGCATGCGCGTAGAGCAGGTGTGGGTGATCACGTAGTCGACCTTCCAGCCCACGCTGTCGAGCTTTGCCCGCGCCTCCTCAAAGTTGCGCTCGTCCGGCAGCTCCTGTGGCCACCAGCTGGAATACGGTATGCGGTATTCCTTGTCCACGCTCGTGGCACCGCCCATAGTAAAGATCGTTGAGTCATCGAGCTCAAAAACCTCGCCGCGCGTCAGGCGTCGGATGGGAGAGGTATCCGATAGGCGCTGCGTCAGCCCACCGTGCCACAACTCCATGGGGCGCTCCGCCCAATGATCGAAACGCTCGTGGTTGCCGTCGACGAACAGCGCGGTATAGGGACGCGATTCCAGCCAGGCGATGTCGGCGCACTCCTCGGCAGAGAAATCCCACGGAAAGCCAAAGTCGCCCGCGACGATGAGATAGTCGTCGCTCGTCGGGCTATCCCCAAGGTCCCAATCGCGCAGCTTTTGCATGTCGAGGCCGCCGTGAATATCGCCCGTCACATAGACCGTCATCGGATCACCACTTCCCTCTTATAACTTTCGAGATCGTGCTCGACCTGCTCGTCGCCCGTGGCATTGACCCACCACGGCCATTTAACGCAACACATCGGCTCGTCTACCTGCGCAAACCAAGCTTTGAGCTCCTCCAAGCTCACCGGGGCGTAGCTGTTGGCGTCCACGCCCACGTCATAGCGCAGCAGTCCCTGCCTGCGGTTGAACTCGTTGTATGCGCCGCCGCAACTGTGGATATGCCCGTGCAAATGCCAGCTGCCGTGCGACATGCCCTGCCAGTCGACCATGGGATAGTGGCTCAGCACGATTTTTTGGCAGTTGATCTTGAGCGCGCAAATGGGCGGCTCGACGATAAAAGCATCCGCTACCGCAGGCTGCGTCCAGTCTTTGTCGTGGTTGCCGGGCAGCAGATGGACGCGCTTGCAGGCAATGCTTTTGCGCAGCTCGTAGGCGTCTTGGACCGTCATCTTAAAGCTAAAGTCACCCAAGATGTAGAGCTCGTCATCCGCAGCAACCTTGCTGTTAATGTTGGCGACCATGGCATCGTTCATCTGCGCAACAGTCGACCAAGGCCTATCGCTAAGCCGTAGCATGTTCTCGTGTCCAAAGTGAGTATCGCCGGTAAACCAGATCACGGGGACCTCCTGTTGCTGCGGGGTATCCATCCCTTAGGGCTTACCCCTCGTTCTTCCATCCAAACGGGTCGAGCACCCAAAAAATCAGATCGAGTACGCCGCCGGTCATCATGGCGCCGGCAAGGGCCATGCAAACGTGCAGAGAACTGGCACTTCGGAGCACGTCGAATGGCCCCAGAACAGCCAGCAGCGCGACCGCTGCGCCGGCAAGGCACAACGCGAGGCACGGCCCCGCGTCCTTGACGCACTTCTTTGCGAGATGCTTGGTGTTATCGCTCATTGGTATCGAACTCCTTAGAGGATCGTTGTTTGGGTACATGCCGCCGCGGCAGAGCAGGGCGGCAGGGTAAGTGTCCCATGCCGTGCGGACACGTTTTTAAACCCATGTATCCGCAGGGACCCATGTCCTTGCAGAACACCCCCGAAGAATCGTCTAAGCCGCTGGCGGGCAACATACTGAACAGGGGGTCTTTCCTCGTTTGAGCGCGGTCGCCAGTGGCACGCTTGTTCTAATGGCATTTTGAGGAAGGTTTTTGCATCCCCCAGAACGGTGATAAATCTTGCCGTTCTTGATGACGATCACCTTGGTTTTTGAAGCAGCCACGCTGCGGGACTTGATGGGCGCATCCGCCTTTTGACGAGCCGGTGCCGTTTTCCGAGGCCAGCCTCTCGGAAAATCAGAATCGCAGAATCGATTGATGTAGCTGTCGAAACATCCATCGAACAGCAGCCCCGTTGCCAAGCCCGCCATGAACCCACAGGCAATCGCGGCCTCTCCTCTAATTTGCATATGTCCCTCCTTAATTAATCTTGAAGATAAAAGCGGCGCGCGCCGCAGGACCCATGCCCTTGCGGCGCGCGCCGAAAATGATCCGCTTTCCTCCGTCCCTAACGGATCAGCTGGCGGCGCTTGTCGGACAGGAAGACGCCGGCGGCAACCAGGACCGTGCCTCCAATTACGAACGTCTCGCCCAGCAGGTTGGACACGTCGCCCGTGGCGGGCATCGTCGTCTGCTGCGTGGTGGCCTCGGACGCCGAGGTCATGTGCTTGGCCTGGTACGCCACCTGCGTCGCAGGCTGAGTCTGCTCGCCATTCCCGCGCTCGGCGGCCTCTTGGCGAGCGATCTCGGCGTTGAGCTCGACAATAGCCTGGTCGAGCTCGGCCTTGGCGGCGGTATAGTTGGCAAGCGCCTCCAAGTAGGCAGGTGCCACAGCATCCGTCGCAGCAACGGCAGCGTCGAGCTCAATCTTGGCAGCTGCGGCGCGCTCGGCGGCATCGTGGGCTGCAGCGATCTTAGCGTTGAGCGCCTCATCCGCATCGTTGGCACGGCCGCTAGCGATGGCGTCGGCAAGGTTGATCCTGCGCAGGCGGGCAACCGCGGCGGCAGAAGCATCGCGATCAGCGGTCGCATCCGTTACGGCGTCGTCCGCCGCAGTCACGCCAGACTCGGCATCGGCCTTCGCCGAAGCCGCTGCCTCAACAGCAGCATCGGCAGCGGCCTTGTCCTCCGTCGCCTGAGCAAGCGCCGCGGCGGCATCATGTAGCTGAGCCGCACGAGCAGCAGCCGCGACGGATGCGGCCTGAGCCGCGGTCACAGCCGTGCCGGCACCGCTCGCAGCAGCCTGGGCGGCAACAAGCTCGGCCTGGGCAGCAGCGACGTCGGCATCTGCCTGGCCTGCCGCACCCTGCGCGGCATTCACTGCAGCCTGCGCGTCAGCCTGAACGGCACGCGCCCCCTCGAGCACCGCCGAGGCCGCATCAAATGCACGCTGAGCAGCGACAACGTCGGCAGAGTACGCAGCCAGCTCGTCCTGGGCGGCAGCAAGCGCGCTCTCCTTGTCGCCAACGCCGGCGCGAGCGGCATCCAGCGCACGCCGGGCAGCGGCAGCCTTGCCCTTGGCGACATCGAGTTCATCAGACTTGGCAGTCACGACACTCTGCGCCGCGGTAACCGCAGCGCTGGCAGCGTCCACGTCGGCGCGGGCATCAGCCACGGCACGCGCAGCGGCCTCAGCCGCGGCCTGCTTCTCCCCCACGGCAGCCTGGGCATCCGAGGCCCCAGCGGCAGCAGCGTCAACATCGGCGGCAGCAGCATCGACTTGAGCCTGCCTTGCAGCGGCGGCCTGCGACGCGGCGCTCACCTTGCCGCCAGCCTGCGCAGCCGCGCCCTGAGCGGCAGAAAGCTCCTGACGAGCCGCGTCCACGCCCTGCCCAGGATTTGCCAACGAGTCACACCACGCATTAAGCGCAGCCTCGTATTCGGCAACCGTCATCGGATTGGCGGCATTCGTGTACCATCCTCCAGACATAGAGAACGTCTGCGCCTGCGTAAGCCAACGGTTCATCGTCCCGCGCGTGCAAACCCCCATACCCGTTACGGTGTAATCGGGATCGATCACATTCATGTAGTGACCGACTGTATGCACGCTCCCGCCATGCGCAGCCACGTAGCGATCGATTTCGTCGCCATGCTGCTCGTAGAAATCAAAAGCAGCCTTTCCCGTAAGGCCCGTCGCTCCCAGCGTAGCCGCAGCGCGGTCAAAGACGGCCTTCTCCTGATCGACCCACTGGATGAACGGGTCGCTTCCGTAGTTCCACGCCACGTTTTCGCCCACGTTGAACTGCATGGCGTGCGCAGTCTTGGTATCGGAGAAATTCGCATCGGCAATCGCGGTCGCCATCATGGCATACGTCACCTTGAGCTCACCCAGGCCAACGCTCGCACGATACTTGTTGCACGCCTTGAGCCACACAATCGCTTGCTTCATGTTGGTCAGACTCGTCGCGTCAACCTCCTCGCCCACCTTGGTGAGGCTGGCATATTTGCAGTTGAGAATCAGGTCCGCCGCATCGTCGGCACCCACGCTCTTAAAGAACGCAATGGCGCCCTGGCGGTAGTTTTCCGCCGAGGCGTTCGCCGTAGCCTGAGCGGCGTCGAGCTTGGCCTGCGCTTGAGCTACAGCCTGATCGGCCTGCTGCTTTTGAGCCTTTGCCTGGTCGAGCGCCTTGTCGGCAGCGTTCTTCTCGTCCTTAGCGGCCGAGAGCTTGGCCTGAGCGTCGGCCAGCGCCGCAAGCGCATTGGCATGCTCGGCCTTAGCCTGATCGACGGCGGCGTCTGCCGCGGTCGCAGCAGCCGTGGCAGCGTCCAACTTGGACTGCGCGTCAGCCGCAGCCTGCTGCTGGACGGCGAGCGCCTGCTGAGCAGCCTGCACCTCACCCTCGGCAGTGGTCACTTCCTGCGAGGCAGCAGCGAGTTCGCCCTCGCGCTGCGCCTGGACCGACTTGGCGGCGTCCAGCGCGGCAGCGGCGGCGTCCACCTTGGCCTTGGCAGCCTCGTACTCCGGGCCCGCGGCACCCTGCTCGGCACGGTCGAGATCGGCCTTGGCGGCGTCATAGCTCGCCTGAGCGGCATTCACATCCTTATCGGCCGCATCCTTTGCCTGCTGAGCTGCCGAAAGCTTGCCTTGCGCGTCCTGCTGTTTGGCCGCGGCGGCATCAACGCCAGCCTGGGCATTCGAAAGCCTGACCTGCGCGTCGGCGGCCTGCTGCTTTGCCTGCTCCAGCTCGCTCGCGGCCTGCTCGGCAGCGGCCTGAGCCGCGGCAACAGCCTCGGGCGTGGCATCGGCAGCAGCGGCCTGCGCGGACTTGAGCGCAGCCTGGGCATCGTCGGCGGTCTTCTGGGCAGCGGTCAGGGCTTCACCCTTGTCCGTCAGATCCCTCTTTGCGGCATCGAGTGCAGCTTGAGCGTCCTCGAGCGCCTTCACGTCCGCATCGGCCTTGTCCTGCGCGGCACCCATCTGCTGCTCCAGCTCGGCCGAAGCTGCAGAAGCGGCAGCGTCGCTTGTGCCACGGGCCGCATCGTAGGCGCTCTGAGCCTGCTGCTGGTTGGCAGCGGCGGCGTCGTAAGGAGCGGCGGCCGCATCCAAATCGGCCTTGGCAGCAGCGGCCTTAGCGCGAGCCGCATCGACCGCAGCCTGCAGGTTGGCGACCTTCTGCACCGCTGACACCGTGCCCGCGCCAGCGCTAGCAGCAGCCGCGCTCGTCAACGGAGACAGCACCGCAGCCGGCTTCGCAGTAGCGTCGGCACCGTTCGCACCCTGCGCCACCGCAGTCAGCGGAGACAGCAGCGACCCGCCCGTCATGGCGATCGTTGCCGCAGCAACTGTCGCCATACGCCCGGCGGCCTTCGCCTTACCCGCAGCGCCGCCATTGATGTTCTTGTTCACGTTCTTGCTCATTGCCGATTCCTTCCCACGATGAGCTGATGTTTGACACATAATCGATCCAATATGCCCCGCTAAAAAGAGGTGATAACGGGGTAATTAAATCGGAGGAGTTGGAGACAAGCCCACATCCATCAGCGGATGCCGAGCTCATACTCCCGCTCGCGCTCAATATCATTCAGGTACTCATAATCTTCGGAGCTAAGCTCTAGATCATCTTGAGCGAACATGTAGTTCTCGGCCTTAGAACCAATACTGCAACCGTAGATGGTATTGAGATCGATATGGTCGGTATTGTCGTTGTAAAGGGGGAAAATTCTGCTGGTCATGCTCAAGTACCTCTCAACATAAACTGAAAACTCGTTTGCTTGGTCTCTTTTTGAGACCCCATCTGATGTGCTATGGCTGCAGTATATGTTCTCCCCTTTTACAATGCAAGCGTAATTTCAAAAAGTTCTAGGAGCGATAATTGCGCAACACCATCACTTGTCGCCACCGCCATCCTCTACCGCGCCCTCACGCGCAGCGCACTCGTTGAGATACTTGACCGGAATCGGCCACACGGACGGAGCCTTATAGCGCGAAAGGCCTATGTTGGCCAGCTGAACCAACAACTCAGACAAATCATCGCCGTCGAGTACCTCAATCGAACGCACGTGAATCGCAGTCGCCATATCCTCCTGGGTGCCGTTGTTGACGCCCACAAAATAGCAAGTCTTGCCCGCACGCTCGAACGTTCCAATGCCGTAATAAGGCGAGTTGTAGCTCTCGAAAATCTCTTTCTTACGCCCTGCTTTGCCTGTGAGCTGATGCTCACCCACCAGGGCCATAAAGTTATTGGAAAACGTCGTCAGTCCCGTATCCCGCACGCGCGCAAGCATAGACTGCCCGTCCGCATGCACGTCAAAGACATAGGCGCCCTTATCGAGTTTGCCGTCCGCGGTCAGCAGATCGAGCTCCATCTCGTCCTCGGGACCATCCTCTGCCGAATGTGAGGCATAGCGCATGCCCCCATCCGCGCCAATCGCCAACGTAGCGATACGCGAATCCAGCTCAATCTTGTCCTTTGTTTTATGCGGCACATCGACCAAGCCACACACCGTCACCGACTCAATATCCAAAGCATCAAGATCAAACGCCGTCACCCGCTCGTCGACAACATCCTGCTTTACCAGCAGTTCTTTGAGCATGGCGCCCAGGATCGCCTCTTGCGCATTGCGATCCTTTTGCTTCGGCGCCACCTTAAACAGTGGCTCGCACACATCCGGTGTCACGTGCTGTTCCACCACGCCAGCATGTAAGGCATAGCCGTCGTCCTCAGCAACCTCATTGGGCACAACGACAAGGTTCAGCGCCCGCGAATCCACGGCCCTTCCGCCATACGTTGCGCGAACGCCCCACGAGGAATCGTTAAGTCGATCGGCCAGCTGGCGCGCCACTTCGGCAAGCCCATTGCGCGCAAACGACACCACGATTCGCTGCCCCGCCATGCGCTCCGCAACCACGCGCGCGTACTCATCACCCTTGAGCACCTCGTAGAAACTCTTACGCGGGTATTCCATGAGCGTCACCCGGGCGAAGTCGCTGTAACGGCGTTCGAGAATCTGCAGCTCTCGATACAAAATGCCCTTCTTGGTATAGGCGACCTTGTCCGCCTGGGCCGAGAACGTCAGATCACGGCGCTTGGACGGCTTGTCGCCCTTGGCTCGGCGCAGGATGTACTCGTCTTTTTGTTCGTGGGCAAGCACCATCGTCGCCACGGGCGATAGCCTGTAGCCCACTTGGCTCTTAATCTTTTCGAGCTCTTTCTCGTCACCTTGTGCCCTGCCAATAAGCACACGGCGCTTGGTAAACGTCCGAATCTTAAGATCAAAGGTGCAATCCTCATCGATAACGATTTCAACCGTTTCGATCTTGGCAGGTCCCCTTCCGTCGCTTTCGACAGCATCGCGGCGGGCACCCTTGGCGCTAATGACATACAGGTGCCCGGTGTCATTGGGAACTTCGTCCTCAATCCCCTCAAACTGAGAGCAGGAGTTGAACAGCAAGCGGAGCGCAACGTAATCGTCCAACTCGTTCCAATTAGTTTTAATCGGAACTATCTGCTCCTGATAAAGCGAGGCATTAAGGTCGCCCGTCTGCACGCCCGCTTTGACCATCAGAAAGACGCGGTTGTCTGCAAGCTGCGTGAGCGCGACGACCTTGCCCGTCTGGCACACATCGGCCATAAAGTTCGCCACGGCATGCTTGCCCGCATCGCCGACGTTGCACCAAAAGACCGAGTAGCGCTCCTCGGCAGCAGCGGCATCGAGCTGCAACACGAGCTCTGATACGGCGATGTCTCCCAAACCGCACGGCTGGTTATGCTTCGATTGCACGGCCGATCGCCTCCATCACCTCCAAATTGATTGCACCGTCGGCGGCCATATAAGGAACGGAGAACACAGTCCCCTCAGCATCGAGTGCCTTGGGCACGCACTCAAGCGCTGCCTCATCAGCCAAAACGTTGACGATTAGCAGGCGTTTCGCCCCAACCTTTTGAGCCTTCGCCCTAAAGCGCTCGGCATCCGACGCCTCGCGACCGTCGCGAACATAAGCGATATAGGCACCGATGCGATAGTGCTTAAAATCGATCCATACCCCGGTCGTGTTGCCAGCAGCATCGAGCACCTCAAAGTCGCCACCTGTCTCGGCGTGTGCCGCATCGCCACGCGTAAGCGAATAGCGGCCGTCGTAATATGCCTCAAAGATTGCCCTTCCGGCAGATTCTCCCAGCTCACCCAGGTAGACCGCCTGGAACATATAGGGCGTCATGTGCGCCGTCGCCGCCGGCTGCAGCGTTGTGGGCACCCCGTCGCTCGACCAACGCTCACGCACTTCGCGAATTGACAGCAGCTCGGGTACGCGCGCCGCCGCCTGGCTCACCTGGCGAACCGTCGCGCCCTTTAAGCCCTCCTTGCAGTGGCAACGATCCTCCAGACGAGCAGCAATCTGCTCGACGGGCTCACCATCGTAGCTAGGGAATTCAAAGTGCGGCACCTTGCATGCCCCGCCTTCTGCATAGGCATAGCCATTTGCAGCATGCGACATGCGCAGCGCGGTACTCCGGCGCTCTGGGTATTGCGCGAGATCTTCCCACGGCAGGCAAAAATGATGCAGGTAAAAGTCGCGCTCGCCATCAAAAGCAGTGAGATCTTCGTCCCCGGCGTTTAGCGAGGTAACTTTCCACGCCAGCTTTTCGTGCTTTTGCTTGGCAAGGTTGTTCCTAAAGGCGGCAAGGTTCTGCTGCTTAACGGCAGCGTGTTCCTTGTTGTCCGTCATATGGTTGTTGGCAGCGGCGCAGGCACCAACCACCTGCTCAAGCTCGTAGCCCATCGGCAAATCATGCAAGAACGAAAAGTTGCAATCGTTCGCAATCTCGCGGTCGAGCAGCACCTGCACGCAAGGCATCTTTACACTCGTGCGCATCAGGCGACCCACAGCCTGTGCCACAATGCGAGCGCCTTCGACCTGATAAGAGAGGGTGTCGCGCACCGGCAGGCTCTTATTAACGCCAGATAGAAGCATCCGTACGTTCCGGCGCTTTTGAGTAAACGGAACCTCGCCGCGCGCTACCAGTTCCTCCTGCTCCACCACGCCAAGTAGCGCCTGCTGGACAAACTTATTTGAGTTGATCTCCACTCCCCAGGTCAAACGACTTGTGGGCGACTCGATATATAAGAAATCAAGATCCATCTTGGGGCGACGGTCGGCATTTTCAAAGCCGCAATCGACCTGATGAACCATGTCGCACAGATTCTCCGGCACCTTGTATTTGAGATTCTTGGAAAAGCCACCGGCCGAAAGATTGATAAACATCAGGGTCGGCTGGCCCAGCTCGAGACGTTTTTGAGCGCCACGCCAACCTGCATCCCATTCCGCAGCGTTAAAGCACGGCACCATGTCCTTGGCGGCCTCAAGCGATTTCTCGTACGACATCTCGGGGCACTTGATGTTTCTAATCACCAGCTCCGCGACAATCTCGCGCGCAAGATCCAGCGCCAGACTATTGAATTCGCCATGGTTTCCCATGTGGCGCGTGGTAAAAACGGCTCCCGCCCGTTGCTCGTTACGCGCCACACCACGGGCCCAAGTACTCACGGCAACAAGCGTCTTGCTCAGGCGCTTCAGCTCAAACTCGATGCTCTTGGCGTCGCTCACGCCCACCCTGTCAGCAATCTTTAAGCGCAAGCGCACCGCAAGTCCCTCACTCACGCCAATCCCGTCAAAGAACCGCATCGCGCGCTCGTACACCTCGTCGGGCGACACAATGATGCCGCCAAAGGCGCCGCCTGCCAGCGCGACCATGCCGGCAATTTCCTTGGACTCATCCACCCAGGCAATATCGACGTCGTACTCCTTCGCAGCCTGTTTGTTAAACAGCTTAGTCTGTCGCACGATTTCCTGGTTGAGCTCGCCAATCCAAGCGTCCTTGCGAACCACGCCATGAACCTCGTCAAGGTAATCGAGGTTGAAGTTTTTGACGGTCGGCGCACTCCATGTTGCGCTCATGCACACGCAAGGCGCTTTGGCGGCAATGGAGGCAAGGTAGGCCTCGGGCATGCGCTCAATGCCGTGGCTGGTTAGGTACGTGGTAAACATGTGCTCGATGGTGGTTTCCATCACTAGATAATCGACACCACGCGCATACATCGAGTCGTCGGCGGCATCGATCTCGTCATTCTTACGATCTTTAAAGAACAGCGCCAGCATCAACGAATCCCAAAAATACTTCTCGCTGGTCTGGTTGTTCCTAATGCCCAGGGCATCGATGATGTTCTTGCGCGAAAGGTCGTCCTTGTACGAAATGCTGCCGTAGTACAGCTTGTCCATAAGCGTGGCGCAACGGGCGAGATGACCCACCACCATCCTGACCAGACCGCGTGCACGACGCACCGCCTTGCTGACGGTTTGCTGCCCACTCCCTCCGCGAGTGATAATCATATTGCGAGTACCGCCCTCATTGAGTTTGAAGCGCAACGGATTCGCCGAGTTGTCGCCCACCGAAATATCGTCGCTGCCAAACAGATGTCGACCGGAGAGCTGCTCTTCTTTCGCCTCGTCAGACAGCGCAAAAGGCGGACGCAGTTTCATGTCCTTAATACAAGAGGCGAGTGCCTTTTGAATTTTCTTGGCATCCTTGGCGATTTCTTCGGCATCTTCCTCTACGCTCGCCCGCGAAACCCTGTTCCTCTCGGCGTTTGACCCTTTGTGATCGCCCGACGTGGAAGCGTGCGTATAGACCGCCATCCATTGATCTCGATTCCCCAGTAGCAAGGGGTCCACCACACCGCCGTTAAAATGACGATCGAGGATACGCAATACTTCGTCCGGTTGAAACGTCACGGGATCGTCTGTCAGCGTCGACAGTATGTCGGCCTTCATGTGGTCGATTTCATCAAAGATAAACAGGCCCTTCTCGGCAGCCATTGCGTTAAAGAGCACAACGCCTGCACCGGTCACTGTATCGATCCTATTGATGAGCTTTTGCGGCGTCAGGGCAATCACATGCGGTATGCTCTCGTCATTGAGCAGGGCAGACGGCCAAATCTGGGGGATCACCTCCATGCCGCGCGTGATGTTTTTGAGCTCGTGGCTCACAGCCCAACGCAAGCTCGCATCCGCCGACGATAGCTTGTCGCGAAGGGCGGGGGTCAAACGGTCTGCAACACCTCCCAGACGATTTCGAGTGTCAAGGATGCCCAAAAGGTCATCGGCGATCTCCATCGCGTTGCCCCACGCTCGCTTAATGATGCGATGAGAGCTCTCGTCGTCCGCCTCGATGGGACACGGAATGTCGCGCACGCCCACGGCGCCCTTACCGCGCGTAGTCTCAATCCAATGCAGGATGTTATCGCCCGCACGCGGAAGATCGAACACCATGCGCTGCGCGGCATCGCCATCCATGCCCTGTTCAACCAGCAATTTGCGCACGCTCGCAACGTAGTTGTCGCGGTTGTCCTTACCCGGCACCACAAACACCAGGTAACGACGGCCCGGGCACTTGTTAAAACAGCCCGAATCGTCCCAGCCACCGGCGATGAGGTCGGCTGTGACCTGCTCGGCCGTATAGTTTTTACCCGAGCCCGTCGTGGCGCCCAAAAAGTACAGGCCATTGTTGCCCTGATCCTTGGGGGCAAACAGCGCACGCTCAAAAAACTCGCGCATCGCCTTTTGACGTGCAAGATAGGGAGCGAGCTCCTTGTCGTCCGCAGACGACGGATTCGATTGGCAGTTGAGATCCCACATAGCCATGGTCAAACCTCCGATTTAGTTGTTACACGTGTTTGATACCATCCCGTGCGGACAAAACTCGCGCTGGGCGGTCAAGGCGGCGGCGTCCATGCCGCTTGAGAGAAGAAAGAAAGGAAAGAGGAGCAGTCAGCGACTACTCGCACGAAGCGAGCAGTTTCTTAAGATCGCACTCCAACGCCTCGCGCTCTTTGGCATCGATCACTGCAAGGGCGACACGCATCAGGGATGCATCGGCGGCAGACTCCTGAACCTGGTCGGGGCGCTTGCTAAAGCTTTTCCCGGCAGCCTTCCGATCGGTCGCGCCGTTCAGTGCGGTGGCTAAAGATTGTCATCGGACTTTGCGCTGGCTTTGGCCGCCTCTTCGCCCGCGATCAGGTCCTTAACCGTTATATACGCACTGTACGTAGCATCCTCGATCTTTTCCAAAACATCATCAGGGTCGCAAGTGCCCCAAGTTTCTTCGAGGACTCGAGCCAATCCCCAAGCAGCGCTGAGCAGGACGTCAACGTCCTTTAGATCTAAATGATCGACCGTAAAGGGATAGTCCGCGCACTCCAGTAGATACGTGTCAACTGCGCCAATTGCCTCAGCCACGTATGGCTCAAGATCGCAATGGGGTTGGAGGGCGCACAGCGCCTTGTGCGGATCGGTCGGCTCGATCCAATACAGCGTTGTCGCATCCTCGCATTTCTCGAGCGGATAACGCTCAACCGCCTTCTCCCAACTTTCATACCAAGGATCGGCATCGCCGTCCGTCATCGACCTGCAAAGATCAATCGCCGCAGAAACAGTCGCACACGAGCATCTATAACTGGCGCCTTTCCTAAAATCATCATTGAGCTCGTCGTCGCCAGACAGCCTCGCCTCCATGATCAGAAACGGGCCGTCATCATCTGTAATGCTCATGGGATAGTTGTCACATTCGTAGTACGGATACATTTTGTCTCCAATCAACCGTTCGGTCACATTAACAAGCAATATCAAAACCGCGCTCACGCGGAGGGTTGTCGTCCTCGATCCATTCGAGCCCGTCGTTCTCATCGATTCCGGCATCGGGGACTGACGACCATCTGAACTCGAAACCAAGCTGGTCAAGCTCATCGACTCGCTCACTGATTACTCCGTACGCATCCAACGCATTCTCGAAATCCTCCGAAGACACATAGCCGCGCTCGCACTGCTTGCGCATCTGGTGCAAACGACCCATGGCGGCAGCGATGATCTCGCGAAGAACGATAACCTCGCGCTCGCATACATCGATGTTTCCTTTGTTGAGCTTGATGCAATCGGACATAACGGCCTCCCTGGTTTTAAGCCTTTTCGCTTGATTCCATTGAACAGCCGCAAACAGCCGCGTAATATGACTTTTATCGGGTTTTAAATTTTGGCTGTTTGGAGCATTAATGCTTGATTCCGAACAAGAGCCGTTTAGCTGGGGTTTCGAGGCTGGCTTTCTTCGCTCTCCCGTCAATCCCCGCATGCTTCTTCTTAACAGAACGCCAGAGATTGATTGCGCCGATGACGGAAACGCAACCGGCAATGCAAGCGCATGGAATCTCGTCTCCGTAGCCAACGACCTATTACGCGTCGACTTAAGCTCGCTTTTCAACGAGATTGGGGGCCACTTTCGTGAGCGAGCAAAATTGCGCTTTTACATCGATTTGCAGAACGCCATTCGTCAGCCCCCTGCTCCCCACGATGCGCAACACGCTTCGATGGACTACGCAGCCGAACCAGACCATGACGACTGGCTCGATCCAGACGATTCCGACCAAGAGTCCGCGCAAGCAGAATTGAACGAAGCCGAAATCGAAGTCAACCTTCAAAAACAAAAGGAACGCGACCTCGATTTCTTTGCTCCGATATTCGATAAAGCCATTACGCGCCATGCACACGGAGAGATATCTGGCATGGCCAGGTATCTCCTTGAAAATGTCTGCAGGCAGTGTGTCATGAACATCACAGCGATTCCCGACTATCGCTATTACAGCTGCTGGATGAACAACAACGCTATTGAGTGCAACGAAATCAACCGCCTGTACCGCGCGGTGATCACGACATCGGCCCAACTCAATAAGCAAGAAATGGCGTCCCTCTTCAGCTCCTATCTCAAGCTCGTGTCGAACGACATGGACATTACAACTACCAACGGCAAGACCGGGCTAACAGAACCGGTGCCGTATAAACGCGACAATCCAAGAGACAACTATCCAAAGGTCAACTCGCAGATAGAAACAGCTTGCGTTTGCACCAATACCGATCTCTTTCGAGCGCTTCTCATTGTTTTTTATCAGGAATGTCTGGAGCTTGCCCCGCTGCTTAAAAACACCGAGGCACCTAGCCTGCTCGCGCAAAACGAAGAGTTTTTCCCAGCCGCCATCAAAACAAGCGACCCGCGACAATTTCGATTATTCGATAATCAGCTGCCGGCAATCATCCGCTTTGGCGACGCTTTTGCATACGCAGCCAAAAAGCACTTGCCCGGAAACGAAACGGCTCAAAAGCTCGAAGAACATTTGAGCGATATAAAACGCATGAATAGCGCCCCCTTTATGCAGGCGTTTCGCAAGAACTATCTCGAGGCTATGCGCGAGAACCAAATCTACGCAAATGGAGACTTCCATACGTATGCAGAGCTTAACGACCAGGAAAACCTCAATAGGCTCGTAAGGCTTCAAGCTGTTATTGCAAAGGCAGGAGAGCTTTACTTCACCGAAGAGGAATGTTCCTTTGCAAGCCTTTATGCCCGCATCCTCCACGAGCTGCTGCTGTGCGGCATTATGCCGATAACATGCCAAACCTGTGGTTCGCTCTTTTTTCCGACCGGCCCTAACAGCAAGTACTGCGATCGATATAACGCGGCGACCAAGCTCTATTGCAACCCGCGGCACAACGCCAAAAAACATCTTGGTCGCAAATCACCCCGCGACGTCGCACTCAATATACGGAGAAAAGCCGACACGGCATACGAAAAGGGTTTAACGGATTGTGCCCACTATTTTGACAGCCTTGGCAATTTTGTTCTCGATGGTCTTGGCCCAACATACCAAGCGAGCGACCTAATTTCCGACGAGCTCTATGCGGCATGGCTGTCTATCGTCAACCAGCCCAATTGCAGGACAAAAATCAGGCGACCAGATAGGAACGGTTTTTCATACCCCGTACTGTGGTACGGATTCATCCTCAATGGCATACAGTATGTACAAGTCGAGTTTCCCGAAGCCGAGTACCCGGCGCTTTTTGAACGCTTGAGCCAGCTCGCCGAAAGCCCGCAATCAAAGTGCACGCTGAAGCACAAGGGACCCGGCGAGCACCCATACAGCTCATGGCTTATCAAGTTATACGAGTTGTTGGAGATCATTGCGCAAATTAATAGCGCCGACCAGGTGGCAAAGCCCATTCCATTGCTTGGAATAGATAGGGACGATTGTGTCTCGACCGACCCGACCGCCCAAGGCACACGGAGCGCGCCCGACGCATGCGTCTACAGCACCGGCACGATAGATAGCCTTAGCTTTACCGTGTATACGAAGGGATATGACCCGGAAAAGCGGGAACGAGCCTGATGTAGCGGCTTCGAGCGAAGCCGCCGGTCACGGGGTGGCACCGGGGCGCGGACGCCGCGGGCCATTGGGAGCAACCCTCCTCCGCTACCTGCGCGACGTGGCAGCGCCGCTGCGTCGTCCCTGTCGCCGAACATCGTCCTGAAGGCGCGGGCGGGTGTCCATGAACAGCCGCGCCCGCACTAGCCTGGGGGACAGCCGCCCCGCCACCAGCAGTGCGCCGGCACGCCTCGGCACCGCCAGGGTCTCCGCCTCCACGGGCAGGGCAACTTTCTCGATGACCTCGGCAGAGCACACGCCCGACAGGTCAACCCCGTTGTAGACGATTGGCCTCATGCGTTGCCCCTCGCGCGCCCGTAGGTGTTACCGCTACTCTGAAAATGACCAGATGATCACCCAACAATCTTTGGCGAGTGGGGGCTGAACGCATCGTTGCCGTTCTGTTCATCCACCGCCCTGCGCCCCAGGCTTAAGGGTTCTGCCGCGTCATCTTCCACCCGCACGGACAGGACATAGTAGAAGTCGGCACCCTGATTCCCACGATCCCGCACGTAGCCAAGGTCGGCCAGGCGGTCGGCCAGCTCGTCCCTCGAAACCAGCTCATTCGAGGTTATGCGACACGCCACAGGCTCGATCTCGTAGGTGTTCGTCTGGCTTATGGCGTTCCGATAGAAGCGGAACCACGACGTGCGGAAGAGATCCTTATGGTGCGAGTAGACATGCCCGTCCTTAATGGCATAGAAGTAGAAGAGAAAGCGCCCGCCCTTGCGGAGCCTGCCGCTGCTTTCGAGAAAGTGATAGTAGTCATCGGGAGAGTCCCCTCGAATGTAGCCAATCACGAACGATTCGCCACCATGCCCGTAGGAGTCGCTATCCGTCTTGCCCGCGCTTGGAGGCTCAGCCACAACCATTTCGGTGAAGTAGCTCAGCCGGTTCAGCCGCGTATTGCTTGCCGTGTTCTCGCCGATGACCTTCTCTATGAAATCGCGCAACGCATTCTCTGCCGTCCTGCTGATGCTCGGCTTCATGGCGAAAGCGCCGACACCCGGCAAAATCTCCTCGAAGAGCCGGAATTGGCCCTTCTCGCCCGTTTCGCCCGACCCCGGATAAAGCACGTAGCTGCCAACCGTGCGCCGTATCGCGTCGTTGTACGTGTGCATCTTCAGCAGGTCACCGCGCTTGTAGGTGTTCGTGGTGGAGGCCGCCTTCTCCTCGTTAAGTTCCTCGCGCTCTGCCTCCTCGGTGCCCACATCCTTGCCGACAAGCCCCGTCAAGTCGGTGATGCGGTACTTGGCGTCGAAGTGGACGAATGCAACAGCTCCATCTTGCACTGCGGCTCGCTCGTTTGTATAAGCATCCGGGAATATCGCGAGCGTGTAGTCGGGTCTGAACGGTCTCGAGTACGAACCCTCGTAACGAGTGGCATGAAAGTCACGGGGCGAGAAGGTGCGGTTGTAGTAGAGGTTTACCTTCGCGCCGCACTGCGCAATCTGGAATGACTGGCAGGAGCGTACGCCCTGCTTGAGGGATATTGACAGCCCACCGTCGGGATTCGTCCCGATAAATGGGTGGTCATCGGTGCTTATCGGCTCGCACCCCTCGATCCCCCTTACGATGTCGTACAGCTCAAAGAAGATCCAGTACTCGTAGAGGAGGGCCACATTCTTCGATTCGCCCTCGTAGATGTCATCCTTGCCCTTCCAGTCGAGCTGCAGCGCCATATCGAGCATGGAATATGCGAAGAAGATCTGCGAGTATCCCTCGCGCTTCTGCAACACCTGGTTGTTCTGAGGCATCATCTGCAGGGTGCCGACATCGTCGAAGAAGGCGTCGCTGAGTATCGTATCCAGCATGGCGTGCAGCGCGGCGGCTTCGCGATAACACTCCGTCTGCCGAGTATCGCCCTTCTCGGCATCCAGGACAGTCATCAGAGAGGTGCAGATCCGGTCAATCTCATGCAGGGCAAATTTCACAAACCGATTGGCGGGCGTGTCGAGCAGGTCGTACTTGCGCGTGACGCTGACCATCTGGGGGAGGTAGACGCCTCCCGCATCGCCGCCGCAGTTCAAGCGCGTCCACATCCGGCTGTTCGAGAAGGGGTTCGTATAAAACCTCCGGGACGGCATGCCAGCCCCAACCGACCGCAGCTCGTCCTCGTGATCCAGCGTCCTATCAGGGTTCCTCTTTATCGCCTCGAAGAGGGCTTGGAGGTTCGGTTCGTAGCAGAACTGCCGCAGGAAGACGAACTGCTCAAGCAGCGTCTCGCGATTCTCGTCGGCTTGCTTGTAAACGTTCGACGTGGAGCCCGAGTAGTCAAGGAGCAGCGCAGCGCACCTTGCGGCAAGCTCCTCGGTGAGCTCGATGTAATCGTCTTCATAGCCAATCTTGAGCGGGACGACTTCGAACTGTAGCATCGGCGCATCAGCTTCCTCGCCGAATCGAATCCTCGAACGCCCGAGATAGTTCACGAACTGGAAGGTGACACTATTGCCGTTTCTGTCGCACCTGATATTCTTGCCTTCGTTTTGGAACGAGGCGCGAGGATGCAGGCCACCATCAGGGGTCCGCTCGTATTCGAGCACATAACATGTGGTTTCGTTGATTCGAAGCGTGGGACTCCCGTCAAGACCGTCCTTGACGGCGAAGGCTGGTGTTGAACCAGCGCCATTCTGGGATGCTTCCGGCTTGAGACCGAAACACGTCAGCCCGGTTAGCCCGGTCTGCTGTTCCTCGTCCCAATCGACTCGGTCATGCGCACCGCTCTGGTAGAGCCTGGCTATTGTTCTTCCATCCGCTGCAAAGCGGATTGCGCCGATGCTGCCGTCCATAGGCTAGATGAAGCTCGCATACTGCACGTTATCGAGTTTCGCTGCCATCTGGCTTATCTTAACGGAGCTCAGCTCGCCATCGCATATGTCTTTCAGGCTTTTAAGCAGATTGCCGATCTCACGCTTGTTACCATGGAGCTTCGGCAGCACCTTCTGGACAATCTGCTCATCGACAGAACGCTCGAGTTCGTAGTTCTCGCCGTCAAGCTCGTGCGCGGCATTAACGTACATTCGCACTTCGCGCACGGTGCGGAAGGCAAACTCATAGCCGCATTTCTCCAGCTCTTCATACAGCTTGCCGAACTTCTCGAAGATGGCGTTAGCATCATCTTCGCTGATGTAATTGGCTCCCTCCCATATGTCCTTGGCGAGACGCAGAAAAGCCTGGGGGACGCCGGAAGCTGCGACGGCAACGTCCGGCGCATCCTCGATGGCTTTGAACCCTGCGAGGACTTCGGCCTTCGACGGCTTGAACTCTATGACGTTTGCCCTGTCGAGCACCTTGGGGCTAAACATGTAAGTGGTCTCATCGATGTTCACGGTGCCGACAACGAACAGGTTCTGCGGATAGGGCAGCCTGTCAGCACCGCCATCGCCGTACCCATCAAGCACGATGAGGTTATCCTCGCCGATGGTCTCCATGTGGCTGAGGAAGTCTGAGAAATACCGCTCGACATGGCTCAGGTTCATCTCGTCGAGGATGAGGAAATACGGAACCTCGGGGTTAGCGTTGGCCCGTTCGATGAGTCTCAGTATGCCGGTCTCTTCGTACGCGCCTTTGCCGCCGTCTGCAATCGGGTTGAAGAAGCCCAGCACCTTGGTGTTGTCGGTCCAGTCGGCACCGACCGGGACGAGCAACCAGTTTGGCTCCCCGTCTTCATCCAAGACCTCAAGGTACTTTGCAAAACGCTTGGAAATCCGCGTCTTGCCTGTTCCGCTGTTGCCAGCAAGGATGACAAAGGGCTTTGCCAGTAGTGACGTGATGTAGCGCCTGGAGAAGTCGGTTTTAAATTCAGCTGGAAGGTTGTTTAGCTGAAAAGTCCTCTTCTCTCTGCTTGATGCTTTCGATGAATTCTTTGCAGCAAGGTCGATTAGTTGATGCATTGCGGGCAGCACGTCATCGCCTTGTTCGTAGTCGATGCCCTCTTCGGCAATCAATTGGCTCGCTATGAGGTTTCGCATGAACTCAGCCACGCTGTAATCAAACTCAAGTTTCCCTGCGTAAACGTCAGCGAAATACTTGAATGCCGTGGTCAGGCTACCAGCCCTCATCTTGCATCCGCGATTGCAAAGGGCAATAAGATCGTCAATTCTCGACTTGTAGTCGTAATCTATCGCACCCGAAAACTGCCCGTCTTTGTATCTGCTTCCAGTGGCGAAGAAGAGTTTCGTTAGCTCCAAGATATATGCATCTTCGGAGACGCCCACAGGCTTTACTTCGGCTGCATCCATCCAGAATGTCCTTTCCGCAAAACCGTCCTCTTGCAACGGCGATGAATCGTTTACTTTGCCCGTCACTGGCAACAACAGCAGTGCGGCAAACAAGTTGCCGACATTTGGACGCTTTGCCCCGTCTCCTTGTATTTGCACACGTACTTTTCCGCCTTTTTTTGCAACGGGATAACGCGTGCCAAGGGAGACAACTTGCCCAGTAGAGGGTACGACTACTTCCAAGATGATTGCGTGTCCGATAATGTCAACTGCAGTCAGCGTATCCCCGTTTGCAAGAGAGCCTGAACCTTTGAGTTCGTACTGTCCAGCACCACCTTGTCCAACTGTTCTCCCGCGAACGGATAGCGTATTCTCGCTATATATAGAATTCGGAATGGGATAGCTCAAATTCCATTCATCGACAAAGGACATGGCAACCACCACAATTAATCTGCTGCATAGTCAGCTATGCATCTAGCAACGTACTCAGCAAGCTTAACTGGCACGGCATTGCCAATCGCCTGCTCAATGTCTGTCTTGGACCCGACAAACTCAAACTCTTCGGGGAAGGTTTGCAGATAGCTGCGCTCCTTGTATGTTAAGGCTCTCACACCTTCAGAAATATCAGCCTTGTCGGCATGATGCCTCTTATATGCTGGCGGTATCGGACGGTTGGTGCCTCGTACCGTTACCGCTGGCTCGTCAATCGTGAAGACGCCCCTACGCTGGAAGTTGCGTGGATGCATGTAGAAGTATTGCGTGCCGAGCGAATCGCCAAGGTAATCCCTGACGGTCATCTGCTTGTCGCTCAGCCTTGAATCCAAGAGTTCGCCGAGAAAGTCATCTTTATCACCAAGATGACCGACAAGGATAAAGCGCCTGCGAATCTGAGGCACACCACATAGACTGGCGTTGAGGACGCGCCTCGTGAGACCGTATCCAGCATTGCGGAATATTTCCAGCGCCTCGGGCAGGACGTCCATCCGCTCGATATTGTAAACATTCTCCATGACGAACCACTCGGGTCTGACGTCCCGAACTATCTCAGCATATCGGATGGTGAGATTGGCCCTTTTGCCGCGCTGTCTGGCGCCCGCAATGGAGAAGTCCTGGCAAGGGGGGCCACCGATTATCATCGACGGCGAATACTCTTCAATTTTCGGGACCGCTTCCGCATCGTAAAGATCGTATTTGAATGCCGGGTGGTCGAAGTTTGCCGAATAGATGTCGACAGCCGCCTGCCAGTTATCAAACGCCGCCTTTATGTTGAAGCCCGCATTCTGGAATCCGAGCGACATACCGCCGCATCCCGAGAAAAGATCAACGCAGTCCATCGCTCACATCCCTCCTGTACTCTAGTAGCGCTCGTGCAACGTAGGTGGCAAGGTTTACCGGTACGGCGTTGCCCACCATCTGGTTGATATCCGTCTTACTCCCAAAGAACTTGAAAGACTCCGGGAAAGTCTGGATCCTACTGCGTTCCTTTGGAGTCAAGCACCGGGCTTGACTGAGGTCCGCCGCGTCGTTGGGGTGAAGCTTGTAGTTCGGCGGTATCGGCCTGTCCACACCACGAATAGTGACCGAGGGCTCGTCGATGCTGAAGATGGCCCGCCTCGTGTAGCTTCGCGGAATTCTGAAGTAGTAATCAATTCCAAGCTCGTTACCGAGATACTCACGAATTGTCATCTGATGGTCAGAAAGGCCCTTCTCAAGATATGGGTCGAGGAACCCGTCGGGCGCCCCAAGGCATCCGATCAAGAAGTATCTCTTGCGAGCTTGGGGGACCCCGCACAGGCTTGCATCCATCACTCGCCCACTCAAGCCATAACCCTGCGCTTTGAGGGTGGCCCGAATCGCTTCCATGGATTTGCTCGTTCGAACGCGTGGGACGTTCTCCATAACGATGAAGCGAGGCTTGCACCTCGCGATGATCTCGGCATATCTAACAGAGAGGATTGCGCGCCCACCATCCTCGGATCTCTTGCCGGCCTGCGAGAAATCCTGACAAGGAGGCCCGCCGATGATGATATCCGGAGCGAAGCCGGCAACTTCCTCGGATACGGAAACGTCGGAGAGATCCCTTTTGAAAACAGGATGCTGGAAGTTAGCGCGATAGACATCAATGGCAGCGTCCCAATTGTCGTAGGCAGCCACAACATTGACGCCAGCCTTTTCGAAGCCGAGGGACATTCCGCCGCAGCCGGCGAAAAGGTCAACTGCCGTTATGTTCCTCTCGTTTTCCACGCGCTCGGTCTCCATTTCGATAGATACAGACAAATAAATAATTATAATTTCGTTTCTTCCAACATGCTTCAAGATCAGTCGGCAACAGAACAAATCCAGTTGTAACGCTTCGCCCGGACAAGAATCGCTCGTGCTCGATTCGAGCTTATTGCCGCCCAGCAGGGCAACCACTGTCGCATGCTCGCCCGTCAGAGGCCGTCCGCGCCGCATCCGCGTCCGCTCCGGATGCCGCGCCGGGTCGGTCGTGCCGCGGACCGTCCCTCGCGGCACGCACCCTCCGCTCCCGCGAAAACCCGTTCAACACAAAGGCTTTTAGGTATAGCCTTATTGCTGTACGCCACGAAGTTCCCGCCCACTCACGCCCTCGCTGCCAAACGAATACGCATCCCTCTCTCTTCTATGGATGCAACGCTGCCGAAATATAAATCGACTCATGCGATCGCTCTCCGACCTCAGCTGAAACGTTTCAGAGCGCAACAATCTTGAACCTCGATCCACCCTCCAGACAAACCTCCTCAGTTCATCCATTACTATCGAAAAGATCTTCCATGAATTTTGACGGCCTGTTTCAGCTGTAATGGAAATAAAAACCAGCTTTTCGAAGTCGGCGCCACAACCAGGCAAGCATTTCCGAAATCGCAGCATCACATCGCTCGATATAAGTAATTTGCTACTGGTGCAACGGCCCCGAGCACCGTTCCCGCGCGACTCTATCGCAAATACGTTGCTTAGAACAGGGCACTGCCACATTTCAGCAAGCCAATCCGAATCCTCGTTTGGTCGGGAGATAGTCCAATTACCCTTTAAATATCATATCGTTGTGGTATTCAATAAACTCAGCTCGTGGGGCAAATCGCTTCGGAAGCGTAATCGGCTCTCCGTTGTAGCGCCACAAATTTACCGCTTCCTTGAAAGTAGCGGCAGGCTAAACGAGGGCGGTGAGTTCCTTTTCTACTTCTACGCCATTAAGGACGGGCACGTGTACTCCCATCATAAAGATCTCTTTCGTACGACCCATTTCCGCTTCTACAGGAACGCAATCAGCGAGACAAACACTTACGAACTTGAACCCATGCTTTGCAAGGTGAAGGCTAACGAGCTGGTTTCGAGAGACGAACTAGCCGACCGGCTGGCCGCCATTGGTTACGAGCGGAATCGTGGGAGCCAGGGGGCGGACTTCCACTACGTGCTTAGCGTGGAGGTCGAGAACGCTGCAGTTGTGCCGCTGAGTCTCGCGTGCGGATTGGTCGACGGGCAGAACGGCAACGATGCTTTCAGCCCGCACTCGCCGAAGTTGGTGGGATAACATTTCACGAGCATGTCGATTGGTACAGGAGGAAAGATTATGGACGAGAGAATCAAATCGATAATCCACAAAGCTGTTGATGATGCCGGGCGTTATCCGTTTCTCTTCATCGGCTCTGGCCTCTCCCGTCGTTACTGCGGCACGCCGGGATGGGAGGGGCTGCTTTCGGATATCTGCGCCGAGGTGCTTGACGACCCATATGCCTTCGCGCGCTTCAAGAGCCAGGCGAAGATTGCTGTCCAGAACGGCGAGGTCGAGTCCGAACTGCCGTACGTTGCCACGCTCATGGAAAGCGAAGTAAACCACGAGCTCTTTGCATCGGATGAATTCGCTGCCTTCCGCGAAGATCACAGTGACGAGCTTACCGGGGACGCTTCGCCCATGAAGATCTACGTCGCAGATAAGATCGCGAGAGCTCGTCTCGTCGAGAGCGCCGAAACTGAGAAGCTGGCGAAGGCGGGCAGGGAAAAAGTTGCCGGCATCATCACCACGAATTATGACTGTATGTGTGAGACCCTATTCCCTGGTTTCACGACCTACGTCGGAGAAAGCGACCTCCTGTTCTCTGACCAGGCTTTCTCTCAGGAGATATACAAGATCCATGGCTCAGTCTCGAGGGCGGGAAACATCGTCCTGACCAGCGCTGACTATGCGGAGTTCGCGCAGAAGAGGAAGTATCTCTCGGCGAAGCTGCTCACCCTCTTCGTCGAGTATCCCGTCATCTTCCTCGGTTATTCGATTCAAGACGAGAACATCAGGTCGATACTGGGTGACATCTGCGAATGCCTACCAGATGACAAGCTCAAACGGCTGGGCAAGCGGCTCATCTTCGTTCAGCACGCAACCGACACCTCTGTTGGCGAGATTGCTATGAGTTTCGGTGGCCGTACGCTTTCGATGACGAAGATCACCACGGATGACTTCGAGTCGATCTACGATGCGATGCGCAGCTTCCGGAAAATGTATAGCACGCGATTTATCCGCGAGTTGAGGGGCAGCGTGTTCAGGCTTGCGGAGCATATCGACCCGAGTTCCGACATCATCGTCTCAGGGATAGACAATGTCCTCAACGACCTTGACCCGGACCAGAAGATCGTCATCGGCCTGTCGGTGTCACCAAGTAGCATCGGAAAGCCGATTTCACCTGAAGATATCTTCGAGGACATCGTGCTCGATAACCTTCGCTATGACCCAAAGTTCATCGTCGAGAACTATCTCAACATGTACGTGCGCCAACGGCCCAACAACATGCCTGTCTTCAAGTACACGCGCGGACTCGGTGGAGAGGTCGGTAAGGACATAGCGACTTATCTCCCAACGCTCACCTCGATTGATAGCTATCGAAGCGAAACGTTCCGCAAATCGATGCCTGCGACTCGTCGCAGATTCGAAGGGTCGCTGAGCATAAAGGGCCTTGCGAATGCATGCGCGCCAAAGAGCCCGTTCGCGTTCATCCCGTGCCTTTCAGAGGAAGAGATGGACGTCGACGACTTGGAAGCGTTGCTGAAGCGGGCACTGGCTGACGTGGGAAACGACCCTGCCAAGAAGAGGGCTCTGTTGAAAGATTCGCATTATCGGAAGTGCGTCCGCATCTACGACTTCTTGCGCTATGGAAAGTAGGAAGTCCCCCAACCTTCACCAATAGTCCGGGCAACGGCATCCGAACCTAGATCCAGTTGGGGGACATGCTCCCGAACTATGCACGGTTTCCCGCGCAAAGCTAGTTTAGCAAAGAAATGTGGAGATTGGCGGTTGGGCGCTTGAGATTCCTGCCAACTGCCGCACCCCTTGAATATCAACTTCATCCGAACACCTCCCAAATTCATCCGTACATGTACGGATGAATTTGGGAATCCGATACCCTGAGGGCCGGGTCGGCCGGCCCCGGGAGATCGGAGGACGCCATGTCCGGAAAGAGCGGGAAGGGCGCCGCGAGGGCGGTCCCGAGGGCCCACGGCAGGCGATCGGCGATTTCATGCAACTACGGCTGAAGTGTCTTTATGTGGTTCAGCGCACCCAACAGTACCGTTTGATTTCGCTCAAAGCATAAACGAAACCATGCATATATTCCCAAGGCAATCAGGCATGGCGTCACGAAAACCCCGGCAGCGATTGAATTGTTGCCCGCCCATGCAGACAGACACCCTCCGACCGTAAGTGAGATGATCATGCTGATCACGCTGGGGGCCCAACTCGTATAATGCACCCCACTCACCGCCTGTTCGACTATTTCGCATTTCTTTTTCAGGCTAATGTCCTCATCCACTTCACCAAGAGAAAAGTCCACTCCCGAAATTAAATCGAGCAATTCAGCCTCACTGTAGCCGCCTTCCTTGAATCTTTTAATGAAGAAACCTCCTGGTCCAGGCCCACAGATAGGACGGTTTACACGAAACAGTTCCTTATAGGCGATTCCCATTGTTAACTCCTTAAAGTGCAGATGCTATTTACGCTATCGTTCTATCATTTCGTCCGGACAGATTTTTATCGGACCGTCGGCAACCGTTCACAAGGACATCCCGTTCAGTAACTCCCCGCGCTCCTCATACCCGCGCTCGAGCTTCTTCCCAAGCTCCGCAGCGCAGCGCTTCGTTTCCTCGGCAAACAGGTCATCGATAGCCCTGTCAATCCGCGTGCAAGTCTGCCGATGCTCGTCCTTCCAGGGCAGGTTGAGTCCCAAACTCGCGTCCCAATAGCCGCCGAGTTTGGCGTTAATTACTTCCTCGGGATACAGCACGTCGCGGCGAATGTCCTCAACTACATCGTCCTCGTCCATATCGCAGGCCGCATCGCCCTGCTCGAGGAACTTGCGCAGCTCCTTTTGCGCCCGGATGTTGTTCAGCATGCGAACACACACCACGGCCAAAAAGCGATAACGTTCGCATAGATCCCACTCGCCTTCGAGCCATACGCGAAAGCCCAGCATTTCGCTCGCGGACTCATCATCCATCAGGATCAATTCCCACGGAAGCACATTGGCGAGTGCGTCCTCCCCCAGCCTTTGCACGCCGTCGCGCATAAAGATGCACGGCTCCACGTCGTAATAGCCAAAACCGTGGCCCGCATCGCGACGATTGATGACATGCTTGGGCAACAGGATGATCTTGTCGCTGGGCTCGGGATCTATCTTCCGCAGCTTTTTGACCTTGCGGCGGGCGCGCTTTAGGCTGCGTTCGCTATCGCCACGGCCGCGGCCGTCCGGCTTGCCGCCGTATCGAAGGGCAACCTCACGCGCCAGGATCTTTGTGTCCGCAGCGCACAGCAGGTCGCTCACGGTGGGCAGGTCTTCCCACTCAATGCCATCGACGTCCCAAATCCTGTTCATGTTCAACCTCTTTCTGGCTGTGAATTTACGCACTTGTTCGCCCTGCACAACGTACTTGTAAGGCATGCGCCCCGCTAGAGCGCCTTCTTGCTGGGCGCAATCACCTCGTCCACCAGGCCCAGCTCCAGAGCGCGCCTGGCGTTGCACCAGCAGTCGCGCTCGGTGAGCTCGTGGAACTCCTGGGCGCTCAGGTTGCCATGCTCGGCCAGCAGCTCGTCCAGCTCGGCGCGCATGGCCGCTGTATGCTGGGCCACGATCTCGATATCGGTCTGCTGCGCCATGCCCATGCCGCCCATCAGTTGGTGGATGAGCACCTGCGTGTGGCGGTACACCTGACGGTGGTCGCCGCAGGCCAAGATCACCGCGGCCATCGAGGCCACGACGCCCTCGCCCACCGTGATCACGGGGCAATCGAGCGACTGCATGGTGTCGATGAGCGCCAGCCCCGCCGTGACGCTGCCGCCCGGGCTGTTGATGATGAGGGTGATGGGCTCGGTCGCACTTTGATGCTCCAGCACCAGCATGGACTTAATAAGGCCGTTGCAGGTCGCATCGTTGACCTCGCCCTCCAGCAGCAGCACACGGCTGTTGAGCAGTTCGCTTGCCATATCGACAGCGGCAACACGGCCGTCCTTGGACTTCTTTATGATGCTGGGCTCACGATACATAACGGGCATGGCAATTCCCTTCTAAACGGAATCGGTAAGGAGGCAAAAACTGGACCGCACGGCTTACGACTAACGGAAGCCGTGCGACAAAACATGCAAGATGGGGTACACAAAGCTGCAAGGGCTAATCCCTCAGCCACTTGGCAGCATTGGGATGATCGGCGCAAAAGTACTTCTTGGCGCGGAAGGGACGCATGCCGGTCACCTTGACCAGGCAATCGGTGCGGGGCATAAGCCCAACCTCGCCTGGGGTCATCACGCAACCGCGCACATCTACGGCAGTGCGCTCGGCGCCCACGTACTTGGTGCCCAAAACCGACTCGCCACACAGTTCGCTTATGTAGTTCTGCGTCGCGATGTTGCTGCCGCCGCCCATATAGACCAAACTATCGCAGTTATCGAGGATGGTAAGCGCCGTGGATTTGCCGTACACGACATCGAGCTGGCTCAGCGATTGCGCACACATCAAAAAGCTAATGCCGCGACTGCGCACAGTCGCAATGCTGCGCTCAAAATCGGGGATGCGGCCCACATTGGGAAACTCATCGAGCACAAACTGCACGCGACGCTGCAAATGGCCGCTGGGGCTGGCATCGGCACGGCGCTGGGCAAGGTTAAACAGCTGCTTAAGGGCAACGTTCGCAAGCCATGCATTAGCCGAATCGTTGTCGCTCACCTTAAGATCGATCATGCGCTTGCCCTCGTCAATACGATCAAGACGCATCTCGTCATTCTCAAAAACGCGCATGAGCTGAGGCGTCTTAAGCCGCGAGATAGTTGCATTGAGCGTGATCAGAATACTCTTAAGCGTCCTATCTGCCGCACCTCGAAAATCGCGATACTGCTCAACGCCATACAGATCAGCGTTCTCCGCACCAAACTTATCGAGAAACTCCCTGGACTCCACCTCTTCTACAAGGTAGTCCAACGGGAATCGCCCCTCACCATCTCCCGTAACCTTGATGAGCGCAGCCAGTTTAAAGACGTTGTTCATCTTAAGGTAGCGGCGCGGGGCATTGGGGTCCTCACCCGGCGTAAGGGTGCCGGCAAGGGTCTCCAGGAGGAACAGGATTCCAACAATCGCTCGAAGCAGCAGGTCGCTCGCGTTATTCCAGAACGGATCATACCTAAGGCTACGGCCGTCAGGATCGACCCCCTCCATGATTGCCGCCACTGTGGTGGGGATATCCTCGACATCCATCACGTAACGCAGAGGGTCGTATCCGGCCGACTGCTCGGGATTAACAGTATCGAGAACCGTTACCTCGTAGCCGTCCTCTTCAAAGCCTTTCCCCGTACGGCGCAGCAGCTCACCCTTGGTGTCTGTGACCACATAACAGCATTCGTGGTGATTGAGCAGGTTGGGCAAAATGAAACTCGCCGTTTTGCCGCTGCCGGTACCTCCAAAGGCAAAAACATTGTTGGACACACTCGTCTCCCAATGCTTGTCGTCCTCGTAGAACGCCACCGTGGCACCCTGCGCCAGGATCACGTCGCGCTGCTCATCGCCGGACGACAGCGCCCGCATCTCCTCCTTAGTCGCCCACTTCTTGGTCTGATACTCCGTTTGCTGCGCGGCCTCGTAGCCGTACATCTTGATGACTGGCATGGCGTGACCCCTTTCTTGTCCGTGGCGTTAGTGGTTGTTAAGCAATGCGATCGTCGCCGTCGTCCTCATTGAGCTGTGCCGAGTGCGGCGACTTGGTCGCGTGACCGATCAGGCGCTCGGCCTGCGCCAGATAACTCTCGCGAGCAGCAGTTGAGACCGTTGTGTCGCCCAGGTACGCAAGCAGTGCATGGATCATCAGCTTGTCAAGCAGGTCGTAATCTTTATGATGCTTGATATTGAGGAGATAGCGATTTTCGAGTCCGTGTACTTTGTTGGTCAAATCGATTTCCATCTTTTCCTCCATGTAATAAAAAGTGTGTCGTTCGTCCAAAAGTGCCTCAAACGGGCGTTTGACGCATAACTCAAAGTTGAAACGCGGACTCGTATCGAACACGCGTCGCTGCACCTTGAGGTAGCGCTTATAAAACATGACGGCATCATCTTCATCCGCCGTAAAGCCACGCGATCCATCGCGGTGCAGCCGGTCGCATGGCTTTCTGCCATCGGTATGGCGCACGAAGGAGGACGGGATATAGGCACCCTGCTTGGTGCTGTACTTCATCCCTGTCGCAACTTCCTCGAACAAGAGAACACCAGCCGATTTAAAGCCCGCAGTACGCCCGTGCCTAAACATACTCACCACAGTCGCTACACTGCCTATGCGGCTATCGCGCGGGGGAAAATACAGTGGCAGCAAAGCGAGTGTCGCGGCAGTCAAAAGTTCGCGGGCCTCGTGTACATCGGCTCGATACTGCTCGGGCACCAGCCCGGGAATATCGGGCGAGCGCTCTTCCAGCACGCCAACGAGCGATTTGGCCAGGCGCTCGACGTTCTTCTCGCCGCAGTACGGACACGGAAGAGACCGTTCTACCTTTCCGTTCATTTCGCACATGTCGCGGAGATCCTCGTCGATCGCACTGAGGAATGCCTCGTAGATGTTGTCCCGTTTCTTCATGAATGTTTCTTTCTATCCGGTTTCGGGTGTTTGGTGTAAGTCTGTTCTAAGTTTTAGAATGCTCTGAGGTATGGATGATGACAATCGACCTAACCTGCAGCTTCGTTAGTGAAATCACCCTGCTTGATAGCGCGGTTTGCCTAAAGGCTGTGTAGCGATTGCATCAAGCAGTTGGTATTGAGTTGGTTTTGGATTGCTTCGAGGATAGCACAGTAGGCTGTTCTCGTCATTAGAAATTTTTAAATTTTTCTGCTATTATATAGCCCACCAAGAAGAAAGGGCTCTATACATGCGTGAAACAACATCATTGCCACGTCTCACCGCCGCCGCCCTCTCGCGCGCGCTTAACCTAGAACAAGGCAGCCGCCTACTCACCGTTCGCCTACCTGGCGCCATCGGCTGCGAGGCGCTTCGTGAATGCTTCAGGCTGAACGGCAACGGCGTACCTAATATTTGCGAACTTGAGCCCGGCAAGCAGAACACGGGCAATGACAACGCGGCGCCGGTGTTTATCGATGCCACAGCTTGCGTTCGCAAACGTTTTCGCGAAATCAACAGCGCATGTGAGGCGCTCATTAATGATCTGGAGCCTGGCTACCTGGGCTTCTGCGATTGGGAGGCCTATCTCTGGTGCCTGTATGCACTAGCCCTCTCCGGTCGTACTCGAGCCGCCGTACTGCTGCCGTTCGAGTCTTTGGACAACGCCGAGCAGGCACGCGCGATTCTGTTGCGCGAGGGGCTCGTCGAAAGCGTCCTATATCACCCGCTCGCCGAATCTCCGATGCACGGCATGTACGCACTTATTGTATTGTCGACGGGAAATCGCAGCGTTTCATTCCGCAATGCCGCCACGCCCATGCCACGCCTTCGGTTTGCCGACGGGGCTCGCTACCCCAATCTTCCCTTGGCTTTCTCCCCTGACTGGAGCGGCATCGAGTGCGACTCACGCAAAACGGTTTCCATTGAAACCGTCGAGCTCGAAACGCGCAAGCTACTCCAACACCACGCCGCGCTCTCCAAAGGCAGGGTTGGCCTGATCTCCGTAGCTCAAAACTACAGCGCAACGCTCGGCAACAGCTTTATGCGCGTGGTGCCGTTTATGCCCCGAGACAGCACCACCTCGGATGACATCGACGCTGTCGAGGTGCGCCGCATTTCATCTCAGGATTTCCGCAACGGCTATTTGCTGCCCAAGGATGTTGCGGAAGGCGCGTCGGAGCTGGATTCCGAACCTGTAAAGGTAAGTCCAGACGTGTTGGCTCGTTACGAGCTTCGTTGCGGCGATATCGTCATGCCGCGCATACTCGGTCGTTACGGCGCGTCGAACCTACTTGTGGTCGGCATCGATGATGCAAAGCAGCATCTAGTTGCCTCGCACAACACCACCGCCATTCGCCCGGCGATTCCAACGATGACCGACGAGGAGCGCATGGTGTATGCAGAGATGGTCGCGGCGTACCTCACCGACGGCCATGGGTCCATAGTTTTGCAGGTATTGTCCGACAATCAGTACAGCCACGCCATCCGCCCTACCGATCTGTTCGAGATCGAAGTCCCACCAGCACTCGACCCGCGTACGCGCGAGTATAGCGAATCCATCAATCGCTTTGCCGAGGTCGTAAGGGCCAAGAAACAAGCCGAGGCCGCTGTCGCCCAAGCCCAGCGCAACCTCGAAGCCGCAAAGAAGGCCGTTACTCAGGTGGTCGACCAGGCCTGTGAGTAGCGCATACATAGGCAGTAGAAACGTCTTAAGCCGGCGGCAGGAACTAATCCTGCCGCCGGCTTAACTATCTAGCCTATTCCCATCCCGTGGTCTGAGGATTCCATTTGCGCACATTCGCCGAATGATTAAAGCACGGTGTATACAACCGATTGACGACCCCTTCTGCCCCAGCAATGTTCCCCGCGAGATCAAGTACCCCCGCCTGCCTCGCCATCTTTATGTACTGCGCAGAACCATTTTGTTTCCACCAGAGAGGCGCCACGAACTCTTCCGGCATTGCCACCTTGCGGGCAGATGCTTCTTTCTCGACCCTCTCGACAAGCGTAGTCCCATCGACGAAGCAAGTTTTCGCGTACACCAAGATGTCGACTATATCCTTGATTCGCGAAGAGGCACGGCCCTCATGCATCTCTACCATTGCGAGCAATTTATCTGCAAGGGCACTCTCCACTCGGCATACTCGATAGTCGCAGACTGGGAGCCCCTCAATATTCAAACGATCGATCGGCGCAAGAACCTCAGGCTCAAGTCCCCGCACTTCATCAATTACCAAGTCAATTGAAATTGGCTGCAGCTTCTTGGTTCCCATAAAGGGGGTGAACCACACCTTCGCACCACACCGATACTCATCTTCTTTTTTGATCTGCTCTGCACGATCAAAGACAAACGAAACGAAATCCTCCAGATCAATCGAAGCCGCCCGCGCCAGATCGGCAACAGCCTCTTCGAGGCTCTCCTCTTGAGCAACCAAGTCAATATCTCTTGTGACACGCGCATCGAGTGTTCGCGCCAGGACGCTTTGGCCACCCTTGAGTACAAAGCGGCCGTCATCTTCTGAAAAAACGCGACATAGGAAGCGATGAAAGTAGAAACCGACGATCGCCCGATTAGTATCCATCGGCGATTCTCTTGCGGCATCCCTAACAGCCATCTCCAGTGCGGCAGGTGTTTTGTACTTCACCATGTCCTCCGTTTTTCATTACTCGTTCAGCGCCGTCAACAAGGGCATCATCAACTCGCGTCGTTTGGCGGTTTTAGAGTTCTCCTCTACAAGATCTTTCAGCCGCTGTATCTCGAGCCCTCGCCCAAGCGCGTCGTTATAGGCATCGATAATTAATGAGGGGTCCTCGCAATCGAGGCAAAGATCAACAAGCGTGCGCTCGGGTTTAGTTACCGGCAGGCCGTCGAGCCAGACGATGTCCTGCTCAGCGATCTCGCGCTTTGCAAAAGAAAGGGATTCGTTTCTCGTATTGATGCGCATGGGCGCGGTCATCCTGTAGGGGGACAGATAGAAATCGCCCATTTGCTGTAGGTTCGCCGCTGTCGTACCGCTCACGGCGATGCCATCCCACTGGCGTTTTCTCTCCCACGCGCAAAGGGAGGGATTGGTGAGTTTCCAAAAAGCGTTGAGCTCGTCAGTGTCTCGGCGCTGCGTGCCCGACATCCGGTAGGCGCCGTGGCATATCCGTTCAAGACGCCCCACGCGGCATGAGTGTGCCAGCGCATCTCGAGAGATGTCCATACGAGCCGCCTGGGCTGTGGTGAACACGCCCTCACTCTCGGAAAGCTCGCTTATCGCCGTTATGTTGCTAAAGTACTTCATGTTGCAATTGTAGGATATTCTCATGCTTTTGCAACGTGATTTTGATTCCCTATGACCGGCGTGCTTTGCGTACCCCTTTTCTGCCACCACTTTGTCATCGGCCCACCATCCCCTGCTATCGAGGTCTAATACTTTTCCGCGAAGTGAACGTCTGTTTTTGGACCCCTGGAGCATCCGCATTTTTCAACGGCATAAACGCAGGATTCTGGCATCAAAGCCGCAGGAAACGGCACCCGAAAAGTGTCGATGCTTCGGGGGTCCGTTTTCACTCATTCACTTCTCGGAAAAGTATTAGACCTCGCTGTCAGCCGTCCCAAAGATCAGACTGCACCTCCTTCACGCCACGCAAAACCTGCCTTTTCTGCCCCCGCCCGCCTCCGCGCCACCCAAAAACTCATCCACTATTAATCTTGGCTCAAGAATCGCTTAATCTATAACCTGCACTATAGAGTTCGACCAAGGGCGGGGCGGCACCGCGCAACGCAGGCCGCCGAACGCAACGCTCGCGCCCGGGCAGATCGTCCGGCGTCGCGCCCATCGAACGAAAGGACAGGTCATGGACGACCTCGAAAAAGTTGAAACCATCCGCACCAAGTGCAGCGTGAGCTACACCGATGCCAAGGCAGCACTCGATGCCGCCGACGGCAACGTCCTGGATGCCATCATTTGGCTCGAGTCGCAGGGCAAGACGCAGACCACGTCGGCGCACGCCGCCACCGAGTCCGCGCCAGTCGATGAGCCCTCGGCCGAGATGGTCGCCGCGCAGGCCGCCTACGAAAAGTCGAGCGAAAAGACCGACTTCTCCAAGAAGATGGACAGCGTGTGGGAGTACCTCAAAAAGCTCTTCCGCCTGAGCCTGGACACCAAGTTTATCGCCACGCGCCGCGATGCGATCATCCTCAACATCCCCATCCTGATCCCCATCGTCGCGCTGTTTGCCTGGGGTGCCACGATATGGCTGATGCTGATTGGCCTGTTCTTTGGCATGCGCTACCGCATCGACAGCGACGGCGACGTGCCCGGCAGCATCAACAACCTTATGAATCACGCTGCCGATGCCGCGGACGACATCAAGCAAAATCTGAACGACGACAAGTAATCGCAGACGGGGGCACGCATGGCACGGATCCTGATCGTAGAGGACGAGGAGAAAATCGCCCGCTTTGTGACGCTCGAGCTGGAGCACGAGGGCTACCAGGTGGAACATGCCGCCGACGGCCGCACCGCCGTGGACCTGGCGCTGGAGCGCAACTACGATCTGATTCTGCTCGATGTGCTGTTGCCGCAGCTCAACGGCATGGAGGTCCTGCGGCGTGTCCGCAAGCACAAGGACGTGCCGGTGATCATGGTCACCGCGCGCGATGCCGTGATGGATAAGGTTGCCGGGCTCGATGCCGGCGCCGACGATTACCTGACCAAGCCGTTTGCGATCGAAGAGCTGTTCGCACGGATTCGCGTGGCGCTGAAGCGCTCGGAGGCCGTGCGGACGGCTTCGGGCGTTGGCGGCGCCGGTACTGGGGCGGGCGCGGCAGGCGGCGCGGGCGTCGGCGCCGCCTGCGATACCCCCGGTCAGCGACTCGACCCAGGCTTCTGCCTCTCCCTCCCCCGCCACGCTCGCCGTGGGCTCGGTCGCGCTCGACCCCAACCGCCGCGAAGTCACGGTCGGCGGCTCGCCCATCGCACTCACGGCTCGCGAGTTCGACGTCCTCGCCCTGCTTATGGCGCATGCCGGCACCGTGCTCACGCGCGAGCGCATCGCGCACGAAGCGCTGGGCTACGAATACGTGGGCGACACCAACAACGTCGACGTACATATCGCGCACCTGCGCGCCAAGATCGAAGACGCCGGCGGCGCCCGCATCATCCAAACCGTGCGCGGGGTGGGCTATGTCTGTCGCGCGTAACGCCGAGGCCAAGCGCGTCACTTCCATCGCCCGTGCCATCAACTGGAGCTACATGTGGCGCCGCTTGGCGAGCTACGTCTGGCTCGATCTGTTGCTAGTGGTGATTGCGGCGGCGATCCTCGTCTATGGATACAACCAGACGCTGCCCGACAGCGCGTTTACCGCGGGGTGGATCCCCGGCTCCGCCGTGCACGGCATGTCGCTGACGCCAGCACGCGGCTGGGACCTGACAACGCTCACCTATACCGTCGAGTTTGCGCGTACCACCAAGACCTTCCCCCTCGAGCAGGACCTCATCGCGCTATGGCCTCTCTACCTTGTCGTTGTGGGTTGGCAGGTCATCAGCGTGCTCAACATGCTCGGCGGCGCCCGCCGCGTGCGTCGCACCATGGCGCCGCTCAACGACCTGGCCTTGCGCGTAGACGAGCTCGGCCGCATGCAGCTCTCCGGCGGCAAGATGGAAACACTGGAGCAGGCCATCGAGCGCGCAAGCGTCGACTCGCCGAGCGTCACCACCGGCGACGCCGACCTGGCAAGCATCGAGGTCGCACTCAACCGCCTGCTGCGCCAGATGCAAGAGGCCAAGCTGCAGCAGATGCGCTTTGTCAACGATGCAAGCCACGAGCTGCGCACGCCCATCGCGGTGATTCAGGGCTACGTAAACATGCTCGACCGCTGGGGCAAAGACGACCCGGACGTGCTGACGGAATCCATCGCGTCCCTTAAAGCCGAAAGCGAGCACATGCAGGAGCTCGTGGAGCAGCTGCTGTTTTTGGCGCGCGGCGATGCCGGGCGCACGGTCCTGCGGCGCGCGAATACCAACCTGGCCGCATTGGTCGGCGAGGTATGCGAGGAATCGCAGATGATCGATACCGAGCACACGTATCGGCTGGCGTACGACACCACGCTTGCCAACGACCCGCGCTGCGACGCATCTGTCGACGTGGCGCTCGTGAAGCAGGCTCTGCGCGTGATCGTGCAAAACGCTGCCAAGTACTCGGGTGCGGGAACGACCGTCACGTTTGGCATAACGCCCGATGCGGGCACGGGTGCGATCGACATAAGTGTTGAGGACGAGGGCATCGGCATGAACCAGGAATCCGTAGCTCACGCGTTTGAACGGTTCTACCGCGCCGACAACGCACGCGATGCCGGCGCGCAGGGCTCGGGTCTGGGGCTCGCCATCGCCAAGTGGATCGTCGATAGCCATGGCGGCGTCATTGGCCTGACCTCAGTCGAGGGCGTCGGCAGCCGCTTTACGATTCGCCTGCCGCGGTAGGGGCGTCTCTCACGAATCGAAGGTGAATGGTTTTCCGCGAAGTGAACGACCTATTTTGGACCCTCGAAGCATCCGCACTTTTTGGCGCCAAAACCGCAGGAAATACCTGACAAAACCGCAGGAAACGGCGTCTCCAAAGTGTCGATGCTTCGGGGATCCGATTTCACTCGTTCACTTCGCGGGAAACCATTCACCTTCGTTTTACGACAGCCCGTCAGTCACCCTCTCGGCATTAAAAATGGGGTAAGGCCACGTGGCCTTACCCCATTTTTCGCTAGCTATAGCAGCTTGTGCGCTAGTCGCGGCACAGGTGCACGGCGAAGCCGGCGAACTCGCGCTTAAAGTACACGAGTTTGGTGCCGCCGTCGGGCAGCAGCACGCGCGACTCCTCGTTAACCTCGAGCCCGCGCTCGGCAAACCACTTCTCGGCCGCATCGATGTCGTTGACGGCAAAGCCAATGTGGCCCTTGGCGCCACGACCGTTCTGCTTCATGATCTCGACCAGCGAATCGTTAAAGTACGAAACGGGGGTCTCGATAACGGGCAGGCCCATCATCGTCGAGAACAGCTCCGCGATCTCCAAGGCGTCTGCCGGGTCGGCAGCGTTAATGCCCACATGGGCAACGCGCATGTCAAAGAGCTCGACCGGATTGGCGTTCTGCTCACTCATACAGTCAGCGCCTACTGAGCCATGACGTCGAGAACGGCCTTCTCAGCAGCGACGCGGTTCATGCCGGTCATGAAGGGCACGCCACTCACGTACGGGCAGGTGAGGCCCTCGGGGGCAACGGTGGTGGCGATCAGCAGGTCGGCGCCCTCGTCGCAGTAGTCCTTGGCCTCGGAGATGGCGCACTGCACAATCTCATACTTGCCGGCGTAACCGTTGGCGTCGAGCAGGGTGGCGACCTTCTGGGCAACGAGCGTGGAAGTAGCAGCGCCAGCACCGCAAGCCAAAACGATCTTCTTCATAGGTAATGTCTCCCTTCATGGTTTACTTTAGGTAAGTGTACCGCAGCGAGCGATGGCACTCGGCCTCGATGAGCTTTTATGCCAGTTTGCTTGCGCGCTGCGTATAATACATCTAGTACGTGTTGTCATACCGCTCGCTTTATGAGCGACTAAGGACCCTAATATGCCCGATTCCCGCACACTCTGGACCGCCGTCGTTATCATCTGCATCGCCGTGTCGGTGTTCTTTAGCGTCAAAAAACGCACCACGTTTAAGCGCCTGCAGCAGCTCATGGCCGCCAAGCAGTGGGACGAGTTCGATCGTTTGCTCGACGGCAAACTCACCAGCATGCTGTACCCGCGCTACAACCGCGACTACCTGCGCCTGAACTCCTATCTGCTGCGCGAGGACCACGAGCGCGCCAGCGAGATGTTCGATCTGCTGCTGGGACTCAACCTGCCCAAGATGCAGCGCGTCGACCTGGTCATTAAGGCCTTTAACTACTACGTTGGCCAGGAGGACCGTAAAAAGTCCAAGGAGCTGCTGCACGAGATCAAGGGCTTTGAGGGCGGTCAGGCCGAGGCAGTTGCGCACGAGTGCCAGCTGATGTACGACACGATGATCCTCAAGCGCCACAACGACATTCCCGAGCTGGAGCGCATGCTCGAGGAGGCCGGCGACGATAAGGTTAAGAGTTGCCGCTTGGAGTACCTGCTGGCCCTGCAGTACCAAAACAAGGGCGACGAGGCCAAGTTCCAGGAGTTCCTGGAGAAGTCGGGCCAACACTCGATGGCCGTCAACGCGTAACGGACGGCTTGTGCTAGACTTCTAGTCTCACGGGGGCGTGGCGGAATTGGCATACGCAGGAGACTTAAAATCTCTCGCCGCAAGGATTGTGGGTTCGAGTCCCACCGCCCCTACCATGTGATTGCTTACGAGCCCGTGTCCCGTTGGGATGCGGGCTCGTTTCTTTTGGACGCCGGCGGGACTCGAACCCGCGAGGGGGCGAGCACCAGGCGGACGCGCAGCGTCCGCAGCGAGCCGACGAGGGCGCCGGCAGGCGGCCGAAGCCGGTGCGGATTTGCGCAGCAAATACGCGGACGTCCCACCGCCCCTACCATACGGAGCTTTCGAGCCCGTGTCCCCAAGGGATGCGGGCTTGTTTCTTTTAGATGCCGGTGGGACTCTAAGCTGCGGTGGAATAGATCCTGTTTATACCGTTTATCAGCTTATTTAGGAACTATTTCACCGCAACTCAGAGGAAGACGGTTAAAGAGCGCTCAGGCTGGGGACCCAGGCGATGGTGGGGGTCGCGCCGTCGAGAACCTCGTTGATGGTGGCGGCCATGCCGGCAAGCAGGCTGTTCTCGCTTACGGTGAGCGTGTCGTAGCCGCCGGCTCGCATGAGCTCGCGGATTACCACGGCGCCAGCCAAGATCACGCCCGCGCGTTTGGGCTGCACACCCGGTAGCGCGGCGATGCTGTCCGCGTCCAGCGTGGACATGCGCTCGATAGCGGCCGAGACCTGCTCCAGCGAAAGCTCGCGCAGGTGCACGAAGCTCGAATCATACGGCTCCAGCTCGTGGACCAGAGCCACCAGCGTAGTCACCGTGCCGCCCACTGCGACCAAGCGTTCGGCGCGCTCAAAGTCGACAGGCAGACTCTCAAAGTAGCCCGCAAACTGCTCGTTTGCCCATGCGGCAGCGGCAGCAAGCTCGCCGTCCGCAGGCGGCAGCGCCGAGAAAAACCGCTCCGTCACACGGCGGCAGCCAATGTCCAGCGAGCGCGTCCCTTCTAGCGCAAAGACGCCACGCTCCGGCGCATAGACGCCCGTCGCGAGCTCCGTGGATCCGCCACCCGAATCGGCAACAATAATGCGCTCGCCGGCAAAGTCGTGCGCCACGCCAAAAAACGTCAGGCGTGCCTCGACCTCGCCCGGAATCACCTGCGGTTCGAGCCCCAGCTCGCGCAGGCCGTCCAGCAGCAGGGCGGCATTGGACGCATCGCGCGCGGCACTCGTGCACGTGGTGCAGATGCACACGGCCCCAAAGGCATGCGCCTCGTCCACAAACATGCGACACGCGGCGAGCACACGCTCGACGGCCGCCTCGCAAAAGCGGCCCGTCGCGTCCACGCCCTCGCCCAAGTCGGTGATCTCGGTATGCTTGGACGATTCCACGATCGCCCCGGCCTCGACCTGCGCTAACACCAGTCGCGACGACACTGTTCCCAGGTCGATCGCGGCTACCTTATAGCGTTTGCAATCTGCCATTGCAGGCTCCCCTCCGGGCGCTATTTGCCGTTGGACACGACCGTCTGGCCCTCGACACCGTTAAACCCAAACAGCATGTCGAGCGCCTGGATGTACCACGGCGCGTCCTTACCGACGTCTTCGATTTCCTTGGCAACTTCGCTGGCCTTCTTGGCGTTCGACGACTTCTTGCTCGAAGACGAATCCGAATCGTCGTCCAGGCCCTGCACTTCAATTCTCTTCTCGCCGGGCATCACCAGGCCCAAGTCCTCGGATGCCGCGTCCTTGATACCCTCCTCCGAGAGCAGCTTGTCGACGCTTTTCTGCAGCTCGTCGTTGTACTGCTGGCGAATCTCGACCTGCTTGGCCAAGATATCGTTCGAGCGTTTGGCAACGTAGAGGTCGCGCACGGGAAAGTACAGGCTCACGAGCACCAGGACGACGACAATGCCAATAAACAGCCCGCGCTGGGGTCCATGGGTAAAGTCGTAAATTGCCTTGACCGCTGCATTGTCGTTGGCGTAGTGCATGAAGTCCGAGCCCGAAAGACGGCTCGAGGGCCTGGTCGACTTTTCGTGCGTTTGAGCCGAGGGGTGCTGCGTACGCGAAGCATGCGTCGGGGGCGCCGAGCGTGGCGGGCGGTCCGTCGACGTATTCATTTGAGCACGGGGATGTGAGGCACTTGCCGGACGCTGTGCGCGGCGATCGACACCGGCGTAGTCGGACCCGCCGAGCTGCACGGTAGGTGCGCGGCGAGGCGACGGCTCGCGCGAACCGGCGGAATAATACCTGTTGTCGTAAATCTGATCCATGTGCGCCTTGTGCGGTTGAGGTTTGTTTGCGCTAAGTCTTTTAGTTATAGCACGAGCGCCCGCACCGCTTTCGCCAGCCTTTGCTCGACATAAAAAAGGCGCTGAGCCGTATGGCCCAGCGCCCAATGGTGCTCAACAGTGCCCGGCGGAAGCGAGGCGAATCCGAGTCAGCCCCGCCCCCGCACACGCCGCTGCCTAGCGAATGTTGTAGAACGCAGACTTGCCGGCGTAGCGCGCGCTACCCTCAAGCTCGTCCTCGATGCGGATGAGCTGGTTGTACTTGGCGATACGGTCGCTGCGGCACGGGGCGCCCGACTTGATCTGGCCGGCGTTAACACCCACGACCAGGTCGGCGATCGTGGAGTCCTCGGTCTCACCGGAACGGTGGCTCACGATGCAAGCGTAGCCGGCCTCCTTGGCAGTCTCGATGGCCTCGAGCGACTCGGTGAGCGTGCCGATCTGGTTGACCTTGACCAGGATCGCGTTGGCGGCACCCAGCTCGATGCCCTTCTTGAGGCGCTCGGTGTTAGTGACGAACAGGTCGTCGCCCACCAGCTGCACCTTGTTGCCAATGCGGCGGGTAAGCTCGACCCAGCCGTCCCAGTCCTCCTCGGCCATGCCGTCCTCGATGGAGATGATGGGATAGGTGTCGACGAGCTTCTCCCAGTAATCAACCATCTGGGCGCTCGTGTACTCCACGCCCTCGCCCTTGAGCTCGTACATGCCGGTCTCGGCGTTGTAGAACTCGGTCGAGGCCGGATCCATGGCGTACATGAAGTCGACGCCGGGCTTAAAGCCAGCCTTCTCGACGGCCTTGGTGATGTACTCGAACGGCTCGGCATTGGTCTTGAGGTTGGGCGCGAAGCCGCCCTCGTCGCCCACGCCGCCGCCCAGGCCGGCCTCGAGCAGCACGCCCTTGAGGGTGTGGTAGACCTCGGCGCACCAACGCAGGCCCTCGGCAAAGCTCGGAGCGCCCACCGGCATGATCATGAACTCCTGGAAGTCAACGTTGTTGTCGGCATGCACGCCGCCGTTGAGGATGTTCATCATAGGCGTGGGCAGCAGGTGAGCGTTGACGCCGCCCAGGTACTGGTACAGCGACAGGCCCGCCGACTCTGCCGCAGCGCGGGCAACGGCCAGCGATACGCCCAGAATGGCATTGGCGCCGAGCTTGGTTTTGTTGGGCGTACCGTCGGCGGCAATCAGCGCGGCATCGACGGCGCGCTGATCGAAGGCATCGAGGCCCACGACGGCGTTGGCGCACTCGTTGTTGACATGCTCGACGGCCTGCGAAACGCCCTTGCCCAGGTAGCGACCCTTGTCGCCGTCGCGCAGCTCACATGCCTCAAAGGCGCCGGTCGAAGCGCCCGAAGGCACCATCGCGCGACCGAAGCTACCGTCCTCGAGCACGACCTCGACCTCGACGGTGGGGTTGCCGCGGCTGTCGAGCACCTCACGACCGTAGACGTCCAAAATATCGCTCATGTTGTCTCCCTCTCATTTGGAAACGGGTTGAATGCTTGGCGACGCGGCATTGCGCCAATGTGGCGCTTTGGTTTGCAAGTTAGCCTTGTTGCACTTTTTGCATTATGCCCTAAGTTAGCCGAGGGATACATATGAATTGGAGAAATCATTCTTTGGAGCGCTTGTTTTTGCACCGAGCATTCATCTCTAGAGGTCGCCCCCCATTAAATTCTTCTATCGGCATACCGTCTTTACCTGGCTTGCGAATGAAAGAGCCAGTAATGTGCTTTTACATCGTGCAAAGTTCTGGATATCGTGCAATTTTAAGGGTCTGAAGTTCTGGATATCGTGCATAATCAGGTTATAAAAGTTCTGGATATCGTGCACGAGGTAGCCATGCTTAAACGAAAAGCCTATGACAAACTACTAAAATGGAAGCATGAAAGCGCTGGTAAAACAGCACTTCTTATTGAAGGAGCCCGCCGCGTCGGCAAGAGCACGCTTGTCCGCACGTTTGGAGAAACCGAATACAAATCCTGCCTTGTCATTGATTTCTTTCAAGCACCTGCCGAAGTTAAGCAATATTTTGAGGACTATCGCACTGACTTCGACTCGCTCTTCCTCTATCTCTCGGTTTTCTATAACGTCAAACTCTATGAACATGAGACGCTTATCGTCTTTGACGAGGTCCAGATGTACCCGCAAGCACGCGGACTCATCAAGTATCTCGTTGCAGACGGACGTTACGACTACATCGAAACTGGATCCCTGCTCAGCATCAAGCAGAACATTAAAGATATCGTCATCCCGTCCGAAGAAGAGTCTCTGGAACTTGAGCCCCTCGACTTTGAGGAGTTTCTTTGGGGCATGGACGAAAAGGGGCTGGCCGATCTCATTCGCATGAGTTTTAACAAGATGAAGCCGCTCCCCGATGCCCTACATCGCAGAGCGCTCTCCCTTATGCGCGAATACATGCTTGTAGGCGGCATGCCTGAGCCGGTATCCATCTATGTTGAACAGCGCGCTTTTGCGCCCGTCGACGCTTCGAAGCGCCGAATCGTTCAGCTCTATCGCAACGATATCTCTCGTTTTGCAACCGGTTACGAATTCAAAGTCGTCTCCGTACTCGATGGCATCCCGGGTCAGCTCTCTAGGCACGAAAAACGATTCAAGCTTTCCTCACTTGATAAAAACGCACGCATGCGCACCTACGAAGAAGCCTTCTTTTGGCTGGCAGACGCGCGAATTGCCAATATCTGCTATGCCGCAAGCGAACCGAGCGTGGGCCTTTCACTCAGCATGGAGCAAACGGCCCTCAAGTGCTACATGGCAGACACCGGCCTGCTTGTAACGCTTGCCTTCTCTGACAACAACGATACCGATGAAGACGTTTACAGGGCCGTGCTTCGCGGCGACATCGGATTGAACGAAGGAATGCTTACCGAAAACTACGTTGCCCAATCTCTAAAGGCCAATGGACACAGGCTCTTCTTTTATTCCCAAAGCGGAAAGAAGGAGGGGGAGGAGCGCATGGAAATCGACTTCCTCGTTACCCGATCCTATGTCAATGCCGCCGGAAAGCCGCGCATCAGCCCCGTCGAAGTTAAGTCGCCACGCAGATACGGAACCATCTCCCTCGACCGATTCCGCGCGCGCTTTAACAAGAAGATTGGGATGGCTTACGTGTTGCACCCTAAACAACTCGAGTGGGATGCCGAAGCGCAGCTGGCACATCTTCCGTTGTATATGGCTTTTTGCTTGTAGAGACCTCTCTACGAATGGATGCCGTGAGAGACGCAGGCCTCACTCGCTTGCTTTTGCTTGGTCCCACAGGTCGTTGAGTTGAGCGGTTGAGCAGGCGGCGAGGTCATCGCCCGCCTCGTGCACGGCGGCCTCCATCGCAGCCCAACGACGGCGGAACTTGGCCGTGCTGGCGCGAAGGGCGCTCTCGGCGTCAATCCCCTCTTTGCGTGCAACGTTGACTAGGGCAAAGAGCAGGTCGCCAAACTCCATTTCGCGCTCGGGCGAGCCGGGCTCCTCGGCCTCAAACTCGGCACGCTCCTCTGCTACCTCGTCCCACACATCCTGGACCGTCTCCCATTCAAAGCCCACGGCAGCCGCCTTGCGCGACACCTTCTGCGCCTGCATCAGCGCCGGCAGATGCGTGGGCACGCCGTCGAGCAGGCCCTCGGGCGCAGCCTCGCCTGCTGCCACGGCCTTGTCCTTGGCAGCCTTCTCGGCAAGCTTAACCTCGTCCCAGATCTTGAGCACCTCGTCGGAGTTATCGGCGTCCGCATCGCCAAACACGTGTGGGTGGCGGCGAATGAGCTTGGCGTCGATATCGCGCGCCACATCGGCCAGCGTAAACTCACCGGCGTCCGCCGCAATCTGCGCATGCAGCACCACCTGCATGAGCACGTCGCCCAGCTCCTCGCGCAGATGCGCGGCATCATCGGCCTCGATGCAATCGAGCGCCTCGTAGGCTTCCTCAATCATGTTCTTGCCGATGCTCTGATGCGTCTGTTCGCGGTCCCACGGGCAGCCGTCGGGCTGACGCAGGCGCCAAATGGTCTGCACCAGATGCTGCAGCTCGGCCGATGCATCCACCAGCGTGGACAGATCGCGCGAGCCCTCGGCATTTTGCTGAGCCATGTGCTGCGCCATGGTTAGTCCTCCTCCATGATCACGTGGCGGAACGCGCCGCCCTCGTAGATGCCGTAGCTGTGCGAGCCGTCCTTGGGAATGCTCACGCTGCCGGGGTTGAAGAGCCGCAGGCCCGGGTGCGCGGCGCTCTCCTCGTTGACCTTGATGTGCGTGTGGCCGTAGACGAGCGCGGAGCCCTCGGGCAGCGCGGGCGCGTGGTCGACGCTGTTGTGCATGCCGGCGCCAAAGACGTGGCCGTGCGTCAGGAACAGCTCGCGACCGGTCTCGTCGAACAGCGTGGCGTAGTCGGCCATGAGGGGGAAGTCGAGGACCATCTGGTCGACCTCGGCATCGCAGTTGCCGCGGACGGCGATGATGCGGTCGGCCAGGGCGTTGAGCAGCGGGATTACGCGCTTGGGGGCGTAGTCGCGCGGCAGGTCGTTGCGCGGACCGTGATAGAGCAGGTCGCCCAGCAGGACGATGCGGTCGGGCTGCTCGGACTCGATGGCGGCGACCAGGCGCTCAGTCCAATATGCCGAACCGTGGATGTCGGAAGCGATAAGGTATTTCATGGGGAGTTCCTTTCGGATGGGGTTGATGTGGCCGGGCGCGGCGCGTCGCTCGGCCGTGTTACTCAAATCGCAGTGCCACGGCTTGTGCCGCCTGCATCACGCGCTGGAGCGGCACGTTATGCTCGCGAGCGAGGCGGGAGCAGTCTTCGTACTCGGGCGCCGCACGCTCACTACCGTCGGGCAGGGTCGCCACCTTGACGGACACCTCGCCCCATGGCGTTGTTACGCGCTCAAAGCGGCGTGGTAGGCAAACGCGCTCCATAACCTGGCGGCGGATGCCATTGGTCGTGGTTTCCAAAAAGATAATCGTCTGTAGGCGCTCGATATCCTCGTGGGTACAGATTACCTGCAGCTGCCAGCCGGGACGGCCCTTCTTGCAATAGAGGGGCAGCCAGTGCACCTCGCGCGCACCGGCCTCGCGCAGGCGGTCGGCGGCGTAGGCGAGCACCTCGGGCGACGCGTCGTCGATATCGCATTCCAGCTTGACGATGGTCTCGGGCGCATCGGTCTCGCGGGACAGCGGAGATTTGCTATCGCATGGCATACGGTCCGGCTCCTTTCCGCACGGGCTCGTTTTGTTCATTCAAACGCTAGCACATCGCGGGCGGCGTGGATGTGGCGGAGCGCGATGAGCGCGATTTTCCCTGTCCGCAAGAAACCGACACCCCGGCGCGCTCGTCGCATCGAGAGCCGCGCCGCTACAATGGAGCGAATTCGCCTGACGCAAAGGAGCTGCCATGTCTGCTTGCCCGCTGGTCGATTGCCATACCCACACCTCGTTTTCGGACGGGCACGCCTCGTTTGAGGACAACGTTCGCGCCGCTGCTGCGGCCGGGTGCCACGTCATGGTCTCGACTGACCACCTCACCCTACCCGCCAGCATGGACGCCAACTGCGAAGTGCAGGTTGTCGAGGGCGACCTGCCGGCACATCGCCTGGCCTTTGAGGACGCCCGCAAGCTTGCCGCGCAGATTGCGCCGGAGCTCGAGCTTATCTATGGCTTTGAATGCGATTGGTACGAGGGCTGCGAGCCTTTGGTCGAGCGCTGGTCAGCGGGTGCCATAGTGCGCTTGGGCAGTGTGCACTGGACTGGCGATCCGGGCGATATCATGGCCGGTGCTGCGGGCACGGCGGGGACGGAGGACGTCGCTCGTCCCGATACGCCCGATTCGCTTTGTGGCTGGGTCGACGATGACACCGACCTGCATGTTTGGGAAAACCTGGGCGTACGCGGCGTGTGGGAGCGCTATGTCGATAACTGGTGCCGCGCCTGTGAAAGCCCGCTTAACTTTGATGTAATGGCCCACCCCGACCTGGTCATGCGCTTTTCGAAGGAAGGCTTTGCGCCCGACTTTGACCCCGCGCCATTCTGGGAGCAGATGGCAGAGTGTGCACACGACACGGGCCGCCGCGTTGAGGTCTCGACTGCCGCGCCGCGCAAGGGGCTCGACGACTACTACCCCGCGACCGGATTGCTGCGTTGCTTTGCCCATGCCGAGGTGCCCATTACCTTTGGTTCGGATGCGCACCGCGCCTGCGATATCTGCTGGAACATCCGCGAGGCCCAGGCCCACGCCTACGACTGTGGCTATCGAACCTTCGACATCCCCCACCTCACCGGAGAATGGGAGCCCACGCCCCTCGCCTAAGACTAGTCGTTGGGGACACTCTTCACAAATGACCCCTTGGGGACGGAGGAAAACAGGTCGTTTTGCTCACCACCGACGCCCGTGCAACACCACCCGCCAAAAAGAACGCCCGTTTACTACGATGAACCGCAAACCTCCGACCATCGGCTTAATGTGGAAAATAAAACCGACGCTCCTATAAGTTGTCAAGAGGCAGTTTGCGGGAGCGTTCTCTCC
>ERZ857745.14-NODE-14-length-252224-cov-26.764249_pt1 | contig 252224 bp, 267 predicted proteins | sample MGYA00519699_ERZ857745 | MGnify/ENA primary metagenome ERZ857745 (study PRJEB31778, sample SAMEA3449357) | human gut metagenome | biome: human gut; feature: human-associated habitat; material: faeces | place: United Kingdom | collected 2010/2012 ... | reverse complement strand
AATTGCCTTGTTTGCATAATTCAAATATTTCTTTTACAACTTCTGCTTCAATAGGCTCTACTTCTAAATGACCAGTTTCTTTATTTCTAATATAACCATATGGTGCTTTACTTGGATGAATACGCTCTAATGCCATTTCTTCCATGGCTCGTTTTGTTCTTGCACCAATCTCTTTTCTTTCTCTTTGACCAAATACTAAATTCATTCCAAAAATCATTTCACCATTAGCAGTAGATACATCATAAGGTTCGAGTATTAGTTCTATTTTTACATCATGTTCCTCACAATAATTAAGTAGCCAAAAACCGTCATAATTATTACGAGTAAGTCTATCAACTTTAATTGCAACTAATTTATCAATCTTTTTAGATTTAATATCTTTTAGTAATCTTTGCATTTCTGGTCTCATTAAATCTTTTCCAGAATGTCCTGCGTCATTATAAACATCTACAATATCGTAATCATTCTTTTCGCAATACTCCTTAATCATTCTAAGTTGTGAATCAATAGAATAACCATTATCTCTTTGGTCATCAGTAGATACTCTTACATAAATACCACATCTCATAGTTTTCCTCCTTTCATTAAAATTCGAGAAATATTAAAATACTTCTCATATGTTTCCTCACAAATAAGCAAAATGTATAGTCTAAAATTAAAACTTTTTCAAAAATTGTGTAATTTCTTTAAAATTATACTTTTGATTATGTTCCTTAATATAAAATGGCTTATTTGATATTTCATTAACTTTGTATTCAAGTATTGTAAGAGTAGTAGGATATGTAATTTGGTATTCAGTAGGTATTATTACTTGTAGATTGGTGTGCAATATAGTTTTTATTTGTCCTAATTTAACCTTGTATTTAAAGTCTTTTAAGATGTCGGTTAAATCTTTATTAGTTTTTAGTTTTTCAATTACTTTAAATTCAAGCATGAAAAAAGTCCTCCTTTCTGTGATAAGAGAACTTATAAAGTTTTATATAAAATAAAAACTTACGAGCAATTAAGTCCGTAAGTTGATTTCAAATGGAGCAAGTGAGGAGAATCGAACTCCCATCCCAACCTTGGCAAGGTTATATTCTAACCATTGAACCACACCTGCGTTACAAGTTACATTCTATCAAAACATGAAAATAAATTCAATATAAAAATTGAAAAAAATTAAGAAGAATGATAATATAATTATTGTAATGTTGAAAATAAGAAGAATATTGAGGAGTTTATGAAGAAATTTATATTAATAATATTGTTTATGATACTTATATATTCAGTTGGTGGAATATATTATATAAAATATGTTTATAAAGATAATAATGAACCAGTTGTTAAAAATTTAGCTGAAATAGAAGGATATCCTTATTCATTAAAGAGTAATGCTAGTAAATTATATAAAGATGAATTTAATATATTAAAAGATAATTTAGAAAATAATTATAATGAAGAAGAATATATTAAAAGTATAAGTAAGTTATATATCATAGATTTATATTCTTTAAAGAATAAATTAAATAAGTATGATATTAATGTTGATTTTATATATCCAGATATAGTTAGTAATTATAGATTAAATATAGAAAATACTTTATATAAATATTTAGAAAACAATAGTGATGGAAATAGAAATCAGGAATTACCTGTTGTTAGTAATGTTATTATTGATGAAATATTAGATGAAAAATATTCATTAAATAAAGAAAATGTTCCATGTAAAAAGGTTAAGGTAACAATAGAATATGAAAATGATCTTGGTTATGATAAAAGTGGTACTATTACGCTAGTTAAACAAGATAAATATTATTATATAGTAGAATATAATTAAAAGAGCTTTTTAGTAAGGCTCTTTTTACTTATCTAAATCCATTAATAGGATACCTATGTTTATAATACTTGTTATTCCTACTATTGAATAAATTATTCTAGAAATAACAGAACCCGCTGTAAAAATAGCGTCTATTATATTGAAATCTAGTAGTCCGACTAATCCCCAGTTTAATCCACCTATAATAGTAATAACTAAACATATTTTTTGCAGTGTTGTCATTATAACCTCTTTTCTAGTATTAGTATGAGTTTTTTTAGAAATATTATACATAAATATTTTTAATTTAAAATATTATTATGTAGGAGGATTAATGAAAAAATATTTATTATTTTTAATAGGATTATTATTTATCACTGGATGTGCTAGTAAGAGTGGTGAATTAAGTAGTGATAATTTTATTAAATTGTATGGTAAAAAAGATACTTATTTAGTTAAGGGTACTATGGATATTGTTAGTAATGAAGATACTTTTACTTATAATATAACGGCTGCTAGAAATAAAAATAATTATAGAGTTGATTTAAATAATACAATAAATAATCATGAACAAACTATTTTAAGAAGTAATGATGAGGTATATGTTGTAACACCTAGTTTGAATAAGAGTTTTAAATTTCAATCAGAATGGCCTGATAATGGGTCTCAAGGATATTTAATAGATAGCTTGGTTAGAGATGTTAAAAATGATAGCGAGGCTAAAGTAGAAAATAGTGATGATGGCTTTATTATTACTACTAAAGTTAATTATCCTAATAATAGTTTGTTAGTTAATGAGAAAATATATTTAGATAAAGATAGTAATATTGTTAAAGTTGATGTTCTTGATAATAGTGGTAATGTTAAGATAACTGTTAAGTTTAGTTCGATAGATTTTAAACCAACATTTAAGGATGATTATTTTGATTTAGATACTTTAATTGATGAGAATGCGAAGGAAGATGAAAACGTTAGTAAAACGATAGATGATATTATTTATCCTTTATATTTACCTACTAATACTTATTTAAATAGTAAAGATACTATTAATACTGATAATGGTAATAGGGTTATATTAACTTTTAGTGGGGATTCACCTTTTACATTAGTTGAAGAGAAGGCAAGCATTAAGGATGAATTTGAAATTATTCCAGTTTATGGAGAACCTTTAATGCTTAGTGATACTTGCGGGGCATTATCTTCTAACTCTTTATATTGGACTAGTAATAATGTAGATTTTTATTTATCTAGTGATAAGTTATCTTCAACTGAGTTATTAACTATTGCTGAAAGTATATCTACAGGTAGTTTATCAGTTGTTGGTGAAAAATAATTTAGGGAAATCTCTTTATATAGGAGATTTTTTTTGCGTTTTTAACTTTGTTATTATATAATCTAATTAAAGATTAGAGTTTATTTATTCTAATATTAATTGGGAGGTTAAAATGGACTATATTAATGAATTTGAATTACAAGTAAATAATATATTAGAAAATGGAAATAAAAGTAAAAATAAATATCAAGATGTGGATATTTTGAATATACCAGAAAAAGCAAAAATTATACTTAAAGATTTGGATGAAAATCATAATTATTCTTTTGCTATGAATGCATATTTAAGAAATAAGAAAAATTTTTGTAGAAATGCAATTTTTTATAGAGGAAGGGAAATAAAATATAGATCATTATTTAATCATGTATTTAGTTATGCTAAAAGTTTAAAAGAGTTAGGGTATAAAAAAGGTGATGAGGTTCCACTATGTGTTAGTAATACTCCTGAATTTGTATATTTATATTTAGCAATAAACTTAATTGGTGGTGTTGTTAATTCTTTTGGAGAATGGTTTGATTCTGATTATTTAAAGATGATTATTGAAAAATCTAAAAGTGATTATGTATTTATTAGTGATGATGTTTATGATGCATTAAAGGATAAATTAAATGATATAAATTTTAATAATTTAGTAATAGTTCCACTTTCTAATTCATTACCTAGCTTTAGAGGAGAAAATGTGGATCCTTATGAAGAATTTGATAAAGGATATGCAGACTTTAAAGATAAAACTGATTGTATTAAAGAAAATACTTCTAAGAATGTTATAACAATAAATGATTTTGAAAATATTGGCGTAGATTATGATGGAAAAGTAGTTGAAGATGTTGAATTAGATGATCCGATGGCAGTAACTTACACAAGTGGTACTACTAATCCTGGTGTTCCTAAAGGTGTGCTTCATGCTAATAGAAGTTATGTAACTATTTCTAGATTTCATGATAAAGATATTTCTGGTCTAGCTAGTATGGATGGAATAAGTGTACTTCATCATATTCCTACGTATACACATATGGAATTATGTTCACTTGGGGATTCATTATTTCATGGTTGTTTAATGAATTTAGAGCCTATTTATAATAGATGCTTCTTTAAGTATAGTATGGCTATTCATAGACCTAATTATGCTCCAGGTTCTGTAGGATTTTATTTAGATTTTTGTAATAATTTAAATAATAATCCAAAGTTTAAAAATTTGGATTTTACTAACTTAATTGCTCCTACTATTACGGGAGAGGGAATGAGCAATGGAGAAGAAAAATATTTTAATTATACAGCTAGAAAACATAAATTTGGTACTTCTAAATTACCATTTCCGTTAGCACCTGTTTCATTTTCGATTGGTGGAGGAACTGGAGAGGCTAGCGGTATATTTACTACTTTGTTTAAAGCACATTTAGAAAAATTACCACAAAATATGTTTTTAAAAGAGGGAATTGGTCTTACAACATTACCGTTTGCTGAAACTGAAGTTCTTGATAATAATGGAAGATATTGTAAATTAAATGAAGTTGGGTTATTAGTTGGTAAGTCTCCGGCTGATATGACTAAATATTATTATGATGAAAATGATTTTGATAAATTACATATTAATGATTTACATGTAGAAAGCGCTGATGGAAAGAGATGGTTATCATTAACTAATTATGCTTTTAAATCTGATAATAATAGAAGAGTTAGAATTAAAGGAAGATTAGATGATGCATTTGTAGTTAATGGAAGAACTATACCTTTATTTGAAATAGAAGATGTGGTTTTAAAAGATACGAAAAACGTTATGAGTACGACTGCTGTTAGAGTAAATGATGATAAAATGGGAGAATCAATTGTTATTCATGTGGAATTTAGTCCGGTTATGATTAGTGGTTTTGCTAAAGCTTTAGATAGTATTAATGCAAGACTAAAAAAAGAATTCCCTAAAGAATTATTGGATAAAATGTATATTCGAGTACATTCTAATGTTGAATCATTTCCAATTGCGCCAAGTGGTAAAAGAAATCGTGGAGCATTAATTGATGAAGGACTTGATTTAACTAAATGTTTTGAAGTTATTCCGAAATTTATAACTAATAAAAATGTTAAAAAATTAGAATATAAATAAATATTAGAATTAGTTCTATGTTGATATAGACTAATTTTTTTTATTGTGATATTCTTTTGATAGAGTAGGTGAAGAATATGCAATTCATATATTTAATGGGTGTAGTTTTAATATATTTAGTAGTTCTTATTGTTTCTTATTTTTCTAAGAGTCATTTAAAAACAAAGGAAAATAAGTATTATTCTATTTTACTTATCATTAATTTTATAGGTCTATTGTTAGAAATTTTGTGTGGGATACTAGGAAATAAACTTCCTGATGATGCAATAATTTGTCACTTTTTTACAAAATTATTTATGTGTTTTATGACATATTTCACTTTAACATTAACTATATATATTTATTCACTTTGTTTTGAAAAAAATGAAAATGTTTTTAATAGAATTAAAAATTTAACTTGTATTGTAGGGATGTTATCTACATTTATTATATTTGTTTTGCCAATTACAACAGGAAATGGTTTTGCAACTGGTTTATCATGTGACTATACTTATAATGTAGGAACAGTTGCTATTACTGCAAGTATTATTACAATATTTTGTCATATTAAAACTGTTAAAATGAAAAAGGTATTACCATTCTTAGCTTTCACTTTGTTTAATATTATTATTGTATTTATTCAAAGAATAAATCCAACAGTTACTCTTACAACTTCTATGGAAAGTATTGTTTTATTTATCATGTATTTTACGATAGAAAATCCTGATTTGAAAATAATTGAAGAATTAACTAAGACACAGGCTATGACTGAAGCATCAAATGCAGAAAAAAATAAATTTATATTTAGTATTACTAACGATATACAAGATAAAATAGATAAATTAGATAAATTATATTTAGAGATGAGTAATTGTAACTCGTTGGAAATTATTAATGAAGATTTAGTAAAATCTAAAAATATTATTGATACAGCTAGAAATAAAATAAGAAATACTATTGATGTAAGTTCTTTAGATGTTAGAAATTTAAATGAAGTTAAAAATAAATATAACCCTAAATTATTATTTAATTCAATTTATTATAATTACAAAAATAAATTAGATAAAAATATAGATTTTAGAATTATTATGGAAGATAATATTCCTAATGAATTATATGGTGATTCAATAAGGGTTAAACAAATTGTTTCAACTTTACTTGGTAATGCTTTTAAATATACTAAAGATGGATATGTTGAATTTAGAATTAATAGTATAATCAAATCAAATATATGTAGGTTAATAATTGTAGTAGAAGATAGTGGTTGTGGAATTGATGTTTTTAAGCAAAAAGAAATAATAAGTAATCATGAAGAATTGACTAATACTGAAATTATAAATAAGGATAATTTAGAATTGAATTTGAAATTAGTACGGAAGATTATAAATATTATAGGTGGAACTTTTATAATTGAAAGTGGTTCAACAAAAGGGGCAAAGATAACGGTTACATTAAATCAAGAAATTGTTACTAGTAATAATGATACAATAGAAAATAAATATAAAGATTATTATAATGATATTAAATATATTGGTGTTATTTCAAGTAATGAAAAAAATGTTAGAGTAGTTAAATCAATTGGAAAGAAAAATGGGGATGTAGTTGAATCTTTTGATATGACTAAAACTTGTTTGGATAAAATAAGAAATGGTGAGTCTTTTAATATAGTTGTAATTGATGAGGATATGGATAAGATAGATGCTAGAAGTTTTTTAGATAAAGTTAGACAAGTGGATGGCTTTAAAGGAAAAGTGTTTGTTATAACAAAAAAGAAGAGTATTAACTTAAAGAAAGAGTTAAAAGAATATGGCTTTGATGCTGTATTAATTAATCCTTTAAATAAAAAAGATATAGAAGATAATTTTAAATAATTCGACAAAAGTTTACATATCTTGACAATAGTTGTCAGGATATTTTCTTTTTATTTGTCATATTTAAGTGTATAATTAAAGTACGTGGTATTTATATAATAAGATGAAAGGGAGAGAAAATGAAAACCAAAATACAGGTATTTATGATAGATGATAACAAAGATGTTGTCACTGAAGTAAAGAAGTATTTTAGTAGTAAGAATGTTGGTGTAGAAATAGTAGGATCTTGTTCTAATGGAGAAGATGCTTTAATTGAATTAAAAAAGAATTATGAAAGTTATGATTTAGTTTTAATGGATTTAGTTATACCAAAAAGAGATGGACTTAGCGTCTTAGAAGAATTAAAAAAAGAAAATATAAATATTAAAAGTATAATTACTACGTGTATTAATTCAGTGGATATAATTAAAAAGTGTATGGATGTTGGGGTAAATTATTATATGTTAAAACCATATAATTTGGATTCTTTAACTGATATTATTAAAAGAATTGTTAATAATCAAAATAAAACAAGAATTGATAATAAAGACTTACAACAAGCTATAACAAATTTATTACATTCACTTGGAATGCCTAGTCATATTAAAGGTTATAGTTATATTAGAGATAGTATTAATTTAATGTATAATAAACCTAGTATGTTGGGAGCCATTACAAAAGAATTATATCCAGAAATTGCTAATATGTATGATACAACTTCATCAAGAGTTGAAAGAGCAATTAGACATGCAATTGAGGTAAGTTGGACTAGAGGAGATTATGAAGTAATGGAAGAGATATTTGGTCACTCTGTTGATTATGATAGAGCAAAACCAACTAATTCAGAGTTCATAGCTACTTTAGCTGATAAATTAAGATTAGAGATTCATTAATTAAGAATAGCTTTGGCTGTTCTTTTTTTCAATAATTAAATTATTAACAAATAATTAATGTATGTGTTATAATAAAATCATTAGATGAAATGCAATTACGAAGGAGTTGATTGTTATGTACAATTTTAAAGAAGTAGAGGAAAAATGGGAAAAGAGATGGGATGAAGAAAAAAGTTTTAAAGCTATAGATTTTCATCCAACTAAACCTAAATATTATGTGTTATATGAATTTTTTAATATAAGTGGAAATTTACATATGGGTCATTTAAAGGGTTCTGTTCCAGCGGATGCACTTGCTAGAATGAAAAGATTTCAAGGTTATAATGTCTTATTCCCAATAGGTGGTGATTCTTTTGGTTTACCTGCTGAAAATGCGGCAATTAAAACGGGAATAGATCCTAAAATATTTGTTGCTAATGGAATGAAAAATGTTCTTGCTCAATCTAAAAGAATTGGTTTGTCATTTGATTATGATAGAGCGTTTGCAACTAGTGATGAAGATTATTATAAATGGACACAATGGATATTTTTACAATTTTTTAAAAATGGCAAAGCATATAAAAAGAAAGGGGTTGTAAATTTTTGCCCTACTTGTAAGACTGTACTTTCTAATGAAGATTCTCAAGGTGGAATTTGTGATAGATGCCATGGCAAAGTAATTCAAGATGAAAGATGGGTATGGTTCTTAAAGATGAGAGAATACTCTGAAAAACTTCTTGGTAATGTTGATAGAATTAATATGAATGAGAACTTGAAAGAACTTCAAAGAAATTGGATAGGTAAGAGTGAAGGATTAAAAGTATCATTTGAAATAGTTGATGAAAATAATAACAAATTAACTGATGCGGAAATATTTACTACTTGTCCTGAAACTATATATGGAATTACATTTATGGTTATGGCTCCTGAACATGAATTAGTTAGTAAGTTAAAAGATAATATTAAAAATTATGAAGAAGTAAAAAAATATCAAGAAGAAACAAGATACAGAAGTGAACTTGATCGAATTAGTAATCAAAAAGAAAAGACTGGATGTATATTAGATGGATTATATGCAATTAATCCAGTTAATGGAAGAAAAGTTCCAATTTATATTGCTGATTTTGTTTTAGCAGGATATGGTACGGGAATGGTTATGGCTGTTCCTACTCATGACCAAAGAGATTATGAATTTGCTAAAGAATTTAATATTCCAATGATTCAAGTTATTGAAGGTGATGTAAGTAATAACGCTGTTGAAAAGATGGAATATTTAGCTAATAATTATAAAATGATGAACTCTGAAGAATTTAATGGTTTGCCAGTTAAAGAAGCTAAAGAAAAGATTATTGATAAATTAGTAAATACTCATGTTGGTGAAAAAGTTGTTAATTACAAAATGCAAGATTGGTCATTCAATAGACAAAGATATTGGGGAGAACCGTTCCCAATCGTATTCTGTGATAAGTGTGGAACTGTTCCAGTACCTGAAGAAGAATTGCCCGTTAGATTACCAAAGACTGATGATTATATGCCAAGAGAAGATGGTGCATCTCCTTTATCTAAAATAGAAGATTGGGTAAATTGTAAATGTCCTAAGTGTGGTGGACCAGCAAAAAGAGAAACTGATACAATGCCTAACTGGGCTGGATCAAGTTGGTATTGGCTTAGATATTGTGATCCTAAAAATAATGAGAAATTAGCAGATTTTGATAAACTTAAGTATTGGGGAAGTGTTGATTGCTATACAGGTGGTACTGAACATATAACTAGACATGTACTATATGCATTCTTCTGGCAAAACTTCTTGTATGAAATAGGTGCTGTACCTTCAAGAGATCCATTCATAAGAAAAATGGGTAGTGGTTTAATTTTAGATGATACTGGAAAGAAAATGAGTAAGAGTTCTGCTAATGGTGTATCTCCTATGGAAGTTATTGATAAATATGGCTCAGATGTAGCAAGACTTCATGTTCATTTCTTAGGTGGCTATGAAGATAATATAGCTTGGACATATGATGGAATAAATGGAATAGTTAACTTTATTAATAAAGTATGGGATTTACAAAATATTGTAAAAGAAGATGAAGAATTATCAAGTGAACAAGAATATGACTTAAATTCACTTATTAAAAAAGTAACTGAAGATTTAGAAGATTTAAAATTAAATACATCAATTGCAGCTTGCATGAGTTATCTTAAAAAAGTTAGGGAACGTGGATATATTACTAAAAGGGAATTAAAATCATTCTTAATTGTATTAAACCCACTTGCACCTCATATAACTAGTGAGTTATTTGAAATCGTATTTAATAAAAATATAATTGAAGAATCATGGCCAAAATGTGAAGAAAATAAATTAGTAAAAAACACCTTTAATTTAGTTGTTCAAGTTAATGGTAAGATTAGAGGAAAAATAGAAGTTACAACAGATACTACTGATGAAGAAATGGTTGAACTAGCTAAGTCTATTGATAATGTTAAAACATTTATAGATAATAAAGAAATAGTTAAAGTTATAACTGTTCCTAAGAAGTTAGTTAATATTGTTGTTAAATAAAATATATTAAAATATTTAGGGAAACCTGAATATTTTTTTAATACTTAAACCATTATATTCATAGAATATTATGGGAGATAAATCATGAAAAATTGTTATAATAGTGAAACAAATAAAATACTTAAAATTGCAGAAAAAGAAATGCTTAGTTGTCATCATCCTTATGTTGGAACTGAACATTTATTATTATCTTTATTAAAGAATAAAAATATTAGTAAAATATGTTATAAATATAATTTAAATTATTATAATTATAAAAAGAATTTACTTAATATTATAGGAAGTGCTACTAAAGAGTCTAAATATATTTTATATACTCCTTTATTAAGGTTAGTGATTAATAAAGCAAGAGAAAATTCGGATAAAGATAATAAAGAATTAGATGAATATTATTTATTGTCTAGTTTGTTATCATATAAAGATGGAATAGGTTATAGTATAGTTAATAATATGGGTATTGATTTAGATGCTCTTACTTTAGAACTTAATAATCAAGGTGTTTTAAGTGAGTTTGGTAAAGTTTTAAATGATGAGGCAACTGATAAAATTTATTTAAGAGATAAAGAAATAACAAATATTATGGAAGTTCTTTTAAGAAAAAATAAAAATAATCCTTTGTTAATAGGACATGCGGGAGTTGGAAAGACTGCTTTAGTTAAAGAACTTGCTAGAAGAATAAAGGTTGGAGATGTTCCGGTAGAACTAAAGGATAAAAAAATAATTTCAGTTCAAGTAAGTACTTTAATATCGGGAACTAAATATAGAGGAGAATTTGAAGCAAGAGTTAATGACTTAATTAAAGAGTGTATTAAAAATAAAAATATAATTTTATTTATAGATGAAATTCATACAATTATGAAAACTGGTTCTAGTGAAGGAGCAATAGATGCTGGTAATATATTAAAACCTTATTTATGTAGTGGGGATATAAAAATTATTGGAGCTACTACTATAAGTGAATATAATGAATATATTAAAAAAGATCAGGCTTTACTTAGAAGATTTACTCCTATTATGGTTAATGAACCAAGTTTAAAAGATATGGAATTTATATTAAATAAAGTTAAGAAAAGTTATGAAGTGTACTATAAATTAAAAATAAATAAAAATATAGTTAATTATATTATTAGTAATACGGATAAATATATGCCTAATTTATATAATCCTGATAAATCAATAGAAGTGTTAGATACAGTTTGTTCTAAGAAAATACTTGATAATTATGTTAATAAATCTAAGGATATAAACATTAAAATGATAGATGTAGATAGTTTAATTAAGGAGAGAGTTAATATTATTAATATAGATGATAATAAGTTTAATGAGGTTAAATGTGAACTTGAGAAAAAATATAATGAATTGATTGTTAAAAATATAATGAATATTATTAGAGATAATAAGTTTAATAAGTATATGTTTTTAAATGGAGAAAGTAAGAGTAAAGAGAAAATAATTAGTTATATTGCTAACAAGTTAGGAATTAATTTAATTAATATTAATTGTTTAGAGTTTAATGATGAATTTGGAGTTAATAAGTTAATTAATAATAATTATTTGTATAATAAGATAGATGAGAATCCTTATTCAATTATTTGTTTTAATAATTATGATAAAGCGGGTAGAATTATTAGGAATTTAGTTGATTCGATGATTAGTAATGGTTATATAAGTAATATGAATAATGAGAAGGTATATTTAAATAATTCGATTATATTTGTATTTAATAATGAAGAGACAAGTAGAATTGGGTTTAATGAGTTAGTTGCTTAGTGATTATGTTAAAGTAATCACTTTTTTAAGTTATGTTGTTTTATTTTTTTATTAAAAATGATAAAATTATGGGTAAGGAGGTAATTATGAAGATTTATAATACTTTAACTAAAAAAATAGAGGAATTTGCACCTCATAATAAAGATAGGGTTACTTTTTATTCTTGTGGTCCTACTGTGTATCATTATGCACATATTGGTAATTTAAGAAATTATGTATGTAATGATTTATTAGATAGAACTTTAAGATATATTGGTTATAAAGTTGAAAGATGTATGAATATTACAGATGTTGGTCATTTAAAGAGTGACTCTGATTCTGGAGAAGATAAAATGGTTGCTAGTGCTAAGAAGGAACATAAAAGTGTTTTAGATATAGCTAAATTTTATACTGATGCTTTTTTTAAGGATTTTGATGCTTTAAATTGTAAGAGACCAGAAATTGTAAGCAATGCGAGTGATAATATTGATATGTATATTAAAATTATAGAGAAGTTACTTAAAGATGGTTATGCTTATCAAGCTGGTGGTAATGTTTATTTTGATGTTTCTAAATTAGATGATTATTATAAACTAACTAATCATAAGGAAGATGAAATGGTTGTTGGGGTAAGAGATGGAGTAGAGTTTGATGGTAATAAGAAAAATCAGGCTGACTTTGCTTTATGGTTTACTAAAAGCAAGTTTGAAGATCAAGAACTTAAGTGGAATTCTCCTTTTGGGGTTGGATATCCGGGATGGCATATTGAATGTTCTGGTATATCAATTAAAAATTTGGGTGAATATTTAGATATTCATACTGGTGGTGTTGATAATATTTTTCCTCACCATACTAATGAGATTGCTCAAAGTGAAGCTTATTTAGGACATAAATGGTGTAATTATTGGGTACATACGGAACATTTAATGAGTATTGATGGTAAGATGAGTAAAAGTCATGGTGATGTTGTTACTGTTGATAGTTTAATTAATAAGGGGTATAATCCATTATCATTTAGATATATGTGTTTAAATAGTCATTATCGTAAACAATTAATATTTTCTTTTGATGCTCTTAATGCGGCAGAAAATGAATATAAAAAGTTAAAGAATAAGATAGCTAATTTAAAAGAAGATGGAATGCTTAGTGATGGTGATTTTGAAAATTATACTAACTTATTTACAGCATGTATTACTGATGATTTGAATACTGCTAATGCGATTACTGTTATTTATTCTTTACTTAAAGATGAAACTGTTAATGGTACTACAAAGATTGAACTTATTAGATCTTTTGATAGAGTTTTAGCGCTTGATTTATTAAAGAAAGATGAGGCTAAAAGAGAAGACCATGATTTAATTATGAAATTAATAGAAAAAAGAAATAATGCAAAGAAGAGTAAAGATTATGAACTTGCTGATTCAATAAGAGATGAATTATATAGTAAAGGTATTAAATTAATTGATACTAGAGAAGGAACTACTTACGAGGAGGTATAGATTATGGATTACATGTATTTACTTATGTTTTTGATTCCAATGGCTGCTCAAATTTATATTTCAGTAACTTATGGAAAATATAAAAAGATTAAGAATTCTTATGATATGACAGGATATGATGTTGCAAGAAAGATTCTTGATGATAATGGTTTAAATGATGTTTATGTTGTTCAAACTACTGGTACTTTAAGTGATCATTATGATCCTAGAAGAAAAACTGTTAGATTATCTAATGAGGTTTATAATGGTTCTAGTGTTGCTTCAATGGCAATTGCAGCGCATGAGTGTGGACATGCTATTCAAGATAAAGAAGGATATTTCTTTTTAAGGTTAAGAAGTTTTATCTTTCCAGTTGTTAGTTTAGGTACTAAGTTTGCATATGTTGTTTTGGTTATTGGATTACTTTTAGAAACCATGAATTTAATTACTTTAGGTATTGCGCTTGTTGGACTTGGATTATTATTTCAATTAGTTACTTTACCAACTGAAATTAATGCATCTAAAAGAGCACAAAATAATTTAAGAGAATGTGGATATGTAGATGATATTGATGGAACAAAGACAATGCTTGTTAGTGCTGCTTTAACATATGTTGCCGGAGTATTATCTTCAGCATTAGAAGTAATAAGATTAATTAAAATATTTGGAGATAGAGATTAAAAAAATAAAAACATGGATTTGAATTTCCATGTTTTATTCATTTGATAGATTATCAAAATATCCTTGGATTAATACAACTGGTGTTCCTTTATCACCAGAACCACTGGTTAAATCACAAAGTGAACCAACTAAGTCCGTAATTCTTCTTGGAGTAGTTCCTAAAGATATATTTTGTCCTACTAAGTTATTTTGTTTTTCCTTTATTTCATTAATGATAGCCTTTTTTAGGTCATTACCTGTTAAACTAGCATATTTATTATCTGCTACATATTTAAGTTTTATTTCATTTGGCGTGCCAATAAGTCCATCAGTAAAAGCAGGGGATACAACTGGATCAGCAAGTTCCCAAATTTTGCCAACTGGATCTTTAAAGGCACCATCTCCGTAAACCATTACTTCAATTGTTTTACCTGTCTTTTCTTTTAATAAATCTTGAATTTTGTGGACTAAAACATTACCTGTTTTAGGAAATAATTTTAATTTTTCTTCAGTAGATTTATTTGAACCTAATAATCCATATTCAGGGTTGAATCCAGAGTTGTTAATTGGTTTGTTTAAGATATCTACTAAAGAATATACATTTGCATTATAATTTTTTAACATTTTTTTAGTTTTTTCTCTAGTGTGGATATCGCAATTTATTACGTTATTAGTATATTTTAAAATTTCTAGTGGATTATTAGAAAAGATAAATTCAGTTTTACAATTTTCTTTTTCACATAATTCCTTATAGAATTTAACCATATTTATGCCTGTAAATGGGTGAATCCAGTCACCAAAGTATTCATTATATTCTTTTTCTGTAAATGAACTTCCTAAATTAAATTTGCTATTATCTAATTTATCTTCATCTAGGATACCATTACCAACTTCGTCAGCTGGAAATGATAATTGAATTGTTATTTTATTCATATTTCTAGCAATACCTTTTAAGATATTAGAAAAACGATTTCTAGATAATATTGGATAAACTATTCCAATTTCTTTAGTATTAAATTTAGAGGATACGTCGTTTGCAATATCATCTATTGTTACATAATTTCCTTCACTTATTCCAACAACTGCTTCAGTTATGCCAACAATATCTTTATCATTAAATGTAAAGTTATGTTCTTTACTTGCTTTTAATAAAGAATCAACAACAATATTTGCTAGGTCATCTCCTTCTTTAATAATGGGTGTTCTTATTCCTCTTACACATGTTCCTACTATTCTTATATATATCACGTCCTTACAATAAAATATTACTATATTATTATGATATGAAACAAGATATAATTTATAACTTTACACATAAAAAAGCCAATTTATGGCTTAATTATTTTCATTTTTTAATAATATTTTAGATATTTCTTGCCATCCTGTTTTCCAATCGTATCCAGCTCTTATAATATTTTTTTCTTTTAATATTTCATCGTCAATGTTTTTATTATGATATGATGGAAATAAAATTTTAAGTTTAGTATCGTTATCAAAGTTAGGTAAATAATCATCTATTTGAATATCAGCTTTTACCATATTTTTAGAACTTGTTAAAATAAATTTTTGGGGATTTATAAAAGGTAAATTTTTTCTTAAAAAATCATATTTGTTTTTAAATTGAATTCCTGAATTATCTAAATCAAATGTATTTAAACATGCTGAACAAATATATATTTCATATTTTTCATTTAGTTTTTTAATTGTTTCAATAGCTCCTGGTAGAAAAGATGTATAATCATAAAGATTTCTTTTACTTACATATTCATTAAATTCTTTAAATCTTTCTTTTGGTATAACTTTTTCATCAATGTAATAACAATCAAAATCGTCAATATTGTAATTAGTATTTAAAAAGTCGTTAACGGCTTCTAGATAGCCAGAAAAACATATAACTTCATCAACATCTAACAATAGGTCTTTTTTCTTCATTTAAATCATACTCCTTGTTAATATTATTGTATAATAAATTTATAATTGTTCCAAGTGAAATAATTAAAAATAAAAAAAGATGGGTTGAAACCATCTTTTTAGATTCTTCATTGGTGGAGAATAAGGGACTCGAACCCTTGACCCTCTGCGTGCAAGGCAGATGCTCTAGCCAACTGAGCTAATTCCCCAAGAACAAGAATATATTATCATAATCATTTTGGAAATTCAATAGAAAAATTTATAATAATAACAATTTTTTAAATAAATATTGTTTAAGTAGTGATATTTTGTTAAAAAGTGTAAAGCAAAAAGAACAAATGACAATTAATTGTTAATAATTTTAGTATAAATAATAAAAAAGATACTTGAATAATTAACAAGTATCTTTTTAAGTATTATTCTTCTTTTAAAGAATTCTTTAATTTAGTATGGCTTTCTTTAATTTTAGTTTGGCTTGTTTCTTCTAAGGTGTACCAATTATTATTAAAGCCAATTGTAAATAAGTTTTTTGCAGATGATGAGATATCTTCAAATATTTCATGATATAAGTTATATATTTCATCACATGATGCTTCATTTAAAGCAGTTGCTGTATTTATTTTCATGTTTTTTTCTGTGTTTAACATATCATATAGAATAAATTTATCATTCATTAATAAAACCTCCTATATATTTAACTAACTTATCACAGTTTTTGTAATGCATTTTACTTATTTTTTTAAGTTCTGATTGTAGTTCTTTGTTAGTCACTTTTTTTAAATATTCTTCACATTTTTGATATGCTGTTATATTCCAGTTGAACATATCTTCAATGTAAGATGTATCTTTAGTAGATAACATATATGGTACTTTTTTCATTATTTTTCCTCCATTTATAATTATGGCTTTATTCTTTTTTAATATACGTGTATAATAATTTTAGAGGTAGTGATAGGATGAATAATGAATTTATACCAGTAATATTAGGAATAGATGTAGGTGCTTATAGTGTTGCTAGAACTATTTATGAACATTATAAGATTAAATCAATTATTATTGGAAAATATACTTATTGGATGACTAAATATTCTAAAATTACAGATGTACTCACTATTGATAATATGACAGAAGAAAAGTTAATTAATTTTTTAATTGAACTTAAGAGTAAATATGAGGATAAAAAGTTATTACTTTTTGGTTGTAGTGAAGATTATGTTGAAATTATTATTAGGAATAAAGATAAATTAAGTGAATATTATGTTGTACCTACTATTGATTATGATACTTTAGTTAAAGTTTCTTCTAAAGAAGGATTTTATGATATATGTGAAAAGGTGGGTATTAATTATCCTAAAACTATTGTAGTTGATAAGAATAATTATGATAAAATTAAGATAAGTTTTAAGTGCCCTTTTATAGCTAAGGTAAGTAATAAAGCAATGTATCAAAGACTTAGTTTTGAGGGAAAAGAGAAGGTATTTTTATTTAAATCTTTAGATGATTATAAAGAAATGATGAAGAGATTATTTGCATCTGGTTATGATGATACAGTAGTTGTTCAAGAATATATTAAAGGAACAGACGCTAATATGAGAGTTTTAACTTGCTTTGCTGATCAAAATAGTAATGTTATATTTTCATCAGTTGGTAAAGTATTATTAGAGGAAAAAGGACCTGATGTTACGGGAAATTATTCGGCAATATATAATACGGAAGATGAAAAAATTGTAGAAGCAGCTAAAAAGTTTATTAAAGAAACTAAATATGTAGGTTATGCTAATTTTGATATTAAGTATGATGATGATACTAAAGAATTTTATTTCTTTGAAGTTAATGTAAGACTTGGCAGAAGCAACTTCTATATGGGAGCAGGTAATACGAATTATTTAGCACCACTTGTAGATACTTTTATTTATGATATACATGATAAAACATATAAGCAAGAAGGATGTGAACTTTATAGTATTATTCCTTTTAATATTATTAAAAAATATTGTAAAGATAAAGAATTAGTTAAAGTTGCTAAAAAATTAAAGAAAAATAATCCACTAGATTATAAGAAAGATTTTAGTTTAAAGAGAAAATATTATATTGTTGGGGCTTTGATTAATCATATTAGAAAGTTTAGGAAATATTATGAATAATTTAATTGGGGTTATTGGAGGATTAGGACCTAAAGCGACAACTTATTTTATGGATTTAGTTATAGATAATACGGTTAGTGAAAGTGATCAAGATAATGTGGATATGTTAGTTTGCCAATATTCAAGCATTCCTGATAGAACTAATTTTATTCTTGGTAATTCCAATGATAGCCCAGTACCCGAAATGGTTGATTGTGCTAAAATACTTGATAGGGAAGGATGTAAATATATTGTTATTCCTTGTAATACGGCTAGTTATTTCTTTGATGAAATTCAAAAAGAAGTTAGTGCTAAAGTTATTAATATTTTAGAGGAAACTAGTAAAGTTGTTTTAAAGGATAATCCTAAAAGAATTGGTCTAATGGCAACTGATGGTACTATAAAATCTGGAGCATATCACAAGTTTATTGATAATGATTTGTTATTTGTACCAGATAGTGAATATCAAGCTAAAGTTATGAATATTATTTATGATAAAGTTAAAAAGAATAAGGAAGTTTCTTTAGAAGAGTTTGAAGAAATCTTGAATTATTTTAGAAAAAATGGTTGTGAAATAATAATTTTAGGTTGTACTGAGTTATCTGTTGTTTATAGTTATTTAAAAATAAGGTATAATGATATTGTAGATAGTTTGACAGTACTTGCTAAAAAAACAGTAGAAGTTTCTGGTAAGAAATTAAAGGAGTTGTAAAATGAAGAAATTTTTAATAATTATTTATTTGGTTATTTTTGGATTACTTGCTTATACTTTTATAGTTAAATTTTATAAAGCACAAATTGTAAAAAAAGAACCAATTATTATTGAACAAAGAAATGAAGAAAGTGCTGATAGTGATGTTACCACTATCAGTTTAAGTTTTGTTGGAGATTGTACTATTGGATGGGATCCAAGATATGGTTATGCTACTAGATTTGATAAGTATTTGGACGATAATAATGGGGATTTTGCATATTATTTTGCTAAAGTTAAAGATTATTTGGATCAAGATGATATAACAGTTGCGAATTTAGAAGGACAACTTACTACTTCAAATGATAAAGTTGAAAAAATGTTTAATTTTAAGGCTCCAACTAGTTATGTAAATATTTTGAAAAAAGGTAGTGTGGAGATGGTTAGTTTTGCTAATAATCATGCTTATGATTTTGGCAAAAGTGGTTATGATGAAACTATTAAAACATTGGATGATAATAATGTATTGCATTATGGATACAGTGATTATTTAATTAAGGAAATTAATGGTGTTAAAGTTGGATTTATGGCTTTTCATGATATTGATTGTGTTAAATATAGTGAAGCTAAAAAGGGACTTGATTATTTAAAGGAGAATGGAGCTAAATTAATTATAATAAGCGTTCATTGGGGAATTGAAAAAGATTTAATTCAAAATAAGGCACAACAAAAAATGGGACGCTATTTAATAGATAATGGTGCAGATTTAGTTATTGGAACACATCCGCATGTTATACAAGGAATCGAAAAGTATAATGATAAGTATATTGTTTATTCTTTAGGAAATTTTGTTTTTGGAGGAAACCAAAATCCGCCGGATAAAGATACATTTATGTTTAGACAAACTTTTACTTTCTATAAAGAAGATTTAAGATTAGATGATAATATAGAAATTATTCCAGCATCAGTATCTGGTTATAAAAATAAAAATAATTATCAACCTGTAATTCTTGATGGAGAAGAAAAAACTAGGGTATTTAATAAAATTATGAAATATTCTAGTGGATTTGATTATAAACTATAATTTAAATAAAAAGAAGAAATATTATTTGTTATTTTGTAACTTAAATATTTCTTCTTTTTAATTTTTTATTTAACGTAATTTAATATCATAAATTGTATCAGCATTATCTTCTAATGTTTTAGGATTTTCAAAAATGTATTCAAGTAGTTTTAATGATTTGGCAAAATAGAATCCATCGGCAATTCTTTCATCTATTGTGATTCCAATGTCTAACATTTTTCTTATTTCTATTTTTCCATCAATAACTTTAGGTTCATCTTTAATTCTTCCAAAAGTTATTAATGCTTCATTTGTTCCAAAGTCAGTTAAATGATGATAGATTGAATCGCAATTTATTGATCCTAAGTTAGATAGTAAGGCACTTTGATAATAAATTAAATTTTCAGTTAATGATTCGGGAAGTAAATCGTGATTATCCATAAATTTAAATATTTTCATAACAATATATCTAATAAATTTTGGCATATGACCAACTTTGTCCACTAAATCATCAGTATTATTTGTCTTATTATTTCTTATGTTGGTTACTTTACCGCTAGTTTTATCACTTATAGTTTTTAAATTATCATCTTTATTAATTCTTACAGATGTAAAAACTTCTTCAGAATGATCGGTAAATTCTTTTTTTGCTACAAAACCAAGTGATATGTATTTACGGTCATAAAATGTTTTGTTAATAATAAATCTATTTAGTAAAGGTCTATTATAAATTAGTTTGCCAATAGCAATACAGAAGGTATGAAAATAAGTTAAATGTTCATATTCTTCTTTCTTTTTTAATTTATTAACATAATCAATTAAGTTAGTAACATCTATTTTTGCTGATATATATACGTCAGAATCACATCGTTTGGGCATTATTTCTAACATTAAACTATGCATACCATCTAAATCTTTAACTTTAATTCCATCTCTTCTATTCATTTTGATTCTCCTATTCATAGAAAAATTATAACATTAATAAAAATATATGTCTATTTTGTAGGCAAATTTATTAAATTTGTGCTATAATAGGGCTATTGGATGGAGGGAATTATGAAAGTTTATAAAAAAGAATTACCTAAAAATGTTAGAAAAATGTTTAAATATGAAAAAGGCGTTAAGGTTAAAGTATTAAATAGTTTATATTATGGTAAGAAGAAACAAAAATAGTTTCTTTTTTTATTGAAAAGTGGTAGATTAGGTGTAGTTTGGATTTGATGTTATGGAAGAAAATAATTTTTCAACTTTTATTAAAGAATTAAGAATGGAAAAAGGACTTAGTCAAGAGGAACTTGCTAAGGCTTTGTATGTTCATAGGACAACTGTTAATAAATGGGAGAATGATAATGTTATTCCACTTAATGATAAGTTGTTGTTAATTGCTGACTATTTTGATATTTCAGTAGATGAATTATTAAATGGGAAAAGAAGTGATATTAACACTGCTTCTTCAACAAGAAATAACACAATTGTTGAACTTATTAAATCTAAAACTAGAAGTCAAAAGTTACTTATATATTCAGTATTAGTTACATTAATATTAATACTTGGATTCTTAGCTTATTATTTTATTAGTAATTATAATTCAATAAAACTATATAGAGTATATGGTGAGAATAAAAATATTAGAACTAGAGATGGTTTATTATTCTTTTCAAAAGATAAAATTTATTTTAAACCTGGTAATTTTTATGATGTTAATGATAACATTGTTAGTGTTGATTTAATAAGGTTATATTATTTTGATGAAAATAACAATGAAGTAATTCTTTTGACTGGTGCATCAAAAAATTTGATTATTGAAAAGGAAAAATCTAGAGAAACATTTGTAGATAGAATCTATAGGAATGAAAAATTTTATATGGATGCTTGTTATAAAAATACTTGTCAAAAGATGGAATTAAGTTATTTTAATGATTTTAGTAATGATAATTTAATTAATGATGAAGTAGAAAATAAGAGTGTTAGAAAAATAAATATGAAAGTTAAAAGCAAAGATGATCTTATAAATAGTTTAATTCAAAATGGTTTTACATTTAATGAAAATGATATGAGCTATGTCAAAAATGATGATGATGTGGTATATAGTTATTTAACTTTGGCTGATGTTATTTATATTAATTCTGTAAAAAAGGAATCCAATTTTTTGTTAAAAATTTATCTTAACACAAACACCATAATAGTTGATGAAAATATTAATTTGGATAATATGAAAAATATTTATATTTCTGACTATACAAATAAGAAAGATAAGAATTATAATACATTTAAAAAATATTATGATAGATTTTTATCCAAGTATTTTAGGGATTTTTTGGTAGTGTGAATGACTTTCACTACCTTTTTTAGTTTTTTTGAGTTATGGTGGAAATAGGAAAGGAGTGTGATGTAAGATAAAACTAGTTAGATTATCTTTATGTTTGTTAAGTATAGTATTCTTTATCAATGTCCGAGCCGATGAAGTTTACTACACAAACTCACATGGGGTAAGTTTAACAGAAGAACAATATAACTTTTTAACTGAACTACACTTTGATGGTTATCAAGATTATATAACTGAAGCTACACACAATAAGTATCTATCAATGGGTTTATATGATGAAAAAGTAACTAAAAAGGTCATAGAAGATTTTGACGATACTGGTAATTCAATAAATGCTCAATTACACGAAACAACTGCAAAAAAATTGGTTCTTTCCCGTGTATGCTCCGGTAATCTTTGTACTCTTGTAACTACATTACAATGGAAGGGAGCACCAAGAGTTATAAGTTATGATGTTATAGGATCATATTTATATGGTAATTTAACAAGAATAACTACACCTATAACACATTTATATTGGTCCGGCCAGGCAATTGAGTTTACGGATCGGGTATATAGTGGAAATGGCTATGGATGCACAGTTTTACTTCAAAATAGTTCAGTTCAAATGGTAATTTCTCAGGATGTCGATGTAAGAGTTGATGGCCCTGGTACATTCTATTCTTCTTATCAACATGCGACAAAAAGGATAACTCTAGAAACTAGTAAAAAGTATACAACTGGCTTTGGTGGAGATGGTGGCGTATTCTTCTTTTACGGATCTGCTGTTGGAGTTTATGATCAAATGGCTGGCGTTGACGTTCATTTATCCTGATAGTCTTTTGTATAATAATGTAAATGGTTATTAAATTAACCTTGTCAAATGTTTAAAATTTTTTCTCAATGAAACTTCAACAATCAAAACAAAATGATTTTGGTAAAAAAGTTTTTGGCTAGTGGTGAAGAACCCTAGTTTTTTTGTTGATTAAATTTTTTTCTTTATGATAAAGATAATTTGTGATATGATGGATGTGAGGTATAAAGATGAAAAAATTAATTATATTAATTGTTTGTTTTACATTATTATGTGGATGTACTAAAATAAATAATGATAACATTAACGATATCATTAATAGTGTTGTATCTAGTGATAATGATAGAGCAAATCAGTATAGAAATGGTTATAAATTTTATTTACCTAATAATTTAAGTACAATAAAAATAGATGATAAAAATAATGTTTTTAAAGAAAATGATATTAAATATTATATGTTTGTAGATATAGTTAGTTATTATCATAAAGTTGAAAATAAATATCAAGTTAATGAAAAAGCTTATTATAGTTCTTTAATAAATTATAATAATAAGAGTGGTTATGTAGAAGTAAATGTAAAAAATGATAAATATTTAATTGAAATAATGTATAATTATGCTAAAATAGAAGTGATAGTAAATAGTAATGATATTGCTAGTGCTATTACTAATAGTTTAATTATATTAACTTCGGTAAATTATAATGATGATATTATTGATAATTTGTTAGAAGAAGATGTTTTAAATTATAGTGAAGAAACTTTTAATATATTTGAAACTAATTCTAATGATTCTAACTTTTTAAAAGTAGTAGAAGAGTATGATAACTATAATGAAGATGAAGTTCCAGATTATGATTTGATAAAGGAGAATTAATATGAGCGTATTTAAAAAAATTAAAGATGTATTATTTGATATAGAAGATGATGAAGAAACAAGTGTAAGTAGAGAAACAACTACCAAAGTAGTTAAAGAAAACAATCCAATTAAAGAAGTTAAAATGCCAGTAGAAGATAACCATGATGATGAAATTAGTTCTGAAATGCCAAAGAAAAATAATAGTTTTAATTTTCCACTTGATTTTGATGATGATTTACCAAGTAGAAGTGATAAAAGTTCTGTAGAACCAAAGAAAAATACTTATAATAAAGTAAATAATGATTTATTTGATGATGATTTTGATGTTCCAAGAAGAAATAGAGAAGATTATATAGTAAAAGAAACTGATTATAATAAGAAAGAACAACCTAGAGATTATTCTAAGTTTTTACAACCAAAGAAAGAAGAAAAAAAGATATTTAGACCATCTCCTGTAATTTCTCCGGTTTATGGTGTATTAAATCAAAATTATACTAAAGATGATGTTATTGTTAAAACTGATACTGGAGTTAAAAGTCCTACTTTAGAAGATGTTAGAAAAAAAGCGTATGAAAAACAAAAAGAAGAGGAAAATAAAAAGGTAGATGATGAGTTTGCTGAACCTTTAAAAACTTTAGATGAAATTTTAATAAATAATCAAAATATTAAAGAAGAACCGGAAAAAGAGGAAACACCAGTTGAAAAAGTTGATAAGAATGTTGAATTAGAAAAAAAGATAGAAGTTAAGGCAGAGGAAAAAATTAATGTTTCTGATAACGATAATAAGTCAGAAGATGATACTTTAGAAAAAGATTTATTTAATTTAATTGATTCTATGTATGAGAATAAGGATGAGGAGGAAGAAGAATGACTTTAACTCAGATTTTACCAATAATTGTATATTTATTATTAATAATTTTGTTGGTAATAGGTATTATTTTAGGAATAAAGCTTATAATTACTATTGATAATGTTAATTATTTAGTTGGTGATATAACTAAGAAAGTTAAAAGTTTAGATAATATATTCAATATATTTGATATGTTTTCTAATAAGGTAGGTTTTCTTACTGATACTATTGCTAATTTTGTAAAGAATATTGTTAATAAAATTGTAAGTTTAAAGAAAAGAAAGGAAGAGGACGAAGATTATGAGTAAAAAAAGTGGATTATTTGCAGGACTTGCTGTTGGAGCAACTTTAGGATTATTATTTGCACCTAAGAAGGGTGAAGATACTAGAAAAGATTTAGTTAATAAAATGAAAGAATTATGGAATAAGGCTAAAGATGTGAAATATGAGGATGTTAGAGATTCTATTGAAAAATCTATTAATGATATTCAAAAAGAGTTAAAAGATTTAGATAAAGAAAAAGTTCTTTCTATTGCTAAAAAGAAAGGTAAAGAAATAGAAAAGAAAGCTAACGAATTATATGATTTAGCTGTTGAAAAAGGTACACCTGTACTTGAAAAAGCGGCTTCTGATGTAAGAAAGAAAACTATTGAAGTATTAAATGACACAGTTGCTAAGTTAGAAAAAGCAGAAAGTAAAGCAAAATAATTATTGAAGATATAGTAGATATCTTCTTTTTTTATATAATAGGAATTTAATACTTAAAAAAATATAACAAATGTATGAATTTTATTGACAAACATACGTATATATAATATTAATTGCATCTAAAAAAGGTAGGTAATATTATATATAAAGCAAATAAATTTAGAATGTGATCAAATCATATTAACTAATAAAATATAAAATCAAATAATTATAAAAAATAATGTACGGTAGTGACTGCCGGAATTTAAGCCTGTGGAGACTAAAGGTTACTTTATTTGTGAAGCAGGAAAATATAGGCGAAAGCCAAATAATAAATTTTAATTTATTATTTTGTTCTATTTAAATTTATGTTATTATTAAAATGTAAGGTAGTGAGATTACTTATGAGAAATAAAAAAGGTTTTACATTAGTTGAAGTATTAGTTTCGATTGGATTACTGGCATTATTAGGATCAGTAATAGCTATTTCTTTAAATAGAGTATTTAAAGATAATAATATAAAAAATTATGATGAATATGTTGAAAAAATTAAATCTGCTGCTATGTTGTATGTTAATAATACTGTAGATATAATAAATGATTTAAATGATAATTCATTTAAGATTATAACTATTGGAGATTTAGTAGATAATGGATATTTAAATGATAATTTAGTTAATCCGAATACGAATGAAAAAGTAGGTAAAAACGAAGAAATACAAGTATTTTATGATAGTGATCATGAATTAATAGTAGTTTATCCGTATACTAATGATAATAAAGATAGTTATTTATATACTTTAAATTATAGTGTAATGTATGGAGATACAACTGATAATTTATGCTATGTAGGGTTAAACACTAGAAGTTTACAATTAATAAATCCTGATGGTACTCCAGTTAAAGATAATAATTCTAATAAAATATTAGTTCCAGAACAAAATATTAAAGCATATATGGAAAATGGCGAAGAATGTACAAATTTAAATTTATCTAGTGATAAAGTAGGAACATATAAAATAAGATATGAATATACTAAAAATTATAATGAACTATTAAATCAAGAAAGTGTAGAAAAGAAGAGTGCAGAAAGAACAATAATAGTAAAACCAAGTAAGCCTGTTATAAGTACTTTTACTATTAGACCACAAAAAAATGAAACAGATGTTAATTATAATGTGTATGATGCAAAAATGGATTTAAGTGTATCGGATATAGATGGTGTTAAATTAAAATATTGTATAGTTGGTGTTAAATCTGATGATACAACAAGTTTAAATAATTTGATGATGAAATGTAGTGATGAAGTTAAAACAGTAAGTGGAGTTAATCAATTAAATAATTCATGGGTAGATTTAACAAATGGGACAATGTCTAATAATAAAGAAACATATGTAATAAGTAAAAATTTTAATATTGAAAAAGAAATGGTTGATTATAAAGATTATTCAGAGATAAAGTTTTATGTATTTGTGAAGAATTCATTTGAAGAATATAGTAATAAATTAAATGAATATAATAATGGAATTTATAAATTAAACGTAAGAATACGATTTAATGCTAATTCGGGAATATTTAGTAATACTATTTCAATAATTGATGTTTATGTAAAATATGAAAGTATATTTAAAGATGCATTGAATTCTTCTTCATATTTAAATCCTTCAAAAAAAGATTTTTATTTTGAAGGATGGAAAGATAATAAAGAAAAGCAAATAAATGAAAATATTAAAGTTACAAGTGATATGGAAGTGTTTGCAAAATGGTATAAATTATGTGAGAAAAAAAATCAAAAAACAATAACTACTGAATGTTCTAAACCTTGTAAAAATGGTAAAGGAACACGAACGAAGAAAATTGTGGATAAAAAATATCCTGATTCTATAGAATGTGGACAAAGTGTTACAGAAAGTTGTTATACATCAGAATGTACAATAAGTTGTACTAAAGAAATATCAAAAGATTGTGATTATTTTACAAAAGATAGAATAGCAGTTGATGATTATTATTGTAGAGGTCCGAATGATTGGAGAAGTTATGCACATAAAAGAGTTTGTGTAATTGAAAAACAATGCAGTGATGGATCTACAAAAACATTTTATAGAAAAGCAACTTGGGATGATGTTGATTATACCTATTGTTGTCAAGCATTTACTTGTGCAGGAAAAAATGTAGGAATACCTAATGATTGGGTTTCAGGCCTTTAATATAAAAAAGTTCCAATTATTTATATAACTGGAAAATATGTAAAATAAAGTTTATAATGTTTAAGAAACAAGGGTGATTATTGTGGAAAATAAATTTAATATGACTAAAGATGATAATATATTTTTTGCTAAAAGAAAATTAATAGACAATATTTATAAAAGTGCAAATTTAGAAGGAATAGCAGTTACTTTTGCTGATACTTATTCTTTTATGAATAATGTTAATACGGGAAATATATCAATAGATGATATGTTAAAACTTAAGGGATTAAAAGATGCTTGGGAATATGTTTTAAATACAATAGATGAAGAATTAACGATTGATTATATTAAAAAAATACATTTTCAAGTTTGTAAAGGTCAAAATATTTTCCCACTTGGAGATTTCAGAGATAAAGGTGTAGGTGTAACTGGAACTTCTTGGAGACCTAAATTACCAATTGAATGTAATTATGAAAATGAATTAAAAGATATAATGTCAATATCAAATGATCTAGATAGATGTATTAGTTTATTTTGTTGGATTCAAAGAAGTCAAATGTTTTTAGATGGAAATAAAAGAGTGGCAAATTTAGTTGCTAATAAAGAAATGATAAGATGTGGACAGGGAATTATAGCTATTCCAATAGAAAAAATTGGTGAGTATTTTGTATTATTAATTAATTATTATGAAACAAATGATATGACTAATATTAAAGAATGGATTAGGAATTATTGTGTTGATGGTATATAAAAATTAAAATTGACAATTGAATAATATAGTGTTATTATAACTTACAAGTTATGGGGGAATGACTTATGTATGAAAGTAATGAAAAGAAAAAATTTAATTGGAAAGGATTAATTATTAAAATACTTATTATATTAATAGTGTTAGTAATTATATTATGGATTTTTCCATTAGGTAAAAAGAAAGATAATTATAGTACTGAATTTAAGAATAACCTAACTAAACTTAAAGATGTTGGAAATGGTTATTTTGATAAAGATAATTTACCTAAGGATGTTGGAGATACTATTAAGGTTTCATTAAAGGATTTAGTTTCAAATAATAAAATTGATACTTTGAAAGTAGGTAAAAATACTTGTAATGAAGATGATAGTTATATTAAGATTATAAAAAAATCAAAAGGTTATGAACTCGAAACTACATTAATATGCGGTGAAGAGAAGAATACTTCATATAGTTATTTAGGATGTATTGATAATTGTGAAGATAGTACAACAACTACAACAACTACGACTACTACTAAAAAAACTACAACAACTGCTAAGAAGGTTACTACAACAGTAAAACCTACGACTACAACAACAACTACACAAGCAAAATTTGCTGTAATCTTTAATAGAAATATGGGATCTGATGTTACTACTGTTTATGTTAGTAAATATAGTATAGTTGGAAAACCTGTAGATCCTGTTAGAGAAGGTTATGTATTTGCTGGTTGGTATTTAGATGGTGAATTATATGAATTTAATACACCTGTTAATTCAAATATAGTACTTATTGCTAAATGGGTAAGAAAATAAAAAAGCTAGAATGTTTATTCTAGCTTTTTTCGTTGGCTTTTAATTCGAATAAGATATCTCTAAGTTGCATTGCTTTTTCAAAATCAAGTTCTTTAGCCGCTTTACGCATTTCATTTTCAATTGTTTGTAAATCTTTTTTACTGGCCTTTTTAGTACCAGTATCTTCTTTGATTTCATTTGAAATAAGGTCTCTAACTTCTTTTTGAACAGTTTTAGGAGTGATTCCATGTTCTTTATTAAATTCTTCTTGAATTTTACGTCTTCTTTGAGTTTCAGTTATAGCTTTATCCATAGATTCAGATATTGAATCAGCATACATTATGACATGACCATTCTGGTTACGTGCAGCTCTACCTATTGTTTGAATTAAACTACGTTCACTTCTTAGGAAGCCTTGTTTGTCTGCATCCATAATAGCGATTAAACTAACCTCTGGAATATCTAATCCTTCTCTTAGTAAGTTTATTCCTACTAATGTATCATATTTTCCTAAACGTAAATCTCTAATTATTTTTAATCTTTCAAATGTTTTAACTTCGCTATGAAGGTATGCAACTTTCATATTTAAACTTTTTAAATAGTTTGTTAATTCTTCAGCCATTTTAATGGTTAAAGTAGTAATTAAAACTCTTTCATTCTTTTGAACTCTTATATTTATTTCATTGATTAAATCATCGATTTGGTTTTTGGTTGGTTTAACTTCAATGGTTGGATCTAGCAGTCCGGTAGGTCTAATAATGCTTTCAACAACTTCATTATTAGTTAGAGATAGTTCATAATCACCAGGCGTTGCAGAAATATAGATAGCTTGATTAATTTTTTGTTCAAATTCTTCAAATTTTAATGGTCTGTTGTCTAGTGCACTTGGTAACCTAAAACCATAATCAACTAGTGTTTGTTTACGCATTCTATCGCCATTATACATTGCTCTAACTTGAGGTAGTGTAACATGAGATTCATCAACTACTAAAAGAAAATCATCAGGAAAGAAATCAATTAAAGTTGATGGTGTTTCACCTGCATCTCTTAATGCAAGATGTCTTGAATAGTTTTCAATACCATGACAAAATCCAGTTTCTTTTAACATTTCAATGTCATATTCACAGCGTTCTTTAATACGTTGAGCTTCGATAAGTTTTCCTTTTTCTTTAAAGAATTTAATTTGTTTATCTTTTTCTTCTTCAATTCTTTTAATAGCTTCTTTTAATTTTTTTTCACCTGTAACAAAGTGAGAAGCAGGGAATATTGTTATATTTTTAAGTACTTTTATAATATTTCCGGTTAAAGTATCAAATTCACAAATACGATCTACCTCATTACCAAATAATTCAATACGAATACCATTTTTTCTTTCGTTAGCAGGTATGACATCAATGATATCACCATTAACTCTAAAAGTACCACGATGAAAATCTATTTGATTTCGTTCATAGGTCATAGAAACTAATCGATCGATAATAAAGTTTCTTCCAACATTATCACCTTGTTTTAAAATTAACATATTATTTTTATATTCTTCTTTTTCACCAATACCATAAATACATGATACAGAAGCAACAACTATAGTATCTCTATAATTAATTAAACTTGAAGTAGCACCATGACGTAATTCATCAATTTCATCATTAATACTAGAATCTTTTTCAATATAAGTATCAGTTTGGGGAACATATGCTTCTGGTTGATAGTAGTCGTAGTAAGATACGAAGTATTCAACATGATTTTCAGGAAACAATTCTTTAAACTCACTATAAAGTTGGCCTGCTAATGTCTTGTTGTGAGCTAAAATTAAAGTGGGTTTATTTGTTCTTTCAATTACATTAGCAATCATAAAAGTTTTACCAGTACCTGTTGCGCCTAATAAAACTTGACTTTTTTTGCCTTCATTTATTCCTTTAACTAATTTATCAATAGCAACAGGCTGATCTCCGGCAGGTTTATATTTAGATATTAATTTGAACATAAATTCCTCCATAATTATATTGAATTTTTGAGTATATATTATACTAAGTTATTATTAATTGCAAGTATCATTTATTTTTAAAGGAATAGTATAAGTTATAGTAGATTCATTTTTCTTTTGTAATTCGATTTTGATATATAATTCATTTTTATTATAGTCTAAACATGTAGATTTATAATTATCAACATGATAAGTTAAGTCTTTTAAATAATCATTTAATGATAAATTATTTTTTTCTTTATTAGTTATAATAATTTTTTCTTTATTGTTTTCATTTTGATATAAAGTACTTGTTATTGTATCATAGATTTGATCTTTATTTAAACCACAGTAATCTATTTCAGATATAAATATTGCTGTTTTATCTTTATTATAAGCAATTGTTCCTGATAAATTAAAATCATTACAAGTTGTTTCAATAGAACGCATTTCAAAGTCATGAGTATGATTTTTAGTTATTAAAATTGTTATTGTTAAAGATAAAATTAAGAAAATAATTATTAAAATAAAGTATATAGTATTATTTCTTTTTTTAGTATTTGTCAAATAATTTAAATCAATATTAAATATTTTAGAAATATTTTGTAAGATTGAAATATCAGGAATGCTTTTGTTATTTTCCCATTTTGAAACTGCTTGATAAGTTACATATAATTTATCAGCTAGTTCTTTTTGAGTTAAATTATTTTTTTTACGTATGTCTTTTATTATTTCGCCAAAGTTGTTCATGTTACCTCTATTTTTCCATATAATAAGCATAATATTCATCAAATGTGATGCCTTCATTATAAATCTTAGTTGCTAGGCTAGTACCAACATATCTATAATGCCATGCTTCATAACTATAACCAGTAATGTTTTCTTTGTTTTCAGGATACCTTAAGATAAATCCGTATTTATAGCAATTATTTATCATCCATGTATAACTTTCAGTATCTTTAAAACTATCATTTTTATCATTAAAATCAGATACATCAATTGCTAAACCAGTTATGTGTTCAGAAGAGCCTGGTCTTGCTACATAATCATCATCTTTATCACGATTCCATAATTTTTCTTGATATTCATAAGTACGATAAGAAGATAAAATTACGATAGTATGGCCTTCTTTTTTAGCATCATTTGCTAATTGTTTGAATGCTTCATAGGCTTCTTTATTTAAACTATTATTGGCATATCCATAAGTACTTGATACATTTACAATATCATTTGCTTGAAAGTCTTTATTTAATAGATGATATTTATTTACTAACATTTCATTATAATTTGTTAAATCAGTTGCAGTAGTATTTTCATAAAATTTATTATCTCTATTAACATTAACTAAAGATACAACATCACTATGACTTAGAGTTGGGTTAGCACTTAAATAATTTAGATATCTATCTAAGTTTTTAGATAAGTAATATTTTTCATTAATTATACTTACAATATCTTTATTATATTCTTTAGTTAGTAGTTCATCAATTTTGTCACTATTTAAATTATCTAATAATACTTTTATTTCTTCTTTAGAGTAGTTTAAATTTAATAATTTATATTCATAAGTTTGCTTATATTTATAATCTTTAATTAAAATTATTCCTACAATTAATAGAATCACTATTATAAATAGTTTTATTAGGTTATTTTTAACTTTCTTTTTTAGTTTGTATTTTGCCATATCACATACCACCTTCTAAATAAATTATAACACATAATAACTATATTTTTAGATTTAATTATTGTATAATTAGAATATATTAGGAGGAACGTATGGAAAAAGTATATATTTTTGGTCATAAGAAACCAGATACTGATTCAGTTGCAGGTGCAATAAGTTTTGCTTATTTAAAGAGAAAACTAGGAATTAATGCAGAGGCTAGAATCTTAAGTGAAGTAAATAAAGAAACTATATATGCTTTAAATAGATTTGGTTTTGAAGTACCTAAATATTTAAATGATGTTAAAGTTGAACTTAAAGATATTAAATATAATAAAAATTATTATGCTAATCAGAATGATTCAATATTTAATGTTTATAATACTTTTAATGAACATGGAATTACTGGTATTCCTTTAGTAGATGATCATAAGAAGTTTGTTGGTTATGTATCATTAAAAGAGCTTGCTAATGAATTAATTAAAGGTGATACTAATGAGATAAATGCTAAGTTTATGGATATTGTAGATGTTCTTAATGCTTCTAGTTATTATAAATTTGATGATTTTATAAGTGGTAATGTTTTAGCAGTTGCACTTCCTTTTGCTCAGTTTTCTGATTTTATAAATATTTATGAAGATACAATCTTGATATGTGGAAGAGATTCTATTATTGAAGATGCTGTTAAACATAAAGCTAGATTAATAATAGTAGTTGCTAATAAAGAGTTAACTAAAGAAGAAATTGATTTAATTAGATTTAATAAAGTTAATGTAATTGTTACTCCTTATGATACATTTAAAACTAGTAGATTAATTACGCTTGCTAATCCGATTAAAACTATTAAGAGATCTAGTTCGGCTGTATGTTTTGGTCCTAATGATTATTTAACTGATTTTGTTGAAATATCTAATAAACTTAAACATACTAATTATCCAATTGTTAATTCAAAGGGATATTGTGATGGAATGCTTAGATTAATAGATACTAATTTAATTACAAGAAAGAAAGTTATTTTAGTTGATCATAATGAACCTAGTCAAAGTGCGGATGGGTTAAATGAAGCAGATATTTTAGAAATTGTTGATCATCATAATATAGGTAAGATTAGTACGTTGTTACCAATTAATTTTAGAAATATGAGTGTAGGTTCTGTTAATACAATAATTTATACATTGTATAAAGAAAATAATATTGAAATACCTAGTGATATTGCAGGGTTAATGCTTAGTGGAATTATAAGTGATACATTGTTACTTGCAAGTCCTACCACTACTGAGTTAGATAAACAAGTGGCTAAGGATTTAGCAAATATTGCTGAAGTTGATTTATATAAATATGGTAAAGAATTACTTAAGAGTGGTGTTTCTAATGATGGTTTAACTATTAATGAAATAGTTTATAAGGATTTTAAATCATATGTTACTGGAGAAGTTAAATTTGGAATTGGTCAGGTATTTACAACTGATTTTAAAGAATATAGTGATAGATTAAATGAATATGTAGATGAACTTAATCATATAGCAGATAATAATGATTATAAAGTAGCTTGTTTATTTGTAACAGATATTTTAGAAAATAATTCTTATTTGTTATTCAATGATGGTGCTAAAGAGTATTTAAATGATGCATATGAATTAAGTGATATTAAAGAGGGCGAAAAATTAATGGGAGTAATATCTCGTAAAAAACAAATGGTTCCGCCTATTATGGGAGTATTGGAAAAATTATGATAAGTTATGAAAAGATAAGTATTAGAGCAAAAAGTGAAGATGAAGCGATAAATAAGGCTTATGAAACTTTAAGAGCACAAAATAAATTTAATGTGGTTATAAATAAATTAATTCCCAGATTTGATGGTGTTAGTGAGGTTTATGAAATAAGTTATAGCTATGAAAAGTTAGATAAGAATAGTCATATGGAAATTGAGAGAAAATTTTTATTAGACAAGAATAGTAATATTGATGGTTATGATTATTCGGTAATATATCAATCTTATATAGGATTTAGACCAGTTTCAAGAGTTAGAAAAGTTGATAATAAATATTATTATAATCAAAAGGGAGAAGGAACTTTAGTTAGAGAAGAGAGTGAAAAAGAAATAACTGAAGATATTTATAATAAGCTTATTGAATATAAAATAGGAAGAACTATTGTTAAATGTAGATATAGAATTCCTGTTGGAAAATATGTTGCGGAGGTCGATAAATATTTAGGAGATTTAGAAGGATTATTGGTTGTAGAAGTAGAATTTAACAGTCTAGAAGATGCTAATAATTTCGAAGTGCCAAATTGGTTTGGTAAAGAAATAACTGAAGATTTAAGATACAAAAATGATAATTTAGCTATTGCTACAAAAGAAGAAGTATGTGAATTGCTTAAAGATACTGGTGTGATTCATTTAAATAATCATTTTTCTCATACAAATTTATCTGTCAAGTGAGCATTCGCAAATTTATTTATAAAATATAAATGTTTGTTTGATAAGGGAAACCAAAAAATAATTTTGATAGAATGGGAGTGAAGTTACTTGAATAAAAATTTTATAAATGTATTAAAAACGATAAATTTTAATAAAAAATATAAATATATATTAATTGTTACAATAATGTTATTGTTTATATCAATTATTGGATATTCTTTATCATTTTTTAATAAGAATAGTTCAAATGTAGTTGCTAATATTAAAATTAATGATTTATCATTTAGTTTAACTACTAATTCAGGTGAATCAGATGATAGGGTATTAAAACTGGCTGCTAATAGTTCAGAGGTATTTAATGTTAATATTTTAAGTTTAAACTCGGTTGATGTCAATTATGAAGTTATTTATAAAATATGTACGGATGTAAATTGTACAAGTTATTATGATGATGTTCCAGATGGAGTACAAATTGGTTTAAATAAAAAGAACACTAGTAGTGCAAGTGGAACTATTGTAGGTGGTAGTACTAATCCTTCATTGGTTGGCTTGATGTCAATAAATAAAACTTCTACTGATTATTATATTTTGTTAGATTTAAATGCTGGGTATGGTTGGAATGAATTAACATTAATGGATATGTTTAGTAGAATTCATGTTGGTGATGTTAATACAGAAGTTGTTGCTTATGTTGATGGAATTAAATCTTCTACATATCCTACTTCTTGCAATTATGTTGCGAAATTAGTAGGTATTGTTGATGGTTCAGAAGTGGAACTAACAAATTCATATATAACTTGTAATAGAGATACGAATAAATGGAAAACTGTTGTTGAAGGTTTTGCGGATAAAATTATAGTTAATTTTACATATTTACAAGGAATGCCTGTTTTTACTTATACTGGTAAATACGAAACTGTTAATGCTGATACTTTAGATTGGAAAATTAGATTTTTAACAAGTGGCACATTAACATTTCCGGAAGAAGTTCCTACGCTAGATGTCTTCTTAGTTGGAGGCGGTGGAGCTGGAGCCGGTTGGGCTGAAAGTAGTTATTATGGAGCTGGTGGTGGTGGTGGTTATACCAATACCATTAGAGCAATTAATGTACTAAGTGAAACTGAATATCAAATTGTAATAGGTTCTGGTGGTAGCACGGTTCATGCTGCTGGAGCTGAAAGCTCGGCATTTGGCTATAAAGCAGCTGGTGGAAAAGGTGCATATAAAAATGTTGGTGGAAATGGAGGCTCTGGTGGAGCCAGTGGTTCTGTTTCAACTAATAATAACCCACTTGGTGGCACTGATGGATATAACGGAAATGCTGCTTCTACATCATATACTGCTGGAAAAGGACAAAGAGAGGTTCCTGGACCAAACGGAGAAACTGGTTCAACAAGGGAATTTGGTGAAGAATCAGGCAATTTATATTCTTCTGGTGGAAATGGTGTTGCTTCAAATACATCAACAGCTAATGTAGATAATACAGGTAATGGTGGCAAGGGTGCAAATTATGGAAATAGGTATCAGAATGGAAGTTCTGGTATAGTAATTATTCGAAGCCATGTTGAGTAAAAAATATTAGTATAGGATACAAGATATTGTAGAATATTTTGTATTCTTTTTTTGTTATTATTATATTTTTTCTTCATATATTTAATTGGAGGAAATAATGACTGGACTAAGCAATGAAGAAGTAGTTAAAAGTAGAGAAAAATATGGTAGTAATGAAGTAGTTGTTAAAAATAAAAATACGTTTTTTAAGTTATTATTAGAATCTTTAGGGGATCCAGTGATAAAAATACTTTTAATAGTGCTGGCTATTAAGTTAGTGTTCTTATTTGCGGATGAAAGTTGGTTTGAAACACTTGGGATATTTATTGCAATTTTTTTTGCAACTTTAATAAGTACGATTAGTGAATATGGTTCAAATAAAGCATTTAATAGATTATTTAAAGAAAATAATGTTAAAAAATGCAAAGTTAAAAGAAATAATAATCTATATATTACTAAAATAGGTGATATAGTTGTAGGTGATATTATTTATTTAATAAGTGGAGACTATGTTCCAGCTGATGGTACAATAATTGATGGTGAAATATCTCTTGATGAATCTAGTATTAGTGGAGAAAGTAAGGATATTCAGAAGAAGTTAAACGGTAAAATCTTTAAAGGAACTATTGTTACTAATGGTGAAGCGATAATGAAAGTTACAAATGTTGGTGCAGCGACAATGCATGGTGCAATAACTATGGAACTTAATGAAGAATGTGAAAGTAGTCCTTTAAAGAAAAGATTAACTCATTTAGCAAAAATAATTAGTACAATTGGTTATATTGGTGCCTTTTTAGTATTTTTTTCTTATTTATTTTCAGTTATTGTAATTGCTAATAAATTTAATCCTAGTCTTATGTTAAAGTCTATTAGCAATATTCCTCAATTAATAAATCATGTTATTTATGCTACTACTTTAGCTGTTACTATTATTGTTGTGTCAGTTCCAGAAGGATTACCATTAATGGTTGCATTGGTTCTTTCAACTAATATGAAGAAAATGATTAAAAAGAATGTTTTAGTTAAAAAGATGGTGGGAATTGAAACTGCAGGATCTTTAAATGTACTTCTTTCGGATAAAACAGGGACGTTAACTAATGGAAAGTTATCAGTATATGGCCTAGTAAATCCTTATAATAAATTATTTAATGATGAAGTTGAAATAACAAAGTATAAAGAATATTATAAGTTAATTGGTAATAGTTGCGTTCTTAATAATGAGGCTTTATTAAGTGAAAATAATATTATTAATGGTAATTCGACAGATAAAGCTTTAATGAGATTTTTTTCTTTTAAACCTAGTGAAAAAATTCTTAAAAAAGAAATGTTTAGTAGTGATAAAAAGTATTCTAGTGTGGAAACTAGTGAATATGTTTATTATAAAGGTGCTCCTGATGTAATTATTCCTAAATGTAAATATAGTTATTTTGATAAGAAAGAATTGATAGATAAAAATAGAATTAATGGGATAATTTCTAATTATATGAATAAGGGATATAGGGTTATTGCTCTTGCTTATAGGGGAAAAGTATCTGATGATTTAATTTATTTAGGATGTATACTTCTAAAAGATGAAGTTAGAAAAGACGCTATTGAAGGTGTTAAATTAATTAAGAGTGCGGGAGTAAATTTAATAGTAGTAACTGGTGATTCATTAGATACAGCTATGTATATTGGAAGAGAACTAGATTTATATAAAGATGATGATGTTTGTCTAACTAGTTCTGATTTAAGTCTTATGAGTGATGATGAATTAAAAGCCCTAGCAAATAGGATTAAAATAGTAGCACGAGCAAAACCTACTGATAAGAGTAGGTTAGTTAGAATATTTAAAGAATTAAATTTAGTTGTTGGTATGACTGGTGATGGAATTAATGATGCAGCTGCTTTAAAAAAATGTGATGTTGGTTTTGCTATGGGAAGTGGAGCAGATGTTGCTAAGGAAGCTGCTGATATTGTTATTCTTGATGATAATATATGTTCAATAAGTATGGCTATTTTATTTGGTAGAACTATTTTTAAAAATATTAGAAAATTTATTATTTTTCAGTTAACTGTTAATATATGTGCAATGAGTTTATCAATTATTGGACCTTTTATAGGAATAAGTACACCAGTGACTGTAATGCAGATGTTGTGGATAAATATGATAATGGATTCTTTGGCATCCTTAGCGTTTGCTTATGATAATCCAAATAAAATATATATGAGAGAAAAACCTAAAAGTAAAAATGAACATATAATTAATAAATATATGTATGGAGAAATATTAATAACCGGATTATATTCTAGTTTATTATGTATTTTATTTTTAAAGTTACCGGTATTTAAAGAGTTAATAAGATATGATGTTGATAATAAATATTTCTTAACAGCGTTCTTTACTTTATTTGTGTTTATTGGAATATTTAATGCATTTAATGCAAGAACAAGTAAGTTAAATTTGTTTTCTAATATACTTGGAAATAAAGTATTTATGTTTGTCTTCTTAATTGTTGGTATAATTCAGATATATTTTATATATTATGGTGGTAGTTTATTTAGAACGTATGGGTTAACTTTAAAAGAATTATTAATATGTTTAGGACTTGCTTTTACAGTTATTCCTTTTGATTTATTAAGAAAATATTTAATAGGAAGTAAAGATTATGTTTAGTTATTTAATATAACCATTTTGAACTATTCTTGTATCGTTTACTATAATAAAGGAACTATTATCTATTTTAGAGATAGTTTCTTTTAGTTCATTTAATCTTGATTTTTCAATTTCAATAATAAGTAAGTGTTTATTATCTTCGGTTTTAATTGATGTAATACCGAAGTTTTTTTCTTTAAACTCTTTAATTTTATCTTTAGTTATTTTATTTGATATAACATTTACAGTTAGATGTCCTTTAATATATTTTGAAGAAATAAATGTACCGATATAAGTACCGGTTGCATATCCTAAAGCGTATGATATTGGAATAAATATTGAATTTATTTCCATAGATAAAGCAGTTCTAGCTGCATAAAACCAGATGATTAGTTCAAAGAAAGATATAATAAAAGACGTAATTCTTTTTTCTTTAAATATAAAAAAAGTTTTAACTGTTCCTAATGTAACATCTATAATTCTGGCAGCAAATATTTTAAGACATAATAATATCATAATTGTACCTCTTTTTTATTATGGTCTAAATTAAATTAATATAACCATTTTTAATAATAAACATAGACTATTTTAGGAGGTTAGTATGTTATTTAATTTAGAGAATGAAGATTTTTTAAAGAACTATTTTAATTTAGATAGAGACGATGTTCTTAATCCTGATGAAGGTCTTGTTTTAGGTAATTTGTTTTTAGATGAATATGTGCCATATAAAAATTATAAACCTTATAAGATTAAACCTACTTGTGAAAAAGATGCTATGCTTTTAAAGATTAGAGAATATTGCTTTGCTATTGATGATTTAAATTTAAAACTTGATTTAGAACCTAATAATAAGAAATTATATGATTTATTTAAGGTATATAATGAAAGATTAAAGGTATTAGTTAAAGATTATGAGGAGAAATATGAGGTTTTAGATTTAAGTGATGATTTAAAAGGTAGATATACTTGGTATAGTGGTAAATGGCCTTGGGAAGGAGATAATAAGAATGTTTAAGTATAAAAAGATGCTTCCTTTTCCAATTAATTTAAAGAAAAAAGATATTAAGATGGCTAAATATTTAATTACTCAATATGGTGGAGCAAATGGTGAGTTAGGAGCAGCTTTAAGATATTTTAGTCAAAAGTTTTCAATGCCAACTGATGAGGGAAGAGCACTTTTAAATGATATTGCAACTGAAGAGTTTGGTCATGCGGAAATGATTTGTGTAATGGTTCATCAATTATTAGATGGTGCTACAAAAGAGGAACTAGAAGCAAATGGACTAACTAGTAATTATGTAGAGAATGGTTACGGTATTTATCCAATTAATTCAAATGGAGTGCCATTTACAGTTAGTTATTTTGCATCAATCGGAGATGCAGTTGCTGATTTAGCGGAAGATATGGCTGCTGAGGAAAAAGCAAGGGCAACTTATGAACATTTAATAGATATTGCTGAAGATTCAGAATTAATAAATATTTTATTATTCTTAAGACAAAGAGAAATCGTTCATTATAATAGATTTAAAAAATTATATGAAAAATATAAATATAATAAATAAAGATTACTGATTTGGTAATCTTTTAAAATGTAAATCAAGTGTCTATTTTAGAGATGAAATATGGAGAATAGCTATTTTCTATGTATAATTAAAATAGATGGAGGAAAAAATGAACGAAGAATTAGATTTAGAAACTTTAGATAGTGTTGTTGCTGGTGTTTCTCATGAAATAGGTGAGAATGCTACATTAAGTAATGAAAACTTGTATAGAAGACAACAAATTGAAAAATTAAAAAAAGAAAAAGAAGCTTTAGAAGCTTTAGGTAAAGATTCTGATGAAATGTCTATGGATGAACTAGATAATGTTCGTGCAGGAATGTCTAGAAGATAGAACGATTAGTTCTTTTTCTTTTGATTTAATTTTGATTCTAATTTAAAGTTAGGATTTATTATTAAAATCCATTCAATATTTTTGGTGGTTAATAATTTTATTAATGTTTCTAAATTTGATTCAAAGAAGATACAACTTTCATACATTATTGTTGCTCCTAATGATTTAAAATATTCTAAGACTCTTGGGTGAATAGGTAATTTATTATCAACAAAGGCGGTAAATTTATTGTAATTACTGTAGTTTGCTAAAACATAATAAGAATTATTTAAATTAATACTATAAATAAATGAATTTAGGATATCAATAACTAATTGTTTAGTTTGATAAAAATATTTTTCATCTTCTAGTATTTCTTTTATTTTTTGTTTTAAAAGTTCTAATTCTTTTAATCTATTGCTTCTATTAGTGTTTATTAAATCTCTTCTTGTTGTATAAAAGTTTATTATTTTTTCTAAACTTTTTAATCTTTCAGAGTTATTTGTTCTTTGTTTAGAGTATTCTAATTTTGATAATGCTGTATCTATTTGATTTAATTCAATATCTTCTTTTTGCTTTATTTCAAAATTCTTTTTTTCTTTTTCTTTAAGGGTATGATTAATATAATAATAATCACTACCATATTCAACATTATTTACTTTTTCAATATTTTGATTAATTAATTCTATAATTTCATTTAATTCATTTAATTGTTCTTCCATAATAACCCCTTTTTCTTGATTAGTTATTATATATTAAAGCGGGTGTTATGTCAAATGAAATTAATTAAAGAAATTTAAAAATGTATGCTATAATTTAATTGGATAAAGTTATTAAGATATGTGGTGAGATTTTAGGATGGTTAGAGAAAAAATGGATAAGTGTTTATATAAATGCGAAAGTATTACTGATGGATACGAATATATGAAAATGGCAAAGTATTTTCCAAAAAGAGTGTATTGGGTATTTGTAAAATTAGGTACTTTATTAAATCTTGTTATAATGGGGTTTATCTCATTGATTTTTAAAAATTGGATGGTTACCTTGACTTTCTTTGTTTTATTGGAAATATATATTTTAGTTTATTACAAATTAGAAACTGTAATCGAAAGATTTCAAAATAATAGAATAAAAAAGGGAATGGTTGAGGTTAATCTTGAAAATGAATTCTATGGGAATTTCTTTGTAGTTAGTGGTGAAAAATCATCTATAACTATTGATTATTCTGAAATAAGTAGATGCGTTGAGAATGATACTAATTTTTATTTAGAATATCCTTCTAAAAATACAGTTATAATTTTACAAAAGAATAAATGTGATTTGGAATTAATTAATTTTATAAGAAGTAAGTTTAAAAATTTAGAAAATAATTTAGGAGATAGTTCAAACTTTAAAGGAGTAGATAATTTTAAAAATACTGATAATACATTATCAATAAGTTATTTTATGACCTTTTTATTTATTTTAACTATTGGTAGTTTATGGGGTGCTTTATGGTCATATTCATTAATAGATGAATTAAATCCTCAACATGCGTTTAATTTTTTAAAAAATACTTGGATATTTTGGTGTTGGTTACCAATTCCAATTGCTTCTATAGTGCTTGGCTTTAAATATAAAAATAAAGGAATAAATTGTACAAAAAATATAGTTGCTGGATTTATAATAGGTTTTTTATTATTAATTTATGGTACATTTTGTTTAATGCCTACATTATCTGATAATTATAGTAAAATTAATGATTACAAGAATTATATAGATGCAAATATACCTAATAATGGAGAGTTAGAAATTCATAATTGGGGAACATATTTAGATGATGATAAAAAAGAATATTCTATTATAAATGTTTATTATGATAAAGAAGATGTTAGTGATTTAGTTAGTAGTATTGAAAATAGTGAGAATTGGATTTTAAGTACTAAAATAAAATCTGAACTTAAAATATTATTGCCTTCTCAATATAGGGCTAAAGAAGATTTATATTATTCGGTTTATAATAAAACTACTAATGAATATAATACTATACCTAATGAATCTGGTGTGTATGAAGTATATGCTATGAGGTATGATAAAACAAAAAAAGAATTAACAATACACAAATATAAACTTATGTATAACAAATGAGATATTTACGTTAAGTAGTATCTTTTTTAGGTTAATTAAAAAGACGATATTAAGAAATAAATTATTTAATATCGTCTTTATGTACAAAAATTGGCAGGGGTGGAGAGAATCGAACTCCCATCAAAAGTTTTGGAGACTCCTATGCTACCATTATACCACACCCCTGTGTGTATGAATTAATTATAGCATAAAATTAGATTATTTCAATATTTTTGTTGTTAAAACATATAATAAAATGGTGGTTATTATGTTAATTAATTATACTAGTAAGGAACTTGATATGATGGCAAGACTTATGAGAGCAGAAGCACTTGCTGAAGGTAATTTGGGAATGCTGATGGTCGGGAATGTAATCGTTAATAGGGCTATAGCAACTTGTTATACATTTAAAAATATTAGAAGTATAAGTGGAGTAGTTAATCAAAATCCAGGAGGTTTTAGTGGAGTTAATAGTACGTTGTATGTTGGATCAGCAACAACAAAAGAAAAACAATTAGCTGAAAGATGTTTAAAAGGAGAATATTATTACCCGGCAACGCATGCTTTATGGTTTTATGCTCCGGGAAAAAGTACATGCAAAACTAATTGGTATGAACAACCTTTTGCAGGAAGTTATAAAAAACATTGTTTTTATAAACCAAATAGCGGAGTGTGTCAAGAATTATACTAATTTATAGATATTTTTATTTTCTTGTTATATAATTTAAATTATGAAGAAAAAAGATAAATATTTGTTAATTATATTTTTTGTTATATCATTAATTTGGACTTTTTTGGTTTATTTTAATGTATTTAGTAATATGGATATTAAAATATATGATTTTATTATTTCATTTAAAAGTGAATTTAATACCTACTTTTTTAAGATAATAACTTTTTTATGTAGTATTAAATTTATAGCTTTAATGTGTATAATATCAATTTTATTAACTTTGATTAAAAAGGATAAATCATATTTATTAATAATATTAGTAACACTTGTTTCTTCAGTAGTTAATTTAATAATTAAAAATATTATAAGAAGAGATAGACCTGATAAAATTAATTGGTTAATAACGGAAAGTAATTTTAGTTTTCCATCTGGGCATTCAATGATGGCAACTGTTTTTTATGGATTTTTAACATATTTATTATATAGAAGTAATTTAAATAAAAGTGTTAAAATAATAATATTAATAATGGTATTGTTCTTAATTTTACTAATTGGAATTAGCAGAATTTACTTAGGTGTTCATTATACCTCTGATGTTATAGGAGGATTCTTATGGGGCAGTACATTACTTATACTAATTATTGTATTAACTAAGAAAGGAAAATTATTATGAAAGCATTAATAACGGGAGCATCATCAGGGATAGGTAGAGATATGGCTAAATATCTTGATAGTCTAGGATATGAGGTGTTTTTAGTAGGAAGAAATAAAGAAAGATTACAGGAAGTTGCAAATGTTTGTAAAAACGCAAAAGCAATATATGATTATGATTTATCGATTGATGCTAATGTTTATAAATTGTATGAAAAAGTAAAAGGAGAAAAAATTGATTTACTTGTAAATAATGCAGGTTTTGGATTATTTGGTTTTTTTGATGAAACTGATTTAGATAAAGAATTGGAAATGATAGATGTTAATATTAAGGCATTACATATTTTAACTAAGTTGTTTTTAAGGGATATGGTTAAATATAATAAAGGTAAGATTCTTAATGTTGCATCATCAGCGGGATTTTTTGCCGGACCTTATTTAAATACTTATTATGCTACTAAAAATTATGTTCTTAAACTTACGATGGCAATTAATGAAGAATTACGAATAAAAAAATCTAATGTAACTATTAGTGCACTATGTCCAGGACCGGTTAATACAAATTTTAATAAAGTTGCTGGTGGAGGGTTTAATACGAGTAGTTTAAGTAGCGAGTATGTTGCTAAATATGGAATTGATAAAACTTTAAAGGGAAAAATGATAATTATTCCTGGCACTATGATGAAATTAGGAATATTCTTTTCTAGATTTTTACCATATAGATTACAATTAAAAATTTTATATAAAATCCAAAGAAAGAAGGATAAATAATGTTCTTAAATATTATAAAAACAATTATTATAGGTATAATTGAAGGAATTACTGAATGGCTTCCGATAAGTAGTACTGGGCACATGATATTAGCAAATGAATTTATTAAATTAGATGTATCAAGTGAATTTTGGAAAATGTTTGAGGTAGTTATTCAACTTGGTGCTATAATGGCTGTTGTTGTTATTTATTTTAAAGATTTATTTCCATGGGGATTTAATAAAACTAAAGAAGATACTAAGAATACTTTTATTTTATGGGGAAAAATATTAGTAGGATGTATTCCTTGTGCAATAGTTGGTTTGTTATTTGATGATTGGATAGATGAACATTTTTATAATCCATGGACTGTTGCTATAACATTATTTGTTTATGGTGTTTTATTTATAATTGTTGAGAATCATAAAAAGAAAAATACAATAAAAGAAGTATCATTTTTAAATGCATTTAAAGTTGGTTTATTTCAAGTTTTATCTATAATTCCGGGAACAAGTAGAAGTGGAGCAACAATTGTTGGAGGTTTGACTTTAGGATTAGATAGAACAACTATTACTAATTTTACTTTTTATATGGCGGTACCTGTTATGGCAGGAGCATCACTTCTTAAATTAGTTAAATTTGGTTTTGCTTTTACGAGTAGTGAAATAATTATATTATTAGTTGGAATGATTACAGCGTTTATAGTGTCTTTAATTGCAATTAAATATTTGTTAAAATATATTAAAAAGAATGATTTTAAAGTATTTGGATATTATCGTATTGTTTTAAGTATAATCGTCTTATTATATTTTATACTTAGATAATATGGAGGGAGTAGTAATGAAAAAAGGTTTTATTTTTATATTAATATTGGCCGTGCTGTTTGTAGGAGCTATCTTAATTTATGATTTTAGTGATATACCTAGCGAAATGTTAGCTGGACATGATTGGTATTTAATTGAAAACAATGATGTATATGTTCTTAATTTAGAAAATAATAAATTCAGTTTTAAGAATAAAAATAATGATGAGGAAAGATATCAAAATTGTAATACTTATAAATATAATAATTCATCTAATGTGATTAAACTTGACTGTAGTATTAAAAACAATAAATTATATATTGCAACATTTGATGAAAATAAATTAGTTGCAACTATTAATGGAGAAGAGAAAACTCTTTATAAAAGTGAAGAACTTGCTTATGAATATAAATTTATGAGCGATAATGGGCTAAGTGAGCAAGAATATAATGAACTGTATAAATTGAACTTTGATGAAAAATATTTTATTAATGTTAAAGAATTTTTAACTATATATAAAGGGAAAAATAAGAAAAAAGTTGTATTAGTTTCAAATAGTTATAATTATAAAAATATTTTAGATTATGTTAAGTTAAGTAAAATATTGGATGATAGTTATAAATTAATTGCAATAGATAGTTTAAGTGAAAATGATTTACAAAGTTTATTTAATAAAATTGGAATTACAGATTATGATAATAGTTTGGTAACTGTTTATTTAGTAGGAAATAAGAATACTAGTATTAGTGAAGTAATTGATATTAAAAATATTAAAGAAATTTAAAGGGAGTTATATCCCTTTTTTGATTGTATTAATTATTTAAAAAATTCATTACTAAATCAGTTAATATATTCTTTTCTTTTGGATTGGATTCAGCTATTAATAATGTAATTGCAACAAGAGTATTATTATCTATAATTTGTTTATTTTCAATATATAAAATATTATAAAATTCAAGAAAATATATAAATAGAGTAGCCGCAATTCTTTTGTTTCCATCAATAAAAGCATGATTTTTAATAATCAAATATAGAAAATTAGCAGCTTTTTCTTCTGTGGTCGGATATAAATCTTTACCATCAAAAGATTGGTATATAGTTCCAATAATTTCTTTTAATCCTTGATTTCTTTCAAGTGCAAATAATTTACTATTATTACTAAATTTAAGTTTAGCTATTATATTTAAACAATCTTCATAATTAATTTGTTTGTTGTCTTTAGTTCCTTTGGGTTTAGTAATTCTTTTGTGATCATAATCGTCTAGTAGATCTAAAGCATTAGAATAATTATTTATTACTTTAATTATTTCTTGTGCTTCATTTCCCTTTAATTCAGTATCTATTCGTCCAGCAATATCTATTAACTTAACTGTTTTTTCAAGATATTCTAATCTTTTTTGATTAACAGAATAACCTTTAATCATATATTCTTTTAGAATTTTAGTTGCCCATTTTCTAAAAATAATACCATTTTGACTTTTAACACGATAACCAACACTTATTATCATATCAAGATTATAGTAATCTAGTTCTCTAGTTTGAAATTTGTTTGTTAATGCGCCATGTTGAGTGGTGTGTGCAAATTTTGCACATACCTCTTTTTTTCTCTAACTCTTTATCATTGAAAATATTATTAATATGTCTGGTAATTACCGTTCTATCTCTTCCAAATAATTTAGCCATTTGGTCTAGTGATAACCATACAGTTTCATCTTTCATATTAACCTCAAGTTTTACATTTTGATTTTTAAATAATACAATTTCATTTTTCATAATTTGCCTCCTTTATTGTATATATTTATTATGTTACATTCCAAAATATAGTTTTAATAAATCAACTATTTTTGGTTTGTAGTTAATATTATATACATAAAACATATGTTCGTCAATGGAAAATCGCTAGAAATGTTAAAAATTTTTAAACCTAGTTTATTTAACTGATTTTTAATTTATTAAAATGATTAAATAATATTTATAAAGTTGATTAATTTATGGTTTATGTATAATTATTAGTATGATACTATATTTGTAGTGATGGTAGATGAATTATTTAAAGAAATATAAAAAATATATAATACTATTTTGTTTGTTACTTTTGTTATCTTTTTTCTTTCCATTTTCATGTGATGATTTTTATTGGGGTAGTAAAAGTTTAAGTTTTAGTACTATTAAAGAAATATATAATGATTTATTTTTAAATGGAAGATGGTTGGGAAATTTTATTGCAATTTTTATATCTCATAACCATTTAATTAAAGCATTAGTGATTTCTATTATTAGTACTTTATTAATATATATTATTGATAAACATGAAAAAATTTCAGGGTTGATATTCTTATTATTAATACTTTTAATGCCTGTTAATAAGTTTACGCAAGTTATAATATGGGGTAGTGGATTCAGTAATTATATGATAAGTACATTCCTTTTTATTAGTGTATATTATTTAGTTAAGAAGTATTATAAAAAAAATAATAGTAAATGGTATGAAAAGATTGGGTTATTTATTGCTACTTTACTTAATTCATTAGTTGTTGAAAATATTACAGTAGGAACATTAATGGTTTTGTTTGTTTGTAATTTGATATATTTTATTAAAAATAAAAAAGTTAATATTAATTTAATAATTATGTTTATTGGTAGCATAGTTGGTGCAGTTATGATGTTTATCCATCCAAGTTATTTAAATTTACTATTTGGCACTACTATAAATGATCGATATATACTGCAAAGTAGTAGATCTTTAATTAAAACTATAAAAAATAATTTATTTATTCAAATGTTTAATTTATTAATTAATAGCAATATTCTGTTAAATGGTTTTACTATGTTTGTATTTTCTTACTTGTATTTAAATAAAAAGATAAAAAATATTAAAGTGTTAATAAGTTTTTATTTATTAACAATTTTGATAATTATAGGATGTTTATTTAAATTTAATATTTACTTTATGTTTGTAATTGATATCTTGTATTTAATAAATTATTTTTATTTAATATATATGGCATGTAAGTTTGAAAAAAGTATATGGGAAATAATTTTGCTTATGGTAAGTGTGATATTACCTTTAGTGTTTATTCAACCAATTGGAAGTAGATTATTTTTTTTACCTTATGTTTTACAAATAATTTTATTATTTAGAATTTTAGATTATAATAATGTGGTAATTAAAGATTATGTTTGGCTTAAAGTTATAGTTGCTATTATATATATTTTGCTTTTGTATATGAATATAGAGAATTATAAGTGTGAAATAGAAAGAGATAACTATATTAAGGATAATTTAGATAGTAAATTAATTGTTATTGATGATTTTAAATATTCTAAATATGTTTGGTCGGGAGATATTGATAGTAATTATTTTGGAAAATATTATGATTTGTATCATGGATATGATGAAAATATAAGATATTTTGTTAGAGGAGGGATGAATAATGATTGAGATTAAAAATTTAACAAAAAGTTATAATGGGGTAAAAGTAGTTGATAATATTAGTTTAAAAGTTAATGATGGGGAGATTTTTGCATTTATTGGTCATAATGGAGCAGGTAAAACAACGACAATTAAATCAATAGTAGGAATAAACAATTTTGATAGTGGAGAAATATTTATTAATGGTAAATCAATAGTTAATGATGCTGTAAACGCTAAAAAAGAGATTTCATATGTTCCTGATAATCCAGATTTATATGAGAATATGAAGGCGATTGATTTTATTAACTTTATTTGTGACATGTATGAAACTCCTAGTGATGTTAGAATGAATGATATAATTAAATATGCTAAGATGTTTGAAATAGAAGATAAATTAAATAATGATATATCGACTTATTCTCATGGTATGAAACAAAAGATTGCGCTTATTGCCGCTTTAAGTCATGATCCAAAAGTATTAATTATGGATGAGCCTTTTGTAGGTCTTGATCCTAAGGCAGTATTTGATATGAAAAATATTATGAAAGGAATGTGTAAGGAAGGAAAGTGTATTTTCTTTTCAACTCATATATTGGATGTTGCGGAAAAATTATGTGATCGTGTTGCGATTATTAAAAAAGGAAAAATAGTTAAAGTTGGTAAGATGAAAGAAATAATGGGAGATGAATCATTAGAAGAAGTATTTCTAGAATTAGGTGAGAACTAATGAAAAAGTTATTTTCTTTAATTAAGGCAGTATGTTCACAAGATATGGATTTATTTAAATTTAAAAATAATGGGAATAAATTTTCTAAGATATTTTTATTTACCTTTTTATGTATAATATTAATGATATCTTTTGGAACATATTATTATATGCTTGCTGATAATTTGCAAAAAGTTAATTTAACTTATTTAATGTTAGGATTGGCACTTGTTATACCTACTATATTTGTATTTATGCAAGGTATTTATAAATCACAAAATATTTTATTTGAAGCTAAAGATAATGATTTGTTAATGTCATTACCAATAAGTAAAGGAATTTTAATATTTATTAGATTCCTTAAAATGTATTTATATGAGTTAATATATGGTCTATTATTTACGCTTCCAGCTATTCTTGTATATGTTTATTTTATTAAAGTAAATTATTTATTTTATATTGTAACATTAATTATGATCCTAATGGTACCAATTATTCCAATTGTGCTCTCTAGTTTGATTGGATATTTGATTAAGAGATTTTCGATTAAGTTTAAAGCAAAAAGATTAGTACAAATTATTAGTACATTTATAATGTTTTTTGTAATTCTTTATTTTTCAAATAATAGTGAAGGATTAATAGAGAATATAGCAAGTAATGCATCTAGTATAAACGATATTATAACTAAAATTTATTATCCAATTGGTGCATATATTAGTTTAGTTAATAATTTTAATATCTTAAATTTAGTAGTTTATTTAATTATAAATTTACTACCAATTTTATTGTTTGTTTATATTTTAAATAAATCATATTTTATGGTTATTAATAAATCTAGGTCTAATAGTTATAGTAAAAGTAAAGAGTATAAATATGATCAAAAGAAGATAATGAAGGCTTTAGTTGTTAAGGATATTAAAAGATATTTTTCATCAACTGTTTATGTTTTTAATACTTTCTTCGGACTAGTTCTTATGGTTATAGCAACTATTGGATTATGCACTAATTTTGAAAAAACAATCGAATATATTTTAAGTGGAGAAATACCGGGATTAGATATAAACTGGCTTTATAGTATGGCTCCTAAGGTATTTTTCTTAATAGTTTTAGTTCTTTCATTTATGACAAGTATTACTTCATCAAGTATATCTATTGAAGGAAAAACTTTTAATATTTCGAAGAGTTTACCGATAGATACTAAAAAAATATTATTATCTAAAGTTATATTTAGTAATTTATTAATTATTCCGGTTGTGTTAATATGTGATGTTATTTTCTTTATTAATTTTAAATTAGAAATAATAGATTATATTTTAATTATTTTAGTTAGTTTAGTAGCACCAACTATTTCATCATTGTTAGGTTTAGTTATTAATTTAAAATATCCTAAGATGGATGCAACAAGTGATACGGAAGTTGTTAAACAAAGTATTAGTTCAATGATATCTGTATTAAGTGGAATGGTTATTGCAATTATAATAGGTGCTTTATGTCTAGCTACATTGTTTGGTTATATAAAAGTAAGTATAAATAATATGTTGATTTTATGTTTGGTTGGATTAATAATTTTAATGATTGTATTAGTACTGATTCTTAATCATTATGGTGTTAAAAGATATAGAGAAATTGAAGTATAAAGTAAAAGTCTTAGTATTATATTTAAGACTTTTTATTTTGCTTAAAAATATAATATTTATTTTTGATAAATGTTATGTTATTATTAAACTAGCGAAAGGAGCTTGAGTTAGTGTGAAAAAACAAATAAAGAATAAAGAAGAAAAACAATTAAAAAATTGGATGTTAGATACAACATTATTTTCTTGGTTTTTTGTAATTTTATCTTCTTTTTTTATATTAGCAATAGTATTTTTTGGAACTTATTCATTTTTAAAAATAAATACTGGTACTAAGCAAGACATATTAAATGATGTTGCAGTTACTTCATATTTAGTTGGTATAAATAGTTATTCTGATGCTTCTTTTTTAAATAATGTATTAGAAAATAATTCTACTAAAGAAGTGCTATGGTTTAAATTAATAATTCCATCTGTTTATAAATTAACTATTTTGATTTCTATAATTGTAGTATGTGTTTATTTTATGAAACTAACTAAGAATGTGAAAACATCAAGTGATTTATTTACTGATGAGAAATTAAAAATTGCAAATTTATTGAGAAAATATTTAAATATTGTTTTATTCTTATTTATATTATTAGGAATGAATGTTTTTGTTATGATTGTTTATGAAGTTTGTACTGAAATTATTTATTATTTGTTTAAACAATGTGTTACTTTTAATCAATTAAAAATAAAAGCAAAAGAATAAAAAAGAAAATTAAAAAAGGAGTATGTTTTAAAATGAAAGAATGGTTTAAAAAAACTTTTTGTTATGATGTTAAAGTTAATAAGCCTTTTTATAAACTTGTGTTAGATAGTATAGAATTTGCTTTAATTAATCCTTTGATTTTTGGGGCAATATTATATTATTTATATCCTCAAAAATTAGATAATATTATAAAAATTTTAGAAACTCTTAAAGAAATTAAATTACCACCGAGTCAGATTATTATACCGATTTGCGTTATTATTTTTGTTATTAATTGGGCTTTTGCATTTGGTACAATAGTTTGTTTATTATCTGAACAAGATAAACAGGAAAAGTTGAAGAAAAACAAAAAAACTAAGGAGTAAAAAATGTTACAGTTAAAAAATATTTATAAGAGTTACATTGTAGGTGAAGAAAAACAACAAGTTTTAAAAGATATAAATATAACTTTTAGAAAAAATGAATTTGTTTCTATTTTAGGTGCTAGTGGTAGTGGAAAAACAACTCTTTTAAATATTATTGGTGGATTAGATGTTTATGATAGTGGAGATTTAATTATTGATAATTTATCCACTAAAAATTTTACCAAAAAGAATTGGGATAGTTATCGTAATTATAAAATAGGATTTGTATTTCAAAATTATAATTTAATATCTCATTTGAGCGTACTTGGAAATGTAGAACTTGCTTTAACTTTATCAGGAATAAATAAAAAAGAAAGAAGAATTAAAGCAAAAGAAGCCTTAATAAAAGTTGGTTTAAAAGATCATATTAATAAAAAGCCTAATCAATTATCAGGCGGACAGATGCAGAGAGTAGCTATTGCAAGAGCAATAGTTAATAATCCGGACATAATATTAGCAGATGAACCAACGGGAGCATTAGATTCGAATACAAGTGAACAAATTATGGATATTTTAAAAGAAATATCTAAAGAAAAATTAATTATTATGGTTACACATAATAAAGAAATAGCTAATAAATATTCAGATAGAATAATTGAACTTAAGGATGGAGAAATTGTTGGGGATAGTAATAGTTATAAAATAACTAATAGTGAAGATGGTTCTAAAATTAAATTTAATAAGACAAACTTGCCTTATTTAACAACACTTAGTTTATCTTTAAAAAATTTGTTAACTAAAAAAGGAAGAACATTTTTAACAAGTTTTGCTGGATCTATTGGAATATTGGGAATATGCTTAGTGTTAATTTTAAATTCAGGTTTAAAAAATACAATTGATAATTACGAGAAAAAATCAGTTGCTAGTTTTCCGATTGTAATTTCACAAAATGATTATGATATAAATAATGCATTTAATTTAATGATTCAAGAAAGACCTAAATGTGAAGATGATAAAATATGTTCATATGATGATGTAGTGTCAAGTTTTAATAATAGCTATGGTTTGTTTGTGAAAAATGATGTTAAGTCTTTTAAAGAATATATTGAAAAAAATAATTTAATTAAAGAATACGCAAAATATATAGATTACATGTATGATTATCATTTACCTATTTATTATAAATATAAAGGTGAAAATGTTAAAATAACGGATGATTTTCATATAATAAATGAAGAAGATGAGTCTGCTAATACATTTACAGGAATTGAGTTCAAAAAGATAGATTTTAATCATATAAAAGACACTGATAAATATAACTTAGTTGCAGGAGAATATCCTAAAAGTGAAAATGATATGGTATTATTAATTCCAAATGATGGAGTAATTAATGATTCAATTCTATATTATTTGTATATTAAAGATAGAAGTGAAATTACTAATTTAATTAAAAAGAATGAAAAATTAGAATCTTCAACATATTCATATGATACATTCTTAAATTTAAAATACAAATTAATTTATAATACGGATACTTATCAAAAAGTTGACGGAAAATACATAAATAAACTTAATGATAAAGATTACATGAATAATTTAATTAATAATGGTATAGATTTGAATATAGTTGGTATCATTAAATCTAATTCTAGTAATGATGAAGAATTAGTTGATCCATGTATTTATTATAGTCAGGATTTATTTAATAAACATGTTAAATATATTAATAATAGTGAAATAGTTAAGGAACAAATTAATAATAAAGAAATAAATGTCTTTACGGGAGAAAAATTTGATAATATCAATAATACTTATGATAAAAATATGGTTTTATTAAATTCGATAGATATAGATAATCCGGAAAGTATAGAAATAGTACCTAAGGATTTTAATTCAAAAAATAAAATTAAAGAATATATAGATAATTATAATAAAGAACAAGAAAGTAGTGGCAATACGAAGAAAAAAATAACTTATAATGATCAAGCTAAATTAATATTTGATGAATTATCAGTTATAATTAATAGTGTAAGTGCAGTTTTAATTGGTGTAGTTAGTGTAAGTTTAATTGTTTCAAGTATAATGATTGCAATTATTACTTATATTAGTGTACTTGAAAGAACTAAAGAAATTGGAATTTTAAGGGCACTTGGTGCTAGTCAAAAAGATATTTCAAGAGTATTTAAATCTGAAACAATTATTGAAGGTGTTATTGCTGGAGTGTTAGGTGTAGGTATATCAGTATTGTTGTCTATACCAATTAATATTATTTTAAAAACATTAGTTAAAGTTAATCTTAATTTCAGTTTACCTTTAATACAAGGTGTTATAATGATTTTACTTAGTGTTTTATTAAATGTTATTGCAGGACTTATACCATCTAAGATGGCAAGTAAGAAGAATCCAGTAGATGCATTAAGAAGTGAATAAAAGTAGCAAATGAATGCTACTTTTTTAAGTGTATTATTGTTAAATTAATTGTTTTATTTAAAAATTATGTTATATTTGTGTTATAATTTAGTAGTGCTAAGAATTATAGAAAGGATATTAAATGAAAAAAATATGTATTTTAGTTTTATGTTTAATTTTAACTTTAGTTACGTTTGGTTGTGGTAATAAAAGTGTACAAAAAACAACAAATTTACAAGATACTTATAGTGCGGTTGGTAATTATTTTGGCGATAGTAGTGTAGATAGATCTAATTTAGGTGCTTTTTATTTAGATGAAGAAAATAATATTATTGTAGTTAACTTAATTGATAATAGTGAATCTAAACAAGAAGAATTTTTAGAAAAAGCTAATATTGATTCTAAATACATTAAGTTTGAACAAGGTGGACCTTATAATACTAATAGTTTAGATATTGACTTAAAAGTATCTTCGGAAAATAATAATGAAAATATTAAATTTAAAGAATATTTAAAATTAGATAATAGAACTATCTACTTAGCAGAAAACGTTAGTGAATTATTTATTGTTGAAAATAAAAATCAAATATCTTTAAGAAAATATATAATTAATAGTACTCAGTTAGTGGATAAGTCATTTGAAAGTATTACTAACTTATTAAATAAGCAATCTATTTTAAAAGATGGTGGAACGATTATATTTAAAAATAAAGATAAGAATATTACATTAATTAAATGTAATACGATAGATGTTAATAAGGATATTTATATTGGAGCTTATAATTTAAATTTTAAAAGTAATATCTGTAAGTAGAGTTTATATTGTGGACATATACTATGTGTGAATAAAACGTGTAGATAATGTCATTAACTTGAAAGTTGTTATTATAGCTAGAAAATAATTATACACTTATAAGAAATTGATATGCATTATAATAAATTGATATGAATTATAATGTTTTAGAATTGTTGATATTTATAATGCATTAATTGTTTTAAATACTAAATTTTATTATAATTATTTATTTAAAATTAAAGACTTTTATGTATAAATTTGATACTATTTACTTGGGAGAATATTAATGAAATATAATGATATTAAAACACCAGAACAATTATTACAATATATGGATGAAAGTATAAAATATGGATTTGTTGATGATAATGAAAAAATATATGGCCCTTGGAATAATCAAGAATTTCAACAAGGGTGTCAAACAAATTGGCGTTTATCTAGTCCTGAAAGATTAATTAAAGTTAGATATGGACATTGCTTTGACCAAGTTGAATTAGAAAGAGATTGGTTTAATAATCATAATTACAATTTTAAAACATTTTATATAATATTTGAACTTCCTTTTAATAATTCATATTCAATGCATACATATTTAGTGTTTGAAAAAGATGGAAAGTACTATTATTTTGAACATTCTGATTTTAAAAATAGAGGAATATATGAATTTGAAACATATCAAGATGCTATTGATTATCAAAGAAATAAACATATTGAATATAATAACCAAAGAAATGTCATAAATGAAGAAATTCTAAATTGTTTGCATATTTATGAATATACTAATCCTATATATGGTTGTACAATGAAAGAATTTATTAGTAATATTTTAGAAAATGGAAAAGAAGTTGGAAATAATATGGGAAGGATGGTTGATTTATGAAAAATAATATGATTATATATGTATCAAAAGATGGAAATGTTAAAGTTGATGTTAGTATTGAAAATGAAGATATTTGGATGAGTCAGGATGTAATGGCTAATCTTTATGGAACTACAAAGCAGAACGTTAGTTATCATATAAATAATATATTTAAAGAAGAAGAACTTGATAAAAATTCAGTTGTCAAAGATTTTTTGACAACTGCTAGAGATGGTAAAAATTATAATGTTTCACATTATAATTTAGATGCAATTATTGCTGTTGGATATAGGATAAATTCTAAAAAGGCTACTGAATTTAGAATATGGGCTACTAGAGTATTAAAAGAGTATATGATTAAAGGATTTACTTTAAATGATGAAAGACTAAAGAATAATGGGGAAAGTCCATACTTTGAAGAATTACTTGCTAGAATTCGTGATATTAGATCTTCGGAAAAAATATTTTGGAGAAAAGTATTAGACATATATGCAACAAGTATTGATTATGATCCTAAAAATAAATTATCTATCGATTTCTTTAAAACTGTTCAAAATAAAATGCATTATGCTACCCATGGACTTACAGCTGCTGAATTAATATTTACTCGTGTTGATTCTGAAAAAGAAAATTTAGGACTTACCAATTTTAAAGGAAAATGTCCAACAAGAAGTGAAACAGAAATTGCAAAAAATTACTTAACTGAAGAAGAACTTAATATTTTAAATAGAATGGTATCAGCTTACTTAGATATAGCTGAATTAAATGCTTTAGATAGGCGTCCAATGACTATGCAAGATTGGGTAAATGAACTAGATACTTTTTTAAAAATGACTAGAAAAGATATTTTAAGTAATTCTGGAACAATATCTCATAAAAAGGCTTTAGAAAAGGCTCATAAAGAATATGATAAATATATGCAAAATCATTTAACAATAGCTGAAAGAGATTATTTAGATATGTTAAATAAGGAATTATCTGAAATAGAAAAATAATAGGAGGTTTAACTATGTCTGAAAAAGAATTAGATTCAAGTGTTAATAATTACATAGAAGAAAAATGCTCTCTAAATTATGTAAAACAATTGCAATGGGATGCTGCTGTAGGTCTTCAAGAAGTAGATAGTTTAAAACCTTCAAAGTATTTAAAAAAATTAGCAGAAGAAAATGTAAATGGTGAAAAAACTATTTATGAAGTTGAACATGAATTAAAAGAGTATTATATTGAAAAAGAAAAATTAAATGATATAAATCATAATGAATTAGAATGTGATTTGGTATCAACAAGAATAGTGCAATTATTAGAAGATGAAAAGTTTGAATTATCAGTGGATTTTCTAAAATATATTCATAGATATTTATTTAAAAATATATATGATTTTGCTGGCCAATTTAGAAAAATAGATTTTTCCAAACATGAATTAATACTTAATAATGATTCAGCTTTATATGGTGATTGTAAAACTTTAAAAGAATCACTGGAATATGATATATCTTTAGAAAAAGTTAAGAATTATAAAGAGATGAATATTGTGGAAGTTATTAATAATATCACAGATTTTTCCTCAAGAATATGGCAAACTCATCCATTTAGAGAAGGTAATACTAGAACAACAGCTATATTTATCATAAAATATTTGATTAGTTTAGGATATCAAGTTGATAATACATTATTCAAAGATAAATCAGTTTATTTTAGAAATGCATTAGTAAGAAGCAATTATTTTAATAATGAAAAAAATGTTAAGGAAGATAATAGTTACTTAATTAAGTTTTATGAAAATCTATTATTAGGTAAAAATAATAATTTACAATCAAAAGATTTAATAGTGAAAGAGTTGTTTAAATAGAATTTTAAGGGCGTTTTTAAGGAATTAAAAAGTTATTGAAAATAAATATTATTTTTGATATTATATTTTTTGTGAATTTTTGTTAGGGGGAAATATGAAAAAAGATTTTAATCAAAAAAAGAGAATGGATATAAAGTATAGATGCTCTAATGAATATAATCGAAGAAGAAAAAATAATGCTGAAAGATATGGTGTATCACATTTATCTGCTGGTGAAGCAAAAGTTTCATCAAGTTCAACATTTACAGTTGGAGAATTTACTATTGAACTAAAGGAAATAGAAGAAAAAAACAATGTTCAAATAAATTCATTTGGCTCAGCAGCTGAAGTTACAGATTATGCTATATTAATGGGCGCAGAGTATTTTGAATCTGATGATAAGAAAAAAATGGGATATTATTGGACTGATACTCCAATTGAGTCAAAAAAACCATTAGATGATTATTATGATTGTCCAGGAAATGTAACTGCATATAAATTAAAAGAAGAGAAAACACAATATCATTTTTATGGATATTCAGTAGGAAAAGAAATTAGTGAAATAGAAGATCCTTGTATATTAGCAATAGATGGAAAACTATTCTTAAATAAAGATGGTGAATTGTGGACATTAAAACATAAAACAAGTTTATATCTTGAAGCAACTATTGGAGCAAGTATGGCACCTTTGGTTCCTATACCTAATGAATATATTTCTTCAGAAGTGCCTGATAGGTATTTAGGCAGAACAGCTGTAATTTTAAAAAACAATCAGAGAAGAATTGAAGAAAAAAATTTTTTGGAAGAGGTAAGGACTGGTAAATACCGTTATGTTGCAGGAAATAATAGTTCAAATATTAGAAATGTTAATGATAAATCAGTGGGTATAAGACCAATATTTAAAACCTATAAGCATTCAACTATAAATGTTCCTGAATTGAATGGTATTAAAGTTGCAGATGCCATGGATTTTCCACAAACAATTGCAACAAAAGAAGAACAAAAAGAATTGGAAGAATTATTTAAGAATAATAAGTTAAATAAAACAAATAGATATTTTCCTACAAGTAGTGAAGGAATTGTTGAAGAATATCAATATGATGGTAAAAAATATGTAAGAGTAACCGCTACATTCTTTAAAAAATCAAAAACTATTTTATCGAATGGTTGCGAATATGATTACGGTAGTAAAGTATGGGTTAGGGTAGAACCTATTAAATTAATTGTTACTAAAGATAATTTTTCATCTTTAACAGAAAAAATATTATTTGCAGGTGTTCCGTATGATAAAACAATTACACAAGATGCAATCACTTGCGTAAGAAGTGGTGTATTTATCCATTTTTTATTAAATAATAATGGAGATGATTTTTTCTTTACAGCAGAAAGTTCAATTTATGATAGAATCGTTTCTGGAACTGATTGGATGAAATTATACTTATATACAAAAAGCAAATATGCAGAATTTAATATTCCTTTTGAAGAAACTGAATTAGAAGCATCTGAAAGATATAAACAAGAATTACAAAAGGTAAAAGAATATTGTAAAAAATATAGATTAGATATGCAATATAATGATTTTAATAAGGACGTAACCAAAGGAACAATTGAATATTCATATAGAAGACCATCAGTAGAATTTTTAAACTCAATAGATAATCCAATAACGGCTACATTAGCTGCATTAGGTCCAAGAGAAATATGGAATAAACAATTTTATAAAGAGTATTTAAAAAAATATGGTTTATATGCAATAGTCATAATAAAAGAAGAAAATATAAATCAAATTTCAAACAAGTTATATGATGATATACTAGATAAATCTTACCGTTATTATTTAGGGTTAGAAAATACTGGGAAAACGTTAACTTTAAACAATGATAAAAAAATAAAGTAATAAATGTAATGTTAAATAGTTTTTCAATTAAAAAAGGGCTGATAAGAAATTTCTTGTCAGTCCTTATATTTTAAGCTCTTTTTTCAATGATACTAATTATTTAATAAATAATAAATGACATAATCATTATTAAAATTATACCAGACATTACTAAGTTTAAATTAAATACTTGAGTTCTATAAAGAATTAAATAACCAATTCTAGCTTTGCTTACTAGGAACTCGCCTACAATTACATTAGTGTAAATTATATGGAGAGAATTTATAACTATTTGAAGTTTGGAAAAAGATAATGACTTGATTTATGACTTGAAAATGAATATAAATTTGGATGTTTAAATAGTGTGGAAGAATATATTAAAAAATTTTTACAAATATAGCATATAGTGTTTGAAAGTGCTAAAAGAAATGTTATAATATTTCAAAGATTACTAAGAAAATTACTAGTGTTATTAATGAAGGAGAAATTAAATGAATGCAGAACAAAAACCAGTAATATATGAATATGAAGAAGTAAATAGAGAAATAATTGTGCTGTTTAAAGATACACCTTTTATTGAAGATGAAAATATATTTAAAAGATCACACTATTTTAAAAATGCTGATAATACAAGCATAACTACTATGTTTAAAGATGAATTACTTAAATTATTTAATGTAGCTGGTGTTAAAGAATTAAAAGACAAAATAGACAATAAAATAAGATTATTATTCAAGGTGGGTACAGGTGAAATGACATATGATGAAAAAACAAATACAGTTATTGTTTATATGGAATCTTTTAAAAATGACGTAGTCAAACCAGCAAATGATGTTAGAAAATTAAAAACAGTAATAGAGAGATTATATAAAAAAGAAAAAGTTTCATCAAATGATATAGTAAATGTTGTTAAGACTTTATCTACTGGTATTGATTCAAATATATTAAAAGACAAAGACAGAGAAAAAGTTGCACATTTAATTCCAAATTTAATTAAAAACGGAAAAATTAAAATATCATTGAAAGATGTTACAGATATTAACAAGGATCGATTAAAAGATATAATACAAATTGGAAGAGATTTATTATTAAAAAAATCTGGTGTGGAAAAGAAATTAGGAATAGAAAGAGAGCATATAGGAAAAGAATATGCTTGGCAACGTTATTTTGAAATGTATGGATCATATCTTTTATTTGGGTCTATTGAACAACAAATTCCACAAGCTGCACTTACACTAAATTCAGAACTAAGAAATACCAATAGTAACTTAGATTTGTTAACTATAAATAGATATGGATTTTTAGATGTAGTGGAATTAAAAAAATCAGATGAATTTCTTTTTAAAATTGATGATTCACATGATAATATAGTACCTACATCAAAATTAAGTACAGCTATTTCACAAGTTAATAATTATTTAATGTTATTACCATATTCGCAAGAAAGCGGAGAATTAGTTAAAGGTGCTGAATCTGCAACAGGAATGTTAGTTATTGGATCTACAAATTCTTTAATGAGAAAAGAGCATATAGAAAAATATATGCAAAAAAATAATATGACTGAAAGTGTTGTTAAATTGAAATTAAGAAAGGCACTAAGAGATTTAAATTATTCATATGCTCATATACAAATAGTTCTATATGACGAGCTTTTAGATAATTTAGAAAAATTCATTAATCAAATGGATGTCGAAATGCATATTTAATAATAAAATTAACGAGAGGAAGAACGAGTAATGAAGATGGAAAGACTAAAAGATTTAATCTTATATCAAAGTGAAAACGGTAATGTTCAAATTGCAGTTTTATATGATAATGAGGATTTTTGGTTGACACAAAAAACAATGTCTAAACTATTTAATGTTGCAGAAAATAATATTACTTATCATTTACAGAATATATTTAAAAGTGAGGAATTAAATAAAGATTCAGTTACTCAAAAAATTAGAGTAACTGCTTCAGATGGAAAAATGTACAATACAACTTTTTATAGTTTAGATGCAATTATTGCAGTTGGTTATCGTGTTAATTCTAAAGAAGCCACTAGTTTTAGAATATGGGCAACAAATACATTAAAAGAATATATAAAAAAAGGATACGTTTTAAATACTGAATTATTAAAGAATGGTCCAAAATTTGGTAAGGATTACTTTGATGAATTATTAGTTAAAATCAAAGAAATTAGAGCAAGTGAAAGAAGATTTTATCAAAAGATTACAGATATTTATAAAGAATGTAGTTATGATTATGATAAGAATAGTGAAATTACAAAAGAATTTTACAAGAATGTTCAAAACAAATTACATTATGCTATTACAGGAATGACGGCTCCAGAAATAATATATAATAGAGTTGATTCTAAAAAAGAATATATGGGATTACAAACTTGGAAAAATTCTCCTGATGGTAAAATTTTAGAGACAGATGTAGTAGTTGCTAAAAACTATTTATTTGAGGAAGAGTTAAAAGAACTTAATAATTTGGTATCTATGTATTTAGATTTTGCTGAAAGACAAGTAAAATTAGGTCATATTATTTCTATGCAAGAATGGAAAGATAAATTAGAAATGTTTTTGAATTTAAACGAATATAATATTTTAAAAGATAACGGAAAAATAAAAAGAGAAATAGCAGATAAATTAGCATTAGAAGAGTACGAGAAATATCGAATTGTACAAGATCAAAATTATATTTCTGACTTTGATGAATTATTATTGGAAACTAAAAATATTGAATCGAATAATGATATTTAAAATTATAAAGTTTAGATACATTTTTTAAATTAAAAAAGAAAATAAATTCATATTTTTAATGAAATAACTGATTCCAACTATATTTGCTAGAATTCGCCTATAAATACATTAGTGTAAATTATATGGAGAGAACTTATAACTAAAGGTTTTTGTTTAAAAAATTGTGAAGTTTGGAAAAAAGCTAATTATTTAATTTACGGCTTAAAAAATAAATCTAAATTTAGATGTTTAAATAATCTTGGTAGACTAAAAAATATGGTTTAAAAATGAAGAAGAAAAAGAAGATTATTATATTTAAAAGAAAAAGCAGTATGTAAGGAATTCTTACATACTGCTAATAATGAAAAAATTGTAAAACAAAATATTATAATTTAGATACTATTATTGTTGTTGGATTCAAAGTCAATAGTTAAAAAAACAATAAAATTTAAAATGAGAGCGATAATATATTAAAACAATATTCTGTAAGAAAATGTATTAGACAAAGAAAAACTAAAAATGGAATTTTTTTAATGAATTATTCATGATAAATTATTTGAATCTGGCTTTGACAAATTTATGATTGAAATAAAAAAGGACTGGTAAGAAATTTCTTATCAGCTCTTATATTTTAAGCTCTTTTTTCTATGATACTAATTATTTCATAGATAATAAATGACATAATCATTATTAAAATTATACCAGACATTACTAGATTTAAATTAAATACTTGTGTTCCATAAAGAATTAAATAACCAATTCCGGCTTTACTTACAAGAAATTCTCCCATGATTACACCTATTAGACTCATGGATATATTTAACTTAATACTTGAAATTATTGTTTCTTTATTAGTTGGTAATATTAAATATAATAAAGTTTGTAATTTATTTGCTTTAAATGTTTTAAACATTTTTATTTTATATTCATCTGTATTTATTAAACCATTATAAATAGTTATTAAAGTTACAATAGTGTTGATAAGTAAGCTCATTACGATAATTGATTTGTTATTTGCTCCTAACCATATAATTAATAGAGGACCTAATGATATTTTTGGCAGGCTATTTAATAAATTTAAGTAGGGATCAAATATTTTTTTTAAAATATCAACATAATAAAATATAATTGCACCTATAAAACCAATAGCAGTACCTAATATAAAAGATATTAAAACTTCTTTTAAAGTTATATATAAGTGATAGAATAAATTATTATTTTTATATAAATCAATTATACATTTAATTATTTTACTTGGAGAAGAAAATATAAAACTATTTATTATTTCTTTATTACTTAATAATTCCCAAGTTAATATAAATAAAACTAGTAACATAATTTGAATGATAGAAATAATCATTTTCTTTCTTTTTATTTTTTTTAAATATTTAATTTGATTAATACTCATTTATCTAAATCACCCCATATTAAATCATAATATATATAGAAATTTTTATCTTTTCTATTTAGGGATGGAATGAGATTTTTTTCTAAATTAATATTATAAATATTTTTAATTATGGCTGGTCTTTTAGATAAGACAACAATACGATTACAAAATGATACGCATTCAGCAATATCGTGACTTATCAATATAACAGTAACATTCATTTCTTTTAAAATAGAATAAATTTCATCTGTTATGGTTAATCTAGTTACATAATCTAAGGCTGATAATGGCTCATCTAAAAGGATTAAATCTGGTTTAGTTGCAAGTGTCCTAATTAGTGCAACTCGTTGCTTCATGCCTCCAGATAAATTATTTGGTTTTTGATTCATAAAAGATTCTAAACCAAATTTTTTTATTAATTCTTTTACATACTCGATATTATCTTCAGTTAAATTTTTTTCTAATTTTAAACCTAAACAAGCATTATCTAAAACACTTAACCAAGGAAGTAAGGCATCAGATTGAAGCATATAAGACATTTTAAGATTATCTTTAATTATAGTTCCATTATAATTTTTATCTAATTCATCAATTATATTTAGAAGAGTAGATTTACCACAGCCACTAGAACCTACTATTCCTATAAATTCTCCTTTATAAACATCAAAAGAAATATCCTCAATTGCATGTATTTCTCCATTTAAAGTATTAAAAGTTTTAGAAATATTTTTAAGTTCTAATAATTTATTCATTTATAATTAAATCTTTATAGGGAACATACTTGGTTAATAGTTTAGAATCAATCATCATATCTTCTAAATTTTTAAACATTTCTTCACTTATTAATGTGCTTTCTAACCATGAATCAGCATTTTTATATCTTTCTATTATAGTTGTTAAATCTTCTATAGATGTATTTGGAAATAAATCAATAATTATTTTAGCTATATCTTTAGAATCATTATTTTTAACAAATTTTAGTCCTTTGTTAATAGCATCTTTAAAATTATTTATTAATTCTTTGTTATTTTCAATATAGCTTGTTCTAGCATTAAAGGCAGTATATGGAACTTCACCAGCATACATACCAACTGATGCAACAACATATCCTTTGTTCATTTTTTCTATTTTAGTTGCGTTAGGTTCAAATAGATTAACAAAATCACCGGTTCCTGATAAAAATGCACTAGTTAGATTAGCAAAATCAACAGTATCGTTAGTGGTTACTCCTTTAATATTTTCATTTTTTAAAGCATTATAGAAATTAATAATAGGCATTCCACCGGGACGACCTCCTAACACTTCTTTTCCAATTAAATCTTCTAATTTAAAATTATCTATTTTTGTTCTTGATACAATAAATTGGCCATCTCTTTTAGTTAAACCAGCAAATGTTTTTATATAATCTTTTTCACCTTCATTATAAACATAAATTGTTGCTTCAGGTCCACATAAACCGATATCTACATCCTTTGATAAGACAGCAGCTATAACATTATTAGCACCACTTGTTAATATTAAATCAATATCAATATTATTATCTTTAAAATAATTATTTTTTATAGAAATATAAAAGGGAGTATAGAATGCCGAATGAGTGACCTCAGCAACTTTGATAGTAGTTAAATTCGTATTCTTATTATTTGTTTTAATAAACATAAATATTGATCCTATTACAATAATTAAACCAATTATTATATAATATATTTTTTTCACTTTTATTCCTCCTAAGTTATTTTATGTTAAAAAAATTATAGAGTGATTATTTACTTTTATAGCGAAATAATGATATAGTTATAGTAGTAAGGTAGGTTAGATATATATGAATAAGAAAGCTGTTAAATATGTTTTAATTGTTAGTGGTATAGTCTTATTGTTAGGATTAGGTATATGGGGATATAAATATATTAAAAATAGAAATGATGATAAAAAAACTAATGAGAATAAGAATGATTTAAAAGAACTGGCTAATTTAACTTCTTATATGACTAGTACTGTTACTGATGATAATAGTAATAGATATACTTTAAAATATTATTATAATGGGCCAATTAAAATGGAAACGTGCTTAATTGGTCGTTCTAATTATGGGAGTTGCATAAAAAGTAATTTCTATTTAACTATTTATGTTGAAGATTCTATTAAATTAAAGTCAAGTTGGATGTTTTATTCTTTTGAAGCTTCTTCGAATGAATACATTAATAGTTTTAAACCAACTAAACCTAAAAATTTATTTACTAAAGTTTTGAATTCTAAATTTTTGGTAATATCATTATCTAATTATACTTTTTGTAGACCAAACTATACCGGTTCTGGTTTTGACATTTTGTGTAATGATACAGGTAATGATGTTGAAAAAACTTATTATCCATATACAAAAGTGTTTGATGCTACAACTGGAGATATGATATTTGCTGTACCTACAAATAGTAATGAAACTTTGACTGCACCGTCTGGAACATATGGTACTTGTACTAAATTTAATAATAATATGTGTACTGATACTGATAATAATGCACTTTATTATTTAAAGTCTGTATACGAAAATGGTTCTTCTAAAGTTGAAGTTCGTAAAGTTACGTTTAGTGATAGTTACTATACCAACGATCATCCATTTAAATATTTAGATGAAGTGGCTAAACCAAATTAATAATATATAATATAAAATAAAGAAGGTGAATTTGTGAAAAATAATAAAGGTTTTACTTTTGTTGAATTATTAGTGGTAATTGCTTTATTAAGTATAGTTTTAATACTAACTATTTCACAAGTTCAACGAGTTAATAATAATTCTAAAATTAAATTATGTAAAAATAAGTTAAGTTTAATAGAGGAAAGTTTAAATTTATATTTAACAAATAATAGAAGTTTGTTTTCTAGTGGTGGTTTGTGTGAAAAAAAGCCTGTAAATAATATTTGCTATACAAGCATTAAAACAATTGCAGACCAAGGTATTATTGATTACGATAAAGATAAAACCATCATTAATCCAGTTAATAACAAATTATTAAATGATTATAAAGTTAAAATTATTTATGATTCAAACAATGATAAGTTTAGTTCAGAGATTCAGATTAAAAAAGAAAATGAAACTGTTAGTGATGAAAATTATGATACAATTTGTGGAAAAAGTACTGGAATTAAAGAAGAAGATAATGATAAATCTTTTTTTGAAAAAAAATCATATGATTTTAAAATAATAACTATTGAAGAAGATGGTAGTGAACATGAATTAGATTCCGGTCAAAATTCAGTTGAAAAAGCTATTAATGAAATAGGAAATTATTGTAAAAGTTTAAGCTTTGAAGGAATAGAAGATTACAGTTATGTGAGTTATGATATAAAAGATGAAAATACAGTTAATTGTATCTATAAAAAAGGAATTAGATATAGCTTATCTATAATAAATGGTAATGGTATTGTCATTGATAATATTGATAAATATACTAATAAAAAATATAAACTAAATGAAAGTGTAATTATTAATTTTAGAATTGAAGGAAATTATTTATATGATTCTATTTCGTGTAATACTTCTAATGCTACAAGTTGTGAATATAATCCGGATGATAGTACAATAAAAGTTACATTTAAAAACAAAGAAGATATTGTGTTAACAATAAACTCTAAAGATATGCTAAATGTTGGTATGTATTATGAGAATCCAGATGAAGATAATAAATATGATACTGATACAAGTAATAACCAGTTGTTTGCGACTGTAGATGAAGCTAAAGAATATTGTAATAATCATATTAAAGAAAATTATGTTTTTAATAAAGAAACTGGATATAATGAGAATACAAATGGATGTTATTATAAACTTAAAAGAACAAATCTGTCATTTGATTTAAGTGATACTAATATAGTTAGTGTACTAGTTGATCCTGGATCAAATACTATGAGTGGTACGATAACTACAATTACTGGATATAAGTATGGACAAAAGATTACTTTAAAAGTTAATTATAAAAATGGTTATGAATATGATTCGATAGTTTGTATAAGTGGAGAATGTACTTTAAATGATGATGGGACTATTACTCTTGTTTCTTATGCAGATAGTGTATCAATTGCTCCAAAATCTAAAAAAATACCGCCTAAATATATGATTTATCATCATTATCAAGATGCTGATGATATTAATGGTTATAGTAGTGTATTAATTAGTAATGATGAGCCTTTTAACGATAGTATTACTGAAAGTAATCTTTTGGCAACATATTGTGATGCGACAGTTGGAATATATAAATATGTTAGTACAATTAGTTTTTATAATAGTAGTAATCATGAAATTAATTGTTACTATGATAGAAGTGAAAGTGTTTTAGTTGAATTTGATGCAACTCTTAATAATATTAAAACTAACTCTAGTTTAAGTAATTTTGCATTAACATTAACTCCAAACAATGGTAAGGATGTGTCTGCTTCAATAATTGATTTATCTAGTTCAACTTCTAGATCACATACATATAGATATGGACAAGAAATAATATTAACAATAAGTGGTTATTCTAATGTACCAAATAAAGAACCTGTTACGTGCAATTCGAATAATGAGTGTATTATAAATACTAATGGAACATTTAAAACTACATTAAGTAATAATTTAACATTTAAACCTGGTACAGTTGAATATAAAGTATATAATCATTATCAAGATGCTGATGATATTAATGGTTATAGTACTGAAGTTGGAACAAGTGAAAATGTTTCAATGACAAATACTGATAGTACTAATTATGCAAATGTTTGTGGAAAACAAAGTAATAAAAATAGTACTTTTACATATAATGGTTCTTTAAGTTATTTAGATAGTAGCAGAAAAGAAATTGATTGTTATTTTGATAGAAATACATATACAGTAACTTTTGTAAAAGGTAATGCTAGTGCTTTTGATTCACATGTTTCTCAAATTAATATAGTTCCTGCTTCTAGTATAGTACTTGGTTTAACTTCTTTAACAAATAATAGTACTGCTATTAAATATAGACATGGACAAGAAATAATAATTAATAAAAGTGATTTTGCAACTGATTTTCAACTTGATAATGTTATGTGTAGTGATAGTAATCTTTGTACAATTGGTAAAGATGGCGTAACAAGAGTTACAGTACCAACAAACAATAATTTAAAAGTATATGTTAAGTCTAAACCTACTGAAATAGAATATAAAGTTTATCATCATTATCAAGATGCTGATGATATCAATGGATATACTGCGGATTTTGTTAAAACCATTGGAATTGTACTATCAGTTGGTGATGATAAAAACTATAATAATGAATGTAATCAATCAAAAGATGGATTTACATATAATAAAACTATAAGTTATTTGGATAGGAGTAAAAAAGAGATAAATTGTTATTATGATAGAAATGAAAGTGTATCGGTAACATTTGATTCGAAAGATCTTAATAATATTAAGACAAAATCTAGTTTAAGTAATTTTGCATTAACATTAACTCCAAATACAAGTAAAGATGTTGCTACTACAACAATTAATTTATCAAGTCCAGGAACTCATACATATAGATATGGACAAGAAATAGTACTTACTATAAGTGGTTATGTTAATGTACCGGGAGTAGAACCTGTTACGTGCAATTCAAATAATGAGTGTATTATAAATTCTAATGGAACATTTAAAACAACATTAAATAATAAAATAACATTTAAACCTGGTACAGTAGAATATAAAGTATATAATCATTATCAAGATGTGGATAATGTTAATGGATTTACTTCAGAACTTGCTGATCCTGTTACAATTTCAATGGCTGTTGCTGATGATATTAATCGTAATAATATTTGTGAAAAACAAAAGAATAAAGGAACTCATACATTTAAGAAAGCAATAAGTTATTTAGATAGTAGTAGAAAAGAAATAAATTGTTATTTTGAAAGAAATTAAGATGAGCGTTAGTGCCCATCTTAATTTTTAGTTTAGATAATAATTTAGTTTGATTCTTCTACCTTTTATTTCAATTAAATTTTCATCTTTTAAATGTTTTAATTCTCGATTCATAGCTGAACGATCAACGCATAAATAGTTAGAAAGAGAAGTAAAGTTAAATGGTAAATATATTATGTTACTGTTATATTTTTTAGATTGTTGTTTAAAAAAAGTTAAGAGTTTGTTTCTAATAGTTTTATTTGACATTATTTCCATACGATTATTTATATTAATCATTTTTTTACTTAATATATCAAGAAGATTTTTAAGTAGTTGATTGTAATATTTATTATTTACTTCATTTGATATTATGAAGTTAAAGTCTAGTACTAATATTTTGGTTTGTTCTTTTAAATAGAGTGTATAGTCATTATCTAAAAAAGGGATAGTAAAGGTTGTTATGATATCACTTTTAGTTAATAAATCAATGGTTGTTTCGTTGTCATTATAGTCTAATTTATTAATTTCAATAGTACCCTCTAGTACAATTAAAATAGATTTAGAATAAAAAATATCTTTAGGTATAATAACGTTATTAGTAAATGAATAAGTAAATGATTTTAGTAATTCTAAGATTTTATTTTGAACTTTTTCGGGAATATTTTTAAATAAATCATTCATGTTTACACCTCTATGTAAAATTTTAACATATTTTAATAATTGGTGCAATTGCACCAAAATAGTTTAATTTAGTGTGCTATACTTTTTTTAGTTAATGTAAGAAAGAGGTAGAGTAAATGAAAGTTATTAAACGTGATGGACATATGGTAGATTGGTGTCCTGAAAAAGTAGAAAATGCGATTTTAAAGGCAAATAATGAAGTTGAGGAGGAAGAACAAGCATCGTCTACTCAAATAAAAAATATAATTAAATATATTGAAAAGTTGGGTAAAAAAAGAATTTTAGTTGAAGATATCCAGGATATAATTGAAATGAAATTAATGGCGCAAGGAAAGTATGAACTTGCTAAGAAATATATTACTTATAGATATACAAGAGAATTAGTAAGAAGAAGTAATACAACTGATTTAGCTATTAAAGAATTAATTGATGGTGAAAGTGAATATTGGAACACTGAAAACTCTAATAAAAACGCTAAAATTGTTACTACTCAAAGAGATTATTTAGCAGGTATTACATCAACAGATATTACAAGAAGATTTTTACTTCCTGAAGATATAGTTCAAGCACATGATGATGGTATTATTCATTTTCATGATGCAGATTATTTTGCACAAAATGCTTTACATAATTGTGATTTAATTAATTTAGAGGATATGCTACAAAATGGAACAAATATTAATGGAGTTATGATTGAAAAGCCACATAGATTTTTAACAGCTATGACTATTGCTACTCAAATTATTACAGCAGTTAGTTCTAGTCAATATGGTGGATGTACAATCACTTTAACACATTTAGCACCATTTGTTAGAGCAAGTAAAGAAATATATGAAAGAAAATATAAAGCCAGAGGATTAAATAAAGATCAAATTAAGCAATTTGTTAGTGAAGATTTAGCTAAAGAAATAACTGATGGTGTTCAAACTTTTCAATATCAAATTAATTCAATGACTACAACAAATGGTCAAGCTCCTTTTTTAAGTGTTTGTATGTATTTAGGTGAAACAGATGAATATAAAGAAGAACTTGCTATGATTATTGAAGAAGTATTAAAGCAAAGAATTCTTGGTATGAAAAATGAAAAAGGTGTATATATTACTCCAGCGTTCCCTAAACTTTTATATGTTCTTGAAGAAGATAATATTAAAGAAGATAGTAAGTATTATTACTTAACTAAATTAGCAGCAGAATGTACTGCTAAGAGAATGGTTCCTGATTATATTTCTGAAAAGATTATGAAAGAAAATAAAATTGATAAAAATGGTAATGGACAATGTTATCCATGTATGGGATGTCGTTCTTTCTTAACTCCTTATGTTGATAAAGATGGTAAACCAAAATATTATGGTAGATTTAATCAAGGTGTTGTTACAATTAATTTAGTTGATGTTGCTTTATCTAGCGATAAGGATATGAATAATTTCTGGGATATCTTTGATGAGAGATTAGAACTATGTCATAGAGCATTACAAATTAGACATAAAAGATTATCTAAAGTAACTTCTGATGTTGCACCTATATTATGGCAATATGGAGCACTTGCAAGATTAGGTAAGGGTGAATCAATTCATGATTTATTACATGGTGGTTATTCAACATTATCACTTGGTTATGCTGGTTTGTATGAATGCGTTAAATATATGACAGGTAAGAGTCATACTGATGGTGGCAAGGGTAAAGAATTTGGTTTAGAAGTTATGAAACATATGGTAGATAAATGTAGTGAGTGGAAAGCAGAGGAAAATATAGATTATTCTGTTTATGGAACTCCAATTGAATCAACTACATATAAATTTGCTAAATGTTTAAGAGATAGATTTGGAGTTATTAAAGGAATTACTGATCGTAATTATATTACTAATTCTTATCATGTACCTGTATTTGAAGAAATAGATGCATTTAGTAAATTACAACTTGAAAGTGAATTCCAAAAATTATCTCCAGGTGGAGCAATTAGTTATGTAGAAACAGCTAATTTAACTAATAATTTAGATGCAGTAATGGAGGTTATTAAATATATTTATAATAATATTATGTATGCTGAATTAAATACTAAGAGTGATTATTGTCAAGCTTGTGGATATAATGGTGAAATACTTTTAGATGAAAAATTAGAATGGTATTGTCCAAATTGTGGAAATAGAGATCATGATAAATTAAATGTTGCCAGAAGAACATGTGGTTATATTGGTACTAATTTTTGGAATAAAGGAAGAACTCAGGAAATTAAAGAAAGAGTAGTTCATTTAGATAATAAAGAGGCGTAAATATGCGCTATAATAAAATAAGAAAAATGGATATTGCTGATGGACCAGGAGTTAGGGTATCAATATTTTTTCAAGGGTGTGCCTTTCATTGCAAAAATTGTTTTAATCAAGAAACTTGGGATTTTGATGGTGGCAAGGAATTTGATGATAGTGTAATTGATGAAGTAATAAATTTATGTAAAATGGATCATATTAAGGGCTTATCTATATTAGGAGGTGAGCCTTGGCATCCTAATAACATAGAAGGAACTACTAAGTTAGTTAAAAAATTTAAGAAAGAATTACCTAATAAGACAATATGGTCTTGGAGTGGATATAATTTTGAAGATTATTTAAGTAAACAAGAAGGTATTAAATATGTTGATGTAATTGTTGATGGTAGATTCGTAGAAGAACTTAAAGATCCAAGACTTAAATATATGGGATCTTCTAATCAAAGAGCAATAGATGTTACAAAATCACTTAAAAGTGGTAAAGTAGTGTTGTATGAAGAGGAGTAGAGATGAAACAAAGAGGATTTGAAATAGCAAAGGGGTGGGAAGATAAAGGAATAAATCTTCCAGTTAGAAAAACAAAATATTCTGCAGGATATGATGTGGAAGCAGCAGAAGATGTTGTAATTCCATCCTATAAACCTGGAATTAAACCTACACTTATTCCAACAGGATTAAAGGCTTATTGTATGGAAGATGAATGGATAATGCTTGTTAATAGAAGCAGTGGACCAAAAAAAGGAGTTATTTTACCTAACTCTATTGGAGTGGTAGATCATGATTATTATAATAATATTGATAATGATGGACATTTCTATTTTCAATTTTGGAATTTTAAGGATGAGGATTTAGTTATTCATAAAGGCGACGTAATTGGCCAAGCTATATTTCAAAAATATTTGTTAACAGATGATGATGGTGCTGAAGGTGAAAGAGTAGGCGGATTTGGATCTACTGATAAAAAATAAAATATGTATGTGATGTACATATTTTTTTAATGGTATATATTCAATAATCGGACTAATTATATAATTATATCCATTAGAATAATAAACATGGTTTCTTTTTTTTATTTAGTTTGATAGAATTATTAAAGAAATGAAGGTGTTAATGTGAAAGTATTAGTTACTGGTTCTAGTAGGGGATTAGGTGCTGAAATCATTAAAGTATTTGCTACTAATGGAGTAGATGTAATTATTAATTATAATCATAGTGAGAAAGAAGCCTATAAACTTGCTGATAGTATTACTAATGTTAATGTAGAAGTAATTAAGTGTGACATATCTGATGAAGATGAAGTTAAAACTATGTTTGATAGAATTGATCATTTAGATTATTTAATTAATAATGCTGCTATTAGTGATGATAAAGATTTAAAAGATAAAAGTGCATTAGAATTTAATCGTATATTACATACTAATTTAACAGGTACTTTTTTAGTTACTAAATATGCTATTGATAAAATGGATAAAGGAAGTATCGTTAATATTTCAAGTACTAATGCTATAAATACATATTATCCTGAATCAATAGACTATGATGCGTCTAAAGCTGGAGTTATTTCATTAACACATAACTTCTCTAAATATTTACCTGATTTCAATGTTAACTGTGTTTGTCCTGATTGGATCGATACGGACATAACTAATTTAATGGATGAAGAGTATAAGAAGAAAATTAAATTTATTAAAAAAGAGGATTTAGCTAAGTTAATATATAAAGTATGTACTAATAAGGATTTAAAAGATCAAATTATTAAAGTGAGTGGTGAAGATGTTAGATAAATACATAGATATTGTAAATAAAAAAATAGAAGATGAATTAAAAGAAATAGATAAAATAGTTTATAGTAATTCTAAAAAAGTATTGGATGCTTTTCATAAGGAAAAAGTGTTAACAACTGATTTTAATTCATCAACTGGTTATGGTTATAATGATATTGGTAGAGATAAAGTAGAGAAGGTATTTGCTGATTATTTTGGATGTGAATCGGCTTTAGTTAGATGCCAATTTGTTAGTGGAACTCATGCTTTATCAACTGCATTTTTTGGGATTTTAAGACCTGGTGATACATTATTATCTATTTCTGGTTTACCATATGATACTTTACATGAAGTTATTGGAATTAAAGATAATCCTAGTTCTTTAAAGGCATTTGGTATTAATTTTAAATATATTGATTTAATTAATAATGATTTTGATTATGATAAAATTAGAGATAATTTAAATGTTAAAATGGTCCATATTCAAAGATCAATTGGTTATAGTTTAAGAGATACTTTAAGTATTGATAAAATAGAGAAAGTTATTAAGTTTATTAGAAGTATTAATAAAGATGTAATAATTATGATTGATAATTGTTATTGTGAAATGTGTTCGTATAAAGAACCTACTGAAATTGGAGCTGATTTAGTTGTTGGATCTCTGATTAAGAATTTAGGGGGCGGAATTGCTAATAATGGTGGATATATTTGCGGTAAGAGTGAACTAGTTAATTTATGCAGTGAAAGATTAACATCTCCTGGCTTAGGTGCTGAAGTAGGACCATCTCTTAATCAAACAAGAAACTTTATGCTTGGGTTTTATGAAGCTCCAATGGTTGTTGGTAATGCGTTAAAAACTAAGGTATTTGCTAGAGAATTATTAAAGCTATTAGGTTGTGATATGATTAATAACGAACTTAATGATATAGTTTTAGGAATCGTATTTAATGATAGAGAAAAGTTAATTAAATTTGTTAAAGGAATTCAAATGGGAAGTGCGATAGATTCATGTTATTTACCAGTTCCAACTGATATGCCAGGATATGATAATCAAATTATTATGGCTAGTGGATCATTTACGGAAGGATCTAGTATAGAATTATCTTGTGATGCTCCGATAAGAGAACCTTTTGTTGCTTATTTACAAGGGGCTCTAACATTTGAATATGGTAAATTAGGAATTATTAAAGCAGTAGAGAATATATTTAGTGAGGATGATATAAATGGTAGATAAGATTGTTAATTTTATAATAGGCATATTTGGTGCTAGTTCTGGGGCTATGATAGGAAAATATATAACCGTGTTTGTTATTTCTTTAATGCCAATTTTAGAACTTAGGGGAGGATTAATAGCAGCCAGTTTATTAAAAGTTCCACCAGTACCGGCTTATATAATTTCAATAATAGGTAATTTAATTCCAATTCCTTTAATTTTATGGTTTTTAGATTCCGTATTTGCGTTTATGAAGAAACATAAGATATTAGTTAAATTTATTGATTTTTGTGAAAGAAAAGGTAATGAGAAAAAAGGCCAAATTGAAAAATTAGGTTTTTGGGGCTTAGTCTTATTTGTTGGAGTACCACTTCCAGGAACAGGCGCTTGGACAGGGTGTTTAATTGCAACATTGCTAAGAATGGATAAGAAAAAAGCTTTCTTAGCTTCTATCTTAGGAGTTATAATGGCAAGTATAATTATGATGATAGTAAGTTATGGAGTAATTGGTAATTTAATATAAAAAAAGGTTTACAAAATTGTAAGCCTTTTATTTATGGACTAAAACATGATCTCCAGCTTTTAAATAATTATCTAAAACTTTTACATCTTCTAGTCTCATATTAACACATCCATGTGATCCATTAGTTAAATATATGTCTCCGCCAAATTGACTACGCTTCGAATCATGAAAACCTTCGCCATCGGAATTAAAGGAAATAAATATTTCTGCTGGAGTATCAAGCATTAAAGTTGTATTGTAAGATTTACCATTAATCTCAGTATATCCTTTATTAGTACCTTTAGTTGTTCCGTAAGTTGGAATACCGGTTACACAATCGGCAGTAAGAACTAATTCACCTTGATAGTAGCAATATACTTTTTGATCACTTATATCTACTTCAGCATAAGTTTCTGGTAGTGTTTCTAATAAATTAATATCAGTATATCCATAATTTCCATCAGTTGTTACACAAGCAACTTTATTATCAAGTATTTCAGTAAGATATAGTTTTTCATATTTTTCAACCATACAATTAACATTATTATTTTCATCAAATAGTGCTAGATCTTCGGTAGCATATGAAGGAATAAATACTGGTATGAAATTAGATGTTGTTTCTGGTACAGTTTCTTCTATAAATGTTGTTTCAGGTGTAGTTTCTTCAACTAAAGTTGTTTCAGGAATAATTGTTGTTTCAGTAGGTATTATGGCACTTAATGTTTCATTAATAGTAGTTTCGTTATTTAAAGTAGAATCTGAAAAAGATTCATTTAAATAATTTTCTCTTATATGTTCTCCTAATTTATGACATCCTTTATAAAAACCAAATAAACTTGTAATTGCTAGTGCATATGCTATAATTCTTTTTTTAGTCATTATAAATCCCCCTTAATTGCTTTGTATTATAGCAAATAAATGTTTGAATGTCAATCGTTATAATAACTTTTAAATAGGGATAATTTTTTAGCATCACTATCAGTTATATTATGATTAGATAATAAATCATTTAAAGATATTTTATAAGATATAGCATCATTGATGTCGTCAATTATTCTAGCCCTAGAACTTGAAAGAGATTCGTTTTTATATAAATTGTAAAGCATTAGGGCTTTTAAAGTTGATTCTACATATGTATTAACTTTGTTAAGTAAACTTCTTTTAATTTTTTTATTGGAATAAAAAAGATATCTTAAATATTTTAAGCATGATAATAAATCACCTAATCTTAAAATAGTTTCTTGTTCATTTTGATTAAAGTAATCACTTGCTAAAAGTTCTACAAAAATAGGAAGTAATTCATTATATATATGATCTTCTTTAATGTACTGGGTATGAGTTATTTCATGGGCATAAACAGTTTCTAATAAATTGCACGAAGTTAAATAGATACTATTTACAACGGGAATTAAAATATTATTAAATTGTTCTTCGTAATATTTAATATAACTTTTATATTTAATTCCTTTACTATCAAATATAGTAGGAGGGATTTCAAATGGAGAAATAGTATCTAAACTTAAAATAGTATTCTTTCTTTTGCCTTTAAATATAGATAAATTATGAGGATAATAATAAACATTTTTTACATTAAATATATCTTCGTACATAGATCTAACATTATCTAGTTTTGTATTAATATCTGATGGATTTAGTTTAGAATTAGTATCAATAATATAATATAAATAATTATCTATTTTGTCATAATCACTTCTAAGATTAATGTAATTTATAATATTATTTAAATTAGCATCAAACATTTCAAAATCTAACATATAATCACTTTCCCCTTGATTAAAAGGTATGTTATCACAAGAAAGAAATAATTACAAGTTTATTTGTTTTTAGAAAATATTTTAGATATAAGAAATAATATTAAAATAGAAAATAAGATAATATCATAATATTTGGTTATATATTCAATATAAATATAGTTTTTTAATAATACGTTATTAAGAATAAATGTTATTAATAATAGGGTAATAATTAAAATTTTTTTATTAGAAACTCTTTTTATGTTATAGGTTGCCACAGAGGATAAAATAAATGAACAAAATAACCATAAATAAGATAATATATTTTGGATGTTTTCGATAAAACCTAAAAGTGATATTTCTTTAAATACCATATATTCAGGGTAACGGTATAATTTAGCTAAGTTTGTTCCTAAATTACCAATAATGATAACAAAGATTATTAATACAAGTATTGATGATAAAAGATATGATTTGTAATTATAATTTTCTTTAAACTTAGGAAATAAGATAAATGGGGTAGTGCTTATAAATGCATAGGTTAAACTACATTTTATGATATCGTAAATATTTGAAGTTAGTAGTGGAATAAATTCATCTATGTTAATTTTAGGTGCAAGTGCTGTTAAAGGAATTAAGTAAATTAAAGTATAAATAAATGAAATTATTAAAGATGTTTTTAATATAGTGTTTATTCCTTTATTAGATATATAATATATTAACATTATTAAAGGAATAAATACAATTATATCGGGAGTTCTATTTAAGTAGATAGATGATATTAGTTTAGTAATTAAAAATAAATTTAAAGTTAATAAAATAGTGCTGTATATATAAACAAATATTTTATTATCTTTTTCTGGTAATTTAGTGAAAATATAATTTATAAGTAATCCAATAGCTGTTCCTAGAATGATAGATATCCATGAATTACTTCCAATTGAATTAATAATTTTGCTTATACCTATTCCTAGAAATAAAGATATACTAGATAAACATAAGGCTGAGTTATATTCTAATTTATTATATTTCATTTTTTTTAGCTCCTATATTTTCAAAGATTGTTTCTTCACGATCTAAAATAACTTTTATGTCTAAATTATAATCTAATTCTTTTATACTATCTAATTTATTTTTAGTTTTATTGTAAATTATTTTTTTAAAACCTAGAGCATCAATATTATTACTTTTAAGAATATTTAGAAAAGATGTTGTTTCATTGTATACTGAGTCTTTAGTTAAAGTAATTAATTCTTCAATGTTATCTTTATTTAAATTTATATTATCTATTTCATTAAAGTTACCATTAATATCTATAGTTATATTTATATTGTTATTTTCATATTTATATTTAGTATTAACATCTTTAATTCTATATATAAGATTTCCTCCATTATAATTTGTTTTAAATAAAGAGTATTTGTTAGTATTGTTAAGTAAGTTATAAATTTTAATATAATCGTTGTTTATTATTACTGATTCTTTATTATGATTAAATATAATAGCATCATTTAAAGTAAATTCATTATTTACAATTTTTCCAAATGGTAAAATCATATCTTTATATTCACTAAGATAAGTTTTAATGAATTTATTATATTTAATATCAATTGTGTTGTTGTAATCATTAGTAATAGTATCCTTTATATATGCACCTACTATTTTATTTTTTTCTTTAATTAATTTAGTTATTTCTTTTATATCATCATTTGATACTATAATATTAAAGTTATTACCAATGTAGTTTTCTCTGGTTATATAATCTAGGGTTGTTTCTAATTTTTGATTTAGAACATTTTCAGTAAGTATTATAGTATCCACGTCTACTAGATATAAGAATTTGTTTATAGTTAAACCGATATTTTCAAAAGTATTATCAAGTGTTATTCCTTGATTAGTATAAATGCTTGATGCATTAGGGTTGTCTTTTTCATTTTCTCTTATTTCAACTGTTAATATATATTTATTATCTTGATAATCTATATGGACTAAAGAAACAACAGCTATGTCATTAAGACTTAGATAGTTAAAACAACCGGTGGTTAAAAATAAAGTAATTATAATTAAGATTATTTTTTTCATATTATCTTTGCTTTCTAATATTGTTTGTTAAATATTTAGATCTTTTAGTATTATTTTTTTGTTTTATAGCGATTAGGGTTTCTTTTAAATAATTAAAATTAAATGGGGCAGCAGGAAAACTGTATGATAAATTGAATGAATAATTACTTGTTAAATTTATTATTAATAGAATGAATGAGATAGCTACACCATATAAACCATAAAGTGATGCTATAAATAAACTTAGAAATCGCCATGATCTAAGGGCTGAATTAATTTCAACATTATTAAAGACCATACTGCTTATAAAGGTTAAAGATATGGTTATGATCATGATGGGACTTACGATACTTGCGTTTACTGCAGCTTCTCCTATTATTAATGCTCCTATGATGGAAATGGCTGATCCATAATTTGAAGGAAATCTAAGATCACTTTCTCTTAATATCTCACATATTAGAAGCATTATGAGGGCTTCAATGGTAGTTGGAAAGGGAACACCTTCTCTTTGAGTAATAAAGCTTATTAATAATTTAGAGGGGATTGTTTCTTGATTATAGTTGGCAATTGCTACATAATATGCTGGTGTTAGTACGGTTATAAAAAGACAAAGTAATCTTAAGATTTTAGTAAAGTTAGCATTATTTGCATATAAATAATTATCAGAAATAGGATTAATAAAGTCGGCTAGAACTGCTGGGACAATTATAGCGAATGGAGAAGTGTCAACGACTATTACTATTTTTCCTTCTAAAAGGGCATGCGCAACTGAATTGGGTTTTTCGGTTAGTTTTACTTTAGGAAATAGGTTAGATGATTCGTTAATTATATATTTTTTTAATTCGCCGGCATCTATTATTCCGTCAATATTTATACTTTTTAAAATATCATTACATTTGTTAATATATTCTTCTTTTGTTATTCCTTCTATATATAATAAGCCGGTTTTAGTATCTGTATATTTGCCGATATTATATTCTTTTATTTTAAGTTCTTTTGATTTAATTCTTCGTTTTATTAACCCAATATTTTTTTGATAATTTTCAACAAATGCATCTTTTGGACCGTATAGTTCTTGTTCGATCTCAGGAGTATTAATACTTCGGTCTAAATTGGCTTTTGTTTCTAAGGCATATATTTTGTTTTGATATACTAGAATTGTAAATCCATTAAATAAATATTTATCTATTTCATCTAATTTTATTAAGTTAAAGTTAGGGGTTGCTAAAATATTATTAATGGTTCTTTTTTTATTTGGGTTAGTTATATTTTTTAAAATGAAATTATTGATTTGTTCACTACTACAAATTGTTTCAAGATAAAAAATATAAATATTTGATAATTTATATTTAATTTTTCTTGTTTTTAAATCAGGAATATTTTTATAATTATTTTTAATTTTATTTACTATAACCATATTATCACTTGTTTTATTATGGCCTATACAAAATAAAACTTACCAATTTTTGGTAAGTTATTTGAAATAGCTTTTAAATAATGTAAGACTTTTAGTGTTTTTATCTGTTAATTCGTATTTTGATATTAAATTTTCAATTGATATTGTACCATCTATTACTGACTGAACATCATCTATAATTCTAGCTTTTGTACTTGATAGTGGTTCATTAGTATAAATATGGTATAACATATATGCCTTAAGTGTTGATTCAATATATTTAATAGTGTTTAATTTATTAAATTCTTCAATTTCGTCTTGAGGAAAAGGGTTTTTATTTAATTCTTTTAAACATTCTAATAAATTGTTTATTCTAGCATAAAATATATTTTTGTTATTATCGGTTAGGCTATTTATTAATTCTTCTACAAAAATAGGCAATATTTCATCATAAATAAATTCTTTTGATTGATATTGCGTATGAGTTATTTCATGAGCGTAGGTTGTAGCCATTATATTCGATGGAGTAAAATTGATACTTTGAATTACTTGAATATTTCCAAGTTTTTGCATAGGTATTGAACGTATAACTGAACATTTTAATTTTTTTTCTTCACATGGAATATATGTTATGGGAATATCGAAAGGTGACATAGGCGATAAGTTTTCATAGGTTTTTTGTCTTAAAAATTTAAATCTTGATGGTGTAGTAGGATAGTATAAAACTTTTTTGATGTTGAAATATTCATTAAGTATATTTTTTACTTTTTCTAATTTTAAGTTTGTTATATCAAAGTTAAAACCTTTTTTTGCATTAATAATAGCATTTTTAATATTTTCTAAATCATCTCTATTGTTAATAAAATTAATGATATTTGCTAATTCTTCATCAACATAATAATTATATAATATTTTTTGTTCTTCTTCTGATAACATAAAAAATCCCCTTTTCTTGGGGAGTATTTTAACATAAAGAGGGGATAATTGCAAATTTAACTAGTTAATAGATAGTGTCTACAAAGTCGGGAAAATATGATTATACAATTAATTATGAATTATTGCATAAAAAATCAGTCATATTTTAGACTGAAAATATATTTAAAGTTCGAACTGATCGAACATTTTTATCTATGGTGCGCCCAAAGGGAGTCGAACCCCTAACCTTTAGATCCGTAGTCTAACGCTCTATCCAATTGAGCTATGAGCGCAAAATAATTCATTTGCAAAAATAATATATCACAAAAAATTTAAAAAATAAAGTATTTTTCATTTTCATTATAAATTAGATGTGTTATTCTTATTATAGGGTGGATAAAGAATGAATATAGAAGCATTAAATATAATATTTGAAAATGGAGAAGTAATAACATTAAATAAAGAAGAATGTTCTAATTTTTATATTTCTAATGTTAAAGATAATGGAGAAGAAATTCCTTATGAACCAACTATTATAAAAAATAAACTATATGCTAATTTATGTTTAATTAAATTAAATAAAGAAATATTAGATCCTTATAAAGTTAAAAGATTAAAAAATAAAAAGGATATAGTTGAAGTGCAAGTGATATTTGGTAATAAATGTGCTAGATTTGATATTGCTTCTAATGCGAATCCCTTTATGACTGAATATAATAATGATTTAGAATATATTTATGAAGATGATAATAATTTAGGTTTATTAATGAGTGAATATAATATAAAGTATAGAAATAATTTGTTTGTTTAATACATAAAAAATTAAAATCCATTATTTGGATTTTTTATTTGTACTAAAAATTAAACCTTCTCAAGCAGAGAAGGTTAATTTCTTAAAATGGTGTCCTGTTGGAGATTCGAACTCCAGACCCTTTGATTAAAAGTCAAATGCTCTACCGACTGAGCTAACAGGACATTATAAATTGGCTGCCTCGGGGGGACTCGAACCACCGAAATGTCAGAGTCAAAGTCTGATGCCTTACCACTTGGCTACGAGGCAATTATTTAAAAGTGGTGGGAGGACATAGATTTGAACTATGGAACCCGAAGGAACAGATTTACAGTCTGCCGCGTTTGACCACTTCGCTATCCTCCCATTATATAAATGGTGCCGACAGAGGGAATCGAACCCCCAACCTACTGATTACAAGTCAGTTGCGCTACCAATTACGCTATGTCGGCAAATTAAATGGTGGGCGATATAGGACTCGAACCTATGACCCCCTGCTTGTAAGGCAGGTGCTCTAACCAACTGAGCTAATCGCCCGACTAATTATATAAATGGTGCCCGAGGCCGGACTTGAACCGGCACGAGTTATTATGCTCGCAGGATTTTAAGTCCTGTGCGTCTACCTATTCCGCCACTCGGGCGGGCACATTTGTCTTAATAACTTAAGACTTCTTGAATATACCAAATTATTTTGAATAGTGCAATACTTTTTTAAAAAAATTGTTAAAAATTTTATTTTTTTTGATGATTTTAAGTTAATTTTTGATAAAAAAGACATATAAATAGTAGGAAACATGCAAAAAAAGTAAAAAAAGTGTTTCTAATTGTTGACTTAATTTTTTTTAGTGTGATATAATCAATTTGTTCCTTGAGAGAAGGAAACGGAGAAATACCCAAGTCTGGTTGAAGGGACTGGTCTTGAAAACCAGGAGGTCGGAAACGGCGCAGGGGTTCGAATCCCTTTTTCTCCGCCATATATTATCGCGGGATAGAGCAGCTCGGTAGCTCGCCAGGCTCATAACCTGGAGGTCGTTGGTTCAAATCCGGCTCCCGCAACCATGGTTCGTTAGTCTAGAGGCCTATGACGTCTGCCTGTCACGCAGAAGATCACGGGTTCAAATCCCGTACGAACCGCCATGATGGCTTCATAGCTCAGTCGGTAGAGCAGAGGACTGAAAATCCTTGTGTCACTGGTTCAATTCCCGTTGAAGCCACCATAAAATATTAATTAAAAGCCGAAAGGCTTTTTTATCGAGAAGTAGCTCAGTTTGGTAGAGCACTACGCTTGGGACGTAGGGGTCGCAGGTTCGAATCCTGTCTTCTCGACCATTTTTGTTTTTTAAACCCATTTTTATGGGTTTTTATTATGACCTTATTTATATCTTATATCATCTAATATAATAGAGTGAGGTCAAATATGGTTAAATTAAAATATCCTTTAAAATTTGTAGGGATAACTCAAGATTATAAATCATATCATAGAGCAAATGATTTGGGATGGAATAATAAATATGGTGGAAGAACAGTAGAAATATATGCATGTGGTGATGGAAATGTTACAGAAGTAGTAGATGGAAAAAATAATTCAATGAATAATGGCGATAGTGGAAATTTTGTAACAATTGAATATGCTGATGGTTATAAAACAAGAACTTGCCATATGCTTAAAAATAGCATTAAAGTTAAAGTAGGAGATAAAGTTAATGCAAGTACTGTAATAGGAAGAATGGGAAATAGTGGTTATTGTGGAAAAAATAGAGCAAATCACGTTCATTTCATTGTTTGGAAAAATAATGTTAGAGTTAATCCGAGAAAACATGTATATATTTATAAAGATAATGTAGTTGCTAAATCTAATCAGTATCAATTACTTTATTATAATGAAGAGAAACCAATAAGAAAAAATTACATAATTATTGCAGCAAAAAATGGTGTATGGTGTAGAAAAGGTGTCGGTTTTAAATATCCTAAATATAAAGCAATACCGTATGGTACTAAATGTGAATTAATAGGAAAAAATATTGGTTATGCTAGTGGTTATAAGTGGGATAAAATTATTTATAATGGTGAAGAAGTTTATTTACCTAATAATTGGAATCGATACATATAATTAGTAAGGAAATATTTCCTTGCTTTTTTAATGCAAATAATTGATTTTTATTGAAAAATTTTATTTAATTAATATAGAGGGATAAATATGAATAAGAAAAGGTTAAAGATAGGTTTGTTTTTAGATTCTTTTTTTCCGAATATAGATGGTGTTGTTAACGTAGTTGATAATTTAGCTAAAGAATTATCTAAATATAATGATGTTGTTGTAGTAGTTCCATATACGGAAAGTGTTAATGAAGATAAAGATAGACCATATAAAGTAATTAGAATTAAGAGTTTACCTGTTCCTTTTACTGATTATCGTGTTTCTTTGATGCAAACTAGAATAAATGAATCGTATAGAATATTACTAGAAGAAAAATTTGATATAATTCATATTCATTCACCACTTGCAATTGGTTCATTAGGAGTAAAAGTTGCAAAAAAATTGAATATTCCATGTATAGCAACTATGCATACTAGATTTGATTTTGAAATTAGAAAAAGAGTTAATAATCAGTTTATTATAGATAATATTATTTCAAGATTTATTAAAATTTATAATAGTTGTGATAAATGTATTGCGGTTAATAATGCGATGAAAAAGGTATTTAAAGATTATGGATATTTATATGAACCAGTTGTTATTTATAATGGAACTGATTTAACAACTTGTAAAGATAAAGAAATAATTCATAAAATAAATGTTAAATATTCGTTAGATGAAGTATATCCTGTATTCTTATTTGTAGGTAGAATTATTGATATTAAAAATATATTTTTTATTTTAGATTCTTTAAAACTTCTTAAAGAAGAAGGTTATAAATTTAAAATGATATATGTTGGTGATGGATTTGATTTAAAAGAATTACAAAAAAGAATTGTTGAATATGATATGCAAGATTATTGTGTAACAACGGGAATGGTAACTGATAGAAATATTATTTCTGGTTTTTATAAGAGAGCTGATTTATTCTTGTTTCCATCTTTATTTGATGCATCAAGTTTAGTTCAGATTGAAGCAGCTGTTAATGAAACTCCGGGAGTATTTATTGAAGGAAGTGTTACTAGCGATACGGTAATTAATAATGTTAGTGGTTTTACTTCTTCTTATAGTGTTAATGATTATAAAGAACGAATTAAGGAAATAATAAGTGATAAAGAAAAGTTAAAAGAAGTTTCTAAAAATGCAAGAGAAATGTTAGGAAAAAGTTGGGATGGTATAGCTAAAGATACTTATGAATTGTATTTAAAAGAAATAGAAAAGAAGGAATTATAGTTATGAGTAAAGATATTAAAATAATAAATGATGAATGTACTGCTAGTTGGTATTTAGGTAGAATTGGGAAAGAAGTATCCTTATATATATGTACTTATTGTTATGAATATACACCTGTTGTAAATGATTCTTTATATATGCCAAGTAAAAATGTTTATAATTTGTTTCCGGTTTGTCCTTGTTGTGGAATGGTTATGCATGAAAATAAAGAAGTAGAGATTGATAAAGATTATAGTTTTAAAAGTATGAGTTTAAATAGAAAAAATATTCATAGATAGAAGGTTAAACGTGATTAAAAAACAAGATAATAATAAAATATTAATTATTTCTCATATGGCTGATTGTGATGGTATGGGAAGCGTAATATTAGGAATTAAATATTTTAAAAATGTTGATTATATACTTTGTGAAGCTAGTGATTTGGAATGCTTGCTTAAGGAAGATTTTAGTAATTATAAGCAAATATTTATTTGTGATTTACCCTTTTTTAAGGAGACTATTAATGTTATTGAAAATAATAGTTATTTAAAGGAACATTTAAAACATTTTGATCATCATGAATCTAGTGTAAGTGATAATAATTATTCTTTTGTAAATGAGGTTATTAGTATTGATGGGTTAACAGTGTCGGCAACTTATTTGTTTTATCAGTATTTAAAATCTTTGAGTGATAAATTAAATAAGAGATTTTATGAAGAATTTGTAGAAGGCGTAAGAGCATATGATATTTGGGATAAAAATGGTGATTTTGAATTAGGAAAGAAAATTACTAATGTTTTTACCCTTATGGAACCAGTTAGTTTTATTGATTATATTTGTTCTTTGGATGATAGTAAAGAATTTAAAATAACTAAAGAAATAGATAACTTGATTTTATCTAATGAAAATAAAATGAATAATTATTTTGAAAAAGTCTATGAAAAAATAGTTATAACTGATTATAAAGGTTATAAAATGGCTGTTACAATTAATGAACAATATAGATCTTTATTAGGTAATTATATTTGTAATAAGAATAAAGATATTGATTTTGTTTTAATTATTAATTTTGAAAGATTAAGTTGTTCTTTAAGATGTGAAAAAGATGGTGTTGATGTATCGGTAATTGCGAGTGAATTTCAACATGATGGTGGAGGACATACTAAAGCTTCTGGTTTTACATTAGATAGTGAATCTATTCCAAAAGTTAAGAAATATGTGGATTTATATTTAGATAATATTTGTAAGTAAGTATGTTCGTATTTACTTGCTTTTTTTGTAAAAAAATGTTAGAGTATGAGCTATAAAAAAGAGGGGATATTTTATGCCAGCATATATGTCTCATGTAATTATGGGAAAAAGTTTATATGATAAAGTTAAAGAAGATGAAAAATTATTTAAATTACCTATTGAAGAAAATAAATTTAAAATTTTAGCTTTAGGTCAAGATTTATCGGGATTTTCTAATATAGTATGTAGATATGATTCACATAACCAAAATTCACAGGCTTTTTTTATGAATTTAATAAATTATATAAAAGAAAATAAACTTTATGAAAATCCAAGTGTAATGTCATTCTTATATGGTCATATCTCACATTATTTTTTTGATAGTAAAGCTCATCCATTTGTTTATTATATTGAAAAAAGTTGTAAACCAGTAAATCATATATCATCACATAGTATGGTAGAAGGATTTATCGATAATTATTATGCAAAACAAATATTAAATATAGATTATATGGATTTAAAACCGGAATTTATAGGTGATCTTGATTTATCTGATGAAAAGTTGAAAGAAATGATGAAAAATATTTACTTAAAAACGTATAATGGGAGATTTGCGGTATTAAGTTATAAAATAGTTTATGAAATTTTTAAAAATACTGAAAAGGCTATAAAAGATGATCCTAAAGTTACTAAAGAAAAACTAATAAATTATAGTAAATTTTTAAAGTTTTTAGAAACAAATAAATTAAGTATTTCGGAAATTATTAATGATTCTAATTTGATATGGACTAATCCAGTATCTAATGAAAAACATAATGAAAGCTTACTTGATTTATATAATGATGCTTTAGTTAAAACAATAGAAGCTATTGATTTGGTAAATAAGTGTATTTATGGCGGAGAAGATATTTCTATTCTTTATAATTTATTTATGGATTTGTCTTATGATACTGGAGTTCAATGTGCATTAGGAAAACAAATGAATTATGTAAGAAAGTTTAAATAATATATAAGTGAGTTTGATTAGAAACTTGCTTTTTTAATTAAAGAAGGGTATTATAGCAGACATATTGGGGATGATTATATGCGTATTTATAATTTTTTTCATGAATATTCAATGCAAGAGTTAGATCTTGCACTTAATGAACTAAGTGCTTCTGAATATCGCGATTTAGAGAATATTTTTGATGATCATGGAGTTAATATGACTAAGTATCGTGAAGATAGAAGTTTAGGTAAATTAAGTGTATATTTGAAATTTCTTCAAATTATTGAGAAGAATAGAAGAAATGGTATTATATCTATGAATGAATTAACAACAAAAATTATGGATATGGTTAATAATGGAAAATGTAATAAAGAGATATGTGAGGAGTTAGATATAGATTATAAAACATTATATTATGAACTTAAAAAAGTAAAATATTTTAAGAGAAGTTATGATAAAAAATGTTTAGAAAATATTGTCTTTAATAATAATGAAAGAGAAGTTAGATTTTTGGTTATTTCTGATTTGCATTTTGGTAATAGTTTAGAAAATATTGAAGTTATTAATAGAGCATTTAATTATGCTAAAAGTAGAGGAATAAATGTAATTCTTTGTTGTGGTGATTTTATAGATGGAACTTTTTCTAGAGGTAAAAAAATTGTTGATTTATATTTTAAACAATTTGAACATTTTGCATTAAATTATCCATATGATAAAGATATAGTTACTTTTGGTGTTGGTGGTAATCATGATTATAGTATTAAATTAAAAAATGATCTTGATTTTATAAATTTTTGTAAGATGTATAGAGATGATGTTGTTGTTAATAGTTATGTTGATTCTATTCTTAATTTAGGTGAAGATACTATTTTAATGCATCATGATATAGAAGGTTTTCAAAAAGTTAATAAATTATCTAAAATTGTTTTAAATGGTCATAGACATAGATATAGCGCTAATTATATAAATCATAAAAAGTCTTTAAATATATATGTTCCAACTTTATCTAATTTAGTACAAGTTGTTCCAGAAGCATTAGAACTTGATTTGAATATAGAAAATAATATTATAGTTAATGCGAATGTTAAGGAAATATGTTTTGGTAATAGAGATATAATTTTAAGTGAAAAAGATTATGACTTTAGTGGAAATAAAATGGGGAATAAAGTTAAAGAACAACCTAAAATTAAGGAATTGGAAAAAAGAAGTTCGCAAATTGAAAAATTTAATAAAAGATATGGTTTATAAATCTCAATTTTTTTGAGATTTTTTTTAAAGTTTATGATATAGTTAATTAAGAATAGGATTGAGGCTGTGTGAGAAAGAATAAGTTAGAACTTATATTATCTATAATAGTTATATTAATTTGTCTTATTTTAGGTTATATCATAGCTAAATCTTTAATTTAGGAGAATGATTATGGATAATGAATTTAAAGTGTTAGATGAATATTTTAGAGTAGTTAATTATTTATCTTGTGCAATGATTTATTTAAAGGATAATCCTTTACTTAGAAAACCTTTAGAAATGGATGATATTAAAAAGAAGTTAGTGGGACACTGGGGAAGTGCACCTGGACAAAATTTTGTTTATGCTCATCTAAATAGAGTTATCAACAAGTATGATTTAAATATGATTTATATTTCAGGACCTGGTCACAGTGGTCAGGCTATGGTTGCTAATTCTTATATTGAAGGAACTTATAATGAATATTATCCTGAAGTAACTAATGATTTAGAAGGCTTAACTAAGTTATGTAAGAGTTTTAGTTTTCCAGGAGGGCTTCCTTCTCATGTTGCGCCAAATGTTCCAGGATCTATTAATGAAGGTGGGGAACTCGGTTATAGCTTAGCCCATGCTTATGGGGCTGTTTTAGATAATCCTAAGTTAATTGCAGCTTGTGTTATTGGGGATGGAGAAGCAGAAACTGGTCCTCTTGCAGCTTCTTGGCAAATAAATAAATTAATTAATCCAATAACTGATGGTGCTGTTTTACCAATATTACATTTAAATGGCTATAAAATTGCTAATCCGACTATTTTAGCAAGAATTAGTGAAAAAGAACTTATTAGTTATTTTGAAGGAATGGGATATCATCCTTATATAGTTAGTGGTTCTAAAGTAAGTGATATGCATAAATTAATGGCAGAAGTGATGGATAAAGTTATTTTAGAAATTAAAACTATTCAAAGTAAAGCTAAATTAAGTAATAATAGTAAGAGACCTTATTGGCCAATGATTATCTTAAAAACTCCTAAAGGATGGACAGGAATTAAAGAATATAATGGATTAAAGATAGAAGGTTCATTTAGATCTCATCAAGTTCCTATTAATGTAAGTGATGCTAATCCGGATAATTTAAAATTATTAGAAAAGTGGCTTAAGAGTTATAAAGTTGATGATTTATTTGATGCTAGTGGTAGGGTAATTAAGGAAATAAGAGATTTTGTTCCTAAAAAAGATAAAAGAATGAGTAGTAGTAAATATGCTAATGGAGGATTACTTCTTAAGGATTTAAAATTACCTGATTATAAAGATTATGCTGTTAAGTTTGAAGGCCATGGAACTGTTGTGGCAAGCGATATGTTAAATTTAGGCACTTATTTAATGGATGTTATTAAGAAAAATGATAATTTTAGAATTTTTGGACCTGATGAAGCGTTATCTAATAGATTTAATGATGTTTTTAAAGTTACTAATAGAAAATGGAATGGTCAGTTACTTTCTAGTGATGAATATTTAGCAGCAAATGGCAAAGTTATTGACAGTATTTTATCTGAACATGTCTGTGAAGGCTTATTAGAAGGATATTTGTTAACTGGTAGACATGGCTTAATGCATAGTTATGAGGCATTTATAAGAATTGTAGATTCTATGGCAAGTCAACATGCTAAGTGGATTAAAATGTGTAAGGAAATTTCTTGGAGAAGTGATATAGCTAGTTTAAATTATATTTTAACTAGTCACTGTTGGCAACAAGATCATAATGGATTTACTCATCAAGATCCGGGATTTATTAATCACTTAGTTACTAAAAAAGCTGATACTGTTAGAATTTATTTACCAATAGATGCTAATACGTTACTTTCTTGTACTAACCATATTTTACAAACTAAAAATTATATTAATTTAATTGTTGCTTCTAAGCATCCTTCTTATCAGTGGCTTAATATGGAAGAAGCTAGTAAACATTGTGCAAATGGGATAGGTATATTTGATTGGGCTAGTGATAATAATCCCGATATAGTTATGGCTTGCGCAGGTGATACACCAACAGTTGAAGTTCTTGCGGCAACTCAGATTATGAAAGAATATATTCCTGAACTTAAAATAAGAGTTGTTAATGTTATTGATTTAATGAAATTACAATCTGACTGTGATCATCCTCATGGATTATCTAATGATGAATATAATAAATTATTTACTAAGGATAAACCTATCATATTCGCATTTCATGGATATCCTCACTTGATTCATCAACTTACTTATAAGAGATGTAATCAGAATATGCATGTTCATGGTTATATTGAAGAAGGAACTATTACAACACCTTTTGATATGAGAGTATTAAATAAATTAGATAGATATCATTTAATTTTAGATGCTATGAAGTATGTTAAGGTTAATAAGAGTAAGAAACAAGCACTTATTAATAAATGCGAAGAAACTTTAAAATATCATAATGAATATATTAAAGAAAATGGTGTAGATATACCTGAAGTTGTTAATTTTAAATGGAATCGAGAGGACACTAAGTAGGTGTTTTCTTTTTTTAAGTTTTTTCGAAAATTCGTAATTTATCAATTGATATGGCAAAACTATTATGTTATTATATATAGCAAGAAAAGGATAATTGATATGGAAGGAATTATTAAAACTAGAAAAAGAAAATCAGAAGTAAAAGGAGTTGTGTTAGAAATCATCGAAGAATATATGATTGATTCAAATACAGGTGATGAGATAAATAATCATAAACTTGATTTGGAAAATGATAAAAAATTAGTTGATGCATATAAAGAAGAAAAGGAATTATTAACTTCTAATGAAATTAAAGAAATAAGAAATAAATATGGTATGACACAAAAAGAATATGCTTTTGCACTAGGAATGGGAGAGATTTCAATTCATAGATTAGAAAAGACTTTTATTCAATCTGATGAAACTGATTCTTTAATGAGATTAAGTGTTGATCCATCTATTATGCTTAAATTACTTAAGATTAACAAATCTCGTTTTGAAGATGATGTTTATAATAGATTAACAAATAAATGTGAGGAATTAGTTAGTGGTAAATAATTATAGTTTAAATTAGGGAGGAACAATGGATACACTAGAAAAATATAATGAAAAAAATTTTGAAGATATAAAACATATTGATGAATATGGTAATGAATATTGGTATGCACGTGAGTTACAAACAATGCTTGGCTATAAAGAATGGAGATTATTTTCAGCAGTAATTGAGAAAGCTCAGATTGCCTGCTCACAAAGTAATAACTTTATAAATTCCAATTTTGGAGTTTACCCCAAAATTGTAAAAACAGGGGTTTCTACTAAGAATATAATTGATTACAAGTTAAGTAGATATGCTTGTTATTTAATCGTACAAAATGCAAATCCAAAATTCGAAGCAGTAGCATTAGGTCAAACGTATTTTGCAATTCAAACAAGAAAACAAGAATTAACTGAAAAAGAATATTCTATGTTAACTGAAGATGAAAAAAGATTATATAGGCGAAAACAAACAAAAGATGGAAATAAAATACTTTATAAAATCGCAAGAGAAAAAGGTGTAAAAAAATTTGATAGATTTACAAATGCTGGTTATAAAGGATTATATAATGGTGAAACTGCCGATGATATAGCAAAAAGAAAAGGATTAAGATATAGAGAAGATATACTTGATAATATGGGAAGCGCTGAGTTAGGCGCAAATATTTTTAGAATAACGCAAACAGAAGCGCTACTTGAAAAACAAGAAGAGCCAAATGAACAAGTTGCTACAAATACTCATTATAAAGTTGGTAAAGCTGTAAGAGACACGATTAAAAGTCTTGGCGGTACAATGCCTGAAGATTTGCCAACCCCAAAAAGATCATTAAAAGAAATAGAAAAAGAAGAAATAAAAAAATTGAAAGAAAACAATTAATGTACCATTTTGTCTAAGAGGACAAAATGGTTAATGTTAATAAAAATATTATTGTTATATAAACAATTGTTTGATATAATTTAATTGTGGTTGATATGAATAGATATTATATGTGTATTGATTTAAAAAGCTTTTATGCATCAGTTGAATGTGTTGAAAGACACTTAGATCCGTTAAACACTAATTTAGTTGTTGCAGATAAAAGTAGAACTGAAAAAACTGTATGTCTTGCTATAACTCCTAGTTTAAAACAGTATGGATTAGGAGGTAGAGCAAGATTATTTGAAGTTGTTCAAAAAGTTAAAGAAGTAAATACCCAAAGAAGAAGAGAAAATAATTATAGACAATTTAGAGGTAAATCTTATCTTGATAGTGAGCTTAAAAAGAATAAAACTTTAGAACTAGATTATTTAATAGCAATCCCACAAATGAAAAAATATATGATTTATAGTACTAAAATATATAATATTTATTTGAAATATTTAGCACCAGAAGATATATTTCCTTATTCAATAGATGAAGTATTTTGTGATATTACAAATTATTTAAAATTTTATAAAAAAACACCTGAGGAACTTGCAACAACCATTATTAAAGATGTTTATAACGAAACAGGGATAACAGCAACAGCGGGAATAGGAACTAATATGTATTTAGCTAAAATTGCTATGGATATAGTTGCTAAACATATGAAACCAAATGAAATTGGAGTTAGAATGGCTTCCTTAGATGAAATATCTTACCGAAAAATTTTATGGGAACACAAACCATTAACCTCATTTTGGAGAGTTGGAAAAGGTATTGCTAAAAAGTTAGAAGAAAATGGAATGTATACAATGGGCGATGTAGCATTAATGTCCCTTAAAAATGAAAACTATTTATATAATTTGTTTGGAGTTAACGCGGAGTTATTAATAGATCATGCTTGGGGTTACGAACCAACAAAAATAGAAGATGTTAAAAAATATAAACCAGAAACAAGCAGCTTATCCTCTGGTCAAGTATTACATCGTCCCTATAATTATGATGAAACAAAGTTAATTGTTAGAGAAATGATTGATTCTATAGCGCTAGATTTAACGGAAAAAGAACTAACAACAAAGCAAATAGTTTTAGATCTAACTTATGATGTTTCAAATTTAACTAATCCAGAAATAAGAAATAAATATAATGGTCCAATAAGTAAAGATAATTATGGAAGATATGTACCTAAAAATGGTCATGGAACAATTAATTTAGATTATTATACATTTTCAAGTAAGATATTATCTGAAAAGTGTATTCAGTTATATGATGAAATAGTTAATAAAAATCTATTAATAAGAAAAATAAATATTACAATATGTAATTTAAAAACAGAAAGTAAAACTAAAAATGATTTTGTTTTTGAACAATTAGATTTATTTAACACCATAGATAAAACATTAGAAAAAGAAGAGACTAAAAAACATCAAGAAGATGATAAAAAATTACAACATGCAATTATTAATATAAAAAATAAATTTGGAAAGAACTCAATTCTTAAAGGAATGAATTTAGAAGAAGGATCAACTGCTATTGACCGAAATAGAGAAGTAGGAGGACATAAGGGATAATGAATAAATATGAAGATATTATTAATCTACCTCATTATGAGCCTAAGTATCATTCTAGAATGAGTATAGATAAAAGAGCTGGACAATTTGCCCCTTTTGCAGCCTTAACTGGCTATGATGAAGAAATAGAAGAAGTAGCGAGATTAACAACAAGAAAACATATTTTAGATGAAGAAAGTATTAAGAAAATTAACGAAACTTTGAATATAATAAATGAAAATGTTAATAAACATTTGGAAATTAAGATCACTTATTTTATTGCCGATTTAAAAAAAGAAGGCGGAAAATATATAAATAAAACTGGTAAAGTTAAATCATTAGATTTAGTTAATGGATATATTAAAATGATTGATAATGAAAAAATTTATTTAGATGATATAACTGAAATTGTAATTTTATAATGTTTAAATATTTGATATAATTATTTTAGAAAGGAGACTAATGATAATGAAGAAAAAAATCATAATTGCTATTTTTGCGTTAATTTTGCTATCAGGATGTTCAATTAAAGAAAAGGAAGAAAAGAAAAAAACATATGATATGTATGAAATCTATAAATTAAATGAAGAAACAACAATATATTCTACTTTTCTTAATCCAAAATTTATTAAAGAAAATGGTGATGAAATTAATTTAAAAGAAGAATTAAACAATAATTCAATTTCTATAGATGACATTATTTCTTTAATGGATTTGTATACAACTGCTAATGACGGTGGATCTCAAATTTATAAATCAAAAAATCAGAATTTTTATCTAATAAAATGTAATAGCATGCCTGAAAATGGTGGAATAAAGGATATTATTATATCAAATAATGCAGATGAAGGAATAACATATTGTACAAAATAATTAGGGAAATATTTTAAATGATATCTTTTAATTATGATTATTAAAAATAATTTTTAGAAATGCTTAAGATTTATGCATATTTACAAAATGCTGATTTTATGTTATAGTATGCCCTAATCAAGGGGGAAATTTATATGGGATATTATAGTAATGATAGTTTTGAAAATGCTAAGCTAGTTGTTAGTGCTCTTACTATTGGAGGATTTTTATTATTTGGTGGAATTAAGGCATGTAGTAAATTAAATTCAAATAGAGATAATTTTGATACTGTAAAAGAATTTAATGCAGTTATTGATTATAATGGGGAAGGAACAATGATTGCTAAAGTTGATAACTATTCAGATTATTCCGGTGAAGTTGTTGAATACTCAACAGCAGATGGTTTACAAGTTTTGACTGGTGTACAAAATGTAGGACTTGTTAGAGCAACTGATTATAATAATGTTTATGATTTAGCAGTTGAATTATCTGGTGGTGAAGTTTCAAGAGTAACAAGTTATGATAAATTACAAAATTTAAGTACAAGACTTGATGCATATGGTTGGAATAAAACATATAGTTTAAATTATAATTTTAATTATTGTATTATTGAAAATGAAAATGGTGTATTTGTTAAAAAAGTAGTTTCATGGAAGGATTGGGACGATGATGACAAAGTACAGGTAGAGTTTGAAGATGGGACTGTAATTTTAATGGATTTTACTAATCTTAAATTAGTTAATACCGAATATGCTGGAACAAATTCTTTATATAACTATGCATTAGCACTTGCTGGTGATGAATCAAGATTGTATGGTGATATAAAAAAAGAAGATGTAAAAGTAAAAACAAGATAGAAGGTGATTTTAAGTGAGAATTAAATTTAAAGAGAATGGATATGTAAATAATAAAAGTGAAGTCATTAATGAATTACATAATAAAGTACACATGAGTAATTATGAAAATGTAAAATACGATAATATTATTAATTTTTTGAATAATCCAGAAGATGAAGTAAATTATTTTGCTCTTTTTAGAGAGTTTTTAAATTTTCAATTTCAAAATGAAGATTTATTAGAATACATTAATATTAAAGGAAAAAAAAATTATACTAAGGTTATAACAATTAATATTGATGAAGTGAAATTAGAACAGTGGGGAGATAGTGTAGTTTTATATCAGGTAGGCATTGATTTTGCTTGTGATGATTCATTTGTTTTAGAAGATAAAAACTATACAATGAATGAATTAAAAGAATTAGTTAATAAAAAAATATTATATCCAATAATAAACAGACGTATTAAAATATCATCAATAGATGAATTAACAAATATAAAAGTTATAAAAGTATATCAAGAAAAATTAGATAGTTTTAATTATTTATATTCTTTATCAAATTTTAATTATTTGATTGATTCTTTTCATAAAAATGAAGAATGGAAGAATAAGGTTGAATATTATGAATTCTTTATAAGAAAATTAAAACAAATTGTCGATGTTGATACATTAATGTTAATAGTTAAACGTAAAATAGAATCATTATATGTAGATGATTTAATAAATTATTATCATTATGGAACAAGTGGTAGTATGCTAGAATACTATGCCAATGATATAAAAAAGATTAAAATTTTAGTAAGAAAATATAATGATTATGCTCAAAAAAATGGCTTAGAACTTATTTCTGAAAATGAATTTGATATATTTTTGGAAGGTTATAAAGATAATAGTGCTGACACGTATTGTTATTTATCTTCATTCAATCATTTTCTTTATAGCATTGATTTAAATTATGATGAAATTTTGAAAATTAAAAAAGAATGTGAATCAAATGAAGAATGGATGTATTGGATTAATGATAACCACTTTAATCCTCAAGATTTTGTTGATAAATTAATTTTAAGTAAAACTGATGAACATACTGCTTTAAAATGTTTAATTGATTTTAAAGGTGAACTTGATTTTTTAACAAAGTGTAAATTATTAAGGGTTATTTTAAACTCTGGTAATAAAGAAGTTATAGATTCAGTAATAGATGATGGATTACTAAGTGAATCAAATGTTAAAAAGTATATAAATAAGAGAAAATAGTAAAATTTATGTTTGACTTTTCATTATAAAATATAGTATATTATGACTAGTTGAAGTTTTAACGTGGTTTAGATTTTCCTTTCGGAATTTAGACTAGGTTATAACCGATTAATGTTTAATAGAAAGGAATGGATTTAATTATGGCTGTAAGTAAAGAACAAATTGCATCTAGAGTTCAAGAATTTGCTAAAGATGCTAAAAATACTGGAGATACTTCAGTACAAATTGCTATCTTAACAGATAAGATTAATAATTTAACAGAACATTTAAAAGATAATAAACATGATTATCATTCAAAAAGAGGATTACACTTAATGATTGGTAAGAGAAGAAGTTTATTAGATTATTTAAAGAAAAATGATGTTGTTAAATATCGTGAAGTTATTAAAAAATTAAATATTAGAAAATAAGGGCACTATATTTTTTAGTGTCTTTTTATATTGAAAAGAGAGAAGGATAAAATGAAAAAAGAATTTGTTTATGATTTTTTAGGAAGAAAATTAGTTGTTGAAACTGGAGAACTTGCTAAACAAGCTGATGGTGCTGTACTTGTTAGATATGGAGATACAGTTGTGTTATCTGCTGCTGTAATGAGTGATACAGTAGGAACTGGTGATTTCTTTCCTTTAACAGTTGTTTATAATGAAAAATTATATTCAGTTGGTAAAATACCAGGTGGGTTTATTAAAAGAGAAGGAAAACCTACTGATGCTGCAACCCTTGCTGCTCGTCAAATAGATAGACCAATAAGACCTATGTTTGATGAAAACTTTAGAAATGAAGTACAAGTTATTAATACAATATTATCTGTTGATCCTAATAACTCACCGGAAATGACTGCATTATTTGGTTCAAGTTTAGCACTTGGAATATCAAAAATCCCATTTGATGGACCAGTTGCAGGAGTAGTAGTTGGTAAAATTGGTAAAGAATTTATTATTAATCCAACAAGTGAACAAATAGATAAATGTGAACTTACTGTAACAGTTGCTGGAACTAAAAATGATATTTGTATGATTGAAGCAGGAGCTCATGAAGCAAGTGAAGAAGATATGTTAGCTGCTTTAATGTTTGGACAAAAACATGTTAAAATGTTATGTGAATTCCAAGAAAGTATAATTGAAGCTGTTGGACAAGAAAAAGTAACTGTTGAACTTGCTAAGATTGATGAAAAATTAGAAAAAGAAGTTAAAGAATATGCTGATGATAAAATGCTTGAAGCAGTTCAAATTAAAGATAAACTTGCAAGTTATGCTAAAATTGATGAGGTTAAAGAAGAAACTATTAATTATTTCTTAGAAAAATATCCTGATGTAGATACAATAGAAAAAGATGTTACTAAGGTTGTTAATAATATTGAAGGAGAAGTTGTTAGAGATTTAATTACTAATAAACATGTAAGACCTGATGGAAGAGCGTTAGATGAAATTAGACCACTATCTGCTTACATTGATTTACTTCCTAGAACTCATGGATCAGCCGTATTTACAAGAGGACAAACTCAGGCTTTAGCAACAACAACACTTGGAGCTATAGGAGAACATCAAATTTTAGATGGTTTAGGACTTGAAGACACTAAGAGATTTATGCTTCATTATAATTTTCCTAATTTTAGTGTAGGTGAAACTGGTAGATATGGTGCTCCAGGAAGAAGAGAAATTGGTCATGGTGCATTAGGAGAAAGAGCTTTATTACAAGTTATTCCATCTGAAGAAGAATTCCCTTATACAATAAGAGTTGTTTCCGAAATATTAGAAAGTAATGGATCATCTTCTCAAGCAAGTATTTGTGCAGGATGTTTATCACTTATGGCTGCAGGAGTCCCAATTAAAGCACCAGTTGCGGGAATTGCAATGGGACTTATTACTAAAGGTAAAAAATATACTATTTTAACAGATATTCAAGGACTTGAAGATCATATGGGAGATATGGACTTTAAAGTTGCTGGTACTAGAAAAGGTATTACCGCACTACAAATGGATATCAAGATTAAAGGTGTTACTAAAGCAATCTTAAAAGAAGCATTAGAACAAGCTAAAAAAGCTAGAATGCAAATTCTTGATTTAATGGAAAGCGTTATTGCTGAGCCAAGAAAAGAATTATCACCATATGCTCCTAAGATTAAGATGATGAATATCGATCCAGAAAAGATTAAAGATGTTATTGGTAGAGGCGGAGAAATGATTACTAAGATTATTTTAGAATGTTCTCCAGAAGGTGTTAAGACTGTTTCTGATAAAGATGCAGTTAAAATTGATATTGAAGATGACGGAAGAGTTATTGTTTATCATACTAATCAAGAAGTTATTGAAAGAACTATGGAAAGAATTGAACAAATCGTTAGAGAAGTTGAAGATGGTAAAATTTATAATGGTAAAGTTACTAAGGTTGAAGATTTCGGATGTTTTGTTGAATTATGGCCTGGTTGTGAAGGTTTAGTACATGTTTCTCAATTAGATAAAGAAAGAGTAAATAAACCAAGTGATATAGTTAAAGTTGGAGATGAAATTGTTGTTAAATCTTTAGGATATGATAATCGTGGAAGACTTAACTTATCAAGAAAAGAAGCTTTATTTGGTAGTGAGAAAAAGAAATCTTCTAAAGAAGAAGTTAAAGAAAATAAAGAAGAAAAAACTGAAAAGAAATCAAGAAAAGGTTTATTTAGAAAAGGTGAGTAATCATCTTTTTTAATTTTTGTAATAATTTTTAACAAAATGTATAAAATTATGATGAAATATTGCTTAAGATACTTGACAATATTTATTAAAAATGTAATAATACAGTTGTTTGAAAAAGGAAAGCGATTGCAAGAGTCCACCTGATTGGCACAAAATTTAAAGTAGCTGATAGGTAAAAAGCCATAGAATAAAGTGAATTGGTTTTTATATGGATGAATGCATTTGGCATTCATTTTTTGATAATATGGAGGTGCTTTACAATAGCAAATGTCAAAAAAGATGACTTATTAATTAATGATCAAATTAAAGTCAATGAATTAATGGTAATTGGTCCTAATGGAGAGCAATTAGGAACTAAAGCTTTAAAAGATGCTCTTACGCTTGCATCTTATGCAGGACTTGATTTAGTTTTAATGAATCCTGGTAATGAAAGACCTGTTGGAAAAATTATGGATTATAATAAACATAAGTATGAAAAACAGAAAAGAGCTAAGGAAGCGTTAAAAACTCAAAGAGCAAATAATAAAGATATGAAAGAGTATCAATTATCAGTTACTATTGATATTGGTGATTTTAATACAAGAAAGAAAAATGCTGAAAATTATTTAATAAAAGGTCATAAAATTAAGGCTTCAATTAGATTTAAAGGCCGTCAAATGGCACATACTGATTTAGGTAGAGATGTTCTAGTACGTTTTGCTGATGAATTGTCAGAAGTAAGTGTAGTAGAAACTAAACCAAGATTAGAAGGTCGTACAATGACTATGATATTGGCACCAAAAAAATAAGAAGGAGAGGATTTAGTTATGCCAAAACAAAAAACACATAAAGCTTCATCAAAGGTATTAAAAAAGAAAAAAAATGGAGCATTAGTTTATAAAGTATCTGGTGGTAATCATAAAACTGCTAAAGATTCTAGTAAACAAATTAGACAAAGAAGAAATAAGGGAATATTAGCGAAAGGAGAAGCTAGCAGATTAAAATCTGTTATCTAAGGTGGTATAAATGGCAAGAGTTAAAGGCGGAAACGTAGCTAAGAATAGAAGAAGAAAAGTTTTAAAACAAGCTAAAGGATATTTTGGATCTAAACATAGATTATTTAAAACTGCACAAGAACAAACTTTCCATAGTGGAGCTTATGCATTTAGAGATCGTAAACAAAATAAGAGAAACTTTAGAAAATTATGGATTACAAGAGTTAATGCTGCTTGTAGAGTAAATGAAATTTCATATTCACAATTTATTAATGGATTAAATAAAGCAGGAATTGAAATTAATAGAAAAATGCTTTCTGAAGTAGCTATTGATAATCCTAAATATTTTACTGAATTAGTTAAAATTGCTAAAGATGCTTTAAATGGTAAAATGCCTAAAGCAGCTGAAGTAAAAGCAGAAAAAAAGGTGGAAAAAACTGAAGAAGTTAAAGAAGTTAAAAAAACTGCTGCTAAAAAAACAACTACAGCTAAATCTACTGAAAAGAAGACTGCAACTAAAACTACAGCTAAAAAAACAACTGCTAAAAAAGAAGAAAAGTAGTTTAAATATAAAATCACTATTAGAAAATAATAGTGATTTTTTTAGTTAAATATAGGATTTTTGAACAAATTTGACTTTTTAAAATTAAATGCTATAATCAGTTTATACATTATTAATTTAATGTATATTTTTTTAGGAGGAAATAAAAAAATGGAAAATACAGGTGAGCTGAAACTAACATTAGATAACCTTATGGTTGAATCTGATGCGGTGTTTATAGTTCCACATAATAGGCCTGACTATGATGCACTTGGTGCATGTGTAGGAATGTCTTTAATAGCTGGTAAACATAAAAGAAAGAATTATATTGTCATTAATGATAATTTAAATGAATTACCAGTTGAAATTAAAAAATTAATTGATGAAATAGGAGTTAAACATAACATAATTAGATTAGGTGATTTAAGTAGTTATTTAACTGATAATAGCTTAATGGTATGTGTAGATGTTAACAAAAATTATTTAATTAGTACAAGCGATTATTTAGATAGTTTTAAAAATGTTGTAGTAATAGACCATCATAAAACTGATGAATATACAATTAAAACACCTAATATATTTGTAGATACGTGTGTTTCTAGTACTTGTGAAGAAATTGCAAGATTGTTATTTATGTATAGGATTAAAATAACACCAGATCAAGCTAATTATTTACTTGCAGGTATTGTACTAGATACCAATAGATTAACTAAAAACTTAACTTCAAAAACATTTAGTGTTTTATCTGAATTAACTAGTAGGGGTGCTAATCCGGAAGCAGTTAATAATTTGTTCTTAGAAGAATTTGAGCATGAAAGAGTAATGCAGAAACTTGTTGATAGTACTAAGTTTTTTACCTATTCAATAGGTATTGCTGCCGATACTAATGATAGTGGTATAATTTATTCAATAGAAGATATTGCTAAGTGTTCAGATTATATTTTAAGATATAAGGTAGATGCCTCATTTGCGATTGCTTATATTGATCAAGATACAATAAGTATTAGTGCTAGAAGTAAGGGAAATATTGATATATCTCAAATTATGAAAATGTTCGGTGGTGGAGGTAGTCCTACATCAGGAGCTGCTAGAGTAAAAGGAACAACCATTAAATGCATTGTAGATGAGTTAACTCATATTTTAAATCCAACAGCAACCTTAAGTAATGAAAACAATGTTGGAAAAGTATTAAAATTAACAAAGTAGATTTAAAGTCTACTTTTAATTTTGGGTTGATTTAGAAAGTATTAAAGTAGTATAATAAATTTGTATTTTGAATTGCCCAGTCGCCAAGTGGTAAGGCATTAGGCTCTGACCCTAACATTTCGTTGGTTCGAATCCAACCTGGGCAGCCAAATTATTATTATGACAGTTGATATTAAGAGTAGTAGCTATAAGATATTTTATAGAGAGTTAATGGTTGGTGAAAATTAATAAATATTGATAGTGAACTTACTTGATGGATGTTAAAGGTGAAAATCGTTAAAACTAAAAGTATAAATTAAGGTGGTACCACGGCTTTTTCGTCCTTTAGAATTAGTCGTTTTTTTGTTAAAGAAAGGATATTTATGGAAAATTTGATATTGTTTTTAATATTATTTGTTATATTTTTTATTGTGTTTCTTGTAGATTATTTTATTAAAAGAAAGAAAAAGAAGTTAAAAAAATTTATTGGAATGGAGTTAGTTAAAGCTAAAAAAGAAGATTATAATAAATTGGGGATTATTTTATCAATAGTAAATGCTTTTATTATTAGTTCAACAGGAGTACTGTGTACAATGATTGATATGGATAAAATATGGCAATTATTATATGGATTTGTTTTATTAGTAGCACTTATCTATGTTTTTTATGGAATTATAGGAAATATATTAGAAAGTATTTATAAGAGGAAGAAGTAGTAATGGATTTTAAAAATATTGAAAAGAAATGGCAAGATAAATAGGATGAAGCAAAATGTTTTGAGGCAAGTAATAACAGTGATAAAGAAAAATATTATAGATAAAGAAATTGTTAAAATAATTGTAGTACCAAAGAGAATTGTAAGCATTGTCGTAAGATAGTGCTTTTTTAGTATAAATATAATGTGAAACTTTTTGCTTAAATTTATTAAAAAATTTTCACACTAATAAAAATAAACACTACCTTAACTCGTAGTGTTTATATTCGTTTAAGAAGTATTCGTCTGTCATTCCGGCAATATAATCGATGACAACTCTTTCATTAGAAGTATTATTTTTGTAATCGTTATTCATTGGTAAATAAAATTTAGAATATATCTTAGAATTTAAGTCTTTTTCTTTTAAAGATATTAATAAATTATCAAATAGGTATTCAAATTTATATTTAATCTCATCTAATTCTTTATTGGTATAAATTTTATCATAAATATTTTCATAATTAAATTTTTTTAGATTAACTATTGCATTAAATATTTTATCATCCACGCATATATAATCCTTGTCTAAACTATTTTGAACGACATTAGTTATAATCGCGTTAATTATTTCTCGATTGGTTGTTCCTAAAATATCTGATATTTCTTTAGGAATATCTTTTTTATTAAATAATCCGAGTTTTTCAGCATCTTCAATATCTCTACCTAAATAGGCAATAATATCTGATAATCTAACAACACAACCTTCTAAAGTCATTGGAACTAAGGTTTTAACATATTTTGGAACATTATAACAATTATTATAATCATTTAGAAAATCTTCTGTTGTTTTCTTTTTAGGTCTATATTCTTGAAGTTCTAACTCGCCATTATGACATAAAATTCCATCTAATACTTGAACACTTAAGTTTAATCCTTTACCATTATTTTCAATAACCATTAAGTTTCTAACACTTTGAACATTGTGATTAAAATATCCTTCGTTATGTTTTAAACTAATTTCATTTAAAAATCTTTCACCAACATGTCCATAAGGAACGTGTCCTAAGTCATGACCTAGTGCAATAGCCTCAATTAAATCTTCATTTAAAGATAACGCCCTTCCAATAGAACGAGCAATTTTAGCAACTAATTGAACGTGTATGCTTCTTCTTGAAACATTGTCATTTGTTGGTAAGGTAAAAACCTGAGTTTTACCAATATATCTGGTATATGAAGAAGAGTAGATAATACGATCAGTATCTCTAAAGAAATTAGGTCTAATATCTGGTATATAATCTTTAAATCTTATTGATTCTTTATCAAAAGTTGCATACTTAGAATAGTTTTCTTCATGTTTAAGCATTATATCTTTTATTTCCATAGTTAACTCTCCTTATTAAATAATTTGCGATAATAATCAGTATCTAATATATTTTTAGAAATCACATATTTGTTATAAACTATTTGATTTATTGTTTTAACATAGTTATCTTCTATATCATCTGTATAGGCTGTAAACTTTTTAGTAGCAGCATTATATTTGCCTTTTTCAGTTATCCAAGAACGATCATTAAATATTACTAATCCATCATTATCAGAAAGTAAATCAGTTCCCATTAATATTCTTGAATCATATTCGATACCAAAAAGATTTAAGACAGTAGGTAGGATATCTAAACTTTCTCCCAATTTATTAACTTCGACAGTTTTGGTAAGTTTGCTATTATATATTATTAAATTATTTTTATGAATATCAAATTTTTCATCTTCAATATTCATTATTTCTTTCATTTGATTAGTAGTTAATCCATAAGGATAATGATCGGCTGATAAAACAATTACTGTATCATCTAAAATACCTTTTTCTTCTAATTTGTTTAATAATTCTTCTAAGGCTTTATCAAGCTCAATTTGAGCAGCAATATAAGCTTTAATTGCTTCACTATATGGTAAATCTTTAACAGCATCTTTATTTTTATAAGACATATTATTTCCCATAAAGTTGTATTCTAAGTGTCCACTAATAGTCATATAATATGTCATAAATTGTTCATAACTTGAGTACATATCGAAAGTGGCATTAATCATTTCTAAATCACTTTGTGGCCATTTCTTACAATTCATTCCTTTAATTTTTTCTAATCCATTACCACAAGCCATATATGTTTGATATCCCATATTAGGATGAGATAAATGTCTATTATAATATTTATAGGTTCCATCGTGAAATGCATAAGTTTTATAACCTAGATTAGAGAAGATATTACCATAAGAATAAGGTAAATAATTCTTACTAGATTTAGAAAAAGACCAAACACTTTCTTTAGGAAGTAAACTATTTAAAGTAACATACTCTCCATCAGATGTTGATACGTAATAAACAGGAGTATAAAAGTTAGTAAATTTAAAACTAGAATTAACAAGTTTATATAAAGTAGGAGTTAAATCTTTATTAACAGCAATAGGACTAAATGCTTCAGCTGTAATTGAAATTAAATTTTTACCTTTAAATATACCTGTGTATTTATTTTTATTAGTTGGAGTAATGGTACTAAAGTATTCGTGAATATTTTTAATATCTTTATTTGTTTCATTAGATGCAAGTTCTTTAAAATCTATATCAGTTTTGTTATATTTTTTGGTATTATCTATTTTTACTTCATCAGAAGGTGCAATAACATTTATACTATCTTCTTCAAAATTAAATATTATTCTTTCTAAATCTAATCTTAAAGTTGTAAGTATTCCAAATTTTTGAGCAGTTTGATTTGGTACGTGTTTATGAAAGTATAAGTTATTGGCACTATAAATGTCATTGCCATCTATATTTAATGATAATAAAGTTAAAATAAATAAAATAATTAAGGTTATTCCTTTTATAACTAATTCTTTAATGTTTAAAATATTAGCATCTTTAAATTTGTGTAATATGATATTTAAAGGAATAGGTATAAATAATAAGATAATGCCAAATATATTTTCTTTAATAACTTTAATTATAGCACTTAAGAAACCAAATACTTGACCTCCATGAAAAATAGAGTAGATACTTAATGTATTTCCATAGAATTTAAAGTTAGTAAAATAGGCAATAAATAAAATACTTAAGAAAGAATTTATAATTATATTTAACCATTTATTTACAGTTTTATTTTTAGTTAATGAACATGTTATATCAATTAATAATGTATTTATTAAACTAAATAAAAGAATAAATAGTACTTCATTTAATGTAAATGTTTTAAATATCAATATATGATAAATAATTTCTAAATATAATATATTTAATAAATTTGTAACATAATTTTTAATTATTAATTTCATAAATCAAATCACCTTATTTGTATTTTAACATTTTTTTCTTAGTAAAGTATATGTTTATTTAGTAAAATTTTTTTCTAATTTGTGATAAATTATAATAAAAAATGAATAGTTGGGTGTAATATATAAATTGATTTTTAGTAAATAAATGTAATATAATGTTGTTATAATAGATTGAGGGATTTAAATGGAAAATAAAAATCAGAAAGTGTGGGTTACAGTATTATTTTCGACTATGTCATTCTTAACAATCATATTAGTTGGGATGGGTTATGCATTTTTTACAACAAATAATCCCGAAGGATCAACAGCTGAAATTATATCTAAAACAGGACGAATGGTTATAAATTATAATGATGGAACAGATATTATTCAACCAGTAACGGGTATAGTTCCAAGTAATGCGATACTAGTAGATAAAACATTTACAATAACTGCATTAAATACAACTAAAGATATGTATATGCCCTTAACATTGTCATTAGAATATACTAATACGTTTCAAAATAATGAATTGCTATATTTCATAAAGATTACAGAAAGCAGTAATACAAAGATGTATAATGGTAAAAATAATGCTTATAAAATTAATGAGAATACAATTAATTATATGGGATGGTCTGAAGATTTACTTGAATATACTTACTGTCCAATTAAAGATTGGAGTGGAAATTTATATACTCAAAAGTTATACAATTTTTATCTTTTGCCAAATCAAAATGAAGTATCAATTACATTTAATTTTAAAATGATGTTTCCTGATAATAATCGAGATCAAAGTTATAATAAAGGAGCAACATTTAATGGTAAATTTGTTGTAGATACTGATAATGCGAATATCTTTGCAATAGATTCATGGGAAACAATAGCTAAAAACGTTAAAAATGGAAATATTGGTAATTATCCGGCAGGGGCTGAAAAAGAAGTGGAAATTGATGGGAAAAGTTATACAGTACGTGTAGCAAATAACACAAAGCCTGAAGAATGTACTAGACAAGATTTTTCTCAAACAGCATGTGGATTCGTTGTTGAGTTTGCGGATATAGTAGAATATAGAAATATGAATCCTGCGGGAGAATACAAAGGAACGACATATCCGGATGGATGGAATGTCGATGGTTGGCCAGCAACAACCATGAGAACATATGCAAATGGTGATTTCTTTAATAAATTACCAAGTGATTTACAAAGTGTAATAATAGACACAAAGGTAATATCAGGACATGGACCAGATGATGTAAACCCAAATAGAGAAGATGGTAATTGGGAATCAACTGATAAAATATATTTGTTAAGTACTCATGAAGTATGGGAAGAAGATGCTTCTGCAGATATTTATTATTATAATAAAATATCAATTTTAGATACAGCATATAATGATACAAGACAATTAGATTATTACAAGTTAAAAGGAGTAACAACAAATAATTATGCTAATGCAGTAAAGGGAAACCATAATTATGATGAAAACTTATATAATATTGATGCTTGGTGGCTTCGTGCGGCTTACTCTATAGCTTCTTCTGGCTTCAATATGGTAGATGTGGGTGGTCAAACGAATGGTACAGATTCTTTTCAAAGTATTGGTTTTGCTCCAGCTTTCCGTATTGGATAAAAATATAAATTATATGTAAAACGCAATATATAAATAAAAATATCATCTGATTGATGTGAGAAATAAAATTGGTGTATAAATAATATAGATAAATGAATTATTAGTTTCTAAGTTTATAAAGAAATGATTTTTGATAATTATTTAGAATAGGGAATAGATGTAAATTATGAGTGTGCCCTAGTTTATTTATTGATTTAGTATTTATTCCAATTGAGTTATATAAAATTAAATTCTTAAAACTACAATTGAGTAGTTTTTTTCTTTTGTAAAGTGTGATAATATATAGTTGGGATGATATAAGATGGAAGATAAAACTTATATAATATTAGGAATTGTTTATTTGATATTAGCAATTATATTAGTAGTTGTTGTTTTAGTGTTAATTAATAAACATGATAAAAAGAAATTACAAGGGATACTTACCAATTTAGAACTTGATAAAAATTTAATTATATCAGCTAATATACTTACAGAACTTAATAAAGTTGGATCTTTAATTAATAATAAGAATTTAGAAATTAAATATAATAATTGGAAAGAAAGATATAAACAAATTAAAGAGGTAGATATGCCATCTTTAGAAAATAAATTAAATGATTTAGAAGCTTTGATTAGAGATAAAAAGTATAAAGATTTTGTTAAAGATTCTTCTAAGTTAGAGTTAGAAATATATTATATTAAATCTAAAAGTGATTTTTTATTAGATGAAATTAGAGAAATAACTTTATCAGAAAGTAAAAATAGAGAAATAGTTACTAAATTAAAGAAAGATTATAGAGATATTTATTTAAAATATAATAATAGTCCAGGTGATTATGAGGGTATTAATAATACAATTGAATTACAATTTGAAAATATAGATAAATTATTTAATGCTTTTGAACTTGCAATGGAAAATAATGATTATAGTGAGGCTAGTAAGATTGTTAAAGCATTAACTGATAATATAGGGAATATAGGTATTATTATTGATGAAGCATCTTCTATTATTTTAATGGGGAAAAAATTGATTCCCGATAAAATAGAAGATGTTAAGAAAATTTATGATCGAATGACTAAAGAAGGATATTTACTTGATTATTTAAATATTGATTATAATATTAGTGAGGCAGAAAAAAAACTTGCTGATATATTTGATAGATTAAAAGTATTAAATGTTAATGATTCGATTATTGAACTTAAAACAATTTTAGATTATTTTGATGGATTATACGGGGATTTTGATAAGGAAGTAGAAGCTAAAAAGAATTATGATTCATTATCTAGAAAGATTGCTATTAAAAATAAGAAATTAAGTGCAATTATAAAGAATATTATTTCAAAGATAGAAGATATTAAGTTTAGTTATGATTTATTAGATGAGGATGTAAAAGTTATTGATGATCTTAATTTAACTATTAAAGGGTTACAAAATGATTATGATATTATAATAGAAAATTTTAGAAATAAGAGTTTTTCTTATTCACAATTATATAAAGAATTAGAACTTATTAATAATAGAGTAAGCGTAACTGAAGAAAAAGTAGAACAAACTGTTAAATTTTTGAGTAGTTTAAAAGATGATGAAATAAGAGCTAGGGAACAATTAGATGAAATTAAAAATATTTTAGAATCTAGTAAAGAAAAGATGGAAAGTTTTAAATTACCAATTATTCCTAAAGATTATTATGTAGAGTTAAGTGAAGCAAATGATGCTTTAGATAATATGATTGATGAATTAAATAAGAAACCTATTTCAATTAGAGTTCTTAATTTAAGAGTTGATACGGCTAGAGATTTAGTTCTTAAGTTACATAAAAATACAAGTGAAACGATTAAGAATGCTAGTTTAGCAGAGTCAACAATTGTTTATAGTAATAGATTTAGATATAATAATAAGATTAATAATGCATTAAATAGAGCAGAAGATTATTTTTATGAAGGTAGATATAGTGAAGCTTTAGAACTTGCAATTAAGGCAGTTAGTGATGTTAATCCGAATATTTATAATGAAGTAATGATTGCAAAAGAAACAATTTTATAATTGATAATAATTAAAATTTTGGGTAAAATAATTTTAGAAAAGGAGTTTTTATGAAAGAAGAATTATTTAAAGATATTATTGAAGGAGATAATGTAACTAAATTAAAAAATGAAGTATGTGATGCTTTAAAGAAAATGGATAATGAAGAATTTTTACATTTATTTATGACATTATGTTCTTTAGGTGAATTCGATGATGAATGTTGTTGTGGTGGACATTGTGATTGCGATAATTGTGATTGTGATTGCGATGATTGCGACTGCGATGATTGTGATTGTAAATAAGTAGAGAAATCTACTTTTTCTTTTGTTAATATTCTAAAAGAGAAATTTTGTTTGCATTTTTCTCAAATTTATGCTATAATACATTTATTGATTGGGGGAATAAATTATGAATAATAATGAGGAAGTTTTATCAATGGAAGAAAAAAATATTTTAGAAATAGAAAAAGTTTTAATTACTGAAAATATTAGTGTAGATAATTATTTAGATTATTTCTTTAAAATTAACACTGCATGTAGTACTGGAATTGTTAAAAATCCATTAAGACTTTATTTAGCACTTAGAAATGCGAATGTAATACTTAGTGCTAATGATAAAGATAATCAAATTGAAGTATATGATAATGTAGTTAATACAGTAAATTATTTAATAAGTAATTATGCAAAAGCATATATTAATGAAAATAATAATTTAGAAAAATATAGTGAAAATTTACAAGCAACAATGTTACAAAATGATTTTATTACTTTTGAAATGTTTAAACAATGTTATTATTTGTTTGAATTATATGTATTAGCGGGAATTAAAGGAAGTAATTTCTTTGAGTTTATTAGTTTATTAAGTGAAGCTTATGTTAAAACTGAACAAATTAATGAAATTATTGATTTAACTAATATGAAAACTAGATTATCATCATATATTGAATCATATAAAAAAGAATATAGTAAGAAAAAAATTAAATAGGTTAAGACTCATTGTGAGTCTTTTCTTTTTGTTATATTTCTTGACTTTTAAGGTAGTAAATTAATATAATAAATACGTGTTATACGTAATTAGAGAGGATTGATAATATGTTTGAATACATGGGTGATAGATTAAGTAATGCAATTAAAAATATTAAAGGTATGGGTAAAATTACTGAAGACAATATAAGTGATGCAATAAAAGAAATAAGAATGGCATTATTAGAAGCAGATGTTAACTATGAGGTTGTTAAAGAATTTACTAGAAATGTTAAAGAGAAGGCTTTGGGATTAGAAGTTGGTAAAAATTTAAAACCAGAAGAACTATTTATTAAATTATGTAAAGATGAGTTAATAAGTTTACTTGGAGATGATTATGTTCCTCTTGAAGTTAATAAAAAGCCAACAATTATTATGTTAGTTGGTTTACAAGGATCTGGTAAGACAACAAGTTGTGCTAAGATAGCAAATTTAGTTAGAAAGAAAAATAATAAGAAGCCTTTACTTGTTGCATGTGATGTTTATAGACCGGCTGCTATTGATCAGTTATGTGATTTAGGTAAGTCTTTAAATATGGATGTATTCACTAAAGGAAAAGAAGATCCTAGAGAAATAGTTAAAGAAGCTTTAGAGTTTGCTAAAAATAATAATAATGATTATATAATCATAGATACGGCTGGTAGATTACACATTGATGATGATTTAATGAATGAACTTGTTGATATCGAGAATATTGTTAAACCGGATGAAGTACTACTTGTTATTGATGCAATGATGGGACAAGATGCAATCAATGTTATTAATGGATTTAATGATAAATTAAGATTAACAGGTGCTATTATAACTAAGTTAGATGGTAATACAAAGGGCGGGGTAGCTTTATCAGTTAGACATTTAACTAATATTCCTATTAAGTTTGTTGGTGATTCGGAAAAATTAGATGGATTAACTGAGTTCTATCCTGAAAGAATGGCTAATCGTATTTTAGATATGGGAGATATTTTATCTATTGCAGAAAAAGCTAACAATGCGATTAGTGAAGCTGATGCTAAGGATTTAGCTAAAAAAATGCGTAAAGGTGATTATGATTTAGAAGATTTCTTAACTAATTTAAAACAAATTAGAAAGTTAGGACCACTAGAAAATATTTTAAAGATGTTACCGGGTGCAAGAAATATGGGATTAAATCAAATTAATATTAACCCTAAAGATATGGCTCATATTGAAGCTATCGTTTTATCTATGACTCCTTACGAAAGAAGACATCCGGAAGTATTAAAAGCAACAAGAAAACAAAGAATTGCAAAAGGCTCTGGAAGAAGTGTAGAAGAGGTTAATAGATTACTTAAACAATTTGAAGAAATGAAAAAAATGATGAAAATGATGAGTAATGGAAATTTTAAAATGCCATTTTAGATAATGAAAAAAATACTTCGATTTTGAAGTATTTTATTTTGATTCAACAATTAATTTTATAGCTGTTTTTTCTTCACCATCTATTTGGATATCTGAAAAAGCAGGAATAATAACTAAATTTTTACCACTTGGAGCAACAAAACCACGGGCTATAGCTACTGCTTTAACTCCTTGATTTAAACTTCCGGCTCCAATTGTATGGATTTCTAATTCATTTTTGCCATCTCTAAATATTCCGGCAATTGCCCCTGCTACTTTACTAGGGTTACTTTTACTTGAAACTTTTAGTATTTCCATTATTTCCTCCTAGTTAAGTATATTAAAGTATTTAAATTTAATTCATTATTTTTGCCATCTTGTTGTGATTCCACATGGTAAGATTAAGCCTTGATTATCTTTAAAGCCTAGTTCTTCTGATAGAATAGTTCCTTTTTTAGGAATGGTAAGAGTTAAGATGTTTTCTAGTACTGTTTTGGATAGTCCAGTTGTATAAGTATTAATAATAAATAGAGAAGCGTCGTCACTTAATAATGATGCAGTATCTTTAACTAAATCATATAAATCTTTTTCAATTTGCCATACTTCATTTTTAGAACCTCTTCCAAATGAAGGAGGATCCATAATTATAATATCGTATTTATTATTTCTTCTGATTTCTCTTTTAACAAATTTTTTAACATCATCAACAAAAAATCTAATATATTCATTTTCTAAATTATTTACTTTAACATTTTCTTTAGCCCAATCAATCATTCCACGAGATGCATCAACATGGACAACTTCAGCGCCTTCTTTTAATGCAGCGATACTGGTAGCACCAGTGTAGGCAAATAAGTTTAGAACTTTGCATTTATGATTAGTATTTTTTATTGTTTTTCTTATTAAATCCCAGTTATAGGCTTGTTCTGGGAATAATCCCGTATGTTTAAATCCCATAAGTTTAAGATTAAATTTTAAATCTTTATAATTAACTGTCCAAGATGATGGAACGTTATTTAATGTCCAATTACCGCCACCGGTACTACTTCTTTCATAAACAGCGTTTACTTTAATATTCTCGTTACCAGGCCAAATTATTTCAGGATCTGGTCTTTTTAAATAATACTTTCCCCATCTTTCATATTTGTATCCATTACTTGTACTTAGTACTTCGTAATCATTAAAATTTTCAATTATTTTCATATCACATCACAGGTAAATTATATCATGTAAAATAAAAAAAACATACCAATAGTTGATATGTTAATTAAATGATATTTTTATCAGTTAGGATTCTTATTAAATCTTCAGTTAAATCTAGTATTCCTACACAAATAAAGAAGAAGCCTAACATTAAGAATTGAACTGTTTCACTAAAGTATAAGTTTATACTTGTTAGAAGTCCTAATAATAAGAATAGGAAGAATGTTCCTAGGTTAATGTACATCATTTTATCGTTGCGATCATGTAAATAATCAATTTTAATTAATTTAATGATAGCCATAGCACATACCCATACGGCAAGGGTTAGGGATAAAACCATTGGAGGATTATAATCAATATATTTAAATCCACTAAATGCAGCGATAGCACATACGATAGTTGTATATAATTCTTCATAGTCATCTTTTGGTTTGGTTAGAAAATATTCTAAGATTTTTATTAATGAGTAGACCATAAATGTTAAATAAAGCATTGTTATTGGGGCATAATCAGTTGCTGGAGATAGGATTATTAACATTAGTCCTAGAAATAAAATAACTCCGGATATTATTAAATTAATTTTGTCAGTACGCTCTAATTTTTTATTAAATATTTTCAATTTTCTTCACCTATTATAATAATAGTTTATATTGAAGTTAAAGTCAAATTTTATTGATATTATTTAGTTATTTAGATACACTTATGGTGAGAGGAGTATGTGAAATGTTTTTTGTCATTATTATAATTATTGGTTGTTTTATTATTTTACCATCTATTAGACAAATTGATGAATATGAAAGAGGTATTAAGTTTAGATGTGGTAAATATGATAAGATGTTAAATCCGGGATGGCATGTTATTTTACCAATATTTGAATCTTTAAAAAAGGTTGATATTAGAACTAAAGCAGTAGATGTGCCGGAACAAGATGCTATTACTAAAGATAATGTATCAATAAGAATTAATGCGGTTTTATATTATAAAATTTTTGATGCATCTAAAGCAATATTGGCAGTTGAGAATTTTAGATTTGCAGTTGCTCAACTTGCTCAAACAACTATGCGTAATGCGGTTGGTGCAGTATCATTAGATGAGTTATTATCAGAAAGGGATAAAATATCAGAAGAGATTTGTAAAGTTGTTGATTTAGCTACAGATCCTTGGGGAATAAAGGTTGAAAATGTAGAATTAAAAGATGTTTCATTACCTGAAGAGATGAAGAGAGTTATTGCTAAAGTTGCAGAAGCAGAAAGAGAAAAGGCAGCTGTTATTACTAAGGCTGCTGGTGAAGTAGAAGCATCTAAAAATTTAGCAGAAGCGGCTAAAATTATGGCATCTACACCGGGAGCACTTCATTTAAGAACTTTATCAACAATAAATGATATTTCATCAGACCAATCTAATACAATTATTTTTGCTATACCTATTGAAGTAATGGATGCTTTTAAACAAGGTAATGCGGGTGATGCTATTAAAAAGATAACAAAGAAGAAATAGTTATTTTTTCTTTTGTAAAATTTGTGTTATATTATATGAAAGCAGGTGTTTTTATGAATGCAATGGATATGAATCAATATATTGACAGATTAAAGTTAGAAAAAGAACTTAAGGATTTTATTTATAAGTATAAAGATAGTGTTTATTTTAAATATGCCGATTTTGTTTATAATATTTCTTTAATGCTTAATGGTTCTATTAGAGGAAAATATAATGAGAATGATTTTAATGATTTACCTAAATATTCTGATGAAGAAATACTGAAGTTTGTTAAAGATTTTTATAATAAGTTTAGTATTAATTATGATATAGATGATGTTTTAAGAAATAAAATTGTTTATTCAGAAGGTAATAATGGTAGACCTTTAATTTATGGTGAATGTAATAGATCTAGTAACAAAATTGAAATAAATAAGACTGGTACTATTATTGATTCAATTTTGTTAACTCATGAACTTGGTCATTATAAAAATGAAAGAGAAGGATTAAAAAACGAATCTAAATTATTTTTATCAGAAATATTACCGATGAGTGAAGAATTTATTATGTGTGATAATTTAAGTGGTCATGATGTTGAAAAAGTATTTTGGTATAAACATAGAATTAATTCATTATATGAAAAGATAAGAAGAATTAATTCATTATTAGGAATGATTATGGTTTATATAAATAATGGAAATTTAAGTAGAGAAGCATATTTAAGTGAATTTGAAGAAGATTATTATGTTAATGATTTTAATTATTTAAAGAATTACATTAATAAGCATAATTTAGAAAATATATTTATGGATATGATATATTTAATTGGATATGTTATGGGAATAAATAATATGTTTAAAGTGAGAGATAATAATAGTTATATAGAGGTTGTGTCTAACGCTCATGATAAAGTAAATGATTTAAGTGTAGAAGATTTCTTTAAATTATTTGGATTAGATATGGAAGATATGTTTTATTTTGATTTAGTTGATAATGTTTTAAAGTTTGTTGGAGAGGTTGGAATTTATCTGAGAAAGACTAGGATAAGTTATGGTTAATGAAGAAATATTAGAAGAATTAAAAGATTTTTTTGTTTATTATGATGATGATAATATTATTGATAATTTAGAATATTTTCTATATTTGGGAGAAGATATTGTAAAAATAATTAATAATTTAAAAATAAATAATGCTACACTTGATAGTTATAGTAAAGTTATGAATATTTGCAAAATACAAGATGTTTTTGAATTTGTTGATAAATATAATAAAAAATTTATTATTAATTTGGATATTAATAAATTAATTAATGATGGGATTATTGATTTTGATTCATTAGAATATGAAAAAATGGTAAGTGAAAGAAGAGATGAATGTGTTGAATTAAATGGACAATGCTGTTCTGATGGAAATTCAATTATTGTAAAAAATTATGGTTCTTTATCTGATGCAGTTACATTAATTCATGAATTATCTCATTATAAGGATATTCCTAATAAATCTAATGAAACTAGATTTTGGTTTACAGAAGCTTTGGCAATAACAGAAGAATTAATTGCAGTTGATGAATTAAATGATATTGATTTAAAGTTATTTTGTTTTTATTTTAGGCTTTTATATACTAAACAATGTTTAAGAAATTTAAATGGAATATTACCAATTATGATAGTGTTTCAAAAAATTGGTGATGTTAATAAAGAATCTTATAAATGTATATTTAAATGTGATTATTATGATGAAGATATTAAGGTGTTTTTAAATTATATAAATTATTATTTAGAAAAAAATAAAAAGTTTGGTTTAAATACTCCTGTTTTTGAACAATTGGTCATGGAATTAAAGTATGTTATTGGTTATATTGTAGCAATAAGTTTATATAAAAAATATAAGTTAGATAATAATTATATGAATGAGATACAAAATTTACATAAATTAATAAATGAATTAGATGTTAATGATTTTATCGATAGAATGAATATTAGTACTGGTGTTGAAGATATTTGTGAGATTTTAAAAGAATATATATCTTTATTTGTTGGATGTGAAAATAAAAAGATAAAATAAAATAATGTGGTAGTTAAAATTTAAAATCAAGTTTATAATAATGGATGTGATGAAATATGAAGTTGAATAAAGAATTTATTGAAAAGGTATCTAAAAGTAAAGGGGAACCTGAGTGGATGCTTGAGTTTAGATTAAAGTCTTTTGAGAAGTTTTTAGAACTTGATAATCCTTCTTTTGGTCCTAAACTAGATATAGATTTTGATAAAATAAATTATTATAAAAAGATAAGTGATGTAACTGATTCATGGGATAATGTTGATAAAGATATTAAGAAAACATTCGATGATTTAGGAGTAATTAAGGCGGAAAATACTTATTTATGCGGTGTATCTAATCAGATTGAAAGTGAAGTGTTTTATCATAAATTAAATAGTAATAATGGGGTTATTTTTTTATCTACTGATGAAGCATTAAAAGAGTATCCTGAATTATTTAAGAAATATTTTAATAATTTGGTTAAATATGATGAAAATAAATTTACAGCTTTAAATGGTTGTATGTGGAGTGGTGGATCTTTTATTTATATTCCTAAGGGGGTTAAATTAGATAGACCATTACAAAGCTATTTTAGGATTAATGAAGTTACGATGGGACAATTTGAAAGAACTATTATAATTGTTGATGATGATGCAGAGTTATCATATATAGAAGGGTGTACGGCTTTATCGCATTCTGAAAATTCTCTTCATGCAGGAGTTGTTGAAATTTATGTTGGTAAGAACGCTAAATGTAAATATAGTACAATTCAAAATTGGAGTAATGATGTATATAATTTAGTTACTAAAAGAGCAATAGTAGACGATTATGGTTTAATGGAATGGCTTGATGGTAATATTGGCAGTGGGGTTACAATGAAATATCCTAGTTCAATATTAAAAGGGGATTATGCTAAGGGAAATTCTGTTTCTATTGCGTTTGCTAAAGATGGACAAGTTCTTGATGCTGGAGCTAAAATGATTCATATCGGAAAAAATACAAGTAGTAATATTATATCTAAAAGTATTGCTAAAAATGGAGGAGAAGCTGATTACAGAGGTTTGGTTAAAATATGTGAATCAGCTATTAATTCTAAGGCTAGTGTTAAATGTGATACTATATTGTTAGATGATGAATCAGTCAGTGATACTATTCCAACTAATATTTTACTTAATGATTCAAGTTATTTAGAGCATGAAGCAACGGTTTCAAAAATAAGTGAAGAGAAATTGTTTTATTTAATGAGTAAGGGATTAAGTGAAAATGCAGCTAAAGATTTAATTATTTTGGGGTTTATTTCTGACTTTAAGAAGGAATTACCTCTTGAATATGCAGTTGAACTTAATAGATTATTAAAAAATATTTAAATGTGATAGTTTTTATAGATTTGTTTAGATAATTTAAAAATTTTGTTTAGAAGATATTTAAAATTTGTACTGTTTTGGGTGCAAATTTTATTTTTTTGTCTTTTGATACCTTAAATTTTTTATGGTAAAAATGTTAGTGAAAGGAGGAAATATGATGTATAACACGGTCATGTTGATAGGTAGACTTACTGCTGAGCCTGAGTTAACAAAGCAAGACGATAAAAAAGAAGTTTGTCATTTAACACTTGCTGTTCAAAGGACTTATAAAAATTCAGATGGGATTTATGAAGCTGATTTTATAAGATGTACTCTTTGGGATCAAATTGCATCTAGAATTTGTGAATATTGTCATAAGGGTGATTTGATTTCAGTTAGAGGTCAACTTAGAACTTCAACATTTACTGTTAATGATGAAAAGAAGTATTCTACTGAAGTTGTGGTTGATAAAATTGCTTTTTTAGCAAATAAATCAAAAGATAGTGAAGAAACAAAAGATGATGGTGAATAGGTAAATTACAAACCTTTTGTATATTTAGAAATAAATATCATATGATTAAGTGGTGAATGAATTTGAAAATAAAATATATATTAGTTTTTAGTTTAATTGTTGTTAGTTTTTATTTTACAGATAGAGTTATGGTTTATATTAATAATAAAAATCCAATAATGAAGGAAATTGTTTTAAATAAAGATAAATATAAAGTTGAAGCTGTTAATGCGATCATAGAAGATAATACAATTATTCCAGGAGTTAATGGAAAGGAAGTTGATGTAAATAAATCATTTAGCAAAATGGAAAATTATGGATACTTTAATGAATTATATTTGCAGTATGATGTCAGCGCCCCAATTCAGAGTTTAAATGATAATAAAGATAAAATAATTATTAAGGGAAATCCGAAGAAAAAAATGGTTGCATTAGTTGTTGATCATAATGAGGAGGTTAAAAATTATTTAAAACAGAATAATATAAAGTATACTCTGATTGCAAATAGTGAAGATGTAATAGATAAAAAAGAAGAATATATAAATGGAGAAACTGATGAAAAATTATTTTCAAATTTAAATTCAATACTTAATCATAAAAAGGTTAATTCTAAATTATGTTTAGTAGGAAAAAGCAATTTAGAATTATGTAAGGAAAAGAAATTTTATTTATTTAAATATTCAATTGATATGGATAATAATTTAATAAAGAATATTAATGAAGTTAGTGCTGGGGATATTATATATGTAAGTCCTAATAGTGCATTACCTAAATTAAAGGTATTATTAAATGAAATATCTAGAGTTGATTTGGAAATAGCATATTTAAGTAAGTTAATTTCAGAAGAAAACTAAACCATTATTAAGGTTTAGTTTTTTTAAGGAGATTTATGAGAAGAAGAATATTATTTTTATTGCTAATATTTTTTATGTTTTTTAAAGGTGTTAAAGCAGAAGAATATAGTGATAAATTTATTGAACATTATAAATGGATTTATAATGATTATGTAGTTAAACAAAAGAAAGGTACTAGAAAATATCAACAGATGTCAGTTACTGTTAGAAATAGTGATAAGCAGTTTGTCTATTGTGTTGAGCCAGGAACACCTATAAAAAAGAATAATGTTTATGTTGGTAGCGATTTTAATCAAGCATATATTGCTAATATGACAGAAAAAGAGTGGGAAAGGATTAGTTTAATTGCTTACTATGGTTATGGTTATTTTGATTCTAAGGTTAATCATACTGATTTAAAATGGTATAGTGTTACTCAATTTATGATATGGCAAGTTGTTCCTCATGGTTATGATATTTATTTTACTGATAAATTAGATGGTAAAAAAATAGTAAAGTATACTGAAGAAATTAGGGAAATAGAAAATTTAGTTAGGAAACATAATAAAATACCAAATTTTGGTAAAAAAACTTTTAAGATTTCTTTAGGTGATCAATTAAAGTTAGATGATAAAAATTTAGTTATTAGTGAATGGGATATTAATAATAATAGTTCTAGTATAGTAGTTAAAAAGGATAATAATAGTTTAATAATTAATCCAAGTATGATTGGTAAATATAAAGTTAAATTAATAAAAAATGATGAAAAGTATACGAGTCCGCCAATTATTTATTATGATAGTAAAAGTCAAAACGTAATGAGAGCTGGTAAATTTAAACAATTAAGTACTAACCTAGAAATAAATGTTGTTGGAGTTAAGCTAAAAATAAATAAAGTAGATTCTGAAACTAAACAAAATATGCCAATTAAGGGAATAAAATTTAAAATTAAAAATTTAGATACTGGTGAGTATTTGAAATATAAAAATAAAGACATATATGAAACAGATGAAAATGGAGTAATAATTACACCATTTACACTAGATTATGGAAATTATGAATTAGAAGAAATAGATCAGGTTATTAATGGATATTTATGGAATAAAGAAACTTATAAATTAAAAATAGATGAAAATACAACGTATATAAATGATAAGGAACAAGGTTTAATATTTGAAATTAATTTTGAAAATAAAAAGGTTAAGGGTTGTGTAGAGATTATAAAGAAAGGTGAGAATGATCTTAAATATTTAGAAAATATTAAATTTGGTTTGTACGCTAATGAGGATTTTTATGGGGATGATAATAAAATTATTTATAAAAAAGGTGATTTAATAGATTATAAATTTACAGATAAAGAAGGAAAAATAATATTTGATAATTTAGAGTTAGGAAAATATTACGTTAAGGAACTTCAAACTCTAAAGGAATATGTTCTTGATAAGAAAAAATATTCTTTTGAATTAAAGTATAAAGATCAATATACGGATGTTGTTCATTATAATTTGAATTTAGTTAATTATCTAAAGAAAGGTGAATTAATATTAATCAAAACTGATAATGATTCAGGGAAAGTTATTCCTAATACAAAAATAGAGTTATATTCCGAAAATGATTTATTAATATATTCTGGTCTTACAGATAATAATGGAATAATTAATATAAAAGATCTTCCTTATGGAAAATATTATATTGTGGAAAAGTTAGCAGCTCCTGGTTATATTAACAATAATGAAAAAATTTATTTTGAGATTAAAGAAGATAAAGAAATAATAAATGTTAATATGACTAATAAGAAAATGGAAGTTGAAGTACCTAGTACATTTAAAAATGATTTAATAAGTGAAATATTAAGTGGAGTTTCTCTTATAACTTTTAGTTTGCTAGTTTATGAAAGAAAAAAATTATTTATTTTATAGGAAAATTTTAACAATTGTATTATTTATTAATACTTTATTGCTAATTATTATTAAATTAAGTAATTTAATTAAAATTAATAATGAAAATTATGAAGTTAACTCTTATTTAAATAATTATAATGAAGATGTTGGGTATATAAATAAAGAAGAATATTTGGGGATTTTAGAAATAAAAAAAATAAAATTAAGGAAAGGTTTTTATAAATTAAATTCAAATTTAAATAATGTTGATAAAAATATAACGATTGTAAGTAGTTCGGATATGCCTAATGTAAATAAAGGTAATTTGATACTTGCTAGTCATTCTGGTAATAGTAGTGTTTCATATTTTAGATATTTAGATAAATTAGATATGGAAGATATTGCATCTATTTATTATTTTGGTAAAAAGTATGATTATAAGTTAATTAATTATTATGATGTTGATAAAAATGGAAGTGTTCAAATTATTAAAAATAATGATATTAATACATTAACATTAATAACTTGTAAAAAAAATACTGATAAACAAACTGTGTTTATATTTGAATTAAATAAAGAAGGGAAATTATAAGATGAAAGATAGTAAAAATAATAAGAATAAAAAGGGAATCATAATATTGGGAGGACTTAGTTTATTAGGTGTGTTAGGTGGAACACTTGCTTATTTTACAACAACTACAAATATAGCAAATAAATTTAAATCTGGAATGTATCAAAATGAGATAGTTGAAAAATTCGAATCGCCTGCTAATTGGACTCCAGGAAGTGTTACTGAAAAGAAAATATCAGTAAAGAATACAGGAAATATTCCAATGGCTGTTAGAGCAAGTTATACTGAAAAGTGGGTAAGTGCAAGTGGAAAAGAATTAAATCTTAAGGATATTGATAATAATCAAGTTTCAATAATAAATTTTGGAAAAAATTGGACTAAAAGTAATGATGGATATTATTATTATGGTTCAAAAGAAAATAAAACTGTGTTAGAGCCAACAAGTATAAGTACATCATTTATAAACAGTGTTAAATTTAATGAAAAAGTTAATGCTTCATTAAAGGAAAGTGTTTCAGAAGATGGGAAAACAATAACTTATACTTCAACTGGTGATGGTTATGATAATGCGACTTATACTTTAATAGTTAAAATTGAAACAGTTCAACATGATGCTGCAAATAGTTTTTGGAAGTAAAATAAAAGATGAAAAATATAATATTTAAAGTATTTTATATTTTAATTATTATTTATTTAATTATATTTATACCTGTTTTGTGGGGAAAGAGGCCTTTAGTTGTAATATCTGGTAGTATGGAGCCAATATTAAAGGTTGGAGGAATTCTTTATTATGAAAAAATTAATTTAGATGATTTTAAGAAAGATGATATATTAGTTTATCAATTAAATGAACATATAGTTTCACATCGTATTGTTAATATTAATGAATATGGATTTGAAACAAAAGGTGATAATAATAATTCTAATGATTCATATATAGTAGATAAAAATAATGTAATTGGAAGAGGTAATAATTGGTCTATTCCTTATATTGGTTACTATGCTGATTTTATTTATAATCATAAATACTTGTTAATAGTGATGATTATTTTGTCTTATTTTAATATTTGGTTTAATTCAAGAAAGGAAAAAAAAGGTTATGAAGAAATTAGTTAAAATATTACCTTTGTTTATTGCTTGTTTATGTGTCTTGTTACCAGTAAATTCATATTTTAGTACTTCTAGTAAAGTAATATATAATTTTAAAAGTAAAAAATATAATTTTAAGATAAATGGTAATGGTGGAATTTATAATAATACACAAGGTTTAGTTATTAAAAATAATAAAGTTTCTTTACCTATTCCTGAAAGAAATGGATATAAGTTTTTAGGCTATAATATAAATAGTGATAATATAAATGACATTAATAATAAAGAATTAAATGCTAAATGGAGTATTCTAACATACAATATTAATTATAATCTTAATGGTGGTTATTTAATTAATAAAAGAGATACTTATAATGTTGAAGATGAATTTTTATTAGAAAATCCAAATAAAGATGGAAATATATTTATTGGATGGACTGGAAGTAATGGTAATGTTCCTTTACGTGATGTGTATGTAAAAAAGGGAACAACTGGTAATTTAAATTATGTTGCTAACTGGAATAAACAAAATTTTACTGTTAATATTAGTTCAATTATACAAAATGTGTTATATGAAAATGGACTTGATGGATTTTGTTTTTCAGTATGGATTAATGAAATATTGGTGGCAGATCATGTTATAGATTATTATAATGATGAAATAGAATATGGTACTAAATTAAAAGTGGTTGTTTATGATAGAGAAGGTTATAGTATAAAATCATTTAAAGAAAATACTTGGATTGTTAATAGTAATATTAATATTAATCCAGTTTGGTATGATGATATTTCACCAATTATAACTTCATTTAGTGTAACTAATTTAGGATATTATGATCCAAAGTATGGTGATTTAAAAGGATGGAATATAAGAGTTTATATTAACGGATATGATACAGGAACAGGAATATTTAAATATCAGACATGGCTTAAACCTTTTGGAAGTGGAACAGGTGCTTTAAGAAAAGATGGTAATGATCGAATTTTAAAAAATGTATTATATTTGGAAGAAGAAAGTGGACGAACTTTTTGTGCATATGCAATAGATAATGCAGGAAATGAATCAGAAAGATGTGAAACTATTAAAGTTTAAATTTATTTTACTTATATATTTATGTTATGATAGGTGTGTAAGGAGTAAATTAGATGAAAAAAAATTATATTTTGCTTTTGTTAATAATTATTGTAGGTGTTTTTATAATGACTTCAATTGGATTTATTTATCAAAAGGTTGATAATAGTAAAGAAAATAAAAGTTATATATCAAAAAAAGTTAATAATTATGAATATAAAGATATTGAAAGTGGTATGAATGAAATTAAAGATAATGGTTATTTATATTTAACTTATATTGGAAGTAAAAATATATATAATTTAGAAAAGTATGTTTATAAAACATTAAAAAATAATAAGTTGAGTGATAAATTTATTTATATTAATTGTACTGATAATATTAATGATAAAAAGATAATTAATGATTTAAATGATAAGCTTAGTATAATTACTGATAATGAGATCGTATTACCAGCAATTATATATTATAAGAATGGAAAACCTGTGGATTATATTGATAGTACAAATCAAATCTTAACTGGTGATAAATTTGTTCAATTAATGGATAAGTGGGAGGTTAACAAATGATTAATGTAGTTTTATTTGAACCAGAAATTCCTGGTAATACAGGAAATATAATGAGAACATGTGTTGCTACTAATACAACTTTACATTTAATTAAGCCTTTAGGTTTTAGTTTAGATGATAGTTATATTAAAAGAAGTGGTGTTAACTATATTAAAGATTGTAATTATTTTGTATATGAGAATATTGATGATTTTTACAGTAAAAACGAAGGAGAATTTTATTATTTTACAAGATATGGTCATAAGCCACATACTTCATTTGATTATAGTGACAAAAGTAAAAATTATTATTTCTTTTTTGGTAAAGAATCTACGGGAATACCTCCTAAATTATTAAAACCACATTTAGATAGATGTGCAAGATTACCAATGACAGATAAAGTAAGGGCACTTAATTTGTCAAACACAGTTGCAATTGTTGTTTATGAAGCTTTAAGACAACAAGATTATAATGATTTGCTTTTTAATGAACCACATAAAAGTATAAATTTTATAGAAGAAAGTGAAGACTAGGAAATAATCCTAGTTTTTTGAAACAAAATTTTTGAAAAAAAAAGATGCCTGAATATCCAATAGTTATATCTAATAATATTATACCTTTAATATATTATCGAGCATTTAAGTTATTTGCAAATTCGTATAGTAAAGAATTAGTAGATTGTGTAAATTAAATATGGAATGTAATAATTATATTTTATAAAGATGATAAATTGATGGTTACTTATTTAGTATATAAATCAAATGATAATATATTTTTTAATATTGAATAAAAATAAACATATTGATGAAATATCAGATATAACTGGATTATTAAAAGAAGAAATACTAAAGTTAAAAAATAATAGCTAGTATTTCTTTTATATAAAAAAAAGAAGAAGCTAATTTTCTTCTTCAATAGTGATAGCGCCAACTGGACAACAATCTGATGCTTCTTTAGCTTCAGGGGTAACTTCATCACTTATTAAATTGGCATGTGTTTCGCCGAAATCAAAGTTTTTAGGAGCGATTCCTGTACAAGCTCCACATCCAATACACATATCTTGATTTAATTTTACTTTTTCCATATTTCCTCCATATTAATATTATAAAAATTAAAACATTTAAAATCAAGTAATAGTAAAATGTTTTAAAGTATGTTATTATTTTTATAGCAAAGGTGTGTGGATTATTTATGGAAAATTTTGATAAAATTCCAAGTAGAACAGAACTTAATAAAGATTTGTATAATTCATATGAAAATCAGAGTTATGATAAATTTGATGTTAATTCGAATCAGGAAGTACTAAAAAGTGATGTTAAAAAGATAGATGTTGATCAAATAAGAGAAATTTTAGATAAAAAGTATAGAGAGAATATTCCAAAAAGGAAATCCATAGAATTAGAAGAACCGGAAATTGAAGAAGATAATAAGGAAATAACAAAAGAATATGATTTAAATTCTATTTTAGATAAAGCTAAAAGTGAAGTATCTTATGATTATGATAGAAGTAAATTAAATAGATCGGTTGATGCAAGAAGTTTAGTTGATGAGGTTAAAAGTAAATATACTGAAAAAGAAGAAACGGCTGAAGAAAAAGAATTAAAGGATTTAATTCATACTATTGCACAAATCGAGATTCAAAATAGTAAAAAAGATGCTGATTTATTAGGATTATCAGAAACTAATTCATATGAAAAAGATGAATTAGTACAAGAAGATAATGACTTTTATACTGGGAATTTAAAAATATCTAATAAAGATTTTGAGGATTTTAAGGATATAGAAAATGATATTAAATCTAATAATGTTTTAGTTAAGGTATTAATATTTGTATTTATAATTATAGTTCTTGGTATTGGTGTAGTGGTTGCTAATAATTTCTTTAATTTAGGTTTGTTTTAAACAATAATAGTGTTAAAGTGAAATTTTGTTTGCATTTTTTTTGAATGTATGCTATAATATTAATCGTATTCAAGGAAAGAGGGTTTTGAAATGAAAAATATTAAATCATTTATGATTACAATTTTAGTTGGTATATTATCTTTATTTGGATTATATACAAATGTTTTAGCAGAAACTGCTCCAAAAACATTTAAAACTAAAGATCCTGTTATTTTAACAGATTACATTGAAGGTGCACCTAAAGTGCATTATAAAGAAATTGATGGTGGCATTTTAGTTTACTGTCAAAATGAGACTTTGGTATATCAAGGCAGATATACTATGAAATTATATAGTCAAATCGATGATGGATTTATCTATATATTAGAAAACAAACCAAACACTGGAGATAAATATAAAGATTATTATGCAATGCAAATTGCTATTTGGTGGTATGAAGACTTATTAAATAATAATAATTCAAATATTCCACAAAATGTTAAAGTAAGTATTCTTAAGAAAGTTAATACAGATACTTATAGTAGAATTATTTACAATTTAGTTAATAATGCTAAAAAATATAAACAAGATAAAAGTATTAGTTTAAGTATTGATGTTAATGATGCATCATTTGAATTATCTGGAAATTATTATATTTCTAAAGATATTAAAGTTTCATATGCTGGAGATAAAGTTAACTTAACTTTAAAAAATGCTCCTAAAAATGCTGAAATAATTAATAAAACTACTAAAGATGGTGTTATTACATTTAATGTTAAAGTTCCTGTTTCTAGTTTAGAAAAAGGCAAAACTACTACATTTAGTGTAGAAGCTACTGCAACAAGAACAATTAAAAGTGCTTATAATTATTTCTTTAGTGATGCTTGGCAAAAAATAGTTTATGGAAAAGTATTTGCTAGTGATTTAAATAAAAATGCTTCTATTTCATTATCTATTAATGTTCCAGAAGATAAACCTAAAGAATATGTAGTAAAAATTAGTAAAACTGATATTACTGGAGATAAAGAAATTCCAGGCGCTACATTAAACTTAAAAGGTGATTATAATACTGATTTAACTTGGGTAAGTACAAGTGAATCTCATAAAGTTACTTTAAAACCAGGTGTGTATAAATTAACTGAGACTATTGCACCAAAAGGTTATATTTTAAGTAAAGAAACAATTGAATTTAAACTTGATGAAAATGGTGTTATTTACAAAAAAAATACAAATGGAGAATTTACTAAAGTTGATGTAATTAAAATGGTTAATGAAGTTAGACCAACAATTAATATTAGTAAATTAGATAGTAAAACTAATAAATATGTTAGTGGTGCTACATTAAATATTAAGAATGAAAAGGGAGAAGTTGTTACTTCTTATGTAACTGGAAATGAATCTAAATATGTTAGTTTAGAAGAAGGAGTATATGTTTTAACTGAAACAGCTGCTCCAAGTGGTTATAAGTTAAATACAACTCCAATCGAATTTAAAGTAGCTGCTGATGGCAACTTATATATTAAAAATTCTAATAATGAGTATGTATCAGCAAACGGAATAATTTTATACAACGAACCTGTTGAAGTAATTATTCCTGATGTTCCTAAAACTGGATTATCAAGTACTTTAACTTATGTTGTTGGTTCATTAATCTTAGTTGGTGGAGTAATAATATTAATTAAGAATGGAAAAAAATGTTAAGATTATAATTGGAATAGTTATTTCCTTAATTGGAATTATAGTTCTTGGTAGTGATTATTATCTATCACTTAAACATGAAGTTTTTGATGATATGAATAAGAAATATTATGAACAAAATGTAGTTGTTGATGATTTACCTGATGAAATAGATGATGATCAAATTAATAGTGGTGATATTTCAGAGAATGATGATAAACCACAAAATGATCAAAAGGAAAATCAAGGTAATGAAAATAATAATACAACTACAACGACTAAACCTGTTATAAAAGATAATTACATTGGATATTTAAGAATTCCGAAAATTGAATTAAATAGAGGATTTTATGGAATTAATTCTAAATTAAACGATGTAAGTAAAAACATTTATGTTCATCCTGCCTCAACATTTCCGGTTAGAGGTAATGCGAATAATTTAATTTTAGCATCACATTCTGGATCTAGTTCTATAAGTTATTTTAAAAACTTATATAAATTAGAATTAGAAGATGATATTTATTTAGAATATAATGGTACAAATTATCATTATAAAATAAAAAATATATATACTGTTCCTAAAAATGGAACTGTTGCACTAAGAGTTAATCAAGAAGTTAGTACAATATCATTAATTACATGTACTAAAAGTGATAAGAGTACACAAACAATTTATATTTGTGAACTTGTCAATGAATAAAAAGGGAAAAGAGATGATATAAGATGGTAGAACTATCTTTGTTTGAAAAGATTAAAACTATATTTGATTTAATTTTTTCTTCATCTCTTTTTTTGATTTTATTAATTGGAATTGTAATTATATTAATTGATGTGTTCTTTATATCTAAAAAGAATGATAAAGTTAAAAGAATATATAAAATAATAAGTTTGATAATTATATTTTTATTATTTTTAATGTATTATAAAGAGTTTTTAAACTTTATAAATGTGTTAAATAAAAGTATAGTTATGCTTATAAATTTTCCATCATTACTTCAATACACTGTTCTTATGTTTGTAATGCTTGTATTTATGATAGTTGGATTATTTATAAAGAAAAAAAATAAATTTATTAAAAATATAAATATTGTAAGTTTTTTTATAGAATTATTTTTATTCTTTTTAATACTTGATGTGATAAGTAAATCTGATATAGATTTAAACAATAAAATTAATATATATGCAAACAGTAATCTATTAGTTTTATTTGAAATGAGTGTGTTTGTATTTCTTATATGGTTTTTAATATTATGTATAACTAAAATATATTATGTTATTATAGGAAATAACCGAGTTCCAATAAAAGATGAAAAAACAGAAGTAAAAGTTGAATCAGAAGAGGAAGAAATAGAGCTTCCAAAATTAATAGATAAAAATACGGAAAATATGTATGATGAGCCTGAAATGCCTAAAACTATTGAAGAATTAAAAAAAGAAAAAAATAAAAATCAAAATGTAGATTTAGTAGATGGTATTTTTACAATAGAAGAAATAAAACAACTTAGAAAAATGTTAAATGAATTAAATAAAAAATAAAAGATCCTTATTTTAAAAGATAGGGATCTTTTATATTAGTTTTGCATGAACAACTAAACGATCTTTACTTCCATTTGAACATGTTGATAAAGTTATTATCTTGGTGTTTTCATCATATGTTGCATTAAAATCATATATACTTCTCTGAGTAATCATATCTAAGAAATTTAGTTTATCTTCAGATGAAGCAAAGTTGGCTACAAGATAATCATTGGTTACAGGGATTTTATAAATAGAAATAATTTGCCATTTCATGTTAGCTTTAGTAGTGTTAAATGTGATAATTTGATTACTACTTTTTTTATACCATGATGGGTTAGTTACATATCTTAATGTGCCAAACATTTTTTGATTAGCTAAATTATGACCGAATATAATAGTGTTGTCAGATAAATCTTCAATGTTGTTTCGATAGTCCATATAAATCCAACCATGTCTATTTTTATTTTTATAATAATCACGATATAGATAATAATCATTATCAGTTGATTGAACAACAGGATAATCTATCTTAGTATTGTTAACCGTTAGCCAACCGACAGTATCATTATTAATTTCTTTTAATTTTTCAAATACTTTTTCATATTTAACATCATAAATAGTTGTAGTAGTTGTGGTGGTAGTTGTTAAAGTAACTCTTTCTTTATCATCATCGTTTGGTTCAATAAATGTAATATCTTTATCATGATTATTATTTTCAGGAATATCTAAATCTAATTTTATTTTTTGTAAGTCATTTTCAATATCATCATATTTTTTAGTATCACTATAATTTCTATATAAATTAACTGACATCATTAGAGTTACAGATAAAATAACAAATAAGAGAGATATTTTAATAAAGTTTAAGTTAATTTGTTTAAACATATTATTTTTCTTAAATTCTTTAGAATAGTTTATTTTAAAATTAATGTTGTTAGTTAAAATAAAATCTTCTTTTTCTTTTTTTACTTTATTGATATATTCAACTACATTTTGAATATTTATATTTCCTTCATTAAAATTAATTTTAATATTTTTTAAGTTTAATTTAATTAGTTTATTAAAGATATAATCAAATTGTCTTTTAGAAAAATAATTAAAGTTAATAATTTTTAAATATTTATTAATTTGAATAAAAGAATCAAAATCTAAATAATCTCTGTCTTTAAACTCATTAATATAAATTTCTTTTTTATAAAATATATCAGAATAAGTATTAATATTATTTATTTCCATAAAATTACTAGTAAATAATATTTCGTTTCTTATAGTAACTTTTAGATTTTTATTAACATCTATCATTTCTAATAAATAGTTTGGAATATCAAATAAATTTATTACTTTTAGATAGTTATTATTTAATATTTCGATAAATTCATCATATTTTAAAGTATTATCATAGTTTAAATATATTTCATCTATTTTGTTAATATTTTTTATTATTTTTAAAGTGATTAAGGTTGCTTCTTCATTATTAACAATAAATTTATGAATATTATTTTTAATTATTATTACATTTAAAAAGGAAGAAACTAATTCAACATTTTCATTTATGTAGTTAATACTAAAATAAGTTTCTTTAGTATTAATTACATTAGTGTTGTTTAAATTTTCTTTAAAATCTTTATTTAATAAACTAACTATAATTTCATTTTTAACTATTTTAAATACTATCTTATTCATATATTAATAATAGCATAAGTTAAAATATAATTAAAGTTAGAATAATTAAAAATATTAAAAATATTATTGTCAGTTAGTTTTCTTTTTATTATTTATTTGGTAAAATACTTTAAAAGGTTGTGGGTAATTATGAAATTAAAAAATAGTTATTTTTATACATTAAGAGAAAATGCGAAAGATGAAGATTCTACTAGTGGTAATTTACTTGTTAGAGCAGGAATGATTAAAAAAGTATCTAGTGGAATTTATATGTATTTACCTCTTGGATTAAAGGTTTTAGATAATATTAAAAAAATTATTAAAGAAGAAATGGATAGAACTGGTGCTCAGGAATTATTAATGCCAAGTTTAATACCTGAAGAAATATATGATACTTGTGGTAGAAATCAAGCTATGGGAGCATCTATGTTTCATTTAAAAGATAGATATGATAAACCTTATGTATTAGGACCTACTCATGAAGAATTATTTACAATTGCTGCTAAAAGTATGGTTAAAAGTTATAAGAATTTACCATTTACTATTTATCAAGATGCACCTAAATATCGTGATGAAGCAAGGCCTAGATTTGGTTTAATTAGAGTTAGAGAATTCTTTATGAAAGATGCTTATTCATTTGATAGAGATGAAGATGGGTTAGATGTTTCTTATCATAAAATGTATGATGCTTATAAGAAAATATTTGATAGAGTTAAACTTAATTATGCCATAGTTAGAGCAGATACAGGAGTTATGGGGGGAACTTTATCTGAAGAATTTCAAGCTGTAACTGATGTTGGTGAAGATGTACTTGTGCTATGTGATAAATGTAATTATGCATCTAATATGGAAATAGCTAAAACAGTTATTAGTGATAGTAATGAAGAAACAAGAAAATTAGAATTAGTTGAAACTCCTCATATGGAAACTATTGAAGATGTTAGTAATTATTTAAATATACCTAAAGAAAAAACAGTTAAAGCAATGATGATGAACATTGATGGTGAATTAGTAGTACTTTTCTTAAGAGGAGATAGAAACCTTAATGAGAATAAGGTATGTAAGTTATTTGGTGTTAGTGAAATTAATTTTGCTGATGATGAATTAATTGGTAAATCTAACGCTGTACCAGGTTTTACAGGACCAATTAATTTAAGTGGTGCTAAAATTGTTATTGATGATGAAGTTAAATCAATGAAAAACTTTGTTGTTGGGGCAAATAAGAGTGGATATCATTATATTAATGCGAATGTGGATGATTTTAAATATGATATTTGTGCTGATATTAAAGAAGTTTTAGAAGGAGATAATTGTCCTTGTTGTGATGGAAAACTTTACTTTAAAAAAGGAATTGAAGTTGGAAATACTTTTAAATTAGGTACTAAATATTCTGAAAAGTTAGGATTAACTTATTTAGATGAAAATAACAATAGTAATCCAGTAGTAATGGGATGTTATGGTATTGGAGCTGGAAGAATACTTGCGGCTGTTGTTGAACAAAACAATGATGAAAAAGGAATAATTTTTCCAATTGCGGTTGCTCCATTTAAAGTAGCTATTGCCCTTATGAATCCGAAAGATGAAGTTGCTAGTCTAACTGCTAATAAGTTATATGATGAATTAAATAACTTAGGAATTGATACACTTTTAGATGATCGTGATGAAAGAGCAGGAGTTAAATTTAATGATTTAGATTTAATAGGTATTCCAATTAGAATAACAGTTGGTAAGAAAATTAATGAAGGATTAGTTGAATTTAAACTTAGATGTGAAAGTGAATCATTAGATATTAAATTAGATGAAATAGTTAATTATGTTAAGGAATATATTGATGCAAACAAGTGATAAAAAAAGAACAATTATAGCAATAATTATAGCGTTTGTTACAATGTTTATAGGATATTTTCTAGCATATAAATTATATACTTTAGTTATGAAATAGGTAAATGTACCTATTTTTTTCTTCTTTGCATAGGATATATTGGTGATAAAATATGGATAACTTTGATTTTGATAAAGTTAAAAAGAGAACTAATGTAGATAAAGATACAATTATAGATTTAGCTAAAATGGTTAATGAGAATGGATTAAAGGATGAAAAAACATTAAGAACAGTAATAAATAAATTAAGTTTAATGACCGGAAAAGATGTTAGTAAAGATTTAGAAGATAAAATAATAGATACAATAAAAGAAGATAAAGTACCTAAAAATGTTAAAGATATGTTTTAAAGAAAGCATATCTTTTAATTATACATTTAGTTTACTGGTAAATTAATGTAAAATAATGACAAAATATGGGAGCTTTGCTATAATTAATTTGTGATTATTATGGTAAATATTTATGATTTAAGTTATGAAAAATTAGAAGAAAAATTATTAAGTTTAGGCGAAAAAAAGTTTAGATGTAGTCAAATATGGGATTGGTTATATATTAAAAGGGTAACTAATTTTAATGATATGTCCAACTTAAGTAAAGATACAATAAATAAACTTAATAATAATTTTTCATTTGATTATATAGATATTTTAAGAAAACAAGAAAGTGATTTAACTAATAAATATTTATTTCGTTTAATAGATGGTAATTTTATAGAAGCAGTTCTTATGAAACATGATTATGGTTATTCGGTATGTGTATCTAGTCAAGTTGGATGTAATATGGGATGTACATTTTGTGAAAGTGGAAGACTTAAAAAAGTAAGAAATTTAAATACTTATGAGATAGTTGAACAAATTTTACTTATAGAAAAAGATATTAATCGTAAAATTGATAGTGTCGTTATAATGGGAATTGGAGAACCATTTGATAATTATGATAACATTATAGAGTTTATTAAAATTATTAATCATCCTAAAGGATTACAAATAGGAGCTAGACATATAACTGTTTCTACTTGTGGATTAATTACTAAGATTAAGGAGTTTAGTAATTTAAATTTACAAGTTAATTTGGCAATTAGTTTACATGCTAGTAATGATGAGTTAAGAAGTAAGATTATGCCTATAAATAAAGCTTATCCTTTAAAAGATTTAATAAGTACTTTAAAAGAATATATTGCTAAAACTAATAGACGAGTTACTATTGAATATGTTATGCTTAAAGAGGTAAATGATAGAGAAGAGAATGCGAGGGAACTTGCTAATTTACTTAAGAATATGAATGTTTATGTTAATTTAATTCCATATAATGAGACTAGTCACATAGAATATAAAAGAACTAATAAAGAAGATATAATGAAGTTTTATGATGTATTAAAGAAAAATAATATAAATGTTACAATAAGAAAAGAATTTGGTAAGGGAATTGATGCAGCGTGTGGACAGCTTAGAGCAAAAGAGGTGAATAAAGAGTGAAATCATTTTATTTAACAGATACAGGTAGAGTTAGAAGTCATAATGAAGATTCAGTAACAATTGTTAAAAACGCAAGTGGGGAACATTTAATGATAGTTGCTGATGGAATGGGTGGACACCGAGCAGGAGAGATTGCATCAAGCATGGTTGTTACTCAGATAGGAACTAGATTTAGTAATTTATCAACAATAGGATCTAAAATGGATGCCGTTAAATGGCTTAAAGAAAACGTTGATGAAGTTAATGCAAGTATTTTAAAATATGGTGAGGAACATCCTGAGTCAATGGGACTTGGTACAACTGTTGTGATGGCTCTACTTACAAAAGATTTTCTTATATTTGTAAATATTGGAGATTCAAGTGGATATGTTTTAAAAAATAAAGTACTTCACAAAATAACTAAGGAACATACATTAGTAAATTTCTTAGTTGAAACAGGGGAGTTAACTCCAGAAGAAGCAATAAATCATCCTAAGAAAAATGTGTTAATGAAAGCACTTGGAGCTAGTGAAAAACAAGAATTAGATATATTTGATGTAGATCCTAATGTGGATGCTATACTATTAGTTACAGATGGTTTAACAAATATGCTTACGATGGATCAGGTTGAAAAAGTATTAAATGATGATGAATTAAAATATGAAGATAAATTAATTAAGTTAATTAGGAAGTGTAATGCAAGAGGGGGAACAGATAACATTTCAATTGCTTATCTAGTAAAGGATAGTGATATTAGTGATAACTAAGGGACAAAAAATAAATGACCGTTATCAAATTGTTAAAACAATAGGTGAAGGTGGAATGGCTAATGTTTATTTAGCTTATGATACCATTTTAGAGAGAAATGTAGCCGTTAAAGTTTTAAGAGGAGATTTAGCAAATGATGAAAAATTTGTTAGACGTTTTCAAAGAGAAGCTTTATCAGCAAGTAGTTTATCTCATCCAAATATAGTTGAAGTATATGATGTAGGTGAAGATAATGGTGTTTATTATATTGTAATGGAGTATATTGAAGGTAAACATTTAAAACAATTAATTAAGAAACGTGGAAAGCTTACATTAAATGAAGTAATTGATATAATGCTTCAGGTAACAGATGGAATTGCTTGTGCTCATGATTCTTATATTATTCATAGAGATATTAAACCACAAAATATAATGATACTTGATAGTGGAATTGTTAAGATTACTGACTTTGGAATTGCGATGGCTTTAAATAGTACTCAGTTAACTCAGACTAATTCAGTTATGGGTAGTGTACATTATTTACCACCAGAACAAGCAAGTGGAAAAGGTTCTACTGTTCAAAGTGATATTTATTCAATGGGTATTTTAATGTATGAACTTTTAAGTGGAAAGTTACCTTTTAGAGGAGATAATGCGGTTGAAATTGCACTTAAACATTTAAAGGAACCACTTCCTTCAATTAGAGAAGAGTGTCCAGATTTACCACAAGCAGTTGAAAATGTTATATTAAAGGCTTGTGCTAAGAATCCAAAAAATAGATATCCAGATGCAAGAAGTATGCATGAAGATTTAAAGACTTGTACATCTCCATTAAGAGCTAATGAGCCTAAATATGTTTATAAATATCCAGAGTTTGATGAAGCAACTACTGAAAGACGTGAAAAAGCAATTGAAAAAACTATGGAATTTAGCAAAATAGAAGATATTAAAGACAAAGAGAAAGAAAAAACATCAGAAGTTAAAGTTAAAAAAATAGATGAAAAAGATATAGTGACTAAAAAAGAAAATAAAATTTTAGTAATTCTTGGTGCTATATTTGCAGGTCTTGCAGTAATTGCGGCTACAATAGTTGGTTTCTTAGTTTTACTTCCTAGTGGAAATGAGATGCAAGTTCCAAACGTTGCTGGTAAAACTGTTGATGAAGCAATAGAAATATTTAATAATATGGGATTAAAGGTTGCAGCAGAAAATAAATATGCTCAAAGTGATGATGTTAAAGAAGGGGATGTAGTTAAGACTGATCCATCTAGTGGAAGAAATGTTAAAAAAGGATCGGAAATTACATTATATATTTCACAAGGAAGTAATACATTTGAAATAGAAAATTATGTTGGACAAGAAGTTTATGGAGTTAAAGCAATACTAGAAAAGATGCATAATTTGTTTGTAATAATTGAAGAAGATATAGTTGATGATCCTTCAAAATATGAAGAAAATAAAATCATTAAACAAGATCCGGAAGTTGGAACAAAAGTTAAACCTGGCGATACAATAACTCTTCATATTCCTAAATTAGAAGGTATATATCCTGACTTTACAACTGGTTATACTTTAGCAGATATTCAAGCCTGGGGAGAAAAATATAATATTAAAATTAAAGAGGAATATGTACAAGATAATAGTTATGAACCGGGTGCAATAATTAAACAAAGTAAACAAGCAGGAAGTAAAGTAGTTAGTGGTATGAGTATTACTATAACTATTGCAGAAGAGGAAACAAGTATAGATAATGAACAATAAACAAGAAGGAAAAATAGTTAGAATAATAAGTAATTTATGTACTGTAAAAGTAGATGATAAATTATACGACTGTAAACCAAGAGGGAAGTTTTATATTCAAAATAAAATCCCTCTAGTTGGTGATAGAGTAATAATTGATACTGATAATAATTATATATTAGATATATTAGAGAGAAAAAATAGTTTAAAAAGACCAATGATTGCTAATGTAGATGTTACGATAATTGTTACAAGTGTTAAAGAACCTGATTTAAGTTTATTACTTTTAGATAAGTTATTATGTTTAGTATTATTTAATAAGATTAAGCCAATAATATGTTTTAGTAAGACCGATTTATTAAATGATGAAGAATATAAAGAGTTTGAAAAAATATATGATTATTATAATAAAATTGGAATTAATGCTATTAAAAATACAGAGGTTGATAAATTAGATAAACTTATTGATGGAAAATTGGTTGTGCTTACTGGCCAAAGTGGTGCTGGTAAATCAACATTATTAAATAGAATAAATCCAGAATTAGATTTAGAAACAAATGAAATAAGTAAAGCTTTAGGAAGAGGAAAACATACTACTAGACATACGGAAACATTTAAGTATAAAAATTCTTATATTTCAGATACTCCAGGATTTAGTAGTTTGGATTTAACTGATTTAACTAAAGAAGATATAAAAAATACTTTTATTGAATTTGGTAATGACTGTTATTTTAGTGATTGTAATCATTTAAAAGAAAATAAATGTGTTGTTAAAGAAAAAGTTAATAAAGGAATTATTTTAAAATCAAGATATGATAATTATGTAAAGATGGTGGATGAGGTTGAAAGTAAGCGTATCATTTATAAAAAATAAATATAATGATGAAAAGAAAACAATTGAAAAAATAAATTATACAAGTGCTGACTATATTCATGTTGATATAATGGATGGAAAGTTTGTTGAAAATAAAAATTATGATATTAAAGACATTTCTTTATTTTTAAGAGAAAATGTTAAGCCATTAGATGTGCATTTGATGTGTTGTGATTTAGAAAAATATATTGTAGAGTATGCTGATTTAATGCCAAAATTTATTACTTTTCATTTAGAAGCAACTGATAAAGTTAATGAAATGATTGATATGATTCATAGTTATGGAATTAAATGTGGAATAAGTATTAAACCAAATACGAGTGTTAAAGAATTATTACCATATTTAGATAAGATTGAACTTGTTCTTATAATGAGTGTTGAGCCTGGTAAAGGTGGACAAAAGTTTATGCCTATCGCAATTGATAAAATAAATGAGTTAAGAAAATTAAATAAAAATATTATTATCTCAGTTGATGGTGGTATAAATGACGAGACGGTTAGATTGGTAAACACTGATATGGTAGTATCCGGGTCATATGTCTGTATGAGTGATAATTTTGAAAAGAATATTGAAATATTAAAAAAATAATTTATCCCGTCAAGCGAACATTCGAATAAAAATTATAGATAAATTCTTGTACAAAAAAAGAAAAATACGAATGTTCGCTTGATGGGGGGGTAAACCGTGATATAATTTCACTATAAGATAGGTAGTGAAATTTTTTTATGGAAAACAATAATCAAAGAGTTCTTATATTTGTAACAATTGCAACTATTTTAATATTAGTTATCATATTTGCAGGAGTAACATATGCATTCTTTACAGCAAATAATCCAGAAGGATCAACAGCTGAAATAAAATCTGAAACAGGTCGTATGCTTATTACATATAATGATGGAACAGATAATATAGTACCAGTAACCAATATTCAACCAAGTGATGCAATATTAGTTAATAAGACATTTACATTAACTGGATCAAATACAACAGTAGGAATGAAGACTGATGATGGACTTTCAATGCCATATAAAGTAGGAGTACAATATACATCAATCTTTAGTGATGGAATGATGCATTATTATATAAAAGAAGTAAATAGACCAGCAAACTCAAATGTAACAGCAAATTATGTAATAAAACCTGAAACAGGTAAAACAGAAGATGATTATAAAAATCAAACAGTTCCAGGAAATGATACATATACAGGATATACTCATGGAACATTTAAAAATGGTAAAAAATATACTGAAATGGTAACTGGAGAATTTCCTGCATTAAAGACTGATCAAACTATAACATTTAATTTAATACTACAATTTCCTGATAATGGCTTAAATCAAGATAGTGAAAAAAGTAAAACATTTAATGGAAAAATAGTTATAAATTATGAATTACCAAAAGCTACTACATTTGCTGAAGACTCATGGGAAACAATAGCAAAAGTAGTACAAAGTGGACAATTAGATGCATATCCAGTAGGATCCGAAAAAGAAGTAGAAATAGCTGGAAATAGTTATACCGTGAGAGTAGCAAATAACACAACACCTGATGAATGTAATCAAGAAGATTTTTCAGAAACAGCATGTGGATTTGTAGTTGAATTTGTTGATATCGTAATTAATGGATCAATGAATAGTACTGGAACAAATGATGGTGGTTGGCCAGCAACATCTATGAGAACATTAGCAAATGATGTCTACTTTAATTATTTACCAAGTGAGTTACAAAAAGTAATAATAGATACCAAAGTAATATCAGGACATGGTTGGGATGATAAAAATAATAAAAGAACAGATGGAAATTGGGAATCAACGGATAAATTATATTTATTAAGTCCTCATGAAGTATTTGAAGATGTTACGAGTAATGATGATTTGAAAAGTAGTGATACCGCATATAACAACACTAGACAATTAGATTATTATAAAAGTAAAGGAGTAACTACAAGTAACCGTTCAGGTTCGATAAAACAATACAATAATCAAGATTTTCCATGGTGGCTCCGTGCGGCTGTTGCTGATTTAGGCAATACTTTTTGGTACGTAGATATAAAGGGTGATTGTGGCATTACTAACGTTGCTATCAATGAAGACGGCGTATCTCCTGCTTTCCGTATCGGATAAAAAATACTTTAATATAACTTTTTTGGTGAATAACTGAAAAAGTTTTTTTGGTATTGGTACTTGATAAGATAAAAATATGTGTGATATAATTTATTAGAATATAGGAGGATAAAAATGGGAAATATAATGATTAGTATTAAAAGATTTTTAGGAAATAAGAATACAGTTACAATTTTAGGTGTTATTATTGGAATTGTTGTTCTTTATTTTGGTTATAATATAAGAGTTAAACAGGCTGTTGAGCCACAACAAATACCTTATGCGAAGGTGGAAATTGCTAGTAATACTTTAATTACTGATAGTATGATTGGAATGATTAAAGTTAGTAAAAGTTTTGTAGATCAAACCCCTAATTTAGTTACTAGTAAAGCACAATTGATAGGCAAATATGTTTCATATGATACAACGGTTGCTGAAGGCGGATTATTTTATAAAACAGAAGTTATGACTGAAGAACAAAAACCTAACTATATTACCGTTGATTTAGAAGAATGCCATACTGTATATAGTTTAGCGGTTAATATGCATACAACATATGCTAATTCAATTATGCCAGGAGATTATATTGATTTATTTGTTTCGGCAACAAATGATAGTGGTCAAGTTATAGTTACTAAATTCATAGAAAGTATTAAGGTTAGAGATGTAAGAGATAGTGATGGTGTTAGTGTATTTTCATCAGCATCTAAGAATAGAGAACCAGCTGAATTAATTTTTAGTGTTCCAAATAAAATGTTTATATTACTTACTAAAGCAGATAATATTAGATCAAATTCAATTAAGATTTTCCCTGTACCAAGAAACCAAGAATATACAGAAAATCATGGTGAAACAAAGATTACAAGTACAGAAATGCAGGAATTTATTGAAAGTAAATCAGATGATACATTCAACACTATAATAAGTGATATAGATCAAAAATGTTATAATGAGTAGGTGATTGGTTTGAATAATAATTTATTTGATGAATTAGATTTTGGACCCTTGAATGAATTTTTAAAAGATGATAACATTACCGATATTTCTTATAGTAATGGTGGACAAGTTTGGCTTAAGACATTAGATAAAGGTGTTTATAGAGTTGATAGACCAGAAATTAATAATGCATTAATGGAAAAGTTAGCGTTCCAGTGTTCAAATGTAATGGGTAAAACATTTAATATGGCTCATCCATTCTTGGATGCTGAGTCTGCTGAGTTACGTATGAACTTTATTCATGAATCTATTGCTACTAATGGAATAGCATGTGTTATACGTAAAACTCCAGCTAAGATTAGACTTAATAAGAATAAATTAATTAATGAGAAATATTGTACTATTCAAATTCATGATTTCTTAATGAAATGTGTTGAAGGACATTGCAACATATTAGTTGCAGGTGAAACTGGATCTGGTAAAACTGAGCTTGTTAAATATTTAGCATCACATACAAAAGAAAATGAAAAAATAATTACAATTGAAGATACATTAGAACTTCACTTAGATAAAATTTTTCCAAATAGGGATATAGTTGCAATGAAGACAAATAATATTGCATCTTACTCTGATGTTTTAGTTACATGTATGAGACAAAATCCAAAATGGATTTTACTATCAGAGGTTAGATCTGCTGAAGCAGTTATGGCAGTAAGAAACTCAATATCTTCTGGACATAATATTTTATCAACAATTCATGCAGATAAAGCTTCCAGTGTTCCGATGCGTTTATATTCTCTTTTAGAAAGCAATCAAGATCTTACACAGTTCTTATCAACAATCCATAGATATGTACAATTGGCAGTGTGTGTTAAAGGTTATATGTCTAAGGAATTAGGACGTTTTCAAAGAGAAATAATGGAAGTTTGTGAATTTTACGTAGATGAAAATAATAATCCATGTTCCAATGTCATTTATAGAAAAAATATTGGTGGAGGATTTGTTATTAAAAATCCAACTAAGTATTTGTTAGAATATCTTGAATTACAAGGTGTAATTCTTCCCAAAGATACATTTAATTTAGGAAGTGTTAATAATGGAGATTCTAAAGAAAATATAGTTGAAATAGAAAATAAAAAATAGAAAGGGTAATTTGTTATGGAATTAGTTATATTAATAATAATTGGCATTTTCATTATTACTTATCGTAAAAATGAAGGTGAAAAAATATACGAAACATTTTTAAAAGGTGTAACTGGTATCTATGACAAATATGCTCCTTTTTCTTTTAAAACTGTTAGACAAAAATCTATTGAGTTAGGTGAGGAATATACAACTAAACAATATATTACACAGATTGTGTTATTTGGTGGCTTTGGTGCTGGTGTAGGATATTTATATTTTTATAGTATATTTTGGGCTATATTTTATGGCACTGCTGCTGTTTTATTTATTCCTTATTTAGCTTATTTAAGATGTAAAAGAGTTTATAGTGAGTTTGTATTTGAACAAATTCAAGTTTATACAACAAATGTAATTATGGAATTTAATACTACACAAAGTTTTGTTAAAGCATTAGAGGGTGTTAGAGATAGTGGAGTATTAGAAAATCCAGTACTTGATGATGTTAAGAAAATGATTAAAATGAGTTATGATAATGGTACTATTGATGAATCTATAAATTATTTTAATGAAAAATATCCATATTATATGGTTAAAAATATGCATCAATTATTTTTACAAATTACCAAAGAAGGTAGTAGAGATTCTGGAGAAGCTTTAGAAAATATGCTTTTAGATATCGACCAATTAGTAGAAGGCGTTTATAGAGATAAAATGGATAGAGCTAACTTTCATAAGAGATTCTTAACCTTTGGTATAGCACTTTATTTACTTGTTATGTTAACTCAAACGTTACTTGGTATAGAAAATTATATTAGCATGCTTAATAAAATTCATGTAGTTATAATTTTACATTTAATAATAGTTGTTAATTCATACTTCTTGCTTAATGGTGAAAAATACTATAATGAAGATACAGGAGGAGAATAGTTATGTTAATAGAGGTTTTAATATTAGGTGTTCTTCTTTATGTAATTCTTGAATATAATGGAAGTATTAGTACTAATAAATTTTTAAATGATAATAAAGATATCTTTATTAAAATGAAAGAAAAGGATTATGATTTTTATTTAAAAGCAAAATATGGAGATGCTGTTGATATTCAAAGTATATATAATGCTAGATTAAGAAATGGTATGCTTGTTATGTTTTTATTGATTCTTTTCTTTATTGCTGATTTATCATATATTAAAGTTATAATAACACTTATTGCTGCTTATGGAGTATTTAAGTTACCTTATTTTCAAATAAAAAGATATTATAAGGCTCATTTAAGTCAAATAGATATGATGCTTCCTTATTACTTAAAAAGTTTGGAAATATTAGTACAACATTATACTGTTCCAGTAGCACTTGGAAAATCAGTTAATGAAGCGCCTGAAATATTTAGAAATGGCTTACTTGAATTACTTGAAAAAATAAATGCGGGAGATTCTTCAATTAACCCATATATGGATTTTGCAAAAGAATATCCGGTTAGAGATTCAATGAGAATGATGAGATTATTGTATCGTCTTAGTTTAGGTAGTCAAGAAAGAAAACAAGAACAATTGCTTACTTTTTCAAGAAATATTTCAAGCTTACAACAAAAAGCAAGAGAGAATAGATATAAAGCTAGACTTGAAACTATGGAAAGTAAAACAAGAGTTATGCTTGTTTCAACTACAATAGGTGTTATGATATTATTGGTTATTTCAATAATGATGATATTTACGACAAGATAAAAAGGAGAATTTATGGAAAATATAAAAAAATTTTTAGAGCTTATTTATAATTCAGATAATGGAATGTTGTATTTTTATGCTATTACTGGATCTATTGCATTAATATTAATTGTGTTAATTATTATTAATATTAAGAAAGGTAAAAAACAAGCTAAAGAGGATATTAAAGTTGAATCAAAACCTGCCTCAGAAACAGTAGTTCAAGAAAATATTCAAGTTGAATCAAAACCTGTCTCAGAACCAAAAGCTCAAGAGAATATTGATGATAAAAAAGTTGAAGTTCAAAGTGTGGTTGATGAAAAAACAAAAGAAGAACAAAAAGTGGAAGAAGTTATTGAAGAGACAAATATTAGTAATGATATTCCTAAGAATGAAGATGTAAAAGAAATTGAACATGAAGATAATAATGAAGTTAAAGTTAATGATGTTGATGCTTTAGATGCACTTTATGAAAATCAAGAAAATAAAATTAAAGAAAGTAAAGAAGATGAAATAGAACTTCCAAAAGTTAAAGAAAATAGTGATTTAAGTAGTGAAAGTTTTATGGAAAGATTAAATGCGTTAAAAAATAAGTAAAACAATGATAATTATCATTGTTTTTTTAGTGTAATATATGGTATACTCTTTTTAGAATAAGGTAGGTTGGTAACAATGCTAGAAAAAATTAATGAAATAAATGGAAGATTAAAAAGTATATTAAATGATTTATCTAATGAAAAAGATGAACTCAGTTCAGCTTTAGAAGTTGTTCAACAAAGAATAGATTCTAAAATTGATGAAGCTAAAGGATATAAAACAAATGTTGATGAGTATAAAGCTCATATTGCTGGTTTAGAAGAGGAAATTGCATCTTTTGAAAAAGATTTAAACGATCTTAAAGAAAATTATGGTAATAAGGGATTAGATGCAATTGTAGAAGTAGGTACTAAAGAAATTAATGCGAAAATTGTTAGCAAACAAAAAGAAATTGCTAAGCAAGTTGAAAAAATTAATGAACTTACTGATAGAGCTAGAACTATTAAAGAATTATTAATTAATTTAAAGAAAGATAAGAAAGATAAAAAAGATAGATTTGATTCTGTAAGTATTGCTTTAGAGTATTATAGTGGAGAGATAAATAAAATTATTGAATATTCAGAAAATAATTCTGAATCATTAGTTTATTTACCAATTACTGACGAAGAAGTTGAAACAGATGTACCTATTATAGATGAGCCAATAGATGATAGTCCTGTATTCGATGAAATAGCTTCTATTGATAAAGAAGAAAGTAGTGAAGATACTGATAAAACTTCAGAAGAAAAAAAAGATGATGAAGTAGAGGTAGAAGAAACTACTGATAAAGAAATATCTAATGAAAGTGATTTAACTAAAGAAGAAGAAAGCCCTGAATTAGAAAATGATAGTTCATTATTCTTAAAAGATGAAGATATGAATTTGAATTCATTTGATAGTAAGTTTGATTTTAAGTTAGATGATGATAATCAAAATATATTCGATGAAAAAACTAGCGAAGAAGATTTAATAAAAGAAGAAGATTTAGAAGATACTCATTTTGATGATACAATTAGTTCATTATTTGCTACTCAAAAAGATAATACAATTGATTTTAAAACATTAAATGATTCTATTGATAAAGAATATGAAAATATATTTGGCAAGTCATTAGAAAGTGATGAAGATAAAAGTAATGAAGTAAATGATTTTAAATTTTTAAATAATAAAGAAGAAGATGGTCATACTGGATTAACAAACTTGGATATATTTGGAAATAGTAGTAAAAAAAATAGTCCTGATATAGTTAGTAATTTCTTTATTACAAATAAATTAGATTTTGATAGATTTAGTGAGGAAAATCAAAAATATATTAGAAGTGTATTTAGTCCAATTAGTTTTACTAAAGTATTAGAAGTTTTAAGAAAAAATAATATTGAATTAGATGCTATTTATACAAATCCCAATGTATTTGAAATGGATAGTAGTGAATTAGATTCAATTATAAGTAAATTATTAATTAGTGGTCAATCTGTTCATAATATTTCATTAGTACTTGGTACATTACCTAAAATTAGGTTAATTGATTTAAATGAAGTAATTAATAGTTATGGAATGAATATTAGTAAAGCTGATATAACTGATATTATTATAAAAGCAAAACATTTAAGTGATATTGGAAAGGCTGGTAATTTATAATGGATTATTTAACTGATCTTGGATTAAGTAATGAAGAAATAAATAATATTAATCCTGCTTTAGTAGAAAGTTTAACTTTGTTTCCTTTAGTTGTAAAAGAAAATTTTAGTACGGTTAGAGAACTTAAATTAACTAATGAACATGATGTTTTTGTTAATCACTTACAAATGTTTTTAATTAATCCAGATAAATTAAGAAATATTTTTTCTAAGTATGATAAAGAAGATTTAATTAGATGTTTGGAAAAAAATCATAAAGTTATTGAAAAATTATAAGTGTAAAATAATGTATAATTAATAAGATAATGCTTAAATGTATTATCTTTTTTGATATAATTATAGTGAAGATGGAGATGTAGAAATGAAGTATTTTAAATATTTATTGTTATTATTATTTTGTTTTGTTACATCTGTAAGTGCAGATACTACATATAAACAAGGAGTAATAGCAAAGGGTGTTACTGATGTTTATGTTAGAAAATGTGCTAGTAGTCATTGTGATAGAATTTTAAGTGATACTGGTAGTAAGATAAGTATTTCTTATCCAAGAGCGTTTGAAATAATTGGAGAAGAAGGTAATTTTTATAAGATTAGATTACAGTATAGTGGATTTTGGTATGAAGGATTTATTACTAAAGGAAATAGTTCTATCTCATTTGTAGATGTTAAGGAATATACAATTAGTGATAGTTTAATTACTGAATATATAAATAAAGGATTTCCAGAATCATATGCTAGGAATTTAGCAGTTTTAAAGAGTGTTCATCCTACGTGGGAATTTATGCCTTATAATGTTAATGCTACTTTTGATGAAGTAGTTGCTGGAGAAACTAGATATGTAAACCTTAATTTAATTAATGGATCTAATGAAACACTTAGAAGTACTGAAGATGGAGCATATAGCGATGGAAAATGGATTACATTTGAAGGTGGATGGTATGCTGCTAGTAAGCAAACTATAAAATTTTATTTAGATCCAAGAAATTTCTTGAATGATGAAAGAGTTTTTATGTTTGAAGAACTTGCTTATAAAGAAAGTATTCATACAGAAGAATTAGTACAAACAATGCTTAGAGGAACATTTATGGAAGGTAATACTTTTTATTATAATGATAGTAATGAAAAGGTTGAAGTAAGTTATGCTAGAACATTTATGGATTCTGCTAAGAAAAATGGTGTAAGTCCAGTTCATTTAGTTGCAAGAGCAATTCAAGAACAAGGAACAAGAGGATCTGTTTTATCAAGTGGAGATAATGCAGAGTATCCTGGTTATTATAATTTCTTTAATATAAATGCTAGTGGTAAGACACAAACTGATATTATTAGATCTGGGCTTGCTTATGCTAAAAAGAAAAATTGGAATAGTCCTTATGCGGCAATTGTTGATGGTGGAAATTTATTAAGTAGATATGTTACTGAATATAAACAAAGTACATTATATTTACAAAAATTTGATTTAGCGGGGGAAACTTATTATAGTACTCAATATATGCAAAATGTTAGAGCACCTTATAGTGAATCATTTAATTATTATGAAGGTTATTATGATAATGGTTTAATTGATACTGGTTTTATATTTTCAATACCGGTATTTAAGGGAGATATGCCTACTTTAACAACGTTAGATGTTAATTATAATGAAGATAATACTTTAGCTAGTTTAAATGTTACAGGTTGTAATTTAATGCCATCATTTACAAGCAGTGCAACTAATTATACATGCTATATTTCTAAAGATGTTAATAAAGTAACTGTTAACGCTACTGCTACTAATGTTAATGCAAAAGTTGAAGGAATTGGTGAGAAAACTTTAGATAACGATGAAACAAAGCTTGATGTTGTTGTAACAAGTGCATCAGGTGATAAAAAAACTTATACAATATTAATTCAAAAAAGAGAAGAAATATTATATAGTCCTGATGAAGTATTATCTAATTTACAAATTAATATAAAAAATAATTATATAAGTCGTTTTGATGAAAATATAGATGCTAGTTCATTTATTAGTCAGATAAATTTAAATTATCCAACGATGATTGCAGAAATTAGCGAAAATAAAATATTATCTACTGGAATGACATTAAAATTAAAAGGCAATGGAGAGAAAACTTATACTATTGTTATATATGGAGATAATAATGGTGATGGAAATATAGATATTGTTGATTTACTTAAAGTACAAAAAGATATTTTAGGGGTTAATAAATTAACTGATGGTTATAGAGAAGCTGCTGATGTTAATAAAGATGGTGTGGTTGATATAATTGATTTACTTAAAATTCAAAAACATATTTTAGGTGTTAGTAAAATAGAACAATAGGAGGAATATATGAAAAAATATATAATAATGTTTATTATGTTATTGTTACCTTTGAATATTTATGCAGCAACTGGATCAATAAAAGCTAGTAGTAGTTCAAGTAATGTGACAATAAATAATACTTTTACAGTAACTGTTAAGGTATCTTCTAGTGGTAAACTTGGTTCATGGCAATTCGGAGTTTCTTATGATAAATCAAAATTATCTTTAATTAGTGGTGAACCTAGTGTTGTACAATATGGTGATGGAGTTATTTCTTCAAAAACTTATACTTATAAATTTAAGGCTATTGCGGTAGGAACTGCAACTTTCAATGTTGAAAATACTAAATTAGTTGATTGGGATAGTGAAAGTGTTGTAGCAACTAGTGGTTCTACTATTAAAATTAATATTAAAAAACCTGTTATAATTAATTATTCTTCGGATAATAATTTAAAATCACTAAGTATAGATGGATTTGAAATAAGTCCTAAATTTGATCAAAAGTCTTTAGAGTATACTAGTCTAGTTACAGCTGATACTACAAAGATTAAAATTAATGGTGAAGTAAATGATAAAAAAGCAAAAGTAAGTGGTTTAGGCGAGTTTGATGTTAAAGAAGGATTAAATGAGTTTAATGTAGTTGTTACTGCAGAAAATGGAACAAGTAAGACTTATGTTGTTAAGGTAACTGTTCCTGAAAAAGATCCTATTGTTAATAAATTTAAAAATGGTGAATTTAATATTTTAAGAAAATTACCGGAAGATTTACCAACAAATTTTGTGGCTTCAACTATTAAATTTAATGAAGAAGAGGTTGCTTGTTTAAAAAATGATACTTTAAATTTAACATTACTTTATTTAAGAGATAGTAATAATAAAGAAGGATTTTATATTTATGATGAAGTTAATAATGAAGTAAGTTATTATAATGAAGTTGGATCAAATGATTTTAAAATATATTTAACTAATAAAGAAATAAATATTAAGAATTTAATTAAAGAAGAAATAACTATTAATGATGAAAAGGTTTTTGGATATAGATTAACTAAAGATAGTAATAATTATGTTATTAGTGGCACTAATATTTCAACAGGAAAAAATGAATTATATTTATATGATAGTGTAAATAAAATAATTTCTTTATTCAGTCAAAAAGATTTTGAAAATTTAAATAATAGTAATAAGTTATATATGTATGTATCTATTGGTTTAGGTGTATGTGTTGTTATACTTTTATTAGCACTTATTCTTATAAACAATAGTAAAAATAAATTAACTAGGGTTTTTATGCAAAAACAAGAGGAAATGGTGAATCAGATAAATAAGGAAAAAGAAAATAACGCTAATAAAAAGAATAAAAGAAGAAAGTCTAAAGAAGATAAAAATTTAGATAATGATGAAAGTAATGAATTAAAAGATAATGAAGAAGAAGAAAATATTTTAGAATAAATTCTTCTTTTTTATTTTTGCTAATTTTAAATAAGCCCTAATAACATCAGGTGATTGTAAAATATATAGAAGAACTAGCAGGTGAATGTAATAAGATATTATCAATAATTAAAAAATTATTAGAAAAGGGATACTTATTGATATAATATCTGAAACAAATAATTTAAATAAATTAGAAATATTAAAGTTGCAAAATAACCAATAATATTTCTTTTTTTAATAATACTTTATTTTAATTTTTTATATAATTTGATATACTAGTAAAAGAATAGGGGAAGATAAATGTGTTACTTGATAGATATGAAACTAAATTAATTCAATCTGGATTAAAAATGGTAATGTATGTCGCAGTTAGAAAACTATTTAAATGTGATGTTTATTTTATGCATTCATTAGATAAAGGATTATATTGTAAAATTCAAAGTAAAAATAGTTTGAATAATGATGATATTAATAATTTAAAGAATATGATGGATGATTTAATAGGTAAAGATTTAAAGATTACTAAAAAAGTTATAACTGTTAAAGATGCATATAATTTTTATATTAAAATTAATGAAATAGAAAAAGCTAATAACATATTATATTCTAATGATAAAACTGTTACTATCTATGAATTATGCGGATATTATAATTATTTTTTAAGTGATATGCCAGAGTCTACTGGAAGTCTTAAGAATTATATATTAAATTATTTAGGAGATAATAGTGTAGTGTTATCTACTCCTTATTTAAGTGATTTTTCACTTCCAACATTTACTAATCAAGATATGATTTTAAAAAGTTTTAGTGATTATAAAAATTGGTGTAATTTAGTACATGTTAATTATATTTCAGATTTAAATATGTTAGTTTCAGAAAGTAAAATTAAAGAATTTATAAAGAAAAATGATATTATGATGGATAATCAAATATATGAACTAGCTAATTTAATTAGAAAAGAGAATAAAAAATTGGTACTTTTAGGTGGACCATCATCTTCTGGTAAGACAACAAGTACTAAAAAATTAGCACTATATATGAGTGCGATAGGTCTTAATCCGATATATCTTGGCTTAGATGATTATTTTAAAGAGAAAGTTGATTCTCCTAAGTTGAAAAATGGTGAATATGATTTTGAATCGATTGATTGTATAGATTTAGATTTATTTAATAAACAATTAAATCAAATTTTAAATGGTGAGGAAGTAAGTGTTCCAACTTATAATTTTGTTGAAGGGAAGAAAGAATATAAGGGTAGATTAATAAAATTAAAAGAAAATGATATAATACTTATTGAGGGATTACATTGTTTAAATGAAGCATTAACTAGTACAATTCCTAAGGATGCTAAATTAAAAGTTTATATTAGTCCTTTTATGCCTTTATCGGTTGATAGACATAATCATATTTCGACGGTTGATATTAGGCTTCTTAGAAGAATAGTTAGAGATAATAGAACTAGAGGATATAATGTTCAAGATACATTAAAATCTTGGGATAAAGTACGTAATGGAGAAATAAAATATGTTTTTCCATTTACTAATCAAGCTAATGTAATACTTAATACGGCATATACTTACGAAATGGGATTATTAAGAGTTTATGCTGAACCACTTCTTTATAGTGTACCAATAGATTCTAAATATTATAATGAATCAAGAAGATTAATAGATGAATTACAAATGTTTTTTCCAATTCCTAGTGAATATATTTCTGATAGTAATATATTAAGGGAATTTGTTGGAGAAAGTTATTTTGAAAGAGGATAATAATGAAAAAGGTAGTACTATTTATAATAATGTTTATTCCTTTAATGGTAAATGCGGATGTTCAAGTAAATAATGAAAAATTGAAAGAAACTTTTAATGAATATAAAAATACTGAACAAAAATTTTCGCCAGCTGTTTTAGAATCGAAAGATATATCTTTTGATATAGATTTTGATTTTGATAACAATAAATATTATGCAATTAATGGTGATCATAAATATGAAGCTAGTTATGATTTTATCAATAATGGTGTAAGAGTAAAATATTTATATGATGTTACTAAGGGACTATCATATGAAGAAGATTCAATAAATTCTGCTAAACTGTATCTTGGTCAAGTAATGTACCAATTGATAGAATATATAAATGGAATACGTTATGATAATTCTTATGGATTATTAGCATCTTATCTTGCTATTTTTGGTGGAGAGTTGAATATATCAACAGGATCTGCTTATATAATTTATGATGATAGTGATGGTTCAACAGTTACTTGTAGTGAAAATCAAAAATGTATTCCTCGAAGCAAATATGGTGATTATGTTGTAGAAGTTGCTAAATCTAATTCTGATTTTTATACATCATTAAATGGCAAAAAAAGTTCTGATGGAACTGTTATGGTTAATTATAGTGTTAAAACTGATACTGATGATAAATTTGAAATGGATTGTATGTTAACTATTTATACAGATGGAGGTTTTGAAAAATTAAAAGCATCTTTTGACGAGCAAGATAATAAAAATAATGAAGATAACAAAAATACTGGAGACAATAAAGATAATAATAATAATGATAATAATGTAGATAATAAAGATACAAACACTTCTGATACTAATGAATCAAATAAGGATGAAGAAGTAACTGAAAATCCTAAAACTGGTATAATAGATAATATGTTATATTTAATGGTTGCTATGTTTATAGTTTATGGATTGTGGATTGGTATTAAAAATAAAAATATATTTAATAAAATATAGAAAAGAAAGAGGTTAGAAAATGAAGAAAAGAATAGCAATTAATGGTTTTGGTAGAATTGGTAGAATAGCATATCGTTTACTTTTGGGAAGTAGTGATTATGAGGTTGTTGCTATAAATTCAAGAGGAACTGCTGAAGAAAATGCTTATTTACTAAAATATGATACTGTATTTAGAAAATTTGATGAGAATATTACAGTGTTAGATGATGGGATTATGGTTGATACAACTTTCACTAAAGTGTTACAATTTGATGATCCTGAAAAATGTCCTTGGAGAGAATTAAACGTTGATTTAGTTTTAGAATGTACAGGTGCTTTTACTAAAAAAGAAGATGCATATAAACATATTTTAGCTGGAGCTAAACATGTAATTATTTCGGCTCCTGGTAAAGATGAAATGAAAACTGTAGTTTATGGAGTAAATGAGAATATTTTAAGTAGGGATGATGAAATTATTTCAAGTGCTTCTTGTACTACAAATTGTTTAGCACCAGTTCTTAAGATAATAGAGGATAATATTGGAATTGAATCTGGTTTTATGTCAACAATTCATGCATACACTAATGATCAAAATACTTTAGATGGATCACATAAAAAAGGAATTAAATCAAGAAGAGGAAGAACAGCTGCTTCAAATATCATTCCAACTAGTACAGGAGCCGCAAAATCTATTGGTGTAGTTATTCCAACACTTAGCGGTAAAATGGATGGTGTTGCTTATAGAGTTCCAGTTATTGATGGTTCTATGGTAGATGTAACTTTAACATTAAATAGAGCAACTAGTGTAGATGAAATAAATGATTTATTTAGAAACAATATGAATGAGGTATTAGATTTTACAGTAGATCCTATTGTATCAAGTGATGTTATTGGAAGTACATGTGGAGCGTTAGTTGATGGATTATCTACTAAGGTGTTAGATGTTAATAAGAAACAAGTTAAAATAGTTGCTTGGTATGATAATGAATATGGATATACTTCTCAAATGATTAGAGTTATGGATAAATTATTAAAGTTATAATATGAAAACGATAGTTGAATATGATGTTAAAGGTGATACATCAGGAATGATTAGATGTTATCCTAAAAATAATAAGTTAGTTAAATTTAAAGATATTGTGCTAGATAATTTAGAAAGTTATAGTGATTATCATAAAAGTAGTTATAGTCTATGGGAAAAATATGATGAGTTTATTGATAAAGTATTAGAAAATTATAGTTTAGATATTGATTTAGAAAAATTAAATGATAATAAGTTAGAATATATTAAAATGAAAAGTAATTCTTCATTTTATACTGAAGATGATTTTAATACTTTGATTAATAATATTAATGATGAATATAAAACTATTATTGAAATTATTGAAAATAAAACTGATAAAAAGTTTGGAAAAGATTACATATTATTGTAATTTTTTTTTGATGTGATAAAATTATAGGTATGAATTACATTAAAGGAAAGTTTAAACATATTATTTTTGAATCTGAATCGGGCTATAGGGTTGGTCTTTTTAAAGTTAATGAAACAGATGATGAAAATATACCAACAAATAAACTAATTACTTATACTGGTTATTTTATGAAAACTAATGATAATGATAATTATGTATTAAATGGAAAGTATATTTTTCATGATAGATATGGTTATCAATTTAGTACTGATAATTATGAAAAAATTGTACCAGAGGGTAAAGATGCTATAATTGATTTTTTAACTAGTTCTTTTGTTAAAGGGTGCGGAGAAGTAACTGCTAAAAAAATATATAAAGTTTTTGGTAATGATAGTTTATATAAAATTAAAGAAAATAAAAGTAATTTAGAATTAGTTGAAGGAATAAATGAGAAGAAGAGAGAACAAATATATAATTCAGTTTGTAAATATTTTGATAATGATGCTTTAATAGTTGAACTTAAAAATATGGGATTTAGTGTTAAAGAAACAATGAATTTAATTAATAAGTTTGGTAAAAAAATTAAAGATATAATAAATAAAAATATTTATGATTTAAGTGATGAAATTAATTTTAAGAAATTGGATGAAATATTTTTAAGTAATAATGATATGGAAGATGATCGAAGAGTTAAGGCTTGTTTAATTGAAACTATGAAATATTTAACATTTAGTACTGGTGATATTTATTTATATAAAGAAGAGATATGCGTTGGTTTAAAAAAGTTATATGGAATAAATGTTGATATTGATAGTCAAATTAATTATTTATTTAATATTAGCAGGGTTGCAATTAAAGAGGATAAAATATATTTAAAAGAAGATTATGATGATGAAGTGTATATTGCTGATTATTTAACTAAATTATTTAAATTAAGTAGTAGAGTAAGTAATATAGATAGATATATTAATAAAGCGGAAAAAGTTCTTGATATAAAGTATAATGAAGAACAAAAAGAAGCAATTAGTAAATCTTTAATTAATAATATAAGTGTTATTACAGGAGGTCCTGGAACTGGTAAAACAACAATAATTAAGGGGATAATTAAAACGTATTCACTTATCTATAAAGTTAGTGAAAATGTGGTTAAGGATCATGTTTTGCTATTAGCACCAACTGGAAGAGCAGCTAAAAGAATGAGTGAGTCTACCGGTTATCAAGCAAGTACTATTCATAGGTTTTTAAAATGGGATAAAGAAAATAATGTGTTTAATATAAATGAATTAAATAGTGTTCATTATAATTTAATTATAGTTGATGAATCTTCAATGATAGATAACCATTTAATGGCATCTTTACTTAGAGGATTGGATATTTTTAATACACAAATAGTTTTAGTAGGTGATGAATATCAACTTCCTTCTGTTGGACCAGGATTAGTTTTAAATGACATAATAAACACTAATATACCACATATTAGATTAGAAAAGATTTATAGACAAAGTGATAAATCATATATTCCAACTGTTGCTAAAAATATTAAAGATAAAGTTATGGAAATAGTTCCTAGTGGAGATGACTTTAGTTTTATTTCTTGTGATAATTTAAATATAAAAAGTATTATTATTAAGTTATTGGATAAAATGCAAGAGAAGGGGATTGATGTTAGAAATGTCCAGGTTCTGGCTCCAATGTATAAGGGTGAAAATGGAATAGATAATTTAAATATCTTGTTACAGGAATACTTTAATCCGGTCGTTAATAAAAAAGATGAATTAAAAGTTGGTCCTATTACTTATAGAGTAGGGGATAAAATACTTAATTTAGTTAATGATGTTGATAATAATATTTTTAATGGTGATATAGGGTATATTTGCTCTGTTAATGTAAATTCTAAAAAAGATATATTAAGTATAGATTATGATGGTAATATAGTTGATTATAAAAGAGAAGATCTAATAAGTATTAGTCATGCTTATGCTATAACTATTCATAAATCGCAAGGATCTGAATTTGACTATATTATTATGCCAATATCATTAAGCTATAATAGAATGCTTTATAATAAGCTACTATATACGGGTGTATCTCGTGCTAAAAAATCACTTATTTTAGTTGGTAGTAAGGATGCTTATTTAAAGGCTATAAATAATGATTATAGTTTTAATAGAAAAACTACTTTAAATGAATTAATTATGAATAAACTTTAAGATTTTGTTCATAATAATAATGGTGATAGAATGAAAAATACAATGATGATGATGGTAGGAGCAGCAGCCGGTATTGGGATATATATGGGCGTAGAGAAGATGACAAAAAATAAAAAAGTTATTAAACGTAAGTTAAATACTATTATTGATGATACGGCAGATTTAATAAGTTAAAAAAAGACTATAGAGATAAAGTTTCTATAGTTTCTTTTTTTTCATTTTCTTTAATATTTTCTTCTTTAGCTTTTTCTTCTATTTCAGTATCAGTTTCATCATCAGATTCAACTAATTTTAATATTTCTTCTAAGGATGTTTCTCCAGATACTACTTTTAATAATCCATCTTGGAAAATTGTGGTTGTTCCTCCTTTACCATAAATAAGCTTTCTTAATTCTTTTTTTTCTGAATTTAATACAATGGCATCTTTGATATCTTGATTAATAAGAAGTACTTCTTGAACAGCGATACGTCCTTTATATCCTTGATAACATTCATCACAACCGTGTGGTTCATATATTTCGTTTATTTCTAATCCTAAATTCTTTTTAAATAATTCTCTTTCATATTCATTTGTTTCTCTTAAAACTCGGCATTTTTTGCATAAACGTCTAGCAAGTCTTTGAGAAATAATTCCAGATAAGGCGGCACCAAGTAAATATCTTTCTACATTCATATCAGTTAAACGTTCAATAGTGTTAAGTGAGTTGTTGGTATGAATTGTTGATAGAACTAAGTGACCAGTAATTGATGCACGAACAGCAATTTTTGCAGTTTCATCATCACGAATTTCTCCGATCATTATAATATCGGGGTCTTGTCTTAAAATACTTCTTAAAGCTGTAGCAAATGTTAGACCGACATCAGAGTTAACTTGAACTTGGTTTATTCCTTCAATATTCATTTCTATGGGGTCTTCTACAGTTATAATGTTAGAATCTTCAGTATTTAGTTTTTGAAGGATTGAATAAACAGTTGTTGATTTACCGGTACCAGTTGCTCCGGTTACTAGAATAATACCATTAGGAATTTCAATCATTCTTTTTACTTTTGCTAGATTTTCTTCACTAAAATCTAATTCTTCAATACCAGCAGCTGACATTTTATAATCTAAGATACGAATAACTATTTTTTCTCCTAGATTAGTAGGTAAACATGAAACACGTAAATCAACGTCAATATTATCTAAACTATTTTTAATAGCACCGTCTTGAGGGATTCTTGATTCAGTAATGTTCATTCCTGATATAATTTTAATTCTAGTTATAATGTTTTTTTCGACATATAACGGAACTATACTATAATCTTGTAATGCGCCATCAATACGAATTCTTATTTTTAATCCCGTTTCCATAGGATCAAAGTGAATATCTGATGCTTTCATTCTGATTGCATCGACAATTATTGCGTTAACTATTTCGGTAATAGGTGTTTCTTCATAGTTAAAAACAACAAGTTTAGAGACTGGGTCTATAAGATCTTGTGGATTTAAAGTAACATCATTAATAAGTTTTTCTTTATTTTTCTTATCTTCTTTCATTTCCAATCTCTTTCTATTCTATATTTAATTATATCAATTTTTATTTTTGTTATCAATATAATAGAATGTATTTATTTAAATCTTGTGAATTTTCATTTGGTTTATGCTAACTAATACTTGTAATTTGATAAAAAATAATATATACTATCATTAAGTTTTCAATGAAGTTTGAGGAGTATTGCATTAAATATTTAAAGAGAGTTAATGGTTGGTGGAAGTTAATAATAATTTATGTAAGAAGGTTGCAAACTAAGAAAAATCGCTATTTCAGCGTTAAAGAATTAAAGATGACTAATAGTTATAAATTAAGGTGGTACCACGGTAAATTCGTCCTTATATTTATAACTATTTTTTATAGGAAAGGAAAATTAAGATGTTAGATACAAAATATAATCATGAATTAGTAGAAGAAGGAAAATACGAAAAATGGCTTAGTAAAAATTATTTCAAATGTGATGAAAATAGTTCTAAGAAGCATTTTAGTATTATATTACCACCTCCAAATGTTACAGGGGTATTACACTTAGGACATGCTTATGATGTAACCTTACAAGATATAATTATTCGTTATAAAAAAATGGAAGGTTATGACTGTTTATGGCTTCCAGGAATGGATCATGCGGCAATTGCAACTGAGGCAAAAGTTGTTAAAAGACTAAAAGATAATGGAATAAATAAGTACGAATATGGAAGAGAAAAGTTTTTAGATTCATGCTGGGATTGGACTCATGAACATGCTGATATAATTCGTAAGCAATGGGCTAAATTAGGTATATCTTTAGATTATACTAAAGAAAGATTTACATTAGATAAACAAATTGAAAATGCTGTTAAAAAGGTATTTGTAGATTATTATAATGAAGGATTAATTTATCGTGGGGAAAAGATTATTAACTGGGATCCGGTTGCTAAGACTGCTTTAAGTAATGAAGAAGTTATTTATAGTGAAGAAGAAAGTGCTTTTTATCATTTAAAATATGTTTTAGAAGATGGTACAAGTTTTTTAGATGTTGCAACAACTAGACCTGAAACTTTATTTGGCGATACGGCTGTTGCAGTTAACCCTGAAGATGAAAGATATAAAGATTTAATTGGTAAAAATGTAATTCTTCCTATTGTTAATAGATTAATTCCAATTATTGGAGATGAACATGCTGATATTACTAAAGGAACTGGATGTGTTAAAATAACTCCGGCTCATGATCCAAATGATTTTGAAGTTGGTAATAGACATAATTTAGAGAGAATCGTTATTATGAATGATGATGCTACAATGAATGAAAATTGTCCCGAAAAATATATTGGATTAAGTAGGGAAGAAGCTAGAAAAGTTGTTTTAGAAGATTTAAAAGAAGCTGGATTATTAATTAAAATTGATCCAATTGTTCACGAAGTAGGTCATAGTGAAAGAACTGGAGTTATGGTTGAACCTATGATTAAAAAACAATGGTTTGTTAAGATGAGACCTCTTGCTGATCATGTTTTAGAAACTCAAAAAAATAAAGATGAAAAGGTTAATTTTATTCCTTCAAGATATGAAAAGACAATGAATCACTGGATGGAAATAACATATGATTGGTGTATTTCTAGACAATTATGGTGGGGACATCGTATTCCAGCTTGGTATAAAGATGATGAAGTATATGTTGGAGCTGAAGCACCTAAAGAGGATGGTTGGGTACAAGATGAAGATGTACTTGATACATGGTTTAGTAGTGCACTTTGGCCTTTTGCTACTTTAGGATGGCCTGAGAACACTAAATTATTAGAAACGTACTATCCTAATTCATGTTTAGTAACCGGTTATGATATAATCCCATTCTGGGTAAATAGAATGACTTTCCAAGGTGAAAAATTATTAGGTAAAAGACCATTTAAGGATTGTTTAATTCATGGTTTAATTAGAGATAAACAAGGTAGAAAATTTAGTAAATCTTTAGGTAATGGGATAGATCCATTTGATATGGTTAAATTATATGGAGCTGATTCTTTAAGATATTATTTAGCAACAGATGTTGCGCCAGGAACCGATATGCGTTTTGATGAAGAAAAAATTAAAGCTACTTGGAATTATATTAATAAAATATGGAACGCCTCTAGATTTGTTTTAACTAATATTGAAGGATTAGAAAAAATTACATTAGATAATTTAAAACCAGAAGATAAATGGATATTAACTAAATTTATGAAATGTGTTCATACAACTAAGAAATTTATGGATAAATATGAATTTAATAATGCTGGTGCAACTATTTATGACTTTGTTTGGAGCAGTTTCTGTGATAATTATATTGAAATGGCTAAATATAGTCTTGATAGTGAAGTTACTAAATCCGTATTATGTTATATTTTAACTGGTATTTTAAAATTATTACAACCATTTATGCCTTATGTAACAGATGAAATATATAATATGCTTCCAATTAAAGATGCCGAAGATATAATGATTAGTGAATATCCTAAATATTCTAAGAAATATATATTTGAAGATGAAGAAAAAGTAGTTGATGATCAAATAGCGTTTATTAAGAACTTTAGAAATGTTAAAGCTGAAAATAATATTACTAAAGATATGAAAGTTATGTTTGATACTGAAGATGATAATGATTTAATAGTTAAAATGTTAAAGATTAAAGATAACGTTGTTACAAAGCCTTTAGGTATTAGAGCATATAAAGTATTCTCATCTAGAGTTAAAGCCCAAATCTTCTTTGAAAAGGTTTTAACTGATGCTGATATCGCAGCTAAAGAAGCTCAAATTAAGATGTTAACTGAATCAATTAGTAGAAGAGAAAAGTTACTATCTAATGAAAATTATGTTAACAAAGCACCACAAAATATAGTTGCAATGGATAGACAAAAACTAGAAGAAGAAAAGAAAAAATTAGAAGAATTAATGAAATAGATTTAGTCTATTTCTTTTTAATTTAAGGTCGTGTATAATATTATTTAGTAAATGTATAAGTTTACCGAAGTGTTGATGTATGATATTATGATTTTTACTATTTTTAAATAAAATAGTGGAGGTGTAAATATAATGTATTAAGCGTTAAATATTATATGAAGAAGTATAATTATAATAATTTAAAAGAAGATGAACATGTAGTACATCAATTGGTGTTCTACCTATAAAAATAAATGATGACTATGGTTTTATTCCTAAAAATTTATTTATAGACTTTATAACTGATATATTAATTAGACCAATTGCTTTAATTTTATATTTTATTGCTAAAATTTTTTTAGGATTTAAAATTACTGGTAAAGAAAATTTAATTAAAAATAGAGGAGTAGTTACTGTTTCTAACCATATTCATTATATTGATTGTGTTCATATTGGCTTAATAACTTTTCCTCGTAAAACATATTTTCCAACCTTAGAAGAAAATTTTAAAATTCCATTTATAAGACATACTTCATGGAGTTCCAATTCCTAAAAGTAAAAATGGAAAAGAAAATTTTTATCATGATGTAATTAATGAATTAAATAATAATATAGTTGTTCAAATGTATCCCGAAGGATCACTATGGTCTTATTATGTAAAAATAAGAGATTTAAAAGAAAGAACTGAAACTATGATAAAGGAGAAAATAAATGAAAATATTGATATTATCTTGTAGTACAGGTGGCGGACATAATTCATGTGCTAGATATATAGAAGAAGAATTAAAAGAAAATAATATTGAATGTGAATTTAAAGATTTCTTTGATATAGTAAATCCCAAAGCTAAAGAATTATCTTCTAAAATATATTTAGCGTCATTAAAAGGAAATGGTAAAGTATTTAAAGGTTTATATAGTATAGGAGACTTATATAGTGATTCTAGGTTAACTAGTCCTGTTTATTTAGCTAATAAGTTACATGCTAATAGTTTATTAAAATATATTAATGATAATAATTTTACATTAGTTATTACAACTCATCTATTTCCTTCTTTAACTCTTACTGCTATAAATAAACATAATGAAGAAAAAGTTAAATTTATAACCATTGCAACAGACTATGAACCATGTCCTTTTATGGAAGAAAGTAAACCGGATATGTTGGTAATTCCTAGAGATTTAGAAGATAAATTTATTAAAAAAGGAAATAGTAAAGATGCCATTAATCCGATAGGTATCCCTGTTTCATCAAGGTTTGTTAATACTGCTAAAGACATAAGAAAAGAATTAAATTTAAGTAATGATGATAAAATTATTTTAATTATGTTAGGTAGTATGGGATTTGGTAATGTACTTGCTTTATTAAAACAATTAGAAAACGAAAATTATAAGATTATAACTATATGTGGAACAAATATGAAATTACTAGAGGAGATACAGGATAGAAATTTTAAAAATGTTATTCCTTTTGGATTTACTAAGAATATAAATGATTTTATTTATACCGCTAATGTTGTTATATCTAAACCTGGTGGATTATCTTCAACTGAGATAGCTGCAATAAGAAAGCCATTAATTCATATGTTTGCTATTCCAGGAATTGAAACATATAATATGAATTATTTTAAAGAACATAATATGAGTCTTAGTTGTAATAATTATTTAGAATTAAGAGATATGATTAATGAATTATTATATAATAAAGAATTACAAACAAAATTAATTAATAATCAAAATAAATATATAAATAGTGAATCTGCTAAAGAATTAGTGAATATAATTAAAGAAAACTTTTAATATATATGAGAGGAAAATAAAAATGGGAAAAGTAAATGATTATATAGAAAAAATGTTAAAATATTTAAAAATAGAAATAAATTATAATAAAGAAAAACCTTGGTTAAAATATTATAAAAATGTTCCTGAAAGCTTAAATTATTATCAAGGAAGTATGTATGATTATTTAAAAGAATCTGTAATTAGAAATGAAAAAAGAACAGCATATTCTTATTATGGCGTTAATGTATCTTATAAAGGATTTTTAAAAAGAATTGATAAAATAGCTAAGGCTTTAACTCAGTTTAATATTGTTGAAAATGAATGTGTAACAATTTGTATGCCAAACACTCCTGAAAGTATCTCATTAATATATGCAATTAATAAAATAGGTGCTATTGCTAATATTATTCATCCATTATCATCTACTAAGGATATTAAAAGAGCGTTAGATGAAACTAATAGTACTGTCTTATTTTGTTCTGATACATCTATGCCTAATGCGAAAAAAATTAAAGTAAAGCATTTTATTTTAGTACCTAATTCTAATAGTTTAATTAAAGTAAAAAAGATGATTTATAATTTAAAAGAATCAACTAATTTAAAATTAGAAGGTAATATGATATCTTGGTCTGATTTTATTTCTTATCAAACATTAGAAGAACCTTATATAAAAAGAAAATCTACTGATCCAGCTGCAATAATCTATAGTGGTGGAACAACTGGTAAACCTAAAGGAATAATCTTGTCTAATTTGAATTTTAATGCTATGGCACTTCAAACAATAAATGTTTGTGATGAATTAAAGCCAGGCAACAGTGTTTTATCCGCACTTCCTATTTTTCATGTTTTTGGTCTTGCTTTATGTGTTCATACTTGTTTAATAAGTGGAATGACAGCTATTTTAGTACCTAAATTAAATACTAAAAAGATAAATTCTGAATTAAAAAAATATAAACCAAATGTCTATCCGGCAGTACCGTCTCTTCTAAAAATGTCATTAGAAGGTTTAGAGTTTAGTAAGAATGGTCTTAAGGATATAAAAGTTGTAGTTGTAGGTGGAGATTATCTATCACCAGAAACAAAAAATGACTTTGAAAAATTTTTAAAAGAACATGGTAGTAACGCTATTGTAAAAGTAGGATATGGATTATCTGAAGCTTCTGGTTTTTGTTCATCCACTGCTCCAATTGATGAAAAGTATGTTCATAATGGAACTTTAGGAGTACCTAATCCAGATATAATTATTAAAATATTTGAACCAAATAGTGATGTAGAAAAATGTATAAATGATATAGGTGAAATATGTGTAACTGGTCCAACTATATTTATGGGATATATTAATGAGGATAAAGAAACTAAAAATACACTAGTAAGACATCATGATGGCCGAACATGGCTTCATACAGGTGATTTAGGATATATGGATAAAAATGGATTTATTTTCTATACCTCTCGTGCTAAAAGAATGATTATTAGTAATGGTTATAATATTTATCCAATTGAATTAGAAGAAATTATAAAAAAATGCAAATATGTTGCTGATTGCACAGTAGTAGCAGTTCCTCATAAAATTAAAAGTCAAACTCCTAAAGCAGTTATTGTATTAAAAAAGGGGATTGAAGATAATTTAAATATTAGAACTGAAATTAGAAAATATTGTAAAGAAAATATTGCCAGATATGCTCAGCCAACTGAGTTTGAGTTTAGAGAAAATATACCTGTTACGGCAATTGGTAAGGTAGCTTATAGAGATTTACAAAAATAATGCAATTTAAGAGGTATAAATAAAAGAATTAAATAAAAGTTAGTGAAAACTATCTTTTTTTATGGTAATATTTAAATAGATATAAGGGAGAGTGATTTTTATGAAAGATTTAAATGTATTATTTATGGGGAGTCCTTCCTTTAGTGTTTCGGTACTTGAAGAATTAAATAAAAATGTAAATGTCGTTGGAGTTGTTACGGCACCTGATGCATATGTAGGTAGAAAAAAAGTCCTTACAATGTGTCCTGTTAAAGAGAAAGCTATTAGTTTAGGATTAAAGGTTTATAGTCCTATCAAACTAAGAAGTGATTATGAATTTATTAAGGAACTTAACCCAGATATGATTATTACTTGTGCCTATGGTCAAATTTTATGTGAAGAAATATTAAATATACCAAAATTAGGTTGCTTTAATTTACATGGTAGTTTACTTCCTAAATATCGAGGTGGTGCACCAATTCATTATGCTCTTTTAAATGGTGATGAAAAAACAGGAATCACTTTAATGTATATGGATAAAGGTATGGATTCTGGTGACATGATTGCCAAAGAAGAAATTAAAATAGAAGATAATGATAATATTGAGTCTTTAACTAATAAATTAAGTATAGTTGCTTCTAAGATGATAATAAAATATTTACCTAGTTTAATAGATGGTACTAATAATAGAGTAAAACAAGACATTAGCAAGGTTACTTTCTCACCAATTATTACAAGAGAAGATGAACATTTAGATTTTAGTGTAACTGCCAAAGAAATATTTAATAGATATCGTATGTTAAGTCCAAATCCATTACCAAATATTAAAATTGATGATATAGAGTATAAAATCGCAGAATGTAAAATAGTTGATGCGAGTGGTAAAGTAAGTACAGTGGTAAGTAAGGATAAAAATTCATTTACAATTATGGCAAAAGATAAAGGTATAATGGTCTTAAAAATAAAGCCAATTGGTAAAAATATAATGAACGTTAAAGATTTCTTTAATGGTTATCATGATGAAATAGTAGGTAAAGAGGTTAAATAATGAGTGATTTAGTAAGCTTATGGAAAGATCCTAAATATAAAAATATTATTAAACTAATATTGTGGGCTATATTTATATTGTTTGTAGTCTGTTTATGTATAGTTTTAAATAAGAATCAAATTAAAAATAATAATAAAGAAGAAAGCAGGCTTGAATTTAAACATAAAATACATAATTTAGCTAATAAGAAGTTAAAAGTATATTATAAAATAGATGATTATATTGTTGAAGGTGTTTATGAAAATGATATATTTAAGGGTACTTTAACATATGATGATGGAACAAGTTATAATGTTAAGTATGAAAAGGGAAATTTAACAAAGGATAATGATAATGAAATTGAAGATTTTTTAATTGTTAATATAGATACAAGATATATTAATCCTTATTACTTAATTGATTTATTTAATAAAAATGAAGCTACTGAAATTGAAAAAAATAAAAAATATTTATACGAAATAGATGATGTTAAATATTACTTGAGTTTTAAAGATAATGGTGGTTATAGTGTTAGAATAATTAATGATAATAAAGAAAATATATTGAATTATGAAGTAATGTAATTATTAGGAGGTAGATTTAGATGAAAGAAAAAATTAAAGAAAATAAGTACTATCAATTAGGTTTAACTATATTTATGGTTATAGGTGCTTGTATATTACTTACATTTATAATATTTAATATAGATAAGATATGGAAATTTTTAGGAACAATAGTGGGATTGTTTAGTCCATTTATTATTGGATTTGTATTTGCTTATTTATTAAATCCAATAGTTATATTTTTTAAGAAAAATGTTTTTGATAAATTTGTAAAAAAAGATAAAGTAGCTAATAATTTAAGTTTACTTACTACCTGTGTTATTTTTTTAACACTTACAATTATTTTGTTTAATAGTATTATTCCGGCACTTTTAAAGAGTATTCAATCACTAGTTGTTAATATGCCAACATATATTAAAGATATAAAAGATTATTTAATTGCTAAGACTGATTCTAGTGGACTTGCTGAGGCAATAAACGCTAATTATAGTACTATTAATGAAAGTTTAAATACTATGATTAATAATTTTCTTCCTAAGTTAGAGGATATGATTACAATAGTATCTAATGGACTATTTGGTGCAGTTAAAGTAGTATTTAAAGTATTTATGGGATTTGTTATTTCTATTTATTATTTATCTGATAAGGACAACTTTGTTGCGGGAACTAAGAAGGTTATTTATAGTATCTTTGGGGTAAAAGTGGCTAATCATATTATGGATAATGCTAGACACACTAATGATATATTTGGAAACTTTATTGTTGGTAAATTACTTGATGGTTTTACAATTGGATTTATTACATTTATATTTCTAACTATTTTAGGCTTTAGTGATTATGCTTTATTAATTGGAGTTACAGTTGGTTTAACAAATATGATTCCTTATTTTGGTCCATATATTGGAACTATACCTAGTGCTTTATTAATCCTTATGGATGAAGTACATGGCGGAGGTAAAATGTGTATTATATTTATTATATTTATAATCGCATTACAACAAATTGATAGTTATGTTATTGAGCCAAACTTATGTGGATCTAAAACAGGATTAAAATCATTCTGGGTACTTGCTTCTATTTTATTCTTTGGTGATGCTTTTGGAATTATTGGATTACTACTAGGTGTACCAGTATTCGCATTAATTTATGGATATGTCCATAATTTAGTTACAATTAGATTAGAAGAAAAGAATTTACCTAGTGAAACTAAAGATTATATCGACTTAGAAAGAATTAATAGTAAGACTCATGCAGTTGTTAAATTAAGTGATAAATAATATTTGGAAAAATAAATGAAGAAAAAAGAGATAATTATTGCTAGTTGTTTATTTATAATTTTAATATGTGTTATATTTGTATGATTATAATGATAAATTAATAAATGTGATTAGTGTTTGGAATAATGGATGCTTAGGTTATAATGGTGTTATAGAAGAGCATTTAGATAATTCTGATAAGAATATATTATTTAATTATATTGAGAGATAAAATTAAGGAATGGTTTAATAGCTATTCTTTTTTTTTGATTTTTAAGTTTTTTAATTTTTGTAAAAAAATAGCGATAAATGGCTTGAAATAATAGTGATTATAGGGTATAATAACTTCTAGTTTGACTGGTTTAGATGTGCGAGGTTGCTGATACGCTAGGAGATGTTGTAAGATATTTCCTTAAAATATCAGGGTATTCGTTACGGAATCATGTTTATACAAGATATAGACGAAGGGAGGACATAAAATGTCAAAGGTAAGAATCAAACTAAAAGCTTATGATCATAGACTTCTTGATACTGCTTGCGCTAAGATTGTAGAAACTGTTAAAAGAACAGGAGGAGTTATCTCTGGACCTGTACCTCTTCCAACAGAAATTCAAAAGATTACTGTTTTAAGAGCTGTACATAAATACAAAGATGCTCGTGAACAATTTGAAATGCGTACTCACAAGAGACTTATTGATATTAAGGATCCTAGTAAGGAAACAATGGATGCTTTAACTCACTTAGATATTCCAAGTGGCGTTGATGTTGAAATTAAAACAAAATAATTAGATGGAGGAAAGAAAGATGAAAGGAATCTTAGGACGTAAAGTCGGTATGACCGAAGTATTTACGAAAGATGGAAAAATTATTCCTGTTACTGTAATTAGCACTGAACCTAATAAAGTAATGCAAGTTAAAACAACTGCTACTGATGGTTATGAAGCTATTCAATTAGGTATTTCTGATAAAAAAGAAAAAAATGCTACTAAAGCAGAAATAGGACATGCTAAAAAGGCTGGTTCTGCACCTAAGCGCTTCTTAAAAGAGATTAGAGTATCTAATGCTAGCGAATATCAAGTTGGAAGCGAAATTAAAGCAGACATATTTGAAGTAGGACAAAAAGTTGATGTTACTGGAACAAGTAAGGGACATGGTTTTACTGGTGTAATTGTTAGAAACAATCAATCAGAAGGACCTAAAACTCACGGTTCAAGATATCACAGAAGACCTGGTTCAATGGGTACAATGAGACCAATGAGAGTTTTAAAGGGTAAAGTATTATCAGGACATATGGGTGTTGATACAGTTACTGTTCAAAACTTAAGTATTGTAGATGTTAATTTAGAAGACAATTATATTTTAGTAAGTGGTAATGTACCAGGTGCTAAAAAATCATTAGTTGTAATTAAAGAAGCTGTTAAAGGCGGAAAGAAAGGTACTTTTGATTTAGTTTCTTATGAAACTGAAGAAAATGTTGCTGTTGAAGCTCCAACTGCAGAAGAAACTGTTACAACTGAGGAAGTAAAGTAGGTGTTATAGATGGCAAAAGTAGATATTATTAACCTTAATGGTGAAAAAGTAAAAGATATTAAATTAAACGATGCTATATATAATATAGAAAGTAATGAAGTTGTTGTTAAAAAAGCTTTAGACTTACAACTTGCTTCATTAAGACAAGGAACACATAAAACTAAAACTAGAGCAGAAGTTTCTGGTGGTGGTAGAAAACCATACAAACAAAAAGGAACTGGTAATGCTCGTCAAGGTTCTACACGTGCTCCACATTATAGACATGGTGGTGTAGCATTTGGAGTTACTCCAAGAGATTACACTTTCAAAATGAATAAGAAAGAAAGAGTTTTAGCTTTAAGAAGTGTATTATCAATGAAAGCTAAAGAAAATAATATTAAAGTTATTGATTCTTTAACTGTTGAATCTCTTAAAACTAAAGACTTAAAAAATTTGCTTTCTAATTTAGGATTAAATGGTAAAACATTATTTATTACTTCAAATGATGCTGAAAACTTATATTTAGCATCAAGAAATTTAAATAATGTAGGTGTGTTATTAACAAGTGAACTTAATGTTTATGATATGTTACATGCTGATACTATTGTTTTAGATGAAGAAGCAGTAAAACAAATAGAGGAGGTGCTTAAATAATGAAATCTGATATTATTTATTCACCAGTTATTACTGAAAAAACAACTGCCTTAAAGGCACAAAATGTTTATGTATTTAAAGTAGCTAAAGATGCTAATAAATTACAAATTAAAGATGCTATTGAAAGCACATTTAAAGTTAAAGTTGTTAGTGTTAATACATTAAATACTAAACCTAAGAAAAAAAGAGTTGGAAAATACTCTGGATTTAGAAAAACTTATAAGAAAGCTATCGTAAAACTTGCTGACGGTAGTTCTATAGAAATGTAGGTGTTTTTATGGGAATTAGAAAATATAAACCAACAACTAATGGTTTAAGAGGTATGAGTACATTAACAAATACTGAGATTACTTTTGATACTCCTGAAAAAAGTTTACTTAGAAAATTAAATCAAACAGGAGGTAGAAATAATCAAGGTAAAGCAACCGTTTCAGATAAAGGCGGCGGCGCTAAGAGAAAATATCGTTTAATTGATTTTAAAAGAGATAAATTTGATATTCCTGCTAGAGTTACTACAATTGAATATGATCCAAACAGAACAGCAAATATTGCTCTATTAACTTATAAAGATGGTGAAAAGAGATATATTATTGCTCCTAAAGGATTAGAAGTTGGTAGTATCGTTATATCAAGTAAAACAGCTGATATTAAAGTTGGTAATACATTACCACTTGAAGCAATTCCTGTTGGTACAGTAATTCACAATGTTGAATTAAAACCTGGTAAAGGTGCTGAACTTGCAAGAAGTGCTGGTGCATCTGCTCAAATTCTTGGTAGAGAAGGAAAATATGTTTTAATTAGATTACAATCTGGTGAAACTAGAAAAGTTTTAGGTAGTTGTCTTGCAACTGTTGGTGTAGTTGGTAATGAAGATTACGAATTAGTTAACATTGGTAAGGCTGGTAGATCACGTCATATGGGAATTAGACCTCATAACCGTGGATCTGTTATGAACCCTAACGACCATCCACATGGTGGTGGTGAAGGTAGAACACCTATCGGTAGAAAAGGGCCTGTTACTCCTTGGGGTAAACCTGCTCTTGGATATAAAACTCGTAAAAATAAGAAAGCTTCTAGCAAGTTAATTGTTAGTAGAAAGACTAAATAGGAGGATATAGATGGCAAGAAGTTTAAAAAAAGGACCTTTCGTTGATAAGAGTCTTATGAATAAAATTAAAAAATTAAATGAAGCAAATAAAAAAGAAGTTGTTAAAACTTGGTCTCGTCGTTCAACTATCTTCCCTGATTTCATTGGACATACAATTGCTGTTCATAATGGAAGAGAATTTATACCAGTTTATATAACTGAAGAAATGGTTGGTCATAAATTAGGTGAATTTGCATTAACTCGTAAATTTACTGGCCATGCTGGAAATAAGTAGGAGGATTAGATGGAAGCTTATGCAATGCATAAAATGGCTATCGTAGCACCTCGTAAAGCAAGAATGACTCTTGATTTAATAAGAGGAAAGTCTGTTAAAGATGCTAGAGCTATTTTAAATAATACTAATACTAAATCAAGTAGATTAATCTTAAAAGTTTTAAATTCTGCTACAGCTAATGCTGTTAACAATTTAAACTTAAAAGAAGATGAATTATTTGTATCTGAATGCTTTATTAATCCGGGACCTGTTTTAAAGAGAATTAAATTTGGTTCAAGAACTAAAGTTGACAGAAGAGATAAAAGAACAAGTCATATAACTGTTAAAGTTAGTGACGGAAAGGAGGCATAATTAATGGGACAAAAAGTAAATCCTAATGGATTAAGACTAGGTGTTAATAAAGATTGGCAATCTAAATGGTATGCTAAAAAAGATTATGCCACAAAATTAAATAATGATTTAAAATTAAGAGATTTCTTAGCAGGTTACTTAAAAGATGCTGCTGTTGCAGAAATTATCATTGAAAGAAAACCAAAGAGAAATGAAATTAAAATTCGTACTGCTAAACCAGGAGTTATCATTGGTAGAGGCGGAGAAGATATTGAAAAACTAAGAAAAGAAATCAAAAAAGCTATTGGTGAAGATTTCTATGTAACTATAGTTGAAGAAAAGAATCCTAATCTTAGTGCTCAAATCGTTGCTGATACAATTGCTAAACAAATTGAAAATAGAGCAAACTTCAGAACAGTTCAAAAACAAGCTATCAAAAATGTTATGAAAGCTGGAGCTGTTGGAGTTAAAACTGCTGTTTCTGGTAGACTTGGTGGTGCTGAAATGGCTCGTACTGAAGGTTATACTGAAGGTACTGTTCCACTACATACTATTAGAGCTGACATTGATTATGCAACAGCTACTGCTCCTACAACTTATGGTAAAGTCGGAGTAAAAGTATGGATTTATAAGGGAGAAATTCTTCCAAGTAAGAAGAAAAATGGAGGCGATAACAATGTTAATGCCTAAGAGAGTTAAATATCGTAAACCTCACAGAGTTAGTTATGAAGGACATTCTAAAGGAAACCTTACATTAACTAATGGTGAATATGGTCTAATGGCCAAAGAGGGTGGATATGTTAATGCTAAACAAATTGAAGCTGCTCGTATTGCGATGACTCGTTATATGAAACGTGGTGGAAAAGTTTGGATTAATATCTTCCCACAACTAGCTCGTACTCAAAAACCTTTAGAAACTCGTCAAGGTACTGGTAAAGGTGATGTAAAAGAATGGGTTGCAGTTGTAAAAGAAGGAAAAATTATGTTTGAAATTGCTGGTGTAGATGAAGCTACTGCAAGAGAAGCTTTAAGACTTGCATCACATAAGATTTCTGTTAAAACTAAATTTGTTATGAAGGAAGGGGTTAATAATAATGAAAACTAGTGATATTCGTAAAATGTCTAAAGAAGAAATAGAAAAACAAATCGTTAAGACAAAAGAAGAATTATTTGATTTAAGAATGAAAAAAGCTACAGGAACATTAGATAAACCTCATAGAATTCATGAATTAAGAAAAGATGTAGCTAGAATGAAAACTATATTAACTGAAATGGATGGGAGTGAAAACTAATGGAAAATAAAAGAGCTGAATTAATAGGAAAAGTTGTAAGTAATGTTAATGATAAAACTATTACAGTATTAGTTGAAACTTATCGTAAAGACCCATTATATAAAAAGAGAGTAAAATATTCTAAGAAATATGCTGCTCATGATGAAGCTAATAAAGCTAAAGTAGGAGACACAGTAAGAATTGCTCAAACTAGACCTTTATCTAAAACTAAGAGATATGAACTAGTAGAAGTTATTCAAGAAGCTGTTGTTCTATAGGAGGTTTTTAATATGTTAATGCAACAAAGTAGATTAAAGGTTGCTGACAACTCTGGTGCTCGTGAAGTTATGGTTATTAGAGTACTAGGTGGAAGCAAACGTGTTTATGGAAATATTGGTGATATTGTTGTTGGAACTGTTAAAAAAGCAATTCCTAACAGTAATGTTAAAGAAGGAAAAGTTGTTAAAGCTGTTATTGTTAGAACTAAACAAGGAGTTAGAAGAGATGATGGTAGTTATATCAAATTTAATGACAATGCATGTGTATTAATTAAAGATGATAAATCACCTATCGGAACTCGTGTATTAGGACCAGTTGCTCGTGAATTACGTGATAAAGAATTTAATAAGATCGTTTCACTTGCTCCTGAGGTATTATAGGAGGATATATGAAAGTTAAAGTTGGAGATAATGTTAAAGTACTTACCGGAAAAGATAAAGGTAAGGAAGGAAAAGTATTATATACTTTAAGAAAAAAAGACCGTGTAGTTGTTGAAGGTGTAAATATTGTTAAAAAACATATGAAACCATCAAGAATGAATGAAACTGGTGGAATATTAGAAGTTGAAAATCCTATTCATGTATCTAATGTAAAAGTATTAACAGCTAAAGAAAACAAAAAAACAAAAGAAGTTAAAGAAGTAAAAACTGAAAAGAAAGCTACTAAAAAGAAGGGCACAGGTGATAAATAATGAATTCATTAAAAGAATTATATAATAAAGATATCAAACCAGCACTTAAAGAAAAATTTAATTATTCTTCAGTTATGGAAATTCCTAAATTAGAGAAAATTGTAGTTAATATTGGTGTTGGAGATGGATCTCATGATGATAAATTAATAGATGCTGCTAGAGCTGATTTAGAAGCTATAACTGGACAACATGCAGTTATTACAAAAGCTAAAAAATCAATTGCAGGATTTAAATTAAGAGAAGGACAAAGTATTGGAACTAAAGTAACATTACGTGGTGAAAATATGTATGTATTCTTAGAAAAATTAATTAAAATTTCTTTACCTCGTGTAAGAGATTTTAGAGGTATATCACCAAAAGCTTTCGATGGTAGAGGAAATTATACTTTAGGAATTAAAGATCAATTAATTTTCCCAGAAATCGATTATGATAATGTAGTTAAATTAAGAGGTATGGATATTGTTTTTGTTACAACAGCAAAAACTAATGAAGAAGCTTTAGAATTATTAAAAGGCTTTGGACTTCCATTTAGAAAGTAGGTAATGAGAGATGGCAAAAACTAGTTTAAAAGTTAAAAATTCAAGAACTCCTAAATTTAAGGTTAGAGCATACACTCGTTGCGAAAGATGTGGAAGACCTCATGGAGTTTTACGTAAATTTGGATTATGTCGTATTTGCTTTAGAGAATTAGCAAATGAAGGTAAAATCCCAGGCGTAAAGAAATCAAGTTGGTAGAAAGGAAGTAAATTATGGTAAACGATACAATAGCTGATATGCTTACAAGAATTCGTAATGCAGGTCAAATGAAATATGCTAATGTTGCTGTTTTAAATACTAAGATGACTAGAGAAATAGCTAGAATCTTAAAAGAAGAAGGCTATATTAATGATTATAGTAGTAATGAAGAAACTAAAATGTTAGATTTATCACTTAAATATGGTGAAAATAAGAAAGAAAGAGTTATTACTGGTTTAAAGAGAATTAGTAAACCTGGTCTTAGAGTTTATGCTAAACATGATGAACTTCCAAGAGTACTTAACGGACTTGGTATTGCAATTATTTCTACAAGTAAGGGAATTATGACTGACAAAGAAGCAAGAAATGCTGGTCTAGGAGGAGAAGTACTTGCCTATATTTGGTAAGGAAAAACTGATATTATGAGTAGAATAGGAAATAGAGTAATACATATTCCTTCTGATGTAACTGTTACATTAGATGGTAATAAAGTAACTGTTAAAGGACCTAAAGGTGAATTAACAGAAGAATTTAATAATTTAATCAGTATTAATATTGAAGATAATAAATTAACTTGTAAAAGAGCTAATGAAGAATTATTTACAAAATCAATTCATGGTACAACAAATGCTTTAATTGAAAATATGATTATTGGGGTATCTAAAGGATATACTGTTGAACTTGAAACTGTTGGTGTTGGATATAGATTCCAAGTAACTGGAAAACAAATTAATGTTTCAGCAGGATTCAGTCATCCAGTGGTTGTAGATATTCCTGAAGGAATAACAGTTGAAGCACCATCTACAACTGAATTAAAATTAAGTGGAATTGATAAGCAAAAAGTAACTGAATTTGCGGCTAATATTCGTAAGATTAGAAAACCTGAACCATATAAAGGAAAAGGTATTCGTTATAAAGGCGAAGTTATTAGACGTAAAGAAGGTAAGAAGGCTTCTAAGTAGGAGGATTTATGATAAAGAAAGAATCAAGAAATGTATCTAGAGTTATGAGACATGAAAGAGTTCGCAAAAATGTTTTTGGAACTAAAGAAATGCCTAGACTTAATGTATTTAGATCAAATAAAGAAATTTATGCACAAATTATTGATGATGAAAGTCAAACTACTTTAGTTGCTTCATCAAGCGTAATGTTAAAAATCGATAATGGTGGAAACATTGAAGGTGCTGCTTTAGTTGGTGCAGATATAGCTAAAAAAGCTGTTAAAGCTGGTATTACTAAAGTAGTATTCGATAGAGGTGGATACCAATATCATGGCCGTGTAGAAGCTTTAGCAAATGCTGCTAGAGAAAACGGATTAGAGTTCTAGAGGGAGGGAAATAATGGAAGAAAATAAAGAAGTTATGACTACTGAAGAAGTAAAAACTGAAAAAGTAGTTAGAGATAATAAAAACTTTAAAAATAATAAAAATAGAAAATCTAATAAAAACTTTGAACCAAAGAAAAAATTATTAGAAGAAAAAGTTATTTCTATCACTCGTGTAACTAAAGTTACTAAAGGTGGAAGACACTTTAGATTTGCTGCTACTATGGTAGTAGGTGATGGAAAAGGTTTAGTAGGAATTGGAACTGGAAAATCTATGGAAGTTCCAGAAGCTATCAAAAAAGGTATTCAAGCTGCTAATAAGAATTTAGTTAAAGTTGATATCGTTGATGGTAGAACTATTTCACATGATCAAATTGGTAAATGTGGAAGAGCTAAAGTATTAATTAAACCTGCTAAAGAAGGTACTGGTATTATCGCTGGTGGTGCTGTTCGTGCAGTACTTGAAATTGCTGGTGTTAAAGATATCGTATCTAAATCACTAGGAGCTAACACTCAAGTTAATGTTGCTAAAGCAACTTTAGAAGCATTAAAATCACAAAGATCAAAAGAACATATCGCTGAACTTCGTGGTAAGAAAGTTGAGGAGTTATAGTATGAAATTGAATGAATTAAATAAATTACCAGAAGCTAAAAGAAGAAAAATTGTAGGTCGTGGACCTGGTTCTGGTATGGGTAAGACTTCAACTCGTGGAGAAAACGGACAAAAATCAAGAAGCGGAGCTTCAATTAAACCTTGGTTCCGTGGTGGTGAGTCTCCAATTTACCGTAGAATTCCTAAGAGAGGATTTAACAACGCTAACTTTACAGTTAGATATGCTACAATCAATTTAAGTGACTTAAATAGATTTAATGATGGTGATGTTGTTACTCTTGAATTATTAAAAGAAATGGGAATTATTAAGAAAGAATTATCTGGATTAAAAGTTTTAGGTAATGGAGAATTAGAAAAGAAAATTACAATTAAGGCTAATAGATTCTCTACAAAGGCTGTTAGTAAGATTGAAAATGCTGGTGGAACTGCTGAGGTGATTTAATATGTTTGCAAATCTTAAAGGATTATTTAGTCCTTCAAATAAGGATTTACGCAAAAGAATATTGTTTACCTTAATGTGTTTAGCTATATTTGCTCTTGGAACTAATATAATAATTCCTGGAGCAAAAAGCATTACTAATAACATAGGTTTCTTAGAGTTATTAAGTTTAGTAAGTGGAGGAAATTTAAAAACATTTTCAATTTTCTCTTTAGGTGTTATGCCTTATATTACTGCTAGTATTATTACACAGCTTTTGCAAATGGATATTATTCCATATTTTAAGGAATTAAAAGAAAGCGGAGCAACAGGTAGACAAAAAATTAACAAAATAAATAGATATCTTGGAATGCTTTTAGCGTTTGTTCAAGCATATGTATTCTCATTAACCTTATTAAAGGGAGATGCAATGACAACTATTAAATCAACAGTTTATTTAACTGCTGGTACTGCATTTCTAATTTGGCTTGGTGATGAGATGACTAAGAAAGGTATTGGTAATGGTATGTCATTAATAATAATGGCTGGTATTGTTAACAATTTACCTTCAACATTTATTACTGCTTTTCAAAATTTAATTATTAATGGAAGTTATAATATGACTTCTGGAATAATCTTATTTGTTTTATTTATAATTGTTTATTTAGCAATTATTTTAGGTGTAGTTTATATGCAAATTGCTGAAAGAAGAATACCTATTCAATATTCGAATCGTACTAGTGGAGCTTATGCAGGAGAAAAATCATATATTCCTATTAAGCTTAATACTGCTAGTGTTGTTCCAGTAATATTTGCATCAGCAATAATTGGAATTCCTTCTGTTATTGCTAACATATTAAATAAAGAAGCATTTACAAACTTCGTAAATAATTATATTGTTTATACAAGTTATACTGGATTTATATTATATATGTTATTAATATTCGTATTTGGATATTTTTATACATTACTTGAGTTAAATCCGGATGAAATGGCAGAAAATTTAGATACTAATCGTAGTTATATTCCCGGAATAGTACCAGGAGAAGCTACTAGTAAGTATTTAAAATATGTAATAACTAGAATTTCTACTTTTGGAACTTTAGGACTTATGGTTATAGCTGCATTACCAATTATATTTACTAAGATTTCTAATTTACCTTCTAATGTAACATTAGGTGGTACAGGATTAATCATAGTTGTAGGTGTTGCACTTGAAACTTATAAACAGTTAGAAAGTTCTATAATTTCAAGAAGTTATACTGGTTCTAGAAAAAGAAGAAGAAGTAGATAATGAAAAATATTATATTTATTGCGCCTCCAGCTGCTGGTAAGGGAACTCAAAGTGATTTACTTGTTAAGAAATATAGTTATACTCATATTTCAACTGGTGATTTACTAAGAGGTGAAATTGCTAAGCAAAGTGAGATTGGTAAAAATATAAAAGAATTAATGGATAGTGGCAATTTAATAAGTGATGAAATTGTATCTACGCTACTTAAGAATAAATTAATTAGCGTAGATGGTCCATTTATATTAGATGGATATCCAAGAGATTTAAATCAAATTGATATATTAAATAAAATATTAAAAGAGATAGATAAAAGAGTAGATATTGTAATTTACTTAGATGTACCTTATAATTATTTATTGGATAGAGTAACTGGAAGGTTATTTTGTCCTAAGTGTTCAAAGAGTTATCATAGAACAAATTTAAAACCTAAAAAGGAATGGATTTGTGATGATTGTGGTGAAGAACTTATTAGTAGATCTGATGATAATGAAGAAACATTTAAACATAGGTATCAAACTTATATTGATTGTACTAGTCCTATAATTGAATATTATAAAAATAATGGTTTACTTGAAGTTATTGATAGTACTGATATAGAAGGTACTTTTGATAGAATAGAGAAAGTGATTAAATAATGGTTAGTATTAAAACTAAAGAAGAAATAGCTTTAATTAAAGAATCTGGTCATATTACTTATTTAACACATCAATATTTAAAGTCTTTAATTAAACCTGGTATTACAACAAAATATATAGATGATGAAGCTGGAAAATTTATAAGAGAACATGGTGGAATACCAAGTTGCTTAGGTTATGAAGGCTATCCAAGAAATATCTGTGTTTCAGTAAATGATGAAGTTGTTCATGGAATTGGATCTGATAGAGTACTTAAAGAAGGTGACATTGTTACTTTAGATATTTGTACTTTGTATAAGGGATACCATTCTGATTCAGCTTGGACTTATCCAGTTGGAAAGATTTCGAGAGAAAATGAAAGATTATTGCATCATACTGAAAAAATGTTGTTTGTTGGTTTAAAGGAAGTTAAGAATGGAGCTCATTTAAACAACATTGGTGCACGTATTAGTGAGTATGCTCATAAATATCATTATGGAGTTGTACAAGAATTATGTGGACATGGTGTTGGACGTGAGTTACATGAAGACCCTGATGTACTTAATTATGGAAAGTATAATACAGGTATGAAGTTAAAAACTGGTATGGTTATTGCGGTTGAACCGATGATAACGGCTGGTTCCAGACATATTAACATCTTAGATGATGACTGGACTATTGTTACTAGAGATGGTAAGAATAGTGCTCATTTTGAGCATACAGTAGCTGTCACAGATGATGGATATGAAATATTAACGGGAGAGTGAAAAAGTGGCTAAAGAAACTAAAATTGAAGTTAATGGTAAAGTAATAGATTGTATCAAAGACGAATATAAGGTTGAATTAGAAAATGGAGTCGTAGTAACAGCTCACGTTTCTGGTAAAATACGAATGAATTACATTCGCATCTTACCGGGCGATAAAGTTACTATTGAATTTTCACCATATGATTTAACACGTGGGCGAATTATTTATAGAAAATAAGGAGGAACAAAAATGAAAGTTAGACCATCTGTAAAAAAAATGTGTGCTAAATGTAGAATTATAAGAAGAAAAGGTAAAGTTATGGTTATCTGTGATAATCCAAAACATAAACAAAGACAAGGTTAGGAGGAATATTAATGGCTCGTATTAAGAATGTAGAATTACCAAAAGAGAAAAGAACAGAAATAGGACTTACTTATATTTATGGTATAGGTAGAAGCACAGCAACAAAGATTTGTGCTGATGCAAAAGTTGATCCATCTAAAAGAATTAAAGATTTAACTCCTGAAGATGAAGCAGCTTTAAGAAAAGAAGTAGATAAATATACTACTGAAGGTGATTTAAGAAGAGAAGTTCAAATGAACATTAAAGGTAAAATGGAAATCAATTCTTATCAAGGAACTAGACATAAAAAAGGATTACCTGTTCATGGACAAAGAACTAGTCGCAACGCTAAGACTCGTAAGGGTAAAGGTAAAGTAGTTGCTAATAAGAAAAAAGTAGGTAAATAGGAGGTAAATTATGGCTTATAATAGAAGAAAAAGAAAAGTAAAAAAGAATATTCCTGAAGCACAAGCACATATTCATTCAACTTATAATAATACTGTTGTTTCTATAACAGATAAAGATGGAAATGTAATAAGCTGGGCATCAGCTGGAACAATTGGATATAAAGGTTCTAAAAAGAAAACTCCATTTGCTGCTGGACAAGCTGCTGAAGCTGCTGCTGGAGCTGCAACTGCTTCTGGTGTTAAAAAAGTTGAAGTATTTGTTAAAGGATTAGGTAGTGGTAGAGAAAACGCAATTCGTGCTTTACAAACTGCTGGTTTAGAAATTACTGCAATAAATGATGAAACACCAGTACCACATAATGGTTGTAGACCACCAAAACGTCCAAGAAATTAAGAAGGGGAGATTTTTATGAATATGAATTTTGAAAAACCTGAATATAAAATAACTGAATATGTTGAAAAAAATAATTATGGTAAGTTTGAACTTGAACCATTAGAAAGAGGATTTGGTACTACAATAGGTAACGCACTAAGAAGAGTAATGTTATCATCAATGCCTGGTTCTGCAATTACTTCTGTTAAAATCGAAGGAGTTATGCATGAATTCCAAAAAATAGATGGTGTTGTTGAAGATGTTACATCAATTATTTTAAATTTAAAAAGTGTAGTTATTAAAAACCATACTCATGAAAACAAAAAAATCCATTTATATGCAGATAAAGAAGGCGTAGTTAAGGCTGGAGATATCGAAGTAGATGCTGATTTAGAAATTGTAAATCCAGATTTAGTTATTTGTAATTTAGTTCAAGGCGGAAAAATTGATATGGAAATGACTGTTGGATGTGGTCGTGGATATGTTGATTCTAAAGAAAATAAAAAGATTTTAGGTGATACAGTTCAAGGATTAATTCCAATTGATTCATTATATAGTCCAATTGAAAGAGTTGCTTATGAAGTTGAAGGTGCTCGTGTTGGACACAATGAAAATTATGATAAATTAATTATGGAAGTTTATACTAATGGTTCTATGAATCCAGAAGAAGCTATGGCTTTAGCATCTAAAATATTAATTGAACATTTTAATATAATTGCTAATTTAAATGAAATTTCAGATGCTACTGGAATTATGGCTGAAAAGAAAGTTGATCAAATCACTAAGACATTAGAAACTCCTATTGAAGAAATTGAATTCTCAGTTAGAGCATATAATTGCTTAAAGAGAGCTGGAGTTAATACAATGCAGGATTTAATTGATAAGAGAGAATCAGAAGTTAATAAAATTCGTAATTTAGGTAAAAAATCTCTTAAAGAAGTTATAGATAAAGTTAAAGATATGGGACTAAAGTTCCGTGATTAGAAAGGTGTGTAAGTATGTTATATCGTAAATTAGGTAGAGAAACTCGTATTAGAAGAAGCATATTAGCTGGACTAACTAAAGATGTAATCAATCATGGATATGTTGTTACTACTGATGCAAGAGCAAAAGAAGTAAGAAAATTCGTAGATAAAATGATTACTTATGGTAAAGATGGTTCTTTAGTTGCAAGAAGAAAGGCTTTAGCTTTCTTACATAATGATAAAGATACTGTTAATAAAGTATTTACAGAATTAGCTCCTAAGTATGCAAACCGTAATGGTGGATATACTAGATTAATTAAATTAAATGAACGTAGGGGCGATGACGCAATGCAAATTAGACTTGAATTAGTTGACTAATTTAAGTCTTTTTTTTATAATTATTGGGATAGATATGGTAAATGAAAAAAATAAGCTAATTAAAGAGTTAATTATAGATGTGATATTTACACTTGGATTAATAGGACTTACAATAATTGGGACAATATATGTTTTTCCAGAAGTTAATAATGCAAAGGTCGAAACAATAGAAGAATTTGAATGCGAAAATGCTATAAATTGTAGTTGTAAAAAAAATAAGTGTAAATGTGATTATTGTAAAGATGATAATTGTAAAAAAATTAATTGTCAAAAAAAGTTATAAAATAGCTTATTTTTTTGATAATTGACTTGAAAAAATATGAAAACGTGATAGAATACAATAGAAAATTTGTATTTTTACAAAGTTAAGAAATAGGGGATGGTTAAAAAGGTGCAATATGGGGTGATGTTATGGCTGGAATATCTAATGAAGAAATTACCGAAATAAGAAAAAAGGCTGATATTGTTGAAGTAATAGGTTCATATATAAATCTAGCACCTCAGGGGAAAAATTACTTTGGTATATGTCCTTTTCATAATGATCATTCACCAAGTTTAAGTGTATCAAGGGAAAAACAAATTTATAAATGTTTTACATGTCTTGCTAGTGGTAATGTTTTTACGTTTGTTCAAAATTATGAAAATATATCTTTTATAGAGGCTGTTAAAAAAGTTGCTGATAAAATAAATTATAAATTAGATATTAAAGATAAAATAGTTAATAAAAATAGTAAATATTATGAATTAATGGATTTATCTAATAAAATATTTGTTAATAATTTAAATAGTAATTTGGGTTTAAAGGCTAAAGAGTATTTAATAAATGAACGTCATTTAAGTGAAGAGGCTATTAAAGAATTTAATATTGGTCTTGCTCTTAATGATAATAATTTAAATAAGCTATTAAGTTCTAAAGGATATTCAGATAAAGATATAATTGAAATGTCACTTGCTAATAAAACTGATAATGGTTTACTTGATATGTTTAGAAATAGAATTACTTTTCCAATATGTAATCATGAAGGAAAAATAATTGCTTATTCGGCTCGTATTTATCAAAATGAAGATACTAGTAAATATATAAATAGTAAAGAAAGTGTTATTTTTAAAAAGGGTTATACTTTTTATAATTATGATAAATGTAGATTAGAAGCTTTAAAAAGTAAGTCAGTTATATTAGTTGAAGGTCAAATGGATGCTATTAGAGTATATACTTCAGGATTTAAAAATGTTATTGCTTCAATGGGAACAGCTATCACAAGTAATCATATTAGCTTATTAAAGAAGCTTAATGCTAAAGTTATCCTAATGATGGATAATGATAATGCAGGAGAAAAAAGTACCATATTAAATGGTGAAGAATTAATAAAAAATAACATTGAAGTAAGTGTTGTAAGGTTAACTGGTGAGAAAGATCCTGATAGTTTTATATTAAAAAATGGTGCTGATGCATTTAGAGATGCTCTTAAAGGTGAAATATCTTTTTTTGATTTTAAGTTAAGATATCTTAAGAAAGATAAAAATTTAAATAAAGCTGATGAATTAGCAGAATATATTAATAAAATTATAGATGAGCTTAATAAGTCAGATGATGATATTTTAAAGAGTGTTACAATTAATAAGATTGCTGAAGATTATAATATAGATAAAAAAATATTAGAAGGAAAGCTAGTTAAGATAACTCCTAGGATTGATAGTGTTGTTGTTAAAAGAAAAAGACCTAAATTAAATCAATATCATCAAGCGGCGGAAGCAATTCTTTATTTAATGATGAATGATTCTAAATTTATAAGAAAATATAAGATAGAACTTAATTATTTTCCAGAAGAAAAATATAAATTAATTGCAAATGACATTTTAGCATATAAAGAAATTAATGGTGAATTTGACATTGCAGACTTTATGACGTATATTAATGATTTGGAATACAAAGAAGATATTTATCGAATACTTAATGATTATCAAGACAAAATATTACCAGAGGAATTTGATAATTTTGTTGCTATAATAAATAATTGGATTAGAGAAAGTAAGATAGATAAATTAAAAGAACAATTAAAAAATGAAACTGATGTTAAGAAACAGGAAGAATTAAATGATTTAATAATTAAAATTAAAAAAGGAAGTGAAGATTAATGGCTAAAGCTGTTAAAGAAATTAAAACATTTGAAGAAAGAAAATTAGAATTAATTGAGAAAGGTAAAAAAGAAGGGTTTATTACTTTTGAAGAACTAGCTAATAGTTTAAAAGGATTAGATATTGATAGTGATGCTTTAGATGAACTTTATAATGCTTTTTTAGAAAATGGAATAACAGTTATTTCTAATGAAGAAGAATCTTCAAGTGAAGAAGGTCCTGGAAAAATTAAAGAAGAAGAAGTAGAAATATTAAATGATGAAGATTTAACTAAAGATATTAATATTAATGATCCTGTTAGAATGTATTTAAAAGAAATTGGAAAGATTAGTTTGTTATCACCAGAGGAAGAAATGGATTTATCTATTAGGGTTGCTAATGGAGATCAAGAAGCAGCTAGATTACTTGCTGAATCTAATTTACGTTTAGTTGTATCTATTGCTAAGAGATATGTAGGACGTGGATTGTTATTCTTAGATTTAATTCAAGAAGGTAATATTGGATTAATGAAGGCAGTAGAAAAGTTTGATTATGATAAAGGGTATAAATTTTCAACTTATGCTACTTGGTGGATTAGACAAGCAATTACAAGAGCTTTAGCTGATCAAGCTAGAACAATTAGAGTTCCTGTTCATATGGTTGAAACTATTAATAAGATGGCCCGTATTCAAAGACAATTAACATTAGAACTTAATAGAGAACCTAGTGAAGAAGAAATTGCTAAAAAAATGGGTGTTGGAGTTGAAAAGGTAAGAGAAGTTATTAAAATAAGTCAAGATCCTGTTAGTTTGGAGACTCCAATTGGTGAAGAAGAAGATTCTCATTTAGGTGATTTCGTTCCTGATGAAAGAAATATGTCTCCAGAAGATTTTACTACTAATGAAATTCTTAAAGAAGAAATTAAATCCGTTTTATCAACCTTACAACCTAGAGAACAACAAGTTTTAGAGTTACGTTTTGGTTTAATTGATGGAACTAGTTATACTTTAGAAGAAGTTGGTAAGAAATTTAATGTAACTAGAGAAAGAATTAGACAAATAGAGGCTAAAGCATTAAGAAAATTAAGACATCCTTCACGTGCTAAAAAATTAAAAGATTTCTTGGTGGATTAATGAAGTTGTCGTTAAGACTTAAATCAATTGCAAATTTAGTTGATAGTAATGATGTAGTTGCTGATATTGGTTGTGATCATGCATATTTGGATATTTATTTAGTTATGAATAATATTGTTCCTAAAACACTTGCTTGCGATATTAACAGAAAAGCTTTGGATATGGGAATTAATAATATTAAAAAATATGGTTTAGAAGATAAAATAGCAACTAAATTATGTGATGGAATAACAGGTATTAGTAAAGATATTAATACACTTATAATAAGTGGTATGGGCACTTCTACAATAATTAAAATATTAAGTAATGATAATGTTAAAAATATTAATAAAGTTATTACTCAATCAAATAATGATTATTATGAATTAAGAAAATATATGGTTAATAATGGATTTTATATTAGTTATGAAGAAAGTATTTTTGATAAAGATAAATATTATATTAATATAGTGTTTTTAAGAGGAAATAAAAATTACAGTAGTAAAGAATTAAGATTTGGTACTATGATGTTTAATAAAGATTATTATGAACACTTGGTTAATAAATACAAATATATTTATAGTCATATTCCTAAGATGAAATTGATTAAAAGATTAACATTAAAATTAGATATAAAATATTTAGATAAATATATAAATAATTAATGTTATTTCTTTTTTTTTATGATATATTTTAAATAGTAGGTGTTTGGCATTAATGAAGAAAAAAGTGATATTGTGTATAGTAGGTATGTTTATTCTTTTAGGTGTTATGGTATTAGTTATATTCAATTATAAAGTGTATCGTAAGTTAGAGTTAATAAATGTTAATGTGTCTAATTATGATGAAGAAAATAAGGTATTAAAAATTAATTTATAAAGAAAGGTTAGTCCTTTTAATAGTGATTTTTATTGTCATGCTGATGGAGTTAAAAATACTTATAATGTTAAAGGGGAAAATAATAAATGTGAATTAGTACTTGATATTAATGATTCTTATACTTTATATTTAAGTAATTCTAAAAATGATAAGAGTAATGTAATTAAACTTAATGATGTATTTAATGGAGTATTAAGTTTTAAATTTAAAAATGATACATTATATATGATTAAAGATGAAAAAAAAGTAATTGATTATTATGATGTAGTATTAGATAAAAAGGTTGATTATTCTTTTAAGAGTAGTGATACTAATATAATTGATGTAGTTGATGGAAAAATTATAGCTAAGTCAGAAGGAAATGCTTATGTATATTCAGATAAGATTCAGGATAAACTAAATGTAGTGGTAACTAATATTATTACTAAGCCTTATGCTACTAAAGATAAAAAAACTTTACTTCCTTGTGATGCTTATAATGAGGAAGAAGCAGAACTTTTAGATAAAATATTAGAATATAAGATAAATGATGCTGGGTATCAAACAAGAGCTGGAGCAGTAGCAGCAGCAAGATTTTTAACATTAGAATTTAATTATAGAATACCTTATTTCTATGAAAATGGAAGGGTTCCAATAAGCAGTACTAATAAATCTAATATTAATACTCATATAGCCGATGGAGAAGGTAGATATTATAAAAAGGGATTATATTTATCTAAAAATAAATATAAAGATATAATTGCTTCTTGGAAAGGTCCTTCAATATGGGGATGTGGTCTAACTAATTTAGAAATTGAACCTAGATGGGGATATATTGTTGGTAAGAAGATGCCTAATGGTTTAGATTGTTCTGGTTTTGTAACTTGGAGTTTAAAAAATGCGGGGTTTGAACCGGGTGATGTTGGAGCAGGAGAAAGTCCTATTATTGATAATCAATGTACTGATTTAGGTGAGTTTAAATATCTTAGTGAAAATATCAATAATATTAAAGTAGGAGATTTGTTAAATTGGTGGGGACATATTGCAATGTTAATTGGAATAGATGGTGATACTTACTATGTTGCTGAAAGTTTATCATATATTGGTGGAGTTAGAGCAATGATTTATTCTAAGAATGAATTACTTAAAACGTTCGAATATGTAGTTTTAATGGATAAATTTTATAAAAATGATGGAAATTATCAAAAATTTTGGTAAAATAGATAGTGTAATATAGAATTGGAAGTGATTTAGATGCATAAAAATGGTTATAAAAAAAGAATAGTAATTTTGTCAATATCATTATTTATTACGTTATTAATTCTTGGTGTGGGAGTTGCTTATTCATATTTTGCAATGTCACTTCGTAATTTGGAAACATCAAGTACGGTTTTAGTTGATTCAGGATCTGTAAGTTATAGTTTTGAAGGTGGAGAAAACAATATAAATGCTAATAATGTAACGCCTGGGTGGAGTGGATATAAGTATTTTTCAATAACGTCAATAAATAAAACTTCTAAAACTTATACTTATAATATAAATCTTTATGTTGATTCAAGTAATTTTGATATTGCAAACGAACCAGGTAATAGTTACTTAAGTTATCAGTTATTTAAATGTAATTCACAAGGAAATGGCTGTACTACATCATTATCTAATGGAATTGTTAATCGTAATTTTTATGAAATAAGTTTATATCAGGAAAGTATAAGTAAAACAACAGCTGGAACTAAATATTATTCTTTGGTTTTAAATTATCCTAAAGATGATAATAATGTTCAATCTCAATATGGTCCTGATGGAAAATTGTTTAATTTCGCAGGTCATATAACAATTACATCTGATGATAGATTATCACAATAAAGTGTAAATAAATTGTCCTTATTTGCACTTTTTATTATTTATAAATATTTATATGTTATTATATTGTTAGGTGGAAGAAAAATGAAAAAAAATGAAAAAGTTAAAAATAAAAGTAATAATAAATTATTTCATAAAATATTATCTTTTATTTTAGTTGTTGTAACTGTGTTTTTATTTAGTACAATTATATATTTAAATATGTTACCTTTAAATTATTTAATTAGTATATTTGTGGGGTTAACATTAATTAGTTTATTTTTAGTTTATAAATTGAATCATAGATCTTTGGTTATAACTAAATTGTTTGTTACTTTTTTAAGTATTTTAATGATAATTGTTGAAACGTTTATATCTATTTATTTAATCTTTTCTTTAGATTTTATTAATAATATTTTTGATAATAATAAATATTCAGAAGTATATGGTATATATGTAGTTAAAGATAGATATAAAAAAGTTGATGCTCTTAATGATAAAACATTAGGAATATATAGTAATGATGAATATATTGATAATGCTTTAGAAAGTTTAAATAATAAAATTAAATATAGAACAAATAAATATAATTTAATAGATGATGCTATTGCTGATGTTTATGATGATAAGGTTAGTGCTTTAGTTATAAATGAGGCTTTAATTGATTTATATAAAGAAGAAAAGGGATTTGAATTATATCGCTTATCAGAAATAAAACTTAATGTTAAAAAAGATGGTGATTATAAAGAGGTTAATGTTAAGAAAGATTCATTTACTGTTTATTTAAGTGGAACAGATTCTAATGGAAGAGTTGCTAATTCAGCAAGAAGTGATGTTAATATTTTGGCAGTTGTTAATCCTAAAAAGGGAAAAATATTATTAGTTGCTACACCAAGAGATTATTATGTTACTTTGGCTAGTAAAGGTGCTAAAGATAAATTAACGCATGCTGGTATTTATGGAATTAATGAAAGTGCTAAAACATTAGGTAATTTATATAATGTTGATATTAATTATTATGCTAGAATTAATTTTACATCTTTTGTTAAACTTATTGATACTTTAGGTGGAATAAATGTTGATGTTGAGAAACCTGATTATCGTTATAATTTAGATATTGATTGTGGTAGTGGATATGTTTGTGAGCAGAATTCTAATAGAGAATTTGGTAATAATTTAATTAAAATTAAATATGGTAATCAAACCCTTAATGGAGAACAAGCTTTAGCTTATTCAAGAAATAGACATCAATATGCGAGTGGAGATGTGGCTAGACAAAAGCATCAACAACAGGTGTTGGAGGGTATAACTGATAAGTTAATGTCTAAAACAATATTAACAAAATATAATTCAATATTAAAATCATTATCTAATGGAATAAAAACTAATATAGATAAAGATACAATTTCTAAGTTAGTTACAAAACAATTAAAAGATAATATTGGATGGAATATTGAATCAGTTGTTGCAACTGGTAAAGATGCTTATAATTATGCTTATTCTACTGGTAAATCTAAAGTATATGTTATTGAGCCTGATGAAGAATCAGTTAATTCTATTAAGGATAAAATAAAAGAAGTTATTTCAAATGAATAGCTTCTTTTTAAATGACTTTATCAATAAGGCCATATTTTATTGCTTCTTTAGGGTTAAAATAATAATCTTTTTCAGTATCTTTATTTATTTTTTTAACTGATTTACCAGTTAATTCTGATAATAAATTATTAATTTTTTTCTTCATTTTTAGTATTCTTTCGGCTTGAATTTTAATATCTGATGCTTTTCCCTCAGCACCACCTAAAACCTGATGTATCATTATTTCAGAATTAGGAAGAGAATATCTTTTATTTTTTTTACCTGCTGATAAAATAACTGCTGCCATAGATGCACATAGACCGAGGGCTAGAGTAGATACATCACTTTTAACTAAATTCATTGTATCAATAATAGCTAGACCACTAGTTACTGATCCACCGGGTGAGTTAATGTATATATGAATATCTTCATGATTAAGGGAATCTAAATAAAGTAATTCACTTACAATTAAACTTGAGACATCATCATTTATTTCTCCATTTAAAAAAATAATTCGATTATTAAGTAGTTTAGAATATATATCATAAATTCTTTCTCCATTGTAATTCTTTTCAATAATATTTGGTATTAACATAATTTTTCTCCTAATAATATCTTAATATTTTTTAATAAATATATACCTAAAAAATAATGGATATTTTGATATATGATTTATTGTTTTAATAGATATAATTTGTTATAATTTTTTTAGAATATGAAAAGAGAGTAGATGTTATGGAAAACAATAATCAAAGAGTTCTTATATTTGTAACAATTGCAACTATTTTAATATTAGTTATCATATTTGCAGGAGTAACATATGCATTCTTTACAGCAAATAATCCAGAAGGATCAACAGCTGAAATAAAATCTGAAACAGGTCGTATGCTTATTACATATAATGATGGAACAGATAATATAGTACCAGTAACCAATATCCAACCAAGTAATAAAATATTAGTAAATAAAACATTTACATTAACTGGATCAAACACAACAGTAGGAATGAAGAGTGGTGATGGACTTCCAATGCCATATAAAGTAGGAGTACAATATACCTCAACTTTCAGTGATGGCATGATGCATTATTATATAAAAGAAGTAAATAGACCAACAAACTCACAAGTAATAGCAAATTATGCAATAACACCTGAAACAGGCAAAACAGAAGATGATTACAAAAATCAAACAATACCTGGAAATGATACATATACAGGATATACTCATGGAACATTTAAAAATGGTAAAAATTATACTAAAATGGTAACTGGAAAATTTCCAGCAAGTTTAAATGATCAAACTATAACGTTTAATTTAATAATTCAATTTCCTGATAATAATGAAAATCAAGACTCAGAAAAAGGAAAAACATTTAATGGTAAAGTAGTAGTAAACTATGAAGAGCCAAAAACATTTGCCGAAGATACATGGGAAACAATAGCATATAATACCTCATCTAATGTATATAATGTCGGAGATACAAAAACAGTTTTAATAGGTAATAATTCATATACAGTAAGAATTGCTAATATATCAACACCACCAAATTGTAGTTTGGCAGATTTTTCACAAACAGCCTGTGGATTTGTAGTTGAGTTTGTGGATATAGTAGAAGAAGGAACAATGAATTCAACAGTTACAAATGTAGGTGGATGGCCAGCAACAGTAATGAGAACATATGCAAATGACACTTTCTTTAACAAGTTACCAAGTGATTTACAAAAAGTAATAGTTAAAACAAAAGTAGTATCAGGGCATGGAAGTGGTGATACGAATGAAAAAAGAGCAGATGGCAACTGGGAATCAGAAGATAAAATATATTTATTAAGTGCGCATGAAGTATGGGAAGACGGCACAAGCAAACCGGTTTCAAGTTATGATACAGCCTATAATCAAACCAGACAATTAGATTATTATGCAGAAAACGGCGTAACCACAAGTAATTACTCAAATGCTATAAAGAAGAGCATTAATGGTAATGCTTCCCGTTGGTGGCTTCGTGGGGCCACTTTCTCCTTTAGAGATACTTTTATTGATGTCTATACTAGCGGCAACTGGACTCACTATAATGCTAGTAAAACCAATGGTTTCGCTCCAGCTTTCCGTATTGGATAAAAATGTAAACTGTATGTAAATCAGAAGATAGAAATAAAACTAGAATAGGAATATCGGTTCCTAGGGGGCCGTCACAGAGGGGCGCAAGCGAGTAAAATAGACGGCCCGAAAAAAATAAAAAGAAAAGAAATCCTCAATTGTTGCCGGTAAGGAAACAATTGAGGTACCAAAAATAATGAAAGAAAAATATAATAAAAAAATATTAAATATATAAAATCAGTTTTAATATTAAATGTGAAATGTTATTTTCAGTAGCCAATTTAAAAAATAATAAAAATAGTAGATATAAAGATTCTGTAAGCGATTATTGTGATAAAGAATATAAACTATTTAATTATTTAATAAATTATAAAATAAGTAATTTTGAAGATATAGTATATTGTAATGTAACTATTAAATTAGCTAGAAGTTATTTAAAAGTTTTATATAATAAATTTTTTAGATATGTATGGTTTACAAGTTAATGGAATATATGATAATTATGAATGTGTAAGAAGAAAAAGAAAATTAAGAAAAATGATTAAAAAGAATATTGATATTAATGATATATATTGTTCTATTACATGTTTTAAGGCATATATAAGTTTAGGTAATTGTTATAATAATATAAAGTACAAGATAATGAATTAGTATTATTACTTTTTGCAACTGGTAGTCATAACGACTTATTTAATAAATAGTGAAATATAAAACACTATTTTTGAGAAGTGAGATAGATGCTATAAAAAACTTTTCCTTTACAATATAAGTGTATAAGTGTTAAAATATAGTTGTTACAGATTTAAGTGGGCTTTATATCCCACTTTTATTAATATTTAGGAGGCATATGAAAGAAAAGTTAGATATTATTAAAAAAGAGATTATGGAGCCGATGAATAAGATGGATATTATTGTTGATTCAATTGATTTTGTTAATGAGAATAATTATTATTTCTTAAAAATAGTGTTAGATAAAGTTAATGGAATTGATTTAGATACAATAGTTGAAGCAACAAATGTTATTAATCCAATAATTGATAATTTGGATTTAATAGAAGAAGAATATGTACTTGATATATCAAGTAAAGAAAGAGGATAGTTATGGACGGAAAAGAATTTATTAAAGCCTTAAAAAATATGGCAAAAGATTTAGTTATTGATGAAGATTATATTTTTGCAAGTATGGAGCAAGCATTAATTACTGCTTATAAAAAGAATTTTCATTCTAAGAGTAATGTTAAAGTAGAAATTAATAAAGAAACTGGTGATATTAAAGTTTATACATATTATGTAGTAGTTGATGATTATATTGATGGACCAGAAATTGTTGATGAAGAGGGAAATATTACTTATGGAGAACCTGAAATTCCAGAAGATGCTCAAATGCTTCTAGAAGATGCTAAGAAAATTGATCCAGATGCAAAAGTTGGAGAAACAATTAAACAAGAAGTTACTCCTAAAGATTTTGGAAGAGTTGCAGTTTCTACGGCTAAACAAGTGTTAACTCAAAAAATAAGAGAAGCAGAACGTACTTCAATTGTTAATGAATACATTGGAAAACAAGATGAAATAATGGTTGGTATGCTTGCTATGGAAGATAATAAAAATTATTATGTTGATTTAGGACGTGCTAGAGGAATATTACCTAAGAGCGAAATGATTCCTGGGGAAACTGTTAAGATGGGATCTTCTATTAGAGTTTATTTAACAAAAGTAGAAGAAAGTACTAAAGGACCACTTATTCTTTGTTCAAGAAAAAATACTAATTTTGTTAAAAGATTATTTGAAGTTGAAATACCTGAACTTGCAGATGGAACTTTAGTTTTATATAATGTTGCTAGAGAAGCTGGTATTAGAAGTAAAGTTGCTGTTTATAGTACCGTTAATAATATCGATGCTATTGGAACATGTATTGGTGAAAAAGGAACTCGTATTGCAAATATCTTAAAAGAATTAAATGGTGAAAAAGTAGATTTAATTAAATATGATGAAGATGATGCTACATTTATTGCTAATGCTCTTAGTCCTGCTAAAGATGTTATTGTAAACATTATTGATAATACTAAAAATAGAGAAGCACTTGCCATTGTAAATAATGAAAACTTATCTCTTGCTATTGGTAAGAAAGGTATAAATATTAAACTTGCTAGTAGATTAACAAAATATCGTATAAATGTTAAGACATTAGACCAGGTTAATGCTGAGGGAAATGAAAACTAAGAAAGTACCAATGCGTATGTGTGTTCTTACTCATGAGAAATTACCTAAGAAAGAACTACTTAGAATTGTTATAAGTGATAATAAGATAGTAGGAGATTTAACTGGTAAATTAAATGGTAAAGGATGCTATTTAAAAAAAGATAAAGAAATTATTGAAGAAGCAAGAAAGAAAAAAGTTTTAAACCATATTTTTAATATGGATGTAAGTGATGATGTATACGAGAATTTAAAAGAATTAGTATAAGAAAGGAATGATACTTATATGACTATAAAAGAATATGCTAGTGAAATGGGATTTACAGTCCAAGAAGTACTTAATAAATGTCGTGATTTAGGATATAAAGCAACAGATGGAAATTTTAATTTAGATGATGATGCAATTATTATGCTTGATAATTCAATGAATTTAATTAGTACTGATAGTGATGCTTCATTTGAAGAAATTGATGCTTTAGATGATGCTGTTGATGAAATATTAGGAGATAATCATCATTATAGTGAAAAAAATCAAAAATTAAAGAAAAAGAATAATAAGGTTAATAGAGATAATATTGAGTATTTAAATAAGAAAAAAGATATGTATAAAAATAAATCAAAATTATCTAGTAATAAACAAGATGAAAATATTATCCTTTATAAAGAGGGAGATACTGTTGGAGATATTGCTAATAAATTAGGCAAGAGTAGTAATGAAATAATTATGAAATTAATGAGTTTAGGAACAATGCTTAATTTAAATCAAAGTATTGATTTTGAAACTGCTGAAATTTTAGCTCTTGATTATGGTATGACTCTAAAAAGAGAAGAAACAAGAGATATTACTAATTTTGAAGAATATGAAATTGTTGATAATCCGGATGATTTAATTAATAGACCTCCAGTTATAACTGTTATGGGACATGTTGATCATGGTAAAACAACTCTTTTAGATTATATTAGATCTACTAATGTTGCTGAAGGAGAAGCTGGTGGTATAACTCAAGCTATTGGTGCTTATCAAATTGATTATAATGGAAGTAAAATAACATTTATCGATACTCCAGGACATGCTGCGTTTACCGAAATGAGAGCAAGAGGAGCAAGTATTACTGATATCGTAATTATAGTTGTTGCTGCTGATGATGGGGTTATGCCTCAAACTAAAGAAGCAGTGGATCATGCTTTATCTGCAAATGTACCTATTGTAGTTGCTGTTAATAAAATGGATAAACCAGATGCTAACCCAGAAAGAATTATGGAAGAAATGGCTGCTTTAAATATTACTCCTGAAGCATGGGGTGGAACTGTTCCTTTTGTAAATATTTCTGCTAAAACTGGTATGGGCGTTGATAAATTACTTGAAACAGTACTTGCTATTGCTGAAGTAAGCGAACTTAAAGCAAATCCAAATAGATATGCAATTGGTACTGTTATTGAATCAAGAATTGATAAAAATATGGGTGGAGTTGCTAGTCTTTTAATTCAAAATGGTACTTTAAGATTAGGTGATCCAATTGTTGTAGGTACTACTCATGGACGAATAAGAACACTTCGTAATGACAAGGGTGAAAATATTTTAACTGCTGGGCCAAGTACTCCTGTTGAAATAACAGGTCTTGCAAGTAATCCATCTGCTGGTGATAAATTTATGGCTTTTGAATCAGAAAAACAAGCTAGAGAAGTTGCTGAAGCTAGATTAATTGCATCTAAAAATAAAACAACAACTAAAGAGGTAATTAGTTTTGATGATTTATTTAATAAGATTAAATCAGGTGTTAAAGAAATAAATGTTGTTTTAAAATGCGATGTTAGAGGTTCTGAAGAGGCTGTTAAAAATTCTTTAGAAAAAATTGATGTTGAAGGAGTTAAAATTAAAGTAATTAGAAGTGGTATTGGAACAATTACTGAAAGTGATATAGTTCTTGCTAATGCATCTAATGCAATTGTTATTGGTTTTAATGTAGTTCCATCTGCTATTACTAAAGAAGTTGCTAAGAGATATAATGTTGAAATTAGATTATATCAAATTATATATAAATTAGTTGAAGAAATGGAATCAGCTATGAAAGGTATGTTAGAACCTGAATACGAAGAAAAAACTATTGGTAACGCTGAAGTTAAAAAATTATTTAAATTTAGTAAAGTTGGTACAATTGCTGGATGTATTGTAACTAATGGTGTTATTAAGAATAAATCTAAAGTAAGAGTTATTCGTGATGGTGTAATAATTTATGATGGCACAATTTCATCAGTTCAAAGAGAAAAAGATACTGTTAAAGAAGTTAAAAGCGGTTATGAATGTGGTATTACAATCGAAAACTTTAATGATTTAAAAGAAGGAGATTGTTTTGAAACATATGAAATGATTGAGGTAAAAAGAAAATGAGTAAAATTAAATTAGAAAGAATTGCATCTTCAATTTTAAGAGAATTATCTTCTATTATTTATGAAGAAGTTCATAATGAGATAATTAAAAGTGTAACCATTACTGAAGTTAGAGTTACTAATGATTTATCAATGTGTAAAGTTTTCTATACTTTTTATGGAGATTATGAAAAACAAGAAGTTCAAGCAGAACTAACTAACGCATCTTCATTTTTAAGAACTGAACTTGCTAAAAGAATTGATATAAGAAATACTCCTGAAATTAGATTTGTTTATGATGAATCTACTGAATATGGAGAACATATTGATGAAATAATTGAGGAAATTCACGCTGAAGCAAATGAATAATGGTTTGCTAGTTGTAAATAAACCCAAAGGTATGACATCAAGAGATGTTGTAAATAAGGTTTGTCGTAAATTTAATACTAAAAGTGTTGGACATATAGGTACTCTCGATCCCTTAGCGGAGGGAGTACTTGTTTGTTTAATAGGTAAATATACTAAACTTGCTAATATCTTAACTAATCATGATAAGGAATATATTGCATCTTTTAAATTAGGTATTTTAACTGATACTTTAGATATAACGGGTAATGTTTTAAAAGAAGGTAAAAAAGAATTTAGTAAAGATGAAATAACTAGTGCTTTAAATCATTTTAAAGGAAAATATAATCAAGAAGTTCCTATTTATAGTGCTGTTAAGGTTAATGGTAAAAAGTTATATGAATATGCAAGAAATAATATTGATGTTAAGTTACCTAGTAAAATAGTAAATATTTATGATATTGAACTTATAGATATTAAGGACGATATTATTACTATTAAATGTAAGGTATCTAAAGGAACTTATATTAGATCTTTAATTAGAGATATAGGTGCATTTTTAGATACATATGCTACAATGACTAGTTTAGTTAGAACAACTTTAGGTAATTTTAATATTGATGAAGCATATACTTTAGAAGATATTGAAAATAATAATTATAAATTATTAAAATTAACTGATTTTTTAGATGTAGTTACAAAGAAAATTGATAATGAAGAAGATTATAAACATATTAAAAATGGTAATGTGATGAACATAAATACAAATAACTATATCTTATTTACTTATGAAGGTGAAGATATCGCATTATATGAACCATTTGATAATAAAATTAAACCATTAATAATGTTTTAAAAGATTCATGGGTAACTGTGAGTTTTTTATTTGCTTAATTAATTAAATGTTTGCGGTTTCAAACTGAAACCGCAAAATAAATTATAAAACAACTTAATCTAATTTTTTATCTTGACTTTGTTTTCTTTTTACATTAAATTAAATATACGTCTTTATTTCTATAATAACCAAATAGAATCAATTAAAGGAGAGAGAATGAATGAATTAATTAAACAGGAAAAAATAGAAAATTTAATTTATGAAATAAGAGGAAAACAGGTAATGTTAGATTCTGATTTAGCAAGGTTATATGAATGTGCGAATGGTACTAAAAGCATTAATCTTGCTGTAAAAAGACATATAAATAAGTTTCCTGAACAATATATGTTTCAAGTTAATGAAGAAGAATTTGTAAATATTTGCGGTCCCAATTTGGGACCGCAAAATAAAAAAAGATTTTTACCATATGTTTTTACTGAACAAGGATTTGCCATGCTTGCAACTGTATTAAAAACACCAGTAGCTGATTCGATTAGTATGAAAATAATTGATGCATTTGTTTATATGAGAAAATACATATCAAATGACTTAATAAAAAACAATGATATTTTAGTTAATCATGAAAATAGAATTTTAAAACTAGAAGAATCTTTTAATAAGTTATCAAGCAAACAAGATTCTATAATTTTTGAAGATAAAATCTATGATGCTTATTCAATTTTACTTGATATATTTAATATTGCGAAAAAGAAATAATAATTATTGATAATTTTGCAAATAAAGAATTATTAGACACTTTAAAAAATATTGATAAAAATATAGATAATTTTTTAATAAGTAAATATTGTAAACAATATACAAATATAAAATTTATTAATAATAATTCTTTTCATGATAGATATATAATTTTAGATAAAAAAGAAGTATACGTAAGTGGAATGTCTTTAAAAGATATAGGTAAAAAATACAGCTACATATATAACATGAATGAGCCTTTATTTATTAATGAGTTAATTAAAGGAATTGATAATATAATAGATAAATAAATTGAATAACTTTATTATTTATTGTAATATAATACATAAGATTTAGAAGGTGAATATTTTAATGCAAACAAATAAAGAAGAAAGAGTTTTAAATTATTATGTTTTATGTAATAAATTAAAAGACGTTATTAGAACTGGATGGAAAACATGGAATGTTAAAAGAGATAGACTAGAAAAGTGTTGCTGAACATGTTTATGGCGTTCAGATGCTAGCAATTGCCATGAAAAGTGAATATAGTTATGATATTGATATAATGAAAGTTATTTTAATGTTAGCTGTTCATGAATTAGGTGAAACTGTTATAGGTGATTTAACTCAGTTTGATATATCTAAAGAAGAAAAAGAAATAATAGAGCATGAAGCAGTTTCTAAAATATTAAGTGGAATACTTGATGGAAAAGAAATTGAAAATTTATTTCTAGAATTTGATTCGCATTCAACAAAAGAGGCAATGTTTGCTTATATGTGTGATAAACTAGAATGCGATTTACAATGTAAATTATATGATGAAGAGGGCTGTGTAGATTTGAATAAGCAAGATGGAAATAACACATTAAATAATAAAATAGTTCATGAATTACTTGCATCAGGTGCATCTTGGTCAGAAATGTGGTTAAAATTTGGACAACAGATTTATCCTTATAATGATAATTTTAGAAGTATTTCTAACTATGCAATAACTCATAAATTAAGAAAATAAAATGTGGTTTCAATTTGGAACTATAATTAAATTTATTAGGAGGCACTTACTATGAATATTTTAATAGTAGAAGATGATGATTATAAATATGAAAATATGATTAGAGATTTAAAAGCGATAGTCGAGGATTTAAATATATTCAGATTAAATAATTGTATGGATGCTTTGATGTATTTTAGATCATTAAAAAATAATAGTGATAATGATTATGATTTATTAATTACAGATAATTATATGCCTCTTCGTAAGGATTCATTTGATTTGGTACAATCGGCGATTTATATAATTAATAGTTTTAAAAATGATGTAAGTGAAAGTGTACCTATTTGTGTTTGTTCTAGTGATAAATTTAATGTTAAATGTGATTATGATTATAGTGTTTTATATGAGCCAACAAAAAGTTTACAAGAAGATTTTTCTAAAATAATTGATGATATAAATCGTAAAGAAAATGATTTAAAAGATGAAAAGATTTTAAAAATTTATACTAAATAGATGTCTTATTTATTATGTTGATATAAAATTAAAAAATAGAATTAAATATGTTGTAGATAATTAAAATATTTTCTATAATATATTTAAAGTTGCTGGTTTAGTATAGTGGCAATACAGAAGCATGGTAAGCTTCAGCGAACAGTTCAATTCTGTTAACCAGCACCAGTGACGAATCTGTTCGAACTATTCGAACTTTAAATATAAATATCAACTCAAATTGGGTTGATTTTTTCGTTTTATGGAAAATCATCCTATTAGGAAAGGATGGTATTTATGATTAATATTATTAAGCAAGAGATTACATTTGATGAATCTTTAAGACAAAGATTAGAATTTATATGTGAATTTTCACATACTACACCTAATTTTATAAATGGTTATATTCATAAAGTAGCAAGAACTAATCTTTCTTATGTAGAGCCACATAAGATAATCATTAAAGGTGTAACATTTCTTGCTTTTAATTATTCTAATGAGATTTATATTAAAAATTTATCACAAAAGATTAAAATATCAGAGTTAGAAGATTATTTAAAAGGCATTTAATTTGGAAATAATTGACATTTCATAAAATAGTGATAGAATATTCATCAATAGATTTTATGCCTATTTAAGGGGTTAAATAGATGAATCAAGGAGAATTATATAATAATTTAGACTTTATGAGGTGTCAGTAGTATTAAACACTTAATACTTTTGACACCTCTTTTTTAGAATTAAAGGGAGATGATAACTGAAAATGATAAAGATAAAGTTGTTGAAGAAATAACCAATTATCACAAATTAGATTTATACACAAATAAAGATTTACACGATATAGCAGATAAAACACCTAGAGAAGATGAAATAAATGATTATTTACACACAAAAAATTATGAAAAAGATGATAGAGATTTCAATATTTAAAAAACGAGCTACAGCTCGTGATAAAAGACTAAATTTCCATTTTAGTAACATACTACGCTATTGGCAAAGCCAATAACGGTGTGAAAAAGGGAATTTCCCTTTTTCACACCGTTTTAAGCATAATTTTAGCAGGGTATAAAGCCAAGCAAAATTATGTTTTTATTTTCAAAACTTCGTAATGAAAATAAAATAGAAAGCCTAATGCTAATTTAATTGAAACATGTCATGACTTTTATCTATGCATTCCTTTTTCATCAAATTTAGGATAATAATAGTCATTATATTCTTTACTTCCTACAACAAATTTAGTAGTTGGGTCTATTTTTGCTTTTGCAGCTTCTTTTATAAGCTCATCTACTTTTTTATTGATTTTATCAAGAAGTGATAGACTAACCATATTAAAACAGTTAGTACAAATAATACATTGATTTATTCCACGGGATGTTTGAACATCTGAAATTATTCCTAGTGTTTCTTTATTACAACTATAACAATAAAATTTTTGTGAGTGATTATTTCTCATAACATTTTTCCTCCTTTTTTATACTCTAATTATACTACATTTTTTTGGTTTTTTAAATTTTTTTCTACAAATTTATAAATAAATGTAGTATAATTTAATTAATTAGTAGTTATTACTACCTATAAATTTATGCCTAGTGGTTGTTATACTTCCACCAAAAGGGCACCATTATTTTAATATTTCGAACTTTGTAAGTTCTTTTTTTCTATAAAGATATAGAAGGCGAGGATAATATGTATAGGTTAATAAATCATTTGTTTAATATTAGTTTAGTATTACTTTTTGTTTATTTAATTATTGTTATAGTTTTATATATTTTTAAAAATAAAATTAATAATAAGGTTAGCAGAATAATTTTGTTATGTCCATTATTTATGGCAATTGTTCATTATATTTATTATTATGTTCCTAGTGATTTTCAGTTTAATATTTTTTTGATAGTTTATATTTATCCAATATTAATTATTCTATGGCAGTTGTTTAAAAGATTCAAAAAGGTATTTAAAGTTTTATTTTATATATTAATGTTTTTTGGAATGTTTGGTTATATTTTAACTTATTATGTTACTTTACAAATGGATAATTTACATGTATTAACAAGATATAAATATACGAATAGTTTTAATAAGACTATAGAAATATTAAAGAAAGAATACGTATTAAATGAACAAAAAAAGATAGATTATAATTATTTGTATGATAAATATTACAGTTTGATTAAACAGGCTGAAGAAAATAATGATGAAAAGTTGTATATGAAAACAATGTATGAATTTTCTTCTAATTTTAAAGATGGTCATTTTATTTTTAATATATTTGATGAACAAATAAAAAATAATTTTTATAAACAATATTATAATAAAGATTATGGATTTGGAACTATTTTATTAAGTAATGGAAAAGTTTCTGCTATTTTAGTTGATAAAGATAGTGAAGCATATAAAAAGGGTTTAAGAGATGGAATGATTGTTACTAAAAAAAATAATTTAAATGTTGAAGAGGTTATGAGAGATATTGTTATTCCAAAAAATAATTATCCAGTCTTAGAAGATGAATTACTATTTAAATCTTTTTATTTATTTGCTACTGGTAATGAGAAAGTTAATGTAACTTTTATTAATAAAGATGGTAAGGAAAAGAATATTGAAGTAAGTTCTATTAGCGATGAAAATAATAAACCGGAAAAATTATGGAATAAAATTATGTATTATGATGAAAAACTAAATAATTTTGATACTAAGGTTATAAATAAAAATATTGGTTATATTGTTATTAATCACGAAAATACTGATATATTTAAGGGATTAATTGGTTACGGAATTGATGATGCTTCTTATTATATGAATGAACTTTTAGATAAAAAAATAGGTAACTTAGTTAAGCAAGGTATATCAACATTAATTTTAGATTTAAGAAACAATAATGGCGGATATTTAGTTGAGGCAGAGGCAATAGCATCAATGTTTACGAAAGATAATTATCTAGTACTTAAAGAAGCAAAGTATAATAGTAATTTGTTTAACAAATCTTACTTAAAGGGAAATGGTAAATATAGTAATTTAAAACTAGTTGTATTAGTTAATTCAAATACGATTAGTTCTGGTGATATTTTAACTTATTTATTAAAAAAGAATGAGAATACAATAGTTATTGGTTTTACTAATTCAAATAATTCTTCACAAAGTATAGGTGGATTAATATTGTTAAGTGGCGGTAAATCTTCAATAGTGTATCCTACTTATAAAGCATTAGATGAAAATGATAATATTTTTATTGATCCTGATTATAATAGAGATGCTACTTTAAAATTGGATGTTAGAATTAATTTAAATAAAGAAAATATTAAGGATATAGTATATTCTAATGATGATTATGATTACTTATTAGAATATGTAGTAAATAATTATCTAGAAGATGAGAATTAAACGGATTAAATATGATAAGTAATGGAATTATATAATAGAGAGTAATAAAGAAAAAATGTTATTATTTCTAAATCATCTTAAATGTTAATAATTAGTGCGTAATTTCCATTTATAATTGGTAGTGTTTTTCCAAGCAAAATGTTATCTTTGATTTAGGAAAAGGAGAAGATAAAAATGAATTTAGGTAAAAAAATAGCTGAATTAAGAAAAAAGAATAATTTATCACAAGAAGAATTAGCTGAAAAAGTAGGTGTTGCTAGACAAACGATTTCTAAATGGGAAATTGGTGATACTACTCCTGATATTAATCAAGTAAAGATTATATCTAAAATATTTAATATAAGTATTGATGAATTAGTAGATAACGATATTAATAATGTTATAGTTGAGAAGATAAGTAATACGGAAAAGTTAGCAGGAATTACTATCAAAATATTAAAGGTATTTGGTATAATGCTTATTGTTTTTATTACTTTGATATTCTTATTTGTTATAATTTTTATGGTTGATATGCCTAGAAATGATTATGATATAGTAGGCAGGACTAAAATTAGTTGCAACTTAGATAATGAGAAATATGAATATGAAGCAGAATACAATAAAAATTATCAGGTAATAAATAGTGGAGGAGATGCTTATATAATGAATCATACTGATATTGAAAGTTATGAAGATGTTAATAAGATAGTTGCTCATATAGAAGATTATTTTAAGGATCATGGTGGAAAGTGTACTGTCGTAAATGATAATTAATATTAAAAAATTGTTGTAGAATTATTAGAAATATTAATTGGATTTTACTTAAAAAATAAAGATAAGAAAACAAATTCTTATCTTTATTTTATAATAGATTCTAATGCAAGATAAATCATTTTATTTAAATTAAGTTGTCTTTCTTCTGGAGTGTAATCATTACCTTTTTCAAAAGGACTATCAGTTATGGTAACTAAACAAGTAGCTTCTTTATCTAAATAATCAGCAATACTGTAAAGTCCAAACGATTCCATTTCACTAGCAAGTAATTTAATATTTTTAGGTATCTGTTTATTTAAATGGGGAGTAGGAATATATGGTTCAAATATTTCAGAAGTATATAATCCACCTTTTTTTAATTCCATACCAAGATTTTTTGCTCTAGTTTCAATTGTTTGATTTAAATTATTAGAAGATGAAACTTTCTTAGCGTTACTTTTACACATAGCGTATCTTATATTAGAAAAAGAAAATGAATAACTTCCTAAAACAATATCTCCAACTGATATATTGGGATTAAAAGCACCAGCTGATCCTATTCTAATTATCTTTTTAACATTATAAATTTGATACAATTCATATGCATAAATACATACACTTGCACATCCCATTCCTGATCCTATAACTGTAACTTTTTTACCTTTATAGTAACCAGTATAACCAAGCATATTTCTAACTGTATTAATTAATTCCGCGTTTTCTAAATAATTTTCTGCAATATATTTAGCCCTTAGAGGATCACCTGGAAGTAATACTCTAGAAGCTATATTTTTCTTATCTGTTACAATATGTATTGGATTCACTTTTATCAACCTACTTTCTAACTTATTATATCATGATAATTATAATTTAAGAAATAAACTTACAGTTTAAATAAAAACATTTATAAATTATTAATATTTAGTTATAATAATATTGGAGGTTTTATTCTTATGCTATTAAATAAAGAAAACTATGGAAGTTACAATTTATATACAATTAAAACTGATCGATTTAAAACATGTCATGTTGAAATAATTTTTAGAAATAATGTAGTACCAGAAGAATTAACAATTAGAAACGTACTATTTGATACTTTATTAGAATCAAATAAAAATTATCAAACTAATAGATTATTAAATATTAAACTAGAAGAATTATATAACGCATCTATTTATACAATTACCAATAAAGTAGGTAATATGTTATTAACTAACTTTTGTATCGACTTTTTAACTCCTAAATATAGTGAAGAAAAAATAGTAGAAGAATCTTTTAAATTATTATTCGATTTAATATTTAATCCTTTAACATCAAATAATGAATTTGATAAATCCACTGTTGATTATGTTAAAACTAAGTTAGAATCAGAAATAAAATCTATTATTGAAAATCCTCGAAAAACAGCAATAATAAATGCTTTAAAAACATTAGGTGATACTCCAACTAGTTATGAAGCAAGTGGTAATTTAAATGATTTAAATAAAATTAACAACTGTAATTTATATGATTATTATGAAAAAACTATTCAAAATGACTACATTGATATTTATGTTATTGGTAATTTAGATATGGAAAAAGTAAGTAAAATAATTAAAAAATATCAAAAATTTGAAGTTATAAAAAATCACGATATTACAGTATATACTAAAGAAGAAAAAAGAAAGTTAATTAAAGAACATAAAGATACTAATTATTTCCAAACTAATTTAGTTTTCTTACTTAATTTAAATAATTTAACTGAACATGAAAAGAATTATGTTGCTAATATTTATAATATTATTTTAGGTGGAGGATCACTTCAAACTAAGTTATCTAAAAAATTAAGAATTGATAACTCACTATGTTATAATGTTCAATCTTCTTATTTAAAGTATGATAACTTAATTATGATATCTACCGGAATTGATATTAATGGAGAAGAAAAAGCTATTAAATTAATTAAAGAAGCTATTAATGAAATGAAAAATAATATAACTGATGACGAATTAAATGAATCTAAAGAACTAATTTTATCCAGTCTAAATATGTTAGAAGATTCTCCCGGAAGAATTGTTGATAATGAATTCTATATTAATTTAGGTCTTATTGATAAATTAGAAAATAGAATAAATAATTTTAAAGAAATAACAAAAGAAGATATATATAATTTAGCAAACAAAATTAATATATGTACTATCTATTCTTTAAGAGGTAATTTAAATGAAGAAAATTAAATTAGAAAACACAAATGAAGTTTTATATTATGATAAATTAGATAATGGCTTAGAAATATATATGCTGCCAAATAATAATGTTAATAAATTTTATTTAACTCTTAATACTAGATTTGGCTCAATAAACACTAAATTTAAGTATGATAATAAAGAATATGATATGCCTAAAGGTATTGCTCATTACTTAGAACATTTATCTTTTAATATGGAAAATGGCTCAGTTTTTGACCATTATAGTAAAATTGGATCATCAATTAATGCTTTTACTACTTATGATATAACAAGTTATAATGTTACTAGTAATAATAGGTTTAAAGAAAATTTAGAATATCTTCTTGAATATGTTTATACTCCTTATTTTACTAAAGAACTATTCCAAAGTGAAAAAGGTGTCATTGAAGAAGAAGTTAAAATGTATAAAGATGATCCAGGGATGACTATTGTTAATGGTACTCTTAATAACGTATTTGTTAATGATGAAAGAAAATACCTAGTTGGAGGTACTGTTAAAGATGTTAAAAGTATAAAATTAGAAGATGTAATAACTTGTTATAATGCATATTATAATCCTAAAAATATGTTTTTAATAATAACAGGTAATTTTAATCCTAATGAAGCATTAGCAATTACTTCTGAACAAATGAATAAATTAAATATTAATAATGATTTTAATGTTAAAGATATTTATCCAAGAGAATCAGAAAAAGTAAATAAAAAAGAAGAAATAATTAAAATGAATGTTGATAAACCTAAAGTATCAATTGGAATTAAAATACCTAAAAATAATTTTAAAAATTTAAAATTAGATAATTATTTACTTAAAATTTATATTTCAAGTATTTTAGATATTAATTTTGGAAATACATCTTTATTATTAGAAGAATTACAAAAGGGAAGTATTGTTGATGATTTAGATTATACAGTAATAGAATCTAATGATTATTTTATAGTTCTTATTTTATCATCTACTTATTATCCGGAATATTTTAAAGATAAAATAATTGAAAAGTTTAATTCTTTAAATATAGAAGATTCTGATTTAAAAAGAGTAGCTAAAGTTAATATTAGTAATTATATTTTATTATTTGATTCAGTAGTTGCTGTTAATAACTATATTATGGATGAAGTAATGGATAACAATGAAGTAAATACTGGATTTATGAATATAATGCGTAATTTAAATATCGATACATGTAAAAAAATATTAACTAAATTAAATAATTATGATTATACAATATGCAAGATAATGCCTAAAAATAATGAATAGCGAACATAATGTTTGCTTTTTTAATATATATATGCTATAATATAGACATATTTAAGGGGAAAAATTAAAATGGAAAATATGATTATAGCATTTGATTATGTTGGAATGGATAACAATATACATACTGAGGTATATAGACATTATAAAGAAGAACCATTTATAGTTAGTCCAACTGTAGAGTTTGCATATATTCCAGCAAAAAGAATATTACAAAGAAATTTAGCATCAATTGTATCATTTAATGTTTATTATTTTGATAATGAAGGGAAATATATTAAAGAATCTTATTATATTTGTAGTAAAAAAAATAAATATAAAAAATTTTTAAATAAAAATTATGAAAACGAAAAAGAAAAATTAGAACAATTGAAATTGCAAATATCTTTATTAAATATTCTTAGTAGAATTAATAAACATGCAAATGATACTAATGTTTCGTTAAATGAGACAGTCGGAGATTTTATGAACCATTCTCATCTTTGCAAATCAAGAAGTGAATTACTTACTAAATTAGATGAGTGGATATCACTACAAGAAGAAAGTAAAATTAAAAGAAAATAATTTAATTACCGGCAGGGAAATCAAAACCCACCGGAATTTTTTATTTAAATTATTTTTTTATATTCATTATCAACATATAAAATACCATCATTAAAATCGGGAAGAATATCACTTTCTTCAATTTCTACATCAAATAAATTTGCAAGTTTAACTGTGTTTACTTTTTTTATTTCAATCGTATTGTGATCAATGTAATATTGATTTGTATCAAATGCAATATCAAGATTTGTTTTAATTTCATTAATTTTATAATCTAAAATATCTTTATTCATATTTTCATTCATTAATTTTATTTTTCCATTCTTATCGGTCTATTCGACAATTCAAATTTATATGAATCTGTGTTGCATATTATATCATATATTTTTGAAGAAACAAGTTCATATTTTCTTGTTAAAAAAGTATCAGGTATTTTAGAACTAATTAATATATCACTTTTAATATTTTTTAAGTAACGTTGCCCTATATTGTCAAAACCAAGTACTTTAACGTATTCAATATCACATTTTTTTCTATCTTCTTTAGTTAGCCCAATTAAAATATGAATAAGCATTCTTCTAATTCGGTTATATGTATATCTTTTAGATTTAACTTTATTTATTAATTCATCTATTGTTTTACAATTATTTATTTCTTTAATTAATTTATATTCGATACCTTCATCAACAGTTAAATATTTACTTAAATCTTTATCAGTAATAATTTTATATTTAATTAACTTAAATAATAAATCTTCATTAATCTTATTAAAATTAGGAACATAATTAATATATTTATTTATATCAATATTATTTTTAATTTTTTCTCTTATGTTACTTGCACTTACTATATTATCTTCGCTTATAGTATCTAAATAATCACTTGTTCTTTTAATAGTAATAGGTTCTATATTAAAATTATTTTTAATAATAGCTTTAATGTAACTAACTCCTAATAAATCATTGGGACTGTTTAAATTAATACCAATTCCTTTATTTAAAGCAGTAGGGTAATTAATTCCTTTTTTAATTTCTTCTTTAACTTTTAAAGAAAAATCATCTTCTAATTGTTTTTTTGCTATTAATGTAAGTTTATCTAACTCATTAGATTCACTACCAAAAATTATTTTATCTACTTTCATATAATTTAATATTTTAACACTTGCTTCAGCAAAGGTATCAGCTGAATTAGATGCAAACACGAAAGGAAGTTCAACGACTATATTAACACCATTATTAAGTGCTAATTTAGTTTTATCCTCTTTAGAAAGAATACTAACATCGCCTCTTTCTCCAAAATATCCATTAACACACAAAATAATTATAGAATCTGGATACATTTCTTTAATTTTATTAATATGATAAACATGACCATTATGAAATGGATTATATTCACAAATAATTCCAATAGTTTCCATAAGCACCTCTTTCAAACTCGAAAATATTATAGCAAATATTCTAAATTTATGATAATATTTTTATAGTGATTAATATGGAAAGACTAAATATTTATTTTATGCATTCGAATAAATTTGATTATGAAAATTTAATATATAAAAAAGTATTAAGTAGTAGTGTATGTTTAATGCAAAATGTTATATTGCCTTATAGTGATAATAATAAAACTAAATATGCTAAAGATTTGATTAAAAATGCTGATTTAGTAATAGTAGATTTATATAAACCATCTTTTGGACTATCTTTAGAACTTAGATGGTTATCTAAAATTAAAGATAAAAAAGTTTTATTTTTATCTCAAGATAATATGATTCCTAAAAAATACCAAAAAATAGTAACTGATTTAACTAAATATGATGAAAATAATACTTATATTAAATTAATTGAAGATTTTATTAATAAAGAATTAGATAGACGTAGTAAGATTAATGGTGATATTTATACGTTAGGTGAAATTAATTAATAACAAGAATAATTAACTTGTTATTTTTTTATGTTTTGTTATTGTTTTCTCGTTAATTTTATTATATACTTTAAATGTAAGGATGTGATAGGTATGAGAAAAGTAAAGATATTAATATTTAGCATTATAGCATGTTTATTTATTAATGTAAGTGCTCTTACATATACTGAAGAAGAAGTAGTAAATAGAATTAATTCATCTAAAGTAAGTGTAAATGAGTTACTGGGGGATTTAATAAATTGGTCTGATACAAATAAAAATGCAACTAAAAAATTAGTTAACAGGGACTTTGTTAAAAGTATTAATTCTTTAGATTTTGAAACTAACTTAAATAAGACAATAAGTAAATTAAGAAGTAGTGGAGAAACTAAGGCTGCTGATGATTTAGAAGCATTAAAAGAAAAACTTTTAAATAATTATAATAGTTATAAAGAAACATTTAAAATAACTAAAACTTATTTAGAAGAAAGAAAAGATTATGGAGTTAATGGTAATTTAGATGTATTTATTGCAATTAGAGAATTAGCTAAATACAATAAATCAAGTATAACTACATTAGGAAAAATCTATCATAGTGATGGATTTAACTATGTATATGATAATGTTGATAAATACACTATTGATGAAGTAGTTGATAAGTTTGACTATGTATATGAATTAGATATTGTTAATAAATTATTTAATAAATCTGATGAATTTATGACAATTTATAATGATTATCATTTAGAAGATTATGATGATTTATTTAAAGATTACTTTGGAAATTATTATCGTACTTTAAAGAAAGATTATTATAAATTATATGATAAATTAGAAAGCAAATATCAAGCTATTCTAGAAAAGAAAGTTAAAGAAATAGTTGACAATACAGATTTAATAAGTGATGCAAGTATTACAAATAGAAATAATAAATTATATGAATTAATAGATGAAATAGATTTAACATGGAATAAGTTAAATACTAGATTTAATAATGTTGATTCTAAAATTAAAATAGCAAGTATTAAAAAATATACTAAAGAATATCAAACTGAAGCATTAAATAGATTTGAAGAAGCAAGTAATTATGTAAGAAAATATATTATTGATAATCTTAAATTAGATGTTAAAAATGATTCTGATAGAAAAGTTTTTCAAATAAATATGTCTAGAGAAATGATTATTTATAATGGCATAAGCTTAGATGTATCAATAGTTGAAAAATTAGTAAGTAATTATGGATCTCTAAGAGCTACAAATTTATTTGGAAATAATTTTGGTACAGGTAGTAGAGTACAAATTATTAATAATGATTTAGTTGTTAAAGATTTCTTATTTATAGTTAAAGGTGATGTTACCCCATCAGGAAGATTAGATATTTCAGATGTAGTTAGAATGGCTAACAGAATGTTTGACAAAGTTAGTTTAAATGAATATGAAACTATAGCAGCTGACATGAATGATGATAATAAAATTGATATTACTGACATAGTATATCTATGTAATAAGATATTTAATTAGGAGGATTATATGAGAAAGATAAAAAATTTACTAATACTTGTACTTGCTATCCTATTTGCAGGAAATGTATATGCTGCATCAGCAACAACAAGTATTTCAGGAACTAATACAGTTAAAGTTGGAAATACAACAAAAATATATATTAAATTAAACGCAAGTGATCTTATTGAAGGTGTAGATGTAACTTATGCTGCATCAGGAAATATCACTGTAACAAATGCTACTATTAATAGTGGTTTGACACAAATGGGTAAAAATGGAAACAGATATATTTTATATGCACCATCACCAATTAAAAGTGGATCAACTATATTAACACTTACAGTTAAAGGTACTAAAGAAGGTACAGGAACTATTACAGTTTCTAAAATGGAAGCAACAGTAAGTGGTGGAACAGTTAATGGTGGATCTAAATCTTACAATATTAATGTAAAACCTGCTAAAACAGCTGCAGAAATTAAAGCTGAAGAAGAAGCAGCTAAAAAGAAAGAAGAAGAAAGAAAAGCCCAAGAAGAAGCAAATAAAAAAGCTTTAGAAGAAGCAACAAAATTAGTAGAATCAGCAGAAAAATCATTAAATAATGATGACTATGAAACAGCAGTTAAAGCTGTAAATAGTTTAGTTGATTCAGATGCTAAAAAAGCTTTAGTTGAAAGATTAGATAAAGTTAAATTCAATATTGAAGTTAATAAAGCAGCTTTAGAAAAATGTTCTTCATCAGAACCAAATCAAGGAACATGTTCTAATGCAAATTGTACTAAATGGATTGTTCTTTCAGTAATCTTATTTGTTGGGTTATTAACTGAATCTGCATATTTAGTATTTAGAAAGAAATAACTTTAAATTAAAGACCGAAATGGTCTTTTTTTTAAATAATTGTCGAATATTTATCTATATAATATAATTAAAAAAATAAATGGGAGATTTTAATATGAAATATATAGTTTTATTAAGAGGAATAAATATTAGTGGTAAAAATAAAATATCAATGAATGAATTGAAAGAAGTATTACTTAAAAATAATTACACAGATGTTTTAACATTTTTAAATAGCGGTAATATTATTTTGAAAAGTAATAAAAGTGAAAAAGATATATCAGATGATGTTAATAAAATAATTATGAATAAGTTTAATATTGATATACCTGTTTATGTTATTAAATTAGAGGAATTAATTGATGTTTTAAATAATAATCCAAGTTGGTGGGGAATAAATAATAAAGATATTTATGATAATATAATATTTATAATGTCACCTACAAAGGTAGAAGAAGTAATAGATGTAGTTGGAGAACCAAGTGAAAATATTGATAGAATTAAAGTTTATAAAAATGTTATATTTTGGCCTTTTGATTTAAAAAACTATCGTAAATCAAACTGGTGGATTAAAATAGCAAGTACAAGTATAACTAATAAAATTACTATAAGAACAGGAAATACAATAAAAAAATTAATAAAAAAAGTAAATGAATAAATTTACATTATGTTTTATAAATGATATTATTTTAATAGGTGATAGAAAATGGCTGAAAGAAGTAAAACTAAAAAAGAAATAGTAGAAATGTTATTAAAAAAAAATCTTGAAAGCAATGATGAAGAAGAATTAATTAATATGTTAATTGATGAACCAATTGCTGTAGATACTGATAAACAAAGTGATATAAATCGTTCATTTGGTGATAAGGTTGCAGATAAAATAACTGAAGTTGCTGGTAGTTGGAACTTTATAATTGGAATGATTATTTTCTTATTATTATGGATCCTTTTAAATATTTATGTATTAGAAAATGCTGATCCATATCCATTTATATTACTTAATTTATTATTATCATGTATTGCCGCGTTACAAGCCCCAATAATTATGATGAGTCAAAATAGAGAAGCTAAAAAGGATCGATTAAGAAGTTCTAACGATTATAAAACAGATTTAAAAAGTGAACTTATTTTAGAAGAATTACATAGAGAAATAAGTAGATTAACTACTAATCAAAATAAAATATTAAAATTATTAGAGGAAAGAGAAGAAAATAAAAAAGATTAAGGAGAAATTATGAATAAATATTTAAAAATATTTTTAATTGTTATAATTTCTATTTTCTTACTAGTTGTTGTAGATTTAACTTGTATTTTTACAATTAACAGACCAATTATTGCTATAAAGAAAGATAATGTATATTATGGAATATTTTATGATTCATATGATTGTATGGAATATTCTGTATTACAAATACAACCTAAAAATAGCAAGTTTTCTTGCGTTGTTTCAAAAGAAGTATAATACTTCTTTTTGTGTAAATTAAAGGGAGAAAAATATATGAAAAATAAAATTTTAATTATAAAAGTGTTGCTGGTAGTGATTATATTTGGAGGATTAATCTATTATTTAAATTCATTAAATAATGCTAGTGTTACTTTAACTAAAGATAATGAAGAATATACACTTGAAGGTGTTTCTATGAAATTAAAAGATAATACTTTAACTAAAAGTGGTGCAACAATTATTATTACTGATGATAATGAAATTAAGTATACGTATGAAGAATATTATAAATTAGAAAAAAGAATTGATCATATTTGGTATGAATTAAAACCAAGGGGTGATACTGTCTTTAATGAAATGGGATATTTAGTAGATGATAATAATGAACTTGAAATGGATATTGACTGGTCTAAAACATATGGTAATTTAACAAGTGGAAAATACCGAATTGTTAAGAAAATATATGATGGAGAATATAAATATTTTAGTGTAGAATTTGATTTATAAATTTCATTATATTTGTTATTTAAAATAGAATTATAGTAAATTTAAATTTATTTACATGGTATGAATTAAAGCAACAATTAAAACAATATCAAAATAACAAAAAGTAACTTAATTGTAACTTTTAGTGTGATATAACTTAATTGTTGAAAGGAAGATTATATGGAAATATTAAAAGTTGAAAATTTAACTAAAATATATGGTAAAGATAGCACTAAAGTTGTTGCACTTGATCATGTATCTTTTAGTGTAGAAAAAGGTGAATTTGTTGCGATTGTTGGAGCATCAGGCAGTGGTAAGTCAACATTACTACATTTAATTGGTGGAGTAGATAGACCAACAAGTGGTAAAGTTTATGTTAATGGACAAGATATTTATAAATTTGATGATGATAAACTTGCTATATTTAGAAGAAGACAAGTTGGATTAATATATCAGTTTTATAACTTAATTCCAATTCTTAATGTCGAAGAAAATATTACTTTACCTCTAGCGTTAGATGGAAGAACTCCTGATAAAACTAAATTAAATGATATGATTAAACTTTTAGGTTTAGAAGCTAGAAAAAATCATTTGCCAAATGAGTTATCAGGTGGACAACAACAAAGAACAAGTATAGGTAGGGCATTAATTACAAATCCAAGTATAATACTTGCAGATGAGCCAACCGGAAATTTAGATTCAAAATCAAGTGATGAAATAGTAGCACTTCTTAAAAAAACAAATAAAGAATTAAAACAAACAATTATAATGATTACTCATAATATGGAAATCGCTGCTTGTGCTGATCGAATTATTAAAATTGAAGATGGAAAAATAGTAGGTGAATAATTATGAACTTACTAAAAAAATTAACTATTAAAAATTTAAAATTAAATAAAAAAAGAACTATCGTAACCATTATTGGAATTATGTTATCAGTTGCGTTAGTAACTGCAGTTGCAACTATGTATGCTAGTGGATTAAAATCTTTAATAGTTTATGAAAAATATGTTAAAGGTGATTTCCATGTTGAATTTATGGATGTTCCAAGTGATGATGTAAAAAACATAAAGAATAATAATGGTGTTGAAAATGTCTATTTAACACAAGAGATAGGTTATGCTCCTTTAAAAGATTCTAAAAACAGTGGTAAACCATATGCCTATGTAATGGGCTTTGATAAAGGTGCTTTAGAAAATCTATCAATTAGATTAACAAGTGGACGTTTACCACAAAACGAAGATGAAATTATAATACCTACTCATTTAAAAACAAATGGAAGAATGGACATTGAAAATAACAAAGAAATTACTCTAGAAGTTGGTGAGAGGGTATCTGGTACTTATAAATTAAATCAATATGTTGGTTATGATGCTGATAATGAAAAGATTATTAATACTAAGCAAAAGACATATAAAATAGTTGGAGTTTATGAAAGATCAGCAACTAATATTGAGCCATACATTGCACCTGGTTATACATTTATAAGCTATATTGATGATAATAATTTTACTGGAAATGTGAATATTTATGCTAAATATAATAAAGTTGGTAGTAAAAATCATATAAAAGTTACTGCTGATATTATTGGAGTTAATGCAGATGTTCTTAACAAATATTATTATGGTAGTTTTGATAATGAAGAAGAGTTAATTAATGTTCGTGAAGAACTAGAAAAAGCAAGATATGCAACCGATTTTAATGGCTATTTGATTGCTTTGGAAACTGATCCAATTAATAATAGTGGAATTGGTAATTTAGGTTATGTTGTAATAGTTGTTTGCATTATTATAGTGTTTACTTCTGTATTTTGTATTAAAAATAGTTTTGATATTTCAATAACTGAAAAAATTAAACAGTATGGGATGCTTAGAAGTATTGGAGCAACTAAAAAACAAATTAAAAATAATGTCTTTTATGAAGCAACTATCTTGCGATTAATTGGTATTCCTTTAGGTTTATTACTTGGATTTATTGCATCATATATTTTAATAATTATTTGTAATATTTTACTTAAAGATTCATTAACTGGTGGACTTAATATGGTTTTATCATATTCTGTAATATCATATATAGTTGCAATTCTATTAGGTATTATAACAATTTATTTATCTGCTCTTAAAAGTGCAAGAAAAGCATCTAAAATAAGTCCCATTGATTCAATTAGAAATAGCGCTAATATAAAATTAAATAGTAAAAAATTAAAGACTCCTAAATTTATTAATAAAATATTTGGTGTAGGCGGAGAAATATCCTATAAAAATATCAAAAGAAATAAAAAGAGTTATCGTACAACTATCGTATCTTTAACCATTTCAGTACTAGTATTTATTTCCCTAACTTACTTTATGAATACTTTTATGAATGAGATAAAAAAAGAAATAAATGCATCAGAATATAATATTGATTATAATATTACAATTAAAGAAGATAAAAGTACTATTGATAAAATAAATAAAACAGTTAAATTAGATAATATTAACGACTATAGTGTTATAAGAACTACTAATTGTGAAATAAATAATCCTTTATACAAAGAAGAATTTGATGATAGTTATAATATTCAAATAATCTCATTAGGTGATTATCAATATAAAAAATATATTAATTCCCTAAATTTAAATTATAATGAATTTAAAGATAAAGCTATATTAATAGATTATATTAATATAAAGGATGAAAATGATAATTATAAAAAAACAAGTATATTTAATTATAATAAAAATGATATTATAAACACAACTTTATATACTAATTTATATACTAATATTGGAGAATATAATGTAGATTTAACTATTGGCTTTATTACTACTAAATTCCCATTTGGAATAAAAAATAATTATAATAATAATGAATATTTAGTAGTAAATGATGAATACTATGATAAAATTAAAGGAACAAATAATTATTATGATGTTTATTTTGATAGTACTAATGCTAGTAAGTTACAAGATGATATTGATAAGATTTTAAAAGATGAGAAATATCATATTGATAATAAAGAAGAATATGTTAGAATAATGCGAAATTTAATTTTATTAATTGGTATATTCTTATATGGTTTTATTACAGTTATTACTTTAATAAGTGTTACTAATATATTTAATACTATAACAACTAGTATGGAATTAAGAAAACCAGAGTTTGCTATGTTAAAATCTGTTGGTATGACAACTAAAGAATTTAATAGAATGATTAGATTAGAAAGTATCTTTGTTTGTATTAAATCACTTATCTTTGGGATACCAATCGGTTTAGCAATATCTTATGTTATATATTTATTATTAAGTCAAAATGAAGACTTAAAATTTGAAGTACCATTTAATGGAATTATAATTTCTAGTATATTTGTATTATTATTAATAAGTATATTAATGAAGTATTCTATTAGTAAAATAAATAAACAAAACATGATTGAAACTATTAGAAATGAAAATATATAAAACTTTCCTTAGGGAGAGTTTTTTCTAAAGTTACTATAATTATATGTTGCATATATAGAACAATGATGATATTCTTAAAGTGGTGATTATGTGAAAAGTAATTATGAATCTGAATTAGAAGAAATATTATATCAAAATTTTAATTTTGATTTTGTCTGTTTAAGACATGAGTTAGGATTAACTCAACAAGAAATGGCTGATAAATCTCATGTTTTAAGAGATAAAATTGCTAAGATTGAAAGAGGAATATATCCACCAAATATTAAAAGTGTGTTAAGAATTTTAGGACCTCTAGGATATACTTTAAAAATAGAAAAAATAGATAATGATAACGATAAATATGTTTAAGGTCACAAATTGTGACCTCAAGATGAAAAAGTTATACCAAAAGCTTAATATAATAGTGTAATTAATCTTCAAGGTCGCAATTCGCGACCTTGAACAAGAAAAGAATGTGATTCTAAATTTGAGGTCGCAAATTGCGATTTCAAGTGTAAATACTAAAAAAATATTCTTCAAGATCACAAAATGTGATCTTGAACACGATTTGTAATAGAAAATGAGGATTTAATGAATGAAATTATAATAAAAGATAAACAAATAGAAAATATGATTTTTGAAGTAAGAGGAGTGCAAGTAATTTTATCTTCGGATGTTGCTATACTATATCAAATTGAAACGAGAATATTAAATCAGGTAATTAAACGTAATATAGATAGATTTCCAAGTACATTTTGTTTTCAACTAACTGATGAATAAATAATGAACTTGAGATCACAAGTTGTGATCTCAAGTGATAAAAATCACGGAGGTAATAGATATCTTCCATATGTTCTAACGGAACAAGGAATTATGATGTTATCAGGTTTATTAAAAAGTGATATTGCTGTTAAAGTAAATATTCAAATAATTGATGCTTTTGTTAAAATGAGAAGATATTTTGCTAATAATTTTAACGCTAATGAATTATTGTTAAATCACGAAAATAGAATTCAATTACTTGAAAATACTTTTGATTCATTCAAAGAACAAAAAATAAAGAAAATATTTTTTGAAGGTCAAATATATGATGCTTATTCAATTCTTATTGATATCTTAAATAAAGCAAGAACTGAAATAATAATTATTGATAATTATGCAAGCAAAGAATTATTAGATATTCTTAAAAATATAAATTTAAAAATTATTATAGTTTCTAAAAATGTTGATAGTGTTCTTAAAGAAAAATATACAAAGCAATATAAAAATGTTGAATTTGTAGATAATAATTCATTTCATGATCGTTTTATAATACTAGATAGAAGCAAATTATACACATGTGGAGCAAGTTTTAAAGATTTAGGTAAAAAATGTTTTGCAATTAGTGAATTTAATGATATAAATTATTTAGAACAAATTATAAATACATTAAATATTAATTAAAAAGAAAGGAATATAATTATGAATATTTTATTAATTGAAGATAATCTTAGTATAATTAAAGGGATAAAATATAATTTAGAACAAAATAATTATCAAGTTGTTGCAAAAACAAATATAAGTGACTCCATTAATTATTTAAATAGTAATAATAAAATTGATTTAATAATTTTAGATGTAACTTTACCAGATGGAAATGGTTTTAATTTATATGAAAATAATATTAAAGATTTAAATATACCAACAATTATTTTAATAGCCGTTGATGATGAAGATAATGTTGTTAAAGGATTAGAGTTAGGTGTTAATGAATATATTACTAAACCATTTAGTATGAAAGAATTACTTACTAGAATTAATCGTATTATGGTAAGGAAAAACAATAATTCTATAATTAAAATTAAAGATATAACTTACAATTATGATAAAATGGAGGTTTATAAGAATAATCAAAAAATAGAGTTATCTTCATTAGAACTAAAAATACTAAATTTATTATTTAATAATATTAATAAAGTAGTTACCCGTAATTTATTATTAGATAAAATATGGGAATGGACTGGAAATGATGTAGATGATCATACAATTACAGTTTACTTAAAAAGAATTAGAGAAAAAATTAATACAGATATTATAATAACAGTAAAAGGGATAGGTTATAGGATTGACAATGAAAAATAAAAAGAAATATTCAAAATTAATAATTTTTACTTTAATAACATTTGGAATTATTATTCTACTTAATGTCATGTTATATTATCAAGTAAATAAAAATTATAATAATAAAATAGTGAATATTATCAGCACTATTAAAGAAAAATATCCTGAAATAAAAGATGATGAAATATTTGATATAATAAAAAACAATGTTAAAACAAATACTTTTAATAGATATAGTTTTGATTTAGACGGAATAGTGTTAATTAAAGAAAATAAAACTATATTTGTAAGTTACTTTATTATCCTATTGTTTATATATTTAATTATTTGTTTAGTATATCTAACAATAATTATTAATAATGATAAAAGGAAAGAGAAAGAAATAAATGAAGTTATAAAAATAATTGAAGAAATAAATAATAAAAATTATAGTTTTAAAATGAAAGATATTAATGAAGAAGATTTATCGTTACTTAAAAATGAAATATATAAGACAACTATTATGTTAAATGAAATAAGTGAAATATCTAAAAAAGATAAAAAAGAACTTGAAGAAAGCTTAGAGGATATATCACATCAATTAAAGACTCCATTAACAAGTATTCTAATAATGATTGATACCTTATTAGATGATGAGGATATGGATCAAAATACTAGAGAAGACTTCTTAAGAAATATGAAAAGAGAAGTTATGAATATTAATTTTTTAGTTAAATCAATTTTAAAATTATCAAGATTAGATACAAACACAGTGAAATTTATAAGTAAAAAAGAAAGTGTTAAGGAAATAATTAAAGAAGCTATTTTAAATGTTTCTTTACTAAGTGATTTAAAAAATGTAAAAATAGAAACTAATTTAAGTGATTCGTTAATTACTTGTGATTATAAATGGCAAATAGAAGCATTAACTAATATTTTAAAGAATTCAATTGAACACTCATATGAAAATAATAAAGTGTTAATTGAAAGTAGTGAAAATAATGCTTATGTTAAAATTACAATTAAAGACTTTGGCACCGGTATAGCAAAAGAAGATATTAATCATATATTTGAAAGATTTTATAAAGGTAAAGATTCTGATTATGATAGTATAGGTATTGGACTTGCCTTATCTAAAAGTATAATTGAAAAACAAAATGGAAAAATAAGTGTTGAATCAAGTGATGATGGCACAACATTTACAATTAAATACTTTAAATAAAATTATTTTTATAATAAAATAAATATAAGATATAATTTAATTAGAGATAGGAGTTAAAAAGTATGGATTTAGTAATTATGGCAGCTGGAATGGGATCAAGATTTGGTGGTTTAAAACAAATTGAAAAAGTACATAAGAATGGAGAATTTATTATAGATTATTCTATTTATGATGCTATTAAAGCGGGATTTAATCGAGTAGTGTTTATAATTAAAGAAGAAAATTATGATTTATTTAGAGAAACAATAGGAAAGAGAATTGAAAAAAATATAGAAACTGTTTATGTTTTTCAAAATAATAATAATGTACCAAAATGGGTTAATCTACCTGATACTAGAGTTAAACCATTAGGAACAGCTCATGCAATTTTATGCTGCAAGGATGTCGTTAAAAATAATTTTGTAGTTATAAATTCAGATGATTTTTATGGTTATGATGCATTTAAAGTTGCAAGTGAATTTCTAAAAAATAATCAAAATAATAATGAATTTGCTAATATAAGTTATATAGCTGGTAATACATTAACAAATGTTGGAGCAGTAAAAAGGGGAGTATTAAAAATAACAAATGGTTATTTAGATACTTTAATTGAAAGCAGTTTAGAAAAGGAACAACATTTAATAAAAGCAACACCTTTAAATGGAGAAAATAGTTTCTATATTGAAAATAATAGTTTAGTTTCAATGAATATGTTTGCGTTTACTCCCAAAATATTTGAATTATTAGAAAACGAATTTGATATATTTTTTAAGGATAACAAAGATAATTTACAAACTTGTGAATATTTACTACCAGATGTAGTTTGTAAAGGAATAAAAGATAATAAAATAAAAGTTAAAGCTTTATCGACAACAGCAGTTTGGTATGGAATGACATATAAAGAAGATAAAGAATTACTTGTTAGTGCTATAAATGAAATGGTTAAACAAGGATTATATCCTGATAATTTATGGAATTAATAGCAAAATAAAAATAACGAATTTACGTTATTTTTTTTTATTAACTAGCGAAATGTTGTTTGATAAAATAAATTTCAGGAACAACTAATTGTTTTGGTGGTTACCACTCAAATTCTATAAAAGAAAGTGGGTGGTAGTTATGAGTAAAAAAATGTTATATTTTATAATATTTAATTTATTTATAATAATAATTTTATTAATTATGTTACTTTTCAAAGTAGCTAACTAATAAAAAAATACCAAAACACAGGGGGTTTTGGTATAACCAAACTTTTGGTAACCACCTAACCTCTAAAATTAGATGTTCCTTTTTAATTTGTGTAAGTCTTGCTTACATATTCATAATAGCAAATAATAAACGAAATTTCAAGAATTTTATCTATTTATTTACATTCATTATTTTTTCAAAAATAACATTTAAATAATAGATTAAAAAATAAAATGTTTATTAGAAAAAGATATACAAAGATTTTTTCAATTTTAAAGAAAAAACTTTTAGGATTTAACTTTTAATTTCCTAAAAGTCATATTCAACTTAAATTATTTTATCAGTTTTTATTATCTATTTTGTTCTTATTGGTGGATTTAACTCTAATGTCTTGTTCTTGGAAGATGGCATTGCTCCTCTTACTTCATATCTTTCATCTGGTGCTTGATACGGAACAAATTCATCTGAGCATTGTCCTAAATTTATATCATCAATTTTAACTTGTTTAACTCCAACCGGTTTCCATAATTTTGAATTCCACTTTTTTTTGTTTACTAAATCAATTAAATTTTCTTGAGATGATTCTTGGCAAATTCTATAAGAATTTATTAGAAAATTGTAATAACTTTCTATTTTTCTTATTGCTTGTTCAGTAGTACAATTTGCAGTAGTCAAATTCATAATATCATTTGTATCATAATCTGAATCAGTTAAATCATAAAAATAACTATGTTTTTTAATCCAGTGTATTTCTTCCTGTTTAAATTGTTGTATTCTTGCTATTATATCATCAGTTGATATTTCTACTAAATATAATTCATCTGGTATCGTAATACTTCTTTGTTTTGCAATTTCAACTAGTTTTTCGGTTCTTTCCTTTATGATTTTGTTTAAGATTGGAAAACTATTAATTCCACGTGATTTCATAAAATCTATTGCCTTTTGCTCAGATTTAACAAGTAATATATATTTAGGAAAATTCCTTTTTATTAAATTTAATAACATCTCATTTGAAAAATATTCAAATTGTTTTAGCAAATTTTTTTCATCTTTTTCTTTTTTATCAGTTTCATCTTCCATATAAATACATTTATTTCTATTTTCTATTTCGTTCATTTTATATCTATCCTTTCCATGTTATTAGCATAAACTGCATTTAAAGTCGATGGTATTATATACTAAATTATATTTTATTACAATAAAAAGTTTTTCTTAAACAATCTAAAATATTATTTATTTTAAATTTTATCTATTTTACATTCATTATTTTTTCATAAATAACATTTCGATCAATTATTTCTTGTTTCTTCTTATAAACAGGAATTAAATGTAAATGATAATGTTTAATAACTTGAGTCATTCCATAGTTAACTAAGAATACCATACCATCTGGATTTAATGCATCAAATAACAATTTACGCATTTTTTTAGCAACATCATTAATGTGACCTAAAGTTTCATTATCCATTTCATCAATATCTGTAATATGTTCTTTGGGTATAATTAAAGTGTGACCATTAGCATCAGGATAAGCATCTAGTATTACTTTAACAATATCATCTTCATAAATACATAAAGAATCACATTCATTTTTATTAATTTTACAAAATAAACAATCCATTTTATCACCAAATTAATCTTATCATAAATTTTAATAAATAAATATACTTAATAGATTAAATAAAATTATTATGATATACTTTTTGTTGTTAGAAAGAGGCAATTTATGAATATTGGATTAATTGGAACAGGTGCCTATGGTCAGGCTATGGCTATGATGTTATTAAAAAATAATAATTATGTTATAATGTGGACTGAAAATGAAGATAAATATAAATTTTATAAGGAAAATAATAGAATTAAGAGTTTAATAAATGGTGTTGAAATACCTAAAGAAATTAAATTAACTAATGATATTAAAGAGGTATGTTTAAATAAAGATATAATTTTTATAATGACAACAGCACATTATGTTGGGAAAATATGTGATAAAATTAATCCTTATATAAATAAAAAAACTATAGTATGTATTGCATCAAAAGGTATTGAAAATGTAAGTTGTAAATTTTTAAGTGATATTGCTTATGAAAAATTAAAAACTAAACATATTGCTATTATTTCAGGACCATCATTTGCTATTGATATGGCAAATAGTTATCCGGTTGGTTTATCCATTGCTTCTCTTAGTAAAAAATCTATTAAACTAATTAAACAGTCTTTAATTAGTGATTCGGTTAAGTTAAGGGAAACAACAGATTTAATTGGCGTTCAAATATGTGGAAGTATTAAAAATGTTATTGCTTTAGCTGCAGGTATGTTGGATGGTATGAATTATCCAGAATCTACTCAAAGTTTTTTGATAACCGAATCTTTAAACGATATCAAAGAACTTATTAAAGCATTAGGGGGAAATCCTAAAACTTGTTTATCATTTGCAGGAGTGGGAGATTTGCTTTTAACATGTACATCAACAAAAAGTCGTAACTTTAAATTTGGTAAATTAGTTGGAAGTGGTGCTTTAAAAGAAGAAAAAGAACAATTTCTTGCTGATAATACAGTTGAGGGATATTATACTTTAAAAAGTATTTATAAATTAGTTAAGAAGAAAAAAATTAAAATGCCAATAATTGATGTAATATATAAAATAATTGTTAATAATGGTGATCCTAAGTTATTAGTAACTTTATTAATAAATAAAAAATAGAAAAGAAGTGATTTAAATGACCTTTACTACTCAAATCAAAGATGAAATTACAAAAGATAATTATGCTTCACCAGATGCATTAATCTCATTATGTATTTATTTAAAATTAAATAGTGAAATAACTGATAATAGTATAACTATATATACTGAAAATGCTTCTACTGCTAGATGGATATTTAAACTTTTAAAACAATTTTATAATGTTGATATTCATTTAACATCAAGAACTATTAAAAGATTTAAGAAAAGAAATATATATATATTAGAAATAAAAAATAAAATAGATACTATTGTTAATGATATTGATAATACAATAAATAATATTACAAATGGTAGTAAAGAAGAAAAAGTTGCTTTTTTAAAGGGTGTATTTTTATCAAGTGGAAGTATTAATGATCCTAAAAGGAATGTTTATCATTTAGAATTTTTGGTTAAAGAAGAGGCTATGGCTAAACTAATAAACAAATTACTTCATTATTTAAAATTTGATAGTAAAATAATCAAAAGAGAACATGAATATATGGTTTACATTAAGAAGAGTGAACAAATAAGTGATTTTATTAAATATTTAAATGCTATTAATGCTTTATTTTACTTTGAGGATATAAGAATATATAAAGATCATAAAAATATGGTTAATAGATTAAATAATTGTGAACAAGCTAATTTAGAAAAAAGTTTAAAAAATAGTACTATAATTGTTAATAATATAAATTATTTAAAAGAAAATGATTTAATGGTTCTTTTAGATGATCGTACTAAAGAAATATTAGAGTATAAATTAAAATATCCTGATACTTCTATGGACGAACTTGCTAAGATAGTATCGTTGGAAACTGATAAATCGATAACTAAATCAGGTATAAATCATCATTTTAGAAAATTAAATGAAATTGTAAAGAAACACAAAGAAAAATAATTAATCAGTGGAGAATTCTTCATTGATTTTTTTATGCATATTTTTTTAATAAATAACTAATATTTATAAGAAGTATCTATAAATATAAATTTATTAAAAAATTTGCGAAAATTCAATTGACAAATTCATAATTTTTCTTTAGTATAAATAACTAACAAGAAATGTTTGCTAAAAATTGGTGGGAGGTTGTGGTTATGGAAAAACAAGATTTGCGAAAATTTAAAAGAAAAGATTTATTAGAACTTTTATTAAAACAAGCAACTAGGATTAAAGAACTAGAAGATGAAATAATAGAAATTAATAAAGAATTGGAATCTAAAAAAATAAATATTAAAGAATCAGGATCCATTGCCGAAGCTGCACTTAAATTGAATAATATATTTGAAGATGCCCAAAAATCTATTGACGATTACGTTAGTAATGTTAAGGATAGATGTGAAGAAATGATTAAGGAAACAAAAAATAAGTGTACTGAATTATCAAAGAGTAATAATAGAAAAAAAGTGAAGGTTACAATTAAAAATTCATCAATTAAAAAAGGTAAATTAAAATGAAAAATAAAAAAGATATTAATTATAATGATTTATCTATTGATGATATAAAAAAAGAATTAAATAAAGAAAAGTATAAGAATAGTTTTAGTAAAATACTTATAAATACATTATTTGTATTGATTATAATATTAGCTATAGGCTCAATTATTACAACACTATTTATGCCTGTAGTTGAAGTTACTAATTCAAGTATGATTCCTTTAATAAATGATGGAGACATTGTTTTAACCTATAAAACAAATAAATTTAAACAAGGAGATGTAGTAGCGTTTTATCATGGTAATAAGATATTAATAAAAAGAGTTATTGGAATAAGTGGGGATTATGTAAACATAGATGTTAGTGGGAACGTTTATATTAATGGTTCTTTAATACAAGAAGATTATGTTAAAGAATTAAAAAAAGGAAATTCAAATGTTAGTTTTCCTTTACAAGTTCCAGCTAATTCAATATTTGTGCTAAGTGATGTAAGAGATAATATTTTTGATTCAAGAATAGAAGAGATTGGTTCGGTTAAAGAAAGTGATATAATTGGAAAAGTTATTTTTAAAATTTATCCAATTAATAATATTAAATTCATATAATATTTTATCAGGGAGGTTTTATGAAAAAAATATTAAAAAGTCTTTTAGGAGTGATTTTAACTTTCATAATAGCATTTAATCCGATTCTAAGTGTTTTGGCATCTAATAATGAAGAACAAATAAAAAATGTGGGTGGTGAAACATCAAATAAAAATGATGGAATAACAATAAGCAAGACAATATCATCTTCAGAATTAGAAAATTATTTTGATATAACACTTAAAGTACAAACTCAAGAAATTGCTAAAGAGCAGGATGTTGATATTGTAATTGTTATGGATATTTCTCGTTCAATGGTTCAATTCAAAGTAGATAACACTGGAATAACAAGATTACAATCAGCTGTTAATGCAGGAGAACAATTTATAAAGGATTTTGCGTCTTATTCTGCAACAACGTCTTCTAATAGAAAAATTGGTTTTGTCGATTTTAATACAAATGCTTATAAGATATTTGATTTACAAAAATGTGATAGCGAAACAAAAGCAAACGATTTAATTAAAACTATGAGAACGACAACTAATAATAAAGTATTTAATTTAATGGAAAGTGGCTCACCATCAAAAGATTCTGAAGATCCATATTTTATGGATTCAAAACATACTCGTTTTACAAATATCGAGGCAGGATTAAAACTTGCTGGTGATATGTTAAAAAAATCAACTTCAGAGCACAAATTTATTATTCTTTTATCTGATGGATTTCCATCCACTTATATGAATGGTAAAGGATATAATGGATATGATCCTTATACACCTAATGCAAAAGATTCAACAACGGGTCAATTTTATGATAAGGTAATAAAAAATAAAAAGGGTACTTTAGGTAGACCATGTAGTTACGGCACTGATTACAGTGAAATAGGAGCAAGAAGAGCACAAAAATTAGCAACAACACTTAAAAATCAAGATGGTATAAAAATCTACTCTGTAGGCTCTGGTATTGATGCTGAAGCAAAAACAGTTGATGATTATGCAAATCAAAGTTACGATCATAGATATAAAAATAATTTTTCTACAGTGGATAGAATTGATACAGATTATGCAATAGGACATAGTTTACAAGAATTTAAAAAGTGGCTTGGTGGAACAAATAATCCGGAAAAGCCTGGTATTGGTTCGGGATATGATCAAGGTTATTATTTTGATACCACTGATAGTGCTTCATTAAATAATGCATATAAGAAAATATTTGAAGATATTAAAAAATTAACAGAAGCATCGTGGGTTGCGGATGATCCTATGAACTCTGACAATGCTGCTATTAAAGATGTAATTGAATTTGTAGGAATTTATGATAATAATAGAAAACTTTATGATAGTGTTAATTATGATAGTAAAGTATCTAATAATACATCTGATAATACAGCATCATATAATAAAACTACTGATAGAATAAATTGGAATTTAAAAGAATCAAAATATATTAAAACAATAAATGGAAATAAAACTTACTATAATTATGAAATCAAATATAGAGTAAGATTAAAAACAGAAGCTAACAATTTTAAAAGTGAAGCCATTTTAAAAACGAATGGCAAAACAAAGCTTTCTTATGTTGTTAAGGAAACTGGTAAAGCACCAAAACTTAAAACTTTACAATTCAAAGTTCCTGAAGTTAAGGGGTATTTAGGAACATTAACTTTTAATAAATTAACTGGTTATGATAATTCACCATTAGGAGGAACAACTTTTGAATTAGAACATTCAGATAAATGTGAATGTATGAATGAAAGAAAACATATGAATGCTAACTTTAAATTAACTAGTACTTCAAATTCTAATGGTAAAGTAACATTTAACAACATTCCATCTGGTCATACATATAAATTAAAGGAAGTAAAAACAGATGATTATCATACCTTAAATGAAACAATTTATGACGTAAAAGTTAGTTATGGTAAAACAACACATAATATCGAAAATAGTACCGTTATAAATAATATTAATACAAAAGATTTGGTTATATTTAAAGAAGTAAAAAATATAACAACTAACAAATCATTTGATTTTGAAATAAATGCAACGTATAAAGAGGAAAAATTAAATCATACTTATCAAGTTATTAGAACTATAAATGGAAGAGACACTAATGAAGAAATAAAATTTGTAGATGGTGTTGCTACATTTAAACTTAAACATAATGAATCAATAACAATTAAAGATTTACCAATCAAAATAAATTTTAATATTAAAGAATTGAATATTGATGGTTTTAATGTTAAGTATCAAGTTAATGATGGGAATATAAAGAAATTTAATGATAAAGAATTAGAAAATAATACACTTGAAGATAATATGAAAATTAAATTTATTAATTCTTCGGGTTACGTAATGCCTGGAACAGGTAGTAGTGGAATGCTAATATTAGCAATAATAGGGACATTATTACTTTTAATACCTATTTTGTATATATCAGTTAATATCTTAAAAAAGGATTAACTAAGAAAGGAAAGGAAGAAGAAAATGAAAAGTATTAAAAAATTCATTTGTATGTTATTCATGCTTGTATTTTCAGTTGTGAATGTTAGTGCAGCAGAAAAGGGTACAATAACGATTAACAAAGCAATTGTTAATGAAAGCTACAATATCTATAAAGTATTAGATTTAGAAACTTATGATAAAGTTAATAATCATTATATTTATAGAGCAGCTTCAGGTTGGGAAACATTCTTAGATGGAGCAACTGATTATTTAGAAGCAAGAAATGAAAATGGGGATAAATATTATGTTTGGAAAGATGGAGTAGACAAATCTAGGACTAAAGAATTTGCTGAAAAAGCTTATAAACATGCTAAAGATAATAATATTACACCAACTATTACTAAAAAGGCTACCTCTACTTCAGTAGTGTTTGATAATTTAGATTTAGGATATTACTTAGTAGATTCATCAGTAGGAGCGTTACTTCATTTAACTACAACAAATCCAACTGCTACAGTTAATGAAAAAAATACGTTAAATCCTAATGTGGATAAAACCGTTTTAGAAAATAGTACTGGAGAATATGGAAAAGAAAACGATGATATAATTGGAAGTACTATAAATTACAAGTCAACTATTACAACTGGAGCAGGTTATGGTAGTTATGTTTTATACGATAAAATGGATGCTGGTTTAACATTTAATTCTAATTCTGTAATTGTTAAAATAGGTGATGATGTTGTAGATGTTAATAATTATGAAGTTAAAACAAATGTTACTGGTTATACATTTGTAGTAGAATTTAATAATGAATTTATTTTTAAACAACCTAAAAATACTAATATAGATGTATATTATACTGCAACTTTAAATAAAGATGCTACTGTTGAAGGTGATGGAAATATAAATGAAACATTCCTAAAATATGGTAATAATATAGAAACAGATAAAAAGAGAACTATTACATATACATATGCATTTGATATAATTAAAACAAATAAAGAAGGAGTAGAATTAACAGGTGCTGAATTTATTTTATTAGATAAATCAGATAATGAGATTAAAGTTATAAAAGATGAAGAAACTAAAACATATCGTATTGCAACTGGAAATGAAATAGGTGTCAATATTAAAGCAGGTAAAGCTACTATTGAAGGATTAGATAAAGATTCCTATAAATTAAAGGAAGTTGTTAGTCCAGAAGGATATAATAAATTAACTAGTCCAGTTGAATTTAGAGTTAATGGAAAAACAAATGTTACTATTATTGAAAGAACACGAGTTAATGTTATTAACTATACTGGTTCTGAATTACCTGAAACAGGTGGAATTGGTACTAAACTATTTATTACAAGTGGGTTATCATTAGTTCTTATTTGTGGATTAGTATTAGTTACAAAATTAAGATTATATAAAAATATCTAATAATAATTGTAAAAGTATATAGAGGAGGTTGAAGTAATATGAATAAAAGAAATACTATTATAATGATTGTATTATTTTTCATAGGACTTTTAACTCTCTTTTATCCTACTTTAAGTAATTATTATAATGAAAAGATGGGATCAAAAACTATTTATAATTATGAAAATATATTAAATAGTTATGATATAGATAAATTTAAACAAATAAAAAAAGATGCTATAAATTATAATAAAAAATTGTCTAAATTAAAGGAACCTTTGTTAGATTATGATGATTTGAAAAATTATAATAAGGTTCTTAATGTTAATAATGAAGGAATGATTGGATATTTATCTATCGATAAAATAAGAGTTGAAATTCCTATTTATCATGGTACAAGTAATGAAACATTAAATAGTTTCGTAGGACATATTGAAGGAACAAGTCTTCCTATTGGTGGAAAAGGTACCCATAGTGTTTTATCAGCACATAGAGGTTTACCATCTGCTAAACTATTTTCTGATTTAGATAGATTAGAATTAGGAGATACTTTTAAAATAACAGTTTTAGACGAAGTGTTAACATATGAAGTTGACAAAATATCGATAGTTAAGCCAAATAATAGTAAGGAATTAAAAATAGATAAAAATAATGACTATGTAACTCTTTTAACTTGCACACCATATGGAATTAATACACATAGGTTATTAGTGAGAGGTAAAAGAGTTGATAATAATATTAACAAAGTTTATATAACAACTGAAGGATTTAAACTTAACAAATTAATAGTTATACCTATTTTAACATTACCTATAATAATATTATTAATATTAATTATTATTATAAAACCTGTTAAAAAGAATAACGAAGATATATATAGTAAGTATCTTTATCCTAATGGGAAAGATTATTTACTAAGGAGGTAAATATGAAATATTTAAAATATTTATTTATGTTAATAATGTTATTTTCTATAGATGTTTATGCTGATAATTATAGTGTAGACTTTAATAAGAAAGGTAAATTAAATATTACGTTAACAGATAAAGAAGAAAATAAGGCAATAGAAGGAGCAGAATTAACTTTATATAAAATAGCAAATGTTAGTGAAAAGGATTATCATTTATTTTATGAATATGTTGATAAAATAACATGTAATGCTTCACTTGATAATTTAGAATCATCAACATTAACAAATGAAATTAATTCTTGTCTTAATGATGATATAATTGTTACGAAAAAAATAACAAATCAAGATGGTATAGTTTTGTTTGATAATTTAGAGTTAGGTTTATATTTAGTTAAACAAACTAATAAGGTTAAAGGTTATTCTACTATAAATTCATATTTAATTACGATACCAAAAGTAGTAGATAATAAGTTTACTTATGAAATAAGTAGTAAACCAAAGACTGATATTTTAAGATTAATAAATATTAATGTTAAAAAAATATGGAATACTCCTTTAAGTAATAAAAATGACAAAGAAAATTTACCTCAATATATTGAAGTTGGATTATATAAAGACAATGAATTAATTAGTAAAATAAAATTAAATAAAGATAATAATTGGAGTTATACTTGGGAAGATTTAGAAAAAAGTGATAATTATGATATTATTGAAATAAATGTTCCTAAAGGATATACTGCAACATATGAAAAAATAGACAATACAGTTGTTATTACAAATACAAAAACGTTAGTGCAAACAGGTAATAATTATTATTTAGCCTTAATAATTGGGTTATTTGGTGTTACATTTATAATGTTAGGTATCTTTTATAATTTAAAGGTTAAAAATGAACAAGGTATCTAAGATTTTATTAGGAATAGGTATTATATTATTATCTATTTCTTTATTTCTTTATGTATATTATTATATGGAGGATATTTATTCATCTAAAATGGTAAATAAAACTATGAATGAACTAATTAATAATACTAATTTTAAAAAGAGTGATAATGGATTTGATATTAAAATAATTGATAATGAAGAATATATAGGATATATAGAAATTCCTTCTTTAGAGTTATTTTTACCTATAACTAATGGTTATTCTTATAATTCGTTAAAAAAGACTCCAGCATTATTTTATGGTAATTTAAATAAAAATTTGGTTATATGCGGACATTCTTACAAAGCTCATTTTGGTGATTTATATAAATTAAAACAAAAAGATAAAGTTATTTTTATTGATGTTAATAACAATAAATATGTTTATGAAGTTGAATTAATAGAAACACTTAAATCTACTGATGTTAAGGATATGATTGAAAGTGATTTTGATTTAACTTTATATACTTGTACCAAAGATGGAAAAAATAGAGTTACAGTAAGATGTAACAGGGTGTAAAATATTTGCAAATTATTTATGAATTGATAAATTGACTTTAGTAATAAGTTTTTTATTACAATTACAAAAGGAGAAAATAATTATGAAATTTAATGAATATTATGAAAATTTAAATCCGGAAATTAAAGAATATTTTAAAATAATATCTTCACATTTTCCTAAATTTTTAATTCCGTTTATTGAGAGTAAAACTTTAATGAGATTAAAGGATGTAAGTTATTTTTGTGGTGCTATTAATGCGAGTTCAAAGGTCTATAATTTTAAATATGATATTTCTAGATTGGATCATTCTATTTCTTGTGCATTACATGTATGGAATTTTACTTATAATGATATTTTAACCTTAGCAGCGTTGTTTCATGATGCTACTACGCCAGCGTTATCTCATGTAGTTGATTATTTAAATGGTGATTACTTAAATCAAGAAAGTACTGAACTAAATTTAGAAGAATATGTTAAGACTTATGATCCTGAATTATTTAACTATTTTAAAAGAATTGGTATAAATATAAAAGATATATCTAATTTTAAAGATAAAAGTGTTGTTGATTTACCTAGACCTTGTTTGTGTGCTGATAGGATAGATTTTGTATTTTTAGGTAATTTAGCTTGGTCTAGAAATTTAACAATCGATGAGATAAAAATAATATATCCTCATATAATAACAACCATAAATGAAAATGGTGAAGAAGAATTTGCGTTTGATGATGTGTATGTTGCTGATAGAGTAGTTGAACTTAATGATATTGTAAATAACTTAACAAGACAAACTGATGATTATGAGGAAATGAATATTTTATCTATAATTGTAAAAAGGTTAATAGATTTAAAGTTAATTAATTATGAAGAATTGTATGTTTTAACTGATAAACAAATATTTGATTTAATAAAGTCTTGTGATGATAAAATTATTAAAGAACTATTCTATAGGTATCAAAATATGGAAAAAGATGTTACTCCTACAAAAGCAAATATTAAAAATCGTAAATTAAATCCTTTAGTTAAAAATATTAGATATACAAACTTTTAATAAATTGTTATAATTAACAAAGAAAGAAGGAAAATAATATGCAATATAAAGTAATAAAAAATGCTGATAAAATAGTTAAGAATAGTCCTTATGTAGTAAATAATCCTGAAAAATATAAAAATAAATGGAAAGAACTATTTGGTAACTCTAATCCAATTCATTTAGAACTTGGAATGGGTAGAGGTGATTTTATTATTGATATGGCTAAAAATTTTCCTAATATTAATTTTATTGGTTTAGAAGTGGTAGATTCTCAAATGGTTATGGCTGTTGATAATTTAGAAAATAAAAAATTACCAAATTTAAAATTAATAAATATTGATGCAAAAGAAATAATAAATATTTTTGGTAAAGAAATTGATACAATATATTTAACTTTTTGTGATCCATGGCCTAAGAAACAAGATGAAAAAAGAAGATTTACTCATCCCGTATATTTACGATTATATGATCGAATCTTTAAGAAACATAAACATATTATATTAAAAACTGATAATAAAGGATTTTTTGCTTATTCTTTAGAATATCTTTCTAGTTATTGGTATACATTTGAAAAAGTAAGTTTAGATTTACATCATGATGAAAGAAATATTCCAAATATTATGACTAATTATGAAAAACAATATTTTAAAGAGGGAAGACCAATCTATTACGTAGATGCTGTATATGAAGATTAATACCATTAATAGTGGTATTTTTTTATTTATTCTACTTAAAATAAAATATGGTAAAAATTAGGAATTCAAAATTATTAAAATTGTTAATTATTTTGGTAGATATCTTACTTTTATTAGTAGTTATAAGAGAGTGTAAGATAACACATTTTTGTTGTACTATTTTAAATTTAATTAGTCCTGTTATAATTGGTTATGTTATTGCTTGGATATTAAAACAAATAGTTAATAAATTAAGTAAAAATTATAGTTACACGGGTAGTACGATTATATGCTATTTTTTTATTATAATTGCACTATTAATATTTGGCTATTTTTTAGTTCCTTTTATTAAAGATGAATCCAAACATATTATTCCAATGTTAGAAAGTTTATATAATCGCATACCTAACCATATTTTATCTAAAATAGATGTTAAACAATTAAGTTACAAATTAATAAATATAACGATAAGTGTTAAGGATGTTATTTTAAATTTATTTTATAGTTTATTTATATCTTATTATTTTTTAGTTGATAATAAAAGAATAACTAAATTTATTGCTAAATATACACCTGGAAAGTTGGTTAATGAAATAAGCACTAATTTAAGATTATTTGTTAAAGGCACTCTTTTAGATACAGCTATTTTATTTATTATGACAATTATTTCTTTTAAAATAATTAAAATGCCTTATGTATTATTATTATCTCTTCTTATTGCAATAACTAATATTATTCCTTATATTGGACCGTATATTGGAGGTGTGCCTGCTATTTTAATTGGTTTTACTGTATCAAAGTCAGTTGGTATATATGTTTTAATAATAGTAATTATTTTGCAATTTATAGAATCAACTTTTATTCATCCAATTATTATGAGTAAATCACTTAATATTCATCCTATTATCATTTTAATTGGGTTAATTATATTTGGTCATTTTTTTGGCATAATAGGTATGCTTGTTTCAACACCTTTAGTAAGTATAATAAAAAGCTTATATTTGTATTATAAGCCTTTTAAGAAACTTCTAAAAAGATAGTTTTGTTATATTCATGTTCAGTTATATTATATCCTTCTAAAGTAGGAGTATCTATTAAATAAAATTTATGAAGTAGGGTATCTCTATTGGAACCTTCAGTTATAGGATCATCCCAGGTTAGATCTAAGTGTAACCATTTATTATTTAGATAAACTGCATTCCAAACATGGGTTGATGATGCAATTCTTATATTTGGTACATTAAATCGATCTAGAAAAAGTGCCATAGCATCGGCATAACCATTACAAGTTGAATATCCTTCTAAAAGAGTACCATAACTTATATATGATTTATATTTTGAATTATTGTTTAAGGCATCCGAATCATATTTAGTATTATTAATAATATAGTCATGGACTGCTAATATTTTATCTTCTAAACTCATGTTATTATTAATAATATCACTAATTATCTCATCTATTTTTTTATTAACTGCTTTAATCTCTTCATCACTATATAATTTATCAACAGTTATATTTACTTCACCAGTAGTACTATAAGATGTTGTAATCTTTTTTTCACTGTTAAATGGAGAAACAAAATAGTTAAGTATAGATAATGTATCATTTTCACCATTACTTATTTTTTCAATATCACTAATACAATTTACATATTCCATAGGGCAATAAAAAGTAAAATCCTTATAACCTCTATCAAGAATAGAATAATAAATATCAATTAAATCTTGCTTACTATAAGGAACAAAATTCTCACTTTGTTTAACATAGGAATAATTAACATTTTTATAATAGTCGTTAGGGGTATCTAAGACAATTTTATGGCCAGAATCTAATAATTTGGTGACATAGTTAATTATGTCATTTCTATAATAGTAAACTAATCCAATTAGACATAAATAAAAAACAACTTTAAATATCTTCTTCATATTATCACAACAATAATATATCAAAATATATAAAAAAAAGAAATGATTTAGTTCATTTCTTTAACTTTTTTATTTAATCTTGCTTTTTGTCTAGCACAAGTGTTTTTCTTAATTAAACCTTTACTAGTACATTTATCTAAGTTAGATACAGCGGTTTTTAAAATGCCATTTGCTTTTTCTTTATCATTTTCTTTAATAGCTTTTTCTAATTTCTTAATACTATTTTTTACTCTTGAAGTATATGAAGTATTTGAAGCTGTTTGAACTTTATCAGTTTTTACAGATTTTTTAGAACTTTTAATATTAGGCATATCTAGGCACTCCTTTCCAAAATTCATTATTGATTATACTAAAATTATTGTAAAAAAGCAATTAAATATTGATAAAAAATATATTATTTGTTATCATTGTTATAGAAAATAGAGGTTAATGGTATGCAAATGGAGAAACTTATTAAAAAACAAGTTACATTATCTATTTTTTCTTTTGTACTTATTGGTTTATTAATAATTGGTACATCTGTAGCTTATTTAAGAGGTGTTACAACTACAAGTTCATATAGATCGAAGATTGGCAAATTAGATGTTTTGTTTACAAATGGAAATACGATTAATTTGTCAACGGATCCACTTGAGGATGAAGTAGCAATTAGCAACACAGATAATATTTATAATTTTCAAGTTAAAAATAATGGTGAGGCTAACGAAGATGGTGTTCCTTACACGTATAAAATATTTTTATCTTCAGAAAATTCAAATTTAAATTTTGATACTAGATTTATAAAATATTGTTTAATTGAAGGAGAAGAGGGTGTAGATATATCATCAACGGCTATTACTTCTGCTAATTGTAATCCTAAATCAATAAGCACAACAACAACATTTAATAAACTATTACTTACATCAAAAGAAAATTTAACAACTACAACGGGAAAAAATAGTATGTATTATCGTTTAAAAATATGGTTATCAAATACATATGGTGATATGTTTATACCAAATGATGTTATTGGAAAAAATTATAAACTTAATATATTAATTTGTGGTCAGTCTGGAACATCTTTATCAGATTTGACTTCTTGTTAGAAAGGAAAATAATAATGAAAAATACGGAATTAATATTTAAAAATAGTGAGGAAAAAGAAGCAACTGAAAAAGTGCTTGCAACTTTTAAAGGAAAAAAAATTAATGAAAATATAGATACATTAGTATCAGAAATTTTAAACTATGCTAAAAAGATAGATGAAATATTAAAAAGTGTTGATATTGAATCTTCTTATTTAGATATGGTTAGTAATTTAAATTCAACTAATGAAATAGTTTTAAAAGAAGATATTAATGATGAAAAAGTCAAAGAAAATGTTGAAGACTTAATTAAAAGAATTAATACTAGAATTAATTTAATTCATAGTAATGATAAAGTATTAAAAGAATTAACTGAAAAATATGATATTGATAATATAAATTTAGAAGAAGAAATAAAAAATGCAAATTTAATATAGACGTAGGGTGATAAAAATGAACATTAATTCAACATATAAGATTTTAGATGAGTTAGGTTTAAAAATTAGTGATTATAAAATATTTGGTGAATTTGTTAGAAACAATAATAATTCATATGAAGAAGCTATTGATATAATTAGAAAAGCAAAAAGTGTTAAAGATAAAAAAATTAATTATACTGATTTTGAAAAAAGAATGGTTGGTTATTTTAAAGAAATTCAAAGATTAATTAATAAAGATAGTTTATTTGTTTTTTCTAATGAGGAAGACAAAGATAATTTTAAAAAGTATTTTCAAAGTATTATTGATAAATATATAATTATTTATAAATTAAAAGATGATAAAGATAATTGTAAGAAAAAGGCTGATGAAATAGTTGAACTAAAAAATGAAATAGATAAAATAAATAATAATTATGTTTCTTTAACTCCGGATGAAATTGAACAAATAAATGATTTAAAATTTAATTTAGATATTAAAAATATGGAGTATCGTAAACTTTTGTCATCAATAGAAGAAACTAATAAGGTTATAACAAAATATTCTAATAAGAATGAATTTGTTAAATTAATATGGATGATTAGTAAAGATGTTTCTAAATTGAGTGAGTTAATAAATAGATTATCAATTACTAATGAAACAAGAAATGATTTAACTAAGATTTTGGATGAAGTAAGTAAATATTTTGAATCTGTTGAAATTGAATGTATTGATGATATAAATAATTTTATAAATATATGTAAATCTGCGGGAATTATTTCTAAGGATAAAATCGATAACGTAAGTATTGTTAATATGCCAGTTGGTAATGGTGCTAAAGATAATGTTTCAAAAAAAGATGTAGAAATTAGTAAAGATGTTGCTAAAGGAGAAAAAAATACACATACTTTGGAAGTTGGAGATTTAGTAACATATAATAATTTTCTTGATTATGAAGGTTATAATTATGAGGGAAAATTAAAACCTAATGTAGTTTATAAAGTGTCTTATGTTTTTTTTGATAATAAGGGTACTGAAATGTTTTATTTAGAAGGTATAGATCTTCCTTTTCCAACTACCATATTTGATTTAGTGCCTAAAAAAGATAATGAAATTGAACAAACATCGAATATTGTTTCAAATAGTGATTTAAATCATAAAAAATTTGATTTAAAAGAAACATATACAAAAGCTTTAGAAGGATTACGTACTAAAAAGATTAGTTCATATATTAAAAATGCAATAGCAAAATTATCTGAAAAATATTATATTGATGAAAATGAAGAAGAGATGAGCTTAGATAATTATTCGCCTGATGAATTAATAAATTTAGAAGAATTTTCTAAAATATATGATGAAGTTAAAAGTGGTAGAAAAAGATAAGAAAAGAGTGGTTAAAGATGAGTGTCGATACAATAGTAACGTTAGGCCGTGATCGTAGATATTATTTAGTTGATGAAACGGTTCAAGATAATAAAAAATATTTTTTAGGAACTAAATTAAATAATGAAGATTTACCTACGACAGAATCAGAAATATTTGAAGAATTTAAAGATGATAATGGAACTTATTTAACTCCTGTTATTGATGATGAAAAATTAAATTCATTAGCTGCTATATTTTTAGCTAAGTTTAAAAAATTATTGGAAGAAGATTAATATTTCTTCTTTTTTTAGTATAATATTTTAATAATATATCAAAATACTAATAAAGAAGGAGAATAAATGAAGAAAAAAATTATTTTAATTAGTCTATTTATGTTATGTTTTATATTAACGGGTTGTTCTTTAAATAATACACCTAAAGCGAAAGTTGAAACTTTATTAATGAAATATCAAAAAAATAGTGATTCGGTAATGAGTGAATTAGATGATTATTTAAATACTTTGAATATTAAAGATGATGCACACGAAGAATATAAGAAAGTATATACTAAACAATATAGTGATTTAACTTATAATATTAAAGATGAAATGATTGATGGAGATACTGCTACGGTTACTACTCAAATCGAAGTATATGATTATTATAAGATAGATAATGATGCTACTAAGTATGTTAGTGATAATCCAGATAAATTTTCAACAAACAATGTTTATGATAGTAAAAAAGTTTTAGAGTATAAAATTGATAAATTAACTAACGCTAAAGATAGAGTTACTTATACTGTTGTTTTTAACTTAACTAAAGTGGATAATGAATGGAAAGTTGATAACTTAAGTAATGAAGATTTAGAAAAAATTCATGGTATTTATGCCCATTAAAATTATAAGAGAACTTAGTGTTCTTTTTTATTTGTTTTTAATTTTATTTTATTGTAATCTATAATTAAGAGGTTATTATGGGAAATTTAAAATTAAGAAAATTAATTGAAAGAGATACTATTTATAAAGATAAGTATAAAGAATTTAGGCATACTTGTAAATTTGAAGTGCATTCTATTCTTAAAGTATTTAATTTGGATGGAAAGTGTTCTTATTATGATGTTGTAAAATGTAATGAATGTTTATCATTTAAATCAATAGCAAAAAAAGGAAATATTTGTGGTTGCATATTTGAACCATTAACAGAAGAACAAAAGAAATTACCAATTATTGTAGCTAAATTTAATTACCGAAATTTATTTGTATCATTTTCAATGTTAGAAGATGTTGCTTTGATAGGTGAAAAAAGTAGATGAGAAAATTTTTACGTATATGATTTATCAAGTTGATAAATTTAATGGTAAGTAAGAGAATAAAATAATTTTAAAAGAATACATTTATATAGGTGATGTATGAAAAAATTGTTATTAATACTTATATTATTAGTTCCTTTTGCTGTTAAGGCAGAGGAAATGATTATTGAGGCTCCAAGTGCTATTTTAATGGAATATTCAACTGGTAAAATACTTTATGAAAAAAATGTGGATGAAAAGATGGCTCCGGCTTCTATGACTAAAATTATGACAATACTTCTTATTGAAGAGGCTATAGAAAGAGGAGAACTTAATTTAACAGATGATGTTATTATTAGCAATAATGCTTCTAGTATGGGAGGTTCACAGGTGTTTTTAGATCCTAATACCACTTTGAAGGTAGAGGATTTACTTAAATCAATTATTATTGCTTCAGCTAATGATTCAGCGGTGGCTATGGCAGAGAAAATAGCAGGAACAGTTGATGCTTTTGTTAATAAAATGAATGAAAGGGCTAAAGAACTAGGATGTACAAACACGAATTTTGTAAATGTTCATGGATTAGATGCTGATAATCATTATACAACAGCAAGAGATATGGCTATTATTGCTAGAGAATTAATTAAACATGATGATATTTTTAACTATACAACTATTTATGAATCTTATTTAAATAAACCTGATGGAACAAGTATTTGGATGGTGAACACTAATAAATTAATTAAATATTATAATGGATTAGATGGTTTAAAAACTGGATTTACTAAAAATGCTGGTTATTGTTTAACAAGTACAGCTAAAAGAAATGATATGCGTTTAATTTCAGTAATAATGAAAGAAGAAACTAGTCAAAAAAGAAATGAAGAAACTACTAAATTATTAGATTATGGTTTTACAAATTATAAAATAAAAACGATTGTTAGTATGAATGATAATATTGGTTCTGTTTATATTTTTAATAGTAAAAAAGAAAATTATGATTTATCAATTAAAGGAGATGCAACCAACTTAGAAAGCTTAAATGAAACTAATAATTATAGTTATGATATTAACTTGGATAAAGTAAAGGCTCCCTTAAAAGTAGGTGATAAAATAGGTACATTAGATATTATAAGTAATGGAAAGATAATTAAAAACATAGATATTACTATAAAAGAAGATGTTATTAAAGCTAATATCTTTGATTTAATGAAAAGAAATTTAAAACTTATTTTAGCGTTATAAATACTTAGATATAATTTCTAGGTGTTTTTTTATTATAAAAAATATAAAAAATTTTCTAGAAGAAAATTATTGTTGCTAAAAATAACCGGCAAATTGAAAAATATATAATTATGTTGTTAGGAATAGTAGCCAATTTATTTATGGATTTTATTTTCTTTATCAAAAATATAAAAATAAATAATTAGAACATATTGTAAATATAAATTATATTAAAAAACTTTTAGATGTGTTAGATTAGCATATAATTATTTGATATATAATAATAGGTAAAAAGGGGAAATTATAGAAACTATTTCTAAAAGAAATATGTTGTTGTTCTTAAATATGTAGTATATCTAATTTAGAAGATAATTTTAAAAATTTTTAACAAAAAATATGATACAATATATTAAGATTATAGTTATTTATCAAGGAGGTGTTTTATCATGAAAAAGAAAAATAAAAAGCAAAAAGATTTACCAGAAAACAAATTTGATGAATATTTAAAAAAGTTAACTAAAAATGAAAAATTACTCATTAATGATTTTTTTGTGTCTTTTGATGAACATTGTTTGTTAAATAAAGAAACTAAAAATAAACTAAGAGAAGATTTTAAAAATGCTATTCTTTATTATAATAAGAATAATGTTAGTTTAGAAGAATCTCTCAAGTATTTAGATGTGAGAAACTTAGGTGGATTTTATGCAAGACCTCCTGTTTTATGGTTTCCACTTGATGATGCAGCAAAAATATATCCTTTATCAATGGCTCATGATAGAATGGCAATATTTAGATTATCTGTATATTTAAAAAAAGAAGTTGTTCCGGAAATTTTACAAATGGCTTTGAATTTTACTATTAAAAGATTTCCAACTTTTGCTACTACTTTGAAAAAAGGATTTTTTTGGCATTATTTAGATACAACTAAAAGAAGATTTAGCGTTGAAGAAGAAAATGATGTTCCATCTCAGCCTATTAAGGTATCAAGCAGTGGTTCACAATCATTTAGAGTTAAATATTATAAAAATAGAATTAGTGTTGAATTTTTTCATGTTCTTACTGATGGAACTGGTGGAATGGAATTTTTAAAATCATTAGTTAATGAATATTTAATCTTGTTAGGAAAAAAAGTTTCAAAAAACAATTTAATATTAGATATTAATGATGAGCCAGTGTTTGATGAATTTGAAAATGCATTTGAGAAGGTTCCTAGTTCTGATTCGGCTTCTGGTTTTATTGATAAAATGGCTATTCAAATGGATGGAAAATTATCTAAAGTTAAACCATGTAAAATAATTCATTTTAAAATGGATACTAAAGAATTAAAAAATGTTGCTAAGAGGTATAATGCAACTATTACTTCTTATTTACTAGTTCTTATGTTTATGGCTGGTAAGAGTGCGACTGATAAATTACAAGGTGATGTAAGTATTCAAGTACCAGTTAATATGAGAAAGTTTTATCCTTCTAAAACTTTAAGAAATTTTTCGATGTATTGTGGTGTGAGGATGCCCATAGGAAAGATAACTAAAATAGAAGAAATGATTGATGAAATTAAGAATCAATTAAATGTTAAAACTTCAAAAGAAGAAATGAGTAAAATGATTACTTCAACTAAAAAACTAACTAACTTGTTAAAATATGTTCCTCTTGCGATTAAAGGCCCTATTGCTAGAATTGTCTACGGTTTTCTTGGCGATAAAATATTTTCCAGCACATTATCCAATTTAGGTGTAGTTAATTTTCCTGACGAAATAGCAAAAGAAATAGAAAGTATGGATTTTGTTTTAGGTGCTGGAATAACCAATAGAGCGGGTTGTTCAGTTGTAAGTGTAAATGATATAACAACTTTTTCGATAAACAAAATGACAGTAGATCCAACCTTTGAAGAAAAAATTTATGAATTATTAATAAGTGATGGGTTAGATGTTACAGTAGAAGGAAGTGCTTTATATGAAGATTAAAATAACATATCCTAAGGTAGCAAAAAGTAAGTTAGAAAGAAAAAAATTAATTGCTATTACTAAGTGGCCTATTATTATAGCTATAGTAACTTGTCCGATTGTAAATATTGCAGTTGGTGGTAAAGCTTGGAGTTTAGTAGTGTTATGGTCAATTTATATGTTATGGACATTAGTTATTTCACCAGATTTAGTAGAATACAATCGAATTAGTCAGTTTGTTAAATTAATAACTTTAACGAGTATTTTGTTAACTATTATAGATTTATGTTTAGCTCCTGGATGGGCAATAGAAGTTGTATCAATATTAAATTTTAGTGCTTTATTTGTTGCTGGAGTATTATTTTTTACAGATTTAGAAAGACAAAAACAAAATATGATGCCACTATTATTTATTATATTTTATTCAATTGTTACAGCAGTTATTGGTTTATCACTTTATCATGAAGAAGATAACTGGGCTTTAGCTGTTATGGGTGGGGTAGCATTTTTATTATTAATATCGATGATGATTGTTTTAAAAGGAACTTTTATTAATGAGTTTAAAAAAAGATTTCATACTATGTAATTATTAAAAATTAAGGTTGGTAAGTTTATGAAAAATAAAAAAATAGTTATTGTAAGCGTATTTGTTATAATTTGTTTGTCTCTTTTAGGATATTTACTTTATTATTTTAATTTTATTCCACATAGAAAATATACTAATGAAGATTTTAATATTAAAACTTATGTTAGTAGCATTGATAAAGACAATGATGGAATTGATGATCAAACTGATATATTAATAAATACAAGAAAATATATCGCAACTAAACCTAAATATAAAAGCAAATATTATGGCACTGGTTATCCTGATGATAATTATGGGGTATGTACAGATGTAGTTGCGTTTGCTTTAAAGGATGCTGGTTATGATTTAAGAGAATTAGTTAATAATCATGTTAAAGAGAATCGGAATTTATATGATATTGATGTGATTGATAAAAACATAGATTTTAGAAGAGTATTAAATTTAAAAACTTATTTTGATTATAATGCGATTAGTTTAACAACTGATGTATTAAGAATAGAAGAGTGGCAAGGTGGAGATATTGTTGTTTTTAAAAGACATATTGGTATAGTATCAGATAAAAGAAACCGAAAAGGAATTAATTTTGTAATTCATCATGCAAATCCTTATCAAAGATATTATGAAGAAGATATTTTAGAAAATAGAGATGATATAATAGGACATTATCGTATAAGTTAATGTTATTTAATGTTTATTTAATAATTTATTATAATTAAGTTGATGATGCAAGTGAATATCTTAGAATATTCTTATAAATTTATAATAAGTAATATTGTAATAGATAAAATTTCCAAATTAATTATGAATTTATCTAAAAAATCAAGTTATACTGGAACTATAAATGGTGATAATACAGCTAAAAATATAGAGTTAGTTTTAGATAAAACTTCTAAAATTAAATTAACAGGTGATTCATATGTTACAAAATTAACAAATAGTGATTCATCAAATAGTAATATTAATTTTAATGGATATAAATTATATGTTAATGGAGAAGCTATAAATTAAGGAATAATATTAAATGTATTATTTCTTTTTTTGCAAACAAAAAAACGAATCAATCTGATTCGTTTAATTTTTATAATGGGGCGAAATGTGGGGATCGAACCCACGCATACCGGAGCCACAATCCGGCGTGTTAACCACTTCACCAATTCCGCCATGAACAAAGATAGTTTATCAAATAACTTGCAAAATTGCAAGTATTTGTTGTATAATTTGGTTTATGAAGAAATTTTTAAGTGAAAATAAAGATTATATATTAAATATGTTCCTAGTATTTGGAACAAATGCCTTTTTATATTTTATAGTAAAACAGTTTATACCAAGTTATCATTTAATTACATTAAACATAGATGATAAGATGCCACTAGTACCATTTTTTATAATTTTTTATAGTATTTGGTATCCTTATTTATTTGTTGTATTTTACTTTATATTTAAAAAAGATAAAGGTAAATTTAAATCACTAATAAAGAAATCTATTCTATGTGCTGTTATAGCTGACTTGTGTTTTGTGATTTATCCGACAATGGTTTCGAGACCGGAAGTTAATGGTTTTAATTCGTTAGTAAGTTTAATGTTATATATTACTTACATAACTGATATACCAGTAAATTGTTTTCCATCTCTTCACTGCACATTTGCACTTCTTGTCATGTATGCAGTAACGTTTGATAAAAACATGAATAAGGTATTTAGAATCATTGTTGGGATAATTAGCCCATTAATATGTCTATCTACCGTTTTAGTTAAACAACATTCAGTTATAGATGTAGTAGGAGCTTTATTTTTATCATGTATTATCTATGTAGATTTTAAAAAGAAAAATTGGAGGAAAATATGCTAAAACTATTTAAAAATCTAACTAAAAAAGAAGTCGTTTATATGATAATAAGTTCATTACTTATTATTTTTCAAGTTGCCTTAGAACTTAAAATGCCTGATTATATGTCACAAATAACTGTATTAGTTCAAACTGAAGGAGCAAATTTTAGTGATATATTAACAAGTGGTGCATATATGCTTTTATGTGCAATAGGCAGCTTATTATCAGCAGTATTTACTGGTTATTTAATTGCTGAAATAACCAGTAAATTTAGTTTAAATACTAGAAGTAAATTATATAAAAAAATTATTCATTTAGATACCGATAAAACTAAAGAATTCAAAACATCTTCACTAATAACTAGAACAACTAATGATATAACACAGGTTGAAAATTTGCTTGGTTTTGGTATGCAGATGTTAATTAAAGCACCGCTTACAGCAGCTTGGGCTATTACTAAAATATTAAATAAAAATATTGAGTGGAGTATTGCTACAATTATTGCCGTTCTAATATTAATATTTACATTATTAAATATTATGCTTAAAGTGTTACCTAGATTTAAAATAGTACAAAGTTTAATCGATAAATTAAATGGAGTAGAAAGAGAAAATCTTCAAGGAATTAGAGTAGTAAGAGCGTTTAATGCTGAAAAATATTCAGAAGATAAATTTGATAAAGTAAATAATGATTTAACATTTAATCAATTAAAGAATCAAAGATTATTTGCAATTCTAAGCCCAGTTATGTATTTAGTTATGAATGGATTATCTTTATCAATTTATATAATAGGTGCTATACTAATAAGTAATTCATTATTAATAGATAAATTAACTTTATTTAGTAACATGGTTGTGTTTTATTCATATGCTATGCAAGTTATAATGTCATTTTTAATGCTTGTTATGGTGTTCATGATGCTTCCTAGAGCAGAAGTTTCAGCTAAACGTATTAATGAAGTATTAGACGCCGAAGATAAAATAATTGAAGGAAATATTACTAGTGGTAAAGAAACAGGTACTGTAGAATTTAAAAATGTTTCATTTAAATATCCTGATGCGGAAGAATATGTTTTAGAAAATATATCTTTTAAAGCAAATAAGGGAGAAACTATTGCCTTTATAGGATCAACTGGTTCTGGTAAATCAACACTAATTAATCTTATTCCAAGATTTTATGATGTAACAAGTGGTGAAATATTAGTTGATGGAATAAATGTTAAAGATTATCAAAAAGAAATACTTAACAATATAATTGGATATGTTTCACAAAAAGCAATTATTTTTAGTGGTACTGTTAAAAGTAATATTAAGTTTGGTAAATCAAATAATAAAATAAGTGAAAAAGATATATTAGATGCTGCTAAAATAGCTGAAGCTAAGGAATTTGTTGAGAAAATGGAAGATACGTATAACTCTCATATTTCGCAGGGTGGAACTAATATTTCAGGTGGTCAAAAGCAAAGATTATCTATTGCTAGAGCTGTTGCTAAAGATCCAGAAATTTATATTTTTGATGATTCATTTAGTGCTTTAGATTATAAAACAGATGCGGTATTAAGACATAATTTAAAGAAAAATAAGAAGGATGCTACTATGTTAATTGTTGCTCAAAGAATTGGAACAATTATGAATGCGGATAAAATTATGGTACTAGATAATGGTAAATGTGTTGGAATAGGCACACATAAAGAATTACTTAAAAATTGTGAGATATATAAAGAAATTGCGTTATCACAATTATCAAAGGAGGAATTAGAAAATGCATAATAAAAGTCGTAATGATGTTCCTTCAAAACCAAAAGATTTTAAAAAATCAATTATGAGATTATTTAAGGAATTAAATAGTTATAAAGTTTTAGTAATTATATCAATAATTCTTGCTGTTGCATCAACAATACTTACAATATTTTGCCCTAATAAAATGGCAGATTTAACAGATGAAATTAGACATGGCTTAACAATTAATACAAGTGCGTTAAATGAGGTTGTAACTAAAACTCGTGATAAACTTCAAGAGAAAAGACTAGAGAATATTGAAGTGAATGGTGTATCCATCAGTCCTCAAGATCAAATCGTATTTATGTCTATTATGCAGAAAGTTGATGGAGAAGAGAAGACAAGTCTTTATAAAGCATATGAAGAATTACCTGAAAGTGTAAAAAATGCTATTAAACCAGTAATGAATATGGATAAAATTAAACATATCGCAATACTTCTTGGTACATTATATATAATAAGTAGTTTATTTAGTTATTTTGAATCATTAATAATGACAGATATTTCTAATAAATATGCAAATACGTTAAGAAGTAAAATTAATGCTAAAATTAATAGATTACCTTTAAGTTATTTTGATAAAACTTCATATGGAGATATCTTATCAAGAACAACTAATGATGTAGATACAATTGCATCATCATTTAATAACTCATTATCTACTTTAGTTAGTGCATCAGTTCTTTTAATAGGTATTACATTTATGATGTTTAAAACTAATGTGTATATGAGTTTAGCAGCTATTTTATCAAGTATTATTGGTTTTGCTTTAATGTTTGGAATTATGGGAAAGAGCCAAAAATATTTTGATTTAAGACAAAAAGAATTAGGTGCTTTAAATGGACATATTGAAGAAGTATATTCTGGATTAAATGTAATTAAAACTTATAACGCAGAAGAAGAAGTTACTAAGAAATTTGATAAATATAATGAAAAAGTATATGTTGCTAATAAGAAGAGTGAGTTCTTTTCTGGGCTTATGCATCCATTAATGGGATTTATAGGAAATTTAGGTTATGTTTCAGTATGTGTATTAGGTGCAGTTCTGGTAAGTAAAAATATTATTACATTTGGTACAATAATTGCCTTTATATCTTATTGTCGTTTATTTACATCACCTCTTACTCAGTTAGGACAGGTTGTTGCATCTCTTCAAGGTGCTGCATCAGCAAGTGAAAGAGTATTTGAATTTTTAGATGGTAAAGAATTAAGCGATGAATCATCATTTACTAAACATTTAGATAAAAAAGATGTTAAAGGGAATATTGAATTTAAAAATGTATCATTTAGTTATGATGAAGGTAAAGAAATAATTAAAAACTTTAGTGCTAAGTGTAAATCTCATGATAAAATTGCTATTGTTGGTCCAACAGGGGCTGGTAAAACAACTATGGTCAATTTACTTATGAAATTTTATGAAATAAATAAAGGTGATATTTTAATTGATGGAGTATCAACTAAAGAATTAACAAGGGAAAATATTCATGATTTATTTACGATGGTTTTACAAGATACTTGGTTATTTAATGGAACGATTAAAGAAAACTTAATATATAATAGAGAAAATATAACTGAAGATGAAATAAAAAAAGTATGTAAAATAGTTGGAATTGATCATTTTATTAAAACCTTATCGAATGGATATGATACAGTTATTAATGATCAAGATCAAATATCAATTGGACAAAAACAATTATTAACAATTGCGAGAGCTATGCTTTCTGATACACCATTTATAATTTTAGATGAAGCAACATCTAATGTTGATACTAGAACTGAAGAATTAGTTCAAAAAGCAATGGATGAATTAATGAAAAATAAAACATCATTTATAATTGCGCATAGGTTATCAACTATTAAGAATGCTGATTTAATACTAGTTATGAAAGATGGTAATATTATTGAAAGTGGAAATCATGAAGAATTATTAAAACAAGGTGGCTTTTATAGTGAACTTTATAATTCTCAGTTTAGTGAAGAATAAAACGAGTGAAAAAATTCATTCGTTTTTATTTAAAAAGAAGTTAGTTTACTTGAATTTAAAACTATTAATGATATAATTTTGTTATAGGGTAAGGAGTGAGAGTAATAATGAAAAATAAAAAAGGTTTTACATTAGTTGAAATAT